>Ga0070739_10000064_pt1 | contig 223067 bp, 202 predicted proteins | sample Coa_R1_7_FD_66445 | JGI IMG/M metagenome (GOLD analysis project Ga0070739, IMG submission 66445) | Surface soil microbial communities from Centralia Pennsylvania, which are recovering from an underground coalmine fire - Coalmine... | ecosystem: Environmental > Terrestrial > Soil >...
AGATACCCCCGGCGAGCCGACGACGCGGGCCGGCGCGGCCGGGGGAGAGAAGAACAAGAACTACAAGGAAGGAGGTGGAGATTCCAGAGATTCACCCTCCACGAAAGCGGGGCAACCTCACATCCGCTGCCGCCCCACGCGATCCTGGACGCCCTCACCGAGATCAGGGTGCAGACGTCGGAGGATCGCGGGACAGGCGCGCCGGCTCGGGCCACGCTGCGGTCGGTGCGTGTCATCGTGCGCGGGCTCCGGCTCTCGGCGCCGCTCTCCTGGCTCTCGGAGCCGACCCCAGCGGAGGTGCGGTGTCTGGCGCTGGCCGCGCTCGGCACGCGCCACGCCGGTCTTGCGCGCACGCGCGGCCGCGGCCACATCCGCGTGGCGCTCGATGGGGACGTCGCGGCGACGCGCGCGGTGGCGAGGGGATGAGCATGGTGCACCGATATCTACCCTACACCCTCGAGCTCCGCGCGCCCGTGATCCTGGCGGCCGCGGGGAGCGATCCGAACAGCACGCGGACCCTGCCCTATATTCCTGGGTCGGCGCTGCGCGGGGCCGCGGCGCGGGCCCTGGGGGATCCCGGAGCCAATCCGGCGCGCCAGCACGACTTTCGGGCGCTCATCCTGGCTGGCAGCGTCCGCTGGCTCAATGCCTACCCCCGCGCGGGCGGCCGGCGGGCGCTTCCGACGCCGGTGTCCTTCCGCGTCAACAAGAACGAGATCGAGTCGTCCGAGGGGGCGATCCGGGTGCTGGACCTGGCGGCCAGTGTCGCGCACGCGACCGCCCAGTGGCCCGAAGAACCCCTCATCCCGCTGGCGGAGCGCTTCGTTACACTGGGGGCCACCCAGCCTCTGCGTGTGGAGCCGCGGCGTCGGAGCCGCATCCACCACCAACGCGATCGTGCTCGAGGGCGGGCGTGGACGGAGGAGCGGGACGGACGCGAAGAGGCGCATGGCGCGGTCTTCGCCTTCGAGTTCCTCGACGCCGGCCAGGAGTTCGAAGGTATCGTGCTCGTTCAGGGCGAGAGCGAGAGCCGGTGCGATGATCTGGCGGACCGGGTTCGCGCGTGTCTCGCCGGTCCGCTGCTTCTGGGCCGATCCCGACGCGCAGGTTACGGGGGGCAGGCCGCGGTCACGTGGCACGCGCCGCGCCCGCGCGAGGTGGTCGGCGAGGAGCTGGTGCAGCGTGACATCCCGCCCGGCACGATCTTTCGGGCCTTGCTGACGTCGGCCTACATCGGCCGCAGCCCCGCGACCGGGCAGATCGATCCGACCCGCCTGGAAGCCGAGGTTGTGGCGGCGCTGGCGTCAGGCGACGCTGGCGAAGAACCAATGGACCGCGTCCGGGTGCTGGGTCGCTGCTGGGCGTTCGAGGTCGTGGGGGGCTTCAACCGCAAGCAGCGAGTGGAGGTTCCACAGGCACTTGCATGCGTCGGCGGCTCGGTGCTCGTGCTGGAAGCTACCGCACCGATCCCGCTTGCCGATCTGCTGGCTGTCGAGCACGCCGGTCTGGGAGAACGCCGAGCCGAGGGCTTCGGGAGGGTGGCGTTTCTCGAGAAACCGACCGAGGCGGTCGTCCTACGGCGGCCGCCTATGGCCAGGGTTGGACCGCCGACGGCCGATCCACCGGAACTTGCCCGGTTCGTCGAATGGCGCATTCTGGATCGCGTGGTGCAGCGAGTGATCGCCGAGGAGGCAGCCCGCCTCGCGGAGCCCGCAAAGCCGAGGCCGACCGCCAGCCTGATCGCGCGTCTTCGCAATGCCCTGCGCCAGGAGCCTGCAGCAGCCCTCGGCACGCTCCGGGACTGGTGTGCCCAGGAAGGTAGCGCACGGCTGAGGCGACCCGCCATGGATCAGCTCGAGCGCTGCCGCATTGGCTCGTCGAGCGAGCGGCTATCGGACTGGGTTCGGAAACTGACCCGAGAAAGAGCCGACACCGAGCGGTACGCTGCGGAGTTGTTGCGGCTGGAGACCATCGCACAGCGCTACTACGTGATCTCCGAGTCGTCTGCGCGCCGGACGCTCAGGGCCCGCGACACTCTGATGCGAGCACGCCTGATCGACGCCACGCTTGCCGCCCTGGCACGTGCCTCGCGCGTTCCGGGAAGCCGCCACGACGATGTCCGTTGAGCCGCTCAGCGACGCCGGCGGGGTAAGACCGGTCACCGCCCGTTGGGTCGTGACCGGAGACTTGGTGCTGGACAGCGCCGCGCACGTCGGCAGCGGCAGGGGGACCGGGGATGGCCCGGACATGGTGCTTCTGCGAGACGCGCGCGAGGGGCGACCACTGCTTCCGGGCACCTCCCTGGCCGGGGCCCTGCGGTGCCATCTCGCGGACGTGCTTGGAGGCTACCGCAGCGACGAGGCTCCTGCCGTGGCACGTCTCTTCGGGGCAGCGAGGGCCCCACGTCGCCGCCACGGTCGTCAACGAGGTGGAGCTCCTGCCGTGGCACGTCTCTTCGGGGCAGCGAGGAGCGAGGACGCAGGCACCCAGAGCCCGCTGATCGTCTTCGACAGCCTCGGTATCCTGCCCGACGGACAGGCGGCGGAGATTCGGGACGGTGTCCAGATCGACGTCGCGCGCGGGACCGCTGCGGAACACAAGAAGTTCGACCTCGAGGTTGCGCCGGCCGGCACAAGATTCCCGCTGCGATTCGACCTGATCGTGCCCGACGCGGGCGTGGAGGCTGAGCTCGTGAGCCTTCTCGTCGCGAGCCTGAACGGATTGATGGCAGGCGACTTGTCCCTTGGTGCCCGCCGTTCGCGGGGGCTCGGTGCCGTGCACGCCACGGACTGGAGGGCAATCCGCCACGAGCTGACCTCGAGGGAAGGGTGGATCGGCTGGGTTACCTCGGACCCTGAGGCACCGATTGCCGGCGGACTGCCCGGGGCGGCGAGCCCGGCTGCCGCCTGCCGTCGCGCGTTCCCTGGACTCGACCTGCGAGACCAGGAGGATCGCCGGCGGCGTCTTGTGGTCGTTGCCGATCTGTCGGTGAGAGGCGGGCTGCTGGTCCGGAGCGCACCGACCAGCGCCGATGCGCCGGACGCCGTGCAGTTGCAATCGGGCGGGCGTTCCGTCCTGCCCGGCACGAGCGTAGCGGGCGCGCTCCGCAGTCGTGCGCTGCGAATCGCACGCATCGTCCGCGCAGCCAAAGGCGACGCGGAGTGGTGGGTCGATCGCCTCTTCGGCCCGCGCACGGAGGGGGTGAGCGGCCGGGACGCATACGAGCACCGGGCATCCCACCTTCGGGTCTCGGAAGGCCCTCTGCACAACGGCACGGGTCTTCGCATTGCTCGCGTGCGCATCGATCGCTTGGCACAGGGAGTAGTTCCCGGTGCGCTCTTCGACGAAGAGCCAGAGTACGGCAGCGCCATTCGCATCACGTTTGAGCTTCGCGATCCCCAGCCCGGCGAGCCCGGGCTCCTGTACCTTGTCCTCAAGGATCTCCTGGCTGGCGACGTTATCATCGGCGGCACGGGTTCCGTGGGGCGGGGTGTGCTGTGCGGCGCGGCCGATGTGCGCACGGAGACCGGCGAACGCATACGGCTGGACCCTCAGGGGGACACGGGGCCAGCGAACCAGATCGACCACGCGATCCAAGAGTTTTGGGAGCTGGACCCGCTACGGGGGCCGCATGAGTAGGCTGCGAGGGTGCCACATCGAGACGCTCGACGACGCGTCCGCACGCGGGTGGGTGGACTGGGTGATGGGCCGCCGAGACGCCCCGCGGGCGATCGCCGGGCCCGCATGGCTGCTCGCGCACTGCGACGGCGGCGTCACGTGGGGCTGGTTGGAACACGGCCGCTGGCGTCTCGGCTCGGAGGCTTTTCCCGACCTGTGCCCCAAACCGGACGAGGGGCTCCAGGAGCTGCGGGTGTTCACCCCGGCCGTAGAGCTCCTGCTCTGGCGGGACGCGGACGCTCTCCGCGGGAGGTCCGTCCGGGACGATGGTGACAGCGCGCCCGACGACCCGCTTCGCCCTTGTGACGAAATGCGCGTCCTCGTCTCCGGCCGCGTCATCGATCGCCGCAACGGATTCACGCGCGTGCGCGACGGGACAGGGAGAGAACACGCGCTGCCGGGCTCCGTGCCTGACCGCGTGTCATCGTCATGGCCTCGGCTCCGCGTCCGCCACTACTTTCTGCAGGACGGGGAGACGGGGGCGGTTCGCGTGGCCCTGACGCGCCTCGTGGAGGTGACCTGATGCCACGCCACGTCAACCCGACGACGCCTGACCGCACGGCCACCGCGCCGTACAACTTTGTGCCGCTTCCAAATCAAATCTTCACCGTCGATGAGGGCATCCCCGTGGACGGCGTGAAGATCAAACCCTGGGAGTGCCACGACCGGTTCGTCCCCGGCACCCACAGCGGCTGGATCGAGTGCACGATCGAACTCCTGACGCCGCTCTACGTTCGGGGCGCCGTTGTACAGCGGGCGGGACAGCACGGGGACTCCCGCGACGCGCGCCTGCGCCCCGACCCGTATTGCACACCTGACGGGCGGCCCGCCATTCCGGGCTCGAGCCTGCGGGGCATGGTACGCGCTCTGGTCGAGGTCCTCGCCTTTGCCAAGGTTCAGCCGGTAAGCCCGGCGAAGCCGTTCTTCCGGACCGTGACCCCTGATCGTATGGGCGAAGCCTACACGGCGCGGATGCGCCGCGGCCAGGGCGTGCAGGGCGGGTTTCTCAGACGTCGAGACGACGGCTGGGCCATCGAACCGTGTCGGGTGCTGCGTGTCGACCGGGACGAGCTTCGGGGGGTACGAGTTGCCTCCACAGCCAACGAGACGCCGCCCTGGCCTCCCCAGCACAGCCCGTGCTGGGTCAGGGTCGGCGCGGGCGCCGACCGCGTCGATGCCATTCACATCCAGGAGGAGCGGCCCGGAGAGGACGGAGCGTGGCAACGGGGCACGCTCGTCCTCACCGGTCACGTGCGGAAGAAGCGACGCGAGTTCGTGTTCCTGGATGTCCAGGATCGGGCGCAGGCGGTGCACGTGCCGCAGTACGTATGGGATCGGTTCCACGACGAGGACCAGATCACACCGTGGCAGGCGCGGGCGTTCCCGCGCGACAAACCCGAGCCGGGCTGCCGTCGCGCCGACGGGTACCTGCGCAGCGGCGAGCCTGTCTTTTTCGTCCGGGATGACGAGCTCGCAACCGCTGACAACCCCAATGGGCTGGTGTTTCTCGGAAGGGCCGGCATGTTCCGGCTGCCGTACGACGTCGGGCCGGCGGATCTCGTCCCGAGCCACCTTGCGAACGCGGGCCTCGACCTCGCGGAGGCCATGTTCGGACGGCTCCGTGACGGGGCAGCCATCAAGGGGCGTGTGTTCTTCGAGGATGCGGTGGCCGTCGGCGGCGGGCCCGACTGGTTCGAGGACGTAATCGTTCCGCGCGTCCTGTCCGCGCCCAAGGTGACAACCTTCCAGCACTATCTGACCCAAGATGGAACGCGAGGTCCGCACGACCTGACCACATACCTGAGAGGCGACCACACCACGATACGCGGTCACAAGTGGTACTGGCACCGCTGGAGTGACGACAAGGGGCTCGAGCTCGTCAAGGAGTCGCCTGAGGACCACGACCGGCTGCTTCGCGATCTGCGCGGGTCGCAACCCGCGGACACCCAGCACACGATCATCCGTCCGGTGAAGGGGGGGACCCGTTTTGCCGGCCGTGTGCGATTCGAAAACCTTACCGACATCGAGCTGGGGGCGCTCCTGTGTGCCCTGGATCTCCCGACCGGGTGTGCCCACAAGCTCGGGATGGGGAAACCGCTCGGGCTCGGCAGCGTGCGGATCGAGCCGCAGCTGAAGCTTGTCGATCGCGCTGAGCGCTATCGGAGCTGGCGGGCAAGCGGCGCCACAGCGAGCGACGGCTCACAGTTTCGCAGGGCCTTCGAAGAGGCAATCGTCCAGCACGCACGAGCGTCGAACGAGCCGATGCTCCAAGGCCGGTTCGGCCTCCGCCGCATCGCGCGACTCGACGCGCTATTTTTTCTCCTCGAGTGGCAGAACAGGCCCGCGTCGAGCGCGACCGCGTCCATGGACCTCGCTCGGTTTCGCCAACGCCCGGTGCTGCCCACTCCGCACGCCGTGGCCGGAGCCCCTGAGCCACCGTGGCCTTGCGATCCGCCGCGACCGGCCGCTTCGGGCCGGGCGTCTGCGAGGAGGTCCCGAGGAGCCGACGATCGAGGCGGACACGATGCAATGCGTGTGCGGCCCGTCGAGCCGATCCCGGCACCGGCGCTCAGGGTGGGTGCTCACGTCGAGGCGACGCTGCTGGAGGAGAAGACGAGGAAGGGTGGGTGGAAGGCACGACACGAACCGTCCGGGCTCGCGGGTCCCATTCAGAATACGGCGCACGTACCGGCTCACCACAAGCCGGGCGACCGCGTAGTCCTCATCGTCGCCTCGGTCGGGATCCAGGGGATCGCGTTCCGCTTCCCAACAGAGACCGGCGCAGACGCGTCGCGCAGCACGTCGATGAGGAAGAGGAAGGCTGACCGCGCATAGGGAAGCTGAATGGTCGACTTCTCGACTTACTTCCACGCCCTCTGGGGCTACGCCCCCTTCCCCTGGCAGGCCATGCTCGCAGAGCAGGTGACCGGGGGGCGGTGGCCGCGAGTCCTCGACCTTCCCACCGCCTCGGGCAAGACGGCCTGCCTGGACATCGCCGTCTACGCCCTCGCCGCGCAGGCGGACCGTCCCCTCGATGCGCGCACCGCGCCGCGACGAATCTGGTTTGTAGTGGATCGCCGCATCGTGGTGGACGAGGCGTTCGAGCGCGCTCGAATTATTGCCGACAGGCTGGCCCACGCCGAGACCGGTCCTCTCAGGACCGTCGCCGACAGGTTGCGTGGCCTGAGCGGCACCTCGCGCGCGCTTGCGGTCGGCCGGCTCCGAGGCGGTGTGCTCAGGGACGACGGCTGGGCACGCATCCCGTCGCAGCCGGCGGTGATCACCTCCACCGTGGATCAGCTCGGCTCGCGCGTGCTCTTCCGCGGCTATGGGCGCAGCCTGCTGGCGGCGCCGATCTTCGCCGGGCTGGCCGTGAACGACAGTCTGATCATCGTGGACGAAGCGCACTGCGCCGTCCCGCTGCTCCAGACCCTTCAGGCCGTCGCACGGTATCGCGGCGCGGACTGGGCTGAAGTCCCGCTCCGCACGCCCTTTGCGTTTGTCACGATGTCGGCTACGCCGTCCTCGCAGGTGCCCATGGAAGCGGTCTTCCCCGGTGCGGAGCGGGCGCGTGCCCTCGACCATCCGGCGCTGCGCCGGCGGCTGTGCACTCCGAAGCTGGCCGAGCTCGTCGCGGTCGCTGTCGCGCGCACCACAGCCAACCAGCGACCCGTTCCGGAAGACTCGCTGGTCGCCGAATCGGCTCGCCGCGCCGCGGAGCAGGTGGGCGCGGGGAAGCGGCGCGTGGCGGTTATGGTGAATCGCGTCCGCACGGCCGAGGCCGTCGCCGATGCGCTGGGCGCCGCACTCGGCGGCGGCGCCGACGTGGTGTTGCTCACCGGTCGCATCCGGCCGGTCGAGCGCGATGCGCTTGTGGCGCACTGGACCCCGTACTTGAGGGCCACGCAGCCCGAGGAACCCGGGCGCCCCGTGGTCGTCGTGGCCACGCAGTGCCTGGAGGTCGGGGCCGACTTCAGTTTCGATACGCTCGTGACCGAGTGTGCCAGTCTGGACGCGCTCAGGCAGCGCTTCGGCCGGCTGGCCCGCCTCGGCGCGGACCAACCGGCGGCGGCGGCGATCCTCATCCGAGAGAACGATGCGAACGGCGATGAACCCGACGCCGTCTATGGGAGGGCGCTCGCCTCGACCTGGGCGTGGCTTCGGGACATGGCGGTCCGCCGCGACGGTGGCGGGCTCGTCGTGGACCTGGGCGTCGAGGCCCTCGAGAGCAAGGTGCGTACGGTCTCGGAGCTCGGATCCCTGGCGACCCCGGTCGAGAGCGCCCCTGCGTTGCTACCGGCGCACCTCGATCTGCTCTGTCAGACGGCCCCGGCCCCGCATCCCGAACCGGACATCTCGCTCTACCTGCATGGCCGGCCGAGCCCGCCTGACGTGTTTGTCGTCTGGCGCTGCGACCTCGCGCCGCACGATACCACAACCTGGGTGGAGACCGTGGCCCTGTGTCCCCCGGTGACCGGTGAAATGTTGCAGGTGCCGCTGTGGCGCCTGCGCCGCTGGCTGGCGGAACGGGCCGGAGCGGACAACGCCGCGGATGTCGAAGGGGTGGGCGAGACCCAGGAGGACGAAGACGGTCGCGTCCGGCCCTGTGTGCTCTGGCGGGGCCGGGACATGTCCGTGGTGACGACGGCGGCCGCAGAGATCGCACCGCGAGACGTGGTCGTTGTGCCGGCGTCCTACGGCATTGCCGGCCTCGGACAGGCGACCCGGGCGCAGGCCGTCGGCGTCGATCGCCTGGACCTCTGGGAGGTCGCCCTGGCACAAGCCGGGCGGCCGCCCGCCCTCCGCTTGCATCGTGCCGTGCTCGCCCCCTGGACCGACGCCCCGCCGATTGCGGCGCTCCTCGCCCTGGCGGAGATGCCGGTCTGGGATCGCCACGAGATCCAGGCCGCAGCCGAGGTGGCCCTTGCCCATCGCCCCGCGGCTGACGGGGACCCGCCCGGGCCCCCGGCCTGGTGGCTCGATGTGTTGCGAAAGGTCATGACGGGGCGGTTCGAGGATCACCCGGCCGGTGGTCTCATTCTCCGCGCTCCGGCCTCCGCCAGGCGTGACGCCCCCGAGCCCGACCTCTTCGCGGATGACGACGACCTGACCTCGACGGCCGAAACGCAGGTCACTCTCGATGATCACACGGCGTCGGTGCGCCGCGCCGCGATCAGACTTGCGGGGAAGTGTCTTCCCGACGCCCTGCAGGAGGTGTTCGAGCTGGCCGCCGTTTGGCACGACGCGGGGAAGCTGGACACGCGATTTCAGGCCGTGCTCCACCTGGGTGACGAGGTGGCGGCGGCGACCGCAAGCGCACCGCTGGCCAAGTCAGCGACAATGCCGGTCTCTCCCGCGGAGCGGTCCAGGATCCGGGAAGCCACCGGCCTTCCTGCTCACTTCCGGCACGAGATGCTCTCGCGCCTCTTGGTCGAGCGGTCGGGAGGCCTGCGCGGCGACAGCGACGTCGTGGACCTCGTTCTGCACCTCGTCACCAGCCACCACGGACACGGTCGCCCGTTCGCGCCGGTGTGCCTGGACACCAGCCCGCCTGGGGTCTCGGGTGTGCTCGGTGGCGTCCGGATCGAGCTCGATGCCACGGCGCGGGTCAACGCGGTGCCCGCCCACCGCCTTGATTCCGGCGTGACCGAGCGGTTCTGGCGGCTCACCCGACGGTATGGGTGGTGGGGGCTAGCATATCTGGAGGCGATCCTGCGCCTGGCCGACTGGTATGGGAGCACGCACGTGGTATCGCCGGAGACCCGACGGGAACCCGAACGATGACGCAGGATGCCTTCGATCTCTCGGGCCTCGACGGGACCAACCCCCTCGGCTTCCTCGCTGCGGTCGGGACGCTGGTGGTGCTCGCGCGGGACGGGCATCCCCAGTCGCGGCTGTGGTGGAAGGAGTCGACCACCTGGGTCCCCGTGCTCGCGGGGGTGCCGGTCGTGGACGAGGAGCGACTCTCGCAGCTCGTCGCGCATGCGTTGGCCGGCGCGGCCGTATCGGCCGACGATGAACGCCGCCGCAGAGAGGCCGAGCGATCGATGCAGGACGCCAAGCGGTCGCTGGATAGGAAGATGCGGGAGCTGAGGAGCGCGCGTCGCGATCACCGGGAGAGGAACGCGGCGCTCGAGGAGGCAGTGCGCGCACTCGAAGAGGACTACAGCGAGACGCGCCGGCGATGGCTCCAGGCTCTCCGTCGGGCCGTACCGCGACCGGAGCTCGCGCTCGGTAGACGCCTCGACTGCACCCCCGACGAGTACCGCGAGCACGCGACCGGCATGCTGGACCATGCCACCTACGCGTCGCGGGATGCGCTCGACCTGCTGGCGGCTTTCGGAAGCGACGGGTGCTCGCGCCGCGATGGTGCCATCGAGCCCACGCCCTTCTGCTTCATCACGGGGTCCGGGCACCAGGAGTTCCTGGACACGGTGCGGGCGCTGATCGACAAGGTCACCCCGGAACGCGTCCGGGAGACGCTGTTCCGGCCATGGGACTATCGCGACGCGCGCCTGTCCATGCGCTGGGACCCCGCGGAAGACAAGCGGTACGCCCTCCTCGACGCGGATCCGAGCGACACGGGAGCCCGCACGGTGTGGATGGCCAACCTGCTGGCCTACCGCGCTTTGTCGCTCTTCCCGTCCACCCCCACCGCACGGGGTTTGGGCGCGGCGGGATGGAGCCTGGCGGCGGGATCCATGGTGTTCTCCTGGCCGCTGTGGCAATACCAGGCGTCGCTGGACAGCGTTCGCTCGCTGGTGCAACTCAGCGACCTGGCGCACGCACATCCGGATACGGCGGCCCTGCGCGCCCGGGGGATCGCGGCCGTGTACCGGTCTCAGCGCATCGACGTTGGGTCAGGCGGGAAAAGGAAGATCAATTTCACGCCGGCCCGGCTGGTGTAGCGGACGCGACGCAGGATGGGGACGGGACACCCGGCAACCCTGTCGAATGACCGCGCGACGGTTGCGGCCGAGTCAGCGTGTGCGGCGGTTGCAGCTCGTCAGACCGACGCGCACCGTCACCACCCGGGCCACCGAGCGACCCCGGCCGCGGGCGCCAGGCCATGGCCGCCACGAGGACGCGACGTTGACGGGCGCCCGGCGGATTCACGTGCCGCGCGGGACCTTGTGGCCCGGAGAACGCAGCCCGGAGTGTGCCATGGCCAAAGTGTACGTTCAACGGGAGCCCTCGCCGCTGGGCCGCGTCGTAGGCCGAGTCCCGCTGGTTGCCACCGTGTACGAGCTGCACGCCCGCGGTGCCACCTGTGCGGGAGGCTGTCTAGCGCCACCCCGCCTGACGGCGTCGGAGAGGAAAAGTACGACGCGACGGCGTCGAGCATGATCGGGCTGCTGAAGTGCAGCGGCGAGATGCCCTTTAATCGCGTGGCGGCCATGCACGCCGGTCTCGAGATCCCCTACCGACGCCCACGCAGCGAGAGAGCGTCGCGGAGGCCGCCGCACGCCTGCGACCGGTCCATGACCAGCTGATTCACCACGCGGCTCTGGGCGCGGCGCTGCATGACGACCACACCCGCATGCTCGTCCGGACGCTTCCGCAGGAAACGCAAGCGCGCAGAGTACCCCTGTGCTCACCTGGCAGAACGTGTGCTTGAGCATCCCGTCGGGTGCCGTCCAGGCCCGCATACAAGTGGGCATAGGGAGAAATGGCGTGCCCGGAGCAGCGGGGATCGCCTCACCCAACTCGCGGGGTTGGTCGACCCTCCTCAGCCTGCTGGCGCAGTCGGTGGATGAGGCACGCGGGAACCCGGGCAGCGCCGTGGAGCGTCAGGGGGGCGGCGAAGTTCGAAGAGGCGGAGATGGAACGGATTTTCTTCCTCCTGCTCGGCGTCGCTGTGGGAGTGCTGATTGCCTCGCTGTGGGCGGCATCGAAGCTCCAGAGAGAGCGGCGGGCCGCGGCGGAGGCGTCCGTCCAGCTCGAGGCCGCGCGGCGCCAGCTCGAGCAGCAGGCGCAGCTCCTCGACACGGCCACGCAGAAGCTCGCCGACACGTTCAAGGCGCTGAGCTCGGACGCGCTGCGGAGCAACAACGAAGCGTTCCTGGAGCTCGCCGGGCAGGCGCTCCAGGTGATGATCGAGAGGGCGGCGGGAGACATCGAGCGGCGCACGCGGGCCGTCGACGCCCTTGTCCAACCCCTTCGGGACGCCCTCAAGGAGTACGAAGCGGAAGTGAGGGCGCTGGAAGCAGCGCGCCAGCATGCGTACGGCAGCTTGGAGGAGCAGCTCAAGGGTCTCAGCGCCGCGCAGCAGCAGCTGCAGCGGGAAACGGGCAACCTGGTCACAGCATTGCGGACGCCCCAGGTGCGGGGGCGCTGGGGAGAGATGACGCTCCACCGCGTCGTGGAGCTCGCGGGAATGGTCGAGCACTGTGACTACGTGGAGCAGGAGACAGTCCGATCGGAAGTCGGGCGCCTCCGCCCGGACCTGGTCGTCCACCTGCCCGGCGGGAGGGTCATCGTCGTCGACGCGAAGGCGTCGCTGGCCGCCTATCTGGACGCGCTGTCGGCGTCGAGCGACGAGGAGCGGCGTGCGGCCCTGGAGCGGCACGCCCAGCAGATCCGGACCCATATGACCCAGCTGGCAAACAAGGCCTACTGGAACCAGTTCCAACGGGCGCCGGAGTTTGTCGTCATGTTCATCCCGGGCGAGTCGTTCTTCGCCGCTGCGCTCGAGCACGATATGTCGCTGCTGGAAGACGGGATGGCGAAGGGCGTGGTGCTCGCGACCCCGACGACACTGATCGCCCTGTTGCGCGCGGTCGCCTACGGCTGGCGTCAGGAGCAGATCGCCGAGAACGCCAAGAAGATCAGCGATCTGGGGAACCAGTTATACGAGCGCCTGGGTGCCATGGCGGAGCACTTCCACGATATGGGCGCCGCGTTGGAGAAGGCCGTCGCGGCCTACAACCGGGCGGTCGCCTCGCTGGAATCCCGCGTGCTGACGGCCGCTCGACGCTTCAGGGAGCTGGGCGCTGCCACCGGGGGCGAGATCCGGGCCGTCGACGCGATCGACAAGGCGCCGCAGGCACCCGGCGCGTCGGCGGGGGAGCGCCCTGAGATCTGCGCCGACCCGGCAGCGGGGTCGGCCGATCACGAGCTCAGCCTGGACCTGCGCACGGCAGGGGATGCCACGGCATAGCGATCCCCGATCCTGCTGCCGCGCGCGACGTCGGGGAAGACGACCGGGTCGACGCCCCCGACCGGCGTCCTGTCCCCGGCGACCCACGCCGCGCACCGTGCGTCCCGAAGCGCCCGGCTCCGGGTGACGCGGCGGCGCTCGAGCGGTGAGCGAATGGGCGCGGGGTCGCTCTCGACCGCGCGCCGGGTGCCGGCCCTGCGCGGCGGACCGGCGCGTGCTCGGGTCCGGACGGCCGCTCGCGGTCTTCCCGCGCCGGCTCCCTCCGGATCTCAGGCCCGCCGCCCGAGCTCGGCGCGCACCTTTGCGGGGGTGATCGGGAAGGACGTCACGCGCACGCCGAGCGCGTTCGCGACGGCGTTGGCGATCGCGGCCGGCGTCGGGATGATCGGCGGCTCGCCCACGCCCTTGACGCCGAGGTTGTTGGCGATCGGATCCGGCTTGTCGACCGCGAGCGCCACGATCTCCGGGATCCCGGTGATGCGGGGGACCGCGTAGGCGTCGAACCCGAGGTCGAGCACGGCGCCCGTCTCGGGGTCCGTGACGTGCTCCTCGCGGAGGGCCATGCCGAGGCCCTGGATGACGCCGCCGTGGATCTGGCTCTGGTACTGGAGCGGGTTGATCACCCGGCCGACGTCGTGGCAGGCGACGATCCTGAGCACGCTCACCTCGCCGGTCTCCGGATCCACCTCCACCTCGGCGAACTGCGCGCCCCAGGTGCGGATCGTGACGCCGTCGGGGTTGGGCCCGCGGAACCCGCGGCCCGCGATCGTGAAGTTCCCGATCTGGCCCGTGAGCTCGGCGATCGCGAGGCCGCGCTCGGGCACGCCCGCGACGAACAGACGCCCGCCCTCGAGCCGCACGTCCTCGGGCGCCACCTCGAGCAGGGAGGCGGCGGCGTCGATCAGGTGCCGCCGGGCCTCGTCCGCGGCCATGCGGACCGCCGGGCCGCACGACGCGAGCGTCTGGCTGCCCGCGGAGAGCGGGCTGTACGGGAAGTCGGTGTCGCCGAGCGAAAGCGTGACCTTCCCCACGGGCAGGGTCAGCACCTCGGCGGCGATCTGCGTGAGCGCGGTCTTGGTGCCGGTGCCGATGTCCTGCGTGCCGATCCGCACTTCCGCCGTGCCGTCCGGATTGAGGCGCACCTCGGCGTAGGCCGGCGCGGAGCCGGAGCCGCCCCACAGCTGCGTGGCCATCCCGAGGCCCCGCCGGGGCGGCCCGTCCCGCACGGGCGAGCGCGGCGTGAGCGCGCGGCGCTCCCACCCGATCGCGCGGGCGCCCATCGCGTACGCCTCCCGCAGGAACTTGCTCGAATAGGGCCGGCCGAGGACCTGGTCCGCCTCCGCGTAGTTGCGCAGGCGCAGCTCCAGCGGGTCGATCTCGAGCTGGTCGGCGAGCGCCTCGATCGCGCACTCGAGCGCGCAGGTGCCCTCGACGTATCCCGGCGCGCGGAACGCGGCGGCGGGCCCGGTGTGCGTGAACACGTTGAGCGTCTCGGCGCGCACGTTCGGGCACGCGTACAGCTCCGTGGCCGGCCCGGCGAGCGGCGTCCCGATCGCCCGGTACGCGCCGATGCTCGAGACCCCCCAGTAGTCGATGGCCACGAGCGTGCCGTCGCTGCGGGCGCCGACGCGGATGCGCTGCACGCTGCGGGGCCGCTTGCCCGCGGCCTGGCTCTCTTCCGCGCGCGTGAAGACGATCCGCACCGGCCGGCCCAGCCGCCGCGAGGCGAGCGCGGCGAGGACCGTGTGCTTCCCGGCGTTGTTCTTGCCGCCGAAGCCGCCGCCCATGAAGGGGCTGAGCACGCGCACCCGGTCGAGCGGGATCCGGAGCGCCGCGGCCACCTGCCGGCGGACCCCGAAGATGTGCTGGGTCGAGTCCCAGATGACGAGGGTGTCGCCCTCCCACCACGCGACCGAGCCGTGGGTCTCCATGCTGTGGTGGAGCACGTCCGGCGTCGTGACGTCGAGCTCCACGATCGCGTCGGCCGCGAGGAATCCCTGCTCGACGTCCCCGCGCGCGTAGCGCTCCGGCGCGCCGCCCAGCACGTTGCCCTGCGGGTGCACCTGCGGCGCGCCCGGCCGGATGGCCTCGAGCGGGTCGATGACGTGCGGCAGCGGCTCGTACTCCACCTCGATGAGATCGAGGGCATCGCGGGCCGCCGCGGCATCGTCGGCCACGACGAGCGCGACCTCGTCCCCGACGTACCGCAGCTCGGTGTCGAAGATCCGGCTCATCCCGTTGTACCAGGGAATCGCGTCGGTGTTCCGGTGCGAGAGGACGAGGCGCACCCCCGGCGCCTGCTCCGCGCGGGAGGTCCGCAGGGCGCGGATGCGGGCGTGGGGGTGCGGGCTGCGGAGGATCGCGCCGTGCAGCACGCCCGCCGGATACAGGTCCGCGGTGTACCGGGCGGTGCCGCCGGCCCGCTGGGCGCCGTCCACGCGCGTGACCGGCGTGCCGATCACCTGGAACCTCTCGCCGGCCGGCCACACCGGCAGGTCGTCGCCCTCGATGACGACGTTGCGCTCCTCGACCCGTCCCTCAAACTCGACGCGTTGCTTGATGATCCGCGGCATCGGACGCCTCCTGCGCGTGTCTGGGCCGGCGGCGCCGCCGGCCGGTCACCGGTACCCCTCGGCGGCGCGCGCGACCTCGAGGGCGGCCTGCTGGATCCTCGGGTACGCGCCGCACCGGCACACGTTGCCCTCGACGGCCCGCCGGATCTCGTCGAGCGAGGGATGCGGGGTCGCGCGCAGCAGCGCGCGCAGGGCCATGACCTGCCCGGGCGTGCAGAACCCGCACTGCAGCGCATCGTGGGCGATGAACGCCTGCTGGAGCGGATCGAGCGCGCCGTCCCGGGACAGCCCCTCGATCGTCTCCACGGTGCGCCCATCGGCCTGGACCGCGAGCACGAGGCACGAGAGCATCGCGCGGCCATCCACGAGGACCGTGCAGGCGCCGCACGTGCCGACCCCGCACCCCTCCTTGGTCCCGGTGAGGTGCAGGTCCTCGCGCAGCACCTGGAGCAGCGTGCGCCGCGCGGGCACGCGGAGCGCCTCGGGGCGGCCGTTCACGGTGACGCGGACAGCGTGCAGCGAGCCGGACGGAGCGGACGGCGTGCTCATCGGGACCTCCGACCTGGATGGCGTGCCGGCGATCGGCCCGCGGACCGGGAGGGCGGGGTGGCGGCCGCGAGCCCGCTCCGCGCTTTGACAGCGGAGCACCGGACCTCTAGACTGGTATACGCCATGGCGCGCCGAGCGATGCCCACGCCGTCGCGGATCGCCGAGGACGCGGCGAGCCGGGAGCTCGTGATCACCTGGAGCGACGGCCACGACAGCCGGTACAGCTACCGGCTGCTGCGGCAGCGGTGCCCGTGCGCGATGTGCGTGCACGAGTGGACGGGGGAGCACCTGCTCGACCCGTCACGGGTGCCGGCCGGCATCCACCCGACGCAGATCGCCCAGGTCGGCGCGTACGCCCTGCGGTTCACGTGGTCGGACGGGCACAGCACCGGCATCTACACCTTCGCGCTGCTGCGCTCCCTCTGCGAGTGCGACGCCTGCGCCCGGGAGCGCGCAGCCGCCGGGCGCCCCTCCGCCGGGCCCTGAATCCCACGTCCGGCCAGCGTCGGACGGAACACACCGCACGCGGCCCGGCGCTCCTCGACCGGATCCCGAGGACCGCGGCCCGTCCCCCGGGGCCGGGCGAGCGCGGCCGTTCAGCGGACCGCGTAGCGGCGCACGGCGTCCGGATCGAGCTCCAGGCCGAGCCCCGGGCCCTGCGGCAGCGCGATCGCCCCGGCGTCGGGCACCGGAAACGGCTCCGTGAAGATCTCCCGCAGCGGGTTCTCGACGTACCGGGTGCCCATGTACTCGTACGTCGAGAAGTTGGGCGCGGCCGCCGCGAGATGCAGGGACGCGAGGTGCGCGATCCCGCCGCTGAACCCGGTGTGCGGCGCGTACGCGAGGTTGTGCGCGTGCGCGAGCGCCCAGAGCCGCCGGGCGGGGGTGATCCCGCCGATGCGGGCCACCTCAGGCTGCAGCACGTCGATGCACCCGCGCGCGATGAGGTCCCGGAAGCCGAACACCCCGAACTCCACCTCGCCGGCGGCGAGCGGGATGCGGACGGACCGTCGGATGTGCGCGTAGCCGTCCAGGTCGTCGCTCGGCACCGGCTCCTCCAGCCACACGATGTCCAGCTCCTCGAGCTGCCGGCCGACCCGCACCGCGGTGCCGGCGTCGTACGCGCCGTTGGCGTCCAGCATCAGGTCGATGTCGGGCCCCACGGCCTCGCGGATCGCGCGCACCGTCCGCACATCCGCGCGGTCGCCGCCGCGCGCCGCGGGCCAGCCGATCTGGACCTTGACCTGGCTGTAGCCGCGCGCGACCTGCGCGCGCGCCTCCTCGGCCATCCGGGGGATCTCGTCGAAGTAGACCTTGGAGATGTAGCAGCGGACCCGATCGCGCCCGGCTCCGCCGAGGAACTTGTACAGCGGCTTGCCGGCGGCGCGCGCGAGCAGGTCCCAGAGGGCGATGTCGATGCCGCTCATCGCTTCGACGACGAAGCCACGGGAGTGTCCCCAGCGGCGCAGGAGGCCGAGCATCTCGTCCCACAGCCCCTCGACGTCCCACGGATCGCGCCCGGTGACGAGAGGAGCGAGGAGACGGTCCACGATCGTGGCCACGACCTCCGGCGTCCGCCGCGCGATGCACTCGCCGACGCCGCTGAGGCCGTCGTCGGTCGTGACCCGCACGACGACCGCGTAGAACGTCGGGAACGTGCCGATCGAGAACTCGACGGGCCGCGGGGCGGGCGCGGCGAGCGGGGTGCAGGTGACGGAGGCGATCCTCATGCCGGTGTCTTCGCGGGGCGGCGCCCGGACTCCTCGGCGGCCGCCGCGCGGGGCGGCACGCGGGAATGTCCCGCGACGCGGGCTCGTTGAGCGGCGCGGGGCCCGCGCGCGGCCGGGCAGGCGGACCGCGGGACGGGCGGCCCGACATCAGCTCGATCATCCGGAGGGCACCGATGCAGTGGGCGAGGGTATTCGCGGAAGCGTTCGGCTACCGGGAATTCCTGCAGCACCACGCGACGCCGGAGCAGCAGGCGCGCTGGCAGGCGGTCTACGACCGCGTCGCGCTGACGCCGGCGCAGCGGACGCTGCTCGGCGGGTTCGTCCGGGAGATGCACGTCCTCTGCGTCGCCGGCGCGTGGTGCGGCGACTGCGTCAACCAGTGCCCGATCCTGGCCCGCATCGGGGAGCAGAGCCCGCGCATCGTCGTGCGCTTCGTCGACCGCGACGCCTATCCGGACGCGCAGACGGCGCTCATGATGAACGCCGGCCGCCGGATCCCGGCCGTGGTGTTCCTCAGCGAGGACGACGAGGAGTGCGGCCGCTACGGCGACCGGACGCTGGCCTTCTACCGGCAGATGGCCGCGGACCGCCTCGGCCCGGCCTGCCCCACGGGCATCGTGCCGCCGGGCGAGGCGCTCATGTCGGCGGTGACCGCGGAGTGGGTGGACCAGTTCGAGCGGATCCAGTTGATGCTCCGCCTCTCCAAGCGCCTCCGGGCCAAGCACGGCGACTGACCGAACGCGGCCAGGCGTTCCCTTGACACGCCCGCCGGGGCCGCGTAGAGTGGTGAATGTAACGGATTCCGCACCAAAGATCAGGAAACGTCACAAAAGCAAGGGGGCCCCATGCCGTGATGCCGTCCGAGCCCGGCGATCCGGAACAGGTCGCGGCGTTCAACGCGCGTATCGCCGCCGGGGACCAGATCGAAGCCGGCGAGTGGATGCCCGAGGAGTACCGCTTCGAGGCGGTGCGCCTCATCAACATGCACGCCAATTCCGAGATCATGGGAGCGCTGCCCGAGCGGGAGTGGATCCCGCGCGCGCCGACGCTGGCCCGCAAGATGGCCCTCACCGCGAAGGTGCAGGACGAGGTCGGCCACGGAATGCTCCTGTACCGCGTCGCGGAGACACTCGGCCGGTCGCGGGACGAGATGATCACCGAGCTGGTCGAGGGCCGGGCCCGTTTCCACAACGTCTTCCACTATCCCGCGGAGACGTGGGCGGACGTGGCGATCATCCAGGTGTTCGTGGACGGCGCCGCGATGCAGACGCAGGGGGCGCTCCGGTCGTGCTCGTACGCCCCGTACTCGCGCGTGCTGAAGCGCATCTGCTACGAAGAGGACTTCCACATCCAGCTCGGGCTCGACGTGTGGCGGGCGCTCGCCGAGGGGACGCCCCGCCAGCGCGCGATGCTCCAGAACGCGCTCAATCGGTGGTGGACGCCGATTTTGCACTTCTTCGGGATGCCGGACCGCGTCTCCCCGCACACCGAGAAGATGCTCGCCTGGCGGCTGAAGGTGAAGTCCAACGAGGAGCTGCGCCAGCAGTTCCTGCGGCGGTTCGTCCCGATCATCCTCGAGTACGGCCTCGAGGTGCCGGACCCCGCCCTGCGCTGGGTGGAGGAGGAGCAGCGGTACGTCTACACCGAGCCGGACTGGGAGGAACTCAAGCGGGTCGGCCGCAACGGCGGCCCCAAGAGCGCCGAGCGTCTGGCGCTCCGCCAGCGCTTCCACCAGCAACACGCGTGGGTGCGCGAGGCGGTCGGCCGCTGGGCGCAGGGCGGGCCGGCCCGGGCGGCCGTTGCGTGACCGCGTGAGCCCGGCGGGGAGGGCGCGACGCGGCCCGGGCGCGACGGCGCCCGGGCGGAGAGGAGTGGCCCTCGTCGCATGAAGGACGCCACGGCCGGAGCGCCGCCGAACGGCGCCGGCGGCCGGTGGGCCCGGCCGCTCCCGGCGCCGGCCGACGTGTGGGCGGTGTTCCTGCAGGCCCGCAAGCGCGATCCGCACGTGCACGTCGGGGACGTGCACGCGCCGGATTCCGAGATGGCCCTCGTGCTGGCCAAGGAGAACTACGCCCGGCGCGACCCCTGTGTGAGCCTCTGGGTCGTCCGCGCGGCCGAGATCTACGCGACGACCGCCGACGCCGCCGGGATGTTCGAGCCCGCGACGGACAAGAGCTACCGCTTCGGCGGCTCGTACCGGCAGCAGCAGCGCGTGTACCGGGGCGCGTGGCGCCTCTCGCACCGCGAGGAGGACCAGTAGGTGCCCGGCGCGCTCGCGGCGGTCTCCGACCCGGCCCTGAGGGCCGCGTTCCGGGAGTGGATCCTGCGGGTCGCCGACGACGAGCTGGTGATCGGCCACCGGCACTCGGAGTGGACGGGATTCGGCCCCGACCTGGAGAGCGACGTCGCGATGTCCAGCATCGCGCAGGAGGAGATCGGGCACGCCCGCGCCTTCTACGAGCAGATCGCCGCGGACGAGGGCAGCGACGTCGACCGCCTCGCGTTCGACCGCGCCCCGGCGGAGTACCGCCACGCGGCTCTGCTGGAGCGCCCGAACGGCGGGTGGGAGTTCTCGATCCTGCGGCTCCTGCTGTACGAGCAGTTCGAGGCCGCGCGACTGGGGCTGCTGGCCGCCTCGGGGCAGGAGCCGGTCGCGAGCCTCGCGCGCACGCTCGTGCGCGAGGAGCGCTACCACAGCCTGTTCGCGCGCACCTGGCTGGAGCGGCTCGCCCGGGCGGACGCCGAGGGGCGGGCGCGCGTCCAGGCCGCGCTGGACAGCGCCTGGCCCGACGCGCTCGGCCTGTTCGAGGCGACGCCGGCGGACGGCGTCCTGCGCGCCGCCGGGATCCTCGGGGAGGCGCCGGAGGCGCAGCGCCCCGCCTGGGAGGAAGCCGTGCGGCCGGTCCTCCAGGGATGCGGGCTCTCGATCCCCGCCGGGCCGGCGCGCGAGGGCGGCCGCCGCGGCCTCCACGGGCCGGAGTTCGAGGAAATGCTCGCGCAGATGACCGAGGTGTGGCGGTCGGATCCGGAGGCGCGCTGGTGACAGGTCTCGCGAGGAGATCAAGCGGCCGTCAGCCGTCTCGCGCTGTGGAGACGACGCCGGTGGGCGCGACGCCCCGCGCTCCGGCCGGCGGGGGCCCGGGCCGTTAGGGGACAGCGATGGCGACGTGGACCAGTAGCAGCGGCGCGGTCGAGGCGGCGGTGTGGGACGTGCTTCGCACCGTCGAGGATCCCGAGCTGCCGATCGCGATCACCGACCTCGGCCTGGTGCGCGACGTGCACGTCGCGGACGGCCGCGTCGCGGTCCGCCTCGTGCCGACGTGGGTGGGATGCCCCGCGCTCTACGTCATCCGCCGCCGCGTGCGCGACGCCGTCCTGGCGCTGCCCGGCGTCCGGGAGGCCTCGGTCGAGTACGCGTACGACGAGCCGTGGACGCTCGCGCGGATGACGGCGGAGGGGCGCGCGCGCCTCGCGGCCCACGGCCTCGCGGTGCCGGCCTGCCGGTTCGCGGAGCCGCTCGTCTGTCCCTACTGCGGCTCCCGGGACGTCGCGATGGAGAGCCTGTTCGGCCCCACGCTGTGCCGCGCCACCTACCTCTGCCGGAGCTGCCGCAACCCCTTCGAGCGGTTCAAGCCCCCGCACGACGAGTGATCCGATCGCCGCGGCCGGCGTGCCGTGGCTCCCAGACGCCCTGCTCGTGCTGGCCGGGTCGGGGGTGCCTCGGCGGTGGATCGCATCTCCGCGCACGACGCCGGGATCCGCCCGCCGCTGCCGAGGAGCAAAGCCCGCCTGCAGAAACGCGAGGGCAGCGCCAGGCCGCGGCCCAAAGACCGGCGCAGGCGACGAGCCGTGGCGATCACGGCGTAAGATCCCTCGCGGAGGGCCGGCCCGTGCGCCCTCCGCATCCGCCGCGAGACCACGGAGGCTGCCCTAGATCGCCTCGATCACGTCCGTGAGGACGGTGGCCGCGGCGACCATGCCGGCCACCGTCGCGTGCTCGCCGGCGTTGTGGGCCTGCCCGATCGTCCCCGGCCCGAGGTTGCAGAAGTCGCGCGTGCGCTCGGCGAAGATCGACAGATCCTGCCGGCCCTGGGAGAACTGTACCGGGGCGCTGCCCTGCAGCCGCGCGAGGGCCTCGCGGGCGACGGCGAGCGTGTGGCCGTTCCGGTCGGCGAGCGTCGGCAGGCACAGCCGGCTGATCTCGAGCTCGTGCGCCACACCCTCCGCGGCGCGCCGCAGCTCCGCCTCGAACGTCCCGTAGTCCTCGCCCACGGCGAGCCGGCGGTCGATCGTGAGCCGGAACCGGTCCGGGATGACGTTCTCCGCCAGGCCCGCGTGGGCCGCCACCACGGACAGCGACGGCACGCTCTGGACGCCGGGCGCGACCTCCACCGGCGCGAGCTGCTCCGCGGCGGCCGCGATCCGCGCGATCACCTCCACGCCCCGGTAGATCGCGTTGTCGGCCCGGCGCCAGTCCGAGGAGTGCCCGCTGCGGCCGAGCGCGGTCAGGTACCCGATCGCGCGGCCCTGGCAGCCGATCCCGATGCCGAGCTGCCCGGTGGTCTCGTCGTACGACGGCTCGGTGGTGATCGCGTAGTCGGGCGAGACGCGCGTGATCAGCCGCCGGACCCCGTTGCGCGGCGAGATTGCGCCGCCCTCCTCGTGGTTGGTGAACGCGAACCACGTCCGCACGCGGGGCCGGACGTGCTGGGCGAGCCACATCATGCACGCGAGCCCGGCCTTCATGTCCGAGGCGCCGAGGCCGATGATCCGGCCGTTCTCGACCCGCGGGGAGAAGGGGTCCGTGGTCCAGCCGGCCACGGGCGGCACGGTGTCCATGTGGCCGTTCACGACCAGCAGGCGATCGCCCCGGCCGACCTCCGCCGTGACGTTGCCCTCGTCGTCGCGGTGGACGGAGACGCCGGCGCGCGTGAGCGCGTCGTAGATGTACTGCGACACCGCGGCTTCCTCTCCGGTGACGCTGCGGATGCTGACGAGGTCGCACAGGGTGCGCTCCAAATAGGCCGCCATCTCGGGCACGGGCCGTCACCTCTCCGGCAGGGTGTGGACCGGCCGGGCGCCTGCGCGGGCGGGGCCGGGGCGCCGCGGCGCGGCTTTGCCGGGACTGGTTCGCCCCGGCACCGGGCGACGCCTGCGGGCGGCCGCGTGCCGCAGCCGGCGGCGCCCCGGCCGGCGTCGCGGTGGATCACCGCTGCCGACGGTCGTCGCGACGCCGCCTCCCCCTGATCTCGCGTGTCCGATTCACCTCCCCGAGGGTGATCGCACAGCCTTCGCGGTCGCGCATGCGACGCACGTGCTGAGGGCCGCCCTTCGCCACGGTGGTGCGTGTTACGGCAAGACATACGGCGCCGCGCGCATCCAACTGCCTGCCGCGCGCGGCGCCGCGCGGTGCCTCGACGTCAGCGGGCCGCCGCGCGCGATGGGGGAGTGTCGCGGCCCCGTCGCGGTGCCCACCTCGGCCCGGCGTGGAGGTGCGCGTACAGGCGCGCCAGCAGGTAGGCGGTGAAGCTCAGGGCGGACACGAAGAAGCTCACCGGCCACCCCGTGGACACGGCGCACGCGAGGCCCCCCAGCGTGGCCCCGAGCGCGATCAGCACGCTGTACGCCAGGGCCCGGCCCGGATGGACGGTCAGGCGCTGCGCCGCGCCGGCCGGGACGATGAGCAGCGTCAGGATCAGGAGCACGCCGACCACCTGGACCGCCTCGGCCACGGCGAGGGCCAGGATGAGGAGGAAGGCGGCCGACAGCACCCGGATGGGAACCCCGCGCGCCTCGGCGACATCGGGATCGACGCTGGCGAAGCGCAGCGGCCGGTAGATGACCGCCAGCGCGAGCAAGGCCACCGCGCCGACGAGCGCGGATCGGATCACGTCCTGGCGGGTGACCGCCAGGATCGACCCGAAGAGGATCCCGTACGCCTCGGTCGCGTACCTCGGCGTCAGCGTGAGAAAGAGGACGCCGAGCCCGGTCCCCAGGGCCATCACGCTGCCGACCGCGACGTCGCGCTCCCGCAGGCGCACCCCGAGCGCGCCGATCGCGAGGGCGGCCGCGCACGTCGTGGCGAGCACGCCGAGGCTGGGCGGCAGGCCGAAGAAGACCGCCGCCGCGGCCCCCGTGAAGCCCACCTCGGCCAGGCCATGGACCGCGAACGACATGCTGCGCGCCGTGACGAACAGGCCCACGCACCCGGCCACGACCGCCGTGATCACGCCGACCAGCAGCGCCTGCTGGACGAACGCGTAGCGCCAGAGATCGCTCATCGCTCGACCGCCGGGGCGGCGGGCAGGGGCTCGTGGCCGCCGATCTCGGCGCCCAGCACCACGACCCGCCCGTGCAGGCGGAGCACATCCACCGGGGACCCGTAGACCCGGCTGAGGGTGCCTTCCGTGAGCACCTCGTCGGCCGGGCCCACGGCCCACCGGCCCCTGGCGAGCACGAGCACCCGATCGATCGCCCCGAGGAGCGGGTTGATGTCGTGCTCGACGAAGATGACGGTGGCGCCCCGGCGCCGGCGCCACGCCGTGACGAGCTGCACGATCGCCTGCTGCGAGGGGAGATCGAGGCTCAGCAGCGGTTCGTCGCACAGCAGGATCGCGGGATCCCCCACGAGGGCCTGCGCGATGCGCAGCCGCTGCTGCTCTCCTCCGGAGAGCCGGCCGGCCGGAGCGTCCGCGAAGTGCTCGGCGCCGACGAACGCGAGCATCTCGTCGACCCGGCGCCGGGTCTCGCGCCGGGGAAGCGCGAGCCCCCACCGGTGGCCATCCAGGCCGAAGGCCACGAGGTCCCGCGCCCGGACCAGCAGGTCGGGCTCGACGGCCCGCTGCTGCGGGATGTACCCGATGGACGCGTCGCCGCGGCGCGGGGGGCGCCCCTGAACGCGCACCCGCCCGCCGCTGAGCGGCTGGAGGCCCAGCAGAACGCGGAGCAGGGACGTCTTGCCGGCGCCGTTCGGCCCGAGGACCGCGAGGCACTCGCCGCCCGGGACGGTGAGCGACAGGCCCTCCCACACCGTCCGTCCGCCGAGCCGGAGCGAGGCGTGCTCGAGCCAGACGGCCGGCGTCACCCGCGCCTCCCCGGCTCCAGGGCACGCCGCAGCGCCCGGAGCTGCTCCAGCATCCACCGCTGGTACGTCGTGCCGGGCGGTTCGGTCTCCGATACCCCGACGACCGGGATCCCTGCCCGCGCGGCAAGCCCCCGCGCCCGCGCCGTCACCGGCGAGACCGTCTGCGTGTTGTACACGAGCACCCTGACCTGGCGCAGGCGGAGCTGATCCTCCATCTGCGCCACCGCGGCCGCGGGCGGATCCACGCCCGCCTCGATCGCCTTCTGGAACGCCACCGGCGTGCGGACGGCAAGGCCGATCGCCTCCGCCATGTAGTTGAACACCGGCTCCGTGGCGGCGACCGGCACACCCGCGTACTGCGCCCTGAGGGCGGCGATCGCGCGGGCCACGGGGCGCAGCGAGGCCTGGAAGGCCCGGTACCGTTCGCGGTAGAACGGCGCGCCCCCGGGATCCAGCTGGGCGAGGGCCTCGGCAAGGGCCTGCGCCACCCTGGGCATCGTCGTGGGATCGTACCACAGGTGCGGGTTGTCGCCCGGGCGGCGCGCGGTGAGATGCGCGACGACGATGAGCCGGCGCGCGGGGTTGGGGGACGCCGCGACGAGGCGGTCGATGAACGTGTCGTAGCCCAGGCCGTTTGCGATGACGAGCCGGGCGCGCGCCACGGCTGCCGCGTCTCGGGCGTTCGTCTCGTACTCGTGGGGGTCGACGGCGGGGTTGCTCAGGATGCTCGTGATCGCGACGCGGTCCCCGGCGAGCTGCTCGACGATGTCGCCCCAGACGTTTTCGGCCGCCACGACGCCGATCCGGAACGGCGGCGCTCCCCGGCTCGCCGGCGCCGCCGCGAGCAGCAGGAGCCCGAGGACGACCCCCGCCGCGCACGGGCTGACGCGCCGTGCCGGCATCGAGCAGCGCGGGAGCGCGAGGAACATCACCGCGCGTCCTGGCACGAGCGGCACAGCCCGAACAGGTCCAGGCGGTGCCCGGTGACGAGAAAGTCACTCCCGGCGAGCCGCACGCCCTCGAGCGGTCCCAACAGGCAGGCGTCCATCGCCTCCACCGCCCCGCACCGCTGGCAGATCACGTGATCGTGGTGACGATCGGCGAGGCCGAAATGCGCGGTCCCGTTCATCTCGACCTGCTCGACAAGGCCGGCCGCGTGGAGGCCGGCCAGGGTCCGGTAGACGGTCACGAGGCCGAGGTCGCGGCGGAGCCGCTGCGCCTGTTCCCAGATCGCCTGGCAGGAGGCGAGATGGCGGCCCATAGCCAGGGCCTGGAGAATGGCCAGACGCTGGGGGGTGACGCGCCATCCCGCCCTCCTGAGCAGCGCGACAAGCCGAGGGTCGGTTAGATGACAGTTCTTTTCATTCATGTTCCAAAGGTATGTTACAATTGGCGCCCAGTCAAGACCGTCGGTCTCGATACATGATAAGCATTTTTACGCTGCCCTCCGGGCCTGGCTCTCTCCTCGCGGACTCGGACGCCGATGGGCCGGTCACAGGCGGCTCGCTCGAGGACCTCGCCAGACTGCGGGCTTTCTTGGGGAGGGGCAGGCGGCCCCGGCCGGGGGGCGCGAGCCGGCAGGCGGTCCCGCCGATCCGGGATGGAGCGTCTCCGCGCCGCGCGGCCCGGGGCCTACGTACAACACGAAGGGGCCGGCGCCGGCCGGGGCGGTACTCCTCGCCGACTTGGTGCGGTGCGGGAAGGCGCCGCGCTACGGCGGGTAGACCACCCGGAAGCGGTCGAACGACTCCGCAAGCCGGGCCCCGGTCTCCGGGTCCTGGAACGCGTGCTCGTAGCGGCTCACGCGCTCCAGCAGCAGCGGCCGCCCCGTGCCCGTGACGTCCTGCGCGATGGGGCGGAGAGCCAGCGGGTCGCCGGTCGCGCACGGGCTCGTGGTCAGGAAATATTCGCGGACGAGCCGCGCGCGGAGCAGCGATGCGAGCACGCGGGGACCGCCCTCGCTCAGCACGATCCGCGCCCCGCGCGCGGCCAGGAGCCGGAGCGCCGCGGCGGCGTCCGGGCGGCCGGACGGGTCGGACGCGACGCGCACGACCTCCACGCCGGCCGCCTCGACACGGCGGATGTCCGCCGGCACCGCCCGCTCACCCGTGATGACCAGCTTGTCGAAGCGCGGGTCGGTGAAGAACCGCCGCGAGAGCACCTCCGGCCCCCACGCGACGCCCGAGGCGAGGATCGACGCCAGCAGGCGCGGCGTCCGGCCGGACGCCGCGCGCCGCGCGGACGCCGCCTCGGGCAGCACCGCGGTCACATCCTCCGCCAGGAGGGTGCCCGCGCCGCTGAGGAGCGCGTCGGCCGCGGTCCGGAGCCGCGTCAGCGCGAGGGCGTCGACCGGGGTTCCGATCGTCACGGCCTTGCCGCCGATCGTCGCCTCGCCGTTCAGGGTCATCACCATGTTCACGACGAGGTAGGGGAGCGCCCCCGGTGCCGCGGGGAACTCGAGGTCCGCGTAGAAGCCGGCGATCGGGACATCACGCGGGTGGGGCTCCGACGCGTGCCAGGCGAGCCGCACCGACGCCGGCAGCCGCAGCGAGCGTTTCCACCCGGGGCCGCGCGCCGCGCTCATGAGCGCGGCCCCCCCCGCCTGCGGGCCCCCCGCGCGCGGGGGGCCTCTCCCGGGGGCAGGGACAACGCGGCCCCGGGCGGAATTCCCCGACCTGGACCCCCGCTCACCGGCGTCCGCCGCATCGCACCGGGCACATCATAGCACACGCGTGGCTCGCCATTTGAGCACCGTCGTCGATCGGTGCAGCCGCACAGCGTTCCGCAGCTCGTAGCTCGCGCTGCGGGAGTAGAGGGGCGACGTCCGATGGTGGAGGAGCACACGACCGCCGAGCCCGGGCCGGGAGCCTGGGAGGCCCTCTGGCAGTGCCTGGACGGCCTCCAGGCGGACGCGCGGGCGCTGCGGCGCCTCTCCCAGCAGGAGCCGCTCCTGCAGGCGCGCCCGGACTATCCCCGCGCGCGCATCGGGCGCCCGCACACGGACGAGGTGCGGCAGGCGCTCAACGACGTGGTCCGCCGACTCGGCGACGTGAGGCGGCTCCTGCCGGAGGTGTTCGCGGAGCTCCGGGAGTCCCCGGAGAGAGGGACCCCCGGTGGGCGGCCGGCCGGCCTTGCCGCCGACGAGTCTCCGCGGGCGATCGCCGCCCGGGTCGAGGCGCTCGTGCGGACCGCGACGAGCCTGGAGCAGGAGGCGTTCGAGCCGCTGCCGGCGCTGCCGCCGCACGCGCCGCCGTATCTCGCGGGCTCCGAGCCGCCCGGGCACGAGATGGCCGGGACGAAGGCGATCCTCCTGAGCCTCGGGATCGAGACGATCGTCTCCGCGCTGCGGAACGCGCTGCTCGGGATCGCGAACACCCGGGGCGGGCCGGCCGGGGCGCCCTGAGCGCGCCGCCTCACCCGCCGGATGCCGGCGCGCCCGCCCGCGGCCTGAGCACGTCCAGCGCCGGGAAGCGACCGCCGAGGATCGCGTCGCTGCGGACGCCCATCCACTGCTCGAGCACCGTCGCGTAGACGCTGCGGAAGTCGGTCGCGTAGCGCAGGTCCCCCTGGTCGAGGTCCGACAGGCTGGGGTGCGCGCCGTGGACCCCGGGAACCACCGCCCCACCGATCAGCAGCATCGGGGCCGCGGTGCCGTGGTCGGTCCCGCCCGACGCGTTCTCCGCGACGCGCCGGCCGAACTCGGAGAACGTCATCACGAGCACCTTCTCCGCGAGGCCCCGCTGCGTGAGGTCGGCGAGGAAGGCGCCGAGGCCGCCGCCGAGCGCCTCGAGGAGCCGATCGTGGCGGCCCGCCTGCGTGGCATGCGTATCGAAGCCGCCCAGGCTCACGTAGTAGACGCGCGTGGGAGCGCCCGCCGCGATCAGCTCCGCGACGACCCGGAGCTTCTGGGCGAAGGGATCGGCCGGATACGCGGCCCCGCGCGCCTCGCCGAGGCGCCCGGTGATGCGCCGCATCTCGGAGGCGGCCACGAGCGCGTTCATCTCGGTGTGGGTCAGGAAGTCGACGACCGGCTCGCCGCCCGCCACCGGCTGGACCACCTGGCGGAACGCCTCGACCTCCTCGGGGCCCGCGCCCGGGATCGGGTGGAACCCGAAGCGGGCCGGGTTGTCCATCGCGACGACCCGCCCGGAGGTCCCCTGCATCGCGAGCGGCATCTGCGCCGAGAGCGTCAGCCCGGCGAGCTGGCCGCAGTCCGGACACTCGCTGTCGAAGAGACGGCCGAGCCATCCGGTCCGGGGCCCGGTGCCCGCCGGGTCGGCGGTCTCCCAGATCTCCATCGACCGGAAGTGGCTGCGGTTGGGGTTCGGGTAGCCGACGCCCTGGACGATCGCGACCCGGCCGCCGTCGTACAGCTCCTTGAGCGGACGCAGCGCGGGGTGCAACCCCACCTCGTCCGTGAGCCGGAGCAGCTTGGCGGCCGGCACGGCGAGGCGGGGCCGGGCGCGGTAGTACTCGTCGTGCGCGTAGGGAACGACGGTGTTGAGACCGTCGTTGCCCCCGCCGAGCTGCACCACGACGAGCGTCGGCCACTCCGGCCGGCCGGCGGCCGACGCGGTCAGCGGGTGGTCCCAGGGATTGGTGATCGCCAGGGCCGTGCGCGTGAGGAACATCGGCGCGGTCGCGCCCGCGGCGACGATCGTCAACCCCTTCCCCAGGAACTCCCGGCGCGTCATCATGCTCCGCATCGCGACGCCCTCCTTAGGCGACCTGGTATTCGGGCATGCTCATCACGAGGTGGAGCGCCTCCGGGATCGGCCGCCCCGACGTCACCCGGCGGAGCGCCGCGCTGCGCGACGGGGCGAGCGGGCGCCCGATCAGGTGGGCGGTGATCGCGTCGACGGACGAGAACGATGCGAGCTGCGGCGCGCCCAGCCTGCCGGCGATGAGCGCCGCCGCGGTATCGGCCCGGGCGAACACGGTCCCGGCGGTCATCCAGGCCGGGCCGCCGTGCCACCCCGCGACCGTCGGGGGGAAGAACAGCCGCTGGCCCATCACGGCCAGCGCGCCCGAGAGCCGGGTCCAGTCCGGGTCGGCGATCCCGAGGTGCCGGACGGCGCCGACCACGAACTCGACCGGGCTCTTCACCTGCGCGTGGATGACCTCGGGCCGGTAGAACGCCCGCGACCGGAACAGCGCGCGCAAGGCCGGCGCGAGCGCGTACCCGCCGGCCGCGATCTCGCGGGCCAGGGCCTCGACGAGCGCCGGGTCCGGCTGCGGCGCGACGAAGAATCGCGCGAGCTTCCCGGCGATCCACCGCGGCGTCTCCGGCCGGGAGAGGATGATCCGCAGCACGTCGGTCCCGTCCCACGGGCCGGTCTCGCCGAGGAAGGTCTTCTCGCCAGCGTCGTGCATCCCCGGCGTGAACGCGAACGTCCGCCGGCCTTCGTACGTGCGGGGGTCGCGCAGCGTCCACCCGGTCCAGGCACGCGCCGACTCCTTCACATCGGCCTCGGTGTACTGCCCGATCCCCATCGTGAACAGCTCCATCAGCTCGCGGGCCCAGTTCTCGTTGGGGTGCCCCTTGCGGTTCTCGTCGTTGTTGAGGTAGCGCAGCATCGCCGGATCCCGGGCCACCCCGTCGAGCAGCTGCGCGAAGTTGCCCGCGGCGTGGCGCCGGAACAGCTGGTTCTGGTTGTACATCGCGACGACGTCGTGGACGTCGCCGAACGAGCTGGTGAAATGGCCGTGCCAGAACAGCACGAGCTTCTCCTGCAGCGGCGCCGGCGAGCGGGCCATGCGGTCGAGCCACCAGGCCGTGAGCGCCGGCACCGCCCGGGCGTGGGCGCGCTGCGCCTCCTGGAACAGCGCCCGGAGCTCCGGGTGGTCCTTGAGGGCGACCCTCGGCCCGCCGCCGCGCAGCGCGTCCGCCGCGGAGGCGAGCCGGGCCTCCGCGGCCCGCACCTCCTCGAACGCGGCGGGCGGCCCGGGCTCGGGGGGGAAGCGGAAGAGCGCGTCGACGGCGCGGTCCGGTCCGGCCGCCACGGCCTCCGCGACCTCCCGCGGCAGCGGGCCGAAGCCGGCGCGGCGCAGCAGGTGGGCGGCCTTCGTCTCGTCCCACGGATCGTGCGAGGATGGAACAAACGGCTCGAGCCCGCCCGGCATCGTCACCCCCCCAGTCGCCCCCGCCCGCGCGGCGGGCAGCGTGTCCGTCGGCTCGTAAGCGCCCGAGGGGAGCGCGGAGTTCCCGCTACCGCGTGGTGGCCCGGGCCAGGGGGACGGCCGGGCCCCTCCGGCGCGGGAGCGGGGAGGCGGCCCGGCCGTCGTAGCGTAGCCGCTGGGCGGCGCGGCGCAGGCGGGCGTCGGTGACCTCGTAGTAGACCTGCGTCGTGGTCGGGCTCTCGTGCCCGAGCAGGCGCTGCGCCTCCTCGATCCCCACCCCGAGGGTGGCCATCTGCTGCCCGGCCGTGTGCCGCAGGTGGTGGAACGCGATCCCCTCGGGGATCGGCACCGCGGCGCGCGCGGCGTAGCGCTTGAAGATCCGCTCGACGCTCGCGTAGTGCAGCCGCGCGCGCCGCCGCTGGAAGGGCAGGCGGAAGAAGAGCGCGGTCGTCGGCACCGCCGGCCGCACCCTCAGCCAGTCCCGGAGCGCCAGGCGGGCGTCCTCGGTCAGCGGCAGCACCTGCTCCTTGCCGCCCTTGCGCCAGACGACGATCGCCGCGCGCGCCGGGTCGGCCAGGTCGACCAGCCGCTCGATGTCCAGCCGGATCACCTCGCTGACCCGCAGCCCCATGAGGCCGAGCTCCGCCATCGCCCGGTCGCGCAGCACGCGCGGCGCGGACCCGCGGAACGCCGCGCGGAACCGCGCGACTTGGTCCTCGGTCCACCAGCGGTGCACGCGCCGCCGGCGGCGCGGGGGGCGGAGGTCCTGGGCGATCGAGAACGGCCGCCCCTGCTTCCGTCGGAGCCAGCCGTAGAACTGCCGGAGCGCCGTGATGCGGCGGGCCCGGGTGGCGACCGACAGGCCCGCCTCGGTCATCGCGCGGGCGAACCGAACGAGGTCCTCGGACGTCGCCTCGGCGAGCCGCCCCGCGACGTGCTCCGCGAAGTCGCCCACGTCGCGGACGTAGGCCAGGCGCGTGTTCAGGGCGCGGCCCTCTCCTTCGAGGTCCGTCCACCACTCGAGGAGCAACGGGTGCGTCGATGGAACGGGCGATCGCGGGCGGCGCAACGGCATTCCGATCCTCCGACGTCGGGCCGATCCGTGGGGCGACTGCGCCGGCAACCGTGGCCTGTGCTCCAGGGGTTCGCAGCGCGCGCGCGGTTCTCCTCCGGCCCCGAGGCCCGGGCGGCTTGCCCGCCGGCGCGCAGGGTGCTATGAGAGAAGCGGGCGGGCCGTGGCCCGCGAGCGCGATCGACAGGAGGTCGGGCGATGCTCAGGTGCTCCCAGTGCGGCAAGGAGTACACCCCGGGCGCGGCCGGGTGGTACGCGCGGCTCGAGGGCCTCGGGCCCGCAGGCCGCGTCGAGGCCCCGCTGCGGCGCACGCTGCTGTGCGCGGAGGACTTCAGGAAGCTGCCGCCGAGACGGCGGATGATCTGGCACGAGTTCACCGGCCGGTCGCACGGGCCGACCCGCGAGAAGCGGCCGGGCCACCTGGGCGAGGCCGGCTAGCCGGGGCCGGCGCCACCGCGCCGGCGCGGTTACGCCGCCGCGGCCCCGATCGCGGCGCGGAGGATGTCGACGATGCGGTCGAGCGTGTCCTCCGGCGTCACGAGAGGCGGGGCGAGGCAGATCGTGTCCCCGATCGGCGGATCGACGGAGCCGGCGCGCAGCCGGGGCAGCAGGCCGCGCGAGATCGCCTCCCGCACGACGCGCGGGCCGAGGCCCACCGCCGGCTGCTTGGTCGCCCGGTCCGTGACCAGCTCGACCGCGCACATCATCCCGAGGCCCCGCACGTCCCCGACGGCCGGCAGGTCCCGCAGGGTCTCGAGCCCGGCCAGCAGGCGCCGGCCCATCACGGCGGCGAGTTCCACGAGCCCCTCGCGCTCGATGATCTCCACGTTCCGGAGGCCCACCGCGCAGCAGACGGGGTGGCCCGAGTAGGTGGCCGCGTGCATGTACTTCTTGTCCGGCGGCGCCTCCAGGAGCGCGGCGTGGACCCGCTGCGAGAGGAGGATGCCCCCGAGCGGCTGGTACGCGCTCGTGACGCCCTTCGCGAACGAGACGATGTCCGGCTCGACCCCCCAGTGGCCCAGGGCGAACCACCGTCCGGTGCGGCCGAAGCCGGTGATGACCTCGTCGGCGATGAAGAGGACGTCGTAGCGGGTGCAGATCTCGCGCACCCGCGGGAAGTACGTGTCGGGCGGCACGATCACGCCGCCCGCGCCCATCACCGGCTCGGCGATGAACGCCGCGACGGTCTCGGGGCCTTCCCGCTGGATCGCCTGTTCGAGCGCGTCCGCGGCCTCCACGCCCGGGTCGCCCGCGCCGGGCCAGCGGTAGGGGTAGGGGGGCGGGATCTGGATGAACTGCGGGACGAGCGGCCCGAACATCCGGTGGTAGGCGGCCATGCCGGTGGCGCTCATCGCCGCCATCGTCACGCCGTGGTAGGCGTGGACGCGCGAGATGATCTTGACCTTGTCCGGCTTGCCGCGGACCTTCCAGTAGTAGCGGGCCGTCTTGAACGCCGACTCGTTGGACTCCGCTCCGCCGGTGGTGAAGTAGACGCCGGAGCTGCTGGGGTAGGCCAGCCCGACGAGCTTCTCCGCCAGGCGGATCGACGGGATGTTGGTCATCCCGGCGTAGTTGGAGGCGAACGCGAGGCGGCGCATCTGCTCGGCCGCGGCCTCGGCCAGCTCCGCGCGGCCGTGCCCGGCGTTGACGTTCCACAGGCCGGCGAGGCCGTCGATGTACTCACGCCCGTCCGCGTCCGCGAGCATCGCCCCGCGGCCCTCGACGATGAGCAGCGGCCGCTCGTGGTCCTGCGGGTGGTGCAGCGGGTGGATCAGGTGTTGCTGGTCCTCGCGCAGCAGCTCCGCGATCTCCGTCACGCTCATCCCTCCACCGCCCCGCGTCCGGCCGCGGGGCCGCTCACTTCTTCTGCGCGGCCGCGGATCTCCCTGTCGCGCGCCGCGCGGTCGGTGCGCGCGCTCGGCGCCAGGCGCCGAGGGTCACGCGAATGCTTGACAACCGGGCCGGCGTTCCGTACAGTCAGCGGTAAGATGCTGGTGACCGCGCCCGATCCTCGCGTGCAGTGCATCTGTCCCGGGCGGAGGCGGCCGCTGCCTGCGCCCGGCCCCGCGTAGGCGTCCCAGGCTTCCTCCGCAGACCCCACCGTTGCCCGAGTTGAATACGGAGCCGCCGCGCGCGGGCGCCGACCCCGCGCGGCGAGCACCGCCGTGCTCCGCGGCCGTCCCGCGGGGAGCACGGCCGCAACCGCCGGAGGAGCGATGGACGCGCCGGTCAAGGAGACGAAGGCCCAGCGGGTGGAGCGCCTCAAGCGCGAGCGCAACCCCTGGGAGATGCTGCCGGACCTGTTGCGCTACGCGCGCGAGGGGCTCGCCGCGATCCCCGCCGACGACCTCAACCTCCGCTTCCGCTGGTGGGGCCTGTACACGCAGGGGGACGGCCGGGGCGCGCTCGGCGGCGCCGCGCCGTACTTCATGGTGCGCATCCGGATCCCCAACGGGTTCCTGCTCTCGCACCAGCTCCGCACGATCGCCGACCAGGCCGACCGGCACGGCCGCGGGTTCGGCGACATCACGGTGCGCCAGAACATCCAGCTGCACTGGATCCGAATCGAGGACGTCCCGGACCTGTTCCTGAGCCTGTTCCGCGCCGGGCTCACCACGGTGGGCGCCTGCGGCGACGACACCCGGAACCTCGTGGGCTGCCCCCTCGCCGGCGTGGACGCCGCCGAGGTCTGTGACGCCTCGCCGGTCCTGCTGCAGGCGAACCGGATGCTCGAAGGGAACCCGGCGTTCTACAACCTGCCGCGCAAGTACAAGATCGGCGTCACCGGGTGCCGGCTGTGGTGCTCCCACCCGGAGATCAACGACGTCGGGCTGACCGCGCTCCGGCGGCCGGCCGACGGCGCGCTCGGGTTCAGCCTGCGCGTGGGCGGCGGCCTCTCGACGCACCCGCACTTCGGCGTCCGCCTGCCGGCGTTCGTGCCCTGGCACCGGGCGCTCGCCGTGATCCGGGGCGTCACCGAGATCTTCCGCGACAGCGAGGTGCTGCGCGAGAGCCGGGAGAAGGCGCGGTTGAAGTTCCTGTTCCTCCAACACGGATGGACCGCGGAGACGTTCCTCGCGGCGCTGGAGCGCCGGCTCGGCTTCGAGCTCGACCCCGATGTGCCGGAGGAGCCTCCGCGCAGCACGTACCGCGACCACGTCGGCGTCCATCCGCAGAAGCAGGCGGGGCTCTGCTACGCCGGCTTCGCGGTGCTGCGCGGGCGCCTCACCGCCGCCGAGATGCGCGCCGTCGCGGACCTCGCGGACCGGTACGGCGACGGGACGGTCCGCACGACCAACATGCAGAACATCGTCGTGCTCAACGTCCCGGCCGCGCGGGCCGACGGGCTCCGGCGCGAGGCCGCGGACGCGGGCCTGCGGCTCGAGGGCTCGCCGTTCTGGCGGGGGACGATCGCGTGCACCGGCACGGAGTTCTGCAAGCTCGCCGTCGCGGAGACCAAGGGGTTCGCCCGGTGGCTCGTGGAGGCGCTGGAGGCGCGCGTGCCCGAGATGGACACGAACCTCAAGCTGCACGTCACCGGCTGCCCGAACGACTGCGGCCAGCACTGGATCGCCGACATCGGCCTCCAGGGCGCGAAGGCCAAGGTCGGCGGCCAGATGGTCGACGCCTACGACGTCTTCCTCGGCGGCGGGGCGGGGGCGCACCAGCGGTTCGCGCGCCGCGTGGGCGTCCGCGTGCCGGCCGCCGACGTTCCCGACGCGCTGGCCCGCCTGCTGCGCGCGTACATGCGGGCGCGCCTCGAGGGGGAGGGCTTCCTCGACTTCTGCCGGCGGCACAGCGACGCGGAGTTGCGCGCGGCGCTGCTCGGCCACCCCGCGCCGGCGGCGGGAGGGGCCGGATGAGCCGCGTGATCCGCCTCGACGACGTGGAGGCCACGCTGCTCTTCCCCGGCGGCATCGCGGTGGAGCTGAGCCTCGCCGGCAAGAGCCTCGACCTGCGCGCGCGGGTGCGGGAGCGCGCCGCGCTGCTGCGGGTCGGCACGGACGCGGATTTGCAGGTCACCGTGGACATCGTCGAGCGCCGCGAGGCCGAGGAGTGAGCGCGGGGTCGCCTCGCCCCGGCGCGGCGGCGGGCCGGACGGCTCGGTGGTACCCGGTGTCCCTGGACCTCGCGGGGCGGGAGGCGGTGGTGGTCGGCGGCGGCGCCGCGGCCGAGCAGAAGGTGCTCGCGCTGCTCGACGCGGGCGCCCGCGTGACCGTGATCAGCCCGCGTCCGACGCCGCGCCTGCGTGAGCTGGCAGCGCAGGCGCGCATCCGGCTCCTGCGCCGGTCCTACGCGCGCGGCGACCTGCGCGGCGCGTTCCTCGCGATCGCGGCGCCCGAGGACCGCGCGGTCACCCGCGCGGTCTGGGAGGAGGCCGAGGAGGGGCGGGTCCTCCTCAACGCGGTCGACGACCTCCCGCACTGCCACTTCATTGCGCCCGCCGTCCACCGGCAGGGGGACCTCACGGTGGCCGTCTCCACCGGCGGGAAGAGCCCGGCGCTCGGCGTCCGCGTCCGCAACCGCCTGCGCGCGCTGCTCGGGCCCGAGTACGCCGCGTTCCTCGAGCTGCTCGGCGAGTTGAGGGCAGAGGTCGCCGCGCGCGAGCCCGATCCGGCCCGGCGCGCGGCGCTGTGGTACCGGCTCGTCGACTCGGAGGCGCTCGAGCGCCTGCGCCGCGGGGACGCGGACGGCGCCCGGCGATGCCTGGCGTCGCTGCTCGAGGCGGCGCGCTGACGCGCATGCCGCGCGGGGTGGTGTACCTCGTCGGCGCGGGCCCGGGCGACCCCGGCCTCATCACGGTGCGCGGGCTCGAGGCGCTGCGCGCCTCCGACGTGGTGGTCTACGACCGGCTCGTGCACCCCGCGCTGGTCCGGGAGGCGCGCCCCGATGCGGAGCGCGTCTTCGCGGGCAAAGGGCCGGGGTCGTGCCGGCTCGCCCAGGCGGAGATCAACGCCCTGCTCATCGAGCGGGCGCGCGCCGGACGCGTCGTGACGCGCCTCAAGGGCGGCGACCCGTTCGTCTTCGGCCGGGGCGGCGAGGAGTGCGAGGCGCTGCGCGCCGCGGGGATCCCGGTCGAGGTGATCCCGGGGGTGACATCGGCCATCGCCGTCCCGGCGGCTGCCGGGATCCCGGTCACCCACCGGCGGTACGCCTCCGCGTTCGCGGTGGTCACCGGGCGCGCGGGCGGGGACGCTCCCGATCCCGACTGGGGCGCGCTCGCCCGCCTGCCGACGCTCGTGATCCTGATGGGGCACCGCGCGCTTCCGGAGATCTCGCGACGGCTGATCGCGCACGGCCTGTCGCCGTCGACGCCGGCCGCGGTCGTGAGCCGCGGGGCGACCCCGCGGCAGCGGGCGGTGACCGGCACGCTCGCGACGATCGCGGCCCTCGCGGACGCGGCGGGCCTCGAGCCGCCGTCGGTGATCGTCGTCGGCGAGACCGTCCGCCTGCGCGAGGCGTTGCGGGATACGATGCCGGCGGGTGGGGCCGTCCTGCGGGCCGCGGCGCCCGCCGCGCTGCCGCAGCGGCGGTAGCGAGCCGATCCTTCAGGCCGCCGGACGGCCCCAGGGCGGCCCCCTACAGGAGGGAGAGTTGCCGGGGCGGGGGGGCCGGCTGCAGGTACCGGGCGGCCCGGACCCGGTGCCGCTCCTTGAACGCCTCGACGAGCCGGCCGATCGCGGATCGGTAGGCCCCCGGGGCGTACTTGCCCCGATACATGCTCCGGTATTGTGCCACGAGGTGCGGCCGCCGCCGCGCGAGGTAGCGCGCGAAGGCGTCGCGCGTGACCTCCCCGAGGTGGAGGACCGTGTGCCCGACGAACTGCGCGCCGTGGTCGCGCGCGGCCTGCACGACCGCCTCCAGGGCCTCCGGCCGGTCCGTGATGCCCGGGAGGATCGGGGCCAGCAGCACCCCGGTCCGGATCCCGGCCGAGGAGAGGTGCTCGACCGTCCGGAGGCGCTGGGCCGGCGGGGCCACGGTCGGCTCGATCTCGCGCGCCAGAACCGGGTCGGTCGTGGCGACGCTCACGCACACGACCACCCCAGCCTGCTCGGCCAGGGCGCGCAGGACGTCGATGTCCCGGCGGATCATCGGGCAGCGGGTCACGATGCTCGCGGGCGTGCGGAAGTCGCGCAGGGTCTCCAGGATCCGCCGCGTCAGGCGGTACTTCCCCTCGATCGCCTGGTACGGGTCGGTCGCGGTGCCCACGGCCACCAGCTCGCGCCGCCAGGAGGGCCGCGCGAGCTCGCGGCGCAGGACCTCCGGCGCGTTCACCTTCACGAAGATCCGGGTGGACCACCGGTCGATGCCGTCCTCGTCGAGGAACCAGTGCGTGCGCCGGGCGTAGCAGAAGACGCACCCGTGAGAGCATCCCCGGTAGGGGTTGATCGACCAGCGGAAGGGCATGCCCTCGACCTTGTTGAGGACCGACCTCACCGTGACCTCGACGAACTCGCGGACCATCGAGGCCATTGTAATACGAACGTACGTTCGCTACAATCCGCGCAGCCGCCTGGTTCGCGCGGAAGACGGCCTGGCCGTGCACGTGCCCCGGCCGACCGGTGCCGCCCGCAGCGTGGCGCGGCCGGGCGCCGCGGCGCGCCGCACGGACGCCCGGCCCTGGACGCGTGCCGGCGCACCGCGGTCGGGACGACCGCCCGCGGCCTCGACCCGCGACACGCGATCCGGAGTCAGCCGCGGCTCGGCGCGCTGAGGCAGGCCGCGCGGCTGCGACGCAGCCGGCCACGACCGCAGCCGCGGTCGTCCTGGAGACCCCCGGGAGCCGCGGGAAGAGGGGAGGCCGGTCCCGGCGGTCCGGAGGATGCGCGGCGGCGACGAGGTCGGCCTAGGACTTGGGGTTGTAGCCGGCCGGCCACACGACGAGCGCGCCGGTCTGCCCCTGGGAGGCGTGGTTGAAGACCGGGCAGATGAACGGCCACTGGCCCCGCCCCTGCGCGACAAACTCGACCTCGGCCTTCCTGCCCGGTTCCAGCACGACCGACTTCCAGCCGTCCCTGGTCACGTCCTGTTTCGCATCCCCGCGCACCGTGAGGCCCACGGTGGAGAAGTAGGGGGACGCGATCCCGTGGGCCCGCTTCTCGTCGTCGTTCTGGAGTTGCAGGACCACCCGCTCGCCGTCGTGTAGCGTGAACAGGTTCGGGGTGAACTTGAACGACACCAGCGAGACCTTGATGACCTGCACGGGCTGCGCAGGGGAGACGGTCCCCTGGCCCAGCAGCAACCCCACAGCGAGCGCGAGCACGAGGATGCCGCGGATCCGCACACCCATCCCTCCTCGTCGATGCCGTGACGATGTACGGTATCCGTTGTACGGGTGTCACGTAAAGAGCGTGTCACGCGCCGGCGCCGCCGGAGACCACGCCCTCCTGCGCCAGCACCTCGCGGATCCGGCGGATCGCCTCGATGTGGGCGCCCGCGGACCCGAGGCCGGCCCGCATCGTGTTCACGCTGAGGTGCGTCCCGCCGAGCGCCCGCCATTCGGCCGCGGCGCGGGCCCACTCACGCGGGGGATCGGCCGCGTTGATCCGCCGCTCGAGGCCGACGGCCGCCGGGGGCCGGCCCGCCTCGCGCGCGTACTCGCGGAGCCTCGCCACCATCGCCGGATACCCGCCCGGATCGCGCGCGAGCCGGGCGGTCGGCGTGCGGAGCGTCCCGCCGGCCATCCAGCCGTCGGCGAGCCGCGCCGTCCGGCGCAGCGCCGCATCGCTCTCGCCGCCCATCCAGATCGGAATCGGACGCCGCACGGGCAGCGGGTTGATCCCGGCCTCGACGAGGCGGTGCCAGCGCCCCTCGAAGGTCACGACCTCCTGCGTCCACAGCGCCCGCAGCAGCGCCACCTGCTCCTCGGCGCGCGCCCCGCGGGACCGGAAGTCGGCGCCCATCGCGTCGAACTCCGCGCTGTTCCAGCCCACGCCCACGCCGAGGCGGAGGCGGCCGCCGCTCAGCACGTCGACCTCCGCGGCCTGCTTGGCAACGAGGCGGGCGTCGCGCTGCGGCAGGACCAGGATCCCGGTCGCGAGCTCCAGGCGGCGCGTGATCGCGGCGAGGTACCCGAACAGCACGAGGGGCTCGTGGAACGTGTCCTTGTACGTGTACCCCTTCCAGTCGGCGCTCCGGGGGACGACGCCGAGCACGTGGTCGTACGCCACTACGTGGTCGTAGCCCATGTCCTCCGCGGCCCTGGCGAACGCCGCGATGTCGGCCGCGCTGGTGCCGATCTCGGTCTGGGGAAAGACCACGCCGACCTTCATGGGAGAGACCCTCCTCGGCCCGCCGGGGTGGGGCCCCGCGCCGAAGACTTCGCTGCCGCGGCGGGCGCGCACCTGCGTCCGCCGGCTCCTCAAGACACGGTTACTCACGCGAGCCACCGCCCGCGCCTGACCTCCAGGAAAGCGCACAGGGGCTCGCGCCTTGCGGTATCGTCAATAGGTGTGGAACACCATAGCCGCTCTCGGCGAGCACGGTGGCGCGGCTCAAGGCCCGCTGGCAGATAGCGTAGGACGCGTGGAACACGCGGCGGCTCGACGCGCTGGAAGTCGTCTACCTGTGGGGGGACGGGGTTACGTCAAGGCCGGGCTGGAGCGGGAGAAGGCGGCGCTGCCGATTGCCGTGGCAGGCCTCAGCGATGGGCGCAAAGTCGTCGTTGGGCGTCGTGATGCGGGCCACAAGCGACGAAGGCCGGCTTCCCTGGTTGCCTCCGATATCATACTCTGATATGATAAAAGTATGAAAAGGCTCACGATCACGCTCCCCGCAGACCAGGCCGACGCGATCGAGAAGATCCGTCGCCGCCGGCACGTCCCGCGCAGCCGAGTGATCCAGGAGGCCGTGGCCCGCTTCCTAGAGGCGCGGGGCGTTTCAGGCCAGGTGCGCAGCTACGAGCGAGGATACCGGCGCGTCCCCGAAGACGTCGGAGACGCCCGCGCGTTTGCCCGCGCGGGAGCAGGGACCCTTGCCATCGAGGACTGGGAGTGAAGCGCGGTGAGGTGTGGTGGGTGCGGTTTCCAGATCCCATCGGGCGCCGTCCGGCCGTGCTGATCTCCAGGGATCAGGCATATCGAGTGCGTGCCGCCGTCACGGTGGTCCCGCTGACGCGGACGGTACGGGGCATCCCTGTGGAGGTACCTCTTGGCCCGGCGGACGGTGTTCCTCGCCCGAGCGTCGCCAATGCCGACACGATCACGACGGTGCCGAAGGATACGCTCGAAGAATACCTCACGACGCTGCCCCCGGCGAAGATGGAGGCCTTGGAGGCCGCCGTCAAGTTTGCGCTCGACTTGGCCTGAACCCCGGCACGAGAACCGGATCTCAGGGTAGCGCCTCGATCGCCCACCGAGCTACATCACATAACGCGGATTATGCAGCCTACTAGCCGCCCGTCCGCGGCCCGCGGCCCGGGGCCTGTGCCATCGTGATCGCGAGATTCCCGGCCACCTCGCGGGGCCTCCGGTGGCCCTCTGCTGCCGTCGCGCTCAGGAGCGTCTCACCGCCGCGTCCCCGCCGGCGCGCGGGCTGGGGAGCGGCGTGAGCGCGCGCTCGAGCTCGACGCGCAGGTGCTCGAACGCCGGCGGAAGCGAGAGCCGTTCGCCGAGGCGCTCGGCCGGCTCGTCGATCGCGAACCCGGGACCGATCGTCGCGATCTCGAACAACACCCCGCTCGGCTCGCGGAAATAGATCGAGCGGAAGTAGAAGCGGTCGATGATCGGCGTCGGCCGGCCGCCGCCCTGGATCACCCGCGTGCGCCACGCCGGGTGGTCCTCCGGTCGCGACGCCCACGCGACGTGGTGGACCGCGCCGGCGCCGATGGTCCCGGGCCGCGCGATGAGATCGTACGCGTAGACGGAGCCGCGCCGCGCCCCCCGGGCCTCGAAGCCCGCGGCGCCGGCGGGCGCGAAGCCGAGCGTCTCCTCGAGGAAGCGCCGGCTCCGCCCGGGGTCGGCGCTGTAGGCGCGGACGCCGTCGAACCCCTGGAGCGCGACCGCCTCCGGGATCTCGGGATGCATCGCGACGAGCGGCTCGTCCCCGGTCTCGGAGACGCGGAGCTCGAGGCCGAGGCCCTCCGGGTCCCCAAAGCGCAGGCGATCGTCCTCGCGCGTGGCCGCGATCCCCTCGCGGCGCAGCCGCCCCTCCCAGAACGCCAGCGCGTCGTGCGAGGCGACCCGCCAGACGATCCGGTGCACCATCCCGGCGCCGGGCCGTCCACGCTCCATCCCCGGGTACTCGAAGAACGTGAGGTCGGCGCCGGGGCTGCCGCGCTCGTCGGCGTAGAAGAGGTGGTAGGCCGTCGGATCGTCCTGGTTGACCGTCTTCTTGACGAGCCGCAGGCCGAGCACCCGCGTGTAGAAGTCCAGGTTCCGCCGGGCGTCGGCCGTGATCGCGGTGATGTGGTGGATGCCCTCGAGGCGCATGGCTCATCCCCCCAACGTGAGCGCCGCTGGGCGCAGCCTGCGGCGCTCGCTGGATTCTTACCCACCTACGGGCTGCGCGGCGCCGGCCGGCGAGGGCCCCGTCGTCGCGCCGGCCCGGCGCCCCGCGGATCGGACCGGTCCCCGGACGCGCCTATTGCGGGCGCGTCCGGGGCATCCAAGCGTACAGACGGGCCGGCGCCGCGCGATGCGCGGTCCACGCGGGCCCGGGACCACACCGGAGGCGACGCGCGATGGCACCGCGGCGACCGCTCGTGTTCCTGCTCGTGCACGGCATCGGCCCCCAGAACGCGCCCTTCCAGGAGGACTTCCTGTGCGCCGTCCGCAAGGCGACGCGGCGGCACCTGGAGCGGCACCAGCAGCCGGCGCTCCTCGAGCGGCTCGTGATGGTGCGCGCGGACTGGAGCCACCTCTACAAGGACGAGCGGTGCGACTGGCTCAGCACGCTCTACCCCGAGCACGCGCGCCCGCTGGTGGTCCTCCGGCGCAAGCTGCGGATGCTGGCGCGCATCGTGGCGCTCGCGATGCTGCCCGCCGCCGGGGTCGGGGCCGGGGTGGCGCTCGCGCACACCGTCGTCGCCGCGCTGTGGCTCGGCGCGCTGGGGGCGGCCGCGGGCCTCCTCGCCGCGTACGCCGCCGCGCGGGCGGTGGTGCTCCCCCGCTTCCCCTGGGGCGACCTGTGGACGATGGGGCGCTCCTTCGAGGCCAACACGATCAGCGACATCGTCCTGTACGAGAGCGACGGGCCGCGGGAGGCGATCACCCGCACGGTGCTCGACGCGCTCGGGCCGGTGCTCGCCGAGGCCTACCCGGTCGCCCGGGCCGACGACCGCCCCTGCCTGCCGGTGGTCCTGGCCGGCCACAGCCTCGGGACCGTCATCGTCTACGACGCGCTGCTGGCGACGACCGCCCGGGCGCGCGGCGCACCCACCCGGGCGCAGCGCGAGCTGCGGGAGGACGGGCCGGGCCTGGCCGAGGCGCGGCGGCGCTACCTGGAGCGCCTGCGGGACGCGCACGAGGTCCTCTGCCCGGTCGGGATGGCCACGATGGGGTCGCCGATCGCGCTGTTCCTGTTCCGCAAGCCGGAGGTGCTGCGGCAGCGCAACCTGTGGACCCTCGCCTGTCCTCCGCCGTTCGCGGAGACCGGCGCGATGACGACCGCGGCCGGCGCGTCGCTGCGCTGGCGGTGGCAGAACTTCTGGCACGCCGCCGACTTCGTCGCGCACCGGCTCGGGCCCGTCTTCAACGAGGGGTATCCCGGCGGGCGATTCGTGGAGGACGTGCGGGTCCGCCCGCCGGCTCCCGATCCGATCGACGCCCACTCCACCTACTGGACCGACCGGACCGTGGTCGACCGGATCGCCGCGCACCTCGCGGACATCTTGATCTCCCTCCCCTGATCGCCGCGGCCGCCGGCGACCGCGCGGCGGCGCCTCGCCGGGGCGACACGGGCGCACGACGGCGGACGACGGGGCCCGGCTCGCCCTGCGGAAGGAGTTCAGGGCCGCGAACGTAAATCCCGACGGTATCTGGACCGCACGAGGAGGAGCGGCGTGTACCGTCCCGCGCACTTCACGGAAGATCGCGTTCCGGTCCTGCACGATGCCATCCGGCGGCTCGGCTTCGGCACGCTCGTCACGTCCGGCGCCGGCGGACTCGCGGCCACGCACCTCCCCCTGCTGCTCGACGCCGACGCAGGGCCGCTCGGGACGCTCGCCGGCCACGTGGCGAGGGCGAACCCCCAGTGGCGCGACATGCAGGCCGGAGGCCAAGCGCTCGCGATCTTTCTCGGGCCGAACGCCTATATCACGCCGTCGTGGTACCCGACCAAGCGGCGGACCGGCAAGGTCGTCCCGACCTGGAACTACCTCGCCGTGCACGCCTACGGGGAGATCCGCGTCTTTGACGATCCCGCGCTGCTGCGAGAGCACGTGAGCAGGCTGACGGCCGCGCACGAAGCCGCGCGGCCGGCGCCGTGGGCGGTCAGCGACGCGCCGGGCGACTTCATCGACGCGATGCTGCGCGCCATCGTGGGCTTCACCATGCGCATCACTAGGCTCGAAGGCAAGTGGAAGATGAGCCAGAACCGCCCGGCGGAGGATCAGGCGGGCGTCCATCGAGGCCTGACGGCCGAAGGCGGTCCCGAACGGCTCGCCGTGGCCGAGATCGTGGCGTCCCGCGCCGCGTCCCGGGCCGGCGGGGGCGGGTAGCGCACGTCGGTCCCGCGCCGGAGCGCTCGCGCCGGCGCCGGTCGTCCGGCCGCTCCTCCGAGCGGTGCCCGGCCTCGACCTCGCGGGGCGCCCGTGGATGGCGGCGAGGCGTGAGGGCGCGGGGCCCGGCACGCTGGAACCGTGATCCGCATGCGGGCGGCGGCGGCGCCGGACGAGACAGGCGATCTGCGGTGGCTCGAGCAGCGCGGGCCGGCCGCCCCCGGGCGCCACCGCGACCGGATGACCGCTGAGCACGCCGTGGGACCCGGGCGCTCGGGCGCGCGGCGGGACGGCGGGGGCCCGATCAAGGTCGGGTGCTGCGGCTTCCCCCGCCGGCTCGCCGAATACGCGAAGGCGCTCCCGGTGGTCGAGGTGCAGCAGACGTTCTACAGGATGCCGCGGCCCCAGACCGCCGAGCGGTGGCGGGCCGCGGTCCCCGCGGAGTTCGAGTTCACGCTGAAGGCGTGGCAGCTCATCACCCACCCGCCGGCGAGCCCCACGTACCGGCGCCTCGGGCGCGAGATCCCCGCGGCCGCGCGGCCGCGCTACGGGTCGTTTGCGCCGACCGACGAGGTCCGGGAGGCGTGGCGCGAGACGCGCGCGGTCGCCCGCCTGTTGGGCGCCACGGTCGTCGTGTTTCAGTGTCCGGCGAGCTTCGCGCCGACCCGGGAGCACGTCGCCAACCTGAGGCGATTCTTCCGGGACGCCGAGCGAGAGGAGTTCCGCTTCGTCTGGGAGCCGCGCGGCGGGTGGCCCGCCGACCTGATCGAAGGTCTGTGCCGGGAACTCGACCTCGTGCACTGCGTGGACCCGTTCGCCGACCGGAGCGCGTACGGCACCCCGCGCTACTACCGTCTGCACGGCCGGCGGGGCTTCCGCTACCGCTACACGGACGATGACCTGCGCGCGCTGCGCGGGTGGTGCCAGGCGCCCGCCTACGTGCTGTTCAACAACGTCGCGATGTGGGAGGATGCGCTGCGGTTCGTGCACGAGCTCGCGCGGTGACGGTCCGAGCCGCGCGCGCCGCTCGGCCGCTCCCCTCCGTCGTCCAGCCGGGACGCGTGCTGTGCGCCGGCGAAGGCCAAGCAGGCCGGCGGCGCGGGGCACCCCGCGGCCGATCCGTCCCGCCGCGATCCTCGTCGGACGTCGGAGACCACGCGCTAGAATTCGCGGCGCGGCGGGGCTTGCTCGCGTCCCACGCGGCCGACCACGATGTCGGCGACGAAGTAGTTCTCCCCGCGCACCGGCGCGCCCGCGAGCGCCCGGCGGGTCGCCAGCTGCCCGACGTGCGTGAGCGCGTCGGCGATCGGCCCCTGAAACAGCCGCTCCGCAGGGGCGTGGAGCGGGGCCCCGGAGGCGAGGTAGGCATCGAACGCCGCGAGCGCCGCGAAGAAGCGGCGCACGCCGTGCTCCCACGAGGCCGGCGCGGTATCGTGCCACTCCTTCGCGCCGTTGGCCAGGGAGAGCGCCCACTCCATCAGGTCGCCCAAGTGCGCCAGGATCTCGCCCGGGGTGCGCGTCGCCTGCGAGAGGCGGAACTCCGCGAATCCCTCCGGCGCGTCGCGCAGCGCCTTGGCGGCGCGGTACGCGAGCGTCGCGAGGCAGTGGCGGAGCCAGCGGCGGGCCGCGTCGGCGGCCCCGGGCTCGCCGGCCGCGCTCACGGGCGCCGTCCGTCCGCCGCGCCGCCGTCCCGGTGGCCGGCGCCCCGCACCTCGACGAAGGTGCTCTGGTACGTCGCCCCCTCGCCGAGATCGGTGTAGCGGGTCGAGCACAGCGTGTTCACGGTGCCGTGGCGAGCCTCCCCGCTCGGCCGCTGGCCGGGGACCAGGACGACGCCCGGCGGCACCTCGTCGCTCACCCGGAGCGTCACCCCGAGGGCGCCGCGGTCGTTGTAGACGTCGATGTCGTCGCCGTCCCGGAGCCCGCGGCGCACGGCCTCCGCGGGGTGGAGGACCGCCACCGGCGGGCCCTGGCGCGCGCGCAGGACGGGGTTGCCGGAGTACGCGGTGTGGCTCTGGTAGTAGCCGGGGGCCGTGAGGAGGCGCAGCGGCCAGCGACGCGCCTCCGCGTCCTCCGCGGGGTCCGGCTCCCAGTCGGGGAGCGGCGGCAGCCCCTGCGCCTCGAGCGCCGCGGAGTAGAACTCGAGCTTCCCGGACGGCGTCGCGAATCGCTGGCCCCCGGGCGCGGGCGGGACCTTGATCGGCCCCGCGGTGCGCAGCGCCCCGGGATCGACGCTCGACAGGGCGCCGGTCGCGCCGCGGAGCACCGTCCGCGCCAGCTCGTCCGGGGTCATCGAGAAGACGGCGTCGCGCAGTCCCAGCCGCCGCGCGAGCTCCTGGGCCAGGCGGAGGTTGGACCAGGCCTCGCCGACCGGGGCAATCGCCCGGGGCCCGAACTGCAGGTAGTACGTCCCGTACGAGCGGTACAGGTCCTCGGTCTCCAGGAACGTCGCCGCCGGCAGCACGAGGTCCGCGTAGCGGGCCGTGTCGCTCAGGAACGGCGTGTGCACCACCGTGAACAGGTCGTCTCGGCTCAGCCCTCGCCGGACCGCCCCGGCGTCCGGACAGGTGACGGCGGGGTTGTTGCCCGCGACGAACAGCGCGCGGATCCGCGGCGCGTCGAGGTGCAGCAGCGCGTCGCCGAGCCGCGAGGGGTTGACCGTGCGCGTCCGGGTGGGGCCGGACGGCCGGCGCACCGGGTCGACATCGAGGCCGAAGCTCTGGCTCGTCGCGAGGAGCGCGCCGCCGCCGGGCCGGCCGTAGGCGCCGGTGATCCCCGGCAGGAGGGCGACGGCCCGGATCGCCTGGCCGCCGTGCACGTTCCGCGACATGCCCCAGCCGATCCGGATGAACGGCGCACGGGCGCGCCCGTAGAGCCCGGCGAGGCGCTCCACGTCGGAGGGCGCGATCCCCGTGATCGCCGCGGTGCGCGCCGGGGTGAACCGCGGCAGGACCTCGCGCTCGAGCCGCTCGAACCCCAGCGTCTCGCGCGCCAGGTACTCGCGGTCGCAGCGCCCGTCCCGCACCAGGACGTGCATCACGCCGAGGGCCAGCGCGGCGTCGGTGCCGATCCGGGGCGCCAGGTGCCAGTCGGCAAGGGCGGCGGTGCGGCTCCGCCGGGGGTCGATCGCCACCAGCGTCGCGCCCGTCCGCCGCGCCCGCTCCACCTTCGCCCAGAAGTGCACGTTGGTCGTGACGAGGTCGGCGCCCCAGGCGATCACCAGATCGGAGCGCACGACGGACTCCGGATCGGCACCGCCGATCGGGCCCACGGTCGCGTCCCACGCCGCGTCCGCGCACGTGTCGCACACGGTTCCCGGCAGCAGGCGGGTCGCGCCGAGCGCGTGGAACAGCGCCATCGGCAGCCAGCGATTGAACTGGCCCTGGTGTGCGCTGTAGCAGTAACCGAGGATCGCGAGCGGGCCGTCCTCGGCGATGATCGCCCGCCAGCGGGCGACGACCTCAGCGAGCGCCTCCTCCCAGCTCACGGGCGCGAACGCCCCCGTCCCCTTCTCGCCCGACCGCCGGAGGGGACGCGGGATGCGTTCGCGCGAGTGCACGAGATCGGGCTCGCGGCTCACCTTCGCGCAGACGAAGCCGTCCGTAAAGGGCTGGTCCGGATCCCCCTGGATCCGGACGATGCGACCGTCCTCGACGTGCGCCAGCAGCGAGCACATGTCGGGACAGTCGTGCGCGCAGACGGTCCTGACCGTGGCCTTCACGTCGCGACTCCTTCGCCGCGCGCGCGGATCCGTCCTGTGAGCGCGACGGGATGCGAGCGGCGTGACGCGCCAGCCGGGCCCCCGCCCTCCCGGCCCTGGCAGCCGATGCGGGGACACGCGTCACACCGGGAGCCGCGCACCTGTCCGCCGCCGGCCGCCTCTGGCAGGGTCTCGACGGGCGGGCCGTGCCGCCGGCTTCGGACCGCGGCAGCGGGCCCGCGCCGCCCGCCGCACCGCCCCGGTCGCGACACCGCTCCGCGATCCGCGGCGCCGGCAGGGGGTGCGGCCGCCGGGGCACGGATTCCCGCCCCGACGAATCGCGGAAGGACGGCGATTCGTTCGGGGCCCCGGGGGCGCTCGGGCCAGCCCCCACGCCCCCTCCCCCGCCCCCGAACGAACGCAACGACGCTATGGCGCGGCGAGCGACGACGAGATCGCCCCGATCGTAGGCGCGAGCGCGCGGTGCAGCACCTGTTCGGTGATCACGAGGCGGACCATCCCGATCGCGTCCCCCTCCCCTCGCGCCTGGGCGACGACGCGCCCTTGGCGCGCGTCGAAGACCTGGACGATCACCTCGGCGGACCCCATGATCGGGCCGTCGCCCACGCGCGGGAAGTCGCCGTCCGAGCCCGCCGAGGAGTTGACGAGCTCGCGGATCCAGCCCACGACGAGCCGGTCGGCCTGCAGGCGCCGCGCGAGCTCCGCCAGGCGGTCGTACTTCAGCACGTCGCCGTCCCGCCACCGCAGGCCCCGCTCCGCCTGCTGCACGGCCGCGCGCGGGATGACCTCGAACCGGCCGCCCGACGACTGCGCGAGCATCCTCGAGAGGTCGTCCGAGGCGAACAGCTCGGGGGTGAGCCCTGAGACCGGCGGCACAGGCGTGATCGCGTAGAAGTCCACGACGCCGATCGCGGGCACCGGCGCCGCCGCGACCGCCGACGGGCCGCCGGATGCGGCCAGCAGGACGGCGCAGGCGGCGAGCGCCCGCCACAGCGCCGGCCGCGGCGCGATGCCCGGGGCCGCCGATCGGCCCGGCGCACCCGGGCCCGTTGACGGTGTGCGCGGGACCGCTCCCGCGTGATCTGTCCGCATGGTGTGCCTCGTCCGCCGGCTCGGGCTGGGAGACGCCCGGGTCAGCTACGAGGGTTCTCCTCCCTTCCCGTGAGGGCTCGTGCGCCCTCCCCGGAGCTATTGTGCCAGAAGGACTGTCACGTCGGCGTGAAGGCGGCCGCAGGAGAACCGCATCCGCGTCGCCAAACTGCGTGAGGATCGCGCCGCCGGCCCGATCCGCCCGCGGGGGACGCTGCGCCGGACAGCCCGCGGGACCGGCAGCGGTGTCGCCGGGGAGGACCGCGTCGATGAGCAACCGGCAGGTGACGGTGTTCGGATCCTCGCGCGTCGGGCCGCAGGAGGCCCTCTACCACGAGGCGGTCCGCCTGGGCCGGCAGCTCGCCGCGGCGGGCTACACGGTGTGCTCGGGCGGGTACGCGGGCGTGATGGAGGCCGTGAGCCGCGGCGCGGTCGAAGCTGGGGGCGCCGCCGTCGGCGTGACCGTGGAGCTGTGGTCGTCCCGCGCGCGGCCGAACGCCTGGCTCACCGAGGAGATCGCCGCGCCGCACCTGTTCGACAGGATGTCTCGTCTCGTGGCGAGCGATGCGTACATCGCGCTGCCGGGCGGGCCGGGGACGCTCGGGGAGGTGGCGGTCACCTGGAACCTGTTCCAGACGGAGTCGATCCCGCTGCGGCCCCTGATCCTCGTCGGCGAGTCGTGGCGCAGGGTGATCGCCTGCCTGCAGGAAGGGATGCGCATCGAGCCGCGCGACCTCGCGCTCCTGCGGTTCGTCGATACCGTGGACGACGTCGTGCCGCTGCTGCGCGAGCTCCCGCTGCCCCGGACCCCGTGGGGCCCCGGGCCCGCGCCGCGCGCGGCGCCGCGGTGAGCGCGCGCTACTGGCCGCCCCAGGACCGTGGCGCCCAGACGGTCCGGGACGCGTGCCGACGGAACACCGTGATCGTGTCCACCAGGCCGCGTCGCTCGCCGACCTCCCGCACGTAGAACGCCACGCCTTCGTCGTCGTACACGAGGACCGTGAACCGATCCGCGCGCAGCACGCGGTCCGGCCGGTAGCCGAACGCCTGCTTCACGTCGGCCCGCGTGCTGCGGAACGTGACCGTCTTCCCGCCGGCGCCCTCCACCCCGTACGCCGGCTCGGCGCCCGGGCACTGCCCCGCCACATCGACCCAGACGTCGAGGGCGAGCAGGCGTCCCGCGGGCGTGTAGCGGGCCCCGAGGCAGAGCGCCTCCCACCGTTCGATGATGATCGACGGGTTGGTCGGGTCCTGCAGCTCGCTGCTCGGGGCGCCCAGCAGGCCCTCGACCGTCCGCACGGTGGCGGACAGGGGCACCCCGGCGGCCGCGACCCCGGGCGTCACGGCCGCGCCGCCGCACGCCGGCCCGGCCGCGAGCGCGAGCAGCGCCGCCGCGGCCGCCGCGCGCCTCACACCCACACTCCGGCCGCGGCCGGCGCGCCGGCCGGTGCCCGGCGCGCCGGCGCGGCCTGCGCCAGCACCTCGGCGGACGAGACCGGCGTGGGGAACAGTTTCCACGGGTTCATCAGCCCCTCCGGGTCGAAGACGTCTTTGACCGCGCGCATCGCCCGCAGATCGGCCTCGCTGTAGATCCACGGCATGTAGTTGCTCTTTTCGAAGCCGACGCCGTGCTCCCCGGTGATCGTCCCGCCGGCCGCGACGCACACCCGCAGCATCTCCTCCCCGGCGCGGATCACGCGGGCGGTCTCGCCCGGCACCCGCCCGTCGAAGACGATGATCGGGTGGAGGTTGCCGTCGCCCGCGTGGAAGACGTTCGCCACGGTGAGGCGCTCCCGCGCGGCGATCGCCTGCACGCGGCGCAGCACCTCGGGCAGACGCGAGCGCGGCACCACCGCGTCGTGCAGGTAGTAGTCGACGGCGATCCGGCCGAGCGCTCCGAACGCCGCCTTCCGGCCGAGCCACAGCGCCTGGCGCTCCTCCTCGGTGCGGGCGACCCGCACGTCGACCGCACCGCGCGCGCAGCAGATGTCCTCGACGAGCGCCGCCGCGCGGGGGAGGGCGTCCCGCACGCCCTCCACCTCGACGAGCAGCACCGCCTCGGCATCGAGCGGGTACCCGGCATGCACGAACGGCTCGACCACCGCGATCGTGTTGCGGTCGAGCATCTCCAGCGCGACCGGCCCAACGCCCCGCCCGATGATCTCCGTCACCGCTTCGCTCGCCCGGTCCAGGCTGTGGAAGATCGCGAGCAGCGTCGCGACCGCCTCCCGCCTGCGCAGGAGGCGCACCCAGATGCGGGTGACGATGCCCAGGGTGCCCTCCGCCCCGACGACGAGGCCGGCGAGGTCGAGCCCGGGCGCGTCCGGCGCCGGGCCGCCCAGGCGGACGCGCTCGCCGCTCGCGAGGACGACCTCGAGGCCGAGCACGTGGTTCGTCGTCACGCCGTATGCGATCGTGTGCGGGCCGCCGGAGTTGTGGCCGACGTTGCCGCCGATGCTGCTCGCGTACTGGCTGCTCGGATCGGGCGCGTAGAAGTAGCCCCGGCCCGCCGCGGCGCGGGTGATGTCGATGTTGGTGACCCCCGGCTCGACGATCGCGTAGCCGCTGTCGAGATCGAGCGACAGGATCCGGTTCATCCGCGTGAGGGCGACGACGATCCCGCCGACGACCGGAAGGGCCCCGCCGGCGATCCCGGTGCCGGCCCCGCGCGGGACGACCGGCACCCGGTGCCGCGACGCCACCCGCAGGACCGCGGCGACCTCGTCCTCCGTCGCCGGCAGCACGACGAGGTCGGGGACCGCGGTGAGGTTCGAGGCATCGTACTCGTAGGCGAGGACGTCGCCGGGGCTCTCGAGGACGTGGGCCGCGCCGACCGCGTCCCTCAGCTCGCGCGCGATCGCGGCCCACGAGGCACGGCGCGGGCGGGCCGCGCGCAGCGCGCCGAGCGGATCACGCATCCGGCCGCGCCGGCCCTCCGCGGGCGGGACGGCGGATCATCCGGCCGCGGTCGCGGTGGGGAGCCGCGAGGCCTTCCAGGCGGCGATGCCGCCGACGAGATCGCTGACCCCGGCGAACCCGCGCTGCTCGAGGAGGCTCGCCGCGATCGAGGAGCGATAGCCGGTGGCGCAGTGGACGACGATCGGCCGGCCCTCGCGGGGCAGATCGGCGAGCTGCTCGCCCAGGCGCGCCAGGGGGATGTGCACGCTGCCGGGGATCCGCTCCGCCCGGCGCTCCGCGTCCGTCCGCACGTCCAGGACGAGCGGCGCCGCCGCCGAGGCCAGGTGCTCGGCCAGCGTCGCGGCGTCCATGCGCTCGGTGCGGCGGAGGAGGTCCGGACGGGCATCGAGCGCCGCCATGCCGCCCGCGAGGTACCCCGCGACGTGGTCGAACCCGATGCGTCCGAGCCGCATCGCCGCCTCCGCCTCGCGGCCCGGATCGGCGACGATCACGATCGGCCGATCGCGGTCGAGCAGCGTGCCCGCCCAGCTCGCGTACTGCCCGCCGAGGCCGATGTTGAGGCTGTCGACGAGGTGCGCCCCCGCGTACTCGGCCGGGTCGCGCGCGTCGAGGATCTGCGCGCCCGCGTTGCGCAGACGGAGCACCTCCTCGAGCCCCAGCGGCTGCAGGACCTCCTTGAGGGTCGCGTCCAGGGTGGGCCGCTCCTTCGTGTTGAGGATCGCGTCGTAGGTGAAGTACGAGGGGGCGTCCGGCTGATCGGCGGTCACGATCCGGATGAACTCCTCCTTGCTCATCGGCTGGAGCGCGTAGTTGTACCGGCGCTGCGCGCCGATCGTGGAGACGGTCTCCGTGCTGATGTTGCGGCCGCAGAGGGATCCGGCCCCGTGCGTGGGGTAGACGAGCGTCTCGTCGGGCAGCGCGAGGAGCTTGGTCCTGAGCGAGTCGTAGAGCATGCCCGCCAGCTCCTCGGCCGACCAGCCGAGGGCGGCCCGCAGGTCGGGCCGGCCGACGTCCCCGATGAACAGCGTGTCGCCCGTGAGGACCGCGCGGGGGGTGCGGTCGCTGCGCGCGAGATCGTAGACGAGCAGCGAGATCGACTCGGGCGAGTGGCCCGGGGTCTCGAGGGCGGCGAGGCGCACCGAGCCGAACTCGATCACGTCGCCGTCGCCCAGCCCCGTGAAGGCGTACTCCGCCCGCGCCCGGCGCCCGAGGTAGATGCGCGCCCCGGCCCGGTTGCGCAGCTCGAGGTGCCCCGCGACGAAGTCGGCGTGAAAATGGGTCAGGATGACGTGGCGGATCTCCAGGCCCGCGCGGCGCGCGTCCTCCAGGTACTGGTCCACGTCACGCTGCGGATCGACGACCGCCGCGGTGCGGCTCCCCGCGTCCCCCACGAGGTAGGACGCGTGTGCCAGACAGCGCAGGTAGTACTGCGTGAAGATCATGCGCACCCCTCCCGTCCCCATCCTTCGCGGTGGCGTGCAACTCCCGCCCGCGCCGTCTGCCTACGGCAGCCTGACGAAGTCGGGCTCGAGCTCGACCTCGAGCGGCTCGAGGATCCTGGCGATCATATTATAGTACGCCACGACCTGCACCAGCTCCACGATCTGCGGGGTGTCCAGAAACGAGCGCAGCGCGTCGAAGGTCGCGTCGCTGACCCGCACATCGCGCGTCGCCTCGACGCTGTACCGCACCACCGCGCGCTCCCGCGCCGTCAACCCCGGGGCATCGTCGTACGCCGCGAGGGCCTCGAGCTTTTCGCGGGGCACGCCCGCGCGGCGGGCGACGTTCCAGTGATGCCCCTGCTCGTAGGACGCCCCGCAGAGGCGGCCGACGGTCAGGATCGCGAGCTCGCGCAGGTGCGGATCCAGCGTCAGCCCGAACCGGATCTCGGTGCTGTACCCGACGAGGCGCCGCAGGAGGGCCGGCGTGTGGGCCAGCACGCGGAAGAGGTTGAGGACGCCCCCGCGCCGCGCCACGAGATCGTCGTAGATGTCCCGATCCTCCGGCCGGAGGTCCTCGCGGCTCAGGTACGGCACCCGCGCCATCCCATCCCCTCCGTGTCGCAGACTCGTGGACGCCCCGCCGCCCCGCGCGGCTCACAGGGGCGGCGTGAAGCGGCCGTCGATCGCGGTCCACCCTCCATCGACGAGGAGCACGGATCCCGTCACGTAGCTGGCCGCCGCCGAGGCCAGGAACACGATGGGGCCGGCGATCTCGTCGGCGGTGGCCCAGCGGCCGAGGGCGCTCCTCTCGGCGTAGGCGCTGTACCACGCGGCGTTCGCGGTGATGGGCCGCGTGAGCGGGGTCTCCACGACGCCCGGCGCGACCGCGTTGACGCGGACGCCGCGCGGGCCCAGCTCGGCGGCGAGCGTTCGCACGATCTGGACGATGCCGGCCTTCGTCGCCGAGTAGACGCTCTGGCCCGGCTCGACGGTGAGCGCGCGGATCGACGCGCACGCGATGATGCTGCCGGATCCCTGCGGGCCCATCCGGCGCGCGGCCGCGCGGAGCACGTAGAACGTGCCCTTCAGGTTCACCGCGATCACGCGCTCCAGGTCCTCGGCCGTGTACGCGAGGACCGGCTTGCGCACGTTGATGCCGGGGGTGACCAGGACGACGTCCAGCGCAGGGTGCCGCGCGGCCGTGGCCGCGAAGAGTCGCTCGACGTCCTCCTCCCGCGCCACATCGACCGCCTCGGCGTCGGCCGCGCCGCCGGACGCGGCGATCAGGTCCGCGGTCGCGCGCGCGGCCTCCGGGTCGAGGTCTGCCACGACGACGCGGGCGCCGTGGGCGGCGAGCGCCCGCGCGGCGGCCCGTCCGATGCCCGACCCCCCGCCGACGACCAGCGCCACCTTGCCATCGAGGCGAAACAGGCGCGCGTAGTCCACAGCCCTCCCCCCTTCCGCGGCAGCCGCTCCCCGCCCGCGGGAAGGTTCGCGGCGGCGCGCGCAAATACTTCTTTCGCGGTCGCGCCGCGCGACAGGGATTCCGGCGCCGCGGAGCCGAAGTACTCCCGCCGGATCACGCACCGCACGGGAGGACGCGATCGTGCCGGACACCCGGGTCTCGCCGCAGGCGCTCATCGAGGAGTACACGCGGGACCGGCCGCGCTCGCGCGCGGCGTTCGAGCGCGCCTCGCGGGTGCTGCCCGGGGGCCTCACGCACGATGTCCGCGCCTTCACCCCGTTCCTCCCGTACATCGCGCGGGCCGCGGGCGCGCGCAAGTGGGACCTCGACGGGCACGCCTACGTGGACTACGCGATGGGCCACGGCGCGCTCATCCTGGGCCACGCCCACCCGGCGATCGTGGAGGCGGTCGCCCGGCAGGTGGCCCTGGGCACGCACCCCGGCGCCAACCACCTGCTCGAGGTCGAGTGGGCCGAGCGCATTCGATCGCTCGTCCCGGGGGCGGAGCTCGTGCGGTTCACCAGCTCCGGGACCGAGGCGACGCTGCTCGCCCTCCGGCTCGCCCGCGCGGCGACCGGCCGGCCCAAGGTGGCGAGGTTCCAGGGGCACTTCCACGGATGGCACGACGCGGTGGTGCGCGGCCAGTCCCCGCCGTGGGACGATCTTCCACCCGGGGTGCCGCCCTCGGCCGAGCGCGAGACCGTGGTCCTCCCCGCCGACCTCGCCGCCGCCGAGCGCGCGCTGCGCGACGACCCGGAGATCGGCGTGGTGATCGTGGAGCCGAGCGGGGCGTCCTGGGGCACCGTGCCGCTGGCCCCGGGCTTCCTGGCCGGCCTGCGGGCCCTCACCGCCGAGCGCGGCGTGTGCCTCGTGCTCGACGAGGTGATCACCGGGTTCCGCTGGGCGCCGGGGGGCGCCCAGCAGCGGTACGGCATCCGGGCGGATCTCGTGACGATGGCCAAGATCGTGGCCGGGGGCCTGCCCGGAGGCGCGGTGGCGGGCCGCCGGGACCTCCTCGAACCGGTGGGCCTGCCCGGCGACGCCCGCGGCAGGGTCCCCCACCCGGGCACCTTCAACGCGAACCCGCTCACGGCCGCGGCGGGCACCGCCTGCCTCGACCTCGTCGCGGATCCAGCGGTGCAGCGCGGCTGCGACCGGCGCGCGGCCGACCTCCGGGCCGGTCTGAACGAGGTGCTCCGGCGCCGCGGGATCCGGGGCGCCGCGTACGGCGAGTCGTCGACGTTCCACCTGGCCTTCGATCCGCGGATCGCCCCGGGCGAGCCGGCGTCGCTCGCCGCCCTCTCCGCCGAGGAGCTCAAGCGCGAGCGTCGCCGGCCGCTCCAGGCCGCGCTGTCGCTCGCGATGCTGCTCGAAGGCGTGCACCTCTTCACGCTCGGCGGGTTCCTCAGCACCGCCCACGGCGAGGCGGAGCTCGCGCAGACGGTGGACGCGCTCGACCGCGCCGTAGAGCGGTGCGAGGGGCTGCTGCCCCGCTGACCCTCCGGCCGCGCGCGTAGATCCGGCACGCCGGGGGTCGGCCCACCGCTGCTATCCGGCGGCCCGACCTGAAGACCGCACCGGCTGGAAGCGGCGGGCAGCCCCCATCGCCGCACCCGTCGCCGAGCGCGACGAGACGGAGCGCTACCCCGGGCCGGAGGGCGGGTGCTCGGGCGTGCGGAGGCGGTAGCAGCGAACCGCGGTGCCGCCGAGGATCTCGGCCCGGGCGCCGTCCGCTTCCCCGCGCAGGGCGTACAGGAGCGCGTCCAGGACCTGGCCGTAGGATCCGGCCACGAGGCAGACCGGCCAGTCCGACCCGAACATCAGGCGCTCCGCGCCAAACCACCCCAGCGCCCGGCGGACGTATGGGACGAGGTCGTCGGGGCGCCAGGCCGACCAGTCGGCTTCCGTGATCATCCCCGAGAGCTTGCAGAACACGTTGCCGCACGCGCCGAACGGGGCCATCGCCTCGGCCCACGCGCGCGCGTCACCCGAGCGGATCGGCGGCTTGGCGATGTGGTCGATCACGAAGCGCATCGCGGGGAAGTCGCGGACCGTGCGGAGCGCCGCCGCGAGCTCGCGGGTGCGGACCAGCAGGTCGTAGGCGAGCCCGGAGGCGGCCACCGCGGCCAGACCGCGACGCACATCGGCCCGCAGGAGCCAGCGGGGGTCCGGCTCGTCGTGCACCTGGTGCCGGACGCCGACGAGCTTGTCTCCTCCCGGCGACGCCCGCAGCTCCGCGAGGACCCGAGCCACCTCGGGATCGGTGAGATCGACCCACCCCACCACGCCGGCGATGAAGTCCGTCGCCGCGGCGACCGCGAGAAACTCGCGCGTCTCCTCGAGGCTCGAGCGCGTCTGTACGAGCACCGTGCGATCGACGCCGTGCCGGGTGAGCAGCGGCCGCAGGTCCTCGGGCCCGAAGGGGCGGCGGATGGGGGCCAGTGCCTCGGTCATCCACGGGTACTCGGCACGGGCCGGATCCCAGAAGTGGTGGTGCGCGTCCACCACCGGGGGCCGGCTCACGCTCGCCACCCGCGCATCGACTCATCCGCCACCGGGAACGGGCGCCTCCTCCGCGATCAGACGCTCGGCGCGAAGCTCCTCCCAGAGCGCCGCCGGGACCTCGCAGCGGAACATCGCGAGGTTCTCCTCCAGCTCCGCGACAGACCGGGACCCGACCACGATCGATGCGACCGCGGGGTGGCCGAGCGGAAACGCTAGCGCCGCCGCCTTCAGCGGGACGCCGTGGCGACGGCAGACCGCCTCGAGCCGCCGCGCCCGCTCGAGGACGCCGGGCGCAGCCGGCACGTAGTCGAACGTCGCCCCCGGCCGGGGATCGGCGAGGATGCCGCTGTTGTAGACGCCGCCCGCGATGATCGCGATGCCGCGCTCCAGGCACAGGGGCAGCAGCTCGCGGAGGCCCGTCTGGTCCAGCAGCGTGTAGCGCCCGGCCAGCAGGAAGCAATCGAAGTCCGCCTCGCGCGCGAAGCGGGCGAGCATCTCGGCCTGGTTCATCCCCGCGCCCACCGCCGCGATCGTCCCCTCGCGGCGCAGGCGGTCCAGCGCGCGGTAGGCGCCGCCGAGCGCCTCCTCGTAGTGCCGGTCCGGGTCGTGGATGTGCAGGATCTCGACGCGCTCGAGGCCGAGGCGCGCGAGGCTCTCCTCGAACGAGCGCATGACACCGTCGTAGCTGAAGTCGAAGACAGGGTTGAGCGCCGGCGCATCCTTGTAGAACGGCTCGCCGCGATAGAACTGGCTCTCCTCGGGCGGCGCGTCCGGCCGCAGCAGGCGGCCCACCTTCGTCGCGACGGCGAGCTGGTCGCGCGGCCGCCCGCGGAGGGCATCGCCGAGCCGCCGCTCCGCGAGCCCGGACCCGTACAGCGGGGCGGTATCGAAGAGGGCGAGGCCGGCCCGGCAGGCCCGGTCGACGACCGCGCGCGCCTCCGCGTCCGCGACGGGCCGGAACAGGTTGCCGAGGGGCGCGGTGCCGAGGCCAAGCCGCGTGACGCGCAGCCCTGTCCTGCCGAGCGGCACCCGCTCGAGCGGATCCATCACCGCCGGCCACGCGCCTGCGCCGGGCGGCGGCCGGGCCCGCCGGCGTCCGGTGCGCCAGAGCGCGGGGTTGCGCGCCGGGCTACGACGAGCGCGCGAGGTATTTCTGGAACCACGCGATCACCCGCCCCCAGGCGTCCTGCGCGGCCTGCGCGTTGTAGTTGGGGCCGGTATCGTTGAAGAACGCGTGGTTGGCGCCGGGATACACGACGATCTCGTGCACGATCCTCGCCTGCTCCAGGGCCTGGCGGATCGCGGGGATCCCCGCGTCGATGCGCTGGTCGAGCGCGCCGTAGATCGCCAGGATCGCGGCCCGGATGCGCGGCACGTCTGCGAGCGACGGATTGACGCCGTAGAACGGCGCGACCGCAGCGAGGTCGGCCTCCTGCGTCGCCAGGCGCCACGCCAGGCCACCGCCGAAGCAGAAGCCGATCGCGCCGACGCGCTGGCCCTGCACGGCCGGCAGGCGCTGCAGGTAGCGCACCGCCGCCTCCAGCATCGCGACGAGCTGGTCGGGCGGCGTCCGGCCGAGAACCGCCGTGACCTCCGCCGGGTCGGAGAAGCGCTCGGTCCCGCCCGCGGGCGACGCCAGGTCCGGCGCGAGCGCGAGGTAGCCCGCCTTCGCGAACCGGCGCGCGACGTCCTTGATGTGGTCCACGAGCCCGCGGTTCTCATGGATGACGAGCACCCCCGGCGCTCTCCCGACGCCCCGCGGCTGGACGAGGTAGCCGATCACCGGTGCCGCGCCCATGGGCACCGTGAGCATCCGCGCGTCGAGACCCGCATCGTCCGGCGGCACGACCGGGGCGAACGCGCCGCGTGGCGACGCCCCGGAGGCCCCGGCCCCGGGGAGCGCGGACGCCGCCTCGGCCACCTCCTCGGCCGAGGCGGCTACCCCGAGGGTGTGCAGCATCTGCGCGCCCAGCGCCGCGCCGCCCGCGAAGAGCGCGATCCGCCGCAGGAGCTCCCGCCGCGCGAGCAGTCCCTCGCGGTACTCTTGGGCCCACTCCTCGATCAGGTAACGGCCGAGGTCGGTCACGGCAGCACCCCCCATCACAGACCCCGTCTCACACTATCGACCGCGTGTAAACGGCGTGTCAACGCGCAGTCGGCGCGCTCCGGGACACGGGAGCCGAGGACGCCGCCGCGAGGCGGCGTCAGGCCCGGGCGCCCTCGCGCAGCAGCGGCCACGGGTTCGGCATCTCGCCGACCGGCACCTCGATGAGGACGGGACGGTCCTCCCGCAGGGCCGCCCGCAGCGCCAGCCGGAGCCCGTCCGGGCCCTGGGCGCGCATCCCCTCGACCCCAAAGGCCTCCGCCAGCTTCACGAAATCCGGGTTGTGCAGATCCGAGGCGATCAGCCGCCCGCCGAAGCTCTCCTTCTGGATGCGGCGCACATTGCCGTAGGCGTTGTCGTTGAACACGATCGTGATGACGTTGAGCCGGTGGCGCACGAGCGTCGAGAGCTCCTGGACGTTGTACATGAAGCCGCCGTCGCCGTTGATGGAGACCACGCGCCGGTCCGGGGCGCCGACCTGCGCGCCCAGCGCCGTCGCGAACCCGTATCCCAGGGTGCCCTGGTACCCGGAGGTGAGGTACGTGCGCGGCGCGTAGACCGGGAAGCCCATGTGCGCCCAGTAGCCGACCTGGGTGCTCTCGCTCACCACGATCGCGTCGTCGGGCAGCTCCTCGCGGATCGCCATCGCGTACGCCGCCTGCGGCTGCAAGGACAGGAGGCGCTCCTGCGTCCGCTGCTTCGCGGCCACCAGCTCGTCCCGGCGCGAGGGTCGCCGGCGGTTGTACCGGGGCAGCCGCGCGGCCAGCGCGTCGAGCCCGCGTCGCGCGTCCGCCACGATGCCGATCGCGACCGGCCGGTTCCGGCCGAGCTCGTCGGGATCGATGTCGATCTGGATGAGCGTCTGGCCGGCCTGCGGTCCCCACGTCGAGCCCGCCGGCTGGAGAAATCGCGTGCCCACGATCAGGACCGCATCGGAGCCGGGCAACAGGTCGGGCGCCGCGAGCATGTTGTGGGCGAGATAGTGCCGGTCCGAGAGCGCGCCCTTCCCGTTGCTCGACATGATGACCGGGGCCTGCAGCGCTTCCGCCACCCGCTGCAGCGGCTCCCACGCGCCCGCGCGGAGCACTCCCCCGCCGGCGAAGACGATCGGCCGCGCAGCCGCGCCGACCACCTGCGCCGCGCGCTCGATCAGCTCCGGGTCGCCCGCCTCCCGCTCCACCTCCACGCGGTCGAGCGGCGCGATGTCCGCGGATGCCTGGAGGACATCCGGGGGGATCTCCACCGCCACAGGACGCACGTGGCCGCTCTGGAGCTGCCGGAACGCCTCGCGGACGACCCGCGGCACCTCCTCGGGGGTGGCGGCGCGCGCCACCCACTTGGTGACCGAGCGCACCGCCTGGAGCTGCTCCTTGATCTCGTGCAGGAGCCCGCGGCCCGCGCCGATCTGGTGGGAGGGGATCTGGCCGGTCACGCAGAGGACAGGCGAGGAACAGGCGTACGCGGTGGCGAGCCCGGCCATCGCGTTCAGGAGGCCGGGCCCCGGGACCACCAAGCAGACGCCGACCCGGCCGGTCGTGCGCGCGTACCCGTCGGCCATGTACGAGACCGCCTGCTCGTGCCGGGTGTGGTACACGGTGATCGCGTCCCGCGCCTGATAGAGCGCGTCGAACAGCCAGTCGAGCTGGACGCCCGGCAGCCCGAACACGACATCGACGCCCTGGGCGACGAGCCCCTGCACGAGCGCCTGTCCTCCGGTCAGCCGCGTCGCTGGGCCTCGCGTCCGCGCCGTCGACACGTGCCACCCCCCTTGTCGCCGTGACCTTCGCCGGGACGGTTCCACCGCTCCGGGCGTCCCGTTCTCCTCGGCAGGCGTGGCGGCCGGCCCTTCGCTTCCCGTCGAGGGACGGGTCCGGCCGGCACGCGGTTCCACCCGGCGGGGTCGAGGCCGTCCGCCGACCCCGCTTGGGCAAGGCCGAGACCGCCGGAGAGCCGACCGCCCCGGCGCTCTCGATGACACCGAGCCGCCGCGGCGGGGCGCTCGCGCCGTCGCGGTGCGCGGCTTCCGCCCGCGCGCACCGGCGCCCTCGCGCCGCGGGTGCGAGCAGACATGGAACTATTCGACCTGCGAGGCCGCAGAACTTTCTCGTCTCAGCGGGGGGAGCCCGGAGCGCGGGGGCGGCATCACGCAAGACGGCGCCCGCGGGCCCGCGGGCGCCGGATCCACGATCCTACATCGCCGTACCGTCCTCCGGCGCCGGCGCTATCGGATAATCAGGTGCCCGGTCGCCCAGAGGAACAGCCCGGCCAGAATCAGCAGAGGCACGAGCATCGCGTTCACCTCCTTCCCTTCGCACCGCTTTTACCCGGCGGCCCGTCCCGCCAAACGTCCGGCCGGCCTCAGGTCTCGGGCGCGGGGAACCACCGCACGTGGCTCCACCGCAGATACCGGTCCGAGAGCAGCTCGAGCGACTTGCGGGCCGTCGGAAACTCCTCGGCCAACGCCTCCAGGACGCGTCCCTCGGACGGCGCCTCGGAGCGGGACGCAGCCAGCCGGTAGAAGCGGCGGCCGTGCTCCTCGTACGTCTCGAGCGTCGGCGGAACCGCGCGGGGAATCGCGCGGCCGCGCGCGCGCATCCCGCGCAACGAGTCCGGGAAGATCCCGCTCTGGAACAGGGCGATGTCGGCGATCCGCCGGAACAGCCACGGCGCCTCGTCCTCGACGCCGAGGGCGGCCAGCTCCATCATGTCCTCGAGGCTGGACGTGCTGAGGCGCCGGCGGACGTAGCGGTCGCCGCGCGGGATGAGGACGATCACCGACTCGTTGCGGACGAACGAGGCGAGCATCGACACCAGGTAGCTCCAGATCGCCGGCTCCGCGATGAAGCGGCGAAGGTGCACCGCGTCGAATACCGCGACGGTCTCGGCCGGCGTGCGCTCGAGCGTGTACGGCCGCTGGCGAAGGTCGCGCGCCACCCGCCGGAGCAGCACGCTGAAGACGAACCGCGGCGACACGCGCACCAACGCGTGCTCGTCCCCCAAGAGGCGCTCCACGAGCCGGTCGTCCTCGAGCATCACATCGAGCAGGTCCTCGCGTTCCCGCAGCACCGCCGGCGCCTCCGCCGGATCGCAGCGTCCGGCGCCGACGGTCTCCGCGACAAACCGGAGGTCGTCGTCCGTAAACTGGATCGGTCCTGTCATCGGAAGAGCCCCTCCCTGCACGCATCGCGCCGGGGCGCCCCGCCCGGACGACACGGACGGGCGCCCGCCGCAGCGCGTCCGTGGAGAATGTTACCCATCGGGCCGGCGCGTGGCGACCTCCGCCGGTCCGAACACCACCGCGGAGAACCCCACGAGGCCCCCGGCCGGGTCGACGCCCTGGTCGTAGCCGAGGATGCGCCCGCGCACGGGCTCGAGCACGCGCAGGACGGTGTAGATCGCCCCGAGCCCGCAGACCCGGCGCCGGTTGCCGTCCCCCGCCACCACCCGCCAGAATCCCTCCGCATCGCCGGCCGCGACGCGGTCGAGGGCCTCCCGGTCGAGCGCGCGGGCGGAGGCGGCGAGGCGCGGGCCGACGGGCTCGGCGTCGCCGAACCGTGGCCCGACGTGGCTGAGGTCCACCCCGCCGACCACGCAGACGGGGCGGCCGAGGGAGGCGATCCCCGCCCGCAGCGCCGCGATGAACGCCTCGATCTCGGGCACGGAGGACGGCGAGCCGGACCCGCACAGCGCGTCGAGGCTGCCCGTGAGCACCGGCAGGATCGTGATCCGGCGCCCGCGGGCGAGGTAGGCGAGGAACAGCGCCTGGAACTCGATCGAGTGCTCGGCGCGGTGCGCGGGCTCGTGGGCGAGCGCGTCGAAGGGGCAGCGCTCGGCGACCGCCTCGAGGAGCGGCCGGTCGACGTCCAGCACGCCGAACGGCGTCTCGTACCCCTTGCGCGTCAGCACGTACGGGGTGGGCGGGGCGGCGTGCGCGACGCCCAGGACGACCACGCACGCGCCGTCCGGGAGCGCCCCGAGCGCGCGGTACGCGCGGCCGTACATGGCGCCGCCGCGCGCGAAGTCGATGTGCGGGGCGAGGATGCCGGGCGGGCAGCCGCCGTCGCCGGCCGGCGCTCCATCCCCGCCCGCGTCCAGGTAGCCGCGCAGCGTGCGTGCGAGCGCGGTGGGATCCGCCGGATACGAGAGGCCCGCGTGCGCCATCGCGCGGTGCGGCGCCGCGCGGTAGGCCGCGGCGATCTCGCGCCGCCGCGCCTCCAGCGCCGGGCTATCGAGCAGCCCGTGCGCGTCCAGATCGCGGATGATCCGGTCCAGCTCCCACGACGGCAGCAACTCCCCGCCGGTCAGGCGCGCGTACTCCACCTGCACGTCCCGCGCCTCGCGGCGGCCATCCAGCAGGAGCGCCACCGCGACCACCGGCACCGGGAGCAGCACCGGGGAGTCGAGCAGCCCCTCGTAGTCGCGGGCGCACACCACCTGCCGCCCGTTCCACTGGGTCGCGATGAGGTCCAGAGGCCGGAGTCTCGGAACCGGCATCGGCGTCACAGGCCGTGCGCCGCGCCCGCGGGCGCGGCGTCCTGCATCCTCAATACAGTATAGCAGGCCTCGCTCTCCTCCTGCCCGCCGGAGAGGAGGCCCGGGTGCGCGCGACGTACTCCCCGGTATGCCGGATCCGCTGGGGGACAACGTCGCGCTCGTGACCGGCGGCGGCACCGGGATCGGCCGGGCGATCGCGCTCGCGCTCGCCGGGGCCGGGGCGTCCGTCGCCGTCAACTACAGCCGCTCGCGCGAGGAGGCCGAGGCGACGGCGCAGGAGATCCGCGCGCACGGCGGGCGCGCGCTCGCCGTGCGGGCCGACGTCTCGCAGGAGCAGGATGTCGAGGCGATGGTCGACCGCGTCGTGCGCGCATGGGGCCGCCTCGACGTCCTCGTCAACAACGCGGGCACGACGCGGTTCGTCGAGCACACGGACCTCGACGCGCTGACGGGCGAGATCTGGGACCGCATCCTCGCCGTGAACCTCAAGGGGGCCTTCTTCTGCTCGCGGGCCGCCGCCCGCGTCATGACCGACGGACGCATCATCAACATCGGATCGGTGGCGGGCATCAGCGGCGCGGGCAGCTCGATCGCCTACGCGGCGAGCAAGGGAGCGATCCATACGATGACCAAGTCCCTCGCGCGCGCGCTCGCGCCCCGCATCACCGTGAACGCGATCGCCCCCGGGCTCATCGAGACCCGGTGGCACGCGGGCCGGGAGGCCGTCAACGCGCGGAGGGCGTCCTCCTTTCCCGCCGGGCGCATCGGCCGCCCGGAGGACGTCGCCCACATCGCCCTCGCCCTTGCGACCTCCGGCAACTTCGTGACCGGGCAGATCGTCGTCGTCGACGGCGGCGCGCTCCTCTGACCCGCCGCCAGCTCCCAGCCGGGCCCCGCAGGCGAACATCTGTTTGCGTTTCTGGCCTCCCTGTGCTATAATCCGACCGCCGGAGCCCGGCCTAGATGCCTACTGGGGGGACGTCACGTGGGCAAGGGGTTGACGAAGCGGCAGCGTGAGATCCTGACCTACCTGATGGACACCATGCAGGAGCGAGGCTATCCCCCGTCGGTGCGGGAGATCGGCGCGGCGCTCGGCCTCACGAGCAGCTCCACGGTGCACAGCCACCTCGCCGCCCTCGAGAAGAAGGGGTACATCCACCGCGACCCGAGCAAGCCGCGTGCGATCGAAATCCTGAAGGACGGCGCCAGCCAGCCGCCCAGGCGCCCCGTCGCCGTGCCCGTGGTGGGCCGCATCGCGGCGGGGCAGCCCCTCTTTGCCGAGGAGAATATCGAGGATGTCCTGCCCCTCCCCAGGGACTTCGTCCGCGAGGACGGCTCGTTCATCCTCCGCGTGCGCGGCGACAGCATGATCGAGGCCGGGATCTACGACGGGGACTACCTGGTCTTCCGCCAGCAGTCCACCGCGAACAACGGCGAGATCGTGGCGGCGCTGCTCGGCGAGGAGGCCACGGTGAAGCGCTTCTACCGAGAGAAGGACCACATCCGCCTGCAACCGGAGAACCCAACGATGTCGCCGATCCTCACGCGCGACGTCACCATCATCGGGAAGGCGATCGCCCTGCTCCGGCGCCTCGCGTAGGCGCAGCCGCCCCCCAACCGGCCGGCTCACGAGGCGCGGCCGTCTCCCTCCGCGGCCCCTGTCTGCCCGCCGCCCCCGTCCCCGGCCGCGCGCGGCGCGGGCGGCTCCTCGCGGAGGTACGGCCGCAGGCTGGTGAGCGCCGCCGCCGGGACCTCCGCCTCGAGGATCATCTCCTCCGCGGTATCCTCGCGCCGCAGCACGCGCCCCTGCGCGTACACGCCGGCCAGAACGCCGGCCCGGGCATGGGGGATCGCCAGGCGCACGCGGCGGCCCGGGTCCGGCAGCCGCTGCGAGATCACGCGCAGCAGGTTCAGGAGCCCGACCCCGCGCAGAGCGGAGATCGGGACGGCGTCCGGCACCTCGGCGACGACGTCGCGCAGCGCCTCGGGGGACAGGCGGTCCACCTTGTTGAGCGCGGTGACCCGCGGCGTCTGCGCCGCCCCGAGCTCGCGCAGCACCTGCTCGACCGCGTCGCGCTGCGCCATCCACTGGGGATGGCTCGCGTCGATGACATGGACCAGCAGGTCGGCGTCCGTCACCTCCTCGAGCGTCGCGCGGAAGGCGGCCACGAGGTCGTGCGGCAGCTTGCGGATGAACCCGACCGTATCGACGAGCGCGATCGGGCGGTGGTTGGGCAGGACGACGCGCCGCGTCGTGGGGTCGAGGGTGGCGAACAACTTGTCCGCGGTGACGACGTTCGCCCGCGTGAGGGTGTTGAGCAGCGTCGACTTCCCGGCGTTCGTGTACCCGACGAGCGCGACGACCGGGAGGGCTGCGTCCTTGCGAGACTGGCGCTGGAGCCGGCGGTGCCTCTGGAGGGCGTCGATCCCCCGGCGCAGCTCGGTGATCCGGGCGCGGATCCGCCGGCGGTCGACCTCGAGCTTGGTCTCGCCGGGGCCGCGGGTGCCGATCCCGCCGCCGAGCCGGGAGAGCTGCACGCCCCGGCCCGCGAGGCGCGGCAGCAGGTAGGTGAGCTGCGCGAGCTCCACCTGCAGCCGGCCCTCGTGCGTGCGCGCGCGCTGCGCGAAGATGTCCAGGACGAGCGCGGTCCGGTCGAGGACCTTGACCCCGAGGGCGCGCTCGAGGTTCCGTTGCTGCGCGGGGGTCAGCTCGTGGTCAACGATCACGAGCTGCGCGCCGGCGGACCGGACGCGGGCCCGCACCTCCTCCACCTTGCCGGCCCCGAGGCAGGTCGCCGGGTCCGCGCGCGGGCGGTGCTGCACCACGACGTCGGCGACGACCGCCCCCGCGGTCTCGGCCAGCCGGGCGAGCTCCCGCAGCGTCTCCGCCGCCGCGTCGTCCGCGCGCGGTGCCAGCCCCACGAGCACGGCCCGCTCCGGCCCGCCGCCGGGCTCCACGCCCACCGGCACGGGGGACGGCGCGTCGCGGTCGCGGGCACCGAGGCCCCGCCGCAGCTTTCGGCCGAGGGGCGCGCTCGTGGTTCGAATCGCCGCCGGCCCCCTACTGTGCCGCCCGGGACGCCCGCGCCTCGAGGTGCGCGCCGATCCGCCGGATCGCCTCCGCGAACCTGTCGTCCGGCGCCGTCAGCGAGAGCCGGACGTGCCCCTCTCCGCGCGTGCCGTAGCCGATCCCGGGGGCCACGGCCACGCCCGCGTGCTCCAGCAGATCAGCCGCGAAGCCGACCGAGTCGAATCCCAGGGGCACCGGCACCCACAGGTAGAACGTCGCGCGGGGCAGCGGCACGTCCAGCCCCGCGCGGCGGAGCCCCGCCACCACGGTGTCGCGGCGCGCCTGCCAGCGCGCCACCCGCTCGCGCACCGGGGCATCGGGCCCGGTGAGCGCAGCCACGCCGGCCGCCTGGATCGCGACGAACTGGCCGCTGTCGATGTTCGTCTTGAGCGTCCCGAGCGCCCGGATGGCGTGCCGGTTGCCGACGGCGAAGCCGAGCCGCCACCCGGTCATGCAGTACGTCTTGCTGAGCGAGTGGAGCTCGATCGCGACGTCCCGCGCCCCCGGCACCTGCAGCAGGCTCGGCGGCCGGTACCCGTCGTAGGCGATCTCGGAGTAGGTGTTGTCGTGCACGACGAGCACGTCCCACCGCCGGGCGAACTCCACGACCTCCTGGAAGAACCCGAGATCCGCGACGCCCGCGGTCGGGTTGTTGGGGTAGTTCAGGAAGAACAGCTTCGCGCGGCGGGCCGCCTCCTCCGGGACGGCGCCGAGGTCCGGGAGCCAGCCGCGCTCCGCGCTCATCGGCACCGCGCGCGGCTCGCCCTCGGCCAGGATCGTCGCGGTCGCGTACACCGGGTAGCCCGGGTCGCTCACGAGCGCGACGTCCCCGGGGTCGAGGAACACCCACGGGAGGTGGGCGAGCCCCTCCTTGGATCCGATCAGCGCCAGGACCTCGTGGTCCGGGTCGAGCGCCACGTCGAACCGGCGCGCGTACCACCCGGCGACGGCCTCCCGGAACGCGCGCGTCCCCTCGTAGGGAGGGTACGTGTGTGTCGCCGGATCGCGCGCGGCGCGCGCCAGGGCCTCGACGATGTGGCCCGGCGTCGGAAGATCGGGATCGCCGATCGCGATGTTGATCACATCGACGCCCCGCTGCGCGAGCGCGGCGCGCCTGCGGTCCAATTCGGCGAACAGGTACGGCGGGATCCGCCGCACGCGGCGCGCGAGCTCCATGCAACCCCCTCCGGTCCGTGTCTGCGGCGGCGGCGTCCTCCGCCGCGCTCCTCCGCCATCATAGCACAGCGCCGCGCGGCGGCGGGGCCTCACGCCTGGCGCGCCTCGCGCGCGGGGGCGGCCAGCATCGCTTCGATCCGGGCGGCGACGGCGTCCGGCGGCTCGTCGTCCACGTCCACCCAGCGGTAGCGCGGATCCGCCCGGAGCCACGTCCACTGGCGCTTCGCGTACCGGCGCGTGTTGCGGCGGAGCGTGGCGATCGCTTCGTCGAGGGACGCCCGCCCGTCGAGGTAGGCGAGGATCTCCTTGTACCCGAGCCCCTGCATCGCGGGAAGCGTGCGCGCGTACCCGGCACGGAGCAGGCCCCGCACCTCCTCCACGAGCCCGGCGGCGAGCTGCTCCTCGATCCGCCGATCGATGCGCTCGTACAACCGGGCCCGGTCCACCGTGAGCGCGATCATCGCGATCCGCCCGGCCCCCGCGCCGTCCGGGGCGAGGCGCCGCTGGAGGGCGGACATCGCCCTGCCGGTCCGGGCGTGGACCTCGAGCGCGCGGATGATCCGGCGCAGGTTGCGCGGGTGGATGCGCGCCGCCGCTTGGGGGTCCACCTCGCGCAGCCGCAGATGCAGCGTGCCGGGGCCCGCGGCGCGCTCGTCCTCCTCGAGCCGGGAGCGCAGGTCCCAATCCGGTGCGACGGGCGGGATCGCGAGCCGGTCCACGACCGCGCGGATGTACAGGCCGGTGCCGCCGACGAGCAAGGGCAGGCGGCCCCGCGCGCGGATCCCGGCGATCGCGTCGGCGGCGAGGCGCTGGTACTCGGCAAGGGTGACCACCCGATCGGGGCGCGCCACATCGAGCAGGTGGTGCGGCGCGGCGGCGCGGTCGGCCGCAGACGGCTTGGCCGTGCCGATGTCCATGCCCCGGTAGAGCGTCCGCGAGTCGGCGCAGACGATCTCCGCCCCGCGCCGCCGCGCCAGCGCGATCGCCACCCGCGTCTTGCCCACCGCCGTGGGCCCCGCGATCACGACGAGGCCGAGGTCCGCGCTCACCGGCGGCGGAGGCGCTCCGGCCGCACGGCCGGCGCGGGGCGGGCTACCGGCGTCGCCGGCGGCCACGCCGCGGCCTCCCCCGGGCGGTGGAGCCGGGGGCATCCGCGCCCTCCTGCGCCGCTCCCGCGGCGGGCGCCGACTGCGGGCGCTGCCGGTGGGGGTCGTGCGGCCTGTCGTCCAGCCAGATGAACTGCCGCGGAGGCGATCTTCGGTCGAGCGCGTAGAACGCCCTGTACAGCGTGCGGGCGATCTCCACCGCGCGGGCCGCGTTGTCCGCGCAGAGCAGCGCGGCGATCCGCGTCTCGCCGCTGCGGCCCTGCTGCACGTCCTCGTACGCTCCCTTGTAGTGTGTCAGCACGTTGCGCCACGAGCGGAGCGTCGACAGAGCGCGCAGCTCCGGCCCCTCCTCGGCGAACGTCTGGCCCGTCTTGCTCGCGAGGCGGGTGACCTCCGCCCACTTGCCCTCCGGGGACATCCGGTCGTAGTGCCGGAAGCGGTCGCCGAGCCGATCCGAGCCCACCATGTTGATGAAGGCCTCCAGCGCGAAGTAGGACATCAGCACGGCGACCAGGCTGTGCGTCTGCTCGCCCGCGCGGTCCGGAGGTCTCCCGCGCGCGCACCGCGCGGCCGCCTCCGCGTGCTCGCGCGCGAGTTGAAACATCGTGCGCTCGAGATGGGTGCGCTCCCAGACCTGTTCGCCCGCCCCGTTCGCCGGGGCCTCGGTCGCGCCGGGGGGAGCGACCCCGCGCTCGGGGGCCGCGACGCGCGGAGGAGCCGGTGCGGGTCCGGCGGCCCCCCCGGGGAGCGAGGCGGGGGCGTCCGCGATCGGGGCGGCCGCCGCGGCGGGGCCTGCTTGGCCTGGGGGCGCGGCGCGACGCCGGCCGCGCCGGCGCCGGAGGCGTCGGGGATCGGGGCTGTCCATGACGGGATCATATGATACCACAGGGGAAGGGACGGCGCCGGCGGCGCGGGAGCTGCACAGGAGCCCCCCGGGCAAATGTCGAACACATGTGTGATCCGTGATGTCTGAGCTCACCCCGATGATGCGCCAGTACCGGGCGCTCAAGGACCAGCACCCTCGCGCGATCCTGCTGTTCCGCCTCGGCGATTTCTTCGAGGCCTTCTTCGAGGACGCCCACCTCGTGGCGCGCGAGCTCCAGCTCACCCTGACGAGCCGGCCGGTGGCGAAGGGCCGCCGCATCCCGATGTGCGGCATCCCGCACCACGCCCTGCGGACGTATCTCCGCCGGCTCATCGACAGGGGACACCGCGTCGCGATCTGCGATCAGGTCGAGGATCCCCGCCAGGCGGGCTCGCTCGTGCGCCGGGAAGTCGTCCGCGTCGTGACGCCCGGCACCGTGATCGAGGACGACTTGCTCAGCGCCCGCGAGAACAACTTCCTCGCCTCGACCCTCGAGCACGGGGAGGCCTGGGGGCTCGCGCTCGCGGACCTGTCGACCGGGGAGTTCTACGCCGCGGAAGGAAGCACGGCGCGGCACCTGGAGGAGACCCTCGCCCGGTTCCGGCCGCGCGAGATCCTCGTGCCGGACGGCGCATCCGGCGCGCCCGCCGCGGCCACGCCGTACGACGGCTGGCGGTTCGACCTCCGGACGGCGGAGCGCGCGCTGTGCGAGCAGCTCGGTGTGGCCACGCTCGACGCCTTCGGCCTGCGGGACGCGCCCCTCGCCACCGCGGCGGCCGGCGCGCTCGTCCAGTACCTGCGCGAGACGCAGAAGGGCTCCCTGCCACACCTGCGCGGGCTCCGGCTGATCGCGCCCGCCGACGGGTTGGTGATCGACGAGGCCACGCGGCGCGCGCTCGCGCTGTGGCGGGTGCCCGGCGAGGAGCGCGGGGAGACGCTCCTCGACGTCCTGGACCTCACGGAGACGCCGATGGGCGGTCGTCTGCTCCGGCGCTGGCTGGCCCGGCCGCTCCTCGACCTCGCGGCGATCGCGGCCCGGCAGGACGCGGTCGAAGCGCTCGCCGCGCACGGGGCGGCGCGCGAGGCCCTGCGGACCCGGCTGCGGGCCCTCGGCGATCTCGAGCGGCTCACCGGCAGGCTCGCGCACGAGGCCGGGAGCCCGCGCGACCTGGCCGCGCTGCGCGACACCCTCGAGGCGCTCCCCTCTGTCGCCCCCTGCCTCGACGGGCTCGGGCCGGAGGCGCTCCGGGCGCTCGCGCCCGCGCTGGCTCCGCCGCCCGGGCTCGCGGCGCTGCTGCGCCGCGCCCTCGCGGACGACGCGCCGCCGTCGCCCAAGGAGGGCGGCGTGATCCGTCCTGGGTTCGACCCGGAACTCGACGAGCTGCGGGCGGGGGTGCAGTCGGCGCGGCAGTGGATGGCCGGGCTGGAAGCGGCGGAGCGGGCCCGGACGGGCATCCGCAGCCTCAAGGTCGGGTACAACCAGGTCCAGGGGTACTACATCGAGGTCAGCAAGGCCAACAGCCATCTCGTCCCGCGCGAGTACGTCCGCAAGGGCACGCTCGTCGGCGCCGAGCGCTACGTCACCGCCGAGCTGAAGGAGAAGGAAGCGCTGATCCTCACGGCCCAGGAGCGGATCAACGCGAAGGAGTACGAGGTGTTCTGCTCCCTCCGGGAGCAGGTGCGGGCGCAGGCGGCGGCGCTGCTCGCGTGCGCGCGTGCGCTGGCCGAGGTGGACGTCCTCGCGTCGCTCGCGGAGGCCTCGGTGCGCTACGACTACGTCCGGCCCCGGGTCACGGACGGACGGGCGCTGCGCATCGCGGCCGGACGCCACCCCGTGGTCGAGCTGAGCCTGCGGCGCGGGAGCGGGCGGCCGGCGGGCCCGGAGCAGTTCGTGCCGAACGATCTCGTGGTGGGCGCGGACGGCCGCGAGATCCTCATCGTCACCGGTCCGAATTTCGGAGGCAAGAGCACGTACATCCGCCAGGCGGCGCTGATCGTGATCCTCGCGCAGATGGGGAGCTTCGTGCCGGCGCGGGAGGCGGAAGTCGGGCTCGTGGACCGGATCTTCACACGGGTCGGGGCGAGCGACGACCTCGCGGCCGGGCGCAGCACGTTCCTCAGCGAGATGATCGAGGTCGGCCGCATCCTGACGCAGGCGACCGCGCGGAGCCTCGTCATCCTGGACGAGGTCGGCCGCGGCACGAGCACGTACGACGGGATGAGCCTGGCGTGGGCGGTGGTCGAGGACCTGCACGATCGGATCGGCGTCCGGACGCTGTTCGCCACGCACTACCACGAGCTCACGGAGCTCGCATCGCAGCTCGAGGGCGTCGCCAACCGGCAGGTGCTCGTCCACGAGGACGGGCCGGATATCGTGTTCCTCCACCGCGTCGCGGACGGCGCGGCGGGGTCGTCGTACGGGATCCACGTCGCGCGCCTGGCCGGGGTGCCCGACCACGTGGTCCGGCGCGCGCGGGAGGTGCTCGGCGGGCTGGAGCGCCACGCGCCACTCTCTCCGGCCGAGGCGTCGCGGCGCGAGAAGCGGCGGGGGCCCTCGCGGAGCCGCCAGCTCGCGCTGCCGCTGGCGTCCGCGGTCGAGGAGGCGCTGCGCCAGGTCGACGTGGCGACGATGACGCCTCTTGAGGCGCTCAACTTCCTCTCCCGCGTGCGCGCGCTGCTGGGCCCGCCGGAGGACGGCGGCGAGGCGGAGAGGCCCGCGGCCGAAGACGCGCCCGTCCGCAGAATCGTTCCGTTCCCGCCGAAGGCGGACCGCGTGTGACGGCGGCGCAGCCCCGCCCCGCGATCCAGGTCCTCCCGCCGAGCGCGGCGGAGCGCATCGCCGCCGGCGAGGTCGTGGAGCGGCCCGCGTCCGTCGTGAAGGAGCTCGTCGAGAACAGCCTCGACGCCGGGGCGCGCCGCATCACGGTTGAGATCGAGGGCGCGGGCCAGCGCCTGATCCGCGTCACCGACGACGGCGACGGGATCCCCGCGGGCGAGCTGCCCCTCGCGTTCGAGCGCTTCGCGACGAGCAAGATTCGCTCGGCCGCCGACCTCGCGCGGGTGCGCACGTACGGGTTCCGGGGAGAAGCGCTCCCGAGCATCGCCGCGGTCGCGCGGGTCACGATGGTCACGCGTCCCCGCGGCGCGGAGGCGGCCGCGCGGATCGTCGTCTCCGGCGGGCGGCGCGAAGCCGCCGGTCCCACCGGCGGCGCGGACGGCACCGCGGTCACGGTGGAGCACCTCTTCTTCAACACGCCCGCGCGCCGCGAGTTCCTGAGATCGGACCCGCGCGAGAGCGCGGTGATCGTCGAGACCGTCGAAGGGCTGGCGCTCGCGGCGCCCGACGTCAGCTTCCGCCTCGTCCTCGAGGGGCGGGAGGTCCTGTGGACCCCGCCGGAGCCGTTCGCGGCGCGCGCGCGCCGCATCCTGGGGCCCCAGCTCGTCGAGCACCTGCTGGACCTGGAGGCCGCCGGCGCGCTCGCGCGGATGGCCGGCGTGCTCGGCACGCCCCAGGTCGCGCAGCCGCGCCGCGCGCGCCAGTGGTTCCTCGTCAACGGACGCGTGGTGCGGAGCGCGCTCCTCTCGCGGGCCCTCGCGGAGGCGTTCCGCACGCTGATCCCGGAGGACCGGCACCCGGTCGCGGTCCTCAGCCTGCACGTGCCGCCCGAGGAGGTCGACGTCAACGTCCACCCGCGCAAGGCGGAGGTCCGGTTCGTCGACGAGCGCGCGCTCGGAGGCTGGGTGACGAGCCACATCCGCCGCGCGCTGCGCGAGGCCCACCTCGCGCACGTCGCGCCGCCGCCCGGCGCCCCGGAGGCGGGAAGCGCGGAGGCCAGCGCCGGCCCCGCCCGCCCGTACCCCGGGCCCGCGGAGGACGCCGGGACGGGAGCCGCCGTGGCCGAGGCGGAGGGGCTGTGGATCCCCGGCCCGGCCGCGGCGCACGGGTGGCCCGCGATCCAGCTGATCGGCCAGCTCGGCCTGACGTACATCGTCGGGGACGCCGGCGGCGATCTCGTCCTCATCGATCAGCACGCCGCGCACGAGCGGATCCTGTTCGAGCGGTTGATGGACCTCCGCGCCGCCGGCGGCGTGGAGGCGCAGGGGCTCGTCGTGCCGGTCGCAGTCGAGCTGACCCGGGCGGAGGCGGCGCTGCTCGAGAAGGTGCATCCGGCGCTACGGGCGCTCGGCTTCGAGGCGGAGCCGTTCGGCCCGTCCGCGGTCCGGCTGACCGCGATTCCCGCGATCGCCGCGCGCCGCTCTCCCGAGGAACTCTTCCGCGCGTGCCTGCGGGACCTCGACGACGCCGGGGCGGCCAACGCAGGGCGCGACCTGGCGGAGCGGCTCGCGATCGCGACGGCCTGCCACACCGCGCTCCGCGCGGGGGACCGGCTCGATCCGTCGACGATGCGGGCGCTGCTCGACGACCTCGCCCGCGCGCGCGACCCGTTCTCCTGCTTCCACGGCCGCCCGACGATGGTGCGGATCCGCTCGCGCGACGTGGAGCGCTGGTTCTACCGCCGGATGTAAGCGGCGCCGGCGCTGCGCCGGGAGACCGGCGCCCGACCGCGGCACCGCCGCCCGCGCCGCGAGGCGAGGGGACGGCGTCGCCTACGCGGGGACCGGCGCCGCGGCGCGGCCGCGGAGCACCCAGGATCCCGCCTGCACGATCTCGACGGGCAGCACCCGGCCGATCAGCTCCGAGCCGCCGTCGAGGGTGACGACCTTGTTGGTGCGCGTGCGACCGAGGACGCCGCCCTTCCGGCCGGCCTCCTCCACCAGCACCTCCTGCACCGTGCCGACGAGGCGCTGGTTCAGCTCCCCGGCGATCCTCTCCTGCATCCGGTTGAGGCTCTGGAGGCGCCGCCGCTTGGTCTCGTCCGGCACCTGATCCGGGTATGTGGCCGCGGGCGTGCCCGTCCGCGGCGAGTACATCGCGGTGTTCACCGCGTCGAACCGGACGTCCTCGACGAGACGCAGCGTCCGCTCGAACGCCTCGTCCGTCTCGCCCGGGAACCCGACGATGATGTCGGTCGTGATGCTGGCCTCGGGCATCGCCTCGCGGATCGCATCGATCGTCGCGCGGTACTGCGCCACGGTGTACGCGCGGTGCATCCGCTTGAGGATGCCGTCGTCGCCCGCCTGCACCGGGAGGTGGATGTGCTCGCAGGCCTTCGGCAGCGCGGCGACGGCCCGGATCAGCGCGCGCGTCATGTCCCGCGGGTGGCTCGTCGTGAACCGAATGCGCACGATCCCCTCGACGTCGTGCACCCGGCCGAGCAGGTGCGCGAGGTCGCACCGCGGCACGAGGTCGTGCCCGTAGCTATCGACGTTCTGGCCGAGCAGCGTGACCTCGCGGCAGCCCTGCGCGGCGAGCTGGCGCACCTCCGCGACGACGGCGTCCGGGGGCACGCTCCGCTCCCGGCCCCGCACATACGGCACGATGCAGAACGTGCAGAACTTGTTGCAGCCGTGGATGATGTTGACGAAGCCGCGGACCGCGCTCGACCGCAGCGCCGGGAGCGCGGGGAGCGGGCGGTCGCGGTCCGCGCGGTCCCACACCTCGTACACCGGCACGCACCCGTCGCGCGCCTGCGCGAGGAGCTCCGGCAGCCGGTGGATGTTGTGCACGCCGAAGACGAGGTCCAGCCACGGCACGCGCTCCAGCACGCGCTCCCGCTCCTGCTGCACCAGGCAGCCGGCGACGCCCAGGATCAGCCCGGGCCGCCGGCGCTTGAGCGCGCGCAGCTCGCCGAGCCGGCCGTACGCCCTCTCCTCCGCGCCCTCGCGGACCGTGCACGTGTTCAGCAGGATGATATCGGCGTCGGCCGGATCGTCCGTGGGCGCGTAGCCCAGCTGCACCAGGAGCCCCGCCATCGCCTCGGAGTCCCGGACGTTCATCTGGCAGCCCTGGGTGATGATGTGGAACCGCTCCACCGCCGTCTCCCCCGCGCCGCGATCCCCGATGCCCTCCGCTGCGGAGCATAGCACACCGCCTCCGCAGGCGGTCAACCCCGGGGCGAGGGCCGCGGGCCCGGTCCGGCCGCCGGCGGGCGCGACAGGAAATCCCGCGGGGGTCCCGAAGACGAGGCCCGAGAACGTTCCGCGGCGAGAGGAAGCCGACCATGCCCGCCACCAGCGTGATCGCGATCTGCTCCAACCCCGACTGCACCCGCCACGCCGCCGCACCCAGGCCAGCCGACCTCCCGGCCGCCTGCCCGACGTGCGGGGCGCCGATGGTCGATCGCTGCTGGAAGTGCGAGGCCCCGGTCACCGACCCGTTCTCCTCGTACTGCCGGGCCTGTGGCGTCCCGCTCAAGCGCGTGCTGCCGCGTGCCGGCCGTCCCGAGCCGGTGATCGCGATCTGCGGCAACCCGGACTGCGACTGGGCGGTCGCCGTGGAGCGCGCCGCGGCGCGGCCGTCACGCTGCGCGCGCTGCGGGGCCTCGCTGCTATCTCACTGCTGGAAGTGCGGGGCCCGCGTCGTCGACCTGCGGCAGCACTACTGCCAGGCGTGCGGGGTGCCGCTCAAGCGGCAGCCGCGCCCGCTGTGAATCCCGGGCCCCGCGACGCCGGGACGCGGCGGTGGACGGGAAGCGCGGTGCCCCGCGCTCGAGCCCTGTCGGGGATGCCGCTACAGCCGGAAATCGACGAGCGCGCTCACGCCCACCCCGTACACCCGATGCAGGTTCCCGGGCAGCGGGTTCAGGCTGTCCACGGGCACGAGCCCGCGGAGGCGCACCACGTCGCTGAACGCCCCTTCGATCTGCGCGACGGCCTGCACGCGATCGACCGACGCCTTGGGTCCCTGCACCTGTGCGGCGCCGATGTAGGAGCCGCCGGGGGCCGAGACGCCCACGCCGACGCTGAGGATCGGCACGACCTTCGTCATCTCGCGGTTGGCCGCCTTGTTGTTGAGCATCAGGGTGTTGATCGCGTTGTTGATCTGCGGCCCGAACTGCTTCACGACGTACCCGATCCCAAAGAGCTTGATGAGCGAGCCGATCGAGATCTGCGCGACCGCCGGCGCGACCGTGCCGGCGGCGAACGCCGCCACGATCACGCCTACCATCACCAGCCGGCGCCATCCTCTCACCATCGGTGCCTCCTCTCTGTGGTCAGCGCGCTGCGTGCGAACCGGCCGGAGGTCGCCGACCGCGCCCCCGCCGTAGACACTATCTGCCCTCGCGCGTGGTGATCCACGCCTGAGTACGTCGGCCGCGCGCCCCGTGTTCCACGCGGCGCGGGCCCGCTTAGGCCTGCACGCCGGGGTGCGCGCGCGCGAACCGCTCCGGGGCGAGGAACCCGATCGCGTGCCGCGTCCGCCGCTCCACCGCGAGATCCGCGAGGATCTCCCCGATGACCGGGGCGAACTTGAAGCCGTGCCCGCTCAGGCCCGCGGCGTAGACGACGCGGGGATGACAGGGGGGCTGGCCGATCACGAAGTGGCCATCCGGGGTCATCGTGTAGAGGCACGTCCCGGCCTGACGCAGGGCCCCGGCGGCCCCCGGTAGGATCCGGCGCAGGAGGCGCCGGATCGCCTCGACCTCCTCCGGCGCGATCTCGCGTCGCACGGTCTCGGGCGTGCAGGCCTCGCCGGGCTCGTGCACGCCGGCCTTGACGCCGCGCCCGTCCGTATCGGGGACGCCGTACACGTTCGTGCCATCGAGCTCGCAGACCCACGGCGGGCAGCGGTCCGGCGTGAGCAGCGCGGCGTGCTCGCCGGACACCGGCGCGAACCAGCACACGACCTGGCGGGTCGGGGTGAGCGGGAGCCCTGCGTCCCGCAGGAGCGCCGGCGCCCACGGACCGGCGGTCACGACGAGGCAGCCGGCCTCGTAGGATCCGCGCGGCGTCTCCACGACCACGCGACCCCCCTCCTCCCGCCACGAGCGCACCGGCTCGCCGTGGCGCAGCTCCGCGCCCGCGCGGGCGGCCGCGGAGAGCTGCGCCAGGACGCACCGCTCCGGGGAGAGGAGCCCGCCCTGGGGCTCCCACACGGCGACGACGTCGGGCCCCGGCGCCAGCGCCGGCCACCGGCGCCGCACCTCGTGCGCCGCGAGCACCTCGTGCGGGAGCCGATGCTCCCGGGCGCTGCGGAGCGCGCCGCTCGTCACCGGAGCGTCCGGCGGGCCGAGCATGAGCAGGCCGGTCTGCCGCAGGAGGGGCTCCCCGGCGAGGCGGGACAGCTCCGCCCACAGCTCGTAGGCGCGCTCGAGCAGCGGCACGTAGGCCGGATCCTCGAAGTACACCTTCCGGATGATCCGCGTGTGGCCGTGCGAGGACCCCTGCGCGTGTCCCGGGTGATGGGCGTCCAGGCCGAGCACGCGCCGGCTCCGCCGCGCGAGCCGCCAGGCCGCCGCGCTGCCCATCGCCCCCAATCCGATCACGATGCTGTCGTACGTGGCCATCCCGGTCCGGCGCGCGCCGCTCCTCGCCCCCCCGCGGCCTACGAGGAGCCGCCGTCGGCGGGCTCCGCCCCGAACGCGTCGAGCCCGGTGATGTCGCGCCCGAGGATCAGCGTGTGGACATCGTACGTCCCCTCGTAGGTGTCCACGGTCTCGAGGTTCGCGGCGTGCCGCATCGCCTGGTACTCCACCGTGATCCCGTAGGCCCCCAGGATCGTCCGCGCCGCCCGCGCGACCTCCAGCGCCATCCGCACGTTGTTTCGCTTGGCCAGGCTCACCTGTGCGTACCGCAGCGTCCCGGCGTCCTTCATCCGCCCGATCCGGTAGGCGAGGAGCTGCGCCTTGGTGATCTCGGTCAGCATGTCGACCAGCCGCTCCTGGATCAACTGCGTGGCGGCGATCGGCCGGCCGAACGCGATCCGCCCCCGCGCGTAGGCCAGCGCCTCCTCGTAGCAGGCGATCGCCGCCCCGATCGCCCCCCACGCGATCCCGTACCGCGCCTGCGTGAGACACCGCAGCGCCGCCCCCAGGCCCACCGCTTCGGGCAGCACGTCGGCGTCGGGCACCCACACGTCCTCGAGCACGAGCTCGCTCGTGACCGAGGCCCGCATCGATACCTTGGTGTGGATGTCGTGGACGCTCATCCCGGGGGCGCGGGTCTCCACGAGGAACCCGCGGATCTGGCCGCCCTCGTCCTTGGCCCACACGAGCGCGACGTCCGCCACCGACCCGTTGGTGATCCACATCTTGGTGCCGTTGAGCACCCACCCGTCCCCCCGGCGGCGCGCCCGTGTCTGCATCGCCCCCGGGTCGCTCCCGGCCGTCGGCTCGGTGAGCCCGAAGCAGCCGATCCGTTCGCCCCTGGCGAGCGCCGGCAGCCACCGCCGCCGCTGCGCCTCGGTCCCGTACGTGTAGATCGGCCACATCACGAGGGCGCCCTGGACCGAGGCAAAGGAGCGGAGGCCGCTGTCCCCGCGCTCCAGCTCCTGCATGATGAGACCGTAGGCCACGTTGTTCAGGCCCGCGCACCCGTACTCCGCGGGCAGGTTCGCGCCGTAGACGCGAAGCTCCCCGAGCCTGGGGATCAGATCGGTGAGGAACTCGCCGGCCAGCCACGCGCGCCCGATCCGGGGGATCACCTCGCGGTCCACGAGCCGCGCGATCGTGTCCCGCGCCAGGCGCTCCTCGTCGCTGAGCAGCGCCTCCAGGCCAAGATAGTCGACGCGATCGCGTCCCGCCATCGGCATCGCTCCCTCACGCGCACCGGCTGTCCACGCTATACGATTCGCGGGGGGAAAGGCGCATCCTGTGCGCCGCCGCATCGAGCGCGCGCCGGGTGCGGGAGGGCGGTCGGCGCCGGCGGGACCACCGCCCGTCCCGGCGCGTGTGCCCATAAGGCGAGCGGCGCGCCCAAGGCGCGCCGCTCGCCTGCTTCCTGACCTCGGCCCGTCCCCGCGGGGCCCTCGCCCCGCCCTGTGAGGGCGCACCCTCCTCGATGGCGGACGGCCGGGGGTACGCAAGGGGCAGCGGGTCGGGACCCGCTGCCCCGTTACCTCTTCGGTGGCGTCTCCCGCGTCGTACCCGTGTTGCGCCGCGACAGAACGGAGCGTCTCCGCATCTGTCCCTGAGCCTCCTTTCCCGGGATCACCGGCTGGCGCAAGCTGCCCGAAGGCTCTACCCTTATTGTAGTCCGAAGCGGGGCCATGTCAACCGCGAGGCGCGGGGTCGAGCCGCCTGTCCGCGCCTCCGCTCCTGCTGCGGAGACCGTGCTTGCCGCCGCCGACCCCAGGCGGAGGAGCGGACGCTACGAACCGGAACTCCTGCGAGCGGGAGGATCGGCCGATGCAGGCGATCGAGACGCGAGCCGGCGGCCTCGGGGGCGCGCACCGAGTGGGCGGGGCCCGCGGGGAGGCCCGGGCGCGATGACCGGCTCCCTCAGCGCGGCCCGGCGGTGGACGATCGTCGCCGCGGCCCTTGTCCTCGCCCACGCCGGCTGGCAGGGCTGGCAGGTCGCGGCAGCGGCGTACCCCGCGCGGTACGAGTACGACGAGGGTGTGTACGCCGCGACCGCGGCGGCCGCGGCGGACGGCGCCCGCCTCTACCAGGACGCCTTCCTCTCCCAGCCTCCGCTGCTCGTCGCGACGCTCGCCCACGCGTATCGCGCGCTCGGCCCCTCGCTCGCCGTCGCGCGCGGGATCGTGGTCCTCTTCTCGACCCTGTGGCTCGCTGCGGTGTTCGCGATCCTCGCGCGCACCGGACGGGCGCGCGCCGGGACCCTCGCCGTCTGCGCGCTCCTGGGGAGCCCGGCGTTTCTCGCCGCGGCGCACACGGTGCAGATGGAGGGACCGAGCGAAGCGCTCGCCGCCGCCGCGGTCGCGCTCGCGCTGCGCGGCGCGAGCCGCCCCGGCGTCCTCTGGTGGGCGGCGGCGGGAGCGGCGGGCACCCTCGCGCTCACGACGAAGCTGACGGCCGCCGCGTGCGCCGTACCGCTCCTCGGCGCGGTGCTCCTCTCCCCTCCCGGCTCCCGGGCGCGCCGGTTCGCGGCACTCGCCGGCGGGGCCGCGCTCGCCGCTGCGCCGCTTCTCGCCTCGCTGCCCGGAGGCGCGCTCTCGCAGGTGATCGCCTTCCACCTCGCGGTGGCGCGCCACATGGGGACGGACCCGCAGGCCCGCCTCGCCGCCGTGCGCGGCTTCCTCGCCGCCAACTGGCCCCTCGCGGCGGCCGCGGCCTGGGGCGTGGGCCTCGCGGCCGCGCAGCGCGACCGGCGCGCGTGGATCGTGGGGACGTGGCTTGGGGCGGACGGCGCGATCGCGATGGCCCTGACCCCGCTGTGGCCGCACCACCTCGCGATCCTGCTGTCCCCGCTCGCGCTGCTCGCCGGGATCGGGGCCGACGCGCTGGCGGAGTCTCTCGCCCGTCCGGCGGCGCCTCGACCGGGGCCCCGTGCCGCGGCCCCGAGCACGTACGCCGTGCTCGGGGCCGCGGCGGTGCTCGCCTACCTCGCGCGCGGCCCGATCGCGGCCGGCGTGCCGGGATCGTCGCGCGATCTCGTGCACGCCGTCGCGGAGATGACCCGCCGGCTTCCCGCGGACGCGGCCGTGCTGACCGACGACCCGATGGTGCCGTTCCTGGCGCACCGCCGGGTTCCGCCGGCGCTCGCCGACACCTCGGTCGCGCGGTTCCGGTCCGGCGACCTGTCGCTGCCGGTGCTCCGCCGCGCCCTGCAGGACTCCAGGATCGGCGGCGTCCTGCTGTGGCGCGGCACGCTGCAGCACGAGGTCCCCGGAGTGCTGCCGGCCGCGGCGACCCGGTTTGCGGTCCGGGTGGACCTGGGCCGGGGCCGGATGCTCCTCGTGCCCCGCCTGCCGCCCGGCCACCGCACGCGCGGCGAGGGCCGCTAGGAGACGACCGGTCGGGAGCTTCGGACGCGCGTGCCGAGCCCTCCGCGAGCGGCCTACCGGGATCGGCGGTGCGCTACCGGCTGACCGGCGTGACCGCCGCCGTATCCTCCTCGCCGGTCCGGATCCGGTAGACCTTGTCCACGGGCAGCACGAAGATCTTCCCGTCGCCGACCTCTCCGGTGCGGGCCGCCTCCATGATCGCCCGCACGGTCGGCGCGACGAAGTGGTCAGACACCCCGATCTCGAACCGCACCTTCTCGGTCAGCTCCACCTTGACCGTCGTGCCGCGGTAGGTCTCCACGCGCTCCAGCTCTCCCCCATGACCCTGCACCCGGCTCAGGGACAGCCCCCGCACCTGCGCGCGGTAGAGCGCCTCCAGGACGTCGTTCACCCGGTCGGGGCGGACGATCGCGACGATCAGCTTCATGCGTCGGCTCCTGCGGGCTGCAGCGCCGGCTCCGCGGAGACCTCCGGGAGCACCAGCACCGCGCCCTCGCCGGCGGTGTACGGCTCCTCGCCGTGCTGCGTCGAGTCCATGCCGAGCGCCTGCTCGTGATCGCTCGCGCGCAGCGGCGTGATCGCCCCGATCGCCTTGAGGAGCACCAGGGTCCCGACCGCGCTGTAGGCCGCGGCCCCCAGGACCGCGAGGATCTGGATCGCGACCTGCTGCGGGTTGCCCGCAACGAGCCCGCTCTGCACTCCGTTCCACGCCTTCACGGCGAAGACGCCCGTGAGCACCGCCCCGGTCGCCCCTCCGACCGCGTGCCCGGCGAAGACGTCGAGGGACTCATCGATGGGCGTCCGCGCGCGCCACTGCATCGCGACGTAACTGGGAAGCGCGCCGAGCGCCCCCATCACGAGCGCCCAGACCGGAGGCACGAACCCCGACGCCGGGGTGATCACCACGAGCCCGACGACGATCGCGCTCGCGACCCCCATCGCCGTGACCTTGCCGATGCGCGCCAGGTCCAGCAGCGCCCACGCCACGAGCGCCGCCCCGGGCGCGAGGAAGGTGTTCACGAAGGCGAGCGCCGCGGAGGCGGTCGACGCCACGGCGCTCCCCCCGTTGAACCCGAACCACCCGAACCACAGCAGCGCGGCCCCGAGCAGCACGAAGGGCAGATTCCCCGGCAGGAACGCCTGGCGGCCGTAGTCCTTGCGGTTCCCCACGACGAGCGCCGCGACCATCGCCGCGACGCCGGCGTTGACGTGCACGACCGTGCCCCCCGCGAAGTCCAGCGCGCCGAGCCTCCCGAGCCACCCGCCGCCCCACACCCAGTGCGCGATCGGCGCGTACACGCCGACGACCCACAGCGTGATGAACGCGAGGTAGGCGCGAAACCGCATCCGCCCGACGACGCCGCCGGAGACGAGCGCGGTCGTGATCACGGCGAACGTGGCCTGGAACGCCATGTAGACCACGTGCGAGATCGTGGGGCCGAGCGGCTGGCCCGCGGCGAGATCGACGCCCCGCAGCAGCGCCCACCGGAGGTCGCCCACGAGGGCGCCCCCCGGGCTGAACGCCAGCGAGTACCCGACAAGCGCCCAGGTCACCAGCGTGAACCCGAGGGTGGCGAAGCTCATCAGCATCGTGTTGAGGATGTGCTTGCTCCCCGCCATGCCGCCGTAGAAGAGCCCCAGCGCGGGGGTCATCAGCAGCACGAGCGCGGTGGAGGTCATCATCCAGGCCAGGTCGGCCGCGTTGAGGTGTCCGGTCACGCTCACCCCTCCTCGTCGTGTCTTCACTGTGCACACGAAAACGCCTCCGCGCCGGAGGGGAGCGGAGGCGTCACGACCGGAGCACCCGCAGGGTTGCGCGGGACACAAACGGCCACCCGGCTCGACGCCGGTGGCCGCGGTCCCGTCACCCATCCAGCCGGCGACCTGCGCCCGCCGCGCGAGCCAGAACGCGCTCCCCGGGGGCGACACGCCCCTCCGGTTGGCGTCGTGGCCGTCGCGTGATGCAGTCGTCGCGGACTGGCTTGCCTGCTATCATACCGTGTTTGCGGACCCTGTCAAGAGCGAGCCCGCGGCGGAGGAGTTCCTCCGCGATCCATAGAAGGCGCCCTCATGTCGCACGCCGTCATGGCCGCGGCGAACGCCACGATCGAGCACCCCTCGGGGCGCCGCGGCCTCGCGCGCCGGCGGCGGGAGGTCCGCACGGCCTACCTGCTCCTGGCCCCGGCCGCGCTGCTCGTCTTCGGCGTCCTCGCGTACCCGGTCGGCTGGGAGGTCTGGACCAGCCTCACGAGCTCGTTCGTGGGCGGCTCCGCCGCCGCGTTCGTGGGCCTCCGGAACTACGCCGAGTTCGTCCGCGACGCGGAGTTCTGGCGCGCCGCGGCCAACACGCTCGGCTACCTCGTGCTCACGACCGTGCTGAAGCTCGCCCTGGGGATCGCCGTGGCGTTGCTGCTCTCCCGGCCGTTCCCCGGGCGGCCGGTCGCCTTCATCGCCGCGTTCCTGCCGTGGGCGTACCCCGGCGGCCTGGGGCTGGTGGGCTGGTACTGGTTCATGATCCCCCCGCTGCACAACGCGTACTCCGAGTTCATGTCCGACCTCCGGTACGCCACCGACGCGCTCCTGGGGCAGGAGACCTGGCGCTTCCTCACGCTGGTCGCGTTCAACGTCTGGCGCGGCGGGTCGTTCGTCGGGATCTTCCTCCTCGCCGCGCTGAACGGGATCCCGCAGGACCTCTTCGACTACGCCGCGCTCGAAGTCCGCAGCGGGTGGCGGAAGTTCTGGATGGTCACCGTGCCCCTCCTGCGTCCGTTCCTCGCGCTCGCCGCGTTCCTCTCGATCGTCACCGCGGTCACGGACCTGGGCCACGTGTACCTGCAGTCGGGGATGCGCATCACGTACCCGATCGTCTGGACCCAGGCGTTCCACCTCGCGATCATCGGCGGGGAGTGGGGGAAGGCGGCGGCGGAGTCGCTGATCCTGCTGCCGGTCCTCGTCCTCATCCTCTTCGTGTGCTTCTGGCTGTTCGAGCCGCTCGAGGAGGACCCGCTGTGAAAGCCGCGCGGCGCCTGCTGCGGCTCGGGCACGGCGCGCTGCTCGCGCTGCTCGCCGCGTACAGCCTCTTCCCGATCTACCTGATGACGATCGAGTCGCTGAAGCCGGTGGAGGAGGACGTGTTCGGGAGCCCGGTGTACGTCCGCCACCCCTCGCTGGAGTGGTACGCGGACCTCTTCGAGCCGCGGGGGTGGATCTCGCACGGCGCGCTCGTCACCCCGACCGTCCCGTTCCTGGTATGGGCCAAGAACACGGCGATCGTGTTCGCGGCGGCGCTCGCGGTGATCCTCGCCACCAGCCTGGCCGCCGGCTACGCGCTCGGCCGCCTCCGGCCGCCGGGGTGGCGGTGGTGGCGGCGCGTGCTGTTCGCGACCTTCCTCGTCCCGCAGACCCTGCTGTTCATCCCGCTGTACCAGCTCGTCTTCCGGCTCCACCTCGACGACAACCTGCTGGCGCTCGTGCTCACCTACCCGCTGCTGGCGATCCCGTTCTGCGCGTGGCTGTTCTCGGCGTACTTCCAGAAGCTCTCCCCCGAGGTCGAGGAGTCCGCGTACATCGAGGGGGCCAGCCGGCTCTCGGCGTTCCTCCGGATCGTGCTCCCGATGAGCTGGCCGGTGGTGGTCGCCGCCGGCCTGTTTGCGCTCGGCGTCATCAGCAGCGACTTCATGCTCGCCGGCGTCTTCCTGCCGAACACGTGGCACCAGACGATCGCGGTCGGGCTCGCGACGATGGACGTGAGCCTGGAGGACCTCACGGTCGTCTCCGGGATCAGCATGGGCGGGCTGCCGATGCTGCTGATCGCGGGCCTCTTCGCCGCATCCTACGTCCGCGGGCTCACCGCGGCGATGATCGAGGGCGCGTGATCGCAGCGCGGCGCCCGCGCCGCATCGGGATGATCACGCCGTCGTCGAACACCGCGCTCGAGCCGCTCACCACCCGCATCTACGCGCAGCTCGGTGAGGCGGTCACGGTGCACTTCACCCGGATCCGGGTGACGCACATCTCGCTCGCGTCCGACTCGGCGGAGCAGTTTGCCGCGGAGGCGATGCTCGCCGCGGCCCGCCTGCTCGCCGACGCCCGCGTGGACGTGATCGCCTGGAACGGAACCTCCGGGTCGTGGACGGGGCTGGCGGCGGACCGCGCGCTCGTGGCGGCGATCGAGGCCGAGACGGGCATCCCGGCGACGACCTCCACCCTGGACCTGCTGGAAGCCTGCCGGCACCTCGGCGTCTCGCGGTGCGGCCTCGCGACGCCCTACCGCGCGGAGGTCCACGAGGCGATCCGCCGCACGTACGAGGGGGAGGGCCTCCGGGTCGTCGCGTCGTCCTGTCTCGGGATCGCCGTCAACTACGACTTCGCCGCGGTGCCGCTCGACCGCATCGAGGCGCTGCTGCGGGACGTCGCCGTGCCGGAGGCCGAGGCGGTGGCGGTCGTGTGCACCAACTTCCCGGCGGCCCCGGTGATCGGGCGCGTCGAGGCCGCGATCGGCCGGCCGGTCGTCGACACGCTGGCGGCGACCGCGTGGCGCGCCCTCCGCCTGAGCGGGGTCCGGGAGCCGGTGCGGGGCTTCGGCAGGCTTCTGGAAACGGCCTAGCGGGGGCGCGGTCGCATCATGTCTCGAAGGCATCCGAGACAGGCTTGCGCGCCCCGTGCGCGAGCGCGGCGATCATCTGGGAGACGAGCCCGAGGAGCGGAGCGGGCACGCCCTCCGCCCGCGCGAGGTCGAGGGCCAGCCCGGTATCCTTCACGAGGATGCCCAGGGCGGACCCGGGGGCGTCGTGCTGGATCCACGCCGACGCCACCGGCCAGTGCTCGACGACCCACGTCGTCCCGGTGCAGGTCCGGATCACGTCCCACGCGCGCTCGACCGGGACGCCGGCGGACGCGGCGAGCGCCGCCACTTCCCGCGCCGCCAGCAGGCTCGTGGCGAGCAGGACCTGGTTCGCCATCTTGACCGCGGTGCCGGCGCCGACCTCCCCCACGTGCGCGATGCGGGACCCGACCGCCTCCAGCACCGGGCGGGCCCGGGACAGGGCGGCGGCTTCCCCGCCGACGATGACCGTGAGCGTCCCCTCTTCCGCCCCGGCCCGGCCGCCGCTCACCGGCGCATCGAGGAACGCCACGCCCCGCGCCCGCGCGGCCTCACCGAGCCGCCGCATGCAGGACACGCCCACCGTGCTCATCACGATGAGCACCGCGTCCCGCCGCATCCGCGCGAGCACGCCGCCATCGGCGAGGACGACCTCTTCCGCCTGCGCCGGCGTGCGCACCATGACGACGACGGCATCCGCGCCGCCCGCGGCGTCCCCGGCCGAGGCCGCGGCGTGCCCGCCGCCGTCCGCGAGCGCGGCCACCGCGGCGGGCCGGACGTCGTAGCCGCGCACCTCGAACCCGCGCGCGGCCAGATTGCGCGCCATCGGGAGCCCCATCTCGCCGAGACCGACGACGGCGACCGTCTTCACCGGGATCCCTCCCCCGCCCCCACGCCGGGGTGGTCCGCCCTCCCCCGCCCCGCCGCATCCCGCCGCGTCACTTGACGGCCGCGCTCGTGATCCCGGAGATGAACTGGTCCAGGAAGAAGCTGTACAGGATCGCGACGGGGACGCCCACGAGCAGCGCGCCCGCCATGAGAGACCCCCAGAAGTACACGTCGCCGCGGATCAGGTCGGTGGCCACGCCGAGCGGCACCGGCTTTTGGTCGGAGACGGACACGTACACGAGGGAGTAGAGGAAGTCCTGCATCGTCAGCGTGAACGCGAAGATCACCGCGGTCAGGATGCCGGCCAGGCTCACGGGCAGCACGGTGCGGACGAGCGCGCCCACCCGGCCGCACCCGTCCACGAGCGCCGCCTCCTCGATCTCGGGCGGGACGGTCTTGAAGAACCCGCTCAGCAGCCACGTGCAGTACGGGACCGTAAACGTCGGGTAGACCAGGACGAGCGCCCACCTGGTGTCGATCAGGTGGGTCAGCGCGACGACGCGCGACAGCGGGATGAAGAGCAGGATCGGCGGGATCAGGTACCCGAGGAAGATCGCGATCCCCATGTTTTCCGCCCCGGGCAGCCCCAGCCGGGCGAGCGCGTACCCCCCCGGCACGCCCAGGAGCAGCGTGACGAGGGACACGCAGGCGGCGATCAGCATCGTGTTGACGATCCAGTCGCCGTAGTACGTGTGTTGAAACAGGTACGTAAAGTGCCCGAGCGTGGGGTGCTGGTGAAACCAGAACGGGAAGACCCGCGGGTTCACGAGGTCCGCGTCGGTCTTGAACGCGGTGATCGCCATCCAGAACACGGGGAACACCGCGATGAACAGGAACGGGACGAGCCCCAGGTACACGAGGACATAGCGGCGCAGCGCGCGCGCCTGCGCGCGCCGGGCCCCCTCCTCGAGGAGGGCCGCCCGCCGGCCGAGCGCCTCCACCCCGTTCACAGCGCCTCCCGCCTCCGCAGGTTCCGCAGCAGGAAGTAGACGACCGGCACCAGGATCGGGAACAGCACCAGCGCGATCGCGGCCCCCCGCCCGAGGGCCCCCGCCTGGATGCCGATCTCGAACGCCCGGGTCGGCAGGATCTCGGTGAAGTTTTCCGGCCCCCCCATCGTCAACAGGTAGACGATGCTGATGTCGGAGAGCGTGAACACCGTGTCGAACAGAAGCCCCACGAACAGGATCGGCGCGATGAGCGGGATGACGATGTGCTGGTACCGGAGGAAGAACGTCGCCCCGTCCACCTTGGCGGCGTCGAGCAGCTCGGGCGGCACGGCCGACATCCCGGCCATCAACACGATGGCCGCGAACGGGAACCCCCGCCAGACGTTCACCGCGATGACGGCCGCCGGCGCGAGCCCGGGCTCGCCGAGCCAGTTCGGCCATCCGTGGATCAGGTGCAGGCGCGTGGCGACGTAGTTGATCGCGCTGAACTGCGGGTCGAACATCCACTTCCACGCGAGCGCGCTGATCGCGACCGGCAGCGTCCACGGCAGGACCACGAGCGACCGGATGAACTTCTTCCCCGGGATCTCCTGGACGAGGAGGAACGCCATCAGCGTGCCGAGCACGATCTTGAAGATCCCGGCGATCACCGTGAACACGATCGTGTTCCGCAGCGCCAGCCGGACCGTGCTGTCCTGGAAGATGGCGATGAAGTTGCGGAGGCCGACGTACTGGGCGACCTGGTTGCCGACCGACGCGTCGCTGAGGGCCAGGTACAGCGAGAAGAAGAACGGCACGCCGACGAGCAGCGCCATGTACAGGATCGCCGGCACGAGCAGCGAGTAGCCGAAGACGAGCCGCTCGCGGGTGAACGCCCTGTGCCGGACCCCCACCCGGCGCCCCACCGCCAGCTCGGCGTCAGCCATCGCGTCGATCCGCCGGGATCCCCGGGGATCCGCAGGCGCGGGGAGCGCGGTCGCGCCGGCGCCGCCCTCCCCGCGCAGTCATGTCAGGACTTGTACTTCGCGTAGATCGACTTGATCTGGCCCATCCCCCATTTGATCGCGCTCTCCAGATCCTCCCCGCGGCAGTACCGCGCCAGCATGTCCGGGAGGACGAAGGTGGAGAGCACTTCCGAGGCCGCCGCCGTCGCCGGGCCCGGGTACCCGAAGACATACGCCACCTTGTCCCAGTCCTGCAGCAGCTTGACCTTGGGATCGTCGCCCAAGGACGGCATCGGCTTGGTGTACCACTTCTTGAGGTACGGCATGTTGTACCCCTTGCTCTCGACGAGCGAGAACTTGACGTCCCCGCCGTACTCCTCCAGGAACGCCTTGGCCGCGGCCTGGTTCTTCGAGAACTTCCAGATCCCGAGGATCGTCGGGTCCACGACGGCGAACCGGCCGGCCGGGCCACGCGGCTCGAGGCCGTCGATCGCGATGTTCACGTTGTTGTACAGCGTGGGGTTGCTGTCCTGGATCGACCGGATCGCCGAGATCGCGTCGTGGATCCAGATCGCGACGCCGGAGTCGAGGTAGCGGTTGTCGGAGACGTTGTCCCAGGAGAAAACCTCCGAGGTCATCCCCTCGGACCACAGCGCCTTGCTCCACCGCATCGCCTCGCGGAGCTCCTTCGAGTCCCACGCCGGCTCCTTGCCGGTGGGGTCGGCTTCCTTCACGCCGAACGCGTAGAAGACGGCGCGCCAGTTATGGTTCGCGTCGTTGCAGTGCGAAATCGCCATGCCGGCGGCGTGGCTCTTGGGCTTCCCCACCTTCGCCGCCGCCCGGAGGTCGTCCCACGTCGAGGGCACCTTGAGGCCGTACTCCTTGAAGAGGTCGGTGCGCCAGAGGACCGGCTGCGGGATGTAGAACTCCGGGAGAGCGTACCAGTGGCCGCCCACCACGGCGACGTTCTTCGCCATCGGGATCCAGCCGCCGCCCTGCTTGCCGAGGCGGTCGCAGATGTCGGAGACGTCGACCATGTTCTTGTAGTAGAGGGTGGTCTGGATCTGGCCGTTCATCTGGAAGATGTCGTGCCCGGCCCCGGCGGCGAGCTCGGAGGCGATCCGGGCGGGGAGCTGGTCGATCGGGATGTGGTCGACTCGAACCGTGACGCCGTTCTTCTGGCCCCAGTCGGCCGCGTACTTGTCGAACGCGGTGTCATAGGCCGGAACGAAGTGGCTCCACGTGAGGATGCGAAGCGACGTGCCCCGGATCTGGGCCGGCGCGGCGCCGGCCTCCCACGGTGCGAGCTTGAGCGCGGCCGCACCCGCAGCCCCGGCGCCCGCGGCGGTGAGGAACTGTCGCCGGGTCAGCCGCCGACCACACCCATCCTTCGCCTGCTGTGCCATCCCGCCACCCCCTTGTCGTGCGCCCCAGCGCAAGCGCGTCTCTCCCCTCCCAACGGGAGCCCGGGCGGAAAGGTTCGGTCGGTTGCCCCGCAGGTCGCGTGGCCCCCGCTGGCCGCATCAGGCGGAGTTCGGCGCGGGATTCGCGCACCCCGGCCCGGACTCCTCCTTCCGTCCGGCCGCTTTCCCGCATCGCGCCGCTGCTGTCGTGAAGCGCCGCCCGGAGAGCCACCGGAGCGGGGGCGGGTCACGACCAGCGGCCGAGGCGCTGCGCTTGCTGGACGAGCGAGCGGGTGTAGGGATGCTGCGGCGAGGCGAAGAGCCGGCGCGTCTCCGCGGACTCGACGACCGTCCCTCCCCGCATCACGTGCACCAGGTCGGTCGCCTGCGCGACGATCCCGAGGTCGTGCGTGATCAGAAGGAGCGACATGCCCAGGTCCTGCCGGAGCCGGTCCAGCAAATCCAGGATCTGCGCCTGAACGGTCACGTCGAGCGCGGCGGTCGGCTCGTCGGCGATCAGGAGGGACGGCCCGAGGGCGATCGCGGAGGCGATCAGCACCCGCTGGCGCTGGCCCCCCGACAGCTCGTGCGGATACCGTCGCATGATGGTGGCATCGAGCCCCACGCGCGCGAGCGCCTCGGCCGCGCGCTCGCGCGCGCGCGCCCGCCCGAAGTGCGCGACGATCCCCTCCATCACCTGGTCCCCGATCGACATCACGGGATCGAGGGCCGCGCCCGGCTCCTGGAAGATCATCGCGATGCGGCGCCCGCGGATCCGGACGAGGTCCCGCTCCGGCAGCCGGGCGAGGTCCACGCCGTCGAAGAGGATCCGCCCCGCGGTGATCCGCGCCGGGACCGGAAAGAGACGCAGCACCGCGTACGCCGTCATCGACTTGCCCGCCCCCGAAGCGCCTACGAGCGCCGCGGTGCGGCCCGCCGGCACATGGAGCGAGACGTTCTCCAGCACCGGCAGGTCGCCCGATGGCCGGGTGAGCGCCACGCCGAGGCCCTCGATCCGCAGCTCGCCGGCCGGCGCGCGGCCCACCGCCCCTCCGGCCGAGGGGGCGCCCGGTTGTTGAGCACCGGGCGAGGCCGGGCGGCGGAAGGCCCATCTCACGGGGTCACGCCCTCGGGGTGGGGTCCCCCGGCGCGGGCGCGGCGGCCCCCGCGCGCCGCCGCGGGAAGAACCGCTCGAAGAACACGTACAGGACCGGGACCAGCAGGAGCGTCAGGCCGGTGCTGACCGTGAGGCCGCCGATCACCGCCCGGGCCAGCGGCATGTTCGTCTCGCTGCCCTCGCCGAGGCCGGTGGCCATGGGGATCATGCCGAGGATCGTGGCGATCGCGGTCATCAGGATCGGCCGCAACCGGATCCGGCCGGCCTGCAGCACGGCCTCGCGCGGGGCCATCCCTCGATCCTGCATCTTGTTCGCGTAGTCCACGAGCAGGATGCCGTTGCTCACGACGACGCCGACCATCGTGATGATGCCCATGAAGGAGACGATCGAGAGCGTCGTGTGCGTGAGCAGCAGCATCCAGATCACGCCGATCAGGCCGAGCGGCACCGTGAACATGATCACGAAGGGGTCGAGCAGCGACTGGAACTGGCTCGCCATGATCATGTACACGAGCATGAGGGCGAGCGCCAGCGCGAAGCCGAGGCTCCCGAACGCGCCCTGCTGCTGCTCCGTCTGGCCGGCCATGTGGTAGGTGAACCCCGGGGGGAACGGCGTCCGGTCCAGCTGGGCGATGATGTCCTGGGACACCGCCCCGAGCGGCCGGCCGACGACGTTGGCCGTGACGTCGATGACCCGCTGCTCGTTCTTCCGGCTGATCTGCAGGGGCTGGCTGCCGAGCGTGATGCGCGCGACGTCTCGCAGCAGGATCGGCACGACCGGGGCGCTCCCTCCCGACGAGGAGGACGAGCCCGGGCCCGGATCCGCCAGCGCGGCGAGCGGCACGTCGCTGAGGTCCTCCGGATGCGTCCGGTACTGGTCCTGGAGCCGCACGACGATGTTGTACTCGTTGCCGGTCACCGGGTCGATGAACTGGCTCGCCGTGGCGACGTTCCCGGTGATCGCCGTGTTGACCGCGGTGGCGATGTCGGTCGAGGCCAGTCCGAGCTGCGCCGCCTTCTCCTGGTCGACGTCCACGTTGAAACTGGGGTACTGCCCCCGCGGGGTGATCTGCACGTCGGCCGTGCCGGGGATCGCCGCGACCATGGCGGCGATCTGGCGCGCGAACTGCTGGCCCGTCGCCTGATCGTACCCGAGGAGCTGGATGTCGATCGGCGCCACGGCCCCGACGTTGAGCACCGCGTGCTCCAGCCCGCCGACGTTGACAAACGTGAGCACCCCGGGGAACTTGCCCGCCAGCGCCCGGCGCACCGCGTTGGCCCAGTCGGTGGACGAGTGGTGCCGCCGGGTCGGCGGCACCAGCCGGACCTGGACCTGCCCGTAGTTCGGTCCCGCGTTGCCCCCGAACGGGCCGCCCGAGGTGCCGGTGTTCGTGTACAGCGCCAGGATGTCGCGCGCCGGAACCGTCCGCCGGACGATGCCGGCGACCTGCTCGACGATCGCGGAGGCCGCCTGGACCGCGGTCCCCTGCGGCGCCTGGACCTGGATCGTGAACTGGCTCTCGTCGGTGTCCGGGAAGAACTCGCTGCCGATCCCGCGGGCCGCGAGCACCGAGAGGACGAAGACCGCCGCGATCGCGGCGACCACCAGCCCCGCGTGCCGCAGCGTCCACCCGAGGGTCGCCTGGTAGCGCTCGTCCAGCCGGTCCATCAGACGCTCGCTCCACCGGACGAACCGCGCCACGGCCCCCCCCGCCCGGCTCTCCGGCCCGGCGCTCGCCCGCAGCAGCTTGATGCTGAGCACCGGGTCGATCGTCATCGACACGACATAGGAGGCCGCGAGCGCGAACACGATCGTGAGCGCCATCGGGACGAACAACCGCTGGGCGATGCCGCTGAGGAACACCACCGGGAAGAACACGGCGATCGTGGTCGCCGTCGAAGCGAGCACCGGGAGGCCGACCTCCTGTGTCGCCTCGAGGACCGCCGTCAGCACCGGGGTGCCGGGGCGCGAGAGGTGCCGCGTGATGTTCTCCCGCACCACGATCGCGTCGTCGACGAGCCGCCCCATCGCGAGGGTCAATCCGCCCAGCGTGAAGATGTTGAGGCTCTGCCCCGTGAAGTACAGCAACAGGAGCGCCGTCGACACCGACAGTGGGATCCCGACGCCGACGATCACGAGGCTCCACAGGCTGCGGAGGAACACGAGGATCACGAGGAACGTCAGGAGGGCGCCGATCAGCGCCTCGCGCTCGAGCGTCGCGATCGCGGCCCGGATGTACTGGGACTGATCGAAGCTCACCTGGAGCGTGACGCCCTTCGGGATCCCCGCCAGGCGTGGCAGCGCCCGGCGGAGCTCGTCGACGACCTGGATCGTGTTGGCGTCGGGCTGCCGGGCCACGGAGAGGACGACCCCGGTCTGGCCGTTGACCCGGACGATCTGGGTCTGGTCGGCCGCCGCGTCCTCCACCTGCGCCACGTCGCCCACGTGCACCGGGATCCCGTCGTGCGTGGCGACGACGACGCGCTGGATCGCGGGGACGCTCTGCAGCAGGCTCGGGACGTTGAGCTGGTAGTCGATCCGGCCGTTCCGCAGATTCCCGGACGGCAGCAGCGCGTTGTACTTACCGATCGCGCTGACGACGTCCCGCAGCGCGAGCCCGGTCGCGGCCAGCCGGTGCGGGTCGACGTTGACGTTGAACTGACGGACCAACCCGCCGTTGACGAACGCCTGCGAGACGCCGGGCAGCCGCTCGAGCTGCGGCTCGATCGTATTGTACCCGAGGTCGTACAGCGCTCGGGCGTCCAGGCCGCCGCCCTGGATGACGACCTGAGCCACCGGGATGTTGGAGATGTCGAACTTCAAGACGAAGGGCTGCGTGACGCCGGTCGGCAGGGAACGCATGACGCGCTGAACGTTCTGGATCACCTCGACCTCGGCCACGTTGAGGTCGGTGCCCCAGGTGAACCAGACCTGGACCGTGCTGCTCCCCTGCCGCGTCGTGGAGAGGATCTGCTGGACGCCCGCCACCCGGGTGACGGCCTGCTCCAGCGGGTAGGTCACCGTGCGCTCCATCGTCTCCGGGCTCGCCCCGCTGTACGTGGCGGAGACGACGACGACCGGGACGGTGATGTGGGGGAACAGGTCGCGGGGGAGGCGCTGGAGGGCGATCTGGCTCAGCACCACGATGGCGATGCTGGCCATCATGACCATGATCGGATTCCGGACGGCTCCGCGTGTCAGGAACATCGGCGGCGCTCCCGGCCTCTACCCCATCCCACGAATTCGCCGGGGCGATTCCGGTCGGCGAGGACGCCACGCGGCGCCACGGCGTTGGCACGCCGGGGTCCTCCCGCGGCGCTCCGCGCTGCGCTCCGCGCCAGAACGGAAGCATGAGCCCCACGGGGCCCGGGCCTGTAAGCCGGGTCTCGCGACGAGGGCAGACGCCTTTGGAGCCGACGCGACCGGGATCGGGCCGATGGAGGCCCGGGCCTGTGACCCACGGGCGCCGCACGTGGGCAACCGGCAGTGGACGTAACGCGTGCTGCCCCGGCCGATGGGGGCCCGGGCCTGTGACCCACCGGCGCCGCACGTGGGCAACCGGCAGTGGACGTAACGCGTGCTGTCCCGGCCGATGGGGGCCCGGGCCTTTAAATCCACGCCCCGGGGCTTTGCTCCGGATGGTTTCCTGGACATGTCCCTAGGGGCTCGCCGGCACCGCCCGGACCTGCTGGCCCTGGCGGACGAGGTCGGTGCCCCGGACGACGATCGTATCGTGCGGCGTGATCCCGCCGGTGATCTCGACCGCGTCGCCGGTCGCCCGCCCCACGGTGACGGGCTGCTGGCTCACCTTGCCGTCCGTCACGACCCACACGTAGCTCTGGCCGCCCACCGTCGTGAGCGCGGAGAGCGGGACGACGAGCGCGGGCTGCGTGCCGGCCGCGAGCTGCGCCGTGGCATACATGCCGGGCCGGAGCAGCCGCCCCGGGTTCGCGATGTCGATCTCAACCTGCAGCGTGCGGGTCGCCGGATCCACCCCGCCCGCCATGCGCGTGACGACGCCGCGGAAGACCCGGGTGGGGTAGGCGTCCACCCGGATCTGGACGGGATCCCCGCGGTGAACGGCCGGGAGGTCGGCCTCCGAGATCGGCACCAGCACGTCCAGGTGATCGATATCGGCGATCGTGAGGATCGGCGTCGAGGTTCCGGGTGTCACGTACGCGCCGGGGTCGAGCTGCCGGCTGACCACGACCCCGCTGAAGGGCGCGGTGATCGTCGCGTACCGGAGCTGGATGCGGGCGTTCTCGACGGCCGCCTGCTGGGTGGCCGCCTGCGCGCGCTGGGTCCTGAGCTGCGACGCGGAGGCGGCCTCCTGCTGCTCCGCCGCCTGGACCTGCGCGTCGGCCTGGGCGACCTGCGCCTGCGCCGCGCGCACCTGCGCGTCGGCCGAGTCGACGCCGGCCTGCGCCGAGACGACCTGCGCCTTGGCGTCGTCCAGGCTCTGCTGAGCCACCGCCCCCTGCCGGGCGAGCTCCGCGGTCCGGTTGTACGTGGCCTGCGCGTCCGCGAGCTGCGCCTGCGCCTTCTTGAGCCCGCCCTGCGCGTTCGCGACTTGAGCCGCCGCGAGCGAGCGGGAGGCGGCCGCGGTGAGCCGCTGCGCGCGCGCGGCGGCCACCTGGGCCTGCGCGGTTTGCACGGACGCCTCCGCCGCGGCGAGCTGGGCCTGCGCCTGCGCGAGCTGCGCGTCGAGCTGCGCGTGGTCGATCACCGCGACGACCTGGCCCGCCTGCACGGGATCGCCCGGCCGGACGATCACGGCCTGCAGGTAGCCGGAGGTCTTGGGGTAGAGCACCGCCTGGCTGAGCGATGCGATGCTGGCCGTGAGCCGGAGCGTCCGGGGAAGCTGCACGCGGCGGGCGTGCCCGACCGCCACCACCGGCACCGGCCGCGTCCGACCCGACTCCGCGCCCGCCGACGGCCCGCGCGGCGGGCGGGGCGTCGCCCCTCGGCCGACGACGATCGCCGCCACGAGGATCAGGCAGGCCCCGGCGACCGCCCAGATCCATGCTCTCGGGTTCACGCGTGCCCTCCGATGCGCTCCACCGCGCGGCTGTGGTTCGTGTGGCCGAGCAGGCGCCGCAGGTCTCGCACCTGGCGCTCGAGTTTCCGCTGCAGGCGCCCGAGCTGCTCCACCTTCTCCCGCACCGACGCAAGCTGCTCCTCGGTCACCCCGAGCGCGCTCTCGAGCGCGCGGCGCCGCCGGGACGGGTCCGCCGCCTGCTCCGCCGCCGCGAGATGCCGCGCGCGGGCGTCCTCGGCGTCGAGGATCCGCTTGATCTCGCTGAGGGACAGCCCCAGCAGCCGCTTGAGGTCCTTGATCCGCTCGATCCGCTCCAGGTCCCCGGCGGTGTACAAGCGCTGGCCGCCGGCGAGCCGCTCGCTCGGGACAAGCAGGCCGATCTCGTCGTAGTAGTGCAGGGCCCGCGGCGTGAGACCGGTCAGGTGGCAGACCTCGCCGATCTGGTAGAACGTCGCCATCGAGGCAGCCGAGCGTCCGGGAATGGAACGTCTCCCCCTTCCGTCACCGTCTGCGCACGCCACGGTGTCCGGCCTGCGGGGATGCGGTGCGGCTGGTTCGTATTGTACGGGGCGCCTCACGCGCGTGTCAATTGCCTCCCGTATACGTAAGCTGAGCGCGGCCAGCCCGGCGCTCACCGGTCGCCGACCCGTTCATCGAACGTTCACAGGATCGTTACAGGGACGCCCCGCGGCTGCACCGGGCGGGACCGCACGGCCTGCCGGCCCCACCGGTGGCGCACCGCGCAAGTCCTGCCGCGGGTACCTCGCACGCGGCGTCCGCACCGCTGCCCTACCCCTTGAGCGAGCCGGCCATCAGGCCGCGCATGAAGTAGCGGCCCAGGACGGCGTAGACCACCAGCGTCGGCAGCGCCGCGAGGAGCGCGCCGCCCATCTGCACGTTCCACTCGACCACGAAGCTGCCGGCCAGGTTGTTGAGGGCGACCGTGATCGGCTGTACCTCCGGGTCGCTCGTGACGGTGACGCCGAACAGGAAGTCGTTCCAGATCGAGGTGAACTGCCAGATCGCGGCGACGACGAACGCGGGTCCGGAGAGCGGGACGATGATCGTGCGGTAGATGCCCCACAGCCCCGCGCCATCGATCTTCCCGGCCTCCACGAGCTCCGTGGGCACCCCCGCGTAGTAGTTGCGGAAGATCAGCGTGGTGATCGGGATCCCGTAGACGACGTGCACGAAGACGAGCCCCGGCAGCGTGCCGTACAGGTGGAGGCGCTGAAGCGTCTGCACGAGCGGGATCAGGACGCTCTGGTAGGGGATGAACATGCCGAACAGGATCGCCGGGAACACCACGGCGGCGCCGCGGAATCGCCACTTGGCCAGCACGTACCCGTTCATCGACCCCAGCATCGCCGAGAGCAACGTCGCCGGGACCACGAGCTTCACGCTGTTCAGGAAGTTGCCGCCGAGGCCGCGGTGCGTGGCGCTGCCCGCCCACGCCTCGACGAAGCTGCTGAAGTAGAGGCCGGACGGCGGCGCCCACATCCGCGAGAGGCTGACCTCGGCGAAGCTCTTCATCGACGTCGCCACGAGCACGTAGATGGGCAGCAGGTAGGCGGCGGCCGCGACCACGAGCAGCCCGTAGAGCGCGGCCCGACCCCACGGGATCGCCCGGCGGGCGCCCCCGGGCAGGACGGCCGCGGCGGGGATGGGCGCGAGCGCGCTCACCGCTCCACCTCCGCGCGCGTGCTGTAGACGAGGTACGGGACCGTCAGGAGCGCGACGAGCACCAGCAGGACCTCGGCGATCGCGGCCCCCTGCGCGAAGTGGTTGCCCCGGAACGTGGTGTCGAACATGAAGTACGCGGGGACGTCGCTGCTGAACCCGGGTCCGGGGCCGGTCATCGCCACGACGAGGTCGAAGATCTTGAGGGAGATGTGACCGAGGATGATCACCGCGCTGAGCGTGATCGGCTGCAGCAGCGGGACCAGGATCTGCCGGTAGATCTGCCACTCCGCGGCGCCGTCCACGCGCGCGGCCTCGCGCAGCTCGTCGGGGATGCTCCGCAGGCCCGCGAGGTACAGCGCCATCGTGTACCCCGACATCTGCCACGTGGCGGCGAGCGCGACGGCCAGGATGCCGATCCGCGGGTCCGTGTACCACCCGGCCCGCAGCCACCCCAGGTGCAGGTGCCGGAACAGCAGGTTGACCCCGACATCCCCGAGCTGGGGGCTGCCGGGGTTGAGGAGCCACCGCCACACCACGCCGGTGACGATGAACGAGATCGCGAGCGGCGCGAGGTAGATCGTCCGGAACACCGGCTCCGCGCGGAGGCCCCGGTCGAGGAGCACGGCGAGCGCGAACCCGATGCCGAGACACCCGGCGAGGAACGCGGCGGTGAACCGCGCCGTGTTGACGATGTCGATCCGGAACCGGAAGCTCTGGAACAGGTCGACGTAGTTGCGCCATCCGGCCCACGCGTAGCTCGGCAGGACGTCGTTCCAGCGCGTGAGGGAGACGAACCCGGTCCACCCCACGAACCCGTAGACGAAGACCGCGACGGCGACGACCGACGGGGCCACCATCGCAGCCCCCACCGCCCAGTCCTGCGCGGAGGCCCGTCGGGCGGCCGGCCGCGCCGCGTGTCCGGGCATAGGCGCCACCGACGTCGCGGCCGCGACGCGCCTACTTGCACACCCCGGCGTTCACGCACGCCTTCTGGAGGGCCCGCTGGGTCGCGGCCACGTCCCGCGAGGTCACAAACAGCGCGAGCGCGTCCTTGTACTCGGTCGCCCACCCCTCGCTCGCGGCGGCGCCGTGGATCACGCTCGGGACGATCGCGTCCCCCCTCCAGCGCTGCATCGCCCACCGCTGGTACGGGCTGAACGGCGTGGGGCTGCAGTCGGTGCGGGCGCAGATCGATCCCTTGAGCGGGTTGAACGCCTCCTGCCCTTCGCGGGAGCCAAGGAGCCGCAGCCACGCCATCACGTTCTCCCTGTCCCGCGCCTTCTTCGGAAGGCCGAAGCTGTCGGACAGCGCATCGTAGACACCCTCGTTGCCCGGCGCGGGGGCCCAGCCGTAGCCCGAGAAGTTCTTGGAGGTGAACCACCCGTTCGTCCAGTCGCCCATGATCAACATCGCGCCCTTGGCCCCGATGATGTACTGGCCGGCCTCGTCCCACGTCAGCGCCGCGTGGTCGGAGTTGACGTACGTCAGCATCCGCCTGAACGTCTCCAGCGCCCGGGTCACCGCGGCACCCGTCCACGAGGTCTTGCCGGTCCACAGGCCGCGGTATCCGTCCGCGCCGAGCGTGCCGATGAGCACCGTCTCGAAGGTGTGCCCGGCTTCCCAGCCCTCCTTGTCCCCGAGCACGAGGGGCACGATGCCCTTCGCCTTGAGGGCGTCCGCGGCCCTGAAGAACTCCTCGAAGGTCTTGGGCGGCGCCAGGCCGTTGTCGGAGAAGACCTTCTTGTTGTACCAGAGGATGTTGGCCCGGTGGATGTTCACCGGCACGGACCAGATCTGGCCCTGGTACGAGAGGATCTCGAGGAGGCCCCGGGGCATCGCCCGGTCCCAGCCTTCGGATTTGAAGAGGCCCGTGAGCGGCTCCATGTAGCCACTCTTGACCCACGTGTCGATCAGCTCGTGGCCGGCGTGCACCTGGAACGAATCCGGCGGGTTCCCGCCCAGCATCCGGGTCTTGAGCACCGCCTTGGCGTTCGTGCCCGCGCCGCCCGCGACCGTGGCGTTGACGATCTGCACCCCCGGAGACCTCTTGCGGTAGAGGCCGAACAGCGCGTTGAGCGCGTCCGCCTCGCCGCCCGCGGTCCACCACGAGAAGATCTCGAGCTTGCCCGCCGGCGCCGCCGCCGCCTCCCGCGGGGGGCCGCCCGGGGCGGCCGCGAGCGAGACGACCGCGACGGCCGCGGCGATCCAATGCAGACGATGACCGCTCATCACCACCGCCTCCTTGGACCTGCGCGCCCGTACCCCGAACGCGTCGTGCGCACGATCCCGGTCGCAGGTCGTCGCCCGTATTCGACGGTCCCCCCACGGCTCCCCTAGCTCCGGGCACCCCGTCGCGCCCGGCGGGGCCGTGCGTCCGGGCCGACCCCCGCGGCCGCCACCGGACGCCGACGAGGCTGGACTACTCGTGCCGCTGCCCGGCCGGCCACCCCTGCCCATGCCGGATCACCGGCTCGGCGACCAGGAGGGCGAGCCCCGCGTTGATCGCGGCCTTCACCGCGTTGAAGGGGACGATCGCCGAGACGAGCATCCCGGTGACGCGCGAGGGCGGCATCCCGAACTGCAGCGCCAGGATCGCGACGTTCGCGGGAATCATGATCGCCACGCGGGCCGCCGCGCCCAGCGCCGCGGCCTCCAGCAATCGCCGGGCGAAGCCGCCCGTGCGGCGGCGGTAGGCCCACGCCGTCACGGCGACGAAGGTGCCCGCGGCGATGAAGTCGGCGAGCGGCCCGAGGGGGCCGTGCGCGCGCGTCAGCAAGAACAGGACGTCCTTGAGCAGGACCACGAGCACGCCGGAGGCGGGGCCGTAGAGCAGCCCCGCGAGCAGCCCGACCGCGTCGCTCGGATCGTAGGTCAGGAACGGCGCCTGCGGGAGGATGGGCACCTGGATCGCGGCCATGAGGAGGAACGCCGCAGCGGTGAGCGTGCCCAGCGTGGCGATCCGGTGTGCCGTCACCGACGCACCTCTCCGCACATGGTCCCTCCCGGCGCCGCGCCCGCCCGGTGGCCGGGCAGCCGCCCTCGGCCGCCGGGACGCGGAGCCGGCCGCCCCGGCTGCGAAGGTGTGGGTGAAGGTATAGAATGAAAGCGCAGGACCATCATAGCCGGCCACAGGCAGGAGGTTCAACGAGAACATGCCCGCACGCACTCTGCTCGTGCTCGCGGCGGCCCTCGCCGCCGCAGCCCCGACCGGCGGACCCGCTCTGGCGCAGGGGACGCCGTTTCCCGATGTGCCGCCGTGGCACTGGGCGTACCCGGCGGTGCTCAAGGACCAGCAGGCGGGGCTGCTGCTCGGGTATCCCGCCGCGCCGGCCGATCTGGTGCGGAACTCCCTCGCGCAGATCTACGACGGGTTCGTCCATGCGCAGGCCGCGGGCGCGCGCGAGTGGGTGGAGCGGTTCACCTACAACCGGCCGGCGGACTGGCCCGGGCCGCTGGAGCGCGCCCGCCTCGCCGCCTTCTCGCTGGGCGACGTCTCCGTCGCCGTGACCGGCGAGACGGCGAACGCGACGTTCGTGGCCACCGAAACGGTGCGCGAGACGACGGGGACGCGGACGTCGCGCGTCCCGATGCGCGTCCGGCTGCGCCTCAGCGGGGAGGACTGGCAGGCGGACTACGCCACGCTCGCGGCCGGCAGCCCGGTGTTCCGATGAAGGAAACGCCGGAGCGACCCTCCGCCGCGGCGGCCGGCGGGCGCGGGAGCGGCGCCGCCCGCACGCGGATCGAGACGGACAGCATGGGGCCGATCGAGGTCCCGGCCGACCGCTACTGGGGCGCCCAGACGCAACGCTCGCTGCGGTACTTCTCGATCGGCGACGCGCAGGTGGACCGCATGCCCCGCGAGGTGGTCCGGGCGATGGGGATCCTCAAGCGGGCGTGCGCCGAGGTCAACCGGGACCTCGGCCTGCTCCGCCCGGAGCACGCGCGGCTGATCGTCCAGGCGGCCGACGAGGTGATCGCGGGGACGCTCGACGACCACTTCCCGCTCTACGTCTGGCAGACCGGCAGCGGCACCCAGACCAACATGAACGCCAACGAGGTCATCGCCAACCGGGCGATCGAGCTGGCGGGCGGCGTCCTCGGCAGCAAGGCCCCGATCCACCCCAACGACCACGTGAACCGCTCGCAGTCCTCGAACGATACGTTCCCGACCGCGATGCACATCGCCGCGGCGGAAGAAATCGTCCACCGGCTCCTGCCGAGCGTGACCGGCCTGCGCGACGCGCTCGCCGCGAAGGCGGAGGAGTTTGCGGGCATCATCAAGATCGGGCGCACGCACCTCATGGACGCGGTGCCCCTGGGGCTCGACCAGGAGTTCTCGGGGTACGTCGCCCAGCTCGATCAGGACGCGGAGCGCATCCGGGGAGCGCTCCCGGGGGTCTACGAGCTGGCGATCGGCGGGACCGCGGTCGGCACCGGGCTCAATACGCACCCGGAGTTCGCGCAGCGCGTGGCGGCCCGCATCGCGGAGCTCACCGGCCTGCCGTTCGTCTCGGCGCCCAACAAGTTTGCCGCGCTCGCAGCCCACGACGCGCTGGTGATGACGAGCGGCACGCTGCGGACGCTCGCCTGCTCGCTGATGAAGATCGCCAACGACATCCGCTGGATGGGGTCGGGCCCTCGCGCCGGCCTCGCAGAACTGCACCTGCCGGAGAACGAGCCCGGGTCCTCGATCATGCCCGGCAAGGTCAACCCGACGCAGTGCGAGGCGCTCACGATGGTCTGCATCCAGGTGATGGGCAACGACACGGCGATCGCGTTCGCGGGGTCCCAGGGCAACTTCGAGCTCAACGTGTTCAAGCCGCTGATCATCCGCAACCTGCTCCACTCGGTCCGGCTGCTCGCGGACGCCTGCCGGTCGTTCACCGACCACGCGGTCCGCGGGCTCCGGCCCAACCGCGAGCAGCTCAGGCGGCACGTCGAGAGCTCGCTGATGCTCGTGACCGCGCTGAGCCCCCGCATCGGGTACGACAACGCCGCCCGGGTGGCCAAGAAGGCCCACGAGGAGCGCAAGACCCTGCGCGAGGCCTGTGTCGAGCTGGGCCTGTTGTCCGCCGAGGAGTTCGACCGCGTGGTGAGGCCGGAGCGGATGCTCGGGCCGGAGCCGTAGGCGCGGGGCGGCGCGCCAGGGCCGATCGCGGCGCTCGGCGGACGCGGGGGGCCCGGCAGCATCATGGCCCGGGCGATTTGCCGCGGCCCCCCGTCGGCATCGCGCGACGCCGCGCCAGTGCGTCGTTGCGTTAGGTCGGAGCCCCCACGCCCCACCGTGGCGGCCACGGAACTTCTGCACAGCTGCCCTAGGCGTGGCCGCCGCCGACGGTCAGGACGAGCTTACCGGTCACGTGCCGGCCCTCGAGCCGCGCGTGGGCCTCGCGGATCGTCTCCTCGGACAGCTCGCCGACGTGGGTGACCGCGGGCGGCGGGATGTGCCCGGCTTCGATCAGCCCGGCGAGGCCGGCGAGCAGCTCCGGATACACGCTCCAGTCCCGCGGGTCCGCGCTGCGCGCGTGGGCGCTCAGCGAGACGATGTGCAGCGTCCCCGACCGGGTAAACAGGGGGCTCGCCGCCCCCCAGACGTCGAGCGCGAAGCCGGAGGGCTCTTCCACGATGCTGACGGCCCGGCCGCCCAGGCCGAGGCAGCGGACGCACAGCGCCTTCATCTCGCCGCCGACGAAGTCGAACGCCGCGGCCACCCCGCGCCCGCCGGTGCGCTCCCGCACCAGGGCCTCGAGGTCGTCGAGCGAGCGGCCCCGGTAGGGGACGAGGTCCTCGGCGCGCACGCCGAGCGTATCGACCAGGTGCTCCGCGCTCGCCTCGCCGCCCGCGGTCGCGAGGATCGGCGAGGCGCCCAGGTGGCGCAGGATCGGGATCGCGAAGGTGCCGACGCCCCCCGCCCCGCCGGCGACGAGCACCGCCTCCCCGGAGCGGACGCGCGCCCGGCGCACGACCGCCTCGTACGCGGTCAGGCCGGCGACGCCGAGGGCCGCGCCCTCCGCATCCGAGAGGCCGCGCGGCCTCCGGCTCACGAACGGCGCCGGCACCGCAGCGTACTCCGCGTACGCGCCGTTGCTGCGCGGCCCGAGCAGCACCGCGAACACCTCGTCCCCGGGCCGGAGCGCGTCGACCCCGGGGCCCACCGCGTCGACGACGCCGGCGGCGTCGCGGCCGAGCACCGCGGGGAGCTGGACCGGGATCAGCCCGCGCCGCATCTTGTAGTCGACCGGGTTCACCGAGACCGCGCGCACCCGGATGCGGACCTCGCCGGGCCCCGGCACCGGCGTCGGCCACTCGGACCAGCGGAAGAGCTCGGGGCCACCGAACCGTTCCAGCACCACCGCGTGCATCGTGGGCCTCCCCGCGACCAGCGCAACGCCCGAGGAGTTCGCCCCGCGCCCGGGCGGATCCCCCGCGGGCGCGAGAGGGCCCCCGGCGCCCGGCCCGGACACCGGCCCCGGCGTCGCGATGCGCGGGAACCCGCGAGGCCCGCGTGGGCCCGAGTGACCCTACTGGTTGAGCAGGTTCAGGACGAGGTAGTTGGCCGCCGCGCTCCCGAACCCCGTCACGAGGTCGTACCCGGAGCCCGCGGCGTGCCCGTTGCTCCCGTAGACGATGTCGAAGTAATCCGTTCCGTATACCGCGGGCAGAGCCGCGTTGTACTCGGGTGCGCCGGCGCTGCTGCCCGGGCTGACCGACAGGGTCGGCTTGGAACTCTGCATGCGCGCGTAGTCCGCGAGCGCGATGAGCCCGGCCCAGGCGGGAGCCGCCGCGCTCGTCCCGCCGACCTGGAACCACCCTGTCTCGCCGCTGTAGGGCGTGGTATCGTATACCGCCAGGCCCGTGCTCGGGTTGGCGTCCAGGGCGACGTCCGGGGTCGCCCGGAACCCGCCGGTGTTCGGGAAGCTCGCGTACGAGTTCGCGTAGAAGTAGGTCTGATAGGCGGGCTCGGTCTCGTAGATGCTGTCCCCGCCCCCGGACCCGCTCCACGCCGTCTCGGGCGCCGGCTGGCCGGCGCACGTCGACGATGCGAACGCGACCGTGCCGGCGGTCGTGCGGTTGCCCTGAGCATCGAGGCACAGCGTGGTGCCGCCGGCGGCGATCACGTTGGGCGATACCGCCGGCCAGATCGTGCCGGCGCCGCCGTCCCCGCTGGCCGCCACAAATGTCACGCCGGCGTGGCTGAAGTACGAGTCGTAGTCGAACTCGAGCGAGAACTCCCGGGCCCCCCAGCTCATCGAGACGACGTGCGCGCCCGCGGCCACCGCGCTGTTCGACGCGGTCAATAGATCGCCCAGGCTGTTCGAATTGGCCTCAGCGAGGACGATGTCCGCGTCCGGCGCGACGGCGTGGGCCCACTCCACGTCGAGCGAAGCTTCCAACTCCCAGCCGCCGGTCGGGTCCTGTCCCGGGGTGCAGCCGCCGCCGCCGCCGCCCTTGCCGCCCTTGTGGCCTCCGGTGGCGCCCCGCGCGAGCGGGCTCGCGGCCGCGGCCGCGGGCGGCCCCACGATCGAGCCTGTCTGGCAGATCTTCACGAAGCACGGGTGCGGCCCGCCCGAGATGGTGCACGGGTCGCCGGCGGTGAGCCCGTGCATCGAGGCGATGCCCATCTGGGTGATGAAGACCGAGAGGTCGTTCCAGATGGTCGGGGCATCGTAGGCGTCCACGATCGCGATGACGGCCGCCTTCCCCTGGCCGGGATTCCCGCCCGTGATCCCCTGCTGGTAGAGCTGGTCGATCCCGTACGCGCCTCTGATCTGGGCGGGCGTGTACCCGTTGCCGACGTACGTCGAGGTGGCGCCCCCCTTCACGTGGATGGGGTGGTACGCGACGATGCGCCGTAGATCGGGAGGCTGGACCGCCAGAGAGGACGTCGCCGAGAGCAAGAGAGCTACGGAGCAGGTTGCGGCGATGCGTGCGGCGCGCCACATAGGCACTCCCCCCTGCCCGCTGCGTCCGCGGGCCTCGTGCATGGCCACACCGTGCGCCCTGCGCGCAGCAGAAAACCCGGCGCAGAGCATCTCCGGCCGGGTTCGCCACTCGCTCCGTGCAGCCCGAGGCGACCATCTAGGGAGTGCACATCATCGCGTCCAGGAGAGATCGAGCCCTACATGCTGCCTGCCTGTGCGCCTCCGCCCCCAACGCCTGCGAGGGAGCCCGCCGTCCCGGGCCGGCTGCCCGGCGCCCTCGCGGCGATCTCGGTTGTCGGATCCAGAAAGCTTCTGATGCGCTGGAGCGAGATCCCGAGCCTCTGTCGTGCTCGGTAACGATGCTCAAGGAAATCCGATTATCCCTGCGCCGGCAGCCCGCGCCGGCCGCGTGGTGGCCGTTTACTTCGCCTCGCCCGCGCCGACTCCTCCCTCACGGACGCTTCCGGAAAACCTCTCGAGACGTCGACAGACCGGGACGGCGCCGAGGCCTCTGCGGAGGCGGGGTGGAGGATCACCCGAACCCGGCCGCCAGCCGCAGGAACCAAACCGCGCCCGCGCCGCCTGGCATAGCGGACGCGAGGCCGGCGTTCCACCGAGAGGATACCGCAGAGGAGGATCGCAGGCCCCTCGTGCTGGCCGCGTTCGTCGCAGCAGCGGGGGCTTCCCATGGCCGAGGCGCCCATTCGCCTGCTGCTCGTCATCGACGATCGTGACGCGAGATCGAGGCTGAGCGCGCAGCTGGCTGAGCACCCCGACTGCGTCGTCCTCGGCGCGCTCGACGCCGACGACGATCTCCCGGCCGCCGCGGCAACCGCCCGCCCGGACGCGCTCATCTGGGATCTCGGAGACGACCCCGACGCCTCGCTCGCGGCGCTGGCCGAGGCGCACGACCTGCGGCTGCCGGTCGTGGCTATCGTTCAGGACGAGCGCGACGGGCTCCGCGCGCTCGCGGGCGGGGCCAGGGGGCTCCTGCCGCGCGCCGTCGACGCGGAGCGGCTGGTGATCGCCGCGCGGACCGCGATCGCCGGCCTGCTCGCCCTCGATCCCTCGGTGGCTGGATTGGCGGAGGCGCCCGGCCATCCCGAGGCGGACGTGGGCGTGGAACCCCTCACCCGCCGCGAGCGCGAGGTGCTGCAGTTGATGGCCGAGGGGCTGGCCAACAAGCGCATCGCCGAGCGCTTGGGCGTCACCGAGCACACCGCGAAGTTCCACGTCCACACGATCCTCGGCAAGCTGGGCACGCAGAGCCGGACGGAGGCGGTCGTCCGGGCCGCCCGCCTGGGTCTCGTCACGCTCTGAGGGGCCGCCGCGGTCACGCGTCCGAGCGCCGCAGCCCCGGCGGCGGGCCGGCGGCCCCCCACGACCTGATCGAACGATGGATGTGATGCCGGCCGCCATCGCCTATGCTCTGCGCAGACGGCGGCGTAGCATCACGGAGGCTCCGCGCCAGATGCGGGGCGGCGCGGGTCGCTGCCGCCAAGCTCGCGCACTCTGCCCACGAGGTGATACGGTGACGGATTCGCTCCTAACGGTTTCCGATGGTCTCGCTGCGGCGGTCGAGGCGGCCAATCCCTTTGTGGTCCGCGTGTCCGGCGGGAGGCGCTCCGCCACGGGCGTGATCTGGTCGGCGGAAGGGGTCGTCCTCGCCACCGAACATGCCGTGCGCCGCGACGAGGACATCGTCGTGACCCTGGGAGACGGGCGGGAGCTCCCGGCGACGGTCGTGGGCCGGGACGCCGGCACCGACCTCGTCGTCCTCCGGGTCCAGGCCCAGGGTCTGCCGGTTCCCGCCTGGCGGGACGCCGAGGGTCTCAGGGTCGGACAGCTGGTCCTGGCGCTGGGGCGGCCCGGGCGAACCGTCCGGGCATGGCTCGGGATCTTGAGCGCGGTCGGGCACGACTGGCAGATTCCAGGCGGGACGCCCATCGATCGCTACCTGGAGCCCGACATCGAGCCCGCGCGCGGGATCTCCGGAGGCCCGCTGCTCGATGCCGCGGGGCGCGTGATCGGGATGAATACGACCGGCCTGATGCGGGGACTCGTGCTCACGATCCCCGCGGTGACGCTACGGCGCGTGACCGAGGCCCTGCTGGCCTACGGCCGCCTCCGGCGAGGATACCTGGGCGTCGCCGCGCAGACCGTGCCGCTCTCCGCAGCGCTCGCGCAGCAGGCCGGTCAGCGCGCCGGGCTTCTCGTGCACGCGGTCGAGCCGGGCAGCCCCGCGGAGCGCGCCGGGGTGATGATCGGCGATCTGGTCCTGGCCGTGGGCGGCCAGCCCGTGCGGCGCCCGGACGAGCTGCTGGGGCTGCTCACCGAGGACCGCATCGGCGCCGCGGTGCCCGTCCGGCTTTCGCGGGGCGGGCAGATCCACGAGATCCAGGTGGTCGTCGGAGACCGGCCCGCGGCCGCCTGAGACCGCCTGGCAGGCATCCCGGTTTCGCGCGGGCAGCGCGGCGTCGGGGCGCATCGAGGAACTTGTCGAAGGCTGCTTGCGACTCCCACAGCTCCACGACCCGCCAGCCTCCGTCCATCGGGCCGCCGGCGTGGAAGATGATCCCTGGGGCAGGTCCGCGCGTCGCTGCCTCAGGCGGGCTCCGATCTGCTCGTACTGTTGCTGGGTGCCCCCGGGGAACTCGACCACCATGGCGATAGCCACCATCGCACCTCCCGCGGACGCAGTCCTCGTGGGCTCGCGTCCGAGCCGTGACGCGGTGCGGGCATGACGCGGATTTGCCGCGAGACGCCCGGAGCGTCCTTCTGACCATTTCTCGGCAGCTACTGGACGACGATCACACCCTTCATGCCCTGCGGCACGTGGACGACGCACCAGTAGTTGTAGGTCCCCGGCTTCGTCAGCGCGCCCGACGCCGCGCTCAAGGCTTTGGACGAGCTCCCGCCGGGGCCGCGACGGAGCTGCCTCCGGGGCGCGCTGGCGGTGTTCGCGGGCCGGTTTGTGGATGCGGAGGCGGAGCTGGCGAACGCGTGGCGGGGCGTGAGCGACGCCCGCGATCAAACGGCCCTGAGGGCGACCGTGGCGACCTATTTGGCCGTCCTCGCCATGGCGCGCATGTCCGATGCGGAGATGGTGGCGTGGTCCGGACGGGCCCTCGCCCAGGACGGCGCCCGCCCGGAGATCATGGCGTTGGCCTGGTGGGCGCGGTCCTGGGGGCTCGCGTCCTCCGGCCGCGCCGAAGAGGCCCTCCGCGAGTTCGACGCCGTCGCATCCTCCGGGGTCCTTGGGGAGATCGACGTCCTGTGGATTCGCGGGCAGCTCGCGGTGTGGCGCGACGACTTTCCGGGCGCGGCGAGCAGCCTCGCGGCGTGCCTCGCCCGGGTGGGCGATGCCCGCGGCGACCGCTCGCTGCTCACATGTGTCGCGGCCTGCCTGCTCGCCCAAGCCCTGTACCGGCTCGGGCGCTTCGCCGAGGCCATCCAGCAGATCGAGCTCGGGCTCGCGATCGCCCAGGAGGCGGGCCGCAGTGTAGACCTGCTGTTCATCCATGCGATGGCGGCCTACCCGCGCATCGCACGCGGCGATTGGGACGCCGCGGCCGCGCATGTGCGCGAGGCGCTGACCCACGGCCGCGTCCTCGGAGCGCCCGGAACGATGGCGTATGCGACGGCCGCCGCCGCCCGCCTCGCTGCGGCGCGGGGCGACCAGGAAGAGGTGCTGCGCGCGATCGCCGCCCTGCCCGACCCGCGCGGGCCGTGGGAGCAGAGTCTGCTGCCGATCGGCGATCTCGCGGTGGAAGCCAGCCTCGCCCTGGGGCGGGTGGACGAGGCGGTGGTCCACCTGACGACGTTGGAGACGGCCCCCGCCGCGCGCCGACCGCTCGGGCACGCCATGATCGCCAGAGCGCGCGGCGCAATCGAAGCAGCCTGCGGCCGCCCGGATGCCGCCCGGATGCGCTTCGAAGAGGCGTTGGGCCACCTGCGCGGTCTCTGCGTGCCCCTCGAGGAAGCGCGCGTGCAACTAGACCTCGGCAGAGTCCTGCGCCGCTCCGGCGACCGCGCCGGCGCGCGTCGTCACCTCGTCGCCGCCCGCGACACGTTTGCGGCCCTCGGCGCCCGTCCCGACATGGAAGCGGCGGCGCGGGAGTTGCCCGCCACGAGCGCCCGCCAGCCACGGGCCGCGAGGTCGGGCATATGGACGCTCACCCCGCAGGAGACCGTGGTCGCCCGCCTCGTGGCGGCGGGGAAGTCCAACCGCCAGGTCGCGGCCGACCTCTTTGTCACGGTCAAGACCGTCGAGTACCACTTGGCAAACATCTACGCCAAGCTCGGCATCTTCTCGCGCGCCCAGTTGCGCGAGCACCTGACCGCAGCAACCGGCCTCGCGTCGTCCGCCTCGACGCCGCCGCGGAGGGCCGCCGCCGCCCAGGCAGGGCGGGAGGGGGCCGACGGCTGAGGCGGCCCGGGCCGGTGGTGCGGAGCGGTCCGACGCGCGGCGACATTGCATCGTGAACGGCAGAAGGGCGATGGATCCACGAAGGCGAGGGTGGCGGAGGGGAGTGGGAATCGAACCCACCGCGAACCCCAAGGGCCCGCCGGCAGTTTTGAAGACTGCGAAGGCCACCAGGCCCCATGCCCCTCCGGCTAGCCACATTCTACTACAGAGGGGCACCCGCCGTGGCCGGACACGCGACCGTCGCGGCGCCCGGCTGCCCGACGGGGTGCGTCGTCGCAGCGGGCGTCGTCACCGCGACGCGCGGGCGGGGGTCAGGACCGCCTTCACCAGGTCGCCGGGATCGGCCACCAGTCGATGGAACAGCGCCGGACCGTCCTCCAGCGGGAACGGCCGGACCCACTGCTCGGCCCCCACGCGCCGGGACCTCAACAGCTCGACAGCCTGCACGAAGTCGTCGTAGGTGTAGGCGTACGAGCCGTGGACGGACACCTCTCGGTTCACGATGTCGACCGCATCGAACGGGGTGACCTCCTCGCCCAGCCCCAGCAGCACCACCCGGCCGCCGGTCCGCACGCAGGCGACCGCCGCCTGGCGGGCCGCCGAGGCGCCGGCGGCCTCGATCGCCACGTCGACGCCCTCGCCGCCCGTCGCCGCGCGGATGCGCCCCACCACGTCGTCGGCGCGCGCGTCGAGCGCGAGCGTCGCGCCGAGCCGCGTCGCCACCGCCAGGCGGGCGGGCACGAGATCGACGCAAGCGACGAACGCGGGGGCCACCAGGCCGGCGAGGTGGAGCGCCATCAGCCCCTGCGTGCCCGCGCCGAAGATCGCGATCCGGCGGCCGACGCCGTGGACGTGGCGGTTGAAGATGTGGACCGCGTTCGCGAGCGGCTCCGCGAGGCTGCCCGCGAGCGCCGGCAGGCCGGGCGGCAGAGGCACGACCGACGCGCGCGGCACCGCGACGTACTCCGCGTAGCCGCCCGGCCGGTCGATCCCGATGACCCGGCGCGAGCTGCACTGGGATGTGTCCCCTCGGCGGCAGGCGGCGCACGTCCCGCACGTGAGGAGCGGGTACACGGCCGCCGTGGCCCCCGGCGCGAGGTCGCCGACCGCGCGGCCCAGGGCCTCGACCCGCCCGGCGACCTCGTGGCCCATGACGAGCGGCGGGACCCGCTTGCGGCTCTTCCCCAGGTACCCGTGGAGGTCGGAGCCGCAGATCCCCGATGCCTCGACGCGGATCAGCACCTCGTCCGGACGGAGCGGCGGGATCTCCGCGTCGCGCAACTCGAGGCTCCGGGGCCCCAGGTAGACGAGGGCTCGCATGCGCGCTAGGCGGGGCCGATCGCGTCGATGAAGCGGTCTCTCACGGAGATCGGGCGGCGCGGCGCCCGGGCAAACGACGTCGCCTGCTCGACGCGGGCCAGCACGAACCACGGCCCCTCGTCGCGGAGCGCCCGCTCGATGGCGCGGGCGAACCCCTCGAGGTCGCTCGCCGTGGCGACGCGCTCGATCCCCGCCCCCCTCGCGATCGCGGCGAGGTCGGCGCCGCGCGTCGTGTGCGTCGGCTGGCCGCCGGTGGTCTCGTACGCGCCGTTGTCGAAGAGGACCTCCACCAGGTTCGGCGGCCGGCACGCTGCGACCGTGGCGAGGGCGCCGAGGTTCATCAGGAGCGATCCGTCGCCGTCGAGGACGACCACCCGGAGCGCCGGACGCGCCAGCGCGAGCCCCAGCCCGACGGAGACCGCGCACCCCATCGCGCCCCACATGTAGAAGTTCTGCGGCCGGTCTCCCGCCGCGTAGAGGTCGTAGGTGTTTCGCCCGAGGTTCGAGATCACGGCCGCGCCCCCGAGGAGCGGCAGCATGCGCCGGATCGCCTCGAGCCTGGTCACTTGAGCGTCTTCCCGCCGGTCAGACGTGTCGATAACCCGAGCGCGACCGGGACCAGGCCGGAAAACGCCAGCTCGCTCGCGCCCCCGACGACCGCGTCGATCTCCTCCGGGGCGCTGATCGAGAAGAACTGGATCCCGAGCGCGTCCAGGATCCGCGGGAGCGCCCGGCCGAACGGGACCTGCACCGGGTTGAACTCTCCCAGGCGCCCGCGCTCGCTGACGAGCAGGAGCATGGGGAGCTGGTACGCCACCGCCAGGGAGGCGAGCGCGTTGAGGGAGTTGCCGACGCCGCTGCCCTGGAGGATGAGCGCTCCCTTCTGGCCGCCGAGGTACCCGCCGGCCAGGACGGCGACGCCTTCCTCTTCGCGCGTGCACGAGACCACGGTGAACGCGGGGTCGGCGGACAGCCGCTGGAGGAGGTGGCTCGTGACCTCGTCCGGGACGTGCGCGATCATCCGGACGCCGCCTCGCCGGAGCGCGCCCGCCATGAGGTCGCTCCAGCGGTCCGCCGCATCGTCCGTCGCGTTCGCCACCGGATCCCGCCCCCGTGCAGATCGTCGCGTGCGCCGGAGCAGTCCTCGTCGTCCACCCCTCCGTCGCCCGCGGATCGCGCGTCGCCTCGCCCGCGCCGCCTCGTGGGTACTACGACGTCCGCGGTCGGATCACCTCGCTCGTGCGCGACCCGCCCGCGGCGATCGCGGGCCCCAACGCGCTCCATCGCCTACGCCATGACCGACCCGCCGTTGACATCGAGACACTGGCCGGTGACGAACCCGGCGTCGGCCGACGCGAGGTAGAGCGCCGCCCGCGCGACGTCGGCCGGCTCCCCCAACCTGCGCAGCGGCAGCTCGGCCGCACGGGCCGCCTGCCGCTCGGGCGGGTAGATGGCGCGGTTCATGTCGGTGACGATCGATCCCGGGCAGATGGCGTTGACCGTGATCCCGTACGGGCCCACCTCCCGGGCGAGCGACCGGGTGAAGGCGAGGATGAATCCCTTGGTGCCGGCGTAGACCGCGAAGTTCTCGGCGCCGACGTGGCCGAGCTGGGACGCCAAGTTGATGATCCGCCCGCGATGCCGGGTGACCATCGTCGGCAGCAATGCGCGTGTCAGCATGAGCGTCCCATACACGTTGACGTCGAGCAGCGCGCGCCAGACGGCCGGGGCCTGCGTGACGAAGGGGGAGACGTCCATCACACCGGCGTTGTTGATCAGCACGTCGATGTGTCCAAAGGCGGCGAGCGACGCCGCGGTGAACCGGGCGACGCTGGCCGGATCGGCGACATCGACCTGCAGCGGGAGCGCCCGCCGGCCGGCACCTTCCACGGCCGCGGCGACGGCCGCGGCGTCCTCCTCCCTCGCGCGGTAGCCGATGATCACGTGAGCGCCCTCCTCCGCGAAGGCGAGCGCCATCGCCCGGCCGAAGCCGCGGCTCGCCCCGGTGATCATCGCAACCTGGCCGTCGAGCCTGCCCATGGCGCCTCCTCCTGCGCGCGACGGCCGCGCCCCGACGGGGCGCGGCCGCCCCAGACGTTGCCGGCTCGTGGCGCGCCGCCACGCCCTAGCCAGGGCCCGTCGGCGGCCGGCCGTCGCGTCCAGGGATCAGCAGCGTCCGCACCGACGGTCCGTAGGGACCGATGCCGTCCTGCTGCCGCACGAGGACCATCTTCCGCAGATCATCGGGGAGCCGCCCCGCGAGCGCATCGCCAAGCCAGTCGGCCAGGAAGGGGTAGATCTCGAGCCCCGCGATCCCGTCCCGTCCGGAGACACGGTGGAACTCGTCCTCGAAGACCCACAGCTCCTTGGGACCGCCGAGCTTCTCGTAGAAGGCCAGGACGTCCTCGAGGTGGCACAGCGGATCGTACTCGCCCGCAACCAGCAGCGTGGGACACCGCACCAGCCGGGCGTGCTCGTCGTCGCACATCGCCTCGGCCATGCGGTCGAACTCCTCCTCGTCCGTCAGGCCCGCCATATACATGAACATCTGCTTGAAGCGCGGCGAGGCCTCCTCGAAGATGGCGCGCTTGCTCCCGTGCACGGCGTGTGTGGTGGCGAGCGCCCGGACCCGGTCGTCGACCGCGGCGAGGCGCGGGCCCCAGTGCGAGCCGAAGCTGGTGCCGCACACCCCGATGCGGTCCCGGTCGACGTCGGGCCGCTGCGCGAGGTAGTCGATGCAGGCCCGCGCCGCGCGCTCGTAGTTGTCGTGCGTGACCCGGATCTTGCGGAGGTTGCTCTGGCCCTGGCCGGGCCCGTCCATGACGAGCACGTGCAGGCCGCGGCGGGTGAACGGGTTCTGCAGGGGATGCGGGGCGGCCTCCTTCGTCATGTCCATCCCCGGAATGAACAGCACCGCCGGCAGGGGGTGCGGCGCGGGCGCGCGGTGGAACAGGGCGGCGATCCGGACGCCCTCCCACGGGATCTCCACCGCTTCCACCGGCGCGCCGGTCAGGCTCACGACCTTGCCGTAGCAGGCGACGCACCGCTCGTAGAGGAAGGTCTTCTCCGGGTTGTCGTCCTCGAAGATCGCGTGCTGCGCCTCGCGATACGTCTGGCACGCCTGCCAGTACAGCGCGGCGGCGGTCTCGGCGTGTCCCCGCTGCGCGGCCGCGCGCGCCAGGTCCTCCTGGTGCCGGGCCACCCTGTACATGGTGCGCGGGATCATGCGGTAGCTCTTCACGCCGTGCGGGACGGTCCGCTCGTCGTTGGCGAAGTTCTGGACCCGTCCGGTGGTCTTGACCAGCCAGTCGAGGATCCACTGCTGGCTATCCCGACGGCGCCGGGGCGCCATCCGGGTGGGCCCTCCCCCCTGCTCCACGCGCTGCCTCCTTCCTCCGCCCGCGATCCCGGACCCCGGGTCCCCGCCCTCCCCGGGACCGCGCCGCGGCCGCGTCAAGGGGACGTCCGATAGACCTCGGCGATGACGTCGTTGATCGTCGGCGCGGTATGCCCGGGGCACGCCGAGAGGGCCACGAGGCAATCCATCTCCGCGCGGAGGTCCATGTAGTCGGTCGGCCGGCTGTCCGCGGCCTCGGCGAAGAACGTCTGCGTCTCCGGGTCGAGACCGGTGCGCATGAAGACGTTGAAGGTATCGTGCACGTACTCTTCCCCCAGCCCGAACTCGGCGATCGCCTCGGTCAGGTTGCGGTGACACGAGCGACGGTCGCTCTCGCCGAAGAACTCCTGGTGGTACCGCCGGTTGCAGCGCGGGTACCAGAGATCGTGGAACCGGCTCCCCCGGCGAGAGGGCGCGCGGTCCGCCGTGTCCACGAGGATGGTGAACATCGGCCGCATCCACGGTTCCACCGACCACAGCCGTGCCCCGGCGGTGGGGTGCGCGCCCTCGATGATCCGGGTGCGGCCCGCCCAGAACATCTCGCGGGGATTCTCCCTGTTCCAGGCGTTGAAGTCGATCACCTGAGGCCCGGCCTGCTGGGTGAGGCGCAGGATCTCGCCCCGCTTCACCTCGAAGGCCCGCCCGTGTCCGGCGGGGACTACGATCCGTCGCTGCAGCGTCATCGCGTCTGGCACGGTGGCTCCCTCCGTCGGTGGTGTCAGGCTCACGCGCGTCCGGGTCGGCGGCCGGCCGGCGATGCGCGCGCCGCCTGCTCGAGCACCTCCACGACCTCCTCGCTGGAGCTCACGAAGCCCAGCGCGGCCTCGACTTCTCGGAGCGCCAGCAGGTGGTAGTCGCGGCCGTTCATGCTGCCGCAGCAGTCCTCGAGTACGACGATGCGAAAGTCGCGGCTGAACGCGTCGAAGGCCGTGGCCAGGACACAGTTGTTCGTGTTGACGCCCATGAGGAGCACGGTCTCGACCCCCAGCCCGCGCAACACGAGCTCCAGGTCGGTGGCATAGAAACCGCTGTAGCGCCTCTTCACGACGACGGGCTCGTCGTGCCGCGGGGCGACCTCGGGCATCACCTCGGCGTAGATCGAGCCTTCGACGTTCTTGCCGCTCTGGCGCGGGGCACCGAGCCCCGGGATGAGCTTGCCGGTCTGGTACGCCCAGAACGGATTGCGATGATCGGCGAAGCCCCAGGGCGACGCGCGCCGCGTGTACGTCACGACGTGGACCACGGGCATCCGCAGCCCGCGGGCGGCCTCGAGGACCCGGCGGGCCGGCGCGAGGATCGCGGCCGCGAACTCCGGGCTGACCAGATGATAGCCGACCGCGGGATCGAGGTGCCGGCGCTGCATGTCGATCGGGATGAGGGCGCTGCGTTCGGGCCTGATGTCGCCCCGGACCTCCTCGGGTATCGCCACGGCTCGTCTCCCTCCTTGGCGCATCCGGCGCCGGAGATTTCAGCGGGGGAACACGTGCGTGCGAGCGGCGCGCCAGGCCGCGCTCACCGGCGCCCCGACGGGCACGGAGGCACGCAGTGCCGGCTCCCCGGCGGCGAGCACCAGGGACCCGTCCCGCGCGCGAATCTGATACAGCACCGTCGTCCCTTTGTAGACGATGTTCTCGACGCGCCCGTGGATCGACAACCAGTCGCCGTCGTCCGCCTCGTCGCGATCTGCGCGGCGCACCGCGACATCCGCCGCGCGGACGGCGACGACGCAGGCCCCGGAAACCGGCGCCCGCGCCGGCACGCGCCAGCGGCCGAGGGGACCGGCGACCAGGATGGCGCTCCCATCGGAGCCGGAGACCGTTCCCTCGAATACGTTCACCGTGCCGAAGAACGACGCGACGAAGAGACTGCGGGGCTGCTCGAAGACCTCGTCGGGCGTCCCCACCTGCTCGATGACCCCGCTCCGCATCACGGCGATGCGGTCTGAGATCGTCAGGGCCTCCTCCTGGTCGTGCGTCACGAACACGAAGGAGATGCCGACGGTACGCTGCAACTGCTTGAGCTCGATCTGCATCTCCTCCCGGAGCTGCCGGTCCAGCGCGCCGAACGGCTCGTCCAGCAGCAGCACGCGGGGACGGGTCACGATCGCCCGGGCCAGGGCGACGCGCTGCTGCTGACCGCCGGACAGCTCCCGCGGGTACCGGGCCTCCAGTCCGGTCATCCGCACCAGGCGGAGCGCGGCCCGCACCGCCGGCCCGATCTCGGCAGCGCCGAGGTTGCGCATCCGGAGCCCGAACGCCACGTTCTCGAAGACGGTCATGTGCGGGAACAGCGCGTAGTTTTGAAACACCATGCCGAGATGCCGTAGATGCGGCGGAAGATCGGTGACGTCCTCGCTGCCGATCCGGACCTGCCCGGTGTCCGGGGCGACGAAGCCCGCGACGATGCGCAGCGTCGTGGTCTTGCCGCATCCGCTGGGGCCCAGCAGCGAGAGGATCGTCCCCGCCGGAAGCGTCAGCGAGACGTCGCGGACGGCGCCCACCCCGCGGAAGGACTTGCTCACCCCGACGAGCTCCAAAGCCGGGGGCGCGGCGGGCGCCACCGCCGGGTGCGCCCGGGTCATCGCGACGGCCATCGCACGTTCACTTGAGGTACTGGTTGATCAGATTCTTCCACAGCGCGATGTTGCCGCTTACGTAGCGGAAATCCGGGCGCAGGAGGCGTGCGACCTTCTCCGGGGGCAGCACGCCGGGGCGCTTCGCCAGGTCCGGCGGCACCTTCACCGTGCGGCTGACCGGGCTATCGTACACGTTCTTGACCCACAGGAGCTGCGCCTCGTCGTCCACAAACGATCCGAGGAATTGCTGGGTCAGCCGGGTCGTGGCGGGATCGAACCCCTTGATGCACTGCACGATGTCCGCCACCGCGGTCGCGCCCTCCTTGGGGATGACGAAGCGGATGTTCTTCCCGCTGTCGCGGGCCCCCTCGGCGATCCCCCCGAAGTCCCAGGCCAGCCACAGCTCCCCTTTGTCGACCAGGTCCTGGGCCTGCGCCGGCGACTGCGGCCAGGGCCCGATGTTCTCCTTGTGCTGGGCCCACGCCTTGATCCCCGCCGCGATGTCGTTGACGTCGTGGCCCAGGGCCCTCGCGGTCATGCCGAACCCGTCGAAGTAGCCGTCGGAGAGGCCGACTTTCCCTTTGTACTTCGGGTTGAAGAGGTCCAGCCAGGACCTCGGCGGGTCGACCCGGTCCGGGTTATAGATGATGCCGTAGGGCTGGATGCCGAAGATGATCCCGTGCGTGTCCGCCATGATCGACCCGTGGATCAGGTTCTTGGCGTTCGGGACGTTCGCGGGATCGAAGGGCTCCCAGAGGCCGTCGGCCAAGCCCCGGTACGAATAGAGGAAGTTGAAGGTGCCGCCGCTGATCACGGGGCGCGACCGCTCGGCCAGGAGCTTGGCGTAGTTGGCCGCGTTGGTCCCGACCTCCAGGGTGACGCTCGCGCCCCCGTGGTCCCGCGAGAACCGCGGGATGAGCTGCGCCTTGAGGGCCTCCGCATAGCCCCACCCCCATGACATGATCGTGAGCGACTTGGGCTGGGCCGCGACCTCGTCGCGGAGACCGGGCACGCGATCCAGCGCCGCGAGGCCGAGGGCCGTGGCCGCGAGGCCTCGGAGGAAGGACCGGCGTGTCGGCCTCCCGGATGCCGCTGTCCAGTCGCGATGCGCGCTCATGGCTCCCCCTCCTTTGTGGCCCCGGACGGCTCCGCCGTCAGGGGCCGGCGAAATACCGTTGCAGGCCGATCGTGCGCTCGACCAGCACGACCACGCCCACCGTCACGGCGAGCAGGGCGACGCTCACGGCCGCCACCGTGGGGTCGATGAGGAACTGGATGTAGTTGAAGATCTGAAGCGGCAGCGTCATCGTCCGCGGGCCGACGAGGAACATGGAGACGGAGAACTCGTCGAACGACACGATGAAGGCAAAGACCCCGGCGCTCAGCAACCCGGGCGCCACGAGCGGCGCCACGATGTACCGGAGGACGCGCCACCGCGTGGCCCCCAGGATCATCGCCGCCTCTTCGAGGTGATCGTCGATGCTCGCGATGGCGGCCGCCATCGTGCGCACAACGTACGGGAGCGTGATCACGAGGTGGGCGAGGATCAGCCCTCCGATGGACCGGACCAGGCCGAGCGGGGCGAAGAAGATCAACAGCGCCACGCCGAAGACGACTGCCGGGAATGCCACGGGGGCCAGGAACGCCACGTCCAACACACGCAGCCGGTACCGGGCGATCACGTACGCCGCCATCGTGCCGGCCAGCAGCGAGAGCGCGGTGGCCGCTGCGCTGACCTCCACGCTCACACGGAGGCTGTGGAGGAACGCAGGGTGGGCAGCGACGTTAGCGTACCAGCGCAGCGACCACCCCCGCGACGGCAGGGAGAGCGATGCGGTTGGATTGAGCGACACGGGCACCACGATGAGGATCGGGATCGCGATCGCGGCCACGAGGATCCAGGCATAGACCTCCAGCCACCGAGGCACCGCCGCGTGCGCCGGGGACGCGCCCCGCTTACCCGCCACGGTACGCCTCCGCGCGGCGGAGCAGCAGCGCGTACGCCAGGAGCACGAGGAGCGTCAGGCCGGCGAGGTACAGGGACAGGAGGGCGCCGGTCCGCCAGTCGACGATCTCCAGCATCTGCGCATAGATCTGCGTGGCCAGCACCTGAACCTTCCCGCCGCCGAGCAACGCCGGCGTGACGTAGGACCCCATCGCCAGGCTGAAGACGAGCGCGCACCCGCCGGCGACGCCTTGAGCCGACAGCGGCAGCGTCACGTGGCGGAACGTCCGCCATCGATTGGCGCCGAGGATGCGTGCCGATTCCTCGACCTGTGGATCGATGCGGGCGAGGGCCGCCATGATCGAGAGGACCATGAACGGCAGGAGCACGTGGACCAACCCCGTCACCGTGGCGCCAAACGTGTAGAGCCAGACCACCGGCCGTGACACCACGCGGAGCGCGAGGAGGAGCTGGTTCGCGAGGCCGTCGGTACCGAGGACCATGATCCACCCCAGCGTCCGCACGACGATGCTGACCATGAGGGGCGCGAGCACGGCGATGAAGGCGAGATAGCGATGCCGCGAGGTCGAGCGCACGAGATAGTAGGCCATAGGATAGCCGAGGGCGAGCGCGACGAGGGTCGTCCAGCACGCGAGCGCCAGCGTCGTCGTCGTGAGCCTCCACACGTACGGGCTCAGGATCACGGCGGCGAGAGCGCTCGACGGCGAGCCGAGGGTGCGCGGATCGGCGGTGGCCCCCAGGGCCACGACGCGGGCCAGCGGATAGAGGAACAGCACGCCGAGCACGCCGAGCCCGGGCGCGAGAAGCCACAGCGCCGCCGGCGGCGTCCTGCGCCCCCGGGGCCGGGACGGAGCGGCGTCTCGCGTCCGGGAAGCGAAGTCGGGGCGGACCGTCGCCACGGCTCAGCCCCCCGGCAGCCGGCCGGCCGCCGGCCGAGCCAGCGGCACGCCACGCCAGCCCAGATCGCGCGACACGCCGCGGGCCGCCCGGCACGTCTCGGCGATCAGCAGGGGCAGGCGGGCCTTGGTGAACCGGCTGAGCGGGCCCACCACGCTGATCCCGGCCACCACCTTACCGGTGCCGTCGCGAATCGGTGCGCCCACGCCGGCGGCACCCTCGTGCGACTCCTCGAAGCTCACGCAGTACCCCCTGAGGCGAATCTTCTGCGAGTCGACGCGGAGCTTCTTGGGGTCGGTCATCGTGCTGCGCGTGAACGCCGGCAGCGGCTTGCGGTCCAGGATCTCGGCGACCCGGTCCTCGGGAAGGTGTGCCAGGAGAACGCGCATCGACGCACCGGCATGCAGCGGGCGGCGCATCCCGACTCGCGTCCAGAACCGGAAGCCCCGCTGGGGCTCCGCCTTGTCGATGTACATGCCCTCGTACCCGTCGACGATCATGAGCTGCGCGGTCTCGTCCGTGGCGTCTCGCAGACGCTCGAGCCACGGACGGGCGACGCGCACGAGCTCGCTCTGCGCCTCGGCCCGGTGTCCCAGCTCGAGCAACTTGAAGCCCAGCCGGTACGTCCGGTCGACCGGGTCGTAGCGCACATAGCTGAAATCGACGAGAGTGCCGAGCAGGCGGTAGACGGTGGCCCGGGCGAGACGGGTGGCCCGGCAGAGGTCCCGCACCGTTCCCGGCCCGTCGGCGACGGCGTCGAGCAACGCGAGGGCCTTGCCGACCGTCTTGGACTCGTGCACGCCGCTCCCCAGGCGTCTCAAATTTCGAGATGGCTGTCTCAATCTCCGCGGATAGTAGACGACCCGCCCGGCGTTGTCAAGCCTGGACGGTAGCCCGCGCGCGTGGTGGCGTCATGAGGGGGCGAGCGGCCGGGCCAGCACCCGCTTGTCCCCGACGCGCCGGGTGAGGTGCCGCGCGTCGAAGTATTCGAGGACCGCGAGCACGTACTTACGGCTGCTGCCGAGCGCGTCGCGGAGGGCGGCGACGGTGATGTCGCCGTGCCGGGCGATGTGCTCGACGACCCGCGCCTCGATCTCCGCGAGCACGTCGCGGTGGAAGACGACATCGGCGCCGACCTCGACGAGCGTGCCGTCGTCGAGCAGGGCCTGGAGCATCCGGCCGGCCGCGGCCCGGTCGGGCAGGCGCGCCAGGATCTCCTCCCGCCCCGGCGGGGCAAAGCGGCCCCGCCGGTACGCATCCGCGAGCGACCGGGCCGCGGCCTCGTCCGCCGCCGTGCGCGCCGGCGCGAACCCGGCGGCGCGCGCAAACGCCCCTTCGACGGCGACCTCGCCGTCGGCCACGAGACCGTCCAGGACGTGGCTGTAGAGCCGGTCGTCGCCGGACGCGAAGGCGCGGCTCTTGAGCTCGTCCCGCGGCATGCCGATCCGCCACGGCACCGCCGCGTGGTAGTCCGCGAGCGCCCGCAGGATGCCCGCGCGGATGCGGTCCGCCGCCCCCTGCGCAAACAGCCGGCCGCGGATCACGAGCGCCTGCCCGGCGCCGGCCAGCGCCTGCGCCTCCGCGGCGACGCGGTCGCGCGGCGCGCCGATCTGCTGCGCAAGCGCGTCGGCGGTCGCCCCCTGCGCGCCCGCCTCGCGCAGCGCCGCGAGCACCTGGGGCCCCAGCCCGGACGCCTGCGCCGCGAGCGCCTGCACCGTGTCGGCGCCGCGCCGCCGGAGCGGCGCCGTGGCGGCGAGCACGTCCCCGCCGCCGATCGTGGCCATCGGCGAGTACCGCCGGAGCACGAACGGGTCCCCGCGCGCCACCACGGTCGGCCGCTCCAGGCGGAGCTGCGCGACCGCCTCCTGTCCCGGGAGCAGCCGGTCGCGGTCGAGGAGCCGGACGCGGCCGATGACCTCGTCGGCGCCGGCGTACAGCCGGATCCGCCCGTGGTGCGGGAGCGGCGGCGCGCCCGGCAGGAGGCGCAGGCGGACGTCGACGACCCGCGAGGGCCGCAGCGTGCCGGGGGCGGCGAGCACGTGCCCGCGGATCACCTCCTCCTTCGCCACGCCGGCCAGGTTGAGCGCGACGCGCTGACCGGCGCACGCCTCCTCCACCGCCGCACCGTGGCTCTGCACCTGGCGGACGCGCACCTCGCGCCCGGACGGCAGCAGCTCCAGGACGTCGCCCGCCCGGATCCGGCCGCTCCACAGCGTGCCGGTGACCACCGTCCCGAACCCCGGCATCGTGAAGCTGCGGTCCACGGGCAGGCGCGCCGGCGCATCCGCGTCGCGCGGCGGGATCTCGCGCAGCGCGCGGTCGATCGCCTCGACGAGGCCCGGGATGCCGGCGCCGGTCCGCGCCGAGACCGGGACGATCGGCGCGCCGGCGAGGAAGGTGCCCGCGCAGAGCTCGCCGATCTCCTCGCGGACGAGCGCCAGCCACTCCGCGTCGGTTGCGAGGTCGATCTTGTTGAGGACGACGACGCCGCGGCGCACCTGGAGGAACCGGAGGATGTCGAGGTGCTCGCGCGTCTGCGGCATCACCCCTTCGTCGGCCGCGACGACGAGCAGGACGAGGTCGATGCCCGCCGCGCCCGCCAGCATGTTCTTGATCAGGCGCTCGTGCCCGGGCACGTCCACCAGGCCGACGCGCAGGCCGCTCGGGAGATCGAAGTGCGCGAACCCGAGGTCGATCGTCATGCCCCGCCGCTTCTCCTCCTCGAGGCGGTCGGGGTCGACCCCCGTGAGGGCCCGCACGAGCGCGCTCTTGCCGTGATCGATGTGCCCGGCGGTGCCGACCACGGCGTGGCGCCGCCCGCCGGCGTCAGACGGCAGCGCGGGCCGGGCCATCGCCGCTGCGCCTCCGGGTCTCAGGCGGGCGGCGCCGCCGGCTGGCCCGCGGCCGCCGCGAGCGCGGCGACGAGCGGGGCGAGGTCCTCGGGCGCGAGGGTGCGGAGGTCGAGGAGCAGCCGGTCGTCGGCGATGCGGGCGAACACCGGCGGCGTGTGCCGGCGCAGCCGGCGCTCCCACGCCTCGACGCGGTCCCGGCGTGGCGCGATCGCAACGGCAAACGACGGCAGCTCGACGCCGGGCAGGGCGCCGCCGCCGCTCTCGGAGACCGTCGGCTGCACCGCGAGCGCCGCGGCCTCCCCGATCACGGGGGCGAGCCGGGCGACGAGGTCGTGGGCCGCGCGCCGGAGCTCCTCCTGCGTCCGGCTCAACATGCGGAGCACGGGGATCTCCTCCCATGCGCGGTCCGGATCGCGATACAGGCGGAGCGTCGCCTCGAGCGCCGCGAGGTCGAGCTTGTCGATGCGCACCGCCCGCGCGAGCGGGTGCGCGCGAATCCGCGCGATCGCCGCCTCCCGCCCCACCAGCAGGCCGGCCTGGGGGCCGCCGAGGAGCTTGTCGCCGCTGAAGGTGACGACGTCGCACCCCGCCGCCACGGCCGCCTGCACGGTCGGCTCCGCCGGGAGGCCGCGCGCGCGCAGGTCGACGAACGCGCCGCTGCCCATGTCGAACAGCACCGGAACGCCGGCGCGCCGGCCGAGCGCCACGAGCTCGGCCGGCGAGGTCTCGTGCACGAAGCCGCGCATCGCAAAGTTGCTGCGGTGCACCTTCACCAGAAGCGCCGTCTCCGGGGTCAGCGCGGCCTCGTAGTCGGCCAGGTAGGTCTTGTTGGTCGTCCCGACCTCCACGAGCCGGCAGCCGCTCGCCGCCATCACATCGGGCATCCGGAAGCTGCCGCCGATCTCGACGAGCTCGCCGCGGGAGACGATCGCGGCGCGGCCGCGGGCGAGCGCGGCCAGCGCGAGCAGCACCGCCGCGGCGTTGTTGTTCACGGCGAGCGCGGCCTCCGCGCCGGTCAGCTCGCGCAGGAGGCCCCGGACGTGGGACTGGCGGGACCCGCGCGCGCCGCTGGCGCGATCGATCTCCAGCACGGCGTACCCGGCGGCGGCGGCGACGGCGGCGCGCGCCGCGGGCGCGAGCGGGGCCCGCCCCAGGTTCGTGTGGATGACGATCCCCGTCGCGTTGATCGCGCGGTCGAGGCTCGGCGCCGACCGCTCGGCGAGCAGGGCCTCGGCCTGCGCGGCCAGCGCGTCGACGGTGATCTCGTCGGGGACCGTGCGGCCCTCGATCAGCCGCCGCCGGGCCTGCTCCACCGCCTCGCGTGCGCACGCGACAACGAGGCGGCGCGGATGGCGGCCGAGGGCGCCGGACGCCTCCAGGTGCTGCAGCAGGCGCTCGACGGACGGCAGTCGCCGGAACGACGGGCGCTCGGCGCCGGCGGGCATCGCAACCTACCTCAGCATGAGCCCGAGCCCCAATCCGACGGCGACGACGACACCCATGACCCACACGATGCGGGTCAGGTCATAGGAGACCCGTCGCCGAAGCTCCGCGTCGCTCTCCCGCGCCGGGAGGGCCGCCTGCCCTCCGCCCGCCGCGGACGGCCGCAGCCGGGCGCCGCACGCGCGGCAGAGGATCTTGCCCTCGGGGTTGTCAGCACCGCACCTGGGACAGCGCATCGATCGCCTCCGTCGCTCGCTACCTGTCAATGACGCTCCGGGGCAGGCCGCGATTCCCCGGCCCGCGGCCTTGCGCCGAGACTCTCCCACCGCGCGCGGAGCGCGGCGACGGCTTCGGCGGGCACCGGCACGCTGCCGAGCGCCACCCGCGTCGCGATCCCGCCGCCGTGGAAGTCGGTGCCGCCGGTCGCGATGAGCCCGTACCGCCGCACCACGTCGAGGTAGGCGGAAACCATCGCCGGCGTGTGATCGGGGTAGTATACCTCGATGCCGCACAGACCACGGGCGACAAGGGCCGGCACCCGCTCGATCACCGGACCGCTCGCCTCCCACCCCGGATGCGCGAGGACCGGCACGCCGCCCGCGGACCGGATGGTCTCGACGGCCTCCTCGGGCAAGAGCCGCGTGCGGGGCACGTACGCGGGCCCGGAGCGGCTGAGGAACCGCTCGAACGCCTCCTGGACGGAGCCCACCCGGCCGGCCTCCACGAGGGCCCGGGCGACGTGCGGCCGCCCCACCGCCGACGTCCCGGCGATCGCGCGCACGCGGGCCCACTCCACGCGCACCCCCAGCGCGCACAGCCGCTCGACCATCCGCTCGGCGCGCTCCACCCGGCCGGCGCGCATCCGGCCGAGGAACCGTTGGAACTCCTGCTGCGTGTGGTCGATGAAGTACCCGAGGACATGGACCTCGTAGGCGTCGACGTCGGTGTTGATCTCGACGCCGGGGATCACGTCGACCCGGTAGGCGCGACCGGCATCCAGCGCCTCCGCGACCCCGTCCGTCGTATCGTGGTCGGTCAGCGCGAGCACGCCGACGCCGTGCTCCCGCGCGGCCCTGACGAGATCCGCGGGCGGGAGGACACCGTCCGAGGCGGTGCTGTGGGTGTGCAGGTCCACGCGCACTGCGGGGCAGGGCGGGGCGGTGGCCCGGCCGGCCGGACCCCCCGCGCGTCTCACCGGGGGGTGACGATCAGCTTGATCGCCGTCCGGTCCTCGCCGTCGATCTGGACATCCGCGAACGCCGGCACGCAGACGAGGTCGAGGCCGCTCGGCGCGACGTAGCCCCGCGCGATCGCGATCGCCTTGACCGCCTGGTTGATCGCCGCTGCGCCGATCGCCTGGAGCTCGGCGGTCCCCTTCTCCCGGACCACCCCGGCCAGGGCCCCCGCGACGGCCGTGGGGTTGGACTTTGCTGCCACCTTGAGCACGTCCATCGGCACGAGCCTCCTCGGCAGAGTGCGTAGGCCGTCCCGCTCGCCGACACATCTTTCACGGCGGCGCGGACCCTCCCCTCCTCCGCGCATCGGCGTCCCCTCCCCCATGGGGTGGGGACATGCGCGGGCTACCCGGAGGTGCGGACCACCCGCTCGATGCGCCGGGCGCGGCCGGTCCGCTCCTCGACGTCGACGAGGACGCCGTTGAGCTGGACCGGGCCGGCGGCGACCTCGAACCGCGCCGGCAGGAGGGTCAGGAACCGCTGCAGGGCGCCGTCGCGGGCCATCCCGATGATCGAGTCCCGCGGCCCCGTCATGCCGACGTCGGTGATGAACGCCGTGCCCTCGGGCAGGATCCGCTCGTCCGCCGTCTGCACGTGCGTGTGCGTGCCCACCACCGCGGAGACGCGCCCGTCGAGGTACCAGCCCAGCGCGCTCTTCTCCGAGGTCGCCTCCGCGTGGATGTCCACGACGACCACGGCGGCTTCCCGCCGGAGCCGCTCCGCCTCGTCCCTGCCCACGCGGAACGGGGACTCCAGCGGGCCCATGAAGACGCGCCCCTCGAGGTTGAGGACCCCGACCGCGGCCGCCGACCGCCCGGAGGCGCGGAAGACGCCGGCGCCGCGGCCGGGCGTCCCCGCCGGGTAGTTGGCCGGCCGGAGGATGCGGGGCTCGCTGTCGAGCAGCGCGTACGCCTCGCGCATGTGCCAGGTGTGGTTCCCCCCGGTGACCACGTCCACCCCGGCCGCCACCAAGTCGTCGAACGTCTCTTGCGTGATCCCGAAGCCGCCCGCGGAGTTCTCGCCGTTGGCGATCACCAGATCCGCCTCGAGCTCCCGGCGGAGCGCCGGCAGCATCTGGGCGAGGGTCCGCCGCCCCGGCTTGCCCACCACGTCGCCGATGAAGAGGATGTTCACGATCTCGGCGACGGGGCGCTACTTCGCGTACTCGATGGCGCGAGTCTCCCGCAGGACCGTCACCTTGATCTGGCCGGGATACTCGAGCTCGTCCTCGATCTTCTTCGCCATCTCGCGCGCGAGGACCGCCGCGGCCGGATCGTCGATCTCCTGCGGCCGGACGAGCACCCGGATTTCGCGCCCGGCTTGGATCGCGTAGGCGCGGTCCACGCCCGCAAACGAGGTCGCGATCCGCTCCAGGTTCTCGAGGCGCTTGACGTACATCTCCACGGTCTCCTTGCGCGCGCCGGGGCGCGAGGCCGAGATCGCGTCCGCCGCCGCCACGAGGATCGCTTCCACGCACGACGCCTCGGCGTCGCCGTGGTGGTAGGCGATCCCGTTGAGGACCTCCGGCGGCTCGTGGTAGCGCCGCGCGATGTCCATCCCGATGTCACTATGGGTGCCCTCCACCTCGTGGGTGAGGGCCTTGCCGATGTCGTGCAGCAGCCCGGCCCGGCGGGCCAGCTCGGGGTCGGCCCCCACCTGGGACGCCATCAGGCCGGCGAGGAGTGCCACCTCGATCGAGTGCTGCAGGAGGTTCTGGCCGTAGCTGAACCGGAAGTTGAGCCGGCCCAGCAGCTTGATCTCCTCCGGGTGAAGGCCGTGCACCCCGGCCTCGAAGGCCGCGCGCTCGCCGGCCTCCCGGATGCGGGCGTCGATGTCCCGCTGGGCCTTTTCGACCATCTCCTCGATCCGGGCCGGGTGGATCCGGCCGTCGGCGAGGAGCCGCTCGAGGGCCATCCTGGCGATCTCGCGGCGAATCGGGTCGAACGACGACAGCGTGACCGACTCCGGGGTATCATCGATGATGAAGTCGACCCCGGTGAGGCTCTCGAGGGCCCGGATGTTGCGGCCCTCGCGGCCGATGATCCGCCCCTTCATCTCCTCGTTGGGCAGGGGGATCACCGACACCGTCACCTCGGCGGTGTGGTCGGCCGCACACCGCTGGATCGCCAGCGCGACGATCTCGCGGGCGCGCCGCTCGGCCTCCTCGCGGGCCTGGGCCTCGATCTTGCGGGCCGTCTGCGCGGCCTCGTAGCGAATTTCGGCTTCCGTCCTCTGGAGCAGCTCCTGGCGAGCCTGCTCCGCCGTCAGGCCGCTGATGCGCTCGAGCTCCAGACGCCCGGCCTGGTGCAGCGCCTGGACCTCCTCCCTAGCCTTGGCGACCTCCTGCTCCCGCTGCGCGAGGGACTGATCGCGCTTCTCCAGCGACTCCAGCTTGCGGTCGAGGCTCTCCTCTCGCTGGACCAGCCGCCGCTCGAGACGCTGCAACTCCGCCCGCTGCTCTCGAATCTCCCGCTCGGCGTCCCGCTTGATGCGGAACGCCTCGTCCTTGGCCTCCAGGAGCGCTTCTCGCTTCTTGCTCTCCGCCTCCCTGTGCGCCTCGGCCCTGGCATCTTCGAGGATGCGCCGGGCTGCTACCTCAGCCGTGCCGATCTTCGCCTCGCCGGCGAACTTCCGCAGGAAGTATCCAAGGAGGAAGACCGCCAACCCGATCACGCCCAGGAGAAGATAATGTACGGCGCTCGTGGTGGTCACCCCCCTCTATGACGTTGTCGTGCCTGTGGTCCCGGAAACCCCTCCGTCCCGGCCCCGTGACGCGGGGGGCCAGTTCGATATGTGGCGCAGGCTTCACAACATTTTATCCCGCGTGACAATCGGGGTCAAGGGAACGACGCGAGGCCGCCGGGGCCCATTGTGCGAGGCCGGGCCGGGGACGGCGCGGGCGCGTCTCGGATCGTTCGTCCTGGACCGCTCTGCGGCTGCGGTGCGCGGGTTGCTTTGACTTCCGTTACAGCCGGCTGTTATCCTGGGGAGTGGCCCGAGACTTGGCTTCTGCCGTGCACGGACGGCAGAGGTGCTCGAGGAGCGTCCAACGGTGCACGCGATGAGCCACGAGGAGTCCCGGCGAGCGCCGGCCGGGCCGGCCGGAGCCAAGCGGCGGTGGCTCTGGCCCGCGGTCGCGGCCGCGCTGGCGGTCGCGCTCGCCGGCGGCCTGACGTGGGCCCGGTGGAGCGCGACGCGCGCGCCCGCGCTCGCCGGCGCGGTGCTCGCGCCACCGGTGACGGCCTACGACTTCCGCCTGCGGGACCAGGATGGCCGCCCGGTCGCGCTCTCGGACCTCCGGGGCAAAGTCGTCGCGCTCACGTTTCTGTACACCCACTGCCCCGACGTCTGCCCGCTGATCGCGGAGCAGATGCGCGCGGCCGCGCGCGAGCTCGGGGATACCGCCCGGGGCGCGGCGTTCGTGGCCGTGAGCGTCGACCCGCGCGGCGATACGCCGGCCTCGATCCGGCAGTTCCTCAAGCTGCACCGGGTCGAGGGGCTCCTCACGTACCTGCACGGGTCGTTCGCGGAGCTGCGACCGGTCTGGGCGCACTACTACGTCGGGAGCGACGCCCGAGAGGTGAACCCCGAGGCCGCCGCGGCGTCCACGCCGACACCCCAGCTGGTGGGCCACACCGCGATCGTCTACGTGATCGACCCGCGCGGGCGGATCCGCGCGTTCCTGCCCGGGAACCTCGATCCCAAGGACCTCGTCACGGATATCCGCGCGCTGGCGGCACAAGCCACGAAGTAAGCAGGTCCCGTCCCGTTCTCCACGCCGCAACCGGGCGCTGGCGCGCCGGGAGGGCGCTATTCCGCAACGGCGTGGAGGTCCCCCAGCGGCAGCAGGTAGTCGGCGTACGCGTCGTAGACGCCCTTGCACGTGAAGAGGAAGATCTGCCGGCCGCGCGCGAGCTCCCGGAGCGTGGCCATCGCCGCGGCCTGGCGGACGTCGTCGTAGGCCAGGAACGGGTCGTCCATGAAGAGAGGCGGCCGGCGGCCGCCGGACAGCACGTCCACCAGCCCGAGGCGGAGGGCCAGGTAGCACTGGTCCACGCCCCCGCTGCCGATCTCCCGCTCGGCCACCGCGGCCCACTCCTTGGGCGGCCCCACCCACACCCTGGGCGCGAGCGTCTGGTCGTCCACCTGGAGCCGCTCGTACACCCCGCCCGAGAGGCCGCGCAGATACTCGCTCGCGCGCTGCTCGAGCCGCTCCCTGCCCAGAGCGACGACCTGGCGGTAGGCGTCCGCGAGGACCTCCCGGGTGAGCCGCAGCACCTCGACGTGGCGTTGCCCGCGCGCGAGGCGCGAGCGCACCTCGGCGAGCTCCTCTTCCACCCGCGCCAGGTCGTCGTGGGGCGAGCGCCCGGCAATCCACCCCTCGAGCCGCTGGAGCTCGGCCCTGGCCGCGTCGCGTTCCCGCTTCCGCTGCTCGACGTCCGCGTGCAATCGCTGGAACGCGGCGGGATCCAGGCGCCTGAGCGCGAGGTCTCGGGCCTCGCGCTGCGCCCGCGCCGCGCCCAGGTCCACCAGGACGCGCCGGTACTCCAGGGCGAGCGCCTCGCGCGGGCGGCCGCCCAGGATCCCGTCGAGGATCTCCCGGGCGGCCTCGCGCCGCCGGCGGGCCTCCAGATACCGCTCCCGGGACTCCACGACCTCCTGGACAGAAGAGGCACCGAGCGCCTCGAGGCGCCGGCGCACCGCCTCCCGGGCCTCGAGCGCCTCCCGCCGGAGAGAGGCGACGCGCCGCGCCTCCTCGCTGCGCCTCCGGGCGAGCGCGGCAGCTTCGACCGCCGCGCGCGCGTGCCGCCGGTGGGCCAGCACGGCCGCCGCTCCCAGAAACGCCGCCGCGAGCAGCAGCCCGATGCCCCACACGGCGTGGCGGCCCGCGAGCAAGCCGAGCCCGACGCCGCCGGACGCGATCGCGGCCACGGCGCCGTACGCGGCGGCGCGCGCGGAATGCGTGTGCATCGGGGCGGGCTCCTCGGGCCCCGCGGGATCCCCGGGGAGCGCGGCCGCCTCCTGCTCGAGCACCTCGGCGCGCAGCGCGGCCTCGGTGAGCGCCCGCACCGCCTCGGGATCCGGGGGGAGCGGGGCCAGCGCGCACTCGCGATCCGCCTCGTCGATCGCCCGCGCCTGCGCGTCGACCCGCTCCAGCACGGACCGCAGCTCCCCGGCGCGGCCGCTCAGCTCCTCGCACCTCCGGTCCAGGTCGTAGAGCTCCCGATTGGCCTCGAGCAGGGCCTCGTCGCTGCGCACCTGCTGCTCGAGCGCAACGACGCGCGCGGCGAGCCGGTCACGCTCGGCCACCGCCCGCTCGATCGCCGCGACCTCGGCGGCCAGCCGGTGCTGCTCCGCGGCGAGCTGGGCGGCCCGGTCTTCGTCGCGCTTGAGCGGGCCGGGGGTGCGGGCCACGCCCCGCAGGCCGACCTCCATGCGCCGGATCTTGTCGTCCAGCGCCCGCAGGACCCGGCCCGCGTCGTTCTCCCCGCCGGTCATGATCCGGGCCAGGCGCGTGCCGATCTCCTCCTGCTCCCTCTGCACCGCCGCGAGCTCCCACTGGCCGATGTGCGCGGTCGCGCGGAACAGGGCGAGGCTGGGCAGCCCCAGGATCCTCCCGATCTGCTCCTCCACGGCCTTCGGGCTGTCCCACCGGTCCTCCCCGCACGTGAGCAGGACCTTGCGGGCCCCGAGGTCCTTCTGCAGACGGTACGTGCGGCCGTCCGCCTCGAACTCCAGCATCACCTCGCCCGGCCCGTCGTCGCCCCACGGACCGTAGCTCTGCGCCTCCGAGGGCCGGACCGGGTAGAGCGCCGCGGAGAAGGCGAGGTGCAGCGTGGACTTCCCGGCGTCGTTCCGGCCGCGAACGACGTTGAGGCCGGGACCGCACGCGAGCGTCTGGTCCGCGAGCTTCCGGAAGCGGCGGACGCGGACGCGGCGGATGATCATCGCGAGGCGCCCTCCGCGGCGCGGCGGGCCGCCGCGCGGAGGACGGGCGCCCTCACGAGAGCACCTCCCTGCCCTCGAGGAGCGCGACCCCGTACGCGAGCGCCTCCTCGGCGACCTCGCGCGCCTCCCCCTCCCGCGATGCGATCGCCGCCTGCATCTGCCGCACGAACCGGCCGATCACCGTCCCGTCCGGGTACTGCGACGCATCGACCGCGCCGGGGCGCAGGTGCGACTCGTCGCGGATCTCCAGCCGGAAGCACTCCGGCGCGAGGTCCTCGCGCAATCGCTCCACGTCCACGCGGTCGCGGAGCCCGACGAGCCCCCGCAGCGTGACCACGAGCGCGACGTCCGGGGCCGCGTGCGCGCGGAGGCCGCGGGCCACCGCCTCGGCGCCCCCCGCGGTCGCCACGTCGACGGTCACGCGGACCACGCGCCGCCGACCCACCTGCCGGCGCGCCACCTCCACCTCCCCGGGCGCCCGAAGCGTCACGAGGCACACGGTCCCGGACTCCGGCTCGTCCAGGTCGATCATCTCGGGCGCGCCGCTGTACCAGGCCGTGACGCCCCCGCTCGATACCTCTCGGGCCGAGTGCCAGTCCCCGAGCGCAAGGTAGTCCACGCCGCTCGCGGCGATCGCAGCGGCCGTGATCTGCCCGGCGCGGGCCGGGACGTCGGGGCGCTCGACGGTCCCGTGCGCGACCGCGACCAGGTACCGGGCGCGGCGGTCCACCGGGAGGCCCGCGAGCGGGCTCTCCGGGGAGGGGCCGGACACGACGGAGCGGCCGACGACCACGAGGTCTCGCTCGGGGAACGCCCGGGCCTCCGGGGCCGGGCCGAACACGGTGAGGTGCGCAGCCCGCGCGCCGAGCTCTCGCCACAGCGAGGCGCCGGGCCCCGACATCGGATCGTGGTTGCCGCCGACGACGCAGGTCGGGATCCCGGCGGCGCCGAGCCGGCCGAGGTGCTCGGCCGCAAACGCCACCTCGGCCCGCCCGGCCGTCGGGGAGTCGAAGAGGTCGCCGGCGATCAGCACCGCGTCGACGCGCTCCTCGAGCGCAAGCGCGATCACGCGGGCGAACGTCTCCCGGACCTGCCGCCGCTGCTCCAAGCCGCGCTCGCCGAGCACGTGGAACGTCGCGCCGAGGTGCACGTCGGAGGTGTGCAGCAGGCGGAGCATCATTCGGCCGTCGCGGTGAACGGGCAGATCTGCTGGAAGGCGCAGTACGGGCACGCCCGGTACGGATCCGGGGTGGCGGTGAACTGCTGCGCCCGGATCCCCGCGGCGGCGCGGAGGATCATCTCCCGCACCGGTTCGAGGGCCGCGTCGTCCCTGCGGGCGCGCCCGACGAGGATCTCGCGGCCCAGGAAGTGGAGCTCGACGCGGTCCGGGAGCCGCCCGAACACCTGCTGGTACGCGAGCGCGTAGATCGCGAGCTGCTCGCTCTCGCGGGCGCGGCGATCGGCCTGCTCCTGGGTGCGGACGTCGGTGCTCTTGAAGTCGATGATCACGACCTCCGAGCCGCGCGCGTCCACCCGATCCCAGCGCCCCCGCAGCAGGACGGAACCGAGGGGGAACCGGAACTCCCGCTCCACGAACGTCGGGACCGTCCCGCTCCGCTCCTGGTACTCGAAGAACCGCCGCAGCGTCTGCCGCCCGGCCTCCAGGCGCTGGTCCTCGTGCTCGCGGCTGAGGAACCCCTCGTTGACCCACGACCGCTCGAAGTGGGCGACGAGGTCCTCCGCGGTGACCGGCTGGCGCCGGGCCTTCCGGCGGTTGTACTCGCGCACCGCCTCGTGCAGGGCGGCCCCGTACACGACGCGGTGGTCCCGCAGCACCGGGATGCGCAGGACGTGGATGTACCGGTACTTGTAGGGGCAGGTCACGTAGTCGTCGACCTGCCGGAACGACAGCGGCAGCGGGTCCGCTCCCGGCGGCACCAGGAACGTGGGCACGCTCGCCGCCGCGGGCGGCGCGTGGCGCTCGACGGCCTGGGCCGCCGAGGCCCGGACGGTCTCCGCGTCGACCGTCGGCAGATCGAGCGCCTCCAGCACGAACCGGCTGACCTTGCGCGGCCGCGCCCCGCCGTAGTCCGTCGCGCTCGTCAGGTACAGCTCCTCGCGCGCCCGGGTCATCCCCACGTAGCACAGGCGCCGCTCCTCCTGCACGTGGAAGTCGCCCTCCGGGAGGAGGTCCTTCATCAGCGCATCCGGGAGCGGCAGCGGCTCCCGCCGGGCGCGCGACGGGAACTTGTCGGAGACGAGGCTGACCATGAACACGACCGGGAACTCCAGGCCCTTGGCCTTGTGCACGGTCAGCACGTTCACCGCGTCGACGTCCGGCTCGATCTCCGCCGTGGGCGGGTCGTCGCCCGCCTCGATCAAGAGGTCCAGGTACGCGACGAACGCCGGCACGCGGTCCACCGGGACGAGCGCCCCGAACCGCGCCACGAGGTCGAAGAACTTGGCGATGTTGCCGACCTTCTGCTCGTCCTCCGGCTTCCCGGACGACGAGAGCCGGCCGATGTAGCCGGTGCGGGTGACGAGGTACTCGTAGAGCACACGCCCGGTCGGGGCCTGCGAGGCGAGGCGGGTCATCGCCTGCAGGTCCTCGACGAGGGTGGCGATCACCGCGCGCCCCTCCGCGGAGACCTCCACGTCCGGGAGCTGGGCGAGGTGGCGGTAGACGTGGGCGAGCGGCCGGTTCCTGCGGGTGGCGTAGCTCATGCAGCAGGCGAGGTCCTGGGGCGGCACCTCGTAGAGCGGTGAGGCGCTCAGGTAGTAGAGCGAGAGGCTGTCGCCGGGGTGCGCGAGGGTCCGGAGGAACGCGGCCAGGAGGCGGATCTCCTCGCGGTCGTACAGGCCGCGGCTCCCGGAGAAGCGCACCGGGATGCCGCGCACGTTGAGCGCGCGGAGAAACGGCTCCGCGTCGCGGTTGGCGCGGACGAGGATCGCCACATCCCGGTACCGCCAGCGGCCGGCGGCGACCTGCCGCGCGATCCGATCGGCGACCCCATCGGCCTCGCTGCTCAGCGTGTCGAAGTGCAGGTGACGCGGCAGGCGGCCGGGCCCCGACGCGGCCACCAGCCGCTTGTCGATGCCCTGGCGGACCTCGAGGCGGTCGGGATCGTTGTGCCGGATCAGCCGGTACGCGGCGTCGAGGATGAACTGCGTCGAGCGGTAGTTGCGCGTGAGCACGACCGTCCGCGCGTCCGGATAGTCGCGTGCGAAGAAGGCGATGTTGCTGTACGACGCGCCGCGCCAGCGGTAGATCGCCTGGTCGTCGTCGGCCACGACCGTGAGCTCCCGGCGGCCCCCGGCGAGCAGCTTCACGAGCTCGAACTGCGCGTAGTTGGTGTCCTGGAACTCGTCCACGAGCACGTACCGGAAGGTCTCCTGATAGGCGCGGAGCACCGTGGGGTGTTGCCGCAGCAGCCGCAGGGTGAGCGTGATGAGATCCCCGAAGTCCACGCGGCCCTCCCGCCCGAGGAGCTGCTGGTACACGCGGTACGCGGCGGCCAGCTCCTGCTGCTGGCACGCCTGCTCGGCCAGCACGGCGTCCTCCGGATGCGACCGCGCCTCGGCCGCGAGGCGTTCCGCGTACGCGGCGTACTCCTCGGGCGTCACGTCCTCGTCCTTCGCCCTGCTGAAGAGGGCGACGAGCGCGTCCACGTGCCGGGCCGGGTCCCCGAGCGGCCGGAAGTAATCCAGCGGCAGCTCGAACAGCCGCTCGCGGAGGAAGATCGCCTGCTCGGCGCGGCTCAGCACGCGAAAGTCCGGCGAGAGGCCGACGTGGAGCGCATGCTCGCGCAGGACGCGATCGCCGAACGCGTGGAACGTGCCGATCCACGCCTGCGTGTACCCGTACGGGACCAGGCGGTCGACCCGCTCCTCCATCTCGGCCGCCGCGCGGTCGGTGAACGTGAGCGCGAGGATCTGCTCCGGCCGGGCGCGGCGCGTCGCGATCAGGTACGCGATCCGCCGGGTGATGACGCGCGTCTTGCCGGTGCCCGCGCCGGCCACGATCAGGAGCGGGCCCGAGGCGTGCGTGACCGCCGCGCGCTGCTCCGGGGTCAGGTCCGCGAGGATCGCCTCGGCGGACGGGGACAGGGTGCGCGTCGGCGGACCGCCGGATGCGGCCGCCGGGCCCCGCGAGCCGGGAGCGTCCTCCGCCGGGGGGGCCAGGGCCGATCCCGGCGCTGGCCCCTCTGCCGGGTCTGCGCCCGCGAGCGTCAGCGCCAGCTGGTCGGGCGGGGTGTGGGCGTTGCGGCGGCCACGCATTCGGGCGATCCTCCGCCTCCTGATCGTGGAGCCTCGTCACCGCTACATCCACGGGCGCCGGGCCCGCTCCGGCCGGGCTCCCGGCGCCGCTTCGCGATCACATCACCTCGGCTCGTCATCGGGCGGGTCCGGCGGCGCGCCGCGCCTCATCGACCGGAGCAGCCGCGCGATCGTGCGGGAGGCGAAGCCACGGCGCTCGAGGAGGCCGGCGAGACGGCGGAGGCGCGCCTCCGGCGCGAGGTGGGCGTACGCGCGCGCGCGCCGCGCCACGAGCTCGCGGGCCGCTCGCTCCTCCGTCGCGGAGAGGTCCTCCCGGCTAGCGGCCTCGCGGATCGCCTGCTCGATCACCGCGGCCGGCGCGCCCTTCTCGCGCAGCTCCCAGCGCAGGCGCGCCACCCCTCGTCCGTGGGGCGCGCGCCCCGCGATCCACTGCCGCGCGAACGCGAGATCGTCGAGGTAGCCGGCCGCGGTCAGGTCGCGGAGCACCGCGCGCACGTGGACGTCGGGGATCCCGCGCCGGCGGAGGCGCTCGCGCATCTCGGCGACCGTCCGGGGGCGGGAAGCCAGGAGGCGCAGGGCCTGCCGCCGCGCGCGGAGGTAGGCGTCGGTGGACTCGAGCTGCGCGAGCACCTCGGCGTCGAGCGGCTCGCCCGGCGCGAGCCCGCATCGCGCGAGCTGCTCCACGTCGACGTGCAGGCGGCGGCCGTCGTCGAGCACGAGAAGGCGCAGCTCCGGGAGGCGGTGCAGGGGGCGGATCTGCGCGACCGTCGGCATCTCAGGGCACGCTGCTCACAATTCGCGCCGCCGGCGGCTGCGCCTGCCCGCGCGTGGACGATCGCGCTGGAATCGTGGGGGAGACACCCGCGGCGGCCGCGCCGCGGTGGAGGGGTGACACCGGCCCCGAGCCGGCCTCCCCGCGTCTCGGGGCCGGCCAAGTGGAGCCCGGGGCTCTCCGCGATACCCTGATACGCACCTCCGCTGTGGCAGAGGAGGACCGCCGGTCACGTCCGGCCGGCGTCCACCGCGCTCAGCGACCCGTCGCCGCTGGGCGCGTGTGCGATCTCGGCTTACTTCTTGCCGGCTGCGACCGTGCTCGCCTCCCGTGACACTCGATGCGCCTCGGGCGCCCCTCCCCCGTCCCGCGGTGCGGCATCCGCCGGGGCGACCGGACGGGTGAGCCCGAGCTTCTCCCGCACGCGGAGCTCGATCTCCGCCGCGAGCTCGGGGTTGTTCTCCAGGAACTCCCGGGCGTTGTCGCGGCCCTGGCCAAGGCGCAGATCCTTGTACGCGAACCACGTGCCCGTCCGCGTCACGAGGCCGTGCAGCGAGGCCACGTCGAGCAGGCTCCCCGCCTTGCTGAGGCCCCGCGGGAAGATGAGGTCGGCCTCGGCCTCGCGGAACGGAGCGGCCAGCTTGTTCTTGACCACTTTGATCCGGACCCGCTGGCCGAGGACCTGGTCGCCCGACTTGATCGACTCCGTGCGGCGGATCTCCATGCGCACCGAGGCGTAGAACTTGAGCGCCCGTCCGCCGGTGGTCGTCTCCGGGTTCCCGAACATGATCCCGATCTTCTCGCGGATCTGGTTGATGAACACGACCGTGGTGCGGGACTTGCTGATCGCGCCGACGAGCTTCCGGAGGGCCTGCGACATCAGCCGGGCCTGCAGCCCGACGTGCGAGTCGCCCATCTCGCCCTCCAGCTCGGCCCGCGGGACGAGCGCGGCGACCGAGTCGACGACCACGACGTCGATCGCGCCGGAGCGCACCAGCATCTCCGCGATCTCGAGGGCCTGCTCCCCGGAGTCCGGCTGCGAGATCAGCAGGTTGTCGACGTCCACGCCGACGTTGCGGGCGTACTCGGTGTTGAGCGCGTGCTCCGCGTCGATGAACGCGCCGATGCCCCCCTCGCGCTGCGCTTCGGCGATGATGTGATACGCCAGGGTCGTCTTCCCGGAGGCCTCCGGGCCGTAGATCTCCACCACCCGGCCGCGGGGGACGCCGCCCACGCCGAGGGCGGCGTCCAGCGCCAGCACGCCGGTGGGGATGACGTCCACGACGAGCTTGGCCTGATGCTCCCCGAGCTTCATGATCGAGCCCTTGCCGAACTGCTTTTCGATCTGCGAGAGAGCCAGGTCGAGGGCGCGCTGCCGCTCGTTCATGACGATGTTCCCTCCCGGCCGGCACGTGGTGACGCTGGAACCGCCTCCACTCTACCAAACGTATGTTCGCTTCGTCAAGGATCCCGCCGCTTCCTCCCGCCACTATAGCCCGGTAGGCGGTGAGGTGTCAAGATATCTAAACATCACTTTCGACCGCGGCGCCGAGGGGCTCCCGCGCGACCTCGCGGTAGATCGGCCCCCGCGGCCGCAGCGTGCTCTCCATCACGGAGAGCGCGTCCACGCCCTGGCTGCCGACGACGCAGCCCTCCGCGCCGGGGAGCACGCCGGACAGATCCGGCGGCCGCCCTCCGGCGCGGGCGCGGGCCACGGTCAGGTGCGGCCGGAACGGGCGGTCCGCGGCCGGGAACTTCCGCCGGCGCAGCGCCGCCTCCAGGGACGCGGCGAGCGCCGCGAGACGGTCCGATCCCTCCTGCACCCCGATCCAGACGACGCGGGGCGCCCGCGCGGAGGGAAACGCGCCCATCCCGGCCAGCGTGATCTCGAACGGCGCGGCCGGCGCGGCCGCCTCGCGCGCGGCCTCGATCGCGCGGGCGAGCTGCGCCTCGGTGATCCCGCCGAGGAACCGGAGGGTGAGGTGCAGGTTCCCGGGCGCGACCCACCGCAGCCGCTCGGCCGCGGGGCCCAGCAGCGTCCTGGCCCGCGCCGCGGCATCGACGAGCGCCGGCGCCAGCAGGACCGCGATGAAGATCCGGCAGCGCTCCTGGCCGGCACGAGGATCGCGGCGGTCCGTGTGCGACCTCATCTCCGCGGCAAGGCTACCGCACGCTCCGGGTGCTGACGTTCGGATTCCGGCCGGACCTCGCGACACGCGCGTCGTATCCCGCCCGCGGCGCCGTCGATCTCCTCGCCATGGTGGCACCGTGCCCGCCCGCGACGCCTAGGCGCTAACGTCCGAGGCGCAGGAGGTGGAGGCGGATCAGGTCGAGGGCGGTCTGCGAGGCGAGGTACTGCACGCCCTCCCGGCCTGGCTCGGTTCCGTACCGCATCTCGTGCACGTCCGTGCCGCCCGCGTGCGCGAGCGCGATGAAGACGAGCCCCACCGGCTTCTCGGGCGTCGCCCCGCCTGGTCCCGCGATCCCGGTCGTCGCCAGGCCCAGGTCCGTGCGCGCCTGCGCGCGGGCGCTCTCGGCCATCGCGCGCGCGACCTCGGCGCTCACGGCCCCGTGCCGCTCCAGCAGCTCGCCGGGGACGCGCAGCCACCGCCGCTTGGCCTCGTTGCTGTACGCGACGATGCCCCCGTCGAGGTAGGTCGAGGCGCCGGGCGTCCGCGCGAGCCGGCGCGCGACGAGCCCCGCCGTGCAGGACTCCGCGAGCGCGATCGACAGGCGGTGCGCCGCGAGCGCGCGGGCGACGACCTCTTCCAGCGGCGTCTCGCCGACGGCGTACACCGCGTCCCCGAGGCGCTCGCGCAGCACCGCCTCGGCCTCGACGAGGAGGCGCTCGACCTCGGGCTCCGTGCCCCGCGCGGTCACGCGCAGGTGGCACTCGCCCGTGTGCGCGTAGGGCGCGATCGTGGGGTTGAGGCCGGCCCGCATCAGGTCGCGGACCCGGTCCTCGACCGCCGACTCGCCGAGCCCCGTGACCCGGAGGATCCTCGAGCGGATCACCTCGCCGCCGGCGAGGCCGCGCGCGCGCAGGTAGGGCACCACGTGGTCCTCCATCATCCCGCGCATCTCGCGCGGCACGCCCGGGAGGAAGACGAGGGTCTTCCCGCCGTGCTCGACGATCACGCCCGGCGCGCTGCCCCGGGTGTTGGGGATCATCCGGGCGCCTCGAGGCAGCATCGCCTGCTTCCGCTGCTGCCCGGTCATCGGGCGGTTGCGCCGGCGGAAGAACGCCTGGACGTGCGCCCACGCCTCCTCGTCGACCTCGAGCGGCAGCCCGAGCGCCTCCGCCACCGCGGCCACCGTCAGGTCGTCGTCGGTGGGGCCCAGCCCTCCGGTGGAGATGACGAGGTCGACCCGGCTCAGCGCGTGCAGGAAGACGTCCTGCACCCGCCGCGCGTTGTCGCCCACCGTGGAGCGGTAGTACACCGCGATCCCGAGGTCGGCGAGCACGGTGCACAGGTACGTCGCGTTCGTGTCGAGGATCTGGCCGAGCAGGTGCTCGGTGCCGACGGAGACGATCTCCGCGCACGCCAACGGACGCCCGCCTGCGGGGACGGCGTCGCTCATGCCGCGGCGACCGGCGGCGGTGCGCCGGGGATGCGCGGGAGGACGCGGACCGCGCTCACGGCCGTGCGGGCGTCGAGGCCGTCGCGATGAAGGTCCGGTCGACGACGTCTCCCGGCTTCCCGAGGCGGCCGAGCGCGTGACCGTTTACCGTCACGTCGAGGGCGCTCGCGTTGCCGATCCGGATCGTGATCTGGCGGCGGGCCTCCCAGACCTGCCGGTCGCCGGCGCTGAGGAACCCCTCGTACACGGTCACGCCGTCGGCGACCGTGCGGACCCAGGACCGATCCGTGGCGACCACCACCATGCGCAGCGGGCTCGTGAGCGCGCCGGGGGCGGTTGGCGCCGGCGCGGCCGGCGCGGGCGGGGCGGGCGGCGCCGCTGCGGGCTGCTGCGGCGGCTGTGCCGGCTGGGACGACGGGCTCTGGCGCGCGGCCAGCGTGCGGCCTGGCGTTCCCGGACCGACACGCGCGGGCGATGGTGCCACGGGCGCGGCGGCGGGAGGCGTCTGCGCGAACTGCCGGATCTGACCGTACAGCATGTACGCGAGCCCCACGAGCCCGAGGATGAGGACCGCCGCGATCGCCGTGATGACGCGGCGGGCGCGCGACGGCGGCGTCGCGGGGGTGATCCGGACCTCGACCGGCGCACCGTGGGAGACGGCGGGACCGGCGCGGAGATCGGGGTAGAGCCCGATCAACTCGTCGGCCGGAAGCCCCAGGTACGACGCGTAGACACGCAGGAAGCCCCGGGCGTACGCGCTGCCCGGGAGCTCGCCGAACGCCTCGGCCTCGAGCGCTTCCAGGTAGCGCCGCCGGATGCGCGTCGCTGCCTCAATCTCGTCCAGGGAGAGCCCGCGGGCCTCCCGGGCGTTGCGCAACCGCTCGCCGATTCCGCGCTCCGCCATCCGGATGCCGACTTCTTGAGCGGGAGAAGGGTTTCCTGCGCCGGCCGGCCGCACCGGGCGACGCGGCGCGGCTCGCCGGTAAGCCGCGCCATTTTTGCGAGTGGACGCGGCGGGCCCGCGCTGCGCACCCCCGGGGCCGCAACGGATCGCCGCGCTCCCGCGGTCCGCTGGGGCGGGACGCCGCTCCTCAAGCGGACGCGGGCGCCCCGCGGCCGATCCGTCTCGCTGCGCCCCTTCACGCTTCGGCGATCATGCGCCAATGCGGCCGTGCGGAACTTCCGTGGCAGCTACGGTGCGTGGGGGCTCGCCTTCGCGTGCCTTACGAACGCGACGACGCGCTAGCCGCCGTCCTCGGCCGGCTCCGGCTCCGCGGGGCGCGCCGGCCGGCCGCCGGGCGCCGCGCGAAGCAACCGCTCCAGCTCGTCCAGGCCGACCAGCACGTCCCGGGGGCTGCTGCCCTGCGCCGGGCCGACGATCCCTTTCTCTTCGAGCTGATCCACGACCCGCGCCGCGCGGACGTAGCCGATCCGCATCTTGCGCTGCAGCAGCGAGACCGACGCGTACCCCGCGCGCACGACGAGCCGGGCGGCGTCCTGGAGCAGCGCGTCGTCCGCGCTGGCCTCCTCCGGCTCGCCCTCCGCGCCCGCCCGCACGAGCGACTCCACGTACGCGGGCTCGCCCTGCGCGCGCCAGAACTTCACGAGACGCTCGGTCTCCGCGTCGCTGATGAACGCGCCCTGGACGCGCGTCGGCCGGGTCGCGCCGATCGGGGCAAACAGCATGTCCCCGCGCCCGAGCAGCTTCTCCGCTCCGGGGTGGTCGAGGATCGTGCGGCTGTCGACCTGCGAGCTCACCGAGAACGCGATCCGGGACGGGATGTTGGCCTTGATGAGCCCCGTGATGACGTCCACCGACGGGCGCTGGGTCGCCACCAGCAGGTGGATCCCGGTCGCCCGCGTCATCTGGGCGAGCCGGCAGATGATCTCCTCGAAGTCGGCCGGCGCGATCATCATCAGGTCGGCCAGCTCGTCGATGATGATGAGGATGTACGCGAGCGGCCGGTCCGGGTGCTGCGCGTTGAACGACTGGATGTTCCGGACGCCGTCGCGCGCGAACATCTCGTACCGGCTCTCCATCTCCTGGATCGCCCACCGCAGCTTGGAGGCGGCCTCGCGGGGGCCCGTGACGACGGGGCTGAGGAGGTGCGGGATCCCGTTGTAGTTCGTCAGCTCGACGCGCTTCGGGTCGATCAACAGGAACCGGACCTGCTCGGGGGTCGCGCGGAACAAGATGCTCGCGATCATGCTGTTGATCGCGACGCTCTTGCCGGCACCGGTCGCGCCGGCGATCAGGAGGTGCGGCATCGTCACCAGATCCGCCACCACCGGCGTGCCGGCGATGCCTTTCCCGACCGCGACGGTCAGCGGCGACGGCGATCCCCGGAACTCCTCGCTCGCGAGGATCTCGCGCAGGTGGACGAGCCCGGGCCGCTCGTTCGGCAGCTCCACGCCGATCGCGGACTTGCCCGGGATCGGCGCCTCCAGCCGGACGCTGGAGGCCGCGAGCGCCAGCGCGATGTCGTTCTGGAGGCTCGTGATCTTCTGCACCTTCACGCCGGGGGCCGGCTGCAGCTCGTAGCGGGTGACCACCGGCCCGGTCTCCCAGCGCACGACCCTGGCGTCGACGCCGAAGCTGGCGAGGGTCTTCTCGAGGTTGCGGGCGACCTCGTCGGGATCGACCTTGCCGGACCGCGCCTTGCCGGGCGGGAACGTGTCCAGCAGCGACAGCTCCGGCAGCGAGTACGCGCGGCTGGGCTCGAGAGGCAGGGTGAGCGGCTCTTGCGCGGCGAGCGGCTTCCGGCGCCGCGGCCGCCCGTTCGCTGAGCCCGCGGCGCCCTCCCGCGCCGGCGACGCGGCGCGCCCGGCCCCGACCGCCACCGGCTCCGCGGCGCCCTGCCCGGCGTCCGCGTCGTCCTCGCGCACCACGGACGCGGGCACGGCGCCCACTTCCCCTGCCGCCGCGGTTGCGTCCCGGGCCTCCGGCTCCGCCCGCGGCCCGGACACCTCGATACCGGCAGCCGCCGGAGGCGCCTGCGCCGCGGCGAGCGGGGCGACGTCCGGCATCGCGCCGGATGTCGCCTGCGTCCCGGCCGGGGTGCCCCGGGTCCCGCTCAGGGACGCGACCCGGCCCGCGATCTCACGCGCCGACGCACGCCAGGCCCGGCCGGCGCCGGCGCACAGCCGGCCGGCGCGGGCGAGCGTCCACCCGAAGGCCCGCAGCGCTGCGCGCGAGGAGGCCGCGGTCGCCCGGATCAGGGCGGGGACGGCAGCCGCGCACGCGGCCGCCGCCGCGCGCGCGGCACGCAGCAGCGCGCGCAGCGCGTCGCCCGCCGAGATGCCGGAGAGGAGCAGCCCCGAGGCGAGCGCCCCGAGCGCCACGGCGGTCCACAGCCCGGGCTCGCCCACCACCCGCCGCAGCGCGACTTCGAGCGCGGCGCCCACGTATCCCCCGCCCTTGCGGCCGGACGCCGCGAGCCACTCGCGACCGGCCGGATAGCGCAGGTGCAGGGCGACGAGCGCGACCGCGTACCCGGCGACGAGGCCCCACAGCCGCGTGCCGAGGCGGAACGTCGCCTCGACGTACATCGAGAGACCGGCGAGGAAGCAGAGAATCGGGAGGGCCGGGGCCGCGCTTCCCGCCGCCTGCCCCGCTCGCGCGGCGAGATACCGCGGGACGACCGCGGTCTGCTCGGGCACGAGGCTCACGCCGAGCAGCAGCGCGATGGCGACGAGCCCGGCGCCCACCGCCTGCGCGGGCGAGCGGCGGGACCTCGCGTGTCCGGCGCGGGCCGCCTTCCGTCTGGCCACGTGTGGCCTCCTGTGCTGCGATCGCTAGTCCAGCCTACCCCGCCCCGGCGCACCGCACCGCCTCAGCGATGCGCCGGGGACCCCGGGGAGGATCGGCTCCGGTGATGCGAATTTCGTAGGGCCCCGGGCCTTCCTTTGGAGGGTTTCCGGGAGACGCTCCTGTGTCGGATGCCGTGACTGCCGCGCGTACCCCGCCTCGTGACCACAACGGCCAGGGGACAGTTACAGGGCGGTCCCGCGAATTCCTGCCGTCCCGCGCGGGCGCGCCGGGCATCACCCCTCCCCCGTCGCGGGGAGGCGACGAGGGACCTCCACCGCCCTCGCTCCGGACCGCCCGCCACGGCTGCGCGACGGCGCGCTACACCTCGACCAGCATCGGGAGGATCATCGGCTGCCGGCGCGTCCGGTCGAACAGGAACCGGCCGAGCGCCTCCCGGATCGCCGACCGGATCGCCGCCCACTCCGTGACGCCGCGCTCGCGGCACCGCGTGACGGCCTCGCGCACCTTTCGCTTGCTCTCGTCGATGAGCTCCCCGGATTCGCGCACGTAGACGAACCCGCGCGAGACGATGTCCGGCTCCATCACGAGGTCGCCCGTCTGGCGGTCGAGCGCCACGAGCGCGATCAGGATGCCATCCTGCGCGAGCTGCCGGCGGTCTCGCAGCACGATCGCCCCGACGCCGCCGAGGCCGTCGACCAGCACGGAGCCCGCGTCCACCGACCCGCGGTGCGTGACCCGCTCGCTGGAGAGCTCCAGGATCTGGCCGTTCTCGGCGATCGTGCTGCGCTCCTCGGGGATCCCGACCTCCCGCGCCAGCCGGCGGTTGAGCACCAGGTGCCGGTACTCGCCGTGCACCGGGATGAACAGCCGGGGCCGCAGCAGGGTGAGCATGAGCTTGAGCTCCTCCTGACAGGCGTGGCCGGAGACGTGCACGGAGGGGCCGTGGATCACCTCGGCGCCCTGCCGGTAGAGGTGGTCGATCGTGCGCGCCACCATGCCCTCGTTGCCCGGGATCGGGGTGGCCGAGAAGATGACGGTGTCGCCGCGCTTGATCGTGACGGTCCGGTGCTGGCCGGTCGCCATCCGCGTGAGCGCGGAGAGCGGCTCTCCCTGGCTGCCGGCCGTCAGGATCGCCACCTGCGGGTCCCGCAGGCCGCGCACCTGCTCCAGCGGCACCAGGGTCCCGCGCGGGATCGCGAGCGCCCCCAGCTCCGACGCGATCGTCACCGTGTCGACCATGCTCCGGCCCGCGACGGCCACCTTGCGGCCGTGGCGGGCGGCGGTGGCGAACACCTGCTGCAGACGGTGCACGTTGCTCGCGAACGTCGTCACGAGGATCCGGCCCGACGCGCGGGCGAAGATCTCGTCCAGCGCCTGACCGACCAACCGTTCCGACGGCGCGTACCCCGGCCGCTCGACGTTGGTCGAGTCCATCAGGACCGCGAGCACCCGCTCCTCGCCGATCTCGGCCAGGCGCGAGAAGTCGGTGGGCCGGTCGTCGATCGGCGTCTGGTCGAACTTGAAGTCGCCGCTCCACACCACCGTGCCCGCCGGGGTCCGGACGACGACCGCGCAGGCCTGGGGAATGCTGTGGTTGACGTGGACCAGCTCCACCTCGAAGGGCCCGATCCGCACGCGCCGGCGCGGCTCGACGGGCACGGCGGTGAGCCGGCCGGTGCCGGGCGTCTCCTCCACGCGGCGCCGCGCGAGCCCGAGCGTGAGCGGGGTCCCGTAGACCGGGACGGGCGTCACCCGGAGCAGGTACGGCAGGCTCCCGACGTGGTCTTCGTGCCCGTGCGTGAGCACAGCCCCGTGCACGGTCCCGAGCTGCGCCAGCACGCGGTAGTCGGGGACCACGAAGTCGATCCCGAGCTCCTCTTCCTCCGGGAACTTGAGCCCGGCGTCGACGACGAGGGCATCGGCGCCGTAGCGGAGGACCGTGCAGTTCTTACCGATCTCCCCCAGGCCGCCGAGCGGGATCACCTGCAGCGCCGGGCCGTGCGCGCGCGGCTTCTGCCCGGCCGGGGGCGGCCGCCTGTCGCCGGCCGCCCCGGGCGATTTGGTCAGGCCAGGCGCGGCCGCGCGAGCGCCGGAGCGGCGTCGCCGCCGGCGGCGGCCATCCCCGCCGCGGACGGGCGCGCCCTTGCCGTCCGGCGGGGATCCCGCGGTCGGACCGGCGGGAGCGGGCGTCGGCGGCGCTGCCCTCTCCGTGCGCGACCCTCCTACGTGCGCTCCGGCAGGCGCCCCGCCAGGTCCTGTGACCTGAAGGGGCCCGGCTCCGCGATGAGGCGCCGCGCGGCATCCACCTGACCCCACGTGTTCCAGAGCAGGACGCCCCGCACGCGACCGCCTTCCAGGTAGTACACGACCCCCTCCCGGAACGGGTCCTTCCAGTCGGCAACCATCTCGAGCCTGGAATCGAGGTCGCCCACCGCCTCGTACCCCAGCTCGAACAGGTCCGAGTAGAAGAGCGGCAGATGGTCGTACGCCTGACCCGCGCCGGCCATGGCCCGGCCGGCCGCCCGCCCCATCGTGTTGGCGTTGTCCTCGTGCTCGACCCGGATGCGCTTCCCGAGCGCGGGGTTGGGGAACGCGGCGACGTCGCCGGCCGCGTACACGGCCGGGTGCGTCGTCTGGAGCCGCTCGTTCACGACGATGCCGTTCTCGACCGACAGCGCCGCCGCTTGCGCCAGCTCGGTGTTGGGCGCAATCCCGATGCCGGCGACCACCCCGTCGACGGCGAACCGCCCGCCGCCCCGGCTCACCACGGTCGCTTGTCCGTCCGGCCCGCGCTCGAGGCCCGCCGCGGCCTCCCCGGGGCGCACGTCGACCCCTCGCTCGCGGTAGAACGCGTTGAGGAACTGCGACAGGTCGTCCGGAAAGAGGTGAGCGCCCACGCCCCGGCCCGGAAAGAGCATGACGACGTCCTTGTGGTTCATCGCAAGCGCCGCGGCGATCTCCGAGCCGATGAACCCGCCTCCCAGGACCGCGAACCGCTGCCCGCGGTCCGCGAGGCCGCGCAGGCGCGTGTAGTCGTCGAGCGTCCGGAAGTAGACGATGTCGTCGCCGCCGAACGGCAGCCGCCGGGGGGAACCCCCGGTGGCCAGCAGCAGCCGCTCCCACGTGTACGAGGTGCCGGCGTCGTCGGTCGCGCGCCGGAGCGCGACGTCGAGATGCCGGATGCGGCGCCCCAGATGGAGCTCGACGCCGCGGTGGTCCGTCTTGCGCCACACGCTGTCGACGGGCTTCCCCTTCCAGAGCGCCTTCGAGAGCGGCGGCCGGTCATAGGGCCGGTGCGGCTCGGCCCCGACGAGCCCGATCGCCCCCTCGGGGTCGACGTCGCGGATGCCCTGGACGGCGGCATCGCCCGTCATGCCGCCTCCCACGATGAGGTACTTGTAGTGCGGCACGGCTCGCCTCCCCGTCGGATGTATCGTTATTGTACTGCACCGGCCAAGCACCGCAGAAGTCGTGCCGTGTTGCCGGTGTCCGGTAGCGGTGCAGGAAGGGGCGCGGGGACCTGCCCGGAGCGGACGCCGGTCTCGGTCTGGACCGACCCACATAGCGGAAGGTCTCGACCCCGTCGGGCCTGCGGCGCTCCGGTCGAGGCGGCTGCGCCCGCCCGTCCGCCGCCCCGCACGGAAGCGAGGCCGCGTCGGCTGGGAGCGCAGGGCAGGCCCCGTCCCACGGCGCCATCCCTCGGCAGGCTCGTGCGACTCTTTACGCGCGTTGCCACCCCGCCGGCACCGGGCGTCCCGCAACGGCATCCCTCGCCAGGCTCGTAAGACAGAGCGGTGGCGCGCTCACTGGAACTTGCTCGGGAACTGCTTGGCGATCCCGTCCGCGAGCGCGTCGGCGAGCGTGTAGATCTGCTTGATCATCGGCTCCCACTCGTCGGCCTCGCTCGACCAGTCCGCCTTCGCGGCCGCGTCGATCTCCATGACGTGGTGCTGCACGTGGCTCACGAGGAGCCCGTAGACGGTGCCCTCCGGCAGGTTCGGGTTTGCCGAGCTCACGAACGCGGCGATCGCCTTGCCGTTTCTCTGTAGCTCGCTCATGGCGGCCTGCTTGCGCGCCGCGCTGCCGCGGAACCCGTTGGCGAAGGCCGCCTTCATGTAGTCCTTCACCGCCTGGTAGTGCCCCACGAACAGCGTGGAGAACTTCTGGGCGGCCGCCTGGCCGTAGATCGGCGCGATGGACTGCCCGATGGCCTTGGCATTCTTGAGCCCGTACTCGTCGGCTTCGCTCGCCTCTCCTTTGACGCCGAGCCTGGTCGCGATCACGAGATCCCGCACCCAGAAGACGTGGTCCGCGTAGAGGGCACGGAGGGTCATCTTCAGCTCGGCCACCTTGGCCGGGTTGGCGGCCGCTTGGCTGCGCGCCGGGGGCGCGGTCCACGCGAGGAGCACGGCGACCGCGACGAAGCCGCTGAGAACCGAGCGAATCGTCAAGCGCACTGTCCATCACCTCCTGGGGGTTCGAGCCTTCAACTGGGACAGTAGCGCGCCGGGATAATAAGATCAATATACGCAGATAGTTTTGTTACAATCGTTACATTTGACACTAACTGGCGCCGGAGATACGATTGTGACCGATGCAGGGCACGAGGCGCCGGATCATCGAGATGCTGCGGGTGAGCCGGGGTCTGACTGTCGAGGAGCTGGCCCGCGAGCTCCGCATCACCCGCACCGCGGTCGTGAGCCACCTCGGCGCGCTCCAGGCCGAGGGCCTGGCCGCCCGCGCCGGCGTGCGCCCCGGACGGCGGCGCCCCAGCACCCTCTACGTCGCGACCGCGGCCGCGGACGCCGTGTTTCCAAAGGCCTACGACGAGTTCGCCGCGCTCCTGCTCGGGGAGCTCCGGCGGGAGGATCCCGGCGCCCTCTCCCGCGCGCTCGCGCGGATCGGAGATGCGTGGATCGCCCGGGACCTCCCCCGGGTCGGTGGCCTCGAAGGGGAGGTGCGATTCGAGCGGGCGCGTCGGATCCTCGAGGAGCGGGGATTCCTCCCGACGCTCGAGCGGGCCGACGGCGGGCACATCCTGCGCGAGCACAACTGCCCGGTGATGCGGCTCGCCGAAGCCGACGCCGAGGTCTGCGCAACGGTGCACCGCTGGCTGGAGGCGCTGTTCGGCGTCCCACTTGCGCGCGTCCGCTGCATGCGCCAGGGAGACCCGTTCTCGGAGTACACGACGAGCCGCCCGCCCGGCGGCCCGCCCGCCCCTGCACGGGCACGGTAGCCAGGCGCGCCGCAAGCGGGAGGAATTCCGGCGCGCGCCAGGGTACAGAGAGGCGACGAGGGAGCAGCCCCGCAGGCGGGGGATCGCCCGCGGACGGGGCGGCCACGGGGGCCCCGGCCGGAGCCGAGGCAGCCCGCGAGGCCGCACGGGGCATCACGGAAGGTCGCACCTACCGGAGCACTCCGGGAAGTCCAGCGACGCGGGCGCCCGTTCCGGCGCGCGTCCTGTAGCACCAGACGCGAGGCAGGGTGGACCGACGTACGAGACCGCCGTTCAACCCCATCGCGGAGCCGAGAGGACCGGCGGCCGGGAGCCGGGAGCGCCCTCGCGGCACGCCCGGCGGCGCGTTCTAACCGGGGCGCTGTGCGCGCTCGTCGCCCTGCTCGCGCCGGTCGCGCTGCCGGGCGCGCGCGCCGCCTCGCCCCGCGTCGCGATCGTATTCGAGCACGCGGGCGCGAGCCCGGCGGACCTCGAGGCGATCTACGCGATGCACGAGCCGTTCGGGTTGGGCATCTTCCCGCGCATGCGCTACTCGGCGCGAATCGCGCGGGAGGCCGCGGCGCACGGCCTCGTGCCGATCCTCCACCTGCCGATGGAGCCCCGGAATCCGCGGGACCTGGGCCCCGTGACCGGCACCGTCTGGGTCAGGATGAGCGACGCCGAGATCGCGCGGGTGGTCGAGAGCGACCTCGCGAGCGTCCCCGGGGTCGTCGGCGTCAGCAACCACGCGGGCTCCCGGGCCACCGCCGACCGCCGCGTCATGACGGCGGCCCTCGAGGTGGTGCGGGCGCACGGTCTGTGGTTCGAGGAGAACCGGACGACCCGGGCATCGGTCGCGACGGACGTTGCCCGCCGCCTGGGGATGCGGTCGGTGCTCATCACGACCTACCTGGACGATCCGCCCGTGGACATCGAGGGGAAAACGCGCGCGCTCATCGCCGCCGCGACGCGCCTGGGATGGGCCGTGGCCGCCTCCCACATCACGACCGGCGCCCCGCAGGTGGTGCGCCGGCTCCTGCCGGAGTTCCGGCGCGCCGGCATCGTCTTCGTACCGATCACGGATTTCCTCGTAGACAGCGCCCACCGCGCGGCGGCGCCCCGGTGATGCCGCATCGCGCCCGGGCCGGAGGCCGAGATGACACCGCACCACCCTGAGGACCGCGATCCTGGCCCGAGCGGTCGCGTGAGCCGCCGCGCGCTCCTCGCCTTGGGCGGGCTCGCAGCCGCCGGCGTCGCGGCCGGCGGCGTGCTGTCAGGGATCCGCCCGCACCCCGGCGGCCTCCCGCGGTCAGACCGCCCGGCTCCCGCGGCGGCTCCGCGGACGCCCGCGGGGCGCCGGCTGCTTGGGCTCATCGCCAACAGCGAGAGCAACACGCTGACCGTCGTCGACGGCCGGACGCTCGAGCCCGTGGGCACGCTGCCCGTCGGCCGCGAGCCCCACAAGTTCCGCGCGAGCCTGGACGGCCGGTCCGTCTACTCGTGCAACACGACGAGCAACGAGATGATCGAGATCGACCTCGCGACCCTGCGGCCGGTACGGCGCATCCCGATCCTCGACCCGTACAACGTCATGTTCACCAAGGACCGCCGCCAGCTGTACAAGGTCGCCTATCGCTACACGTTCGTCGAGATCCACGACGCCCGCACCTTTCGCCGCCTGCGGCGCCTCGAGACCGGGCGCAACCCGAGCCACATCTGGTTCTCGCCGGACGGCCGGTGGTTCGTCAACAGCAACCAGCGCTCCCACACCGTCACGGTCATCGACACCCGCGCGATGGCGGTCGCGCACCGGCTGAGGGTGGACCCGCTGCCCGCGGGCGTCGAGATCTCCCCGGACGGGCAGTACCTCTTCGTGGCGAGCGGGGGCGCGGGGACGATCGGCGTGTTCGCGACAGACGGGTGGAGGCTCGTCAGGAAAGTGCACAGCGGCCGGGACGCCCACGAGATGGTGGCGACGCCCGACGGCCGCACGATCTTCGTGACGAACCGGGGCGAAAATACCGTGAGTGCGTTCGATATCCGGACCCACCGGGTGGTCGAGAAGTTTCCGGCTCCGGGAGGCCCGGACATGCCGATGCTCAGCCCGGACGGGACCCAGCTCTGGGTCTCCGGCCGCTACGGGAACGTCGCTGCGGTGATCGACGCGCGCACCTTGAAGCCGCTCGCCACCTTCCGGACCGGGCGGTCGCCCCACGGCGTCTTCCTGGCCGACGTCTAGGCGCGAACGCATATCCTCCTCTTTTCCAGCATCCGTTCGTCCAAACGGAGGGTACCGATCGTGGCCATCCTGCCCTAGCGTAGACGTGGGATAGCAGGGTCACCTGTCTCCAACAGCACGTCGTCACCGGGCTCGACTGTCTGGGATCGAGAGGGGGGCTCGCCTTGGGGAGGCTTCCGAGGGCGTTGGGTGTGTCTGTGCTGGCTGCCGTGTTCCTTCCACTGATGCTCGTGGCCGTCGGCCCAGCCGCAGCAGTCACCTTCCCCGTCGACCTGACGTACACAAACCTGGTCGGGCTGCCGGAGGGCACGATCACCTTCGGAACCGTCGACACCACCTCCGGGGGTCTTGGGTGGACCCTCGACAGCTTTACGAGCGGCGGCGTCACGTACACCGCTGTCGGGTTCGACCAGGTGTGCTGGGACAACGGCAACCAGACGAGCCCTCAGTCGACGGGGGGATCGCTGACCCAGAACTGTGACGGGTTCGGCTTCTTCGCGAACGAGGTGGATCCCGTCGTCTTCCAGAACCCCAAGGATGTCAGCACGACCGACCTGAACGGCGGCTTCGCCGCCCACGTCAAATGGAATTCGGGCTCGTCCTCGTGCACCGGGTGGATCGGCAGCTTCGCGCCGCGCGACCAGAACGGGGCCAACGACTGCCTCAGCGCGGTCCCCGAGCCCGGGACGCTGGCGCTCATGGGCTCGGCACTCGCCGGCGTGATCCCGCTCGTTGGGTTCCGGAGGAAGCGCGCTCGCGCCTGAGCGGCGCCAGTCCCCGACGCGTTGCGCTACCGCCGGGGGGCGGCCTCCCGGACGAGGTCCCGCAGGACCTCGATGTCGCGCAGCAGCACGGGCCGCGCCGCGGGGTTGTGCAGCGCGTACGAGGGATGGTACAGGGGAAGGACCGTCCACGACTCCAGCGGCTGGGGCCTGCCGTGGACCTCTGACAGCTTCGCCTCCGGGAGGAACCACGCGAGCGAGTGCCTCCCCAGGGTCGCGACGATGCGCGGCCGGATCACGGCGAGCTGCGCTTCCAGCCAGACCGCGCAGGCCCTGATCTCGGATGCCACCGGCGCCCGGTCGCGCGGCGGGGTCGTCCGGGTGGCGGCGCGGTGCTTGACGACGTTCGTGATGTAGACGTCCGCCCGCCGCAGCCCGGCGTGGGCCAGCAGCTCGTCGAGCAGGTGCCCGGCCGGCCCGACGAACGGCCGGCCGGTGCGATCTTCCTGCCGGCCGGGCCCTTCGCCGACGAGCATCACGAGCGCGTCAGGATTACCCTCCCCCGGCACCGCGCGCGTGGCCGTCTCCCACAGCGGGCACCGCCGGCACCGTTCGACCTCCGCGTGCAGGCCGGCGAGGGTGGCCGGCCGCGGGCGGGATGCGGGCCCCGAGCGACGCGCGCGCATCGCTGCTCTCCGGGAGGCGCCGCGCCCGCCGGCGGGGGACGCTGCGGATCCGGTCGGACCTCAGGCGGCGACCGGCGCGAGCGCCAGCTCCCTCAGGACCTCCGCGATCTGCTCGCGCTCCCGGGCGGTCGCCTCCACGAGCGGGAGGCGCAGCCCGCCGGCATCGAACCCGGCCAGGGCGAGCGCCGCTTTGACCGGCGTCGGGTTCGTCGTGACGAACAGGACCTTGAAGAGCCGCCACAGCTTTAGGTGCAGCGCCCTGGCCCGCCCGACGTCCCCGGTCACGAACGCCTCGATCATCTCCCGGATCTCCCGGCCGGCCAGGTGCGAGGCGACGCTCACGACCCCGTACCCGCCCACGGCCAGCAGCGGCAGGGTCAGGCTGTCGTCGCCGCTGTACAGCAGGAACTCGGGCGGCGTGAGCACGCGGATCTGCGACATCTGATCGAGGCTCCCGCTCGCCTCCTTGACCGCCACGATGTTGGGGATCTGGGCCAGCCTCGCGATGGTCGCCGGCTCGCAGTTGACGGACGTCCGGCCCTGGATGTTGTAGAGCATCACCGGCAGGCGGGTGCTCTCCGCGACCGCCTTGAAGTGCTGGTACAGGCCCTCCTGCGACGGCTTGTTGTAGTACGGGTTGACGAGCAGCACGCCGTCGCAGCCCGCGCGCTCGGCCTCCCGGGTCAGGTGGATGCTGTGCGCGGTGTTGTAGGTCCCCGTCCCCGCGATCACCGCCGCACGATCCCCCACGGCCTCGCGGACCGCGCGAAACAGCCCGACCTTCTCCTCGTCGGAGAGCGTCGGCGACTCCCCGGTCGTGCCGCAGACGACGAGCCCGTCGGATCCGCTGTCCACGAGGCGCCTGGCGAGCTCCGCCGCCTTGCCGTAGTCCACCGCCAGGTTCCGGTCCATCGGCGTGACCATCGCGGTGATCAGTCGTCCGAACGGAGCCATGGCCCACCCCCCTCTCCGTGTTCCAGGCCGCCGCCGCGGCGGCCCGCACGCCGAGGCCGGCAGCCCGCGCCGCGGCCTCGCACCGGAGACGTTCCGCCCGCGCCCCGCGCCCTCCTGCCCTGCCGCGCGCGCCGGCCGACGGAGGGCGGTCAGTCGGCCGTGGCGGCCCTGACCAGCCCGTCGCGCACCAGCGTCTCGGCGATCTGGACCGCGTTGAGCGCCGCGCCCTTGCGGAGGTTGTCCGCGACCGCGAAGAACGCGAGCGTGCCGGCCCCGTCGTCGCGGATGCGGCCGACGTAGCAGGGATCGCGGCCCGCGGCAAGCAGCGGCGTCGGATAGCGCCCCGCCGCCGGGTCGTCGACCACCTCGACACCGGCCGCGGCACGGAGCAGCTCCCGCGCGCGCGCGGCGGGCAGCGGCGTCGCGAACTCCGCGTGCACCGCCACCCCGTGCGCCGTGAGGGTGGGCACGCGCACGCAGGTGGCGCCCACGAGGAGGTCGGGCGCCTCCAGCATCTTCCGCAGCTCCGCGCCCATCTTCACCTCCTCGCTCGTGTGCGCGCCCCTCAGCGACCCGATCGCGGGGATGACGTTCATCGCGATCGGATGCGCGAACGCCCCGCCGCGAGGCGCCCCCAGGGGCCGCCCGGCGGAGGCGACCTCGCGGAGCTCGGCCCACAGCTGCTCGACGCCCCGCTGCCCCGCGCCCGACACCGACTGGTACGAGCAGGCGATGACGCGGCGCAACCCCGCCGCGCGGTGGAGCGCGCTGAGCGGCACCGCGATCGTCGCCGTCGTGCAGTTGGGGTTCGCGACGATGCGGCGGGGGATGTGCCGGAGGGCGTGCGCGTTGACCTCCGGGATGACCAGCGGCACGTCGGGCGCCGCGCGGAACGCCGCGGAGTTGTCGATGACGAGGACGCCGCGCGCCGCGGCGACCGGGACCCATTCCTGCGCCACCTCGTCGGGCGTGTCGAAGATCGCGAGGTCCACCCCCTCGAACACCTCCGGGGACAGGACCTCGACGGGCCGGCCCGCCACCGACCGCCCGGCCGACCGCGGGGACGCCACCGCGCGCACGGTGGCCGCGGGGAACCGCCGCGCCTCGAGGATCGCCAGGACCTCACGGCCGACGGCGCCCGTCGCGCCGATCACCGCCACGCGATATCCCGGCATGCGTGCCCTCCGTCTGGCTGTACTCGATCGCGGACCGGGCGGGGCGTCGCCTCCGCTCCCGCGACGCGGTCCCCAGGTGACCCGCCGGCCCACCGGAAGCGGCCGCGTCGAGCGGCGGGGCCGAGGACGCCGGCTGGTTCCTCCGCCGAGCGTCGAACCAGCGACCGCTTCGGGACGGTCCCCGCCCGCGCCTTCCCGCCGCGAGACGCCGGCGACGGACCGCTACAGGTCCAGGAGATGCTCGAGCCCCTCGACGAGCTCCCCCAGCGCCCGGACCTTCCGGATCGCCAGCATGAGGCCCGGCATGAACGACTCCTCGCTCGTCGAGTCGTGCCGGATCGAGAGGGTCTGCCCGGCGCCGCCGAACAGCACCTCCTGGTGCGCCACCAGCCCCGGCAGCCGCACGCTGTGGACGCGGATCCCGTCGACGAGGCCGCCGCGCGCGCCCGCGACCTGCTCGGTCTCCGCGACCGGGGGCGCCGGCGCCTCGCCCCGGGCGGCGGCCACGAGGCGCGCGGTCCGCACCGCCGTGCCGGACGGCGCGTCCCGCTTGCGATCGTGGTGCAGCTCCGTGATCTCGACGTGCGGGAAGAAGCGCGCCGCGCGGCGGGCGAACTCCATCATCAGGATTGCCCCGAGCGCGAAGTTGGGCGCGACGAGGGCCCCCACCTGCTCGGCCCGGCACCGCGCCCGGAGCGCCTCCAGGTCGCCCGCGGGCACGCCGGTCGCCCCGATCACGACCGGCACCCGATGGTCGAGCGCCACGGCCGCGTGCGCCGCGACGGCGTCCCCGCGGCTGAGGTCCACCAGCACCGTGGGCCGCGCCGCGAGGAAGATCGCGGCCAGGTCCGCGGTCACCGGCACGCCGAGCGGCCCGGCGCCGGCCACCGTCCCCGCGTCCTGGCCGACCGCCGCCGCGCGCCCCAGCGCGCCGACCAGCACCATGTCGTCCTGCCGGGCGATCGTCCGCACCGCGGCCCGGCCCATCCGGCCCGCGGCGCCCGCGACCACCACCCTATGCATCGCCATGGGTGCGCACCGCCTCCTCGAGCGCGTCCGCGAGGCCCGGATGCTGATCGAACGGGCCGATCGCGACCAGGGTGATCCGCGCGGCCGCGAACAGCTCCTCGGCGACGCGCCGCACGTCCTCGGGCCGGACCGCCTCGACGGCTGCGAGGATCTCGTCGAGCGTGAGCTGGCGGCCGAAGTACTGCTCCGAGCGGGCGAGCTTGCCCATCCGGCTCTCGGGCGTCTCCAGGTCGAGCATCAGGCTGCCCTTGAGCGATTCCTTGGCGCGGCCGATCTCCTCGGCGGGGAGGCCCTGCCGCGCCCGTGCCAGCTCGGCCAGGGTCAGCCGGACGACCTCGCGGCTCGTCGCGGGGCTCGTGGCGGCGTAGACGACGAACGCGCCGCAGTCGAGGTACGCCGCGTGGTACGACGTGATCGAGTAGGCGAGGCCTCGCTCCTCCCGGATCTCCTGGAAGAGGCGGCTGCTCATGCCTCCCCCGAGCGCCGTGTCGAGCACGGCGAGGGCGTAGCGGTCGGGATGCGCCTGCGGTAGGGCGGGCACGCCGAGGCAGAGGTGGACCTGCTCGATCTCCTTGCTGCGGAACGCGACGGCGCGACGGGGAGCCGGCGGCGCGACGGGCGCGGGCGCGAGCCGGCCGTTCCATGCCCCCAGCGTCCGCTCGACGATCTCCACGATCCGGCCGTGCTCGAGCCGCCCGGCCGCCGCGACGATCGAGCCGTCCGGACGGTAGCGGGCCTCCATGAAGTCCCGCAGGTCCTCCCGGCGCAGGGCCGCCACGCTCGTCTGGCTGCCGGCGATCGGCCAGCCCAGGGGATGGCCCGGCCACAGCGTGGCGGCGAAGAGATCGTGCACGAGGTCCTCCGGGGAGTCCTCGTACATGCTGATCTCCTCGAGGATGACCTGGCGCTCGCGCTCGAGCGCCTGCGGCTCGAACGCGGGGTGCAGGAGCATATCCGCGAGGACCGCCATCGCGGCGTCCAGGTGCTCGCTCAGCACGCGCAGGTAGTAGCAGGTGTGCTCTTTGTCGGTGAACGCGTTGAGGTGGCCCCCGAGCGCATCCATCGCCTGGGCGATCTGGAGCGCGGACCGGGTCCTGGACCCCTTGAACAGCGCGTGCTCGATGAAGTGCGAGACCCCCACCCGGTCCTCGCTCTCGTACCGTGAGCCGGCGGGGACCCAGACGCCGAGCGACGCCGTCCGCACGTGGTCCATCGGCTCGGTGACGACGGCGAGGCCGCTCGGCAGCACCGTGCGCTGGTACAGCGCCTGATCAAGGACCATCGCCGCTCTCCCCTGCCTCCGCGGCCTCCGCCCGCCCGGCGCCCCTCACCGCGGGCGGGACCATAATCGAGGAGCCTCCGGGAGGAGGCTCCTGTGCGCGAGCGCGGGGTCCGTCCGCACCTAGGATGGACCGGGCTTTCGACGGGGGCCGCGGTGCCTCCGGCGCTCGCCGCGCGCACCCCGGTCCGGACGCTCCCCCCGCTCGGCCGGCGCGGCCTCGCCGCGGCTTCCGTCCCCCGCCCCGTCCTCGTACCCGGGCATCAACCCGCGGCGCGTCAGGTTGACGCGCCCGAGGTTGTCGATCTCCTTGACCCGGACGTCGATCTCGTCGCCGACCTTCACGACGTCCTCGACGCGCTGCACGCGCTGCGGGGCGAGCTCGGAGATGTGCACGAGGCCCTCCTTGCCCGGGAAGATCTCGACGAACGCCCCGAAGTTCATGAGGCGCGTCACGCGGCCCTTGTAGACCTCGCCGGGCTTGGCCTCCTTGACGATCTCCTCGATCATCCGCTGGGCGCGGGCGGCGGCGTCCTCGTTCGCCGAGGCGATCAGCACCCGGCCGTCCTGCTGGACGTCGATCTTGACGCCGGTCTCCGCGGTGATCTTGTTGATGACCTTGCCGCCGGGGCCGATCACCTCGCGGATCTTCTCCGGGTTGATGTGGATCGTAAAGATGCGGGGCGCAAACGGCGAGAGGGTCTTCCGCGGCTCGGGGATCGCCCGCGCCATCACGTCGAGGACCCGCAGGCGGGCCTCCCGCGCCTGCGCGAGCGCCTGCCGCATGATCTCGCGGGAGAGCCCCTGGATCTTGATGTCCATCTGCAGCGCGGTCACGCCCTCCCGCGTGCCGGCCACCTTGAAATCCATGTCCCCCATCGCGTCCTCGATGCCCTGGATATCGGTCAGGATCGCGGTGCGCGCGTCCCCGTCCGGCCCGGTGATGAGGCCCATCGCGATGCCCCCGACCGGCGTGCGGATCGGCACGCCGGCGTCCATCAGGGCGAGCGAGCTGCCGCACACCGACGCCATCGACGTCGAGCCGTTGCTCTCGAGCACGAGGGACACGAGCCGCATCGTGTACGGCCACGTCTCCGGGGGCGGCAGCACCGGCTCCAGCGCCCGCTCGGCGAGCGCGCCGTGGCCGATCTCCCGGCGGCCGGGCGAGCGCAGCGGCCGGACCTCGCCGACGCTGTACGGGGGGAACTCGTAGTGGTGCATGTAGCGCTTCCGCTCGCGCAGGCTCAGATCGTCGATGATCTGCTCGTCCTCCCCGGTGCCGAGCGTGCACGCGGTGAGCACCTGGGTCTGACCCCGCTGGAACAGCCCGGAGCCGTGCACCCGCGGGAGGAGGCCGACCTGCGCCGCGAGCGGCCGGATCTCCCCGGGCCGCCGCCCGTCGGTGCGCACGCCCTCGTCGAGGATCATCCGCCGCACCTCGGCCTTGGTGAGGTCGTCCAACAGATCGCCGATCGCCTTGCTCTGCCCGGGGAAGCGCGCGGCGAGCTCGAGCTGGGCGAGCGCCGACACCTCCGCGAGGGACCGCTCGCGGGCCTGCTTGTCGGGGGTGCGCAGCGCTCCGCGCACCCGCTCGGTCGCAGCCTCCCGCACCGCGCGCACGAGCTCGGGGTCCGGCTCGGCCAGCATGACCGCGGCCTTGGGCCGGCCCGCCTGCCGGACGAGCTCGTCGATCGCGCCGATGATCCGCTTGATCTCCGAGTGGGCGAGGTCGAACGCCTCCAGGAGGGTCTCCTCGGACACCTCGCGCGCCCCGGCCTCGACCATCGTGATCGCGTCCCGCGTCCCCGCCACCACCAGGTCGAGATCGGTCAGCTTCTCGTCCAGCCACACAAGCGGCGGGTTCACCACGAGGCGCCCGTCCCGCAACCCGATGCGCACCGCGCCGACCGGGCCGCCGAAGGGGATCGAGGAGATCGACAGCGCCGCGGACGCCCCGATGACCGCGAGCACGTCCGGCGCGTTGTCCTGGTCCGCGCTGAGCACGGTCGCGATCACCTGGACGTCGTTGCGGAACCCCTTGGGGAACAGCGGGCGCAGCGGACGGTCCATGAGGCGCGCGCTGAGCGTGGCGCGCTCGCCCGGGCGCCCCTCGCGCTTGAAGAAACCGCCGGGGATCTTCCCGGCGGCGAACATCTTCTCTTCGAAATCACAGGTCAGCGGAAAGAAGTCGATGCCCTCACGGGGAGACGTCGACATCGTCGCCGTGACGAGCACCACGGTGTCCCCGTACCGGACGACCACCGCGCCGTTCGCCTGACGGGCCAGGTGGCCCGTCGTGATCGACAGGGTCCGGCCCGCCACCTCGAGCTCGACCTGCCCTGCCCTCGTCTCATCAGCCATGCGTCTCTGATCCTCCTCGCCGTCGTCGCCAGCCGCGCGGTGGCGCGCTCACGCTCCGTTTCGTAGGTCCGGGGAGGCCACGGTTGCGGGACGCGCCTGCCCTCCGCGTCCGGTCGGCGCGCGCCCTCCGGCCTGGGGCGGCGGGGTGCCGGATGGTCAGCGCGTCCGCCGGAGGGGCCGAAGGCCCCGGCGGGGTCGAGGCCTGCCGCTGCTCTACCTGGTGGTCAAAACCGGGACCCGCGTCCGCTCCGGCCAGGTCCCCGTCCCCGCCTGAACCGCCACCGGGCATCGGCAACGGGGCTAGCGCCTGAGCCCGAGGCGCTCGACGATGGCGCGGTACCGGTCGACGTCGTGGCGGCTCAGGTACGTCAGCAGCCGCCGCCGCTGCCCGACCATCTTGAGGAGACCCCTCCGTGAGTGGAAGTCCTTCTTGTGGATCCGGAGATGCTCGCTCAGATGGTTGATTCGCTCGGTCAGGCGGGCGATCTGGACGTCCGGGGATCCGGTATCGTTCGGATGCCGCCGGAAGTCGCCGGCCGGCGCCTGCGGCGCCGCCTCCCTCTCGAAGCTCACGTGCTCCACCTCCTCCGCGCGGTAGGTGCCGATAGCCGAGGCGCCGCCGGAGCTACGAGCGCCTCCGCCCTCACAGACATTCATTGTAGCACAAGCAGGCCCCCGAGCGCCATGCCGCGCCGCCGGCGGCGCCGGCGCTCGGGGCCCGCGTTCAGCGGAGGCGTTCGAGGTATTGCCCGGTGCGGGTATCGACCCTGATGACGTCCCCGGCCGCGACGAACAGCGGCACCTGGACCACGGCACCGGTCTCCAGCGTCGCGGGCTTGCTGCCGCCGCTCACCGTGTCGCCCCGCACGCCGGGCGCGGTGTCCGTGATCCGCAGGTCCACCGATGTGGGCAGCTCCACGCCGATCGGGGCGTCGCCGTGGAAGATCACGGTCACGTCCATGTTCTCGCGGAGAAACCGCACCGCGTCCCCGAACAGCGCGCGCGGCAGCGGCATCTGCTCGTACGTCTCCTGGTCCATCACGACGTACTCGTCGCCGGTGCTGTAGAGGTAGTGCATCGTCTTCTTCTCGAGGTAGACGAGGGGTACGCGCTCGCCGGCCCGGAACGTCCGCTCGGTGATGGCGCCGGTCTTGGTGTTGCGCACCTTCGCCTTCACGTACGCGGGGCCGCGGCCCACCTTGACGTGCTGGGACTCGACGATCGCGTACAGGTCCCCGTCCAGCAGGATATGGACGCCGGGCCGGAAGTCGTTGCTGGAGATCACCGGTGCATCACCACCCCGAGGAGAAGTGTATCGGGCCTCCGCCGCCGATGTCAAGGCGTGGAGCATGGCAGACGCGACGGAGCGGGCACGGCGTCGTGCGGGGTCTCGCCCGCGCCCGCTATCGACGAGCGGATTCGACCGGCGGGGCCGAGGCCCGCGGTCGCCCCGACGGCGTGCTCAGGCGGGCAGGGCGATCAGGTCCTTGCGCGCGCGCGTGAGGATGCGGCACCCGTCCTCCGTCACCACCACGTCGTCCTCGATCCGCACGCCTCCCCACCCGGGCAGGTAGATGCCCGGCTCCACGGTCAGGACCATCCCGGGCTCGAGCGGCGCCTCGTTGCGCGGGGACAGCGGCGGCCCCTCGTGCACGTCGAGGCCGATCCCGTGCCCGAGCGCGTGGCCGAAGGCGTCGCCGAAGCCGGCAGACGCGATCACGGACCGCGCCGCCGCGTCGACGTCGCGGCACGGCACGCCGGGCCGGAGCGCGTCGAGCGCGCGCCGCTGGGCCTCCAGGACCACCTCGTAGAGGCGGCGCTGGCGGTCGTCCGGCGAGCCCAGCACCACCGTGCGCGTGCAGTCCGAGCCGTACCCGTCGTAGACGGCGCCGAAGTCGAGCGTCACCAAGTCCCCGGCCTCCATCACCCGCGCGGTGGCGCGGCCGTGGGGGAGCGCGGAGCGCGGCCCGCTCGCCAGCACGCTCTCGAAGGACAGCCGCTCCGCCCCGCCGCGGCGCATGGCGACCTCGAGCTCCAGGGCGGCGTCGCGCTCGGTCATCCCGGGGCGCAGCACCTCGAGGATGCGCGCGAACGCCGCGTCCGAGATCCCGGCGGCCCGTTCGAGCGCCGCGATCTCCCCGGCGTCCTTGACCCACCGGAGGCGGTCCACGTCCCCCATCGGCACGAGCTCCGCCGGGCCGAGCTTCTCGCGCAGCCGCTCCACCTGCGCGTAGGGCACGAACTCCGACTCGAACCCGATGCGGCGCAGGTCGCGGGAGCGCACGGCCTCGGCGAGCGCCGCCGCGGGATCCGACCCGCCCCGCAGCACCTCGCACGCGGGCGCCTCCGCGGCGGCCTGCTCGTAGTACCGGAAGTCGACCGCGAGCAGCGCATCGCGCGCGGTGACGAGGGCCAGCCCCGCGGAGCCGGTGAATCCGGTGACGTACCGCCGGTTCTCCGCCCGCATCACCAAGAGCGCGTCGAGGCCGGCGGATGCGAGGTACCGCCGGGCGCGGTCGAGGCGGGCGGCGATCACGGGCGCGGCCGCAGCAGGAGGCGCTCGGCCAGCCGGACGAGGCGGGTCAGCGGAAAGTCCCTCCCGCTCTGCGGCCGGACCAGGATCGTGTGCAGCCCGAGCCGGTTGCCGCCCAGGATATCGGTGAAGAGCTGGTCTCCGATCAACGCGGTCGTCAGGGGCGTCGTGCCCAACAGCCGCAGCGCGCGCCGCAGCGCGGCCCGGCGGGGCTTGAGGGCGCCGGCCACCACGGGCAGCCCGAGCACGCCCGCGAGGTGCCGAACGCGCGGTCCGGCGTTGTTGCTGACGATGCACAGGCGGAGTCCCGCGTCCCGGGCCGCGGCGATCCACACCGGCAGCTCCGGGGCCGCATGCCAGTGCCCCCAGGGCACGATCGTGTTGTCGAGGTCGAGGATCACGCCGCGGATCCCCCGCGCGCCCAGCGCGCCGGGGTCGACCGCGTAGATGCTGTCCACCTGCGATGCCGGCCGGAGCAGCCTCACCCCGGCACCCCCCTTGGGGGCTGCGAGTCAGCACGCCCGCCCGGCACCGCGCCGGCTTGGCCCTCAGTGGGGGGGCGTTCCCTGCTCTTCCGCGGGAGCCTCGCGCGCCTCGTCCGGCTCGGCGTCCTCCGCCTCGAACGCCCGCCGTACCCGCTCGAACTCGGCGTCGTCTTCGATGGTGACGAGCGTGTCGTCCTCCATCCGAAAGATCACGGCGGTGTCCGGCTCGTCCGTGCCTTCGAGCGGCTGCAGGATCGCGTAGCGCCGCTGGTCGACCTCGAGCACATCGACGACGCTGAACTCGTGCTCGGCGCCTTCCTCGTCCAGCAGCTTGATGACGTCCTCATCGTCGCCCACCGCGGGATCCCCCTTGCCACGTCTGTCCCATGCGCCCACGAGCGGGCGTCACGAACACACGACCAAGGATAGCATCCACCGGTAGGAGTGTCAACGCGAACGCCCGTCGGCGCGCTACACCGCGGAATCGGCGACCCCCACGTCCCTGGATCGGATGCCGTGGAGCCGCATGCGCAGATCGTTGGGACGGTCCGCCGCCTCCACCGCGGTCTCCCGGGCCACGAGTCCCTCCCCGCAGAGGGCGAAGAGCGAGTCGTCGAACGTCTGCATGCCCTCGGCCTGGCCTTCGGCCATGATCTGCGGAAGCCGGAGGAACTCGCCCTTCCGCACCGCCTCACGCACCCGCTGCGTCGCGAGCAGGACCTCGACCGCCGGCACGAGCCCCGCGCCGTCCGCGCGCGGGACCAGCCGCTGGGCGACGATCCCGGCCAGCGTCACGGAGAGCTGGATCCGGATCTCGTCGTGCGCGTGCTGCGGGAAGAAGTGGATGATCCGGTCGAGCGCCTGGCTCGCGTTGATGGAGTGCAGGCTGCTCAGCACGAGGTGGCCGGTTTCCGCGAAGTACACCGCGGAGGTCACGCTGTCGGCGTCGCGCATCTCGCCGATGAGCAGCACATCGGGAGACTGCCGCAGCGCGTCGTGGAGGGCCGCGGCGAAGGACTCCGTGTCGGTCCCCACCTCGCGCTGGCTGACGAAGCTGTGCGGCCGGTCCTCGTGGAGATACTCGATCGGGTCTTCGATGGTGATGATGTGCCCCGGGGCGTGCCGGTTGCGATAGTCCACCATGGCGGCGAGCGTCGTCGACTTCCCCGAGCCGGTCGGCCCGGTCACGAGCACGAGCCCCCGGGGCGCGAGCGCGAGGTCGGCGACCGCGTCGGGCAGGTGGAGCGCCGCGAACGACGGGATCGCCTGCTTCACCCGCCGGGCCACGAGCGCGATCGCCCCCCGCTGCCGGTAGACGTTCACCCGGAAGCGCCCGAGGCCCGCTTCCCAGTAGGCGAAGTCGGCGTGCCCGGCCTGCCGCAGCGTCTGCCGCTCCTTCTCGCTGAGGATCCCGTCGGCGAGCGCTTCCGCCTCCTGAGGCGACGGCGGCGCGAACTCGGACGGGCGCAGCCTGCCCGCGATGCGAAACATGGGACGGACCCCGGCCTTGACGAACAGGTCGGAGGCATCCTCCTCGACCATCGTGCGGAACAGGTCCAGCAGGGTATAGTGCTCCGGGTTGGACGGTCGGTCCGTCACTCAGGGCCGCCCCTCCCCGCGGCGGCCGCGCGCCGTCGCGGTCGTCTGGTCAGCTCAGCCCGCGGAGGCGGAGCTTGAGGTCCGTCGGGCTGTCGGCGTACTGCAGTCCGGTGTCCGCCTCCACGATGTCCGCCTTGATGAGCGCGTACAGGGCCTGGTCGAACGTCTGCATCCCCTCCTGCGTGCCCGCCTGCACGGCGTCCCGGATGCTCTTGATGTTGCCCTGCTTGATGAGCTCGCGGATCCGGGGGCTCGCCAGCAGCAGCTCGAGGGCCAGGACGGACCCCTGCTCGTCTCGCCGCGGGACGAGGCGCTGCGAGAGCACCGCGAGGAGGTTCAACGAGAGGTGCTGCTGGACCGTCGGATGGCTCTCCGCGGGAAAGAGGTGCAGGAGGCGCTCGATCGTCTGGCTCGCGTTGACGGAGTGGAGGGTGCTCAGCACGAGGTGCCCGGTCTCGGCGAGCTGCAGCGCCACATCCGCGGTCTCGACGTCCCGGATCTCCCCGATGAGGATCACATCAGGGGTCTGGCGCAGCGCGTCGCGCAGCGCGTCGGCAAACGAACCGCAATCCGTGCCGACCTCCCGCTGGCTCACGAGGCTGCGCTGGCGGCCGTGGACGAACTCGATCGGGTCTTCGATCGTGACGATGTGCCCCGGCATGTGGCGGCTCCGATGGTTGATCATCGCGGCCAGCGTGGTGGACTTGCCGGAGCCGGTGGGGCCCGTGACGAGGATGAGGCCGCGCGGCGCCAGGGCGAGGTTCCCGACGATCGGAGGCAGCCGCAGCTCGTCGAACCCCGGGATCTCGGTGCGGATGCGCCGGATCACCATCGCGGGGGTCGAGCGCTGGGTGTAGACGTTCACGCGGTACCGGCCGAGCGCCGGCACGTAGTAGGCGAGATTGACCGCCTGCCGCTCGGCGAACTCCTTGCGGTGCCGCTCCTTCATGAGCTGGCCCGCCAGGCGCTCGACGGCGTCGGCGCCGAGCGCGGTCTCGCCGAGCGGCAGCAGCTCGCCGGAGATCCTGAGCATCGGCGGCTCGTCGGTCAGCACGTAGAGGTCCGACGCCTGGTGCTCGTTCATGCGAGCGAGGAGGTCGTTGATGTCCATCTCGATCTTGTTTATGCCTGGCCGCGCGCGAAAGTAGACCTCGCCGGGCGGCGTCCGGGGCGCGGGGTGCCGTGACCGCGGCGGGGCCGCAGGCGACGCGCCGAGGGCGCGCGGGGCGGGACGCGATCGCTCGTTCACCACCCGCGCAGTGTCGGCGGGGCGGCGGGCCTGCTCGAAGATCGTGCGCTGGGCCGGCTGTGACCGGAGCGCCGGCGCGCGGGAATCGCTAGGCCGGCTGCGACTGGAGCGCCGGCGCGCGGGAATCGCTCGCGGGCCGCACGTACCGGACGGAGTACTCGGAGCCCCAGCCGTTCGGGATCCGCTCCTCGTCGCCTGGGTCGAGCCACGCGTCCCCGTCCACCGAGAAGCAGTACACGACCCGCCCGGGCGGAAGGAAGACCGTGAGCGTCCAGTCGCCGGAGGGGACCTGCATCAGGGGGTGCGTGGTCGGGTTCCAGCCGTTGAACGATCCCGTCACCGCTACCCGGCGCGCCCGGGGGGCGAGCGCGCCGGGGAAGCGGAACGTGACGGGGACGAGCGTGCCCTGCGGCCACCCCGGGGACAGCGCGAGCTGCCGCACGGAGTTCATCGCCTCCTCGACGGTTGCGGACGTGGGGACGAGCGCATCTCGATGGAGGAGATCGATGAGCCGGCGGACCCTGGGGGTGGGTGCCGCCAGCAAGAGCACGCGGCCGTGCTCGGCGAGGCGCCGCTGGCACAGCTCGAGGATCCGATAGCCGCCGGCATCGATGTGCGTGATATCGCTCAGATCCACGATGACGTGACGGGCGTCCGCCGCGGCGTCTTGCAGCTCGCGCTCGAGAGCAGGTGCCGTCTGCCGGCTCAGCTCTCCCCTCGGTCGAAGGATCGCCAGCGCGGAGCTCTCTGCGGCGGAGTCTACCGTGGCCATGCTCCCGCCCTTCTGGTGTCGGCTCCGGCGCGTCGTTTGTCGTTTGGCGCGTCGTTGGCTCTCAGTTGTCCCGGATCGTTCGACGCACCTTCCCTCGAATGAACAAACGTTTCATCCGGATGAGGGCGAAAGCGCGTTCGCGCCAGTTTGGACCGCGGGGCCGGCGGGGGAAATACCCGGCGGACAGACCGAGGAAGGGGGACGACGATGGCTGGAGATCAGCTCGCGGGCATGCGGGACCAACTGGCGGGCAAGTGGCGCCAGATGCGGGGCCAGATCAGGAAACAGTGGGGCAAGCTGACCGACGACGACCTCGACCAGATCGCCGGGGACTACGACCTGCTCGTCGGCAAGATCCAGGAGAAGTACGGCATGACGCGCGAAGAGGCGGCCCGGCAGGTCGATGCGATGACCGGCGAGGGCACGATACCACGTCCGTAGGGGATCGGCTGCACGCGGGCTCGCCCGGCGCTCCGCCGCGCCGGCGAGCCCGCGGCCTCGCAGCCGGAGAGGAGGATCCTCATGAGGACCCATCGACTGGAGGCGGCACTGCTCACCGGCCTGCTGCTGCTCGTCGTGGCGGGCCCCGCGCTGGCACAGGCGCAGCCGCCGCCCACGCCACCGGGCAACACCGCACCGTCACAGCCGGGACCATCCGCGCCGCCCAGCGCGCCGGGGGCGCCCGGGCAACCGGGGGCGCCCGGGCAGCCGGGGGCGCCGGGAGCGCCCGGGGCACCCGGTCCGCAGGGACCGAGCGGCCCTCCGGGCCCGAGCGGCCCTCCAGGGCCGAGCGGCCCGGCGTTCCTCGGGATGAGCCAGACGACCGCGGTTCTGATCGGCGTGATCATCGTGCTGCTGATCATCGTGGTGATCGTCGCCGTATCCAGGGGCGGAGGCGGGACCGTTGTGCGGCAATAGCCGCAGGCGGGCCACGAACCCGGCGTAGCACGCAGCGGACAAGACCGATCGGCACCGGGCGAGCGCCGTGCGCTCGCCCGGTGCGCGCGTGGGAGGCGCAAACATGGTCGCGGCACTGTGGGTGCTCTTCGTGATCCTGCTGGTGGCGTGGGTCCTCGGATGGACCGCCTTCCACGTCGCGGGCGGCCTGATCCACATCCTGCTCGTGGTCGCGGTGATCGTGCTCGTCTACAACCTGGTCACGGGACGCCGCGTGGTGTAGGCCGCGCGCGCGAGCGCCGGAGCCCGGGGCCGCCACGACCGAAACGAGTGCTCGTCCCGGCAGGGCGCGGGCTCAGTCGAGCGCTGCCGGGTGGGGTTGCGTTCCGGGTTCGGCCCGATGCGGCGTTGTCGCCGTCGCCACAGGACCGGTCGTCCTCATGCGGCGGCCAGGTCGCGGATCCGGATCGAGTCGTAACACGGCACGAGCGAGGTGGCAACCGGGAGCGGGTCCGGGGGCGCGAGCCTCCGCGCCCCCTCGGGCCCCCAGCGCATGGCGTCCTTTTAGATGCCGACCCTCCGAGGCCTGGTGAACAGACGCAGCAGCCAGAGCAGGACCACCCCGCCGATGAACGCGACAAGGATCGACCAGAGGTTCAAGCCGGTGACGCCGGCGTGACCGAAGGCCGCAAAGATCCATCCCCCGATGATCGCACCGACGACGCCGATGATCAGGTCCCCGATGATGCCACCGGGTCCTTCTCCCGGCACGACCAGCCGAGCCAGCCACCCGGCGATGATCCCCACGATGATCCAGCCGATGATGCTCACCCCTCACCCCTCCCTCCGCGCGGGCGCGTGCAGCGTGAACGCCGTGAACAGGTCTTGCATGTGCATTATCCCGCGGGCCACCTCCCTCCAAACCCTCGCCCCGGTCCCCGGCCGGCGCGCCGGTGTTTCGGCGTTTCGATGAGGGCGCGGAGGGGTAAGATACGCGCGCGCGGCGGTCCTGCGGCGCGGGAAGGGTGAGCGCGATGAGCGCAGGGGAGCGGGGAGCGGCGGGCGGCCGTAACCCCGAGACGTGGGCGTCCTGGCCGGTGTGCTGGAGCGCGGTCTGGGTCGGCGCGCTGTCGGCGCTGGCGACAGCGGTCGTCTTTGGACTGATCGGCGTAGCGATCGGCGCGCACGAGCTCGGGCAGGCGGGCCAGATCGCGCGGTGGAGCCAGGTGGGGGTCGGCGCGCTCGCCTGGAGCGTGTTCACCGCCTTCCTGGCGTTCGTGATCGGCGGGTGGGTCGCCGGCAAGGTCGCCGCGATCGAGCGGTCCGAGCCTGCCATGCTGCACGGGGCGATCACCTGGGCGCTGGCCCTGCCGCTTTTGATCGCGCTGCTCGCCATCGGGGCGGGAGGGGCCGTGGGCGGATGGTACGGTGGGCTCGTGGGGCCGCCGGCCTGGGGCCCGTCCCCGGCGGTGCCGGCGGACCCGCGGGTGCTCCGCAACGGCGCGCTCGCCGCCGTGACCGCGATCCTGCTGGGGCTGGTCGGCAGCGTGATCGGCGCGTGGTTCGCCTCGGGCGAGCCGATGACGCTGCGCTACTACCGGCAGCGCGCGGCGGCGGCCCGCCGCGCCACATAACGGGGCCGCGCGCCCGCCCGGAGGCGGCGCCGGACCCACGGGAGGCGATGCCCGATGATCCTCATCCTGCTCTGGCTCCTCGGGGTGCCGCTGGGTCTCATCATCCTGCTGTGGCTGCTGGGTGTAGGACGCTAGCGCGGAGCCGCGATCCCATCCGGTTCTGCCGGCGGCCCGGGCCGCGCGTGGCGCTTCGGCGCCGCCGGGGCCGTCCGGCCCCGCCGCGGCCCGACCAACCATTGTCCGGACGAGGGATTGAGCGCCGGCCGCGCGCACGAGTATCGTGGAAGGGGGCGGGGTGTCCTAGGACGATCTCGAACGCCCACTCAAACCGCTCTGCCCTGGCCCGGTGCCGATGCCTTGGGGACGTGACACATCTCCGGTCCGCCGGCGGGTGCGTGACCGGACCCGTCGCGCGTCCGCCGGCGCCGGCCTGGCCGCGCCGGCGGGACCCCATCCCGAGGCCCAGCGGCGGCTGGATCGCGAGACGATCCGCGCGCTCTTCGACCGGATGCACCGCGCTGGCGATTCGGGGGCGCGCGACCTCCTCATCCTGGCCCACGGCCGCCTCGTCGCGTACCTGGCGCGGAAGTTCGCGGACCGGGGACAGCCCCTGGAGGACCTCATCCAGGTCGCCCAGATCGGCCTGATCAAGGCGATCGACCGGTACGAGACCAGCCGCGGCGTCGAATTCACCACATACGCGACCCCCGTCATCGTCGGCGAGATCAAGCGCTACTTCCGCGACAAGGCATGGTCGATCCGCGTGCCGCGCCGGCTGCGCGCGCTCAACTACGCGCTCATGCGGTCGCTCGACGGGATCGCCCAGCGCCTCGGCCGCTCGCCCACGATCGGCGAGCTGGCCCAGGATGCCGGGATCCCGTTCGACCTGGTCCTCGAAGCGCTCGAAGTCGGACAGGCGTACACGCCGGCCTCCCTGGACGCGGTGACCACCGAGGACAAGAACAGCCGGGAGTCGTTCTGCCTCGCGCAGGCGATCGGAGCCGACGATGCGATGCTCGAGCGCGTCGAGGACCGGATCACCCTCGAGCGGGCAGTCGGCAAGCTCCCGGGGCGCGAGCGGCAAGTCGTCCGGATGACGTTCTACGAGGGGTTGACCCAGGACGCGATCGCCCGGCGCCTCGGGATCTCACAGATGCACGTGTCGCGGCTGCGGCGGAAGGCGCTGTCGCGGCTGCGCGCCTCGATCGCCGGCTGATCGCCCGCCGTGCGGGCGGGGTCCCGCTGGCCTACGGCCGGCCGAGATCCGCCAGCACGCGGTCGGCGCGATCGCGTAGATGGCCGAGCGAGCGGGCCGCCGCCGGTGGCGGCCCGCTCGCGAGCGCCTGCGTGATGCCGGCGAGCGCGGCGTGGAGCGCGGCGCGCACGGAGGAGGCGTCGGCCTCCAGGGTGCGGGTCCACCGCAGCCTGACCTCGGCCGGCATCCGCGTCCCTGCGGGGCTCTCCACCGTCTCGCGAATGCTCTCCACGAGGCTCGCGGCCGCCTCCGCGTCGGCCACGCAGCGCTCGACGGCGCGCACGTCGAGGTCACGGGCGCGCTGCCCGCCCGCCCGCTCGCACGTCTCGTGCAGGTGCCCGAGCAGGTCCCCGAGCTCCCCACCCTGCGTCTCGAGCAGCTCGCCGAGGTCGGATTCGTCCGCGCTGCCGGCGCCGTCGCCCCCTGTCGTCGGCGCCGGGCCCGGCTCGGCGATCGGGGCGGGCGGGGCGCCATGGTCCTCTCTGGCGTGCTCCCCGCGGGGCCACAGCCACACGGCGGCAACGACCGCCGCCAGCGCGATCCCTGCCAGCACCGGGGTGCGGCGCATGGCAGCCTCCCTGAGCGGAACGTGGTGGGCTGATACTTCGTAGAGCGCGGCGTTCTCCCTGCCGCGCCGGCCGCGGCATGGGCCCGGCCTCGCCGGTCGAAGCGGTAGGTAATAGGTAATAAGAAGGTAATTGAGGTACGCAGGTAGGAAGTCGCGAGCGCGCCCTGCGCACGACGCGCCTCCGCGCACGTTCCCCGGAAGCTCTCACGGACTGCTGGCCAAGTTACAAGTATTTTGCCTTGACACCCCGCGCGGCATCGCATATAGTGCGGCCAGTAGGATCTGGCAGTGCACCGCGCGGGCGGAGACGCGCGGACAATCGCATAGCCAGGCCGATAAAGGCAAACCTGCGGCGACGCAGGGGCGCAAAGCCGCGGAACCCTCCGGACGAGCATAGGGTCAGCCGGGCTGCCGAAGCTGGACGTACCGTTCAGCTTCTTTCTTTTTGGCGCATCGGTGACAGACCGCGCCGCGCACGCTCCGGGCCGGCCGGGCGCCAATCCGAGGGGGGAGGATTGATGCGGATGAAAGGACGGCTCACGCGGCTTGTGATCGTGGCGATGGTGGCGGTGGCGGTCGGGTGGCTCGGCTTCGCCCGCAGCGGATCGGCCCAGTCCGTCGTCCCCGTCGCGCGGTACGCGGGCACCATCGCGTCGGTGGAGTGCGACTCGCTGACCTTTGTGCTCGATACGTCGACGGGTCCTGTCGAGTTCCGGGCGACCCGGCTGACCATCGTCCGCGTAGGCATCGAGTTCACGCACGACCTCTGCAGCCTGCGGAGCTTCATCGGGGCCCAGGCGATCGTCTTCTCCACGCCGGTGAGCGGGCTGCAGATCGCGGGCCGCGTCGACGTGCTGGTGTTCCCCGCCAGCGGCGTGACGCCGAGCGTCGGACCCGACCGGAACGGGGACGGGCCATTCGGCGGGACGTCCGGCAGCAGCACGGGCGGCGCGACGGGCGGGACCACGGGCGCGCCCGGGGTCACGACCGGTGGGACGACGGGTGGCACCACCGGCGGCGGCACGACCGGCGGCACGACAGGTGGCACCACCGGCGGCGGGACAACGGGCGGCACGACGGGCGGCACGACCGGCGGCACGACGGGTGGCACCACCGGCGGCGGCACGACGGGTGGCACCACCGGCGGCGGCACGACGGGTGGCACCACCGGCGGCGGCACGACGGGTGGCACCACCGGCGGCGGCACGACGGGTGGCACCACCGGCGGCACCACGGGCGGCGGGACGACCGGTGGGACAACGGGCGGCACGACGGGTGGCACCACCGGCGGCGGCACGACCGGCGGCACCACCGGCCATGGCGAGCACGGCAACTCGGGCAAGTCCGACAACAACTCGCACGGCGAGGGCTTCGAGCAGAGCCACGAGCATAGCAGGCGCTAGGATCCAGCCCGCTCCCCCCGGCGGCGGCCCGCGCTGCGGGCCGCCGCTTTCTCTTTGATCTTGATGCCGAGCGGGCGTGCGCCACAGAGTTCGCGCAACTCGCCGGCAGGATTCGCACGATGTGCCATCCGACCTCTCATCTTATTACCTTGACAGCGGCCACCCCCGCGCTCTACGATAGCGGCGCACACCGGAAGCGTGGGAGGACGGCAGGCCCAAGGCCGCTCATGCCTCCCGATAAAGGCAAACCTGGGGCAACCCAGGGACGCAAAGCCACGGGACCCGCAAGGGTCAGCCGGGCTGCCGAAGGAGGATGCGCGTGGGGCGGCGCCCGAAGTCGCGACTCGGCTTGGTCCTCGCCGGCGCCATCGCGGCGTCCCTCATCCTTCCACTCGCCGTCCAGCAGCCCGCCGTCTCGCAGTCCGCGTCATCGCTGAACGCGGTGGTCGTCCCGCTCGACAGCGCCGCCCGGGACAGCGAGTTCGTCCCCGACGCGGAGGCGACGCTGCTCGCGCTGCTCAACGAGGCGCGGCGGGAGCACCACCTGCCCGCACTGGTGATGAGCCCGCACCTCCGGCAGGCCGCCCGTCTGCACTCGCGCGACATGGCCGCGCGCGGATACCTCGGCCACGGCACGCCCGGCGGCGCGTCGTTCGTCGAGCGGATCAGCGCCTTCGTCCGGCCCGGCGCGCTGGTCGGGGAGAACGTCGTCGCGGCCGAGACACCGGAGCAGGCCAACAGCGCCTTCGTGTCGAGCCGGGGGCATCTCGAGAACATGCTCAACCCGAGCTTCCACGTCGTCGGCATCGGCGTCGCGACCGCCGGGCGCATCGGGCTCATGGTCACGGAGGACTTCGCCCAGTAGCCGCGCGCGTGGCCGCGGATCGCCGGGGTCCGCCGCCCGTCGCGCCGACAGCGTCCAGGCCTACACGACCATCCCGCTCCCCCTCCCTCGACCAGCCCCTCCGGGGGCTGGTTTCGCTCTTTCGGCCGCGCGCGGGCGCCCCAGGGAGCGCGGTCTCCGGCCTCGAATCATCGCCCATCGCGCGCCGGTCACGAGGAGTCTCGATGCAAACAGCCGCCTCCGCGGGCAGCCCCGCGGCATCCCCGCGCCGCGCGGACGCCGGATCGCTCGGAGCGCTGGTCGTCCTCGCCGTCGTGTGGGGAGCCTCGGTGCCGCTGACCAAGCTCGGCCTCCGGGACTTCCCCCCGCTCACCCTCACCGCGCTGCGCTACCTCACCGCGTCTCCCTGCTTCGCGCTCCTGTTGCGCGGCCGCCCGCTCCCCGGGCCCCGGGGCCTGCTCCAGGCCGCGGCCCTGGGCGTGCTCGGGATCGGGGTCGGCCAGGTCGCCCAGACCTTCGGCGTGCGGGCCACCTCCGCGTCCGTCGCGACCGTCATCTCGGCCACGATCCCGATCTTCGTCGTCGTGTTTGCCGCGGTCCGCCTCGGCCAGCCGATCCGCGCGCGTCACGCGCTGGGGCTCGCGATGGCGTTCGCGGGGGTCGTGCTCGTGGCCGCCGGCGGCCCGCGCGACCTCCTCAGCCTGCTGCGCACCCCTGCGGCGGCCGGGGACGCCCTGGTCCTGGCGTCGGCGCTCGCGATCGCGCTGTACTACGTGCTGAGCGTGGAACTGATCGCGCACTCGTCCGTCCTCACGGTGGCCGCGCTGACGTCGCTCGCGGGGACCGGCGCGCTCGTCCCCGGGGCGCTGTGGGAGCTCCATCACGCCGCCGTCCGGCTCACGCCGCTCGGGATCGCGGTCGTGGCGTACCTCGCGCTGCTTGTCACCGTGCTCGGCATCCTGATCTGGCTGCGGGCGCTGCGGCGCCTGCCGGCGAGCGTGGCCGCGGTGCTGCAGTATCTGCAGCCGATCGTGGGGGTCGGCCTCTCCGCCGCGCTCTTCGGGGATCCGCTCGGGGCGTGGTTCGGGGTCGGGACGGCGCTCGTCCTCGGGGGCATCGTGGTGGGCGCCGCCGCGCGCGGCGAGGACGGTCTCCTTGATTCGTAGACAGCCCGCGCCGCCAAGCCTGGTTCGCGGTGGCCTCCGCGACCGCTCGGGTCGCGGGGAAGCCTCATACCGCGGTGGGCTCGTCTCTCACAAGAGGGAGGCGGATCACCCGGGGCCGTTCCCGCGCCTCCAAATGACGTGCGACGGTGTCTCGGAGCTGCTCAACCGTGGCGGCCTGTGTGAAGACGGTACGCCCCTTCCAAACTCGGCCACTTCCCCAGCGGTCGTCCGAAGTACGCGGCCAGCGTGGTGCCCGACCGCCGCTCAACGCGAAGGCCCTGCGGCTGCCGAGGACCGACGAGAGGCGGTTACCCGCGGACGCTATCCGCCGAGGCCATCGTAGACGCCGAGCACGGCCCAGACGTACCACTGCGTCTCCGGGTACGGCGGGATCCCGTTCCAGCGGCGCACGGCGTTGCCGCCGGCGTTGTACGCGGCGAGCGCGAGCGGCCAGGCCCCAAACTCCTCGTAGTCCCACCGCAGGAGCTGGGCGGCGCCCAGCACGTTCTGCCAGGGATCCCGGGGATCGACGCCGATGCCACGGGCCGTCTCGGGCATGAGCTGGCCGAGGCCCTCCGCCCCTGCGGACGAGATGGACTGGTGATGAAACCGGCTCTCGACGTAGATGACCGACGCGAGCAGGCGGGGGTCGATGCCCACCGCGCGCGCGGCCTGCAGAAGCGCGTGGCCGACCCAGAGCGCCTGGGCGGTCGTGAGAGAGGGGTTCGCGCCGCGCGCAAAGGCTGCGAACTCGTCCGGGGTGCGGAGGCGCATCCGCGGGCGGTCGTCCACCACCCGGAGCTGGCGGAGCCACGCGCGCGCGTACCCCTCCTCCGCCATCGTCGGATGCCGCTGGAGCGCGGCGACGAACCAGGCCGCCGCGATGCTGTAGTTCCGCCGCGCGACCGCCACCGCGCCCATCCAGACGGCCGGCGCGGCCCATCCCGGAGCCACCGCCGCGGCGCGGGCAAACGCCGCCTCCGCGCGGGAGAGCGCGCCCGCCTGGAAGGCCGCCGCGCCCTCCTCCATCGCCGCCCGGGCCGAGACCGCGCCGGGCGCGGATCCCGCCCCGACCGCGGGCGCCAGCCACACGGCCATCGCGATGGCCGCGACGAGCGCGGCGATGCGGCGGCGCCGCCTGTGCCGCGAGCCCACGAGCCCGGTTACCCCGATCTCGGCGCGCCTACTACGCGGGCGCCCCCGTCGAGATGATGCGCGGGGTCATGATGATGATGACCTCCGACTCGCTGTGGTTCACGGTCGACAGCCGGAACAGCGAGCCGATGAACGGAAGGTCCCCCAAAAGCGGGATCTTCTTGATGTTCCGCACATCCGAGTACTTCATCAACCCGCCGAGGATGACGGACGAGCCGTCCGACACGCGCAGGTTGGTCACCGCCTCGCGGATCGAGATGAGCGGCAGCCCGTTCGGGTTCGTCGACGTCGGCGCCGTAAACGACGTCGCCGTGGTGACGACCGGGTGGATCTGCGTCGAGATCGTGCGGTCCGCGTTGATCTTCGGGGTGATCTTGAGCGTCACGCCGATCGGCTGGAAGGTGACCGTCTCGGTCGTCACCGGCGGGTTCCCGGCGGTCGTCGTGTTGACGATCGGGATCTGGTCGCCGGCGAAGATCAGCGCCTGCTGGCCGTCGAACGTCGAGACACGGGGATCGGAGAGCACCTTGGCCGTCCCCTGCTGGATGAACGCGTGGATCCTCGCGAGCAGCAGATCCCGCGTGACCGGGTTCACCCCGAGCTGCCCCGGCGGCAGCGGGCCGACCTCCTGGAACGTGAAGGGCGTGCCGCTCGATCCCTGGAGCACGGACCACTCGATCCCGAGGTCCCTGAGCGAGGTCGAGGTGATGTCCACGACGAGCGCCTGCACGCTGACCTGCGCCACCGGCACGTCGAGCTGCTGGAGGAGCGCCTGCACGGCGTCCTGCTGCGTCGGCGTCCCGGTCACCACGAGCGAGTTCGTGCGGTCGTCGTAGCTGAGCGTGGCGCCGGTGGCCTTGAACAGGTCGAGGACCGACGCGACGTCCTTCTTCACGGGCCCGGCGCCGCCGCTCACGCTGGAGCCGCCGGTCGACGTCGAGCCGACGGACCCGACGAGCGGCTCGGGGGTGGAGATCGGGGGCTGCAGGTACTGGAGGTGGTAGACGCGCGTGACGGGGCCCGGCGGGGGCGGCGTCAGCTTGCTCGCGGCCTCGACGATGAGCGTGTCGCCGACCCGGCGGAAGCCGAGGTTGTTGGCCTCCAGCAGGAACCGGAACGCCTCCTCGCAGGTGACGCCGACGAGGTGGATCGTCACCTTGCCCTGCACGGAGGAGTCGGTGACCAGGTTGAGGCCGCAGATCCTCGCCAGCGCGTCCAGCACGTCCGAGAGGCTGGCGTCACGCAGATCGAGGTTGAGCTTCTGCGCCTGCTGCGGGGTGCCCTGGCTCACCACCGTGATGCCCATCCCGGCCACGACGGGAGCCGCCGGCGCCTTGGCCGCGGCCGGCGGGGCGCCCGCCGGCGCCGCCGGGGCGCCCGCAGACGTCGCGAGCCGCGCCGCGACCACGTTGGCCCCGGCCTGGACGACATCGTAGCGCACCGGCCGCAGGAGATCGATCACGACCCGCGTGATCGGGGGCGCCGCGACGAACTGCGAGATCCGGACCTGCCGGACGGGGTCCTTGTTCACGGGCACGACCGCGGCGTCCACCCCGTCCCTCGCGCCCGGGATGTCGATGACCAGGCGGTCCGGCTGATCCATCAGGCTGGCCTGGTAGGAGATCGGCCCGGTCGCGTGGATGGCCACCTGCAGCGTCCCCGGGAAGTCCTTGACCGCCACGCGCGTCACCGTGGTGCCGGACGCCGCGGTCGGTGCCGGAGTGCCGAGCGCCGGCAGCGCGAGAAAGGCGATCAGGCAGAGCGTGACGAGTGGATGCCTCATTGCGCTTTGCCACCTCCGAGGGTGAGCTCGATGTGTTGGCCGCTGCCCGACAGCTCGACAGCGCCGTTCAGCGCATCGATGCGGACGACACGCAGGTCCGGCCCGATGAAGTCGCCTACGCCGACGATGTACGAGGACTTCTCGCCCTCGACGATCGCGAGGCCCGAGGAATCGTTGAGGATGCCCACGAGGCGGTACTGGGGGATCGCGGGCACGGGCGCGGGGGCCGGAGCGCCCGGAGGGAGCCGCGACGGCGCCACGCCCGGGGGAAGCGGCAGGCCGCCGCCCGGGTACAGCGGCGGGATCGGCGGCAGCGCCGGCCTCGGCGCCGCGGCCCCGGACGCGCCCCCGCCCGGTGGCTGCGGCTGGACGAGCGGCACGAACGGATCGGGGCGGCCAGCGGGCGCGAGCGCGGCTGTGGACGGAGCGCCGGCCGGCGCGGGCGCGCCGGGAGCTTGCGGCGCAGGCGCGCCTGCCCTGGGCGCCGCGCCCGTCGCCGGTGCGGACGGCCCGGATGCGGCGGGCGCGGTCGCAGCCGGCGTGGCGGCGGGCTGCGGCCTCGCCGACGTGGCCTGGTAGACGCCCACCCCGATGAGGGCGGCGATCCCCACGGCCACCGCGCCCGCTGCGAGCGGGTACTTGCGGACGAGCGTGCGGAGTCGCTCCACGGCTAGTGCCCCTTCCCTGCCTGCACGGGCAGAATGTACGTCGCGGCCTGCAAGGTTACGCTCAGCTTCGGGCTTGCCTGACCCGGCACCGACTGCGGCGAGACGTTGACGCTGCTCACCGTGATCAGCCGCGGGAAGTCCTGCAGCCGCTGGAGGTACTGGACGAGCTGGCCGAACGTGCCGGCGACGGAGAGCCCGACGTCCATCTGCTCCACCTGGAGCGCCGGCGGCTTGGCGGCCCCTCCCGCCGTCCCCCCGCCGGCGCCGGACGGCTGGCCGCCCGCGGGCGTGCCGTTCGCGGCCGAGGTCCCCGCGGCGTACGGCTTCGGCGGCGACGGCCGGATGCTGCTGAACTCCACGCCGACGGCCCTGGTCAGCTGCTCCATCGCCGTCAGCAGCGACGGGATCTCCTTGGAGCCGGGGAGCTTGGACTGCACCGTCCGAATGAAGGAAGAGAGCCGGTCGTACTCCTGCTGCACCTGGGCGGCGCGCGCGAGGATCTGCTGGTCGTGGACGAGCTGGGCCTGCGCCGCGTCCCGCTGCTGCACGAGCGTCGCGTACTCCGCGTTCTGCGGCGTGTAGATGAGATAGTAGAAGACGATCGCCCCCAGCAGGACGATGGCGCCGATCAGCATGGTGCGCTCGCGCGGGTTCATCGGCTGACCCCCTGGACCGCGGCCTGCACGGGGCGCATCGTCAGGGTGAGGCCGAACTGGACGACCGCCGTCTGCCCGAGCTTGCTCTGCTGCGCCGCCTGCAGATCGACGTCGCTGTAGAACTGCGAGCCCGCGAGGTTCGTCATGAAGCCCGCGACGGCGCTGTACGACATCGCCGTCCCCTGCAGCGTGAACTGCTGGCCCGACTGGCCGATCGACGCGCTCGTGAGCCAGACCCCCTGCGGGGTCCGGGCCGCGAGATCGGTCAGCAGATCGGGCCAGGCGATCTGCCGCGCCTGGATGGACTTGAGGATGCCCTCCTTGGCGCGCAGCTCCTCGATCTGCTTCTCGAGCGCGAGCTCCTTGGCGACCTTCGGCGCGAGCAGGGACACCTGGTGGTTGATGCGGTCCACGTCCGCGGCCACCTGGTGGTTGCGCCAGAGGTAGAAGGCGTAGGACGCCGCGAGCAGGCCGGCGACGACGGCGAGCACCGCGACGACGCCGACTTCCGGGATCACCCGGCGGCGGCGCCGCCTCGGCAGCAGGTTGATCTTGATCATGATTCGTCCACCCCCCGGCGAGCCAGACCGACCGCGACGGCCAGCGACGGGGCCGCCGTGCGCACGAGATCCGTGCCCGGGACCCCGGCCGCAGCCGCCACGCCCCGGAACGGGTCTCCCACCTCCACCTGGATGCCCAGGTCCGCCCCGAGGTACTGGGGCAACCCGGGGAGCAGCGCGGTCCCGCCGGTGACCAGGACCCGCGACGGCCCGGACACCCGGTACCGGGTCTGGTAGTAGTCGAGCGAGCGGCGGATCTCCGTCGCGAGGTCGCCGATGCTGCCGATCACCACCTCGCGCAGCGGCTGCAGCTCCACCCCGCCCTCGGTCGCCTGCCGCTCGTCTCCGAGCTGCTGCTTGATCGCTTCCGCGGCGTCGAAGTCCACCCGCAGGTGCTCGCTGATGAGGCGGGTGAGCACGTTGCCGCCGAAGGCGACGTTCCGGATGAGGCGCGGGATCGTGCCGTCCGCGATGACGATCTCGGTGCTGACCGCCCCGATATCGACGTAGATCGCCGTCTCCTGCGCGCCACCGGCGCCCGGCGTCCCCATCGCCCGCAGGAGCGCGAACGGCTCCACGTCCAGGACGATCGGCTCGAGCCGGGCCGCCTCGACCGCGGCGACGTGCTGCGTCAGCACATCGGTCCGGGCCGCCGCCACCAGCACCTCGAGGCGGGGGCCGCCGCCCTCCGTCACCTCGCCGATCGTGAAGGTGTCGTACGTCACCTCCGCGACCGGGTACGGGAGGAACCGCTCCAGCTCGAACCGCGCGGCCGCCTTCACCTCCTCCGGCGAGACCTTGGGCATCCGGATCTCGCGCACGATAGCCACCTGGCCGTTCACCGAGACGACCGCCCGGCGGGTCCGGACCCGCATTCCGCCCAGCATGCCGGCGATCGCCCGCCCGACCGCCGCGGGGTCCGCGATCCGGCCGTCCCGCACGGTGCCGGGCGGCGTCGGGCAGAGGCCGGCCGCGCGCACCGCGAGGCCGCCGTTCTGGCGGCCGAGCTCGACGGCCTTGATGCGCGTCATGCCGATGTCGATCCCGAGATAGGTGGACGCTAAGGTCCCGAAGCCGAGTCGCGCCATCTCGAACCCCCCTGGCGTCCGCGGGGACGCCGGCTCTCCTCCCGCTCTCCTACGGCTGATTGAGCGGCCGATCCTGCCAGGAGAGGGTCTTGAACGTGAAGAACTGCGAGCTGATCGGGATCTGCGGGTTCTGGCCCGTGCAGAAGTTCACGTTGCCGAGCGAGTCCACCTGGTTCACCTGACCGCTCTGCCCCTGCACGTTCGCCGAGAAGATCCCGCCCTGGACGAGCACCGTGCCGTTCGTGAAGATGTTCCCCGGCGTGTAGATGAAGCCGGTGAAGATCGTGTTCGCCGGCAGCGTGATGTCCCCCGTCGCGAAGATGTATCCCCAGTTGTAGTTGTCGAAGTTGGTGTTGCTGCACGTCTGGCCGCCGGTGCCGAGCGACCCGTTGATCGTCACCCCGCCGGGGTTCGCGTAGCCCTGGTCGTCGATCAGCAGCGCCTCGGGGTTGCTCTTCGTCCCCGTGAACGAGACGTTGTTCGAGACGGCCGCCTGCTGGATCGGAGCGGAGCAGTTGACGCCGTCCCCCGTCTGCACGAGGTACGCCGTGAGGCCCGGGTTGAAGAACTGCTGGCACGCCCGCATCTCCGTGAGCACCGGGATCGTCGGCAGCAGCGGGATGTAGCGGATCCCGTTCTGGTTGCCCGCGTTGGCGCAGGGGGCGGCGCAGGACGGCGCCTGGAAGAACGTCGTCGCCGATCCGCGCGTGAGGTCGTCCGCGACGAGGCCCCAGTCGAGGTAGCGCGTCTTCTGCGGCCCGTAGGTGGGGTCGTTGCTGCCGTAGTAGTGGTAGCCGCTGGGGCACGTCCCGGTGACCGGAGGCGACGGGAGCTGGACGCCTCCCGACGTGGGGTTGACGCAGAACGGCTGCGTGGCGGCCGTCACCATCACCTTGCCGCTCGTCGAGGGGATGCTGGACCAGTACGAGGGCGTGTACGTCCCGTTCGGCGTGTACGTGACGCCGACGTTGTTCTGGGTCGCCTGGTAGGAGCTGAGCCCCCAGGTGCTGGCCTGCGAGGGGTTGGCATTGATCCACGTGATGAGCGCGGTGAAGTCGTCCTTCGCCATCCCGATCGGCGTCAGCGGGTGCCAGTTGAACGGCACGGCGCGCGACCCGCCGGGGCACGGCGTCGGCGCCACCTCCGTCTGCGGGGAGCCGGTGCACTCTGCGGTGTAGGCCGGGTTGCCGTTGTGGACCTGGAAGCCGTTCGGGCACTGCGTGTTCTGGTTGTTCCCGCCGCCCTGGAGGTAGAGATACGTCCCCGCCATCACCTGGGGCTGGAGCAGGTTCGTCCCGCTGTCGCCGCTCGCGCACTGCGGGGACTTGGCCCACGAGGCGAAGAAGATGCTCGTCTGCGAGTAGGTGTCGCCCTGGATCGGCGACGCGTCGCCCTGGAACGTCACCTGAGGGCCGTACACGATCCGGCCGAACCCCTGGATCAGCGTCGCCTGCTCGAAGACGCGCACCCAGCGCGTCGCGAGCGCGCGCCCCGCGCCGAACGTCGCGGTCGAGAGGATGGGGAAGACGATGACCTGCTGGCCGGACAGCGACGCCACCGGCGACTCGTAGATCACGCAGTTCCGCGGCGGGTTGCTGCAGCTCGCCGAACCGGCCACGAGGCTGTTCTTGAAGACCGTCGAGCCCGGGACCGCGCCGAGGTTCGAGAGGCGGTTGAGCGACTCCTGGATCCCGGCCTCGGCGAGGGCGAGCGCCTCGCCGCTGTCCCGGCTCGCGGTCGCGAACCCGACCTCGTTCTGCGTGAAGAACGAGAACCCGAAGAGCATCATCGCGACCGCGAACATGATGAAGAGCGCGGTGATCAGGGCGATGCCGCGGTCGCCGCGGGCCCGGCCTCGCCCGCGCAGGACGCGTCCGTTCACGGGCCCTCCCCCCTCTTCCACCCGCCCCTCAGGCCCACGCGCCGGCTCACGGCGGGTTCCTCAGCGAGATGTCCTGGGTCATCGTGCTCGTCGAGGAGACGGCCTGGCTCGTCGCCTGCTGGAACGACGTGACCGTGATCGTGATCTCCCGCGAGGAGGTCGTGGGGCACCCGCCCGACGCGGCGAGCGCGAGGCCCGAGATGCCGCTCGCCACCGCGACCGTCGACAGCGTGCCCGCGGCGATGTCGTACTCAGTGCGCTCCAGGTACGGCCCGGTCGCGTTGGGCGTCGTCCCTCCCTGCGTGCCCGAGAGGTAGTAGCTCACGTACTTGCCGTCGTACGGGATGACCCCGCCCGAGGGGTCCGTCGCGTAGATCTGCGTCGCCCCGGTGATCGGGTCGGGGGATTGTAGCGCCACCGTGCCGAGGTGGGGCAGGACGAAGCTGATCTGCGGCGGGCTACAGGAGATCGCGAACGTGAAGCCGCCGCTCGTCTGCCCGTTGAGCAACCGGCGGGCCTGCCGCAGGTCCCGGCTCATCCGGTCGAGCGCGAGCCGCCCTCCCTGCTGCACCTGCGTCGCGATGTCCCCCTTCCAGTACGCCTTGAGGCTCGCGTAGAACAGCGAGTAGATCGCCCCGGCCACGAGCGACAGGATGACGATCCCCACCATCAGCTCCACGAGCGTCATGCCGCGCTCGTCCCCCATCCCGCGTCGCGCCCGCCGGCCCGTCATCTCACTGCGCCAGCATGAAGGTGCTGACCTCGACGCAGCCGAGGCCCACCGGCGCGGCGGCGCCCGCGGTCACGCACCCGTTGGGGCCGCTCGACGAGCCGGAGACGAACGACGTCTGGCCCCTGACCGTCCAGTGCGTCGCGACCGAGACGCGGTACACAAACTGGCCGGACGACGGCCGCTGCGTCGGGGTGCCGGAGACGACGAACTGGCCCTGGGTGCCGTCCCAGACCCAGTACTGCACCTGGACGTCGCGCGCGTACTGCTGGCCGTCGGCGCTCACGGTCGCGGTGGCGACCGTCCCGTCCCCGTAGGTGCCCACCCAGCAGTTGAGCGCGGCGGTTGCCGTCTGCGCGAGCGGCGTCGCCGGGCACGAGGCGGAGTACGGCGCCTGCGTCTTGAGGAACTCGATCTCCTGCTGCGCGAGCGCCGCCGCCTTGGTCTGGTCCTTGCCGTACAGCGTGACCGCGAGGCCCTGCGGGAACACCGTCGCCACCGCGAGCAGCCCCACGGTGAGCAGCACGATGCTCAGCATCACCTCGATGATGGTGAAGCCGCGCTCGGAGGTCAGGTTTTCCCGGGTTACGCTGACCATGCCCCCCCGCCGGCACCCGCGCATGGGAAATTAACCAAGGTCGGTTCGTCGCCCGCCGGCAAAATCCTTGTGCCCCCGTTCACAGCATCTTAGCCAGGTACCAGCGCACGATCGCGTCGGAGCCGAACGCCGCGATCATCGCGCCGGTCGCGAGCGCCGGCCCGAACGGGATCGTGTCCTTGCGCGTCCGCAGCCGCGCGGCGACGAGCAGCGCTCCCGCCGCCGCGCCGAGCACCACGGCCGAGAACAGCGCCACGATCACCCCCGGCACCCCGAGGAACGCGCCGATCATCGCAGCGAGCTTGACGTCCCCGCCGCCCATCCCTCCCCGGCTGAGCAGGCCCGCGAGCGCGAAGACGGCCCCGGCGCCCGCGGCCGCCGCGAGCGCCGGCACGACGCGGCCGGCGGCGCCGGCGAAGAGGAGGCCGATCGCGATCCCCGGGTAGGTGACCGCGTTGGGGATCACCCCGCGCTCGAGGTCCGTGCAGAACGCCACGATCAGCGCGAGCCCCATCACCTCGAACCGGGCCGCCGAGAGCGTGGGCCCGAACCGCCAGACCACCCCGGCGGTGAGCGCCCCCGAGGCGGCCTCCACGAGCGGGTACCGCGCCGAGATCCGCCCCCGGCACGAGCGGCAGCGGCCCCGCAGCCACAGGTAGCTCAGCAGCGGCACGTTGTCCCGGGGCCGGATCGGCGTCCCGCACCGCGGGCAGCGCGACCCCGGCGCCACGATGGACTCGCCGCGGGGCAGCCGGTGGATCAGCACGTTGGCGAAGCTGCCGAGCACAGCGCCGACGATGAACGCCGCGGCCTCCACGGCCTCACGTCCCCCAAAGCACGCGGGACACGAACCGCGCGACCAACCCGACGACCAGCATCACCGCGAGCGTCCCGGCGACGGGCGGCGCGGCGGCGAGCCCTCGCTGGAAGACGTCCCAGCGCGCCGCGCCGAGCCAGTCCGGGAACCCCAGCAGCCGCGCGAAGTACACCGCGCACACGATCAGCACCATGCACACGGCGACCGCGGCCGTGAACTCGAGCAGCACCCGCCGCTCGAAGAACAGCCCGATCACGATCCCGGCGACCACCGCCGCCCCCGTCGCCGCCGTCGCCCGCATCGGCACGGCGAGCAGGACGGCGGCGGCGGCGAGGGCGACGATCAGCATCTGCGCGGCCGATGCGCCCGCACGCGGGGCTTGCGGCTCACGCTCCCACCGACGCGGCGGGGGCGCGCACGACGCCGATCTCCCGCAGGCGCTCGTAGACCTCCTGGATCTTCGCGAACCCGTGGAAGTCCCGCTCGTACTCGCGCTCCGCCTTGTAGCCGAGCTCGATGAACTTGTTGTAGTGCACGAGGAACGCGAACTGGACGATGTGGGACTCCTCCTCCGGCGCGTCGCGGTTCTTGTCGAGATGCAGGTTGATGATGTCGACGAGCGGGATGTCCTCCGTGATCTCCCGCGACGCCGCCTTGGCCTCGAGCAGCTGCCGGAGGTCGCGCGTGGCGCCCCAGTCCTTGGCCAGCACCATCGCCACGTCGAGGTCGTACTCGAGGTCGCCGGAGCCGACGCAGTGGTGCATCGTGGGCCGGGTGAAGACGCTCGCCAGGCCCTCGTCGTCCGGCGGCCGCTCGTCGAGCCGGCACCCGTCCTTGTCGAGCGGCGAGATCGTGAACACCGGCGCGTTGAGGTCCAGGCTCAGCTCCGCGAGCTGGGTCGAGATCTCGTCGGTGCGGGCCTTCGGGTCCTCGATCGTCTCCTCGAGCGGGATCTTCTGCAGGTAGTCGAGGAAGATCACGACCTGGTCGGTCTGCAGGCGGTGCATGACCTCGTAGGCCTGGGCTTTGATCCGCTCGACCGTGTCGTGCCGCCCCCCCTCGATCACGAACACGTAGTCCATGAACGCCTCGAGCCGCTTCCAGGCGTCCGGCATGCTCCGCAGCGCCTCGCGGACCTCGTCGCCCCCGGTGAGGATCGAGGCCGGGCTGACCATCAGCTCCTTCGCGATGTACCGCGCGGCCAGCACCCGCCGCGTCTGCTCCCACGTGTAGAACAGGACCGGGACGCGGTTGGCGGCCGCGCAGGAGGCGGCCAGCTCCAGCGCCAGGTTGGTCTTGCCGCGGCGCGGGGCGCCCGCGAGGCCGTAGTAGAACCCCCGGCGCAGCCCGGAGAGGAGGTTGTTGAGGCGCGCGAACGGCGCGATCGAGTAGCCCAAGAGGCCCCGCTCCCGCCCGCCGGTCGAGACGAGGTGGTGGCGCAGCTCCTTCAGCGTCTCGCGCACCGGCTCGCGCTGGCGGCGCACCCGCCGGCGCTGGATCTCGAGCAGGTCCCGCATCATCTCGGAGATGAAGTCGAGGAAGTCCTTGTGCGACGGCACGGCCCCCGCGTCGATGTAGGCCCCCATCCGGTCGCGCAGCGAGGCCAGCCGCGCCCGGCTGTCGCGGGCCTTCAACTGGTCGACGAGGCCGACGACCTCGGCCGCGCTGGGGATGCGGCGGTCCGCGAGCGCTGCGAAGTAGTGCTCCAGCTCCGTGGACCACAGGCCCCGCTCGGCCAGGCGCTGCTGCACGATCCGGGCGTCGATCGGGGCGTCGCTCTCGTCGTGCAGCCGGACCGCCTCCTCCGCGATCAGGCGGACCGGCATCAGCGTGAGGAGGTCCCCCTTGAAGCCCTCGATCAGCGCCCGGTTCACGAGGTGGCGGTCGCTGACGAGGCCAGCCACGAGGGAAAGCTCCGCGTCGAGATAGTCCGTCATGGTGCCATCTCCTTTGTGCCCCCACCGGTGTTTCGACGACCGGGGCACGATCCTTGCATCCTCTCCAGGGCCACAAGCAAACCGACGAGGAGCCAGAACAGCGGGGCCACGCTGACGTAGCTGAAGGAGAACTGCAACTGGAAGCAATACGCCGCGAAGCCGCCGAGCATGCCCGCCGCGAGGCCGCCGGGGTCCGCGCCTCCCCGGCGGCCCGCCGCCGCTACGATCCAGGCCGACCGGAACACGGCGACCCACACCGCCAGGTACACCGCGAGGCCGACGAGGCCCGTGGATATCCCCTGCTGCAGCAGGTCATTGTGAGGCCGGTCGACGATGATCTTCATGATGCTCGATGCCGGGAAGACCCGCCGGAACTCCGGGGTGTCGTACGCCGGGTAGATCTCACCGAGCGTCTCCGGCCCCCAACCGAAGAGCGGACGCTCAAAGATCAGCGGCGCCGTCGTGCGCCACAGGAACAGCCTGTCTCCGCCGTTCTCGCCCCGGTTGGCGATGTGCTCCCGCTCCAGTTGCTCTCGGGGAGGACCCGTCAGCAGTATTGCGGGTGTCACGGCTGCCAGGAGCAGCCCCAGCACTACGAGGGGCCGACGCGCCCCGTGCAGCCGGCGGCGTCCCGCGGCGAGCGCCCATGCGCCGAGCCCGACGACCAGGGCGCCCCACGCCGCGCGCGTCCACGTCGCCACGAGGGCCGCATAGAGCAGCACGGCCGCCAGGCCGTATCCGACGCGCCTCAGCGGGCGCGCCTCCCACGTGTACAGGCTGACCACGAGCGGCAGGACGAGCACGAGGCAGGCGCCCAGCGCGATGGCGCTTCCCGCCGTTCCCCAGGCTCTCGTCGTGGCCTTTTGAAAGGCGTCGCGGACGAGATCCTGGGGCACGGGGGACCATCCGAAGTGCTGGAGGATTCCAACGACCCCGTTGGCCCCCGCGGCGAAGACAACGGCGCCCGCCACGACGGCAACCCGGCCGGGGGTGGTCGATGCCATCGCGGCAAACACCGCGAGCGCTCCGTAGCTGAGCCAGGTGAGCAGGCCCTCGTCCCTGTAGTTGGCGCCTGCCAGGCTGACGAGCGGATCCGCCGAGAGGAGCGTCGAGACGACGAGGGCCGCGAGCCAGCCGCCCATCGCCAGGACAAGCGGCGACCGCGGCGCACGCAGCTCCCTCTGCCGCGCCGTCCCCAGCGCCAGGATCCCGAGGATCGCGACGCCGGCGTAGAGGGCCTGCACCTTCGGCCAGTAGTAATAATCGTACGCCCGGGTGCTGACGATGAGAGGAACGACCGCTGCGATCACCGCGAGCGTCGAGACGGCCGCCTGTTCCGACCGCGCGACGCCCGTGCGGGCGGGCTTGAGACCGGCCTCGAGCGTGCGCAGAGCCGAGCTCATGGGCTGGCCGCGGCGCCCCGGCGGTGGTCGATACCGGGCACCGCGTTCGCGGCGGTGTCCCGGCTGCCGACCCACGGGTCGGCGATGGCGTCGACCCGGCACGCCACGTGTCCGTAGGAAGGCGCCAGCCCGTTCGCCGGAGAGCCACCGGCCGAGAGCCAGTACGACGAGCCGTCGACGATACCGGGGTTGTCGGGCTCGCTGAACTGGGGCGCGCCGATATAGACGGTGCCGCCCCCCGCACCGGTCAAAGTGGCGAAGCCCGGAGTGCTCCCGTCCATGCCACCCTCGGCGTAGTTCGACGTGGGGTTGTCCGTATGCCACAGAGCCACGGCCGTTTCGATGTTCCGCTGGTTGCTGATGCACTGGGCCTTGTGCGCCCGCTCGCGCGCCAGCCCGAACTGCGGGATCAGGATCGCCGCCAGGGTCAGGATGACCAGGACTACGGTCAGCAGCTCGATGAGCGTGAAGCCCTCGTCGCCGCCCCCCGCCGGCCTCCCGCGATGTCTCATGCGCGTCCCTCCCGCCGGAACACAATGGGAACGGCCGGCGGGTGAGCGGTGCAGGACCCCGCCGGCCTCCCTGAGTCGGTCCGCGTTGCGCTTATGGAGATGCGCTCGCCCCTCTGGTATGGGAGAGGCCCGTGCCCGCTCCTATGGGATCGTAGTTGGCCACCCACGGATCCTTGACAGCATCGTAGGCGCACGCCACGTGCCCGTACGAGGGCGCACTGGCGTTCACCGTGCCGCCCGTCGCGGAGCCCTGGGAGAGATAGTAGTCGGTTCCGTCCGGCGTGGCGTTGTGGTCCGGCTCGATGAAGTTCGACGCGGTCGTGTACGCGGGCGTTCCGGAGGTCAGGTTGGCAAAGCTGGGCGTCGACGAGTTCATCGTGTTGCCCGTGTAGTTGGTGTTCGGGTTGTCCGTCGCCCACATCGCGACCGCCGTCTCGATGTTGCGCTGGTTCGAGACGCACGAGGCCTTGCGCGCGCGCTCGCGCGCCAGTCCGAACTGCGGGATCAGGATGGCCGCCAGGATCAGGATGACGAGGATCACGATCATCAGCTCGATGAGCGTGAAGCCCGCCTCCTCCCTGTGCAGCCATCGCGTTAGCCGCGCCAGCATCTAGTCACCTCCACGAGCTGTTGAGATCAGATCACGCCGTGCATCGTTCCCCGCGCCCGGCCGGGGTCGCCGCCGCTCGAGTCTGCGCCCCGCGCATCCCTCCCATCTTCCCCGGTTTGCCGGTCAGGCGATCTGCCCGCGGGGGTCCGCGATCCGTCGCAGGTTCCTCATGCCCAGGTCCCGGTTCCCCTAGACCTCCTCGACCTCGATCGAGAGCGTCCCCGGGCCGCGCGCTTTCGCGTCCAGCAGCGCGAGGTCGGCTCTCCGCAGGAGCTCGTCCGCGTCGCGGCCGTCGAGCGGGTACAGCGTGATCCCCGCGCACAGCGAGAGCACGATCGGCTCCCCCTGGGGACCGACGAACCGGTAGGCCGCCACCGCCTCCTGCAGCCGCTTGATCACGGACACCGCGGTGTCCAGGTCGGCCTCCGGGAGCAGCAGGACGAACTCGTCCCCGCCGTACCGGGCCGGCACGTCCATGCTGCGGACGTGCCGGCGCACGAGCGCGCCGAGGTCGTGCAGCACCTCGTCCGCGGCCAAGTGCCCGTAGTACGTGTTGATCTGCTTGAACTCGTCGAGGTCGGTCATCACGACGCACAGCGGCAGCTCGTAGCGCGAGGCGCGGGCGATCTCCTCGTCGAGCCGCGCGCGGAAGTAGCGCCGGGTGTGCAGCCCCGTGAGCGCGTCCGTCACCACGGTGTCCCACAGCTCCGCCATGCGGTGGCCGAGCCCCATCATCCACGCGACCTGGTGGGCCAGCAGCCGCGCCGCCTGGAGATCGGCGTCGGTGAACCGGCGGGACGGCGTCCAGCGGTTGAGGTTCAGGACGCCGAGGGTGCGCCCGCCGAGCCGGATCGGCACGCTCACCGCGGACGCCGGGGCGCGGCGTTTGGGGACGAACCCGTCGAGCCCGGCGGGCGTGCCGTGGACGAGCAGGCCCGTCGCCGTCTCGGCGACGCGACCCGCGACACTGTGCCCGAGCGGCACGGGGCTGAGCCCGGCGCGTCCCGCATCCCCCCTCACGACGCGGACGGCCAGCTCGCGCGGCCCGGTGAACACCATGATCGAGCCGCCCTCGGCGTCGAGCTCCTCGATGCACCGGTCGAGGTAGTCGAGCAGCACCTCGTCCTGGTTCGCGCGGAGGTCGCCGATCGGGAACGACTCGAGCAGCGTGGCGAGCCGGGCGGCCCGCGCGACGGAGAGCGGCTCGTCTCCTAGCCTGGGGGAATCCTCGGGCACGCAGGCCTCCTCGGCGGCGCCCCGCGGTGCGGGAGCCCCCGCCGTTCCACGCCCTTATGCCCGATCGGCGCGGGCGCTAGACGATGCCCGCGCGTGTTGCAGCAGACCTCTCGCTTCCTGCCATCGAACCGCGGCCGCGGCGGTCGAAGCAGGAGATCGAGCGGGGCTCGCGAAACGGCTAGCTAGGCTTACGACAGATTGGGCATCATTGAGGATCAGGAACCGGCCGCGCGCCTCCGCGCGGTGCCGAATCGGCGTGACGGGGGGAGACGCACCATGAGACGAGCGCTGTGTGTGATCCTGACCGTGGGCCTGCTGGTGTACGGCGTGACCGTGTACCTGGGATCGGCGGCGGCGCAAGGAGGGCTGCCGCTCGTGCCCGGCGTGTCGCTCGCCGACATCCCGCTGGGCGCGCCGATCGCGGAGGTCGTCCAGCGCTTCGGCGCCCCGAGCCAGGTGCAGCTCGTCGGGTCGGACGGCACGCTCGCGTACTCATGGGACCGGTACGGCATCACGGTGTACTCCCGCGGCAAGGCCGTGATCGCGGTCGCGACGACGAACAGCCTCGCCGGGGCGTTCCAGGGGATCGGCATCGGAACGTCCGCGGACGCCGTCCTCAAGATGCTGGGGAAGCCCCGCACCGGCGGCCAGGTCGCCGGCTATCAGGGGATCGCCTACGACAGCCTCGGCATCGCGTTCGGCCTCGACCGGCAGGCGGTCGTCGCCGTGATGGTCTTCGTGCCGCAGCGGCCGCAGGCGGCACCCGCCACCCCGCAGGCTCCGGCGCCCGAGACCGCGCCCGCCGCGCCTGCGACCCCCCAGCCGGCTCAACCGGCGCCGGCGGCTCCCGCTCCGGCCCCGGAGCAGCCGGCCCGGCCGGCGCCCGCGGCACCGGCCCCGGCGCTTCCCCAGCAGCCCGCTCCGGCGCAGCCCGCTCCCGTCGTGATGGGCGAGGCGGCGGCGCCGCCCGCCCCTGCCCCGGCCGTGGCGCCCGACGCTCAGGCGACCTCCCCGCGGCCGCAGCGGATCGTCGTCGACGCGCTCTCGCTCACCCCGAGGCCGCTCGCCCAGGAGTCCACGGGAACCGCGCCCCGGCCGGGCGTGGTGCGCGCGGACGTCCCGGCGGCCGGCGCGGCCGGGATGCCGAACGTGGCCGGGCTCCGGCCGTTCTCGATCGAGACGCTCTACCTCTCGCAGGCGGGATATCTCCGGTACATGGTGTACCAGATCCAGCAGGTCTGGCTGAACCCCGCCGAGAGCGAGCGGATCATCAGACAGGCAACCACGGCGCCGCAGCCGTAGCCGCGCCGCAGCAGGCCCGCGGGGAGCCCACCGGCCGCGGCCGGTGGGCTCCCCGCTGTCTCCCCGCCCGCCCCCGCGACGCAGGTCTAGAGGACGCGACCGACGGGCAGAGTATACGTTTTGGCTGTTATCCGTAGCGCCGAGCGCGAGGGGTGCCCGAGGTTGCCACCGGTCATCTCTGTGCAGGGACTCACCAAGCGGTACGGCGGACCGCGTAGCCGGGACAAGGTCGCGCTGCAGGACCTCACGCTGGACGTCCCCGCGGGGGAGATCTTCGGCTTCCTCGGCCCGAACGGGGCCGGCAAGACCACCACGATCAAGCTGCTCCTCGGCCTGATCGCTCCCACCGCGGGCACCGGCACGGTGCTCGGCTGCCCGCTCGGCTCGGTGGAGGCCCGGCGCCGCCTGGGGTTCCTCCCGGAGTCCCCGTACTTCTACGAGTACCTGCGGGGGCCGGAGCTGCTGGCGTACTACGGCCGGCTCTGCGGCCTCGGCCGCGCGGAGAGCCGGCGCCGGGCGGAGGCGCTGCTGCGGCAGGTGGGCCTCTGGGAGTCCCGGCACCTCCACGTCCGCAAGTACTCCCGCGGCATGCTCCAGCGCCTCGGGCTGGCCCAGGCGCTCATCAACGACCCGGACCTCGTGATCCTCGACGAGCCGGCCGGCGGGCTGGACCCGATCGGGCGGCGGGAGATGCGGGACGCGCTGCTGCAGCTCCGCGACCAGGGGAAGACGGTGTTCCTCAGCTCGCACATCCTCGCGGAGGTGGAGACGGTGTGCGACCGGGTGGCGATCCTGCACCGGGGCCGGCTCGTCGCCACCGGGCGGATCGGCGAGCTGCTCGGCGGCACCCACGAGATGGAGCTCACGGTGCGCGGGAGCGACGGCGCCCTCGCCGGCCACCTCGGACGGCTCCCCGGGGTCGCGATCCGGCACGGCACCGACGCGACCGTCGTCGTGCTGCCCGCGCAGCACCTCGTCTACCAGGCGATCGACGCGGTCAGGGAGGCGGGCGGGGAGATCGTCTCGGTCCTGCCCAAGCGCGAACGCCTCGAGGACCTCTTCGTCCGGCTCGTCGGGACGCCCGGGGGGACGCCGTCGTGATCGGGGCCCCGGCGCTCGTCGTGGCGCGGCAGGTGCTCGTGGAGGCCGGGCGGAGGCGGACGCTCCCGGTGTTCGTCTTCTTTGGGTGCGCCATCATCCTCAGCACGGCGTTCCTCTCGTTCTTCCAGCTCGGCGTCGAGATCAAGTTCTTCAAGGACGTCGCGATGACCGTGATCTTCCTGTTCGGCATGGTGACCACGGTCGTCCTCACGAGCACGCAGCTCTCCGGGGAAGTCGAGAGCCGCACGATCTACAACGTGCTCAGCAAGCCGATCCGCCGGCGCGACCTCGTCGTGGGGAAGTACCTGGGGTCGGTCGCGGCGATCGCGCTCGCGGTCGCGCCGATGGCCGGGATCCTGGTGTTCTTCGTCTTCACCGACCGGGGCGGATCGGTCCTCGAGGTCCTCAAGGCGACCTACCTGCTCTGGCTCGCCTTCTCCGTGCTGGCCGCCGTCGCGGTCGCGATCGCCTCCTTTGCCACCTCGATCGTCTGCGCGGCGCTCACGGTGCTGGCGTTCGTCGTGAGCTACCTCAAGGGCGCGGTCACCGCGTACCTCGCGCTCACGGTCCGCGCCGCGCTCGCCGTCTACGCCGGGCAGGCGCTGTACTACCTGCTTCCCAACTTCGAGAACTTCAACACCCGCACCGCGGTCGTCCACGACGAGATCGTGCCGTGGGCGTACGTCGGGCGGACGAGCCTCTACGCGCTGGCCCTCGTCGCGCTCTTCCTGTTCATCGGAACCCAGGTCTTCGAGGAGCGGGAGCTGTGACGGCGGCGCGCGCCTCCCGGCTGGCCCGGGTGTGGGTCGTGCTCGGCCTCCTGGCCTGCGTCGCCGCGACCCAGGCGCTCGTGGAGCGGTACCGGCCGCAGGTCAACGACGAGGCGACCGCCCCGTTCCCGCTCGCGGCGGTGGTGGTCCGCAGCTTCCTCGGGGACGCGCGGGGGCTGCTCGCGGACTACCTGTGGCTCCGGGTGGACGAGTACCAGCACCGGCGGCGGATCGTGGGCGGCGACCTCCTGCGCAGCGACGACGAGGCGCTCATGCCCCTCGTGCGGATCATCACCTGGTGCAACCCGCACTTCGTCGACGCCTACGCGCTCGGGGGCCAGTGGCTGGCGTTCCACTTCAACAGGCCGCGCGAGGCCGCGGCGTTCTACGAGGAGGGGATCCGCAACAACCCCCGGAGCTTCGATCTCTTGAGCGGCGCCGCGTGGGTCTACTGGCGGTTCCTGCACGACTACCCGACGGCCGCCGCGCGGGCGCGCGAGGCCGCGCGCGTCGCGCCCGACGACCTCCACCGGTTCCAGGCGCTGTGGCTCGGCGCGCACATCCTCGCGGACCGGGGCGACCAGGCCGGGGCGATCCGCCTGTGGCGGGAGGTCGGGCGCCTCCCCGGGTACGAGCGCACCGCGCAGGCCTGGATCGCGCGCCTGGAGCGCTCACCGCAGGGGCCACCGCGGTGAGGGGAGCCCCGCGGTGACGCCCAGATCACTCCGCCGGCTCGTGCAGCTCGCGGTCGGGGTCGCGCTCGCCGGGACCGTCGTGCTCGTCACCGCGTGGGCGTACCCCGCGGGGCACCTCGCGGTCAGGCTGGGGCGGCCCTACTACTCGCGGCCCGCGGGCACCCGCTCGCTCTTCGTGACGGTCGACATCGCGCTGAGGAACGTGGGCGCGACCCCGGTCCAGATCGACCGGGAGCGGTTCATCCTGCTGGACGAGACGGGCCGCCGGTACGCGAGCGACCCCTCCACGCACTTCCTGCGCAACCACTTCGACGTGATCACGATCCCGCCGGCGCGCGAGATCCAGGGGGCGACCGTGTTCCAGATTCCGGAAGGCCACCGGGCCGCGCGCATGATCCTCGTCACGACGACCGGCGAGATCGTGCGACTCCCGCTGCCTCGCTGAGGGACGCTCCCCGCGTGCTGTCGTAACCGCCGCGAGGGGACGGGAACAGGTCCCTCCGGCCGGTCCCGCGCCGTTCCCCTCTTTGGTCGAATTTCCACCCGCGTCGCAGTACAGCAGCGCCGCGACAGGTGTGCTGCGGGATCCGTCCCCGGCCGGACCGCCCCGCCTCCGCGGCGCCGCCCGACCGGCGCGGCGCGCCGGACACCGCAAGCCGGCGCGGAGCACGGGTTCCCGGGCCGCGCGCCCGGGTCCGCGGCGAGGTCGCCTCGTTACGGCGAGGCGGAGACCCCCCGCGTGTGGCTGATGCCGGTGCCGGAGCCCAGCCCGGCGTCGTAGCCGGCGACCCACGGATCCGCGACGCCGTCGTAGGCGCATGCGACGTGTCCGTAGGACGGGTTGGTTCCGACCGCGCTCGTATCCGGGCTGGGGTTGCCGGGTGCGCCGTTCGAGAGATAGTAGTCGGTGCCGTCCGAGCCGGTTGCGCCCGGATCGTCGGGCTCGACGAAGTTCGTCACGGTCGTATAGCCGGTCGTGCTCCCCGTCAGATCGGTGATGTTCGGGGTGGACCCGCCGCTCTGCATCGTCCCGCCCGCGTAGCTCGTCGTCGGGTGGTCCGCCGCCCACATCGAGACCGCGGTCTCGATGTTCCGCTGGTTCGAGACGCACGACGCCTTGCGCGCCCGCTCCCGCGCCAGTCCGAACTGCGGGATCAGGATCGCCGCCAGCACCAGGATCACGAGGACCACGATCATCAGCTCGATCAGCGTGAAGCCCGCCTCCTCCCGGCGGAGCCATCGCCCTAACCGCGCCAGCATGCCTGCACCCCCAGCACCCAGCATCGATCCCCCCCGCCCGCCGTCCAACCCCCGGCAGACCGTCCGCCCCACCACCGCCCCGTGCCGCTGCCGGGGACGCGCGCCGGCAGGGGGTCTCCCCCGCCCCCCTCCGCGCGCGCCCCGGGCGCGCAGCCCGCGCGCACGGTCCAACGAAAAAGCCGGACGACCCATGATCGCCCAGCTTCGGCAGGCCGACCGACCGCGGATGCGGTCTCGCGCCTTTGCGCCCCTGCGTCACCGCAGGGTTGCCCTTATCGGCTGGTGTCGGTTGCCTCGGATCGCGGCCCCGGCTGCGCCGGCGCCGCCTCACTGCATGCCAGCACCATGCGGCGGAGTCCCGCGCGGCATCGTCCGGAGGCCGATGCCAGACGGGCTCGTTCGAGGTCTGCGCCGCGCCGCGGGGGGCCCATTTGGCGGTGCGTCGAGAGGACGTGGCGGCGAAGGACGTCTACCGGATCCCCCGGGCGTCACCCATCATGCCCACACGGCGGGGGATTTAGTCCTGACACCGACGCCCGGGTGTGACGCCGGCACGATCCCGAGCGCGGCGGGCCCGGGCCGTCTGCCCGGGCACCATGAGGCCTACTTGATCGCCCCCACCAGGTTGAACAGCGGCAGGTAGAACGAGATCACCACGAACCCCACGATGCCGCCCATCACGATGATGAGCGCCGGCTCCAGGATCGAGGTGAGGCCGGCGACCGCGTACTCGACCTCGGTGTCGTAGAAGTCCGAGACCTTCATGAGCATCTCGTCGAGCTGGCCGGTGCGCTCGCCGACCGACACCATGTGCACGACCATCGGGGGGAAGATGCCGCTCGCCTGCAGCGGCAGCGCGATGCTCTCCCCCTCGCGGATGCTGGAGCGGACGGCGGCCACCGCCTGCGTCACGACCGTGTTGTCGACGGCCTTGGCGACGACGTCCAGCGCCTGGAGGATCGGGACGCCGCTGCGGACGAGCGTCCCGAGCGTGCGGGCAAACCGGGCCATCGCCACCTTGTGCACGATGGAGCCGAAGACGGGCATGCGGAGCTTGAACCGGTCGTAGCGCGCCCGCCCCTCCGGCGTGCTGATGTAGTAGCGGGCGCCGTAGACCGCGGCGACGATCACGAGCAGGATGATGTACCAGAAGCGCCGGGCGCCCACGGTGATCGCGATCAGCAGCCGGGTCGGGGCCGGCAGCGGCACGTTGAGCGAGGTGAAGAAGCTGACGAACGTCGGCAGGATGTAGAAGACGAGGAACGAGACGATCAGCACGGCGGCGCTCGCGATCACCGCCGGGTAGATCATCGCGGCGCGCACCTTCTGCCGCAGCGCCAGCTCCTTTTCGAGGAAGCCCGCGAGCCGCGCCAGGACGTCGTCGAGCACGCCGCCCGCCTCGCCGGCGCGGACCATGTTCACGTAGAGGCTGTTGAACGTCTCCGGATGCTTGGCCAGGGCGTCGGAGAGCGGGGCGCCCTGCTCGATGTCGGCGCGCACGGCCCCGAGGATCTCCTTGAGCCGCTTGTTCTCGCTCTGGACCTCGAGGATCGAGAGCCCGGCCAGGATCGCGAGGCCGGCGTTGATCATCGTCGCGAACTGGCGCGTGAACACGGTGAGGTCCTTGAGCCGGACGCCGCGGAACCGCTGGAGCACGTCCTCGAGCGTCGGCCGTTTGATCCGGCGCTGCAGGTCGGTGATGAAATACCCCATCTCCTGCAGGCGGGCGACCACCGCGATCTCGCTCTCGCCCTCGAGCGTCCCCGTGATCACGCGGCCGTCGTTGTCACGCGCGGTATAGGCGAACGTCGCCACGGGACCCCTCCCCCATCCTCACCGGGCCTCCCGCCGCCGGGAGCGCCCGGGTAGCCCTCGTCGCTGCGGAACTCCGTGGTAGGTTCGATGCAACTTCCCCCGCCGAGCAATATGCCCCGCTCGCGCTCCGAGAAGACGTTGCGCGCCGGGGCGGCCCAGGATCGCGGGCGGCACCGTCGCCCCGTGGCGGGCCCGGGAGGGCGCGGCCCGCCCCCCCCCCGCTTCCACCCGCGCACGGATCCCCGCCCCGACCGATCGCGGGAGAGCCGCGATCCGCCCGGGGCCCGGCGGGCCCTCCGCGCCTCGCCCACCGCAGCCCGCCCGCGGCTAGGGCAGGCGCCCGGCGGAGGCCTCGAGCCGCACCCCGCCCGCGCGGTCGATCATCTTGCGCAGCTCGTCGGGATAGATCGCCCGCGCGAGCGCGACCTCGAGGCTGATGAGCCCTCGCATGTACAGCTCGTAGAGGGCCTGGTCCATCGTCTGCATGCCGTACTGCGATCCCGTCTGGACCGCGGAGTTGATCTGGTGCGTCTTGGCCTCCCGGATCAGGTTCCGGATCGCCGGCGTCCCCACCATGAGCTCCACGGCGGGCACGCGGCCGGCGGTGGCCATGTGCACGTACTCGCGGCCGGCGCGCACCTCGTCGGCCGGCCGGGACGCCGGCGCGGCCCGGCCGTGCCCCGCCGCCCGCCGGGCCCCCGGGGGTACCGTGGCGGAGGAGATCGTCGGGAGGAGCTGCTGGCTGATGACGGCCTCGATCACGGCCGCGAGCTGCACCCGGATCTGCTGCTGCTGGTGCGACGGGAAGACGTCGATGATCCGGTCGATGCTCTGCGCGGCGTTGGCGGTGTGCAGCGTGGCAAACACGAGGTGCCCGGTCTCGGCGATCGTGAGCGCCGCCGCGATCGTCTCCAGGTCGCGCATCTCGCCCACCATGATGACGTTGGGATCCTCCCGCAGCACCGCCCTGAGCGCGTTGGGGAACGACTGGGTGTCCGCGCCCAGCTCGCGCTGGTTGACGATGCTCTTCTTGTGCGGGAAGACGTACTCGATCGGGTCCTCGATCGTCACGATGTGCGCGCTGCGCTCGGAGTTGATGAAGTCGATCATCGCGGCGAGCGTCGTCGACTTGCCGTGCCCCGTCGGCCCGGTCACGAGGATGAGCCCGCGCGGCTTGCGGGTCAGGTCCTTGAGGATGAGCGGGAGGTTCAGGTCCTCGATGAACGGGATCTTGTCCGAGATCACGCGGGCGGCGACCCCGATCGCCCCGCGCTGCTTGTAGACGTTGACCCGGAAGCGGCCCACGTCGCGCACCGCGTACGAGAGGTCGAGGTCCCAGATCTTTTCGAAGCGCTGCTTCTGGTAGGTGTTGAGCATGCTGTAGGCGAGCTGGAGGGTGTCCTCGGGCGCGAGCGGCTCCCCCTCCAGCGGCCGCAGGCTGCCCCACACGCGGACGATCGGCGGGACCCCGACCGTGAGGTGCAGGTCCGACGCGTGCAGCTCCACCGCCTTCCTGAGCAGTTCGTCAATGTGCATCGCCCGCCTCCTCCTGGGCCGGAGCCGTCCGGACCCCCTCCGAGACATCGAGGACCCGGAGGATCTCCTCCACCGACGTCACGCCGTCGCGCACCTTCTGCACGCCGTCCTCGAGCAGCGACCGCATCCCGGCCCGCGCCGCCGCCGCCCGCAGCTCGTGGTCGGGGGCGCGCCGGACGACGAGCTCCTGCATCTCCTCGGTCATCGCCATCAGCTCGAACAGCGCGGTGCGGCCGCGGTAGCCGGTGTGCCCGCACGCCGGGCACCCGCGCGCGGTGTAGACCGCGGCCGGACGGTCATCAAGCCTCCACCCGAACCGGGCGGCGACGTCGGGGGGCAGCGCCGTGCGCTCCTTGCACTCGATGCACAGCACCCGCACGAGCCGCTGCGCCGCCGCCCCCAGGAGCGTGGAGGCCACCAGGAACGGCTCCACCCCCATGTCCACGAGGCGCGTCACCGCCCCCGGCGCGTCGTTCGTGTGCAGCGTGCTGAGCACCAGGTGCCCCGTCAGCGCCGCCTGCACCGCGATCGCCGCCGTCTCCCCGTCCCGGATCTCCCCCACCATGATGATGTCCGGATCCTGCCGCAGAAACGCCCGCAGCCCCCCCGCAAACGTCAGCCCCGCCCGCGGGTTCACCGCCACCTGGCTGATCCCCGCGATGTGGTACTCCACCGGATCCTCGATCGTCAGGATGTTCCGGTCCGGCGCATTCAGCGTGTTGAGGATCGCGTACAGCGTCGTCGTCTTCCCGCTCCCCGTCGGCCCCGTCAGCAGAAAGATCCCGTGCGGCCGCCGCACCAGCGCCTCCAGCCGGCCCCGGTTGTCCGCCCCCAGCCCCAGCCGGTCCAGCACCACCATCGCGTTGCTCCGGTCCAGCAGCCGCAGCACCACCTTCTCCCCGTACACCGTCGGCACCGTGCTCACCCGGATGTCCACTTCCTTCTCGTCCACCCGCAACTGGATCCGCCCGTCCTGCGGCAGCCGCCGCTCCGCGATGTTCAGGTTGGCCAGGATCTTCAGCCGCGACACCACCGCCGCCTGCACGTGCCGCGGCGGCGTCATCACCGTCACCAGCAGCCCGTCGATCCGGTACCGCACCCGCAGGTGCCGCTCCTGCGGCTCGATGTGGATGTCGCTCGCCCGCTGCCGCACCGCCTTCGAGATGATCAGGGACACCAGCCGGACGATCGGCGCCTCCTCGACCATCCGCATCAGGTTGTCGAGCGACACCTCCCGCTCCTCGACGGCCGTCACGGCGACGTCGCGGATCGCCTCCTCCACCGACTCGTCGAGGGCGGGGTACTGGTTGATGGCGACGTTGAAGTCGTCCGCCGGGGTGATGACCACGTTGACCTCGCGGCCGGTGCGCCGGCGGATGTCGTCGACCGCGAGCACGTCCAGCGGATCCACCAGCGCGACGGTGATCCGGGAGTCGGTGAGCGAGATCGGGATGGCCTGGTGGCGGCGGGCGACCTGCTCCGGGATCGCCTGGAGCACGGCCTCGTCCAGGGTCAGGCGCGACAGGCGGACGAGCGGCAGCCCGAGCTGCTCGCTCAGCGCCTCCGCGATCTTGTCGCTCGTGATGCCCATCATGCGGAGGTTCTCGCCGAGGCGCTTCTTGTTGAGCCGCTGCGCCGCGAGCGCCTCGGCGAGCTGCTCGCGCGTGATGACCCCGCGGGCGACCAGGATCTCGCCCAGCTGCGGCCGCCCCCGGCGGGGCGCGCCCTCGTGGTCCGCGGTGCGCATCTGCACGGATACCGCTCCTTCCGGGACCCCGTTAGGTTCCACGGGGGTCCCGGCCGGTCCTCCGGCGCGCTCCGGCACCTGACCCCGATCCGCCATCCCGGTGTGCTTCATGGCCATCGCCCGTCATCACCTCGTAGAGGGCCCCCCGGCGCCGCGACCCGGTGCCGATCACGCCGCCTCCGCCCCGTCGACGAACACCACGCGCAGCATCTCCTCGATCGTCGTGACGCCCTCCAGCACCTTCCGGATCCCCTCCTGCCGGAGCGTCCGCATCCCCTCGCGCTGAGCCGCCTCGCGCAGCCCGTCCATCGAGGCTCCGCCCACGACGAGCGCGCGGAGGGCGTCCGACATCACCATCAGCTCGTACACCCCGGTGCGGCCCCGGTACCCGGTCCCCCGGCAGAAGTCGCACCCGCGGCCCCGGTAGAAGCGCACGTCGCGCCCGGCCAGGCCCAGCCGGCGCAGCGCCTCCGGCGGGGGCGTGTACGCCTCCTTGCACCGCGGGTCGATGACCCGGACGAGGCGCTGGGCGAGCACGCCCACGAGGGAGGCGGAGATGAGGAACGGCTCCACCCCCATGTCCACGAGGCGCGTCACCGCCCCCGGCGCGTCGTTCGTGTGGATCGTGCTGAGCACGAGGTGGCCGGTCATCGAGGCCTGGATCGCGATCTCCGCGGTCTCGCGGTCCCGGATCTCCCCCACGAGCACGACGTCGGGGTCCTGGCGGAGGATGCTCCGGAGCGTCCGGGCGAACGTGAGCCCGGTCTTGGGGTTCACCTGGACCTGGTTCACGCGCGGCATCTGGTACTCGACCGGGTCCTCGATCGTGACGATGTTCCGCTCCGGGGTGTTGATGCGCGCCAGCGACGCGTACAGCGTCGTCGTCTTGCCGCTCCCGGTGGGGCCCGTGACCAGGATCATCCCGTACGGCTTGGTGATGAGGCCCTCCCACGCGCCGAGCTGCGCCGCGCCGAAGCCCAGGTGCTCGAGCGTCACGCGCGTGCTCGACTGGTCGAGGATGCGGATCACGACCTTCTCCCCGAGCACCGTGGGCAGCGTGCTGACGCGCAGGTCGTAGGCCCGGCCCTCCACCCGCAGGTGGATGTGCCCGTCCTGCGGGAGCCGCCGCTCCGCGATGTCCATGTTGGCGAGGATCTTCACGCGCGAGATGAGGGCCGCCTGGACCCCGCGCGGCGGGGCCATGATATCGTGCAGGATCCCGTCGATCCGGAAGCGCACCTTCACCTCGCGGCGCTGGGGCTCGATGTGGATGTCGCTCGCCCCCGCGGCGATCGCCTGGGTGAGCAGCTGGTTGACGACCCGGACGATCGGCGCCTCGTCCACCATCGTGCGCAGCCGCTCGATGGTGACCTCCTCGGCCCGCGCGGGATCCTCGGCGATCTCCGGGTCCGCGCCCTGCGCCTGCCGGAGCGCCTCCTCCATGTCGGCCACGCCGCCGTAGATCTCGGCGTGCACGTGGGCGATGTCGCTCGTGCTGGCGACCGCGATCTCGACCTCGAGGCCCGTCAGCAGCCGCACGTCGTCGATCGCCACGATGTTGGCGGGATCGGCCATCGCGAGCACGAGCCGGCCGTGCTTCCGCGCGATCGCCACGACGCCGTGGCGCTGCGCCACGTACGCCGGGATGAGCCGGACCACCTCGGGGTCCACCTCGTGCGAGGAGAGATCGAGATAGGGGCGCCGCCACTGCTGCGCCAGCGCCTGGGCGAGCTGGCGCTCGCTCAGCACGCCCATCGTGATCAGGATCTCCCCGAGGCGCTGCCCGCTCTGCCGCTGGATCTCCAGCGCCTCGGTGAGCTGGTCGGGCGTCACCCACCCCTGCGAGGCCACGATCTCGCCGAGGAGGTCCACGCGCGTGCGCCCCGCCGCCGGGGCGCCGCCGGCCGCGGGGGCGCTGCGCGGCTCCGGGGCGGCCCGGCGGTCCTCCGCCGCCCCGCGGTCCTCGCGCGGGGCGGGCCTGGCGTGGCGGTCGAGAGCCTGCTCCGTCTGGTCGTTCGGCGTCGCGTCCACGCCTATAAAGTCCGCCGCCGGCGGGCCCTGTGGCACCGCGGGAGGCGCGGGCGGGGCCACCGCGCCATCCGGCCGCACCGCCGGGCGCGGCGCGTGCGCCAGGCGCGCCTTGACCTGCGCCGCGCTGTGGACGTGCCCCGCCTTGGCGTACGCGTCGCGCAGCTCCTGGAGGATCTCGGCGTCGTCCGGCGCGAGCTCGCTCGCGCGCTCGAGGGCCCGGATCGCCTCGTCCCACGACCGCTGGGCCACCATGCGCGAGGCGAGCGTGCTCAGCACCACCACCGCGGGGCGCGGGTCCGCCTCCGCGGCGTAGATGTCCGCGAGCGCGCGATAGGCCCAGGGATCGTCGGGCGCCAGCTCGATCACCTTCTTGAAGCACACGACCGCCTCGTCCGTGCGGCCCCGCGCGCGCAGCTGCTCGCCGGTGTGGAACCACACCGCGACGTCCAGGCCCGCGTCGCGCTCGGTCGCGCCGAGCGCCTCCCGGTACGCGGCGAGCTGGCCCGCGACGCGCGCGAGGACCGGGGACCCGCCCGGCGCCTGCGCGGCCTGCGCGGACTCTACCGGCGCCACGCGCCCCTCCCCGGGCCCCGCTGCCCCGCTACAGGCACTGCGCGACGGCCTCCAGCGCCTTCTTGGCCTCCACCCGGAGCCTGCCGAGGTTGCACAGGCGGTTGCCCATGACGACGAGCACCGCATCGCCGTTGACCCCGGACACCGCGACCGGCCCGATCTCGAACTCCATCAGCAGCGAGTGCGGAGCCCCGAGCGACATGTCCTTGCCGAGGGACTCGGACCCGACGAGCACGCTGCTCGCGATCGCCCCCAGCGCCTCCAGGTCCGCGCCCTCCGCGGTCAGCCCCTCGATCAGGAACCCGTCCCGGCCCACGACGAGCGCGGCCACCACGCCGGGCGTCTTGCACAGATCTCCGAGCACCTCTTTGAGCGATGCTGGCATCGTCCCCCTCCTCCCGGTTCTACACCGCCGCGCCTTCCATGAGGCCGGCGATCTTCGGCAGGTACCGCCGCAACTCCATCCGCGCCCGTCCCAGATTGCCCTTCGGGCCGAGGAACACCGCGACGCAGTGCTCGCCCCCGGCCACCGCGACGAGGACGCTGAACTTGTCGCAGCTCATCAGGTAGTGGTCCAGCGTGGCGCCGCCGCCCTTGCGGCAGATGTACAGGAAGAGCTTGGCCGCGGTCACGACGTCCTGGTTGACCGCCTCCGCCGGAAACCCGATGTCGAGCGTCACGAGGTCGGTCGTGACGCCGTCCATCCCCACGAGCGAGACGGCCAGCAGCCCCTCGATGCCGGAGGCCATCTGCTCCAGCAGCGCCCGGGCCTTCATGGCCTCAGGCGCCGCCCCGGCGCGCCCACCGCTTCTCGCGCCGCTCGAGCGACCCGATCGCCTGGGGCCAGCGGCCGCCAGGCGCGGGCTCGAGGTCCCGGCGCTCGTGCCGCGCGGCCGGATCGCCGCCCGGGCCGCCGGCGGGCGGGGCCGCCGGCGGCGGCTCGTCGGCGCCCTCGAGCTCCTCGGGGTGCGCGACGAGCCAGGACTTGACCCCCTGGAGGCTCATCCCGTCCTCCTCCACGAGCCGGCGGATGCAGCGGATGAGGCGGAGGTCCCGCGCGGAATACAGGCGGTGGCCGCCCTTGGTGCGCGCCGGTTGCAGGAGCTGGTACTCCGTCTCCCAGCTCCGGAGCCGCCGCGCGTCTACCCCGGTGAGCGACGCCACGGTACGGATCGGATACACCGGCAGGTCGTCTACGGGCCCCACGGTCCCTCCCTCGTCTCGCATGACGTGTGTCGCGCGGCGCTAACCCAGCGCCGCCGTCTCGAGGATCGTGCGCAGCCGCTTGAGCGACGCGGCCAGGACGCGAGACACGTGCCGCTGGGAGACGCCCAGCCGCTGCGCCGTCTCGCTCTGGCTCAGATCCAGGAAGAACAGGTGGTACACCACCTTGCGCTGCAGGGCGGCGAGCCGGTCGATCGCCTCCAGCAGCACGACGCGGTCCTCCACCGGCAGCTTGAATGCCTCGTAGCGCTGGTGCGCGATGAGCTCGCGCCGCAGCTCGACCGATCCCGACGGGTCGGACAGCGAGGCCACGCGCCCCTGGTGGTACGCGCGCGTGATCTCGAGGACGCCCTCCTCGGTGATGTTCATCGCCCGCGCGATCTCCGCGAGCGTCGGCGTCCCCCCCAGCTCCTGCTGCAGGCGCTCGGTGGTGGCGCGCAGCTCACCGTGGAGCTTCCGGAGCCACCGCGGCGTCCGCATCGGCTCCGCGCCGTCGCGCAGGTAGTGCCGGATCTCTCCGGCGACGAAGTGCGTCGCGTACGTCTCGAACGCGACGCCGTGATCCGGATCGAACCGCTTCACCGCCTTGAGCAGCCCGACCGCCCCGGTCTGCACCAGGTCGTCCAGCGACACCCCGGCCCGCACGTAGCGCCGCGCGATCTTGGCGACGAGCGACAGGTGCGCGCACACGAGCATGTCCTGCAGGCGCGGGTCCCGCGTCGTGCGATACTCCACGAAGACGGCGCGCAGCGCCGCCCGGCCGTCCTCCGAGCCCCGCGATCGCGATCCCGCTCCGTCCTCCGCCTGCTCCCCCCTCACGTGTCCCCCCCCATTCGTGCGCCCGCCGCGCCTGCCCACCCCGCGCCGGGCGCGATCGCCCCCGTGCTCACCGTCGCCGCTCCATGCCCGAGGCCACCATCGCGCCGGCGGGCACCGCCGCCGGCGGGATCGGGCCGGCCGCCGCCCCCGCGGCGGCCCGGAACGCGTCCTTGTCCACCGCCCGGACGTAGGCGTCGCTGCTCGTGATGAGGTTCCGCCGCACGAGGTCCCGCAGGCACTGGTCCAGGCTCAGCATGCCGTCCTTGCTGCCGGTCTGGATGATCGACGGGATCTGGAACGTCTTGCCTTCGCGGATCAGGTTGCGGACGGCCGGCGTGGCCACCAGGATCTCGACGGCGGCCACCCGCCCCTGCCCGTCGGCGCGCGGGATCAGCGTCTGCGCCACCACCCCGAGCAGGCTCTCCGAGAGCTGCACGCGGATCTGGTCCTGCTGGTGCGAGGGAAAGACGTCGACGATGCGGTTGATCGTCTGCGCCGCGCTGTTCGTGTGCAGCGTGGCGAGCACCAGGTGCCCGGTCTCCGCGGCGGTGATGGCCATCGCGATCGTCTCCAGGTCCCGCATCTCGCCGACGAGGATCACGTCGGGGTCTTCCCGCAGCGCGCTGCGCAGCGCGGTGGCGAACGACCGCGTGTGCGGGCCGACCTCCCGCTGGTTGACGATGCAGCCCTTGTGCTGGTGCACGAACTCGATCGGGTCCTCGATCGTGATGATGTGGTCGTTGCGCTCCCTGTTGATCAGGTCCACCATCGCGGCGAGCGTGGTGGACTTCCCGGACCCCGTGGGCCCGGTCACGAGGATCAGCCCCCGATCGCGCATCGCCAGGTCCTTGAGGATGGGCGGCATCCCCAGCTCGTCGAGGTTCTTGATCTGCGTCGGAATGAGCCGCATCACCGCACCGTCCCCGAGCCGCTGGACGAAGACGTTGACCCGGAACCGGCCCACGTCGGCCAGCTCGAGCGCGAAGTCCAGGTCGTGCGTCTCCTCGAACCGCGCCTTCTGGTCGTCGGTGAGCACGTTGTAGAGCATCTCGTGGATCGAGCCCCGCGACAACGGGGGGTAGTCGAGGCGCGTGAGCTTGCCGTGGATGCGCAGCATCGGCGGCACGCCCACCGCCAGGTGGAGGTCGGAGGCGCCGCGCTCCTTGGTGAGGATGAGCAGCTCCGCGATGTCGACGCTACCGCCGCTCATCGCCGCCTCGCGCCGCGCGGCAGCGGTGCGGCGGCCGGGCGGGCGTGCCCCAGGTGTCCTGCGGTCCCAACGTCCCGCATCGCGTACCCCTCGCTGATGGTGTGGCTGCGTCGAACGGCGCCGGGGTGCCGCGACCGGGGGGACTCGGGTGGTCGTGCCAACGAAGAGACCCTCCGCGCGTGCGGGAGGGTCTCGACTGTCCACCGCTCCGGCAGCCCGGCGAACTTGCCAGCGTCGCTGGCCTGTCCCGTGGCTTTGCGTCCCCGGATCTCTCCGGGTTTGCCCCTACGGATTGGCCATGTACTTTTCGCGAACCGTGCCCATATCTATAGCATGCCGAGGCCAAGCTGTCAAGAGCATCACGCCAGGGCTCACCCAAACTTCCCGCATCTCTCCCCAAATCCAGCGCGCGCGGTGCCCAGGATCGCCGGCGGCGTTGCAGCGTCGCGCGCCCTACTGCGGCATCCGCCAGATCTGGTTCGCGCGCCCCGGGCGGAAGACGAACACCGCGTCGACCGTCGCGTAGGCCTTCGTGGCCGGATCGTACGCGAGCTGGAACGCCACGCCCGTCGCATCGTAGACGAGGAGCCGCGGGCGCCCCGGCGCTTGGATCGTCGCGGACGGCGCCCCGTAGGCCGCCGTCACCTGCGCCTCGGTGGAGCCGACACCGGCGTGCTCGGGCGTCGCGTACCCGCGCGCGCGGATCCCGAGCGCCGCGACGACGTTGTCCTCCGGCCGGGACAGCGCGACCACCGGCGGCGTGTCCCACGCCCGCTGCTCCAGGGACCGCTGCACGAGCGGGTCGGGGGCGCTCGGGTTGGTCAGCGGGACGCCGAGCCGGAACAACAGGTCGGCCACGGTCATGTCGAGCGTCCACTCGCCGACCGCGTACCCCGGCACGACGATCGTGGACGGAGATGGGGACTGCGCCCCGGCCGGCGCGGCGAGGCCGGCCGGACCGATCGCGCAGAGCGCAAGCAGCACGAGCCCGCAGAGCCGGAGCGATCGCGTCGTTGCATGCATCGATGCAGCCCTCCCGTTTCAGAGTGACGCTGGCGTACCGTTCCAGGTGGTGCGCGGTGTGCTCGACTCGTGAGTCTATCGCATCGTCTGCTGCTGGGCAAGCATCGCATCGATCTGCTGCGCGAGGTCGCGCGCACCGGCCGGGCCGAGAAACCCTCCGACGGCCGGCGGCGCGTGCACGCGGCCGTCCGCGCCGATGAAGTACGTCGTCGGCAGGCCCGTGATCCGGTACGCCCGGCCCACCGCGCCGGTCTCGTCCCGGCCGACCGCGTAGGTCATGCCGTGGGTGCGGCGGAACGCCCGCGCGTCCGCGAGCGCATCGCTCTGCACATCGATGCCGACGACGACGACACCCCGGACCCGGTAGCGCGTCCACGCGGCCTCGAGGACCCCGGACTCGGCGCGGCACGGCGGGCACCACGACGCCCAGAAGTTCAGCACGACCGGGTGGCCCCGCAGCGCCGCGAGCCGCACGCGGCCGTCCCCCTCGAGCGCCGGCACGTCGACGGGCGGCGCGATCTCCCCGGGCGCCGGCCCGACCCGCGCGGGGGAGGCCTCGGGCTCGCTCACCACCTGCGTGCGGGCGGTCCCGAGCACGCTGCGGACCGCCTGGGCGGCCAGCCCGAGCGCCACGACCGCGAGCAGCGCCGCGAGCGCCATCACCCCGCGCCGCGGCCGCCCCGGCGCGCCGACCGTGGCCCGCGCCGCGGGCTCGATCGCGGACGGGCTCGGGGGCAGGTCCTGGGCGCGGGGGGGGAGCATCTAGCCCTCCTCGAGGAACCCGCCGGGATGCGGCCGCGGGAGAGCCACGACCATGCCGGTGAGCCGCGCGAAGTTGTCCCGCTCCACCTCGCGGAGCAGGCGGTCCAGGTCGTCCTCGAGGCGCGCGCTGCTGAGCACGGTCACCGGGACCGCGGCGTCGCCCGCGGGGATCTCGACGTCGGAAGTGTCGGCCACGTAGACGCCGCGCACGGCGGCGCCGCGGATCGCGCCGCGCGCGTCGCGGAGGCCCTCGAGGAAGGCGCGGGGGTCCCCGGCCCCTGGGGCCGGGTCCGCCAGGCGAAACACGAGCACCGTGTCGTGATAGCAGGCGGCCCCGTCCGCGCGGCCGCCGGGCGCGCGCTGGTCGAGGACGAACGCCTCGCAGCCGCGGCGCCGCAGGGCGGCCTCCACCGTCCGGCGGATCCACCGCGTGCTCGAGACGAACTCGTCGCCGGCCTCGCTCAGGCTGTAGAGGACGTCCTGCAGCTCGTCCCGCAGCGGGCTGCGGCAGTGCGGGCAGCGCAGGGCCACGCGCATCGCCTGCTGGACGTCCGCCGCGTCCTGGCCCACGCCGACGACCTGCCCGGTCTGCCGGCAGACGAGCACGAAGCTCTTCTCGACGAGGCCGTCCGCGGCGAGCGACTCCAGCGTGTCGGGCTCGGCGGGGACCCGGCTCTCCGCGAGCGTGGCCTCGAGCCGGGACCGCAGCACGGCGGGCCGGTCCAGCACCGGGGGCGCGCCGCGGAGCACGCGCAGCACCTGGGCCGCGAGCACCGGCCGCGACGACCCGGCGGGCCCGAGGCCGTCCCCGCGGTGTTCGAGGCCGAGGGCGCGCAGCCACTCCGTGCGGAACCGCGTGGCGCTGTGGCGGCCGTTGTCGTTTACGATGCAGCGGGCCAGGCCGCCGCTCACCAGGCCCCGCGTATCGATCGCGACCTTGGCCGCGGTGCCGGTGCGGTGCGCGTCCTCCAAGGAGCGCCCGATCGCCACCACGGCGACGATCGGGCCGCCGTCCGCGGCGCGCTCGCCGACGAGGATCCGCGCGGACGGGCTGGCGGGCGGGATGAGCACGTCCACCGTCCGCGCGCCCGGGGCGGCGTCCGCGGGCGGCCGCAGGCCGCCGGGGAGGTACCGCCGCACGAGCGCCGCGTAGTCCTCACCCAAGCTCTGGTACCCGCTCTGGACGAGCGCGGACGCGACGCGCCGCCCCGGCGGCGCCTCCCCCGGTGGCAGCTCGAGCTCCACGTACTCGAAGTCCATCGCCACTCTCCCCCCGGCGCCGTCGCCGCCCCCGCGTGCGGGGCGGGATCCCGGCTGCGCGCCGCGCTACGGGCCTTGCAGGGTCACCGCGCGGATCTGCGGGGTCCCCAGCTGCGCTGTGGCGGGGACCAGCACGGTGGACGGCCGCTCCGGGGTCACCTGCGCGACCTGCTGCCCCCCGGTGTACGGCACCTCGACGCTCACGTCGCGGATCCACGCGCGCGGAATCGGCCCCGCGTCGGCGATCGAGACGAGGACCTGGACCATGGGCCCGGTGTTCGACGGCCCGCCCAGGGCGGCCGTCACGCGGATGTGCGCGCGCGCGAGCGCGGCGTACGCGTCCGCCGCGATGGTCCGGGTGACCTCCGCGGCGCGGGCGCCGGGCGCCGCCGCGGCGAGCGTGTAGCGCACCACGACGCTGCGCGCGAGCGTCATCTGCAGCGTAAACGGCGCGGCGGCGCCCGGCGCCACCGGCTGCCGGATCGCGATCTCGGAGACCGTCTCGAGGCCTCCGGCGTCGCGGAAGCGGGCGGTCACCGTCACCGGGGCCAGCGGCGAGGCCCCGCCGTTGACCGCGCGGCCGGTCACGCGCAGCACCGCCGGGCCGGGGTCGATCACCTCCTGGACCCCCTCGACCCGGAGCAGCGGTCCCGCGGCGGGTTTGGCGGCACCGCCGCCCGGCGGCGCCTGCGGTCCCGGGGCCGGCGGCGGTCCGGGCGGTGGGAGCGCCGGCGCGCCCGGGGCCTCGCGCCCCGGCTGCGGGCTCAGCGCGATCGGGCGCTCGACGAACACCTCCACCGCCGTTCCCGCGCGAAAGACGAACCCCAGGCCCTGGAAGGGAAAGACGACCCGGACCTCGTTACCCGCCTCGGTCCAGCTGCTGTTCGGGTCGCCGACGAGGCGCGTGACCTCGGCCAGCGGCGTGCCGACCCCCGCGCCGTGGCTCGTCCGGAACCGGGTACTCGTCGTGCTGATCACGCTCGCCGCGCCCGCGTCGAGCGTCACGGTGAGCCCCCACCGGGGAAACGCGAGGCGCGCCCCGCGCGCCACGCCCGCGCCCCCGAGCGCCTGGGCGAGCTGCGCGGGCGACATGCCGAGCCTGGCGGGACCGATCCCCTCCCCCGGCGCGATGACGGCCGGGGCCGCCCGTGCGGGCAGCGCCGCCAGCGCGGCCAGGCCGATGAGCATCGCGATCCGGAGCCGTCGAGCCGCGAGATTGCCCACGCGCGTTCCCCCCGCTCTGAGCTTAGTGTATATGCCCAGCTCCCGCGGGACCCAGACTCCGGCGGGCGTCGAGGTAGGCCTGCAGGATGAGCGATGCGGCCACGCGGTCGCGCACCGCGCGGCGGCGCGCCCGGCGCACGCCGGCCCCGACGAGCGCCCGCTCGGCGGCGGCGGTGGACAGCCGCTCGTCCCACAGCTCCACCGGCACCGCGACCGCCCGGCGCAGCGCGCGCGCGAACGCCTCGGCGTGCCGCGCGGCCGGCCCCGAGCCGCCGCGCATCTCCCGGGGCCATCCGACGACGACCGTCCCCACCGCGTGCGCGCGGCACAGGGCGGCGATCTCCTCCACGTCGCGGGGGAGCGAGCGGTGCGGCAGCGTCAGCAGCGGGGAGGCGAGCGTCCCGCCGGGATCGCTGAGCGCGACGCCGATCCGGCGCGTGCCCAGGTCCACCGCGAGGACGCGGCTCACCGCGGTCCCTTGCGCGCGCCCGCGAGCGCCTCCCGCAGGATCGCCGGGAGCGCGGCCAGGGCCTCGTCGAGCCGCGCCGGGTCCCCTCCCCCTCCCTGCGCCAGCGCGGCGCGGCCTCCGCCCCGCGTCCCGAGCCGGCGGTTGAGCGCCTGCAGGACCGCGCCGGCGTCGGCCCCGCGCTCCACGGCGCCGAGGCCGGCCATCACGACGATCTCGAGGCGGTCCGGGTGCCGGCCCGCCGCCACGACGACGCCGGCGGGCAGCCGGTGTTTGATCCGGTCCCCGAGCGCGCGCAGCGCGGCCGGGTCCGCGTCGGGGACCGCGACCCCGACCACCGCGATCCCGTCCACCTCCGGCGCGGAGCGCGCCAGCGCCTCGATGTCGAGCGCGGCCGCCCCGGCGCGGGCGCGCGCGAGGTCCCGCTCCAGCGCGCGCAGGCGCTCCGCGAGCTCGCGCGCCCGCGCCGGCACCTCGTCCGCCGGCACGCGCAGCGCATCGGCGGCGGCGCGCAGGCGCGCGTCCGCCTCGCGGGCGCGCGCCTGCGCCGCGCGCCCGGTCACCGCCTCGACCCGCCGCACGCCGGCCGCGACCGAGCCCTCCGCGGTCAGGAGGAACAGCCCGATCTCGGCGGTCGACCGCACGTGCGTCCCGCCGCACAGCTCGCGGCTGTAGTCGTCGATCCCAACGACGCGCACCACCTCGCCGTACTTCTCGCCGAACAGCGCCATCGCGCCGCTCGCCACCGCCTCGCGGTACGGCATCACGGTGGCCACCACGGGCAGCGCGGCCAGGATCTGCTCGTTCACGCGGCGCTCGATGCGCGCGCGCTCCTCCGCCCCCAGCGCCCGCGGGTGCACGAAGTCGAAGCGGAGCCGGTCCGGCGCGACGAGCGAGCCCCGCTGCACGGCGTGCTCGCCGAGCACCTCCCGGAGCGCCCGGTGCAGCAGGTGCGTCGCGGTGTGGTTCCGCATGATGTCCCGCCGGCGCGGCGCGTCCACCGCGAGGCGCACCGGATCGCCCTCGCGGATCGTCCCCTCCGTCACGCGGCCGCGGTGCACCCACACCTCCGCGAGCGGGCGCTGGGTGTCGGCGACCGCGACCACGCCCGCCGGCGCGCGGATCTCGCCCGCGTCGCCGACCTGGCCGCCCGCCTCCGCGTAGAACGGCGTCCGGTCGCAGACGACCTCCACCTCCGCCCCGGCGCCGGCGCTCGCGACGCGCGCGCCGCCCACGAGCAGCGCGAGGATGCGCCCGTCCGCGGCGAGCTCGTCGTACCCGACGAACGTCGTCACGGCGCCCGCGTCGCGCAGCGCCGCGTAGGCGGCGCGCTCCGCGACGTCGAACTGGAAGGCGAGCGCCCCCCGGGACCGCTCCCGCTGCCGGGCCATCTCGTCGGCGAAGCCGGCGTCGTCGATCGCCAGCCCGTGCTCGCGCGCGACGTCGCGCGTGAGGTCCGGCGGGAACCCGTAGGTGTCGTAGAGGCGGAAGACCTCCGCCCCCGGGAGCACCCGGCCGCCGGCGGCGCGGACCGAGGCGAGGCGGTCCTCGAGGCGCGCGAGCCCGGCCTCCAGCGTCTGGCCGAAGCGGTCCTCCTCCGCGTCGAGCACCTGCTGGATCAGGCCGCGCTGCGCGCGCAGCTCCGGATAGGCGTCGCCCATCACCTCCGTCACCGCGTCCGCGAGCGGCCCGAGCAGACGGCCCTCGCCGGGAGCGGCGCCGGGCCGGGCGCGCAGGCCGCCCCGCGCGCGGTGGGCGAACCGCATCGCCCGCCGCATGATCATCCGCAGCACGTAGCCCCGGCCCTCGTTGCTGGGGACCACCCCGTCGGCGACGAGGAACGCCATCGCCCGGCCGTGGTCCGCGAGCACGCGGTAGGCGACGATGTGCGCCGCGCGCTCCGCCGCCGTGTGGCCCAGGAGCGCCTGCACCCGGTCCAGGATCGGCAGGAAGAGGTCGGTGTCGTACGTGCTCGCGGCCCCCTGGACGACCTGGACGATCCGCTCGAGCCCCATGCCGGTGTCCACGCCCGGACGGGGCAGGGGCGTCCGCGTCCCGTCGGGGGCCTGGTTGTACTGCATGAAGACGAGGTTCCAGATCTCGAGCCACCGGTTGCACCCGACGTCGAGCGCCACGCTGCAGTCCGGGCGGCCGCACGTGCACGCCGCCGCGCCCCAGTCGTAGTGCAGCTCGCTCGTCGGCCCGCACGGGCCGACGTCGCCCATCATCCAGAAGTTGGTCGCCTCCCCCATGCGGAGGACGCGCTCCGGCGGCACGCCGAGCGCGGCCCACGCCGCCTCCGCCTCCTCGTCGCCCGCCAGCACCGTGAAGACGAGGCGGTCCGGGGGGAGGCGGAGCACCTCGGTCGCATACTCCCACGCGAACCGCACCGCGTCGCGCTTGAAGTAGTCGCCGAAGCTGAAGTTGCCGAGCATCTCGAAGAACGTGTGGTGGCGGGGCGAGGGGCCGACCTGCTCGAGGTCGTTGTGCTTGCCGCTCACGCGCATGCACTTCTGGGCGGTGGTCGCGCGCCGGTAGGGCCGCTGCTCCAGCCCGAGGAAGACGTCCTTGAACTGCACCATCCCGGCGTTCGTGAAGAGGAGCGTGGGGTCCCCCGCGGGGACGAGGGAGGCGCTCGGCACCCGCGTGTGCCCGCGCTCCGCGAAGTAGCGGAGGAACGCCTCGCGGACCTCGGCGGCGCGCATCACACCGCATCCGCCTCCCGGAGGGAGCCGAGCTGCGCCGCGGCGGCGGCGACGGCGCCGTCGAGGCCGTCCACCGCGCGGTCGACGAGCGCGGGCGGGATCACGAGCGGCGGCTCGATGCGGATGACCTCGGGCCGGTTCAGCGTGTAGAACGTGATCACCCCGCGGTGGCCGGCCTCCGCCGAGACCAGCAGCGCGTAGTCCGGGTGGGCGAACTCCACGCCGATCATGAGGCCGCAGCCGCGCACGGCGCGCACCACCCGCGGGTGACGCTGCTGCACCTCCCGCAACCCGCGCAGCATGCGCGCCCCCTGCTCGACGGCGCGCTCCGGCAGCCGCTCCTCCGTCAGCACCTCGAGCGTCGCGAGCGCCGCGCGGCAGGCCAGCGGGTTGCCGCCGAACGTCGACGAGTGGAGGTAGGGCTGCCGCTGGAACCGCTCCCACAGCGCGGGGCGCGCCACGAACGCGCCGATCGGCACCACGCCGCCCCCGAGCGCCTTGGCGAGCGCCAGGATGTCGGGCACGATCCCGTCGTGCTCCACGCAGAACATCCGCCCGGTGCGCCCCAGCCCGGTCTGGACCTCGTCGGCGATGAGCAGCGCCCCGTGGCGGTCGCAGATCTCGCGCACCGCGCGGAGGTAGCCCGGCGGCGGGAGGATCACGCCCGCCTCCCCCTGGATCGGCTCGAGGATCACCGCGCCGACGTCGGGGCCGACCGCCGCCTCCAGGGCGTCGGCATCCCCGAACGGCACGTGCGTGACCCCGGGCAGCAGCGGCTCGAACGGCGCGCGGTACTCCTCGCGCCCGGTCGCCGACAACGCGCCCAGGGTCTTCCCGTGGAACGCGTCGCGCATCGCCACGATCCCCGGCCGGCCGGTGGCCAGCCGCGCCAGCTTGAGCGCGCCCTCGACCGCCTCGGCGCCGCTGTTGCAGAAGAACGCGTACTGCAGATCGCCCGGGGTGAGCTGCGCGAGGCGCTCGGCCAGCTCCGCCTGCGGCGCGCTCGGCATCGTCCGGACCGACATCGGCATCCGCTCGAGCTGGTCGCGGACCGCGGCGAGGACGCGCGGGTGGCGGTGTCCGACGTTGAAGATGGCCGGGCCGCAGGCGCAGTCGACGTACTCGCGGCCGTGCACGTCCCACACCAAGCATCCCTCGGCCGCCCACTCGACGGTCTCCGAGCCGCCGAAGCGGAACAGCCGCGCGAGGCCGGGGTTGAGGTACCGCCGGTACCGGTCGAGCGTCGCCGCGACGAGCCGGTCGCGGTCCGCCGCCGGCGGGAGCGGAGCACCACCCTTCACGTCCACCGCCGTGCCTCCACGTCGCGAGCCCGTGTCACAGGCCCGGGCGGGCCGGGCCGGGCCACCGGGCGAGCGCCGCCTGAGCCCGCCGGACGACCTGGCGGGTCTCCTTGTACTTGATCCGGTCGAGCGCCTCCGGCAGCGTCACCCACTCGCACCGCACGAACCCTTCCTCCCGCTGCGGGAGCGGCTCCTCGCCCCCGAGCCACTCCATCAGGTAGTAGCGCACGGTCTTGTCGTAGTACGTGTTCTCGGCCCGCCAGAAGAACGTGTACCGCTCCTCGCCGAGGTCGGCCACGACGCGGACGTTGCGCAGCCCGGTCTCCTCCGCGACCTCACGCTGGGCGACCGCCTCGGGGGTCTCCCCCCGCTCGATCGTCCCCTTGGGGAGCATCCACTTGCCGGTCTCGTGCTGGAGCAGGAGGACGCGGAGATCGCCTGCGGGGTCGGCCGCCGGCAGCCGCTGGAACACCACACCGCCCGCGCTGCGGGCCCGCTTGATCCTCCGGTGCGGCTGCGGCACCTCAACCTCCTGCGCATCGCGCCCGGCGCCGCCCGAGGTGCCGGGAGATGCGGGGCGCGCGGCCACCCGCTCGGGGTGGGAGCCGCGCCGCGCAGGCGGCGTGCGCGCCGCGAGGGCCCGAGCCCCGGCCGGAGGGCTAGCCCACCCCACGAATCCGCTGGGGTGATGCGAATGCGGTCCCAGGGGGCGCGACGACGGCAAACGGCTCTGGAGCTGACGCAGCCGGCCTCGGTCCGGTGGGGGCCCGGGCGTTGCGATCGGCGCCCCGGGCCATCCTGCGAGACGCGTCCCGGGGCATGCTCCTAGTGACGCTTGCGCCGGGCCGCGCGGCGGCGGCGCTTCTGGCTGGGCTTCTCGTAGTGCTCGTGCCGCTTCGCGTCTGTGAGGATGCCGGACCGCTTGACCTGACGCTTGAACCGCCGGAGCGCGCTGTCCAGCGTTTCGTCCTTGCCGACCCGAACTTCGGTCACCGGCCCACCCCCAGCGCGTGCTGCGTGCGATGGCGTCATTATACACGAGGAGCCGTGCGAGCGGCAACCCGTGCGGGGCGCCCCCACGCGCGTGCACCCGCGTCGGCGCGGAGCGGAGGGCCGGTCCCGCCGCCCGACCTCCCGCCGGGCGCGCGACTACGGCGCGCCGGGCGGCACCTTCTTCACGGTGACCGCGCGCACGACGAGGTTCTCCTTCTTGTCGCCGGCGCCGTTCACGGCGAAGTCCCAACCCCACGTGCTGGCGAAGTTGGCGTCGGTGATCCGGAACGTGTACGTGGCCCACCCCTGCCCGGCCTCGACCCACTGCCAGGGCGTGAACCGGTAGCCGCTCGTCGAGTCGTAGAGGAGGTTGAACCCGACCAGTTGCGGCGCGCTGGCGCGGTGCACCTCGACCGAGATCACGACGTCGTACCGGCCGTCGACGAAGTACGCGAAGGAGTGATCCACATCGAAGTAGACGTAGACGGCGTCGCGGGCCTGATCCGTCCGCACCGCCTCCGCGCCGTCCACGCTGATCGGCACGACGTTTCCGGAGCGCAGCGAGCGCAGCCGCTGGTTGTACAGGCCGTGCTCGACGTTCGTCGCGCCGAGCTCGGCCGAGACGCTCTCGGCCTTGGAAAAGTCGTGCGCGCTGTCGCGCGGCACCTGGAACGGCCCCTGCTGGGCCGTCCGGCGGGCCTCCTCCACCACGGACGGCGCGGGGTTGGACACGAACACGGGCTCCGGCCCCGCGACCACCGTGGACTCCGCGCCGGATGCGACCACGCGCCCGGCGGCGCCGATCGCCGTGAGCGCGCCGGTCGTCGCCAGCGGCACCGCGCGGGGCGCGCCGGCCGACCACACGACGGCCACCGGCGCCACGCCGTCTGTGAACACCAGCGCGTACACGTCGGGCCCGCGGTCGAGCGGCCCGACGAACCGGGCCGCGCCGAGCAGCCGCACGACCGTGGCGAGCGGGGCGTCCAGCCGCGGCCAGAACTCCCGCGCCACCCCGCCCGCGAGCGCCGCCACGGCGAGCGGGGCCTCGGCGCCCCACTCGGGCCGCGCGCTCATCCAGAGCTGGTGACGCGCGTCCGCGCCGAGGATCCGGGCCCGGATCACCCCGAGCGCCTCGAGCACGTCCCCCGGCGTGCGGCCCCGCGGGTAGAGCATGAGCGCATCGAAGTCATCGCCCGCGCGTCCGAGCAGCGCCTTGATGAAGGCGAGGTCGATGCCCGAGGGGGAGGCGGCGACGACCCAGGCGGCGCGGTCGGCGCGCCGGACCGCGTCCCGGGCGGCGTGCAGCATCTGCCGGTAGTCCTCGCTCGTCCCGCGGAACATCGCGAGGTCCAGCGCCGGCTCGATCTGCCAGGCCGCCACTCGCCCGCGGTAGCGCGTGGCTGCCGCCGCGACGAACGCCTGCCAGTCCCCAAGACGCTGGGGCGGCTGGTGGCGCCAGACCGACGGCGGCGCGCTCGGCTCCGGCGCCGCCCACCGCGGGGTCGTCTGCACCATCACCAGCACGCGCTCGCGTGCGGCCTGCGCCCGCCGGATCGCCTCGTCCAGCTCGGCCCACGCGTACGTGCCGCGGGCGGGCTCGAGGTCGGCCCAGTTGGCGGTGATCCGGACCCACCCCACCCCGGCGACCGCGGCCGGGGGCACCGCGGATCCGCCGGGGGCGCCGCGGGTGGCCACGTCGAGGCCGAAGGCGTCGCTCAGGGTGCGGGACGCGGCCGGCGAAGCGGCGGACGCGCCCGCCGAGGGAGGCGCGGCCCCCTGCGCGCGCGCGCCGAGCGGCGCACACGCGATCACGGCGGCCGCGGCCAGCACGACGGATCCCGACGGGCGGCGTCTCAGCCGCACGGGACGATGTCCTCCACGACGAGTCCCTCCCAATGTGGCCGGATCCACCGCGTGCCCGGCCGTCCCGGCCCGCCAGCGGGTCCCTCTCCGCCTCCTCCCGCCAACGGACGCCGGCGATCGGGCACGCGCGTACGTAGTTATAGTATCATGGGCCGCGGCCGCCCTCTCGCTGCGGCGTCCGCGCACACGCGGCACGGCCGCGCCGGCGCGCGGCGGCCGCCCCTGGGCGCGGCGCAGCCGCGATGGCACGCTGACGGACGCCTGCAGCGAAGGAGGCACCCCGGTGGGGTGGAATATCTAGCGCCATGTGGCAACCCCCACGAGCGGTCTCGCTGGTCACGGGGCACGGGGAGGGCGGGAGCGAGATCAACGCCTTCGACCGGGCGCTGCAAGACGCCGGCGTCGCCGACCTGAACTTCTTGCGTGTCACGAGCATCCTGCCGCCGGGCACCCGCATCATCGAGCTGCCGCCGTACCCGCCGGGGATCCTCATGCCGGCTGTCTACGCGCGGATCGTCAGCACGACCCCGGGCGACCGGATCGCCGCGGCGATCGGCGTGGGCGTCTGCCGGGAGAGCCACGGCGTGATCATGGAGCACACCGGCCACACCTCGCGCGCGGAGGCCGAGCGCATCGTGCGTCAGATGATCGCGGAGGGGTTCCAGATCCGCCGCCTCCCCCTGCACGAGGTCGTGATCGCCTCGACCGAGCACGCCGTCGAGCGGGCCGGCTGCGCGGTCGCCCTCGCGCTCTTCTGGCCGACGCCGACCGGCCTGGCGCGCCGCGCATGACGCCCTCCGCCGGCGGGGGCGCTCCCCGGGCGCCCGCGAGGCCGGTCCGGCATCGCGTTCGTCCGGTGGCACGTGGGCGCGGGGCCTGCCCTCCGCCTTGCGCCGAGCCGCGGATTCGACCGGGGGGCTGCTGGCCCGACGGCGCCCGCGCCGTCCGCCCCTGCCTTCGGTCGAGCCGGAGACCGCCGGGCGCCCACGCCGGTCCATGCCTGCCTCGGAACCCCTGCCCGGCTGCCCCGGACTCGCGTCGCGGCGGCGCGGCATGAGGGGGGCCTGGATCATCGACCAGGGCAGCACGGACATCACGTCCGCGTACCGGATCACCCGCCGCCTGCACGAGGAGCAGACACCCTACCAGTACCTCGAGGTCTACGAGAGCCCGCTCTTTGGCCGCATGCTCGTCCTCGACGGGGCCGTCCAGACCACGGAGGCCGACGAGTTCATCTACCACGAGATGCTGGCGCACCCGGCGCTGTGCACCCATCCCGCGCCGCGCCGCGTGCTCATCGTGGGCGGCGGGGACGGCGGGGCGCTCGAGGAAACGCTCAAGCACCCGGTCGAGCGGGCGACGCTCGTGGAGATCGACGAGGCGGTCGTGCGGGCCAGCCGCGCGTACCTCGGCGCGATCGCGGGCGACGCGTTCGACGACCCGCGCGCGGAGGTCGTCATCGGCGATGGCCTCGCCTACGTGCGGGAGACCGCCGGGCGGTTCGATGTGGTCCTGGTGGACTCCACCGACCCGGAAGGGCCGGCTGCGGGGCTGTTCAGCGCGGAGTTCTACGCGCAGATCGCGCGGCGCCTGGAGCCGGGCGGCCTCCTCGCCGTCCAGTCCGGCTCCGCGGTGTATCAGCGGGATCTCGTCACGATGGTCCGGCGGCACCTGCGCGCGGCGTTCCCGGTGGTCCGGACGTACCTGGCGCCCGTGCTCGCCTATCCGGGCGTCGTCTGGTCGTTTACGATCGCATCGCTCGGCCCGGATCCGCGCGCGGTCGCGCCGGAGGAGATCGCCCGGCGCAGCGGGGCGTGGGGCCTCCGATACTACACGCCGGCCGCGCACCGCGCGGCGTTCGACCTGCCCCCCTATCTGCGCAGCGCGCTGGAGCCTGAGCCGTGAGCTTCCTCGGCGCACGCGCCCCGGGCAGTCCCGTCCCGCCCGGGGCGCTGACCCTGTACGGCGTCCCCTACGATGCGACGTCGTCGTTCCGGCGCGGGAGCCGGCTCGGCCCCGAGGCGATCCGGTGGGCGTCCGAGAGCATCGAGACCTACAGCCCGGTGCTCGACCGCGACCTCGAGGCGGTGCCCTTCGCCGATGCCGGCGACATCGCCGTGGAGGGCTTGAGCCCGGCCGCGATGGTCCGGAGGGTCCGGGGGGGGATCGGGCCGGGCCTGCCCTGCATCCTCGGCGGCGAGCACACGCTGACGCTGGGCGCGGTGCAGGCCCTCACGCCGCATCATCCGGACCTCGTGATCGTCCAGTGGGACGCGCACGCCGACCTGAGGGACGAGTACCGGGGGGAGCGGATCGGGCACGCCACGGTGATGCGCCGCCTCCTCGACGGCGGGTGCCCGGTCGTCCAGCTCGGCGTCCGCGCCGGCACCCGCGAGGAGCTCCACATCGCGCAGCACCGCGCCCTGCACTGCTCGCGCGAGGTGATGCCGCCCCGCGGCCTGCTGGACCGGCTCGCCGGCCGGGCGCTGTACCTCACGATCGACATCGACGTGCTCGACCCCGGGATCGCGCCCGGGACGGGCAACCCGGAGCCGGACGGGGCGACGTACGCCGAGCTGCTGACCGCGCTAGGCAGCCTCGCATCCCATCGCATCGTCGGCATGGACCTCGTCGAGGTCTCGCCGCCGTGCGACCCGACGGGCCTCACCCCGATCGTCGCCGCCTCGCTCGTCCGCGAAATGATCCTCCTGTTCGCGCCGCGCCGCACCGATCCCGCGTGAGGCGGCGGGCGGGCGGCTCACCGCGCGACCTCCGTGGGACAGCGGCAGGGAGAGCGCCCGCAGCGCGGGCATCCACGGGCGTACCGCGCCACGGCGCGGGCCAAATCGACACCGCAGAGCGCCGCCACGCTGAGCGTCCACGCGACGAGGTCGGACAGCTCGAGCGCGAGGCTCTCGCGCTCGCCGCTGCGGAGCGCGCGCGCAACCTCGCCGACCTCCTCCACGAGCCGGCGAAACGTGCCGTCCACGCCACGCGCGCGGTCGCGCGCCCCGAACGTCGCCGCGATCCGCGCCTCAAGCGCCGCGAGGTCCATTCGCCGATCCGACGGGGACGGGCCGCTCAGCGGACGACGATGACGTGGGCCTCGAGGCCGACCGGCGTGCTGCCGGCCATCATGGGCGTCCCGTAGACCGCGACCGGCACGCCGCGGGTGAGCTGCGCGAGGGCGCCGCGGGCCTCGCGCTCCACGATGTACGTCTCGGCGGTGGTGCACACGAGCGCGCCGCCCACGACGAGGCCCCCGACCCCGCCCGCGTTCATCTCGACCGGCCCCGACACCTGCGCGCTCGGCGCGGACGCGAACTCCACGGTGATGCGGGTCGCGGCGAGGCTGCCGTCGGAGTTCACGGGGCCCTCGACCCGCAGCACGTCGTAGGGGCCGAGCGCGCCCGGGTCGGTGCCGTGCTGCACCGTGGTCGCCGCGGTCAGCACGACGCTCCTCCGGGCGCCCGACGCGGTGAGCAGGGTCAGCGTCGACCCGCTCCGCCGGATGACGACCCCGGACGCCCCGGCGGGCTCGTCGGCCCGGGGCGCGGGCCGGGGATGGGGGCGCGGGGAGGTGATCTGCAGGGTGAGCGCGAGGATCGCCGCGTCCGGCCGCACGACGGCCCACAGCACGGCCGGGAAGCCCGCGCGCACGACGCCGGGGAGGAGCGGCCGGGCGTCGGCGTCGATGAGCAGGGTCGCCGGCAGCAGGTGCACCGCGTGGGTCCCGCTCACGGGCATCGACCGCCAGGCCGTCCCCCCTTCGAAGACCTCGAGCCGCGCGGGGCCGGAGATGGCCAGCGCGACGGTCCCGGCGGGCTGGCCCACCGCGAGGAGGGTGCCGGACGCGAGCAGCCGCCCCCACCCGCGGGGCAGCACCGGGGCGTTCGTGGACGGCGCGGCGGGCAGCACGGGCGGCGAGGCGAGGATCCACGCCGCCGCGAGCCCCGTGAGCAGCCACACTCCCCACGTGATCGGCCTCATCCTCGATACGTACGTCACCCGCAAACAGGAAGGTTCCCCCCGGATCCCGGGACCGGCGCCGCACCGGTGTCCCGGCGGCACCGCCGGCCCCGGGGCGTCGTCCCCGGCGCCCGCGCGACCGGACGGCGACCCGCACGGTCTCTCCGAGCGCGCGGCGGGGTCTAGCAGGATGCTGAAGAACCGAGTTCAGGAGCGTCCATAGTGCTCACTCCAACGAGACATAGGTTCAGTCAGCAGTGCGGTCGAGCGTTGCCGAGATCGTTCGTGCTTCGAGTTTGGCCCAACTCGGTCGTCT
>Ga0070739_10000093_pt1 | contig 192737 bp, 179 predicted proteins | sample Coa_R1_7_FD_66445 | JGI IMG/M metagenome (GOLD analysis project Ga0070739, IMG submission 66445) | Surface soil microbial communities from Centralia Pennsylvania, which are recovering from an underground coalmine fire - Coalmine... | ecosystem: Environmental > Terrestrial > Soil >...
ATATGCATGACCGCCGCGAACCGATCCTCGGCCATGGCCCGTTCGAGTCCCATGGCGTCCTGGGCGATCGTCACCTGTCCGCCGGATTCCGCTTCGATGCGCATGAGATCGCTCATCATGCCGAGCGTCGTCACCACGGCGTCTTGCAGGCTCGGCGCCGTCATGGGGCCGTCCATATCCTCCTCGGGCGAGGGAACGAAGACGGCACAGAAACCGCCCCCCAGTCCCCCTTGCCGGGCCCGTGGCAGGTCGAGATGTCCCGTGTCGCCGCGCCCGAAGAAGCTCCCGCCGTGTTCGCGTAGCCGCAGCAGGACGTCGTTGTGGCCGTCGAAGACCTTCATTCTTTCCCCTTGGCGATCGGTGAGTCGGCGATGTGCGCCACCAGGTCAGCGGGGTTGTCGTAGATGGCCGCCGCTCCGGCCAGCTCGTCATCCCGCCAGCCGCCGGACCGGACGGCAATCGCGGTGACGCCTCCCCGCTGTGCTGCCTCGATGTCATACGGCGTGTCGCCGATCATGGCGACCTCATGGGGCGGCACGCCAAGCTTATCTAATGACGCCGCGACGACGTCAGGCGAGGGCTTACTCTTTTCGACATCGGCCGAGGTCACGGCCTCCGTGATGAGATCGGCGACGCCGGCGCGCTGGAGCAACACGTCCAGCTCGGCCCGGGAGGACGATGTGCCGACGACGACACGGCAGCCGTCCCGGAGAAGACGCTCGACGAGTTCGCGGGCGCCCGGGGTGGGTTGCAAGGTCGGCGCGTAGTGTTCCAGGAAGAGACGCTTGCGCCGCGTGGAGATGACTTTGCCGATGCCCTCATCCTCTTGCATCTGCGGATAAAGCACATGCAGGAACCGTGTCCCGCCCATCCCGATCAGATGCTGAAGGCGGATGAGCGGCACCTCCCAGCCGAAGTCGGCGAGGGCATCGTACCAGGCGTGAGCGTGGGCATCATTGCTGGCGAGGAGCGTTCCGTCAATGTCGAGAATGATCCCTTGTTTCATCATGATCTCCCCTGCGCGGCCAACCAGCGTCGGCGCTGCTCGTCGCGCGCCCCCTCGTCGGCCGGCCGATAGTTGTCGAGAAAGGCCCGTCTGTCCTCGGCAAAGGTTCCGGCCTTGATGGCCCCGCGCATCTCTTCTACCAGCTTCAGCGTCCAGCGGACGTTGTGAAGGCTGGCCAGCCGGTAGGCGAGCAATTCTTCAGCTCGAAATAGATGGTGCAGGTACGCCACCGAGAACGTGCGGCAGGTATCGCAATCGCACCAGGGATCAATCGGGCCCTCCTGCACGCGGAATCGGGCGTTGCGAATGTTGATGCGTCCCGATCGCGTGAAGAGCGAGCCGTTCCGGCCGAGGCGGGTTTGCAGCACGCAATCGAACATATCGACCCCGACTGACACCGCCTCGAAGAGATCTTCCGGCGCGCCCACGCCCATCACGTAGCGCGGTTTGTCCCAGGGTAGGGCGTCGGCAGAGACGGCGAGCATACGGTAGAAGACCTCTTTGGGCTCGCCGACCGAGAGGCCGCCGATGCCGTAGCCGGGGAAGTCGAGCGCCGTGATTTGACGCGCGCTCTCCTCCCGGAGGTGGGGGAACATGCCGCCCTGAACGATCCCAAACAACAGTTGATCGCGCCGATCATGCGCGTTCCGGGCCCGCTCCGCCCAGCGTGTCGTCCGATCTATCGAAAGGACGACCTGATCCTCGTCGGCCGGGTAGGGAATGCACTCGTCCAGCACCATGGCGATGTCGGACCCGAGCTGCGCCTGGGTTCGGACCACGCTCTCCGGCGTGAAGACGTGCGGCGATCCGTCGAGGTGCGAGCGAAAGGTGACACCCTCTTCCGAGATGTCGCGGAGGTGGGACAGGCTGAAGACCTGAAATCCCCCACTGTCCGTCAAGATGGCACGATCCCACCGCATGAAGCCGTGCAGTCCGCCGAACCGAGCGATGAGGTCGGCGCCGGGACGCAGATACAGGTGGTAGGTGTTGCCGAGGATGATCTGGGCCCCGGCGCTGGTCAGCTCTCCCGGTGTCAGCGTCTTGACGGTCGCCTGCGTGCCGACCGGCATGAACATCGGAGTCTCGACAGGCCCGTGGGCAGTCTCAAGCCGCCCGACACGTGCGGCCGTCGCCGCATCGCGTCCCAGAACGCGAAACGCCACTAGGGCTTGACCGGGAAGGCGTACAGCCGGGACCCAGCCAGCACGTAAATCGTGTTACCGGCGGGGCCGACCGACATGCTCTGCATCTGGTGCAGATTCATCGATCCGCTCGAGACGTAGGTGCGGTCGTACGTCCCGTCCTGACCGACCTGCAAGATACGGCCGTTCGCCGGGTCGGCGATCCACACGAACTTCTGGTTGGGATCGGTGTAGACCTCAGTCGGGTTGGCGAGCGGCGTCTTGAGGTTGAGGGTAAACGGCTGTGGATTCGCCTGGAAGTTGTAGCGCAGGACCGTCCCGCTGCGCCGCAGGATATAGAGGCTGTTGCGATTGAAGGTCAGCGAGTTGGCGTCAGTCAGACGCGGCGGGTTGCTGTCCCAATAGGCGGCCTGAGTCGGGTTGTAGCCGCTCACCGCGTACGGGTATCGCCACACCTGGTTGTTGGCGGTATCCAGGAGGTAGACGTCGGGATCGGAGACGGCCATCGCCACATAGTTGCCGGGTTTGGGCGTCTGACTGGTGAGGGCGGTCGCTGTCTTGGTCCCCGCCGTGTCGCGGTACAGTACCCCCTTGTTGTCGAGAACGACGACGGTGTTCCCGTCGGTTGCCACGAATTGCGGGACCGCCACCGTAAACCCGCCGATCGTGTCCCCGGAGAGGAGAATCTCGACGGGCGCGGTGCGAGCCGTCGGGGCGATCGAGAAGATGCTCTTGCGGCCCGTATCGACGACGTAGACCTCCCCGGGAGACGTGGCAATCGCGGTGGGATGGGCACCGGGGAAGCGGGTGAAGTCGGTGAGGAGGGTCGCGTTCGCCTCGTCGGTGATGTGGTAGATCGCATCGCTGGTTGCCGTGATCTGGTGCGACCATTTGGCGATGACGGTGGGCGCCGTGCCGGACTGCCGAGCCAGAGTCAGAAAGTGACGCGCCCGGGTCAGATAGTACGCCTGCGTCGCCGGGCGGTGCGAGGCCGTGGCCTGGGCCAGGTCGAGACGGACGTAAGAGATATAAGGAGGCGTCGCCGCATGCAGACGATGCCGGAGATAGAGCCCGACGGCTCCGACGATCAGCGCGAACATCACAGCCGCGCCGGCCCAGACCATCCAGGACGGGGTGGGGCGCGAGACGCGTTGCCGGAGGTCGATATCCCCCAGACCGGGGCGAATAACGGGGGCGCTGAGGCCACCGTAGCGCCGGGGGCGCCGGTTGACCGCGTCGATGTCTTTGTTCGTCGCATAGATGCGGGCCGGCTCGATGCTGGTGTCTTCGAACGCCTGAATGGGCGGGATCACCCTATCCATCTCGGAGGCGTCGTTCGTCGCCTGGAGCCGCGAGTTCAGCTTCTGTAGATCTGAGACGGGATCCGGGACAGCCTCGGACACCTGAATGGCCGGCAGTTCTTCGGTGACATCCTCGCGCGGATTGTGGCTCGGCCGCGCCACCGACTCCTGCTCCAGAGTCGGTTCCCAGCGCGGTGTGAACGTGGGTTCCAGGTCCACCGTCGGCTCGTCCCGTTCGCGCTCGATCGGCGCCTCTTCCCGCGGGACGTATCGCCACCCGTGTTCGTCGCTCGGTCTGTCTGCTTCGTCCCCATTGGGCGTCACCTCAGGTGGCGTCGTTCCCGGGCGGAAAGACGGCATGCGCCAGTTGAGCCGGGGACGCCGCCCGCGGGGAGCCCTCCGCTCGCGCACCGTCTCTACTCCCGGCGCGACCTCCGCGTCGACGATCGCGTACTCCTGGGTGTGCTGCTCCTGCCGCTGGTCCACGGTCGCCGTGGCCGCCGAACGGGGCTCAACCAGGGGCGATTCGGTAGTAATGCCGGCCAGAGCGGGTTCAGGGACCGGTTGCCCGTTGCCGTCCTCTCCTGCTTCCAGTGGGACGGGACGGAGTTCTTCAATCAGCATCCGCCCGACGTCGGCCAGCGCCTGGACGGCGATGTCGACCTGTTCCATCAGTCCCGGACTCTGCTCGCCGGGGATGACCTCGAGCTCGTGCGCCGCGGCGGCCTCGATGACGATGGCGGTGGCGGCGCGCGCGTCGTGATCCTGAGCCAGGACGAGCAGTGCTTCGGCGATGTCGTCCGCTGTGCCACGGCTGAAGGTCGCCCTGAGGTCTTCATGGTCGATTTGATCGAACCACGTGGAGCAGAGCGCGAGCACATCTCCCTGGGCGATCTCGTCACGGTAGACGGAGATCTTGGGTGGTCCGGACCCGCCCAACGCCCGACCGAACGTGGGCGTCCCGGTGCCGAGCGAATGCAACCCGCCCTCGTGCAGGACGTACACCTGCGATGGCGGGACCTGGGCGAGATAGACGCTATCGTGTTCCACCGCCATCACCGTGGCGCCGACCACGACATGCTCGTCGAATTCGCGACGCACCTCGTCGTGCGCCGCTTGCAACGCGGCCTTGATGCGGGCCACGACGGTCCCTTCGCTGCTCATGCGAAAGGCGAACGCGATGGTATCAGTGGCGAGCTTGCGCGCCCGCTGACCGGAGGGGCCGGCGACCGAGGCCTCCGTCACGATATAGAGAGCTTCTGTCCCGTCGGGAGAGCTCTCCGAGGGGAGGTCGGTGTCAACGCGAAAGGTATCCGCGTTATCTTGCCGGCGCCCGTCGACGAGGTTGAAGTACGAGGTGAGGAGAACCAGCTCGTCGTCCATAAGGTCGCGAAAAGTATAGACGCCGTGCCGGACGAGGGCCAAACACAGCGGGCCGAAAGGCGCTTCCCGGGGAGCCGGAAAGGGCGTCATTCCTTGACGAAAACACCATAAAACGCCTACAATTAGAGGCAATTTTGGTCAGTTTTATCTAGGAAAAGGGTAGATATCGGATGGTTAGTTCCGACCGCGTAGAGACGATCAATATCGAGCAGGAGATGCGCGAATCGTATCTCGATTACGCCATGAGCGTGATCACGTCGCGTGCTCTGCCCGATGTGCGCGACGGTCTCAAGCCCGTGCAGCGCCGCATCCTCTATGCGATGCACGAGCTGGGTCTGACGGCGCGGACCAGTTATCGGAAGAGCGCGACCGTCGTGGGCGAGGTGCTCGGCAAGTACCATCCGCACGGCGACGCTGCCGTCTATGACACGCTGGTGCGGCTGGCGCAGGACTTCAACATGCGCTATCCCCTCATCGACGGACAGGGGAATTTTGGGTCCATCGACGGGGACTCGGCGGCGGCGATGCGGTACACCGAGTGCCGCATGGCAGCGATCACCGACGAGATGCTGGCCGACATCGAGAAGGACACCGTCAACTGGTACCCCAACTACGACGGCCGCGAGATCCAGCCGGAGTCACTGCCGGCGAGGGTTCCCAACCTGCTCGTCAACGGCGCGACCGGCATCGCCGTCGGTATGGCGACCAACATTCCGCCGCACAACCTGCGTGAGGTGATCGACGCTGCCGTTCATCTCATCGACCATCCGGAGGCCACCAACGCCGACCTTTCCGAGTTCGTGCGCGGTCCGGACTTCCCCACCGGTGGCATCATCCTGGGGCGTGAGGGCATCGACAGCGCCTTTGGAACGGGGCATGGGCGCATCACCATTCGGGCCGTCCATCACCTGGAGGAGCTGCGAGGCGGACGGTTTGCCATCGTCGTCACCGAGATTCCTTATATGGTCAACAAGGCCACGCTGCTGGAGCGGATCGGGGAGCTGGTGACCGACAAGCGCATCACCGGCATCTCGGACCTGCGCGATGAGTCCGACCGGCAGGGGATGCGCATCGTCATCGAGCTCAAGCGTGATGCGCAGCCCAAGGCACTGCTGAATCAGCTGTTCAAGCACACGGCCCTGCAGACGAACTTCTCGATCAATACGCTGGCGCTCGCCGACGGACAGCCGCGGGTGCTCAGCCTCGACATGATCCTGCGCCACTTCCTGAACTATCGGCGCGACGTCGTGCGCCGCCGGACGGAGTTTGATCTACGGAAGGCGCGGGAGCGGGCCCACATCCTCGAAGGTCTGAAGATCGCGCTGGATAACCTGGACAAGGTCATCAAGACGATCCGTGAGTCGCGCACGCAGGAGAACGCTCGCGCCAACCTGATGAACGGGTTCGACCTCTCCGAAATTCAGGCCAACGCCATTCTGGCCATTCAACTGGCCCGCCTGGCGGCGATGGAGCAGCAGAAGATCCGCGACGAGTACGCGCAGATCATCAAGACGATTGCCAAGCTGGAAGATCTCCTGGCGAACGCGCGCAAGATCGACGCCGTCATCAAGGACGAGTTGAAGGCGCTGAAGGACAAGTACGGCGACGAGCGGCGAACCCGCATCATGCGGGAGGAGGCCGGCGACTTCAGCGAGGAAGACCTGGTGCCCGACGAGGAAGTCGTCGTCACCATGACGCGCAAGAACTACATCAAGCGCATCCCCAGCGCCACGTATAAGCCACAGCGGCGCGGCGGCAAGGGGATCATTGGGATGGTCACGCGCGATGCCGACGCGGTGGACAAGCTCTTCGTGACCAACACGCACGACAGCATCATGTTCTTCACCAACCGCGGCCGCGTCTTCCAGCTGCGCGTCTACGACGTCCCGGATGCGACCCGGCAGGCGAAGGGCACGCCCGTCGCCAATCTGGTGCAGCTCGATCCCAACGAGCATGTCTCGGCGGTCCGGACCATCCCGCACGACCGGACCAACGGCTACCTGGTCATGGCCACCACGCACGGCACTGTCAAGCGGACGGCGCTCGACCAGTTCAAGAACGTGCGCCGCAACGGGTTGCGGGCGATCACGCTGGACGAGGGCGATGAGCTGGCGTGGGTCACCTGGGCCGAAGGCACCGAGGACATCATGCTGGTGACCCGCAAGGGCCACGCCATTCGCTTCGCCCAGGACCAGGCCCGTTCCATGGGCCGCGAAGCGGCCGGCGTCCGTGGCATCCGTCTCCGCAAAGGCGATTCCCTGGTCCGCATGGATCTGGTCCGGAGCGGGAGCCGTGATCTCCTGGTGGTCACGGAGCGCGGCTTCGGTAAGCGCACGCCCCTGGGGCAGTTCCGCCGCATCGGTCGGGGCGGTCAGGGCGTCACCGCCGTGAACTTGACCAGCAAGACCGGTGACCTGGTCGCCGCACGCGTGGTGGGTGAGGACGACGCCGAGGTCATCCTGATGTCGGCCGAGGGTCTGGTGACCCGCACCGATGTCATGTCGATTCGCGAGACCGGACGCGCCGCGCAAGGCGTGATCGTGATGCGCCTCAACAACGGCGATACCGTCACGGGAATGGCGACGCTGAACGCGGCACTCAATGCGGCGGAGGGCGACGAGTAAGACAAAAGTGGCGAGTGAGGGGCCGGCCGCTGAGGCTGGTCCCTTTCTTGCTCTAAGGCGCGGCGCCTGGCAGGAAGCAGGTTGCTACACTCGAAGCAGGCACCGAAGGCGGTGCGGTGTCGGGGGCAATCGGCGGATACCCATGCTCTACTTTCCGCCGTCGCGCGTGACCAGGACGTGGCAACAGGAGCGATCGACCCATGTTGGAGATGAACCAGGATGTCCAGCAGGAGCTGCAGACCCGTGTCTCGCCGCGTCTGATCGCGGCCAATCACATCCTGGAGATGTCATCTCAGGAGCTGCAACAAGAGGTTAATCGGGAGCTCGACGATAACCCGGCGCTCGAGCTGGGAGACCTGAAGGTCTGCCCGACCTGTGGTCAGCCGATTGAAGACGAGTGCCCACGCTGTACTCGAAAGACGGCGCAAGCCGACGAGGCGACGACCATCCCGGATCCGACCGAGCAGTACCTTGAGAATCTCGCCTGGAACAGCTCTGCCGTGACGCGGGACGAAGACTTCGACCCGCTGACATTGGTGGCAGCGCAGGTGACGCTGGAAGAAAAGCTTCTGCGTGATCTGGGCGCGATTCTCGATCCGGCCGACATGCCGATCGCCGAATACCTCGTCGGGAGTCTCGATTCTGACGGCTATCTTCGCTGCTCGACCTACGAAGTCTGCAGCGAGTTGGATGTCGATCCCGATCGTGTCGAGGCGATCATCGCCGTCCTGCAGAGCCTGGAGCCGCCGGGAATCGGCGCCCGCGACGTCCGGGAATGCATGATCCTCCAGCTCCAGTACCTCGCCAGCCAGGGCGTCGAGCATCCGCTGGCCATCACGCTGGTCCGTGATCATCTCGAGGAGCTGGGCAAACATAAGTTCAACAAGATCGCCCAGCAGCTGAGTGTCTCGGCGGAAGAGGTTGAGGAGGCGTGGGAGTTCATCAAGACCCAGCTCAACCCCCATCCGGCCGGCGGATCAGAGGGCGTTCCCACTCGCTCCGGCCCGCGCCCCACCCAGGGCTATGTCATCCCCGACGTCATCATCGGCATCAAGGAAGACGGAAAGTTCGATGTCGAGGTCGTTGAGTCGAAGCGCTTCGCGCTCGGCATCAATTCCATGTACCAGCAGCTCCTGATGCAGGCGGCCAACACCAGCAACGCTCTATCCGATCAAGAGCGGGAGCATATACAGCATTACGTCTCGCGCGCCAAGATGTTCATCGCCAACATCAATCAGCGGCGCCAGACGATGCAGAAGATTACCGATTTCCTCGTGGATTACCAGGCCGACTACCTCCGACATGGCGTCCGGCAGTTGCGCCCTTTGACCCGTGCCATGCTTGCCGACCGAACCGGCATTCACGAATCGACGGTGAGCCGGGCGACTGCCTCCAAATACGTCATGCTGCCCAACGGCGAGGTTATTCCGTTCAGCAACTTCTTCACGGCGTCGCTCTCGGTCAAGGACATCATCAAGGAGATGATCGACAACGAGGATCGGCCCCTGACCGACCAGGAGATCGCCAACCGCCTCAGCGAAGAGTACGGTTATACCGTCGCACGCCGTACCGTCGCCAAGTATCGGGACCAGCTGGATATCCTGCCCTCGTCATTGCGATAACCCTGGGTGCGGGAGGCCGGCGCAGCAATTCGCGCAGCACGCCCTGTCCACCACGCCCTGTTCTGATCCCTCGTGAACGCTTCCGCGCAGTCCTCTCCGTTTGACCTGACATCGCGAACCCGCTAGGATCGCCAGGGGGGTAACGAAGATGCAGTCGCGAAACCGGCGATCCAGACCGGGGGCGCTCCGCGTTCTTCTCATAGCCGCCGCCGTCATCGTCGCCGGCGGGATCGTGACCTTTGTGCGAGCTCAGGTCGGCCCGCCCCGTCCCACGGGATTCGCGATGTCGAGCGCCTCGTGGGGCGGCATGACCTTTGGCGGGATTGCCCGCCAGCCGGTGCAGATCGAGATCGCAAACCATCTCTCCAGGGCGATCAGTCTGACGTCGGTCACGCTCATTCCCGGGGTCGCCGCGGCGCACGTCCCGCTCTCTTTCCATGGAACGCTCCACGCCGCTCCATTGGGGTCACCTGTACCGCTCGCCGGCCCGTTCTATCAATGGAGAAAGGGAAGCCGGCTCTCCCTGCATCCGGCCTGGAACCTGACACCCAACGTCGACATTGTCCTGACCGGTGCGGTGTCGCGGACCGGACGGGGCTTGCCGCAGACCAAGAGCGTGCTGGGCCGACCGCTCATCCGTGGCGTTCTCCTCCGCTACGTGGAAAACGGGCGTGCCGTGCAGATGAGAGTACTACTTCCCGGTCTCCACGGCGGATCGGCTCGCTAGGCTCCCGAGAAAATCTCGCACGACGTCCAGATAGGCGTCGTACTGCTCGCGGCGGATATTGTGACCGGCGCCGGTGATGTGAACGGCCTGCAGGAGCGGGTTGAGACGTTCTGCCTCGGCAGCGGCCTCCGGTGACACGATGGCGCCATGCTCCGTGTCGGCCGTGACGAGGAGCGTCGGCACGCGCAGCCGTTCCACCAGCTCGCGCCAGCCGGGCGTTTCCGGGAAGCGCACCTTCCCGATGTAGGCGCCCGACCCCTGCAGACGGGCGTCGGCCCAGGGGCCATAGTCTCCCTCCGGCCAGGTCGGGTTCTCCTCGCGCTGACGCGCGACAATGCCGTCGCGGCCCAAAGACTTCATCTCGGCCAGCTCGTGGCGGCTACGGTCGACCCAGCACTGCCGCTCTTCCTCAGCCACCGGCCCATGAGACTCAAGCCGGAAGACGGGGTCTTCGAGAATGAGGGCACGCACCAGATCCGGATAGTCGGCGCCCAGGGACAGAGCGGTCATGGCGCCCATGGAGTGTCCGGTAACGATGGGGCGACCAAGGTCCAGCTCCCGAATGAGCGCGGCGACATCGGCGGCGCGATCACCAGCCCCGTAGCCGTCCTCGGGCGACTCCGTCAGGCCGTGACCCCGCGCGTCGGGCATGACGACGTCGTAATCGCGCGCCAGGGCCTCGGCGATTGGTGTCCAGCAGAGCCCGGCGTCGCCCGCCCCGTGCAGGAGGACAAGAGCCGGCCTCTCGCCGCCCGTCCGGTAGTAGTGCTGGTGAATGCCGTTCGCCACAATGTCGCCGGCAGCCCACGTCTTCATCCGTCTCTCCCCTCCGAGCCTACCACCAGGATCAGGGACCCATAAGGCCGGCGGGGTGCCGGCGCCGGCATTCTCCTGTTTCGGCCTACGGACCTGGTGGACAGCCGTCCCCCGATGCTGCTCCTCGGCAATCAGACACTTTTCAAACCGTCTCCGGCGCCGAACGGGCCGAGGGCCGCATCACCCGCCCTCGGCCCCGGTGTCACCCGGCGGCTAGCCGGCTCCCCACGGATTGTCGAGCATGAGCCTCCAGTTCCCGTCCGATTGCAGGCGTGCAATCTCAGAGCCGTGGAATTCCATCTCCACGGGCTTTCCATCCGGGGTGGTGGCTGATGCAGTCCACCGGGACGAGAGTAAGGCAAGATCGCCCTGACGGTGGGCCACCGACGCTTCGATCCTCATCACCGGCCGCAGGGCCACCAGATGCTCCAGGTGCGTCCGGATACGGTCGCAACCCTCCGTGCGCTCGCCGGTCTGCTCGATCACCGTCGCGTCGGTCTCGAACAGGGTGACGAGGGCGTCGACGTCTCCGGCGTTGACGCCCTCGGCGAAGAGCTGGTGGATGTCTTCAGGTTGGATTGGCATGAACGTCACCTCCATCGGTTTGGGCGGATAGCTGTCCGCCTCTGATCGACAGGCTAACCGGGTCGTCCGGGCGGCACTATCGCCGAAAGGTGGTGAGATTCACGGCGGACTACCCACATTTGTGGGGTATTCATGACCCTCACACCGCCGTATAATCCGAGCTACGTGTAGGTGAGAGTGTGAACAGTGATCGCGCACGATGGGTGCGCCAGGAGATTGTGGCTCTCAGTCACAGTGGCCTGGATTGGGCCACCCTCTCATTGCGCACCGGGACGCTCCTGCGTTCCGTCGTGCCGTTTGACCATGCGTGCTGGCACTCCATGGATCCGGCGACGCAGCTCCTGACGGGCGCCGTCAAGGAAAATCTGGCCGACGACCCCCGGAATGTCCGCTACGAGTTCTCGGTCGAGGACGTGAACAAGTTCTCCTTCCTGGCACGCAGCGCCTCACCGGTCGGCGTCCTCAGCGAGGCGACGCACGGCCACATGATCCAGAGCCCGCGCTTCCGGGACCTGCTCCGGCCGGCCGGGATCGGGTGGGAGTTGCGCGCGGCCTTTGTGGCGGGAGGCGCGCCGTGGGGCGCGTGCGGGATCTACCGTAGCCCGGACCAACCGGACTTCGACGCGCGTGAGGTCGCCTTCATGGCAGACGTGTCTCGCATCCTGGCCGCCGGCTTCCGCCGCTCCGTGTTACTGAGCGGCGATGCCATCGACGAGACGCCGGACGGTCCCGGCCTTGTCATCCTCGATGATCGCGACCGGACAATCTCCGTCACTCCCGTCGCCCAGCGGCGGCTCGCCGAGCTCGTCGAGATCGGTGGCCCGGGGGCCCGGCCGCTCCCGTCCCCGGTCTACGCCGTGGCGGCCCGAGCCCGCCACACGGCTGCCGACTCCGGCCGAGGTCCGCTGCAGGCCCGGGCTCGCGCCTTTACCCGCACCGGCCGCTGGCTGCTCCTCTACGGTGCTCAGCTGGATGGGGAGGCCGACGGTCTAACGGCGGTCATCGTGGAGCCGGCCCGTCCCTCCGAGGTCGAACTCCTCGTGATGCACGCGTACCGGCTCTCCGAGCGCGAGCGCGAGATCACGCATCTGGTCCTCCGCGGCCGGTCCACAAAGGAGATTGCCTGTGACCTGTCGCTGTCGCCTTTGACCGTGCAGCACTACCTGAAGACGATCTTCGAAAAGTGCGGCGTGCGTAGCCGCCGGGAATTGATGGGGACGATCTTCTTCAAGGATCCCGAGTCCCCGCGAAACGAGTGATTCCGGATTGTATACGCCGCGATTCCGCCCGCGGAATCCGGCGGCGCGCAGGAGTCCCGGTCCAGATCCATGCCATGGAGGATGAGCCCCGGCACTGCGAATGCAGCGCGTGCTGAGCTTCCTCGAGAAGGTGGGAGAACCGCTTACAGTTGCCGCACGACCGCTACCACGCGGCCCTGCACCATCAACTCGTTCGGATCAACGTAGATTGGCTGCATGGTGGGGTTACGCGGCTCGAGTCGGACGCGGCGGCCCTCGCGGTAGAAGCGCTTGAGAGTCGCCTCTCCGGACTCCGACGGGCCGCTGGTGATGAGGGCCACGACGGTGTCGCCGTCGTCGGCGGTCGTGGTGCGCCGGCAGACGACGATGTCGCCGTCGTCGATCAGGTCCTCGATCATGGACTTGCCGCGGACCTTGAGGGCGAAGAGATTGTCGCCCTGCACCCCCGGGACGGTGACGTAGTTATCCCGCTCCAGAACCGCCTCGATCGGCCGTCCGGCAGCGATCATACCGACAACCGGAACCTGCGCGCCGTAGGACGGCATGTGATGGGTCTCCAGCTCGCCGGCAAGGGAGATCCCGCGACTCTTCTTGGGATCGTGGTGGATCTTCCCCTGCTCCTTGAGGATGCGCAGGTGGTAATCAATATGGCCCGTCGACTTACCGCCCAAATACTCGCCAAGCTCCCGGTTGGTTGGCGGGCGGTTCGTCTGAGTTGTCAGCTCAGCGATCGCCTCGAGGATGCGCTGCCGCATCCGCTCCCCAGAACTTCTCATTTCGCTCCCTTTCCGATGCCTAGAACGCCTGTCCCATACTGTACCTATGAGCAGTGCCCGTGTCAAGAAATTAGGGCTTGCCGGATGCGAACGGATGCGCTAGGCTGCCTGCGAGGGGGGGAGACGATGCACGCCGACCCGGCGGCCGTCGCGCAGGTTCGGCGATGACGCACGCCCTCCGTGCCTTTGTCCTGGTCCTGCTTCCCTTCCTGACGCTGCATCCGGCAGCCCGCCATCGTCCGGGCCCTATCTTCTTGCGGGGCGTCGCGCAGCATGTCTCGGGCGGCGGTTTCACGCTGCTCACCTCGCAGCACGGTGCCTATCGGGTTCTTGTCACGGCCGATACCGCGGTCACCGACAAGGGTGTTCCCGCGCATCTGGGGAACGGCGATCACGTCGGCGTCCATGGCTTCGCCACGGGGCGGACACTGCGCGCTATCTACGTTCACATTTACTTGCATAAGCCGACGCCGTTCTCCGTGCGGGGAACGGTGAGCGCCATCGGACGGGATAGCCTCACGATTCGCGAGCCGGCGGCGTCCATCACCGTGGCCGTCACGGCGCAGACCACCATCCTGATCGGATCGGCTCCCGGCTCGCTGCGGGCGATCCACGTGGGAGATAAGGTGGACGTGCGGGCAGAGGCGAGTGGCGGGCGCACGATTGCCCTCCATATCCATGTCTATCGGCACAAGCTCCAGGGGACCCACGTTGAGGTAACGGGCACCGTGACTGCCGTGGGCAACAGCGCGGTAGATGTGCGCGGCGCCGCCGGAGCGTTCCACATTCGACTCGTGGCGGCGACCATCATTTATGTCGGCCGTTCACTCGGCACCGTGCGCGACCTGCACTCCGGCCAGACGGTCCGCGTCTATGCCTGCTGCGCCGGGAGCCCGTTGGTCGCGCACAGCATCCATATCGAGACATCACGGCAGCGGGTTGTCGCAGTCGTCTTGAAAGGAATCGTCGCCGCGCTGTCTCCGGCCGCACTGCGGCTCACGGACGGCCGGCAGGTGAGTCTCACCGTGCATACCGCGTACGAGGTCGGAACTGCGGCAGTGTCGCGCACCGGAATCGAGATCGGCGACCACGTCTCGATTCGTGCGGTCCGGCAGGGAGCTTCTCTGGTAGCACTCCGGGTGCACGTGTACGCGTCCTTCCGACGCCCGCGCACCGTGACCGGAATCGTGTCACGCATCGCCGACACAGACCTCACCGTGCCGGACCGCGGCCGCATCTATACGGTCACGGCCGGATCTCATGTCACCGTCACCCTGAATGGGAATCCCGCGGCGTTTTCCGCCATCCGAGTCGGGGATCACCTTCGTGCCGTTGGACGCCTGCGCGGCTCCGTCCTCACGGCACGGAGCATTGTGGCGCGCCGTCTTCCCCCGCACCTGACCACGGTACGGGGCGCGCTGGTGTCGGTTCACGGCGCTCGTTTCACCATCCGGGATGCCTCCGGTGTTTCCCACGCCGTCCGCCTCGGTCCCGGGGTCAAACCGCGCTGGAATGGGCGCCCCGCGCCCGCCGCCGTCCTCTTTCCTGGCGTCCACATCTCGGCTAAGGGCGTCGTGGAGGGCCGTCTCCTTGTCGCATCCCGTGTGACCGTGACCGCAACCGCCGGGAGCGCCTCCGGCCGCATCACCGCCGTGTCGGCTCACCGCTTGACACTCGGCACGCGCCACGTGCTGGTGGATCTTCCGGCGTCAGCCGGCCTGACCGACGGAGGGGAGCATATCGCCGTGTCTGTCCTGCGCGTCGGGACCTACGTCCACGTCTCCGGCTTCACGATTGCCGCCCATCACCTCCGGGCGGTCGACGTCACGGTGGACCATCCTCTCGTGGACATCAGTGGCGCCGTCACCGCCGTTTCTCCGCTGACGATGCGCACCTCGTCCGGCGAGACGTATGTCCTGGTCTTGCAATACGGCGTCTCGATTACGACGGAGCACACCCTCCTTCCCGTGCCGGCCGGCGAACTGGCTCCCGGAACCCGGATTCACGCTCATGGCACCATGAACACCGACGGGACGCTGGGCACCGATCTCGTCCAGGTGCGTTTGCCGAGCGTGTCCGTGCGGGCCACCGTGACGTCGGTGACGGCCGGTGAATTGACGCTCAGCGATGGAGACCGCGTTGCCGCCGGGACGGAGGTGTCGGTGACACAGGGCAGCCGATCGCTGACCCTGGCCGACATCGTTACCGGCGACGATGTGACGGTGGAGGGATATCGCGCCCGCGATGTGGTGCTGGCGCGCCGCATCCTGGTGCATCGCCGTCTGGTCGGCGTCGACGGTGTGATCACGTCACTCACGAACGACGGTTTTCTGATGACGGTGGCGGGACGCCAGATGGCGGTTATTGTGTCCACGGCCACCGACGAGTCGGTACAGCCGGCGGCCGGGCAAGCGGTTCATGTCACCGGGTACCAACGGGGGGATGGATCGATCCTGGCCACGCGGATCCGCGCCGGTGCCGCCAAGCATGGGCTTGCCCTAGAATTGGCGTGTCCTCGCCTCTTCCCGTCACGATTCTGACCGGCTTCCTCGGCGCCGGCAAGACGACCCTCCTCAACCGCATTCTGCGCGGGGAGCGCAATGCCCGCATCGCCGTTCTCGTGAATGACTTCGGTGCGGTCAACATCGACGCGCATCTCGTCGACACCGTCGAGGGCCAGGCCATCAGTCTCACCAACGGGTGCATCTGCTGCACCATGCAGGGCGGGTTGGTGCAGAGCATGATGCGCCTTCTGGCCAGAGAGCCGCGGCCGGACCACGTGGTAGTCGAGGCGAGCGGCATCGCCGACCCGGTCGGAGTGGTGGCGGCGTTCCGGACGCCGGAGCTGCGCGAGCAAACGGTGCTCGACGGCGTGGTGACCGTGGCCGATGCGGAGAACTTCGACAGCCCACGACTGGATCGGCAGCTGCTGGAAGACCAGGTACGGGCCGCCGATCTCATCCTCCTCAATAAGGTTGATCTGGTGACCCCGGATGCCCTGAGCCGGGTGCGCAGTGAGATCACGGCGAGCGCTCCCGCCGCGCGGATGCTCGAGACGGTGCAGGCCGACGCACCACTCGATATCGTGCTCGGCATCGGGGGGACCGCCGGCGACCTCCGGGCCGGCGCCGCGCTGCCCAATCGGTTCGAGACCTGGACCTACCACACGCATGCACCGCTCGCCTACCGCCGCGTCAAGCAGGTGCTGGCGACCCTGCCTCCGGCCATCTTTCGCGCCAAGGGCATCCTGCATCTCGCCGATGCCCCGGCCCTTGAGTTCGTCGCTCAGGTCGTGGGCAGCCGCGTCGCCCTCGACGTGCGAGGGCGGCGCGTCGGCGATCCGGAAACGGTCCTGGTCTTTATCGGCGAACGCGACTGCCTGGATCGTGCGACGTTGCACGCCGCGCTGGACGGCTGCGTCACGGGTGCTGTTCCACTGCTTCCCGCTCTCCGCCGCTCAAGAGGCGCCACGGCTGAGGCCGGCATCGGCTAACCCTTCCTCGTGGGACGGCTCCTGTCCGCCCGGGACAAAGACGCCAATGCCGGCTACCGACACGGTCGCCAGGGCACCGGCCAGGATGTAGATGCCGTGGATGCCGAGGGTCGAGAGCAGCGAGCCGAACAGGTTGGCGCCGGCAATGGTGCCGATGCCGAAGGTCGAGGCATAGAAGAGGGTCTGACCCGTCGAGCGGAGGTGGGACGGGACATGCAGATCCATATAGGTAATGCCCGCCACGTACGAGGCGGCAAAGGAGAGCCCGTGGAAGACCTGAGCGATCAAGGCGAGCCGGTAATCGTGGACGAGCCCATACCACAACCAGCGCGCTGCGCCCGCCCCCAGGCCGATCATGAGGAGTCGTTTGACGCCCAGCCGTGCGATGAGCCTGCCGGAGAACGCCATCACCGGCAGCTCGCTGCTGGAGGCCATCGCCGCCGCGATCCCGATAATTCCGGTCCCGGCGCCCACATCATGCATGTACAGTGCGAAGAAGGTGTTGTAGGACGCCGCGGTGCCGAAGCCGATGCCGGCCAGCACGAGGAACAGCAGCAGACGCCGTTGACGTAGCAGTGAGCCCATGCCCTCCACGTGGCGCGCATGTCCCGGCGTTTCCTGACGTGGAGCGGCCAGCGCAGCGAGAAACGCCAGCGCCAGGGCGCCGCCGAAAAAGGGGAAAACGAGAGCGATGCGTCCCCCGCCGAGCAGCGGACCGGCGACCAACGATCCGACGACAAACGCCAATGAGCCGAAGACGCGGATGCCACCGTAGGTACCGCCGTGGCGCTGCACCCACTCCAGGGTCGTGGCATCCGCGAGCGGAATGATGGGGCTGAGGGCGATGGCCAGCGCCACCACGAGCAGCACGATCAAGACGAACCGGTGGGACAGCAAGAGAGCCGGTGCCACGAGCGCCGAGGTCAGCAGACCGGCGCCAAGGAGACGCGTGCGCAGGCGGTAGCGATCGCTGAGAAATCCCCACGCCGGCTGCATGGCGAGTCCGGCGAGCGGACCGATGGAGGCGATCAGGCCGATCTGCGCACCGCTGAGATGGATCGAGCGCCAGTAGAGCACGGCGAAGGTGATATACGACGCGCTACCGAAGAAGTAGCAGAAGTAAACCAGCCGCATGCTCCACGGCCCATTGCCGACGAGGCGCATCCTTCCCCTCCCCGCCAGTCTGTCATTTTAGTAGTTGACTGTGCAACTACCGAGGAATATACTATGGGTCATGAATATGACAAGCGATAAGACGCGGCTCGAGGCCTGGGCGCTCTTCCTGGAGGCCCACGCTCGGCTCGTGCAAACCCTGGAAGCAGAGCTGGAGGCGGAAACAGGACTGCCGTTGACCTGGTATGACGTGCTGGCGCAGCTCAGCGCGGCGCCGGAGGGACGGCTGCGCATGAGCGATCTGTATCAGTCTCTGCTGCTGAGCAAGAGCGGTCTGACGCGGCGCATCGACCGGATGGTCGAGGTTGGCCTCGTGGAGCGAAAAGGGTGTCCGGGCGATCGCCGGGGCGTCTTTGCCGTCTTGACGCCGAAGGGACGGGAGATCTTACGCGCTGCGGCGCCGCTTCACTGCGCTGGGGTCGAGAGGCATTTCGGCGAGCACATCGACGAAACAGAGCTGGCGACCTTCCGCCGCGTCCTGACGAAGATCATCGCCGACCTCGGCGACGGCGCCGAGCGGCAGTGCGAGTCGGCGCTGGACGAAGGGGCTTAGAGCTCGCCGGCGACCAGGGCCCGGCAGTAGTCCCGCGCGGCGGCCGAGGCGCCGTACAGGGTGTCATGTCTCTCGACGAGACCGATGGCGGTGAGAGCCTCGAGCAGGCAGCGCGCCGCCGGCTCGTCCCGGCCCATCAGGACAGCGGCCCGCTCCAACGGCATCGGACCGTGCGACAGCGTGGTGAGCAGGGCAACTTCCGCCGTGCGCAGCCGTGGCCGGCCGCGCCAGTAGTCAAGGCCGCGTGCCGTTGCCGCGCAGCTGTGCAGGTACGCGTCGATCTCGGTACAAAGGGTGGTGCAGTCGATGGGCTCGGCGTCCATGCGGAGACGGTAGCACGTGCCGTGCGAACTGTCAACGTTGGCTCCGGTATTTCGTTGCGTTATTTCTGCCCATCCCGCACAATGAGGCGACAATCAATACGGACTCGTATAAGCTCGGGAATATGGCTCGAGCGTCCCTACCAGGCAGCCGAAAACTGCTAGAGGCTACGAGGAAAGCGCATCTAGGGTTCCGCACGAAAGATGGCTGGTCCAAGCGATGCGGGTGACGCAAGTCATCACACCACGGGGAGAAAAGCCCGGATGGCAGGTTTCTTCGATGCCTGCCATCCGGGCTTATTTCGTCGAGGAGGTGCCATGAGCTGAGGAAGCGCGTGCCGGCATGAGCGAACTGGACTCGTCCGAGTTATTCACGTAGAGGGAGTGAGGAACCACAATCCATGGGTATACAGTCTGAGGCATTGCCTGTCCCGATCGGCCACGTCGAGGCGCGCGGTATCGAGCGGGTGCCGGAAGCAGAGCGTAACCATACGCGGATATGGGAACTGGGCACGCTCTGGTTTTCCGCCAATTTTGTGCTGTCCACCGTCATCACAGGGTCGCTGGCGCCGTTCTTCGGCCTGGGCACCGCCGACAGCATCCTTGCCATCTTGATCTTCAACGCCCTCGGCATCATCCCGGTGGCGTTCTTCTCCACGCTGGGACCGAAGCTGGGCCTGCGCACCATGACCATCTCCCGCTTCGCCTTCGGCTGGCGGGGCGGTCAGCTGACGGCGCTCTTCAACATCGCCGCGGCCCTCGGCTGGAGCGTCGTCAACACCATGATCGGCGCGTCCCTCTTCTCCGATGTCGTCGGGTGGCCGTACTGGCTGGGCGTCATCCTGATCGCCGCCGCCACCAGCGCCGTCAGCATTTACGGCTACAAGTACGTGCACGGCTACGAGCGCTGGGCGTGGGTGCCGCTGGCGATTACCTTCCTCATTCTGGCCGTGGTCGCAGCGCCGCACATGCACGCCGTTCCCACCCCCACCTGGTCTCTCGCCTTCGTCGCCGGCTGGCTGACGTACGGCGGCGCCATCCTGGGCTTCGCCATCGGCTGGAGCTCGTACTCCTCCGACTACAGCACGTACATGCCGGAGAACGTCCCGGCGGCACGCGTCTTCTGGTGGACGTTCGCCGGGGAGTTTCTGGCGTGCGTGTTGCTCGAGCTCTTCGGCCTGGCCCTGACAACCTGGCTCCCCAAGGATGCCGGCGCGTCCTCTCTGCTGGTGGGCGGTGCCGGTCCCCTCGGCCGGTTCGGCAGCTTCCTCCTGCTCCTCATCGTGGCCAGCGTGGTCGCCAACAACATCCCCAATGACTACAGTCTGGCGCTGACAACGCAGGTGTTGGGCCGCTGGTGGATGCACGTTCCGCGGTGGGCATTGACCGGCGTGGGCGCCGTCGTCTACTGCATTGTCGCCATCCTGCTCGGCGCGAACGTCTCCACGACCCTGACCAACTTCCTGCTCCTCATCGCGTACTGGCTCGGTCCGTGGAGCGTCATTCTCATGATCGAGCACTTCCGCTTCCGGCACGGACGCTACAACGTCCAGGCCTGGGACAATCCTCGGGCTCTTCCGCTGGGCTGGGCGGCGCTTGCCTCCTTCCTCATCGGGCTCATCGGCGTGGTGCTGGGAGCTAACCAGACGGAGTTCCAGGGACCGATTGCCAAAGCGTTCGGAGGGATGGATCTCGGGTTCGAGCTGGGGATCATCTTCGCCGCGGTCGCGTACTTGATCCTGCGCCCACTTGAATTGCGGCAGTCCGGGACACGCGGAGCCCTCGAGGAGGAACGAGTCGCGGAGCCGGTGAGCTAGTCCATGACGGACGACATCGCCGTCGATCCCGTCCTGCGCCATCAGTGGCATGTCGTGGCCCGGTCGAGCGCTGTTGCCGATCGCCCGGTCGGGGTCGACTTGCTGGGTGAGCGCGTTGTGCTATGGCGCAGCGGGGGTGAGATACGTGCCGCTCGTGATCTCTGCATCCACCGTGGCACGCGGCTCTCCATTGGCCGCCTGGACGGCGATCGTCTGGTCTGCGCCTACCACGGCTGGGAGTACGACGGGGAGGGCCGCTGCGTCTTCATTCCGGCGCACCCTGACCGCGATCCACCGGCCAAGGCACGGGTCGAGATGTACCACGCGGCGGAGTGTTCCGGGCTGATCTGGGTGTCGCTCGGTCCGCCGGTGGAAGACGTGCCGGCGGTTCCCGAGCTGCACGATCCTACCTTTCGCAAAGTGCTGTGCGGCCCCTTTGACGTGCAGGCGGAGGCGCCGCGCGTCATCGAGAACTTCCTCGACGTCACCCACTTCCCGTACGTCCATGAGGGATTCCTGGGCGATCCGCACCACGCCTCCATCAACGACTACACCGCCGCCCGCACCCCGGAAGGCATCGTCACCACCGAGATCGAGGTGTGGCAACCGGACCCGGATGGAACCGGTGTCGGCCGCTCGGTCAGCTACATCTACAAGGTGCTGCGCCCGCTCACGGCGTACTTCAGCAAGACAACCGGCGGCGCGTTTTCCATGTTGTTCATGGTCACGCCGGTCGCGCGCCGCCACTCCCAGGCCTGGATGTTCGTCTTCATGGATTACGGCGAGATGCCGGACGAGGAGGTGGAGAGCTTCCAGAGCACCATCTTCATGCAGGATCTCGCCATCCTGACCAACCAGCATCCGGAAGAGCTTCCGCTCAACCTGGCCGACGAGCTCTCCCTGCGCTCCGACCGTACGTCGATCGCGTACCGTCAGTGGCTCCGCGAGTTAGGCATGACCTTCGGCACCTGCTGAGCGCACAGAAAAAGGGGGACCGCGGCACGTCGCCGCGGTCCCCCTTTTTATTGACCTCAAGAGGACAGGCGTGCCCTCTGGCAGAATGGGCAGAGGCATGCTGGATCTCTACCTCTCGCGACACGGCGAGAGCACGTACGAGGCAGATGGGATTGCCGACGGCGACCCGACGCGCCATGTCCCGTTGACCGGCCGGGGACGGAAGGAGGCCGCCGATCTCGGCGCGGAGCTCCGGTCGGTGCCGATCGAGCTGTGCGTCACGAGCGAGTTTCCACGGACGCGTGAAACGGCTGACATTGCCCTGCGCGGACGTGACGTCCCCATCATCACCGATGCCGAGTTGAACGATATTCGGTACGGGATCTTTGAGGGAAAGCCTCTCGACGACTTCCATGCCTGGGAGCACAGTCACTCGCCGAATGCGGCACCGAGGGGAGGAGAGAGTCGGAGACATGTCGCGGAGCGCTGTGTCCGCGCTCTCACCGCGCTTCTGGCCCGAGAGGAGCGCATCATCCTGGTGGTGTCGCACGAAATGGTTGTCGGCTATATCCTGAACGCGGCACGAGGTACCACGCCGCAAGGGCACACAGCCCACTTGCCGCCTGCCACGCCGTTTGTCCTCCCGAGGACCGACGTCGAGAAGGCGCTGCAGACGTTGCGGGCATGGCTCGACGCGACGAGCTAGACCGGCGCCTGCGCGACGAGCACACGGCACTGGCCCGGCTCCTCCGCCTTGTGGCGCCTGCGCTCGGCCGACCCTACAGCCGCTCACGGCTGAAGCGGGCTCTGGACGTGGCGGTGGTGCTGCCGCTGGTCCTCGTCACAGCGCCTCTTGTCGCGCTCCTCGCCGGCGTCAATCGGCTGCTGTATCCGGAGTTCCCTGCCTTTTACCGCCAGGTGCGCGTGGGCCGGCGGGGTCCCTTGCCGGTTCTCAAGCTGCGGACCATGATTGAGTTCCGTCACACGCCGCTTGGACGCATTCTCCGCCGCTACTATCTGGATGAGCTACCACAGCTGGCGCAAGTGCTGGAGGGCGATCTGTCGGCGGTCGGTATCCGGGTGCTGCCGGAGGAGATCGTCCGCGAGTTGGGGGAGGAGTGGTCGCCGGAACGATACGCGCGCTGGTGGGCGACCTATCGGGACACTCCGCTCGGGCTGACCGGCTTGCATCAGGTAACACGCCGCAGAGGAAAGGAAGATGCTCGCCGCTACCACCGCGACATGTTTTACGCGCGGCACGCCTCGCTCGCCTTCGACCTCTATCTTCTCTGGCGAACCCTCTTCGCCCGCGGCGCCTGACGGTCAGGCGAAGGCGGGGAGCACTTCCCGGGCGACAGCCTGGATGCCGGCGATGTCGTCCAGATCCAGCCACTGCAGCATGATGCGTTCGGCGCCGGCATCCGCGTAGCTCTGTAGCTCCTCCACCCACATGACCGGCGTCCCTGCGATGACGCCACGGACGCGCAGTTCGTCAAGCGTTCGTCCGCGGGCCTGCACGCGATCGGCCAGATCCTGCTCGTTGGCCGCCAGCAGCGTCCCAACCATGACGGAACGGGTGACGTCCCCAGGTGCCCGTCCGTATTCGTCGAGCAGCGCATCCAACCGGCTGCTCAAATCGCGGAACCTCTGGGGCGAGACGAAGACGGCATTCCATTCGTCGGCAAACTCGGCGGCCAGCGGCAGGGTCCGAGTCGGACCGTTGCCGCCGATCAGAATCGGCGGACCACCATTCACCGGGTGGGGGAGCAGCTCGGCGCCGTGGACCTGAAAGTACTTTCCCTGATAGGTGACGGGCCCGCGGGTGCGGAAGATGCGGCGGACGATCTCCAGCTCGTCGCGGAGCATGCCGTAGCGCGAGTCGACGTCCGGAAAAGGGATGCCCCAGTCGTGGTGCTCGCGGTCCTGCCAGCCGATGCCGAGTCCCAGCACGAGACGTCCCCCAGAGAGGTCGTGAACAGCGGCGGCGTCTTTGATCGTGATGGCGGGAAGGCGAAACGTGACCGGCGTGACGAGGGGACCGAAACGAAGGCGGGCGGTGTGGGAAGCCGCGTAGGTGAGAGAGGGCCAGAGCGCCAGCGAATCTTTGTCCGGACCTTGCGGATTGGTGAAGTGATCGGAGCGAGAGACAGACTCGAAGCCCGCCTCCTCCGCGACGGCGAGAATCCGCTTCCAGCGGTCCCAGTTGAGTCCGTTTTGCCCCTCAATCATCAATCCGATGCGCACGCCGTCCTCCGCACTCGCAGCTACCTCACCATAGCCCACGGCTGGGAGTGCTCCGGCCGCGCGATATGCTGGGCCGTGGCGTTCCGGAGTGAGGCATGATGCGGCTGCTCATTACCGGCGGGGCCGGGTTCCTCGGCAGCGCATTGGTGCGCCAGGCGCTGCGGCGCTATCCGGATGCGGACATTGCCGTCCTCGACGCCCTGACCTACGCCGGCAGTCGGGCGAATCTGACCGAGGTGGAGTCCGGGATCACTTTCATCGAGGGTGATGTCTGCGATCCGGATGTCGCCCGGAAGGCGATGCAGAGCCGGACACATGTGATCAATGCCGCGGCCGAGACGCACGTCGATCGGTCGCTCTCCGCGCCGGGAACCTTTCTGCGCACCAATGTCGAGGGCACCCGGGTGTTGCTGGAAGCGGCCCGGGCCGCCCAGGTCGAGCGATTTCTGCAGGTGAGCACCGACGAGGTGTACGGCGCCGTACCTGAGCCGGGCCGGTCGCACGAGGGCGATCCGCTGAAACCGAGTAATCCCTATGCCGCGTCCAAGGCGGCCGCGGACCTATTGGCCGGGGCGTACCGCGCCAGCTATGGACTGCCGGTTGTCATCACCCGCGGCGCCAACACGTACGGCCCCCGTCAGTATCCCGAGAAGCTGGTGCCGCTCTTCACCACCAATGCGCTCGATGGCATGACCTTGCCCTTATACGGTGACGGGCAGCAGGTGCGGGACTGGTTGCATGTCTCGGATCACGCTGCCGGCATCCTGACGGTGCTCGATCGTGGCGAAACGGGGGAGATCTATAACCTGGCCGGACGGCAGGAGCGCACGAACGCGGCCATCGCCGTTCGTCTTCTTCAGTTGACGGATGCTGATCCGCGGTTGCTTCGTTCCGTTCCCGACCGTCCGGGACACGACCGGCGCTACGCGCTCGACGACGCCAGGGCGCGGTCGCTGGGATGGGAGCCTCGGGTCTGCCTCGATGACGGACTGGCCGAGACCGTCGCGTGGTATCGAGACCACCGCGCCTGGTGGGAGAGGATCAGGGAGAGCGCCGAGTTTCGCGAGCACTGGGGCCGGGTGTACGGGCGTGTGCCGGTGCGGGAGGGGTTTGCGTGAATAGTCCGCAGGTCATCGTTATCGGTGGGGGTGTGATCGGCTGCGCGTCGGCGTATGCGCTGGCACGCGAGGGCGTGCCCGTGGTTGTGCTCGAGAAGGACCACATTGCGGCCCATGCCTCGGGCGGCGCCGCCGGCATCCTCTCGACTCTGGACGACGAGCCGGGGAGTCCGGATGCGGCCCTCAACAGCGCCTCGCTGGCGCTGCATCCCGTTTACGCGGAGCGGCTGCGGGAGGAGACACGCATCGACGTCGAATACCAGCGAGCCGGCACCCTCACCCTCCTGGAGGGCGGGGTGACGCCGGCGGTGCGTCCCGGGCAGCAGCTGCTGAATCGGGCGGAGCTGCTCGAGCTGGAGCCGGCGGTGGGCCCGGTCTGGACAGGTGCCGTCTTTCAGACCGGCGATGGACAGGTCAACGCCGGACGGTTGACGCGCGCGCTGGCGGAAGGAGCGGCGCGACGCGGCGCGGAGATCTGCGAGGGGCGAATCGCCCAGGAACTTCTCGTGGACGGCGGCCGGGTGCGTGGCGTGCGGACCCCGGACGGAGAGATTCGCGCCGAGCATGTGGTCCTGGCGGCCGGGCCGTGGAGTCTCCGCTTCTCCTCGCCGTCCCTGCCGATTCCTCTGATTCCGACCAAAGGGGAGATTCTCTGGGTTAAGACGAGGCCGCAGGCGCTGCGGCGGCCGATCTTTGCCGGGCATTATCTCGTTCCCAAACCCACCATCGGCCTCGCCGTCGGCGCCACCTACCGGCAGGACGGCTTCAACGAGATTCCCGCCCTCGGCGCCGTGGCCGAACTGGCCGCAACCGCGCTGCGGGCCGTCCCGTCACTCGCGGCTGCCGCGTTCTCACGCATGTGGTCGAGTATCCGCCCCATCCCGGCCGACGGCCGTCCCATTCTCGGTCCCGTGCTGGGGATGGAGGGACTCATCGTCGCCACCGGCCACGGTGCGTACGGCATCGCCCTCAGTCTGGTGACAGGGGAGTTGGTAAGGGATTGGGTGCTGGGCCGGCCGATATCACTCGACGTGTCGGTCTTCAGCCCCGGCAGGTTCTTGTAGGCGACGCGAGCGCTGTCGCTGCAGCACAGATGGTGGCATCCACGGGACGCGGGGGCTGAGGCACAGCGCGACATTGGCGTGTGGTATGCCCGGAGAGTACTGGCGGGACACAGGAAGGCACCGGAGAGCCCACTGCCGTGTAGCGGAAGTCCTCTGTCCTTGCGGCGTAGCGAATCCCCGTCTGTTTGGAAACGAGGCCAATCTCGCCCAATCCCGTACCTCCTCTTACTCCGGCATGGCCATGTGCAGCATCGTGGTGCGGGGGCGGAAGCCGACGCGCTCGTAGACGCGGCCGGCTCGCTCATCCGCCGCCGTGAGCATGGCAAGAGTGACGCCCTCCTCGAACAGCATCCGCAACGCCTCGGCGGTCACGGCTCCCGCAATGCCGCGCCGGCGAAACTCGGGGAGTGTCGCGATACCGGCGACCTCGCTGAGGCCGTCCCGCGGCTGCGTGAAGCTGCCCACGCCGGCCGGTTGACCGTCCAGCGTTGCCAGTAACGCTCCCATGCCCCGCGCGATGGATCGCCGCGTGCCCTCGATCGTCTCCGGTGCCGGATCGCTCTCATCTCCGGTGCCGAAACCTCGGGCCCCGACGGACCGGTATGCCGCGATTAAATCGCCCGGTGACTCCTCGGTGAGTCGCACGACTTGAAGTCCCGGCACGGCGCTCCGTGCGGCCAGGTTCGCCGGCTCGGCGGTCATGAGATGCAGCCGTCCCTCGACGAGAAAGCCGAAGCGCTGCAGCTCCGGTGCCAGGTCCGGCGCGTACCCTTCGATGAACTCGAAGCGGGGCAGCCGGTCCCGCCGACGAAACTCGTCGATGACCCGCGGCAGCGTGGTTTCCGCCCCGGCCGGCTTGGGGATCGCGGGGATGGCATAGTTCAGGAAGCGCAGCGGGTTCTCGGGGTGGAAGAAGGCGGTGAACGGACCGATAGTGACGGTCGCGTAGGAGGCGAAGGCGGTGTCGTAGAGGTAGCGCTGCAAGCGCAGGAGTGCGGCGTCGGGCACACGGCAGGCTATCATGTCGCCCCTCGGGGCATACGGGATTCCGTATTGACGGTTACCCCCTTTCGGTGCGGTATGCTTACCGCAGAGTTGGGAGGGAGAACATGCCAACCGTGGCCGTAGTCAACGATGACCGGTCGTTTCTGATGCTCATGGAGGAGCTGCTGCGCGACGAGGGCTTCGAGGTGTTGGCCTTCCACGAGGGCGCGATCGCGTACGACAACATCAAAAAAGCCCAACCGGATCTGGTGATCCTGGACCTCAAGATGGAGGAGCCGGATACCGGCTGGCAGACGGTCCAGCTTCTCTGCCTCGATCCGGAAACGGTGCACATTCCTCTTATCGTGTGCACGGCCGCGCTGCAGGAAGTGCGCGACAAGCGTGCCTGGCTGGAGCAGCATCAGATCGGCGCGATTGTCAAGCCGTTCGACGTGGATGACCTGATCACGGCAGTACGCAGCACGCTCGCCACCCGCGAGCCCAGCTACGTCGGCCTGGATGTGGCTTAGCCGGACGCGTTGACGGCCGTGACCAGATCCACGGTCAGAGCCGCCGTCCAGCTGAAGTTGTCCGTTCCGTAGCCCGCCCCGTCGTACGGGTTGTAGTACTCCCGATATCCGCTGCGGCGGACCAGCTCCAGCGTGTCCGCGGTGAGCTGCGCTGCCCGGTCCGTCCGCCCCGTGTCGACCAGGCCGCGGATGATCATCCAGTTGGTATTGACCCAGACGGGACCCAGCCAGTAGTTCTGTGGATTGAACGAGGGGGAATCCAGCGCGGTGGTGGGGACGGGAAAAGCCGGCCAGAACTGGCGCGGATTGGTGAGGTGCACGTCGACCAGGATGCGGACTCGATCCTCCGGCGCCACGTTCCCGTAGAGAGCCATGAAGCCCTCGATGGTCGCGTCCGTCAGCAGGCGGTCCGCCACCCGGTCACGGCTCAGGTACATGCCTCTGTCCGCGTCCCAAAGCTGAGAGTTGATCGCCGCGCGGGTTTCCTCGCCCATGCGCTGTGCCTCGGACGGGTTCTCGCCGATGATCTCGGCGATGGCAGCCAGGTCGCTATCGGCCCGGCAGAGGATGGCGTTGAAGAGAATGTCTTGCACCTGGAGCGGCGCGTGGGCGAGGTACCGGCTCTGATCCCAGTCGTCCGCTCGCATCTGTTCCAGTAGATAGACGTAGAGGTCGTAGTCCTTGTTGGTGGGGCGGTACTGGGCTGAGACGTGCGCCGTGTCCTCCCGGTGATACACGGGCTTGTAGGTCAGGTGCACGCGGCTCCCGGCATCGAGATAGACGGGCGAGTTGTCGAGTCCTCCCTCCCAGGGATGCAGCACGACGACCAACCCGTTGCCGTCCGGGTTGCGTTCGCGATAGAGCCAGCGGTGATACGCCATGACGCGGGGGTAGACCCACTCCAGGAACCGCTGCGCTTCGTCACGGTGCTCAGGCGGAGCGTTCTCGAAAATGGCGCGGCAGGCGATGGCGAGGACGGGCGGCTGGGAGATGCCCGACGTCATGACGTCATGGGGCGCATCCGGCGAGCGCGTACTCTGCCAGACGTCCGGCCCGGGGAAGTAGCCCTGCCCGGCCGGATTGAACACGATCTGCGGAACCATCCCATTTGCCCACTGCCCGCGCAGCAGGGAGTGTATCTCGGTGACGGCACGGGCGGTGTCGAGGTGCGAGAGGCCGATGGCGATGAAGCAGGAATCCCAGTTCCACTGGTGGGGATAAAGATTGGGCGCCGGCTTCGTCCATCCGCCCAGATCATTGCCGTGGAGGACTCGCTTCGCGCCCTCCAGCAATTGCTCCATCTCAGCGCCGACCGTCATCGCACGACCTCCGGCCCATTCTACGGAGGGAGACCCTTTGCAGGCCGATAGAATCGGACAGACGGGAGGGCGGCGATGGTGGTGGTCGAGACGCTGGTGGAGGAGTTGGAACGCCGCGTGCGCGGTGAGGTGCGCTTCGACGCCGGCACCCGGGCGCTCTACGCCACCGATGCCTCCAACTACCGCGTCTCCCCGATCGGGGTGATTGTTCCGCTCGATGTGGACGACGTGGTGGCGGCGGTCGCCGTCTGCCGCGACCACCAGGTACCCATTCTGCCCCGCGGGTGCGGCACAAGCCTCGCCGGGCAGTGTTGCAACGCCGCCGTGGTGCTGGATCTCTCCAGGTACCTGAATCGGGTGCTGGAGATCGATCCCGACCGCCGCGTGGCCCGTGTGCAGCCGGGTGTCATCCTTGACGATCTCCGTACTGCCGCCAATCGCTTCGGCCTGACCTTTGGTCCGGATCCGGCGACCCACGACCGATGCACCCTGGGTGGCATGATCGGCAATAACTCCTGCGGCGCTCACTCCGTGCTGGCCGGTCTGACTTCCGACAACGTGCAGGAGATGGATGTCCTGCTGTACGACGGCACGCGGCTGACGGTCGGCCCGGCTGAGCCGGAGGAAATGGCAGATCTGGCGGCGCGTAACGGCCGCCCCGGTGAGATTTTCCGGCGGCTGGATGCCCTCATAACGCGATACGCCGATGAGATCCGGCGTGGCTACCCGCACATTCCGCGGCGCGTCAGCGGCTACAACCTGACCGATCTTCTCCCCGAGCGGGGCAGTAACGTGGCGCGGGCGCTCGTCGGCTCAGAGGGAACGTGCGTCACCGTCCTCGAGGCAACCGTCAATCTGGTCCCCTGGCCGGCGCACCGCGCGTTGGTTGTGCTCGGCTATCCCGACGTGTACGTCGCCACCGACGACGTCCCCGAGATCATGACCTACGGGCCGATTGCGCTGGAGGGCTTCGACGAGCATCTCGTCGCCGACATGCGCCGCGAGCATCTCGATCCCGACGCTCCGCCCTTGCTCCCGGATGGTGAGGGCTTCCTGCTCGCCGAGTTCGGCGGCGATACGCCCGAGGAGGCGGCGAGCAAAGCGGAGCGACTGATGCGCGGTCTGCCGTCCGGGCCGAAGCGGGTCCTGTATACCGATCCCCAGCCCCAGGCGGAGCTGTGGCGCATGCGGGAAACGGCACTCGGCGCCGCTGCGCTCGTGCCGGGGAGGGGGGAATACTGGCCGGGCTGGGAAGATTCAGCCGTGCCGCCCGATCAACTCGGCGCCTATCTGCGGGACATGCGTGCCCTCCTGCGCCGCTACGGCTACGAGGGCGTCACTTTTTACGGACACTTCGGCCAGGGCTGTACCCACATGCGGATCGACTTCGATCTCATGACCCGGGCCGGCATCGCTCAGTTCAGAGCGTTCATGAATGATGCCGCCGACCTGTGCGTCTCGTTTGGTGGTTCCCTCTCCGGCGAGCACGGGGACGGGCGGGCACGCTCAGAGCTGCTGCCACGGATGTTCTCACCGCCGCTGATGCAGGCGTTCGGAGAGTTCAAAGCGATCTGGGATCCGGATGACCGCATGAACCCCGGCAACATCGTACGTCCCGCCGCTCTGGATGCCGACCTCCGGTTAGGGACGGACTATCGCCCGGCCCCCGTGACGACGCACTTTCGCTTTCCGCAGGATGGCGGGTCGTTTGCCGCTGCCACCCGCCGCTGCGTGGGTGTCGGCATCTGCCGCCGGACCGACGGCGGGGTGATGTGCCCGTCGTTCCAGGTCACCCGTGAGGAGAAGCATACAACGCGCGGCCGCGCCCACCTGCTCTTCGAGATGCTGGAAGGGAAGGACGTGCGCGGGCTGTGGCGCAGCGAGGAGGTGAAGGAGGCCCTCGACCTCTGCCTGTCGTGCAAGGGCTGCAAGCACGACTGTCCCGTGCGCGTCGACGTGGCGACCTACAAGGCGGAGTTTCTGTCGCACTATTACCAGGGACGGCCGCGGCCGCGCTCCGGCTACGCCATGGGCTTCATCCATACGTGGGCGCGGCTGGCCTCGCGGCTGCCCGTTGCCGTCAATGCGCTGCTCGACCTGCCGGGCGCGATGCGCGTGACGAAAGTGGCGGCCGGCGTCTCGCCGCATCGCAGCCTCCCTCGCTTCGCATCATGTCCCTTCACCACATGGATCGCGCAGCGCCGGTCCGCCGGGGCCGGGAAACCGGTCGTCCTCTTTCCCGACACCTTCACGAACTACTTCAATCCGGAGATTGGGATGGCCGCCGTCGAGGTCCTCGAGGCGGCGGGATACCAGGTGAAGGTTCCGGCGCGCGATCTCTGCTGCGGACGGCCACTCTACGATTACGGGTTCCTCGACCAGGCACGCTCCTCTCTCTTGACGATTCTCGACACTCTGAGGGAAGACATCGCGGCCGGGACTCCGGTGATCGTTCTCGAGCCAAGTTGCGCCGCGACCTTCCGTGACGAGCTGATCGAGATGCTGCCGGACCACAAGGATGCCGTCCGTCTGGCCGGCCAGACCGTCCTCTTTAGTGAGTTTCTCGTCCGGGAGGGGATCGACGTTCCGGCCATTGGCGGCCGGGCCATCTTGCAGGGGCATTGCCATCACAAGGCAATCTTTGGGATGGCCGCCGAGGAGACGGTGCTGCGTGCTCTTGACCTCGACTACACGCAGCCCAACCCGGGGTGCTGTGGGATGGCCGGTTCCTTCGGCTTCGAGGCGGACCATTACGACATCTCGGTTGCCGTCGGCGAGCGGCACCTGTTGCCGGCCGTCCGATCCGCACCGCCCTCGACCCTGATCGTCGCCGACGGCTTCAGCTGCCGCGAGCAGATCGGACAGATGACCGGGCGGCGGGCCGTTCACCTGGCGCAGGTGGTGGACGAGGCCGTCAAGGCACGGCGGGGCTGACGGGACGATGGCGGAATTTCAGCTTGGCGTCAACTACTGGCCGCGCCGGACAGCCATGTACTGGTGGAAGGAGTTCGATGCGGCGGAGGTTGAGGACGACTTTGCTCGCATTGCCGACCTCGGACTCGCCTACGTGCGGTTTTTCCTGCTCTGGGAAGACTTTCAGCCGGAACCGGATACGGTTGTCGCCGCGCAGCTGGAGAACCTCCGCAGGGTTCTGGACATCGCTCAGCGTCACGGCTTGCGTGCCTACCCCACGCTCCTCGTGGGCAACATGAGCGATGCCATGTGGTGGCCGCGATGGGTCTATAGCAACCAGCCGGAGGAATCGACGGCGCGGCAGTTCACCGGTGGACAGGTGGTGCGCCGGCGCGTTGGTGATCTCTACGCCGATCCGGGACTGCTGCAGGGCGAGTCTCTCTTTGCCCGGGTGGCCTCACGGGCCGTCGCCGGCCACCCGGCACTGGCCGGTTGGGATCTGGCCAACGAGATCGATCAGGTCCGCGGGCCGGCCAATCCGGCGGACGGCCGGCGGTGGACCGTCACGCTCGCCGACGCTCTCACCACGCCAACCGTCACGTATGGCGCGCATCCCATCTCGCTGACCACGCGTGGGCTGACCATTCCGGCGATCGCTCCGTCTCTCACGTACCTGAGCATGCACGGCTATCCGCAGTACTCTGACATCGCGCGCACCACGCTGGATCCCGAGATCGCTCCCTTTGTCACCGTCTTGACCGCCCAGCTCGGCGGCAAGCCGTGTCTGATGCAGGAGTTCGGGGTCGCGACGGTAGGGCCGGGAGAGTCGGGCCGCTGGATCGACGATGACTTTCTGGGCCGCCCCATGCGGACCTATCTGGCCGGGGAAGAGGAAGGGGCTGCCTATATCGCCGCCGTGCTGGATCGGCTCTGGCAGGTGGGAGCGCTGGGCGGCCTCCTCTGGGACTACGCCGACTATGTGCCCGCGCTCGACGATCGCCCGCCGTTCGACCGCGCACACCGTGAGCGGTACTTCGGACTATTCCGCGCCGACGGAACTGCCAAACCGGCAGCGGACCGCGTTCGGTCGTTCGCCCGCGAGCTCCGCGGCGGGGGACTGGCGGAGCGACTGGGCCCTCAGGGAGCCGGTCGGGTGGACCTCCGCGTCGACCCCGAGGCGTACTATACCGATCCGCGGCCGGCGTACGCCGCCGCCTACCGGAGCTATCTCGAACGCATCGCGACCCCACAGTGACGACTCGTTCGCGACGGTGGCACGACAATTGCCTTGCGACCCATTGAGGTGCTATGCAAGAGCCGGACGAGAATCCGCAACACCCGGTGACGCTCCGCTTTCATGAGGAGCGCACCTTCGGCGAACGGCTGGCCGATCGGGCGGCGACCGAGATCGGATCCTGGCGCTTCCTCATCGTCCAGACACTCGCCGTGTCGGCCTGGGTGCTCCTCAATCTCCTGGCCTTTTTCGGCCGTTGGGATCCCTATCCCTTCATCCTTCTGAACCTGCTCTTTAGCGTGCAGGCCGCCTACACCGGTCCGGTGCTGTTGCTCTCACAGAACCGGCAGGCGGAGCGCGACCGCGCCATGGCCGAGCACGACTATGTCACCAACCAGCGCGCCGAGCAGCTGATCGAAGGCGTCATGAGCGAAGTCCTCCGCAACAGCCGCACAACCGTCGCCATCGCCCGGCATCTGTGTATCGATCTGGACGATCTGGAGTCCTACGCCCGCAAGCTGGAGGAGGAGATGGAGACTGTCGAGGTGCAGCTCGGGGAGGTCGAGGACGCGCTGAACCAAGAGGAGACCCGCGACCAGGTGCCGGTACAGAGTTAGCGCGGCTGACCGTCTCTCAGGCGGCGCACGCGCTCGGCCACGATCTCTGCTGTGTGCTTGACCTGGACGCGGCGGCGCGAGGCAGCGATGCCGCCCCGAAGTTGCATGATGCAGCCGGGATTGTCCGTGACCAACAGGGATGCACCGGTCTCGTCGAGGTTGCGGAGCTTGCGCTCCAGAATGCCGGCCGACAGCTCGGGGTGCTCGAACGACACCACGCCGCCGAACCCGCAGCACCAGTTGGCCTCGGGAAGAGGTGTCAGCGTCAGACCGCAGACCTCGGAGAGAAGGCGCAGCGGTCCCTCCCGGAAGCCCAGGACGTTATATGACTGGCAGAAGTAGTGGTACGTCGCCTCGCCACTCATCGCCAGCGTGCCGGCGGGAAGCTGTGCAATCTCCAGGAGAAACGTCGTGAAGTCATAGGTGTGAGAGGCCACCTGGCGGGCCCGCTCGTGCCAGCCGGGACCGGCCTCGAAGAGGTCGGGGTAGCCCTTGATGGCGATCACACAGCTGGTGGCGCCACTCACGATCCAATCAAATCCTTCCAGCGCGGCAATCGTCTGCCGCGCCATGCGCCGCGCCATCGCCGGCTCCCCGCCATCCGACGCCGGCAACCCGCAGCAGTGCTGGACGCGAGGGAAGACCACCTCGGCCCCTAAAGCCTGAAGGGTTGCCACGATGGCCTCACCCATCTCCGGATACAGCCAGTCGGTGAGGCACTGCACGAAGTAGGCGATGCGCATGCCGGCGAGGATCTTCCCGAGAGGGCCGGAGACGGGTCCGGAGCGCACGGCGCGATCGCGGAAGGGACGGCCGGCGAGCGCCGGCGGCAGGCGCCAGGAGGTCTGTGCGTCGAGGCGCGGCGGCCGCAGGAACTCTCCTACTTTAAAGGGACGCTGCGCGACCGACGTCGCACGCGCCAGCGCGCGAAAGACGGACGGCCGCGACCAGATCTCGAGGGCCAGGCGTTCGGGGAGGGAGTGGCCGATCTCCCGTGCCACGCGCGCTCGATTGTCGAGGATCTGGGCGGGCAGCGGGATATCGACGGGACAGACCGTCTGACAGGCGTTGCACTGCACACACAGACTTTGCGGTCCGGCGTCGGCCTCGAGGCCATGGTGGAATGGCGTGTTGACCAACCCAATCGCTCCGCTGTAGACATACCCGAACACGTGGCCGCCCACGACGCCGTACGACGGACAAATGTTGGAGCAGGCGCCGCAGCGAATGCAGCGCAGCGCCTCGTTGATGAGCGGCGTCTCTCGCATCAGGGTCCGGCCGTTGTCGAGCAGGATGACGTGCAGCTCGCTGTCGGGGTCGGGCGGGCCCGTAATCCAGCTCACATAGCTGGTGACCAGTTGTCCGGTTGCCGACGGGACCAGCAGGCGAATGACGGCGGCGGCATCGTCCAGTGTCGGGACCAGCTTCTCGACGCCGGCGAGCACGACGTGGATGCGAGGAATGGTGGTGACTAACTCGGCGTTCCCCTCGTTGGTGACCAGCCCGATCGTGCCGGTATCGGCCACCAGCACGTTGGCTCCCGAGATGCCCATCTGCCCGGCGAGAAACTGGGCACGCAACAGACCGCGCACCACACCAACCTGGGCCGCGATATCGTCCCCGCTGACGGCTTGTCCGGCCTGGCGGGCGATGATCTCGGCCGTCTGGTACCGATTCATGTGAAGCGCCGGCCCGATGATGTGCGACGGCCGCTCGCCGGCCAGCTGGACCAGCCATTCGCCGAGGTCGGTTTCGACGACATGCAAGCCGGCCGCTTCCAGGCCGGCGTTGAGTCCGATCTCCTCGCTGACCATGGACTTGGACTTGATGACACGATCAATGCCGCGCCCGCGCGCCAGCCGCACGACAATGCCGATCGCCTCGGCGGCGTCGGCAGCACGATGCACCGTTCCACCGGCGGTCTGGAGCGCCTCCGTGAAGCGATCGACGTACGTCGGGAGGCCGGCGACCACGGCATTCTTGACCTCGGCGAGGTGGTCCCGTTCCGCCGCGAAGTCGATGTCCGAGCGCTCCAGATCCAGCGTGCGCTGCTGCTCCCAGCGGCGCTGAAATGCGACGAGGTTGCGGCGCAATTGCGCGTCGGCGATCGACGCCTGGTAGCGCTCCTCGAATGGCGGGATGTCCATCACTCGGTCAGCAGGATGACCAGCTCACGCGGACCGTGGACGCCGACGGAGAGGATGCGCTCGATGTCCGAGGTGCGGCTGGGGCCGGTGACGAAAGTGACGTAGCGGTGCTCAGGGTGGGCGCCGAGCCAGGGCATCGCCGCTGCCGTGTCCTCCACCAGATCGACGTGATGGAGGATCACAATGTGACGCACGCAGAGCAGGCACAGGAGACGGTCGCGGTACGTGCGTTCGGCGACGACGACCGAGCCGGCCGCGGCGATGCCGAGGGGTGAGAGTGAGACGGCGACCTCCGGCCACTCCCCGCCCCGCCGCTCGATCGCGCGCGACAGCGGCCAGTGCCGGCGCACCTCCGTGGTGACACCCAGCCCGTGAGCGCCCTCGGCGGCATCCTCCAGCGCGCCGACGAGCTCACCCGCCGCCACCATCATGACGCGCGCGCCGACGGCTTCGGCCTGCGCGACGAACCGGGCGACGAGGTGGGTGGCCGGCGCCAACATGACTCAGCGTAGCACCGGCCGGCCGGCGTGGCCGGGGCGGACGAAACGCCGGATCTAGGAGATGCCGGCCCGCTCCGTCCCGCGCAACCGCTCGGCCATGACGGCGATCACGCGCAGTGCGAGATCCTCGTGCGCCTTCACGGCGTCACGAAATTGGGCGTGGCTCATGACGAGGAAGACGCTGGGGGCGGTCGTCGTGACTGTCGCCGTCGCGGGGCCACGGTCGAGCATGCTGATCTCGCCGAAGACATCGCCGGGGCCGAGATGGGAAATGACCTTACCGTCCACCGCGACCTCGACCTGACCCTGCAGGAGGACAAAGAACGTATCGTTCGATCGCCCTTGAGTGATGAGGGTTTTCCCGGCCGGGAAGTCGATCTCGTCGGTGTTGCGTGCCAGCGACTCCAGCTCGGCGCGTGAGACCCGCGCAAAGATGGGCACCCGCTTGAGGTCGTCGATCTTGCTGGTTGCCATCCCCGTACCCCCTCCTCCATCGTTGGATGACGCCGTAGCGGAACACATCAACAGTACGAGGCTCTAACCGGCCGGTCAAACGTGGACGTCCAAGGTCTCGCACACCCACGAGAGCATGGAGCCGAGCGTCTGTCCATTGCACTGTAAACGAGGCCACACTTTTGTCACCACATGGTCGCATCTTGACTAATTGTCAAGAGACCACTAGGCTATGCCCATTAGTGGCCTGCCGGCAGTAGTGGGAGAGCGGGCTACTAGGGACGGAAGGCGCCGACGCACGGTCTGTATTTGGCCACCTGGACTGTGTCGAGCCACTGGTGAACCCGATCCGTGATGGATCGGGTTTTTGTGTATTTCAACTGTCGCGAGCAGGAATCGGAGCCAAGCGACATGACGGACGAGGTGAGAGGAGTCTATCAGTGAGAACGGTATTGGCGCGGAGCCTAATGATCGTCGTGCTCGCGTCGCTTGCATGCGTTGGACCGATGGTTGGGGTGCGCCCTGTGCATGCGCAGACAGTGACCTCATCTGGGCCGGTCAACCTTGTACAGAACGGTAGCTTCGAGCAGCCTGCTTTCACTGACAACCTCGCCCATTTCGTGCCGAATGCGACCGACGGATCGGAACCTGGCTGGTCGGTTTGCGCCGACGTCGCGCAATTGGGTGTAACCCAGATGGAGGTAGGGAACGGTTGGCTCGGCACACCGGCCGCGCAAGGGAGTCAGTACACCGAGTTGAACTCCAATGGTCCGATCGGCATCTGCCAGACAATCAGCACCGTTGTGGGTCAGACCTACCAATTGCATTTCTGGTTTGCTCCCCGCCCGAATACTCCACTGGTCGCCAACCAAATGAACGTTAGCTGGGGTGGAGCTAACCTGACCCCGACCCCTATTCAGGCAGACGGAACATTGGAGCAGACAACGGCACTGCAGTGGACCGAGTACACGTATACGGTCACCGCGACATCGGGCATGACTCAGATCCAGTTCACCGACGTCGGATCTCCGGACTACACCAACAATTCTGCGAATCCCTGTCGCTGCGGCGATCTGCTCGACAACGTACAGGTCTATGCCGCGACTCCGTCGTACTCTCCCGCGTCGCTGGGCGCGAGCACCACTAGTTCATCCGACACGACTTCTATCGCTACCGATTCATCCTGGACGGTTGATGGTGGCACAGCGCAGGCCGCTGATATGTCGACGTGCGCGAGTCCCGCGTGGACCACTCTCGCCGGGGCGTCATGGATCTGGGCTGGGGGGTGCGCGGGAGATATTTCCAAGCCGCACTCCTTTACCAAAGTGTTCAATCTCAAGGCGGTTCCGACGGCAGCGACCCTCCAGGTTGCCGTGGATAACTATGCGACAGTAGTCGTGAACGGGAATCAAGTCTTCTCGCAGTCGGCGCAGAGTAACTCCGGTTTCTTTGACTCTGTCACCTCATATGACGTGACCAAGGCTTTACAGACAGGCCAGAACACAATCACGATCACAGCCGCCGACTACACAGCTAACGCTCCTAATTGCACGAGTCCTTCGTGTAACCCTGTCGGTGTTGCTGCAAACCTAACCCTGCAGTCTACGCCCCTCTACACGAACCAGGGGACGTCAGCGAACCCGCTGACGCTCTACGGCACCACCGATGCGGGTGACACCGTGAATCTGTTCGAGTCCAACTCGTGCGTGGGGACGTCGCTAGGGAGCGCGACTGCGAGTGCGTCCGGGAACTGGAGTATTACCCTGCCAAACGCGTTAGCGTCGTCAGACGTAGCTGGAGGTATGCATACGTACACGGTGCAGGCAAGCGGTGCCAACTACTCTCTCTCCTCGTGTTCTGCTCCCCTCACATTGACGGTGGACCGGACATCGCCGACCTCTTCCATCACGTATCCCGCTGTCTATAGCGACAGCGACAAAGCTAGCTATCTCGCGGGCTGCGCGCCCGTCGGTGTGTGCGGTACTGCGTCAGATCCGGCGGATCCAACCACAAGCGTGAGTTCCGGCGTCGCAGCCGTATTCGTGTCTATCTACTCGCTCGTCAGCAACAAGTACTTCGATGGGCACGGTTTCAACAGTGCCACCGGTGTGTGGCTGTCGGCCAGGGTGACGCCCTCGAGCACAGGTGGACAGGCTAATTGGAACCTGGCCCTACCTCAAAACGCCGATGGCAGCTTGCCGCTGGGCGATGGTCAGTACATCGCGATGAGCGCGGCCGTCGATAATGCCGGCAACGCCGAGGCCCAACTGGCTGACACGATGACCAACTGCGGCGCGGGTAGCGGCGGTCTCACTTTCTCGGCAGGCGGGGGTCTGACTTTCTCGGCTGGCGGCTCAGGGACAAGCAACACTACCTGCCCGGCAAGCGGAGGCTTAACTTTGAGCGCAGGCGGTGGATTGACCCTGTCAGCGGGCGGCGGTCTCACCTTCTCGGCGGGCGGCGGTCTCACCTTCTCGGCGGGTGGCAGCGGAAGCTGTAACGCGGAAACTTTCCAGATTGATACCAATCCACCTCAAGGCTCAGTCACGGTGAACGGACAGACAATGAGCGGCGCTGTCAACATCGATCCCGCCTCGACTGTCCACATCCAGTTTGGCGAGGTGATGCAGCAGTCCACCGTGTCGGCGAGTTCCATCGTACTGAGCGCTGGTACGCCTCCCACGGCGACGGGGATCACCCCGCAGTGCACGGCGTCGCCGACTGCCACAGCATCGCAATGTGAGGTGGTCAATCTGTCCGGGCTCCAGCCCTCGACCGTCTACACGCTCACCATTAATCCCAGCACTGCGGCCTCACCCGTCACCGACCTGGCGGGAAATCCCGCCGTGACGACGACCTTCACCTTCACGACGGCGGCCAGTTCGCCTCTCACCGGTACGGCTGCCCAGGACACGGACGGGGACGGCATCCCCAACGGGTGGGACGGCACGACCTTCACCGTTGGCACCACGACGATCAACACCGGCGCGTGGGGATTCAACCAGAACCACCACGATGTGTGCGTCGTGGAAAACTACATGGCCGGTACGGGATCGGATGGCAACTACCACGACATGCACATCTCGCAGCAAGCCAATCAGGACATCGTCAATGCGTTCGCCAACGCGCCGGTAACAAATCCTGACGGCACGACCGGCATCCATCTGGTGATCTGGGAGGGGCCGAACTACAGCGCGGGATTGCCGGCCGGCTACTCCGGCCCATACTATGGCGGCCAGATTCCGATGACGGATCCCCTGGGTGTGATTGACCAGGCCGGCTTCGAGTTTGGCTCTCTATATCCCGGCACGACGCAGACTTACGACTCGATTCGGAACCAGTACTTTGTCCCGACCGGGATCTCGCAGTTCTGCCACTACTCGATCATTGCCCGCAACATCGGCAATACCCGTGTAAGTGGCTCATCGCGCGATATCCCATCCAGTGATTCCGTCATAGCTCTCGGGACGACCTCGTCAGGCGTCGGCAGTCTGTTGGAGCAGCAGGGAACCGTCATGCATGAGCTTGGTCACAACCTTGGCCTGTTCCACGGCGGTATCGACGACATCAACTACAAGCCTAACTACTTAAGTGTGATGAACTACTCGTTCCAGTTCTCAGGCGTTCCCGGCGGCACTGCTCCCTACGGCCTGGACTACTCCCGGAGTGCGCTGCCGGACCTGCCCAAGAGCATGCTCAACGATTCGGTGGGCCTGGGATCAGGCGCGTCGGGGTTCGGGACGGTGTTCTTCTGTCCCAGCCTGGCAAGTCCCGGGACTTTCGTATCGCAGAGCGTTGCCAATGCTGCCGGACCGATTAACTGGGGATGCAATTCTTCAGGCCCCGTGAGCGGGACGACTTCCGCGGACATCAATGGAGATCTCGACACTGCCGAGACCCTCGCGGGATACAACGACTGGCTGAATCTCAGGTACACCGGGGGGGTCATCGGCGAAGGAGCTAGTCCACCCCCGCCCGATATCACGCAGGTAGATGTGAACCCGAGCGCGAGCGGCGGACTTGATAGCGCTTCATCCATCGAACCTAAGGCGATCGTGCCCTTCAAGTTCACGGGGTGGTTGGCACCGATCAATTCCGACACGACGGGTACGGTCATCAATACAGGAAAGGCAGGTAAGACGTACCCTGTCAAGTTCCAGCTTCAAGACAGTAGCAATAACTACATAGGTTGGTTGAATGCGGTCACGTCCATCACCTACTCGACAATGAACTGCGCAACGGGAACATCCGATGCGATCGATTACTCAACAACATCCACAGCGGGCTTGCACTACGATTCGACGGCAAACCAGTTCGTTTACAACTGGCAGACACCATCAGCGCCGAACTGCTACCTGCTGAAGGTTGCGCTTAGTGATGGCTCGACGCGCTACGCGCAGTTCAAGCTGTCCTGAGACAAATGGAGTTTCGGAGGGCAGGTTTTGTGGCCTGCCCTCCCTCGCGCATCGCCGATCACTTACAGGAGCCGCACTGCCTGACCTTGACAGTTCTCGCCGTTGCGCGTAAGGTTCAGGCGATAGCCGCTGAGTCATGAGGCCTGGTTTGAACGAGCCGTTGGGAGTCCCGTGCGGCACATGCGCGCGCCTTAATCCTGCGGCCTACAAGTACTGCGGGGGATGTGGGGAGGCTCTGGCGGCACGGTGTCCCACGTGCGCTTCCAACAACGAGGCCGGCACGCGTTTCTGTGTCGTCTGTAGCGCGTCACTCCTTGTCACGTGCGGTCAGTGCCAGGCAACGGCTCCCGTGGGGCAGCGAATATGTGGATCGTGCGGATTGGGCCTTGTCGTTTCCGTTTCTGCAGGCATCGTCGCAGAGGTGACAGCACGTGCTGTCACAGAGCAGGAATCAGAGCCTCCAACGGCTACGGCTCCGGTAGAAGAGGAGCGGCGGTGGCTAACGGCGCTCTTCTGTGATCTAGTCGGCTTTACGCCCCTCACCGAGTCGCTGGATCCGGAGGAAGTCCGCGAGATCCAGACCCTGTACTTCAACGCTATGAGTCGCGAGCTGCAGCGCTTTGGCGGGTCCGTCGAGAAGTATGCAGGCGACGCCGTGCTCGCCCTCTTCGGAACCCCTGTTGCACACGAAGACGATCCCGAGCGTGCGGTGCGGTGTGCCCTGGCCATGCAGGAGGCGTTCCAGGAAGTCGTCGACTTCGCCATGGAACGCGCCGGCAAGAAAGTAGCTCTCCGCATCGGTGTCAATTCGGGGGAGCTTGTCAGTGGCTCGTGGGACATCAACGGGCGTATCGACTACTCTGCGACGGGTGATGCACTAAATACAGCAGCACGACTCCAGACCGCGTGCGAACCTGGTGGCGTCATTGTTGGGCAAGAGACGATGCTTATGGCGCGCCGTGCTATCGTCTTCGGCCCGCGTCAGGATCTGACACTAAAGGGTAAGTCGGACCTCTTCCCTGCCTACCCAGTAATAGGCCTACGCGCCCAATTGGCCGAACGTTGGGAGACAGCAGGCCAGCGCACGCCGTTGGTCGGACGAGAGCCGGAACTGGCGCGAATGTCAGAGGTTTGGAGGCGTGTCCGGGCGGGCCATGGCCGGATCGTCACCTTGGTGGCCGATGCCGGAGTGGGCAAGAGCCGCCTCGTTGCCGAAGCGACGGAGAGTATGGCTTCGGTGGCGGGAACCGTAATCGTGCGTGGGCGGGCTGTCAGCTACGGTGACACGATGAGCCTGCACCTCATCGCGGATCTGTTGCGCAACATCTGTCAGATACGCGAAGGGGAGCCTATCGAGCAGGTACGGACAACCCTGCGGATCACGGTGGACTCCCTGCTCGCGCGCTGGGATGTCGATACGAGGCGTTCGGCGGACGACGTCCTCGGATCCGTTCTCGGACTTCCGTCAAGTCCTTCGCCCGTCGGCGATGCTTCTCCCCAGGTCCGGCGGCAGGTGCTCGTCCGCAGTCTCCAGCTCTTGTTGTCGGCTCTATCGAATTATCGTCCTCTCATCGTGCTCCTGGAAGACCTTCACTGGTCCGATGCAGCGAGTCTCGAAGTGCTGGATAGTGTGATTCCCGGTCTTGAGGAGTGCCAGGCACTCATGCTCGTAACTCGTCGCCCTAGTAAGGCGGCATCATGGGAGGATCGGGCCAATAGCGACGTAATCATGCTGCACCCACTGGACGATCGCTGTGCGACGGAGTTGGTTAGGTTCCTGGCCGGCACGGAGTTGGAACCGGAGGTCGAACAAGTGATCGCGGATAGGGCGGGTGGCAACCCCTTCTTCATCGAAGAACTGCTGCGTAGCATGCGTGAGACGGACGCATTTGTCGAACGCGAAGGGCGGCTCGGCCTCACAGCGGGCGCGGCCGACAAAATTCCTCCGACGCTTACAGAGCTATTGCTCGCCCGCCTGGATCAACTCGAGAGGCCGGCTCGATCTGCCGCTCAGTATGGCAGCGTGATCGGCCGCACTTTCGCCGTGCCCGTGCTCTCGCTTGTGACGGAACGGCGGGCAGACGATCTAATGAGCCCTCTCGACTCGCTGGAACGCGCCGAGATCGCGTTGCCGCGGAGGAATCCAGAGCAGGAGTACGTGTTCAAGCATGTCACCATCCGGGATGTTGCCTACAACACGCTGCTTCTGCGCAGACGTCGTGCCCTCCACGCGGCGACCGCCCGGGCGATCATTCGTCTGTATTCTCCGGATGAGTATGTCGACGTCATTGCCTATCATTTCAGCCAGACACGAGAGCATGCCGACGCATGGGTCTGGCTTGAACGATCCGGAGACCACGCAGCGGGCATCTTTGCCAACGCGCTTGCAATCGATCAGTATCGAGAGGCTCGCAGGCGGCAAGATCTAGCGAGAGCGTCGTCTGATGACCGTGCACGGGTCGACGAGAAACTGGGACATATTCTGCGTGTAGCTCTGCAATTCGAGGAGGCTCTCACTGCTTTAGAGTCTGCCGCTGAACTGTACCGCTCGGTGGGCGACATCGAGGGCGTTCGGCGAGTGACGGCTGAAACGGGCCGGCTCTTCCGGGCCCAGGGGAAGCCCGGCCTAGGAATCGTGCGCATTGAGGAACTGCTCAACGAGGAGGCCGACGGCCCCCCAACGAGCGGCCTGGCCGAGCTTTACGTGGCACTTGCCCGGCTCTACTACAACGCGGGCAGGTATCAAGAGCAGCTGCGTGCGGCCGGCAGGGGATCGGAGATGGCGGCGGTACTCGGCAACCGGCGAGTGCTGGCCGAAGCAGAAATGTCGCGCAGTGTTGGGCTTTATCACTTGCGACGGACAGAGGATGCGCTGCAGGCCATGGATGCCGCTATTCCCGTGGCCGAAGAAGCCGGCGATTTCGAGTCGCTGTCGAATATGCTCGCCAACACCGCTATGATTTCGCGCGATGCTGGTGAGTTCGAGCGAAGCCGCGCTTATCGAGAGCGGTCAGCCAATATCGCCGAGCGCATCGGCGACATTGGCTGGTATGCAGCGGCCCTTAGCAATCTGGGCGAATTGCTCTTCTGTCTTGGTGAGTGGGAGGAGGCCCAGTTGCAACTAGAAAGGGCGATGGAAATCGTGCGTCCCCTTGGGCCCTCTTGGTTCTCTCCGCACGGTCCGGTCTTTCTGGCTCAACTGCATGCCGCTCGCGGAGAGTTTGATAAGGCTCAGTCCTATCTCGAAGAGCCACTTACCATTGCTCGGGAAGGCGGCAACCGGCTACTGCTACTAGTATCAGTTGCCTTTCTGGCCGAAGCGGAACTGCTGCGCGGCGATCCTGTTGCAGCGATCGCCCGCCTCGAGGAGATCATGGACTTCTCTGATATTGATGAGGAAGACACGAACCTGACGGGAGTATTGCCAATCGCAGCCTCGGCATTGATCGAGTCCGGCGATGCAGAGCGTGGAGTTGCGCTGGCGAGGCTGGGAGTGCAGAGAGCCAAGGAAGAGCAGGCGACTCTCGAAGTTATGACACTACTGCGGGTTGTGGGTGCGGCTGAGGCGGCACGAGGAAATTGGTCGGCAGCCCGTGAAGCTCTCGACCAGTCTCTCGCACTCGCTCGTGAGATGAGACACCCGTATGGGGAGGTTCGAATCCTTTTCGAGTATGGCAAGTTGCACGCTCTGTGCGGAGAGGCGATCGAGGCTCGGAGTTGTTTCGAAACGGCCCGCACTCTCGCAACGCGTCTGGGAGCCCAGCCGTACGTTGAAAGGACACAGCGTGCACTCGCTGAACTCCTCGCTGTCTGATACGAAGCGAGACTATGTCTCCACCTCGCTCGGTTGCGCTGCCTCATTCGGCTCGTCCACGTGCGTCACGGTGACATAGGCGACGAAGATAACGATTAGCGCCGTCAGCACCAGAGCCACCTTACCGTCGCCATAGCCGAGGCCGCCCAGGAACGGTTTGCCCAGCCAGTCAGCCACCGAGGCGCCCAGCGGGCGCGTGACGACATAGGCGGACCAGAACGCCGCCACCGAATTCAAGCCGGCGAACCGATACAACACGCCGGGGATGATGAAGAGCACCGCAAACAGCAGGACGGAGGGGAAGTAGCCCAGCCCGAGGGTGGCCGCGGTCAGGTCTCCGAGCGCCGTGCCGAGCGCGAACGTCGCGATGACCGTTGCCCAGTAGAACATCTCGCGCGGCCGCGTGTAGATGCTGTGGATGGACAGCGTCCTCTCGACCCGGTGCCACGTAAAGAAGACGACCGCGAGCGCCGCCGCGAAGGTGATGGATGTGATGATGTACGGGATGTGGAGCACGACATGCGCGACATCCGCCGCCATGGTCCCGAAGACGGCGACCATCACCACGGCGAGCCAGTAGATCCACGGGATGTACCGCGTGGCCAGGAACTGGATGATCAGCGCGACGACCAGCCCCACGCACCCGAAGACCACGGCCACGTACGGGTTGATGTGGAAGACCAGATAGTCGGACGTGGATTCTCCCATCGCCGTCGTCAGCAGTTTGATGATCCAGAAGTACACCGTGATCTCGGGTACTTTCAGCAGCAGGCGGCGAGTGGTGGGAGAAGCGGCGAAACGTGACTGCATCTGACTCCGATCCGGAAAGGTCTGAGTTAGGGCGCGCGGGCCTGCGCGCCGAACAATGATACGGTCCTGTGTCCGATAGACGCAGGCCTTGACCCGCCTGATCCGAGGATTGTGGCCGGGCGGACAGAGACCGGCTTCAGTCCCTACCTATCGCGCCTGGACGACGAGTCGCCACATGGTTCCGAACGGGGTGGGGCTGTTATGAAACGGGCTGCGGAGCATGGAGGGACCGACACCGCGTCCTGACATCAGGGCAGGGGTCAAGGGTGGTGGGTGAGGACCAACTGCGCTTCGATGCCGGAGGGGACATGGCGAATGCCGAAGAGACGCAGGAAGGCGGCCGTGCCCAGCCGGCCGGGACACGCCGGGTTGAAGGTATCGGTCGCGCCACTGGTGGCGAAGGGCTCATGAGACCCGGTCCAGTACCCTTGCGTGTCCGTTTGCCAGAAGTCGTCCATGCCCGTCGCGCCGGGCGCGATGCGGCCGTGGCCGGTGCCGATCTCGCGGCAGGTGCCGTTCCAGACCTCGTCGAAGACGGTGCTGTTCGCGCACGAGATCGGCCGCGCGCCGGGGACGTGTTCGGTGATCGTGGTAACGAACCGCACGGTATACCGCCCGCGGCTGTCGGCCCGGTAATCGCCGAGGCCGCGCACCACCAGGGTGGCGCCGGGATGAGAATAGACGGCAAACCAGGCCGGTGCCTGCAGGACGCCGCAGGCGTGCGCGTTGGTGGCCGTCAGCACGCACTTTCCGTAAAACACGAGGTGCCAGCGGCCGGCGAGCGATTCGGCGTTTGCATGGGCCGGCGGACGGGCCGTGACGACAAGGACGAGCAGCGCGAGATAGCGGCGCACGGGCGTACTCCTCAACTGGTGTTGCTGGGAGAACGCTCAGCAAGGGCAGCCGGTTACATTCGCCGCACCCCAGGGTGCTACGTGCCGTACTTCAGGGCCGCATAGACCGACAGGACCACGATAAGGGTGCCGACCGCGTACACCAGACCGGGCGCGATCACGATCTGCTGGGCGACTGCCTGCAATGCCGTCAGCAGCACGACCATGACGATCAGAATCAGCCACAGGCGTCGCGCACTGGAACGGTACGGCCGGTAGCCGGCGGCCATGCCGCGCTCACGGTAGGAGACGGCAACCGGCGTGCGCCGGGTGCGCGCTCGGTTGTTACGCCATGCCTGGAAGCGCAGGCGATTCCGGGTAACGTAGCGGAACCGCCAGTACATCATATTGGTGCGGAAGTCCTTCCAGAGTTTCACGGGGACGCCTTTCGGTGAAGTTCGAGACGGAGGAGGTCGAGGGCGGACTGGGCGAAGTACATCTTCGCCGTCTCGCGGGATCCGGGACGATGCAGCTCCCGCGTGCGAATCCGGCCGCCACAATCGACTGCCACAAATGCCGTGCCCGGCGGATGACTTTCCACCGCATCGGACCCGGCAATGCCGGTGGTCGCCAGCCCGATCTCGGCGCCAAACCGGCGGCGGGCCGCTCCGGCCATCGCGACCGCCGTTTCGGGGCTGATCAAGCCATGGGCGTCCATGATTTCTGCAGGGACACCGTGGGCAGCCTTGGCTTCCCGCGAGTATGCCACGATGCCACCACGGAAATACTGCGAGCTGCCGTCGGTGTTAGTTATCAGATTGCTGAGCATACCGCCCGTTGCCGATTCCATCGTGGCCACACTTGCCCTGTCTTTGGCAAGGCAGCCGCCGATGACATCCGCGAGCGTGACATTTCCCTCGCCGTAGACAGCCTCGCCCAGCGCTTGCCGCACGGCCTGCGCTGCCTCGCCGGCACGTCGATCCGCCTCGGCATCCGTTGCGCCGCGCGCCGTGATGTGAACTTCGACTCCGGCCGCCCTGGCGTACGTCGCCACCGTGACATCGGGATCGGCATGAATGATCTCCGCGATGCGCTCGGCCACGACTGATTCGCCGACGCCAAACGTCATGAGGGCGATCATGGCCACGCGCGTGGGCAGCAACCCCTCCAGGGCGGGACGGACGGTGTCTGCCCACATCGGCCGCATCTCGCTGGGCGGACCCGGCAGCGCCGCGATGGCGTGATCTCCCTGGATGAGCCAGCCGGGCGCTGTCCCATCTGGATTCGGAATCGCCGTCGCGGAGGGGATGAGAAGAGCCTGTTGCGCGTTGTTGGCCGTCATGGGGCGGCCCATAGCCGTGAAGCGCGCGCGGATGCCCGCCAGGAGAGTTTCGTCCACCTCCGGCGTCTCGCCGAGCACGGCGGCGATACCCTGACGCGTCAAGTCGTCCTCGGTTGGACCCAGTCCACCAGTGATGATGACGACGCGCGCCACGTTCAAGGTCTGCCGCAAGACCGTTGCGATGCTGTCTAGATCGTCGCCGACGGCGCCGAGACGCCTGACGTCGAATCCCAGGTCGCTCAGCGCACGGCTCAGGAAGACGGCGTTGGTGTCGGTGATATCGCCGCGCAGAAGCTCATCGCCTACCGAGAGGACGGCTGCCCCGATTACTTCCCTTGCCACTCGGGTTGCCGTTTCTCCAGGAAGGCGGTGGTTCCCTCCTTGCGGTCGGCCGTGCCGACCGCCAATCCGAAGTACGCCATCTCGGCTTCGTTGCCGGCGCGCGGACCCGCTTCCAGTCCCTCGTACACCGACCGCTTGGTCAGCGCGATCGCCAGGGGGGCTTTCTGCGCAATGGTCTCAGCGATTTGCCGCGCCGCCGGCAGGAGCTGCGCGAGCGGGACGACGCGATTGACCAGACCGAGCCGGAAGGCCTCCGCGGCATCGATCCGGTCTCCGGTCAGCAGCAACTCCAGGGCACGGGTCCGGCCGATCAGACGCGGCAGCCGCTGCGTGCCGCCGAAACCCGGGATGATGCCCAGATTGACCTCCGGCTGGCCAAAGGCGGCATTCTCCGACGCGAGAATGATATCTCCCGCCATCGCCAGCTCCATGCCGCCGCCGAGCGCATAGCCGTTGACGGCCATGATGATCGGCTTGTCCAGCTGCTCCATGGCAAACAGCACCTGGTGGGAGGAACGCGAATGGGCATAGCCTTCCTGGGCCGTTTCCAGCGCCTGCAGCTCGCCGATATCGGCGCCGGCACAGAAGGCGCGCTCGCCGGATCCCGTGATGATGACGGCGCGGACGGTCTCATCGTTCCCGGCAGCCTGCACCGCGTCGTGAATTTCCTGCAGGGTCCGGGTGCTGAGCGCGTTGAGCTGCCGCGGCCGGTTGATCGTGATCGTGGTCACCGGCGGGGCGTGATCGACCAGGATATTGTCGTACGTCATGGCTCGCGCTTCCCGGGCACTAGGACTTTGAGTAGTCATAGAAGCCGCGCCCGCTCTTGCGACCCATATACCCCGCCGCTACCATCTTGCGCAGCAGCGGTGGCGCCGCATACTTCGAGTCACGGAAGACCTCGTACATGACGTCGGCGATGTAGAGCGTGGTGTCGATACCGACGAAGTCGAGCAAGGTCAGCGGACCCATCGGGTGGTTGAGGCCGAGATGAATGGCGGCGTCGATGTCCTCCTTGGAGGCGACGCCGTTCTCCACCATCCGCACCGCGTCCAGCAGATACGGCACCAGCAGGTAATTGACGATGAAGCCGGGCGTGTCCTGTGCCACCACGACCGTCTTGCCCAGGCCCTCGCCGAAGCGGCGCAGTTCCGCAATCGTCTCCTCCGATGTCTGGAGAGCACGCACCAGCTCCAGCAGCTTCATGACCGGAACCGGATTGAAGAAATGGGCGCCGGCGACCTTATCCGGCCTGGACGTCACGGCGGCCAGCTCGGTGATGCTGACCGACGAGGTGTTGCTGGCGATGATGACGTCCGGCCGCGTGATGCGGGAGAGTTCCTGGAAGAGATCCTTCTTGGCGTCGAGGTTCTCGATGATGGCTTCGATGACGAGGTCGGCGTCGCTCAGATCGCCGAGGCTGGTGGTCCACGTAATCCGGCTTTCTGCTTGCTGCCGTTCGGCGTCGCTCAGCTTGCCGCGCTCCACGCCGCGGCCCATCGACGTCTGGACGCGCTTCCGGCCACCCTGCACCGCCTCGTCGTTGACCTCGCGCGCGACGACGTTATACCCACAGCGGGCGACCGTCTCGATAATGCCGGACCCCATCAGTCCCGATCCGACCACGCCGACTGTCTTGATCTCCATTCACATCCCCTCGCCCCTTCGATATACGGCGCAAAGCCACACCAGTATAGGCACCGGTACTCTGGAGCCGGTTAGGATAGGGAGATGGGAGTTGACAACGGGCGCTTCAACGATGACGACTATCGCACGCAGGCTGATTTTCGTCGTGCCCTACGGAGCTTTCTTCATGAGTCGGAAGCGGAGGCGCGCCGCGTCGGCCTGACCCCGCAGCAGTACCTGCTCTTGCTCATGACGCGCGGGCACCGGTCGTATCCGTCCGTCATGGTGGGCGAGCTCGCCGACGCCCTCAAGCTCCAGCAGTCAACGGTGTCTCTGCTGGTCGACCGCGCCGTGCGGCGTGGCCTCCTGCATCGCCTGGAGAGCGCCAGCGATCGGCGGCGAGTCGAGATTAGCCTCACCCCGGAAGGCCAGCAGCTGCTTGACGAGATCATGGACGCCAATCGCAAAGAGCTGGAGGCGCTGAGTGGCGGTCTCTTCAACGAGTCCCTGCTGCGCGTCCTCCGCGAGCACCACGCCGCCGTGGAGAACACGTCGCACTAGATCCGATCGGTTCGATGACGCCGGCGCCCGCGGGGTCGTGGCGGCGGCCGGCAGCCCTCAGTTACCCAACAGGTTGAGCGGGAGTCCCGCCCCGTGGCCCGGAGCCCTGCTGCGTCAAGCCCAGCGCCTGGCGGGTATGGAGATACGCCAGCACGTGGGCACGGCTCAGCACGCCGACCAGGTCTCCGTTCTGGACAACCGGGAGCTGATCGTACCCATGCGAGGCCAGTAAGGTCATTGCCTGCGTGAGATCCTCGTCCGGCGTCACCGTGACAAGTCCTTCGGCCGGCTGCATGATCTGGCGAACCGGGGTCGTGGTCCAATCGTCGCGCCCGACATGCTGCACGTCCCCGAGCGTGACGATGCCGGCGAACGTGCCGTCCGGATTCTGGACGGCGACGAAGCTCCTGCTCTGTCCCAGCATGTGGTCATAGATCACGTCGGCGACCGAGAGAGCCCCTCCCACCGACGGCGGGGGCGGGTCCATCAGATTGCGCACGTCCATGCCGGCCAGGGTGCGCTGCAGAACGGACTGCTGATACGTGGCGCCGGCGGCGTTGTGCAGGAACCACCCGATGAAGGCCAGCCAGATGCCGTCGATGATGTCGCCGCGGAAGAAGGCGATCCACAGGCCACCCAGGATGAAGATCCAGGCCACGATCTCACCAACCGTCGTGGCGATGCGCGTGGCCCGGCGCAGGCTTCCCGTCGCCATCCAGATCAGCGAGTGGAGAACGCGTCCGCCATCGAGCGGGTAGCCGGGAATGAGGTTGAAGACGGCGAGCAGCAGGTTGACGAGCCAGAGATACCCGAAGATCGCCCAGACCTCCGACGGACCGGAATGCAGGGCGAGGTAGAGCAGGTAGAAGATGCCCGCCAGGATCAAGCTGGCAAGAGGCCCGGCGAAAGCAACCAGCAGCTCGGTCGGCGCGCTGCGCGGCTCCTCGCTCAGGTTGGAGACGCCGCCGAAGATAAAGAGGGTGATGCTCTCCACCGGCAGTCCACGCGCTCGGGCCGTGAACGAGTGCGACAGCTCGTGGATGAGGACGGTGACAAAGAGAAGAATGGCGGCGATGGCCGCCACGATGTAGTCGGTGCCGGTACTCCAGCTGTGGAAGTGCGTGGGGAAAAAGCCGGCGCCCAGCGACCAGGTCAGCAGGACGAAGATGAGCAGCCAGCTCCAGTGGACATAAATCTTGATGCCGCCGATCGTGGCGACCTTGAGTGATCCGCCGGTCATACGTTTCCTCCGGCGCCGTGGCGCCGCTCCGTCACAGGCAAGAACTATTCCTGTGTCTGGTCGTTTTCGGCTCCCTTGTGCTCCGCCGCCGACGAGCTTTCCGACCCCAGGCGCGGAGGACGGGGAGGGGTGCCCTGCAAAGCCGGGACGCCGAGGGAGAGGAGCAGGATGCGGACGATGACGGCCACCGGCACCGCGATCACCGCCCCGGCCACCCCCAGAATAGCGCCGCCCAGCAACGTGGCGACCAGCACGGTAAGTGGATTGAGGGAGATGATGCGGTTCATGACGAGAGGCAGGATCACACCGCCCTGCACTTCCTGCACCACGACGAAGAAGATCCAGACCTCGGCTGCTTTGAGCGGCCCCAGCGAGAGGAGAGCAACGCCGATGCCGGCGGCCGCGGAGATGTAGGTGCCGACTATCGGGATCATCTGGACCAGGCCGGCGACAACTCCCAGCAGAACGGCGTACGGGACGCCCAGTAACTCGAGACCCCCGCCGGCCACCACGCCCGCGATCAGCATGTTCACGCCCACACCGCGCGCGTAGCCGCCCAGGCTCTCCTGCAATTCGTCGAGGATGGCCGCTGCGGTGTCACGATGATGGCCGGCAACGAGACCGAGCGCGAAGTCGCGCAGTCCGTCAATCGCGGTGAGCCAGAAGAAGACGATGAACAGCAGGGTCAGCCCTTCGAAGAGGAGGCCAACCAGGTAGAGCGGCGTGTGGATGGCCACGCCGACGAGCCCGTTGAGAGCTCCCAGGGCTCGGCTGCGGGCTTGCTTCGAGACAGCCTGAATCTGGGAGTGTGAGGCGAAGCCGCGGGCCAGGTGATCCAGTTCGGTCTGGAGGCGCGTTAGGTACTGCGGGAGATGGACCGCCAGCTGTGTCGCCTGGCTGACAAGCGGCGCCAGGAGCAGCCAGAGGAGAAAGGCGAGAAGCGCCAGCGTCACGGCGACGATCACCAGGACGGCGATCGGCCGGGGAATATGGTGGGCAGCGAGCCATGCGACGAGCGGCCGTAGTCCCTCGGCGACGATGATGCCGATGAAGAGAAGAATCAGGACGGTCAGGCCCCGCGTGACGACGATCCAGAGCAAGAGCAGGCCGATGACGATCCCCGCCGCGGTCCAGATCGAGCGCGGCTCGATGACGATCTGAATGGGGCGTCGGGTGTCCTCGCCTCGCGTCCCGCTCATCGGCTAGGCCCGCCGCAGGCAAGGGACGCAGGATTTTGGCCCAGCCTGCCGCATCTCGTGTAGGCGCAGGGCTTGTCCCTGCGTGTGTATTCGGGCAGGGACAAGCCCTGCGCCTACAGAGCCGGCGCGCGCGGGAAGGATAAGCGCCAGGCTCAGCCGGTCATGCGTCCGACGGTGTTGTCTCGTCACCTCGCTATAGATGTGCAAACCCGAGGCCAACGGCGTAGGTAATCACGCCCTCTATCGCTCCCACGGCGGTCATCTCCAACCCGCTGGTCCACCATGACCGAATCGTCACCAACGTTTTGGCGGCACCCACGGCGAAGTGGGCCACGAGACTGATGATCGCGGCCACGATGATGGCGGCGTACCCGGAGAGGAAGAAAAAGGGGATGACGGGAATGATGGCGCCGACGGCCGTCGAGATACCGCCAGAAACGGCCGAGGTGACAGGATTGCCGGGCGCCTCAGAGGAGATGCCCAGCTCGGCCTGGGCGAGCGTATCGAGGAAAAGTTCCTGGTTCTGGCTGATGCGGTTGACCAGCAACTGCGCTTCCTCCGGAGTGAAGCCCTTGAGACGGTAAATCAGCTCGAGCTCGTGCTTCTCCTCTTCGGGATCCTCTTCGATCTCCTGCCGCTCGCGCGCCAGCTGCGCCTCATGCATCTCGTTTTCGGACTTGGTGGCGAGATAGGCGCCGGAGCCCATAGAGAGGGCAGAGGCGAGCATGCCGGCCAGTCCGGCGATGACCACGTAGTGCGACGATCCGGCCGTGGCGCCCGAGACGCCGGAGACGATGCCGAAGATAGCACCCAGCCCGTCGTTCACGCCGTAGATGGCGTCGCCGATCCATCCCGCGCCGGTGCGGTGCCACTTCTCTCGTTTCAGGATGCGGTCAACGGCACTCTCGGGGGTTTCCGGCTGCTGGGCCGTGACGGCGCCGAGACGCCGCCGGTGCTGCTCCTCGTCGTGCAGCGCTTCCTCGATGATCTGGAGCGATTCGGGATCGCTGAGCTCGCCGAGCTGCCGGCGGTAGCGAGCGATGTCGCGGTCCTCGTCCGCCTCCATCTTGCGGATGACGGCCATCGTTCCGCCGCCCTTGATCACCCGGTCCCGCGTGGCCTGGGCCAGTGAGCCGTGCGGCACGGGTGGATCCGCGCCGAGAGCACGCAGGCGATTTGCCCATTTCTCGGCGTGCCGCTCCTCGGCCTCCGCCATCTCCAGCAGGATCTCGCGCCGCGTCGACTCCGTCTCGTGCTCCGCGAGGGCGCGGTAGGTGTGTGCTCCCTCGATCTCGGCTGCATAGTTCTGCTGGAGCGCCGCCACCATCGCGCGATTCGACGTGCCGGGAGGCGGCATCGGCTCGGGCTCGCCTAGCTGCTCGAGGTGCCGTCCCATGTCACTGTTCCCTCCGGATCGCGTGGTGCACCCGATCAATTATGAGGAATCGCTGCCGGCACGCCTACCGCCGGCGTGGGAGTTCGCTTCGGAGTCAGGGTCGCTTCAGGGGTTAGACCTGAAGACGTCCGTCCTTGATGAAGACCTGGCCGTCGACCGTCACGACAGCCCCGTTGCTGCGCAGGTCGTAGACGATATCCCAGTGCAGCGCCGAGACATTCTGCCCCTCGGTTTCGGGAATCGACCGGCCCAGCGCCATATGCAGAGTGCCGCCGATCTTTTCATCGAAGAGGGTGTTCTTGGTGAAGCGCTGCACGCCCGGGTTGAGGCCGAAGGCGAATTCGCCCAGGCGGCGCGCGCCCTCGTCCAGGTTCAGCATCTCCATCAGGAATGCTTCATCGGTGGCGGCACGGGCGTCGGTCACTTTGCCTTTCTCAAAGACCAGGCGGATGCCGGTCACTTCGCGGCCCCGGTAAAAGCCGGGGTAGTTGAACTCGATCACGCCTTCGGTCGCGTCTTCCAGCGGGCCGGTGAAGACCTCACCGCCGGGGAAGTTGGCATGCCCGTCGTCATTCACCCAGGTGCGCCCTGCCACCCCCACCGTCAGGTCGGTACCCGGTCCCGTGATGTGAATTGTCTTCTTATCAGAGAGCCAGTCGGCGACGCGCTGCTGACGCTCTCCCACCGCCTTCCATGCCGCGACCGGGTCATCTTCGTCAAGAAGCCCCGCCCCGTAGACAAAATCCTCGTACGCGCGCAACGACATGCCCGCATCCTGCGCTCCGGCCTCGGTGGGATACGCCGTGCCCGTCCACCGAAACTTCCCCTCGGCCTCGCGTTGCATCATGGTGGCCATCAAAGGTTCGATCGCCCGGCTCTGCGCCGCCATCTTCGCGGGGTCGATGCCGGACATGGCCCGGGTGTTACGCGGCGCCATGATGGTGATGCTCACGTCGGCCTGTTCGTTCGACGCCCGGGTCATCGGGCTGATGAAGGTGAGCTGCTCCTCCCCGGCTTCTCGCATGAACGTCTCTCCGACCATCTGCGACGCGAACTGCGGCGACGGATGACCGCCGGCCTTGAGGACTTTCGCGACACAGGCATCGACCAGCGGCTCCCCCGGGAACCCGCTTTGAATGATGACCCAGTTTCCCGGCTGCACGGCCACGCAGTAGTTCACCAGGACATCAGCCAGCTTCTCGACACGTGGATCCATACACGTCTCCCTTCATGGTGGCGGCACGTCGGCCTCATGATGGCGTTTCTATTCGTTGTCGGACGAATCTCTGTCCTGCCGGCGGGAGCCGGCCGGCGCTCGGCCCCGGCCCGGCTGCAGCGCGGGTGGGTCGGAAAACACTGCCCTCTGCCGGGGTGCCCGGCTCAATACCCGAGGGCAACCGCATCCCGGACGATCTGGCCGGCGAGGGGAGCGGCCGTGGTGGCGCCCTCGCCGCCGTGCTCGACGATGACGGCAACGGCGATGCGGGGGTGATCGGCGGGGGCGAAGCAGACGAACCAGGCGTGCGGCAGCTGCGTTCCCCCGGTCTCGGCCGTGCCGGTCTTGCCGGCGATCGAGATGCCCTGGCTCCGCGCCAGGACACCGGTGCCGACGGCGACGACCTGCTTCATCGCGGACGTTACCTCGGATGCCGTCGTCGGCGAAATTGGCGTGCTGTAGGTGCTGGGCGAGGGGCTGGTGACGGCGGAGCCGTTGGGAGCGGTGATGGTCTTGATGAGCTGTGGCGTCTCCATGACGCCGCCGTTGCCGATCGCCGCGGTGGCCATCACCATCGCCAGCGGCGTCACGTGCAGATCTCCCTGGCCGAATGCGCTCTGCGCCAACTCGAGCTGCCCGAATGGCGTGCCGGGAGTGTGGACGTGGCTGGCCAGCACGGGGATGGGGAACGGGGGCGCGCTGCCGATCCCAAAGCGGTGGGCGTACTCCAGGAAGCGGGTCCCTCCCAGCTTCAGTCCCACCTGAATGAACACGATGTTGTCGCTGCACACCAGCCCTTCCTCGAGCGTGATGGGTGGGGGTATGACGCGTCCCCCGCAGTCGTTGAGGTTGTTGATGGTGTTGGGGAACACGTGGCCGTCCACCGTGATCGGGCCCAGCGCCTGCGTGCCGGCATAGATGTCGTTGAGGGACGAGACGCCGCTGTCGAGAGCGGCCGAGAGGGTCACGATCTTGAAAGTCGATCCGGGCGGATAGTAGCCGTCGGCGACCCGGTTGATGAGGGGCCGGCCCGGATCGGTCAGAAGTGACTGCCAGTACGCGGGGTTCTTGATCTGGTTGGCGTCAAAGTTCGGATGGCTCACCATGGCCAGAACCTGTCCGTTCCGCGGATCCATGACGACGGCGGCACTCGGGTTCGGCGGCATCAGGGCGTCGATGTCGCGTTGCAGCCGGTCGTCGATGGTGAGCGTGATGTCGTCCCCCGTCACCGGCCTGTGCTCCCAGGAGTTCACGACCTGCGTCCAGCTGGCGCCGGCGACCTGTCCCGTGAGGTAGTCGTTGTACGACTGCTCCAGCTCGGACATCCCGTAGCGGGGTGAGTCGTACCCGATGACGGTGGAGAGAGAGGGGTCGGTGTAGTACCGGTGCACGAAGCCCTGGCTGTCGATGGTGCGGCCGGCGAGCAGGACGCCGTTGCGGTCGTAGATGCGCCCTCGGCGTACTTGGTCGGCCTGAAGCCGGAGCCGCGGATTGTCCGGCCGCCCGACCATGTTGGACGCGTCGAGGACTTGCCAGTACGTGAGATCGGCGACGATCACCCCGAACGCAATCAGGAAGAAGATGCCGAGGCGGCGGATATTGGCGTTCATGCCCTGGCTCCGGAGATGCGCAAGAGCAGTCCGGCGATGACGTAGTTGGCGAGCGCCGCGGAGCCGCCGTAGCTGAGGTAGGGCAACGGCACGCCGGTCAACGGCATGAGCCGTGTGGTCCCGCCCACGATGACGATGGTTTGAATCCCGACGATCGCCACGAGGCCGGCGGCGAGCAGTTTGTGAAAGTTGTTGGTCGAGGCGATCGCGATGGCCAGGCCGCGAAAGACGACGAACAGGAGGAGCGCCAGGAGAGCCACCACCCCCAGCAGCCCCAGCTCTTCCCCGATGGCCGCCAGGATGAAGTCGGTGGTAACAACCGGCACGAGATAGGGCTGACCTTGTCCCAATCCTTGCCCGCCGATGCCCCCGGTGGACAGGGCGATCAAGCCCTGAATGAGCTGGAAGCCCGAACCGGCCGCATGCACCCAGGGATCGAGCCAGATCTCGGTGCGGTCGCGGACATGCGGAAAGAGATGGAAGGCGAGAAAGGCGCCGACCACGAACATGACGAAACCGCCGATCGGGTAGACGGCCCGCGCGGTGCCGACGTAGATCATGGCGAGGAAGATGCCGAGAAAGAGGAGCGCGCTCCCCAGGTCGTTCTGCTTGACCAACAGCAGGAGTGAGAGGCCCCACACGGCGACCAGGGGCGCCAGGTACTGGAACGGCGGAAGACGGATGGGACCGATCTGCAGTCGAGCCGCCGAGAGCAATTCGCGTTTCTCGTCGAGGTACGCGGCGAAGAAGACGGCGATCATGGGCTTGAGGATCTCCACCGGCTGAAAGTAGATGCCGTGGAAGCCGATCCAGCGCTTGTACCCGCTGCCGTTGATGTCGGTGCCGGCCACGATCGTCAGGATGATCAGGAAGAGCCCGGCGAAGGCGATGGTGTATTTGTAACGGCGCAGGACGGTCAGATCACGCGGCACCGACAGCGCCAGCAGAGCCAACGCTTCGCCGAGGATGGTCCAGACCACCTGACGGTGACCGAGGCCGGCATCGAGGCGCGACACGACCAGGATGCCCATGCCCGCCAGGAGCGAGACAACCGGCCAGATGAATTGATCGGCCGCCGGCTGCAACACGCTCAGCCCGACACTGAAGAGGAAGGTGCTGAGGGCGAAGACAATGGGGTACGTCAGCTGGCCGAGCAGCACGTGGTGGTAGCGAACCTCGCTGAGGAGAGCAAAGCCGCCCAGCATGATGGCATTGGCCAGCACCAGCAACAACCACTCCTGCAGACGCAACCTCTCGGTCATGCCGGCACCAGCTTGACCTTCACCCGGCCCAGTTGAATGATGTCGCCGGGCCGCACGGCCGCTGTCTTCTTGACGCGCCGTCCGTTGATCTGTGTGCCGTTGGTGCTGCCCAGATCCTCCAGTACCCATCCGCGCCCGTTCCAGCGGAGGATCGCGTGCTGACCGGAGATGAACGTGTCCTCGAGGACGACCGCGTTGTCGTCGCTGCGTCCGATCGGCGAGACGGCCAGGAGCGGGATGCGCTCGCCGACGTCGTAGCCGGTTTCCTCCGGCTCCATGATCAGGAGGTCGGCCGGGGCGCGTTCGGAGGGCCCGGAGGCGCGCGACGCCAGCTCGCGGCGGAGCAGAATCGCGAGAACGACCAGGAACACGTACAGGGCGGCCAGGAGAGCGATGCGCCCGAGCAGGAGGATCAGATCAACCGGCAAGCGACTCTATTGCTCCCACGTCACCTCGAAACCGCCGAGAGAGATCGTGTCGCCGGGACGCAGCGGCGCCTCCCGCACGACCTTGCCGTTCACCGCCGTGCCGTTGGTGCTCCCGGCATCCTGCAGCACCCAGCGGCCCCCTTGCTGGAGGATGCGGGCATGATGACGCGAAACCCGGCGATCGTCGAACACGATGTCGTTGTCCGGCATGCGGCCGATGGTGGTAGGGGATCGCAGCACGGCGTGCGTCTTCCCGTCGTGCGCCAACACCGGGGGCGCGGGCCGCGCCGGCATGCCGAGGTCCATGTCCACGGCGGGCAGGACAGCGGTGTGCTGCGGCTCTGCCTCGGGCGCCTCCACGTCCTGGAGACCTGCGCGCACTATGACATCTCCCCGGTCGAGCTTGGCGTCTTCCCGGAAGGTGACCAGCGGCCGGCTGACCATGCCGTAGCGGCGCTGCCGGGCGATGCGCGCCACGTGCGCTTCCAGCTTTTCGGCCAATGAGCGGCGCATCGGCTGAAAGTGCTGGTAGTCCGGGGTGCTCAGATAGACGTCGAACACGTTCGGGACGAGCACGCCTTCGACGCCGACCGATTGCTCGCTCTCCATCGCCCGCACCAGGCGCTTCCCGATCTCGACCGGTTGCAACTCACTACGGGAGACCCGGGTAAAGGTGCGCTCCATCAAGCGCTCGACGAAGTTCTCGAATTTGGCGACCGGATTCACACGCCATTATGCGCGAGGGTGGATATCGCTGCTATGACCCGGCTGGTAGTCGCCAGCATCGATCGCATCCTCGCCGGCTCGCGCCGGTATGATGAGCCGGACTTCCGCATGCGCACCATCATGCACGTCGATCTTGATGCCTTTTACAGCTCTATCGAGCAGCGTGACAACCCTGCGTTGCGTGGCAAGCCGGTCATCGTGGGTGGGGATCCGGCTTCGCGCGGCGTGGTGGCGACCGCCAGCTACGAGGCCCGCCGCTTCGGCGTCCACTCCGCCATGCCGACCAGGACCGCGCTCCGGCTCTGTCCCTCGGCGGTCCTCGTGCCGCCACGGTTCGGCGTGTATCGCCAGGTATCGGAGCAGCTGCACGCGCTCTTCCTCGCCCTCACGCCGCTCGTCGAGCCGATTGCTTTTGACGAGGCGTTCCTCGACCTGTCGTCCTTGCTTTCGTCTCCCGTCGAGGCCGGAGACTCAGCGCGCGCGCTGAAACGGCAGATTCAGGAGGAGACGGGTCTCACGGCGAGCATTGGAGTCGCCGCGAACAAGCTGGTCGCCAAGGTGGCATCGGATCGGCAGAAGCCGGATGGACTCACGATCGTGCCGCCGGGTGAGGAACGGGGGTTTCTCGCGCCCCTGCCGGTGCGGCATTTGTTCGGCATCGGGCCGCGGACGGAAGATCGGCTGCGCGCTTCCGGGATCGAGCGTGTGTCCCAACTGGCGGAAGCGGATCCCGCCTGGCTGCTCGCCCGTTTCGGTCAGTCAGGACTGGAGTGGCAGCGTCTGGCGCGCGGCATCGACGAGCGACCGGTGACACCGGACCGGGAGCTCCAGCAGATCAGCCGGGAGCGCACGTTTCCCCGGGACATCTCCGCCCGAGCCGAGTTGCACGCCGCTCTGGATACACTCGTCGCCGAGCTCGGCCCGTTGCTGAGGGATGCGCCGCCGGCCCGAACCTTCACGCTCAAGCTGCGCTATGCGGACCTCGCGACGGTCACGCGCCGGCGCACACCAGGCAGGGTGGTGACAGCCGATGTCCTGAGGGCCGGAGCTCTCGACCTCTTCGACAAGAGCTGGGACGGCCGACCCCTCCGGCTCCTGGGGCTGGGGATTTCCAACTTCATCCCCGCGGCCGCCGGGCAGCTCTCGCTCTTCGACACCGATCTCGCATCACGGTCCGGTCCCTAGCAGGACTCTGTCCGGCCGCGAGAGAAGAGCGGGGGCCGAAACGGACTCAGGGGTCTTGCACGGAAAGCACTTTTCTCCAGACAGCTCCGAGCCCCTGTAATTCCGCTGGGCTGAGATGGTCGGTGAAATGGCCGCGGATGACGGCATTATGGGTTGTCCGGGCCTCATCCAACCGCTGCGCCCCTGGATCAGTCAGCAGTGCACGGAAACTGCGGGCGTCTTGGGGGTCATTTTGTTGGCCAGCGGCAGAAAGACGAGTTCATAGCCATGTAATTGTTCCTGGTACACAAGTTGCCTCGTGTGCGTGAATCGAGTACGAGGGCACGATGTATAGAGGAATCTTCCGGCTAGCGATCTTTGCGATCGTGGTGATTGGTGCCCTCCTTGTGCGCGGGCCCGTGATGGTGATGGTGGCATCTGCCGTCCCGCCGTCGCCCACGACCGACGTGACCGTCCGCGCTCCCCTCTGGCCCCTCCCCTCGCCGGTCGCCCGAGTGCGGCGGCATATCGTGCCGCATCGCCGCTTGCCGGCAGGCCCGTACTACGCGGTGCTCATGGTGTTGGACGGCGCCCGCCCCGATTACTTCAGCGTCTCCGGCATCCCGCACATCCGCGCATTGATGCACCGTGGCACGGTCTTCAGCAACGCCTTCGACGGCATCCTGGAGTCCGAGACGCCGGTTGGTCATGCCACGATTGGGACCGGATCACTCCCTCGACATAACGGCATCATCGCCTTCGGCTGGCCGGACCTCAACGATCGTTGGATCAGCGTGTTCAATACCCAGGCGATCCAGAGCCATGTCCTGGAGAACCTCATGTCCCACACGCCCACGCTCGCCGGTCAATTGCACCGGCACGATCGATCCGCCGTCGTGGCGGCGGTCGGCAGCTACAAGTACTACGCCAACGATGCACTGGGCGGTCCCGATTCCAATATCACGATGTACTACAGCTCGCAGAGCAACGGCACCTACGCGCCGGTGGCCGTTCAGGGGCATGAGCCGCCGCCCGCCCTGCTGCATGACAAGGATCTCATCCTCAAGTCGTCCAGGAACCTGGCACTGGGCGTCAACGATCACTACGCCATGAAGCTGGCGACCGACACCTTCGTTCGGACGCGCGCCCGCGTTATCATGCTCAACGTCCCCGAGTTCGATTGGCCGCTCGGTCACGTCGACGGCGCGAACCGGGATCCCCGCGTCGTGCGAACCCTCATGCAGGGCTATGACCACGACCTCGGGACGCTCGAAGACGCGTACCGCAAGGCCGGTGTCCTGAGCCGAACGATCTTCGTGATCACCGCCGATCACGGCTTCGCCGCCTTCGATCACCAGCTGCCGACGTCGGTCTTCACCGATGCGGTCGAGAAGGCGGGGTTGACCGTGACGCACGCCGACTATCACTCCGGCGTGTATCTCTGGGTGAATGATCCCACCAGGGCCAATCTGGCGGCAGCCTCCCTGAGCGCCCTGCAGAATCCGGGCATTCAGGCTGTCTATTTCAAGGAAGAGATCCCCGGCGGGTACAACTACGTGCGGGCCACCGGACCCGGTCTCTTCGACGTGCCGAAGATGGAGCAGGCGAATCAGATGCTGCTGCAGAGTTTTGCCGACGCCAACAGTCCCGATATCGTCGTCGCCCTGCGAGAAGGGTACGTGGGGACGGCCGGCGGCCAGCAGAGCTGGAAGGGCGATCACGGCGGTCTGGATTGGGAGTCGCAGCACATCCCGCTCATCATGGCCGGTCCCGGCATTCGCCGCGGCGTGGTGACGGGCTACCCGGCGCGGCTCATCGACCTGGCCCCAACGTTATTGACGCTGCTGGGCGCCTCCTATACGGGCATGGATGGGACGCCGCTGGCAGCAGCTCTGTCCAACCCTCCCTACGCGGCACGTGATGTGGCCGCGACGCTTGGTCCGCGTCTGTACCAGACGGTGAACGCCCTGCGGGCGGAAGCAAGAGCGGAGAGGGCCGCGGGAGGCTGAGCGGAACCGGCTGAGGGCACGGCTCAGCTGCCCTCTCGCGCGGATGCCTCCTGGAGGCGTGCCGCCTCGCCGGCGCCCTCTTGCACCGACGCCGGAATCGGCTGCGTTGGGACAAAGCATTCGTAGCAGCGCGGCAGCATGCGCTCGAAGTCCTGGAAGAGGGTGGAGTTCTCAATGAGACGAGCTTCCAGGACAAGAGGGGCGATCTTCTCCCAGACGGCGATCGCGGGGCCGGCGAGGGTATCGAGCAGGATCCGGTCGTTGTTGCCAAGGAAACCGTAATTGACGAGATAGCCGATACGGTTGTAGAGAGCGCCGACGCGCAGGAAGGCCCGTTCCCCGTAGTCGCCGCGGTGTGCGGCGGTGAAGTCTTTCCAGGTCGTTTCCGTGAGGCTGTACAGGATCCACTGCTGCGCCTGCTGGAAGTTATCCTCTTCCCAGAGCTGGAAAGTTGGCGCGGTCGCCGTCACGAAGCGATCCCGGCGCTGCTCCCCTAATTGGCGTAACACCAGTCCGATACTGATGATGAATGCCACCGCATATGCGGTGGAGGCGATCGCGGCGATCGTGGCCCAATCGAAGGTCATTGCTGTGTCTCCTGGATAGGGTAGCCGGCTGCAATCCACGCACCGTATCCGCCCTTGAGGGCATACACCTGCGGGAACCCCTTACTGCGCAGATAGAGCGCCGCACGGGTGCTCGTCTGTTCATGAAGTCAGGTACAGAACAGCACAATCGGTTGGTCGCGTGGCAGCTCGCCGTACTGGTCGGGCAATTCGGACGGCGGAATGCGGATGGATCCGGGAATCGTTCCCGGATAGACGTCGAAGCCGGTCGGCTGCCGCACGTCGACCAGGACGACCTTCCGCCCCTCGTCCAGCTGGTGTTTCAGCTCCCGAGCCGTGAGAGTGGGAACCCCCGGCAGTGCGTTTTGCCTTGTCGGTTTCTGCCCGAACAGCCGCATTGATCACGTCCTCCGCGCACACGCCTCCGCTGCTATGACTCTACCCCCACTGACTCCAGTCGCACCTGTTCGAGATCGAGCTCACGCGCGACACGGCGCATGACGTCATCACTGATGATCCCTTCGTCGCGCAACGACACGACTGCCTGGCGCTCCGCGTCGATCACCTCCCGGACGATCTGCCGATAGCGGGCCTGTTCGGCCCGCTGGACCCGAGTCGGTTCGCCGGTCGCGAAGATCCCGACCTGCCGCGCTGTGTTCTCCAGGCGTGCCCGTAAAGCGCCGATCATCTCCTCGGGGACGCCATCCCGCGATGCCGAGTTCAGACGTTCAAGCCCGGCTTGCAGCGCGGCGAGCCGTGCGGCGACTTCCTCCCGCTGCTCGCGGGGATCAGCAGCCAATCCGAGCCACTGAATGAACACGGGCAATGTCAGGCCCTGCACCGCAAGCGTGGAGAGGATGACGGCATAGGTGAGGAAGATGATGAGCTCTCGGTCGGGGAAGTGTCCGCCACCGCCGGCGGCCAGCGGAATCGCCAGGGCGGCGGCCAGAGAGACCGCCCCCCGCATGCCGGTCCAGGCGACGACAGCTGTCTCGTTCACCGACAAACGCGATCCGCGGCGGGCCGGCCGCAACCAGGCGGACTCGGTGGCGAAAACCCAGAGAACGCGCAACACGACGACGGTCAGGACGACCACGAGAGCGTACAGCAAGAGTTGCGACACCGGAAGGGAGGTTGAGATCGCGTTCAAGATGCGGTGAAGCTGCAGGCCGACGAGGATGAACAGGATGCCGTTGAGGAGGAACGTCACCAGCTCCCACATGACCTGGGACTGGAGACGTACCTGGGCCGAGAGGTGGGGCGCTCCGCGCCGCGCTAAATAGATGCCGCAGGCCACCACCGCGAGCACGCCCGACCAGTGGAGCGCGTTGGCAGGCAAATACGCCGCGTACCCCGTGAGCAGCGAGAAAGTGAGTTCCACCGGCGGGTCGTTGAGGCGGCGTCGCACCTGTGCCACGACCCAGCCGACGGCAAGTCCAACTGCAATACCGCCGACGGCGGCCACGATGACATCGACGCCGGCGACGGGCGGGGAGAACCTCCCGCTCACGACCGCGGTCACCGCCACCGAATAGGCGACCAGGGAGAAGGCGTCGTTGAGCAGACTCTCGTCTTCGATGACGGCGATCAGGCGCGCCGGCACCTCGAGACGCTCCGCAATCGCCGTCGCAGCCACCTCGTCGGTTGGCCCGACGATAGCGCCCAGGACGAAGGCTGTCGCCCAGGAGAACCCGGGAACCAGGGTGTGGATGATAACGGCCACGGCGCCGATGGTGGCCACGACCAAACCACCGGCCAGGCTCACGATGGTCCGGATGCTATGAAGGAGGTCGCGAAAGGAGAGGCTCAGCGACTCGACGAAGAGGAGAGGCGGGAGAAAGAGGAGAAGGACCAGGTTCGGTGGTAGCGCGACGCTCGGAACGCCGGGAACAAACCCCAGCACCAAACCGCCGAGAACGAGCAGGATGGGAAAGGCGACGTGAAGCTGCCGTGCCAGCGTCGTCAGCACGGCGACGGCCAGGAGGAGACCCAGAATCAGCTCGGTGTTCGGTATGGCTCACCCCTGCAGAATCCTAGAAGAATCCGCAGGGGTGAGGGAGTTGCCTTCCTCCGGCCTTATGTCTGTCCTGCTAGTCGACCAGGTCTTTCGCCTTGCGCTCGGCCTTGCCGGTCTCGTACTTAGCGCCGCCTTTGGCCTGGTTGCCGACGCCCTTGGCCTGCATACTGCGGTCGCCCGTGGTGCCGCCCACCGAGTTCTGCAGCTTGCCCTTGAGGTACTCGATCGCGCCCGAGATCTGCTTACCCATTCCACTCATTGTCGTGCTCCTTACTAACGACGACTACTCCTGCCGGCAAGATTGGCAAGAAGTGGACCGCGGTGTGGGCTCGTTCGCGCCGCCCGGAAAGGCTCACCTATAATCCCGCGCCATGACAGGTTTAGAAGCACACTTCCTGACCCTTATCAAGCATCTCCTCACCGCCATCGGGTATCCCGGTGTCTTTGTCCTCATGACGATCGAGGGCTTTGGGATCCCGATCCCCAGCGAGCTCACCATGCCCTTCAGCGGCTTTCTCTCGTCCGCGGCCGGCGGCCATAAGTTCATCTTGCCGGTCGTCGTCGCCATCGGCGCTGCCGGCGAGATCACGGGCGGGATCATTGCCTACGCGCTGGGGTACTACGGCGGGCGTCCCATTCTCGACAACTACGGACGGGTGGTCTTCCTCTCGCCGGAAGATCTGCTGAGCGCCGAGCGGTGGTTCGCGCGCTATGGTGATTGGGTCGTTCTGGTCACCCGCCTGCTGCCCGCGATTCGGAGCTTCATTGCCCTCCCGGCTGGGGTCGTCCGCATGCCCTTCTGGCGCTTCTTGGTGTACGGAACTATCGGGTCGGTCGTGTGGTGCGCCGTCCTGGCGCTGATCGGGAATGCTCTCGGCCAGCACTGGCAACAGGTCAGCAGCGGCGCGAGCCGCTACAACGTGATTTTGCTGCTTGTCCTCGTCGCGCTGATCGCTTTCGCTGTCTACAAGAGACTGGCCGCCGGCGGTCTGCGCCGCGACCGCGCCACGTCCGTCTCCGCTCGGAAGCCGTAGCGAGAGTCGTCGGCACCGCGGCAGGTCCGCCCTGTTTCCGGCTCGGGGCAGGGGCGTGGTCCGGACCTTGATTTGGTAGCGTGAGATACGAGACTGCCGCGTGGAGGGAGGGCGTATGGCAGAGGCTGCCACCGCGGGACCGGGAGACGAGGGCGGCCTGCGTCGGGCCGTCGGCCCCTGGGGCTCGTATACCTGGGGCTACGCCGATGTCGGCGCCGATATCTATGTCGCTCTCGGCCTGGTTATCGCGACTGCCGGAGGATCCTCCAATGTCGCCTTCCTCTTTGCCGGCCTGATCTACGCCAGCATCGGACTTGCCTACACCGAGCTTGCCGCCATGTACCCTCTCTCCGGGGGCGGGCAGCTCTGGGTGATGCGTGGCCTGGGGGATATCTTCGGCTTCACGGCCGGGTGGTCCGTCCTGCTCGCCTTCACCGTCGATATCGCTCTCTTCGCCTATATCTCGATCAGTTATCTGGATCGCTTCTTTCCCGCGCTCAACCATCCTCCCTACAACATTGTCGAGTCGATCGTGATGGTCGGGCTCCTCTTGACTCTGAACACCATTGGAGTCCGTGAGTCATCCAAGCTGAACGAGATGGCCGGAGCGCTCGATATCTTTGCCGAGAGCACCATCATCGTCATCGGCTTCGCGTTCGCCTTCTGGCCATACCTCTACTGGAGCCAGATCTCCCACTTCTGGGGGCACTTCCAGGCCAACCGCCTGATGTTCGGGACGTCGCTCGCCATCATCTCCTTTGTGGGTCTGGAGTCCATCTCGCAGGCAGCGCAGGAGACGGAGCGGCCGACGACGATCATCCCTCGCACGTCGCTTGCCCTGATCCTGACGATTCTTGCCTACGCGATCGGTCTCAGCAACCTGGCGCTCGGCGTCGTGCCCTGGCAGACCTACGATCCGACCTCCCATGTCTATTGCCACGGCCTCTCGGTGGCCGCGTGCTCCGCGTCACATCTCGCGCACGAGAACGCGCCGATGATCTGGCTGGCCGAGCATCTTCCCTTGATCGGAGCCTATCTTGCGCCCGTGGTCGCCGTCCTCGGCACGACCCTGCTTATGATCTCCTCCAATTCCGGCGTCTATGGCTCGTCGCGCATTGTCTACTCGATGGCCCACAACGATCTGATGCCGAAGTTTTTCACCTACGTGCAGCCCAAGTTCCGCACCCCGCTGGTGGCGCTCGTCGTCTTTTGTTTGGTGGCGGTCGGAGAGCTGATCGCTGCCGGCTTTACGTCCAATGCCCTGGAGTCGCTGGCGCAGATGTATGCGTTCAGCGCGGCCGTCAACTATCTGCTGGTTTTCGTGTCTCTGCTGGTTCTCCGCTTTACCGACACGGCAACGCCGCGCACGTTCCGTATGCCCTGGAACGTCGCTCTACGCCGTCCAGACCGGACATACGACATCCCGATCAGCGGAGTTGTGGGTCTTCTGTTCCTGGTCGCCGTCCTGGTCATGGTTGTGATTACCAACGCGATCGGCCGGGTCGCCGGCCCCTTGTGGGTTGTCGCCGGACTCGTGTTCTACGTGCTGTACCGCACTCGCCGTCATCTGCCGCTGCTGCGATCATGCCCGCGGGACTGGTCCGCCATGCAACTCGAGGTGTATCACGAGTCGGGTGAGACAGGATTGGCCCAGGAGTATCAGACAGCTCTGCGTCGTAACGACCGCCGTGGGTACGGATCGACGGTTCCCGCACTGGATCTCCTGTTGAACTGGAGGGAGCGTCGGCGCGGGAAAGGGAGTACCCCGGAGGGCACGCAGACCTAGCATCCTGGTATGGTAGGCCACGCCGCCGGGCATGTCGGACGCCACCTTCGTCTTCCTCGACGAGGCCCGCCTCCCGCTTCCTGGTAGACCGTGATCTACCGCTCGGGCCGGTCTCAGGAGACAGAAACGGACGCCGCCAGGACAGCGGCAACCAGAGTCGCCGCCCAGGGCGCGCAATCGAATCGTCCCAAGCGAAGGGTCATGGGCCGGCCGAAATCGAAGAGAGCCGGTCCTGAGACCGGCTCTCCCACATGGTCATTGCTGGAACCAGGGATTTAGGCGGACTCTCCCTCGATGTACTCGTCCTCGTCACGGACGGTCGGGAGAGTCGAGGGTTCGAGGATCGGCCCCTCATGCTTGAGGATGACGCGGTCGGTCACCGTGCACGACTTGATGTCCTGACGAGACGGGATGTCGTACATGATATCGAGCAGGGTGTCCTCGACGATGGTGCGCAGGCCGCGGGCTCCAGTCTTCTGGGCGAGGGCCGCCACGGCAGTCTGCTCCAACGCCTCCTGAGTGAAGATCAGCTCGACCTTGTCCAGTTCGAAGAATTTCTTGTACTGCTTGATGATCGCGTTCTTCGGCTCGGTCAGGATGCGGATCATCGTCTCCTTGTCGAGCGGCTCGAGGCCGACGATGACGGGCAGACGTCCGACGAACTCGGGAATCAGACCGTACTGCAAGAGGTCTTCCGGCGTGATGGCGCTCGGCGAGGCCGTCTCATCAGTCTCTTCAGGAAGAGCGCGGTAGCCGATGCGGTGGTTGCGGCCGACGCGCTTCTCGATGATGGCGTCCAACCCCTCGAAGGCACCGCCGCAGATGAAGAGAATGTTGGCGGTATTGATCTGGATGAAGTCCTGATGGGGGTGCTTGCGGCCGCCCTGCGGCGGCACGTTGGCGACCGTCCCCTCGATGATCTTGAGGAGTGCTTGCTGCACGCCTTCACCGGAGACATCGCGGGTAATGGACGGATTGTCCGACTTGCGAGCGATCTTGTCGATCTCGTCGATGTAGACGATGCCCTTCTCGGCCCGGCTGATATCGAAGTCGGCGGCCTGGATGAGGCGGAGGAGAATGTTCTCGACATCCTCTCCGACATAGCCGGCCTCGGTCAGTGCCGTGGCGTCGGCAATGCAGAACGGCACGTCGAGGATCTTCGCCAGTGTTTGTGCGAGAAGCGTCTTGCCGCAGCCGGTGGGGCCGATCATCAGGATGTTGCTCTTGCCGAGCTCGACATCGTCGATCTGCATGCCGGCGGCGACGCGCTTGTAGTGGTTGTACACGGCGACGGAGAGGACCTTCTTGGCACGGTCCTGACCGATCACGTACTGGTTGAGCTGCTCCATGATCCGCTTGGGCGTCGGAATCTTGCTGAGGGGCAGCCGGGTCGTGGCCGGCTGCGCTTGCTCCTCGGCGATGATCTCCTGACAGAGATCAATGCACTCGTCGCAGATGTACACGCCACCCGGCCCGGCGATCAGGCGGTGTACTTGTTCCTGGCTCTTCCCACAGAAAGAGCAGCGGTACTGGACGCGCGGATTTTTCGTTCCTGCCATGCGCCCCTAACTCCCCGCCTGTGCCATCGGCATCTCTTCGGCCGTCAGGATCTCATCCACCAGGCCGTACTCCTTTGCCTGCTCCGCCGTGAAGAAACGGTCGCGGCTGAAGTCTTCCCGTATTTTGTCCACCGGCTGTCCCGTATGGTGGGCAAGTATAGCAAAGTTGCGCTCGTGCAGGCGGAGTAATTCGCGGGCATGAATTTCGACATCCGGCGCGTACCCGCCGAGATTCTGCATGCCGGCAGGATGCATGTGGACGGTTGCGTTGGGCAGGGCGATGCGCTTGCCGGCGGTGCCGCCCGCCAGGATAACCGTCGCCATGCTGCCGCAGAATCCCATGCACATCGTGACGACATCGGGCCGGATGTGCTGCATCGTGTCGTAGATGGCCAGGCCGGCGTACACCACACCGCCCGGGCTGTTGATGTACATGTAGATGTCGCGGTCGGCGTCTTCGCTCTCCAGGAAGAGGAGTTGCGCGGTTGCCAGCGAGGCGACGGCGTCGTCGATGGGCGTGGTGACAAAGACAATCCGCTCTTTGAGGAGGCGCGAATAAATATCGAACGCCCGCTCGCCGCGGTTCGTCTGCTCAATAACGGTGGGAACGAGATAACTTTCCATTGGTGGCTCCTCGCTAGCTGCCGATCTCGACAGCGGCGCTGTCCTCTACGTGCTCTTGCTCGGCCGGCTCTGCCTCGGTAGCGTCCACGGCCGGCTCGGACAGATCCTCACCGCTGACGACCGCGACCAACCGGCGGATGGCGGCCTGGCGGCGGAGGCGGGTCCGAATGCTGGACCGCAGCTCGCGGTTGGCGTGCAGGCGCTTGCGCTCCTGATTGCTGAGACGGAGACCCTGGACCATCGCCTCCAGTTCGGCTGAGATCTGGTCATTGCTGATCTCGATGCTCTCGGCGTCCGCCAGCGCGGCGAGGACGAGAGAGGTCTTGACGTTTTCGATTGCCCCCTCACGCATCTCCTCCCGCATGTCGTTCACGGTTTTGTCTACGGACTGGAGATACATCTCGAAACTCTGGCCCTGCCCCGAGAAGGCCTGGCTCAGATCGTTCATCATGCGATCCAGCTCCTCCTCGACGAGAACCGGCGGGATATCGACAAAGGTGCGTGAGACGAGCGCCTCGATCGCCTCCCGCACCAGCTGCTCGTTGGCCTGATTGCGCTTCTCGAGCTCCACGTTACGCTCGAGGGCCGACTTTAGATCGTCGAGCGTTTCGTACCGGCTCACACTCTGCGCCAGCTCGTCGTTGAGCTCGGGCAGGACTTTCCGCTTGACCTCTTTGGTCAGCGCCGTGACGAAAGCCGTCTTTCCCGCCCACTCCGGGTTCGCGTAGTCCTCCGGAAGGGGGATGCTAAGCTCGCGGATATCGGCCGGGGTTGTGCCGACCAATTGCTGTGAGAGACCCGGCAGGATCTCGTCGATGCCGCGATCGGCCTCGGCGGTCAGCTCGACGTCGGCGTTCTCCTGCTTGATCACCTCTTCGCCGCCCACCCGGGCGTTGAGGTTCATCGTTACCACATCGCCGATCTGCGCCGGCCGCTGGACCGGTTCGAGCATTGCCTGACGCTCCTGCAGGTCGTGGAGGATCACCTGGACCTCGGTGCCCTCGACGGTGACGGTGGGGACATCAACGTGGATCGCGTGATAATCCGGTAGCTCGACCTGGGGCCGAACGGAGACGGTGATCTCATAGCGGAACGGCTCGCCGGGGTGGAGGTGATCGTGGCCGTCCGCCGCGCTGACCTCCGCCCGCTCCAGCGGGACGAGGTTCTCCTGGTCGACCGCCTGCTCATATCCCCACTCCAGAGCGTCGTCGGTCGCCTCGTGAAGGAAGACATCCTCCCCGACGGCGCGCTCGAGCACAGGCCGTGGCGCCTTTCCCTTCCGAAAGCCCGGAATGGAGACGCGCTGGACGAGGCGCTTGTAGGTACGGTCAAGCGATTTCTCGACCTCAGCCGGGGTGAGCTCGATCTTGAGGGTGACGCGGCTCTCGGGGAGCCGGGTAACTTCTACGTTCATACAGTGCCTTGCTGGGACCGGACTGCCGGCCCAAGGTGGTGGTGGGGATGGAGGGGCTCGAACCCTCACGCCACAAGGCACATGATCCTAAGTCATGCCTGTCTGCCAGTTCCAGCACATCCCCGGAGGACTGTGTCTCGGATCCCCTGTAGTGAGGATACCAGATAATCGGCGGCCTGGAGCCTGATAGAATGGCGCGCCGAAGCCGGCCGGCGTGGCGGAATGGCAGACGCACGGGACTTAAAATCCTGGACCGAAAGGTGTGTGGGTTCGACTCCCACCGCCGGCACCACAGACGGCTCGAAATCGGGTCCAAGCCGGTAGATCGCGTCGCCGCGACGCGTTGACGAATTTCGCGAATCGGTGGTAAGATTGTCTCGATTGCAGCGGGGATGGACCGCTGCATCTCGATTTTTATAGGAGGTTGACAGATCCCCAGAGAGCTTCGAACCAACAATCAAATCCGGGCGCGTGAGGTCCGTGTTATCGGCCCCAACGGCGATCAACTGGGTGTGATGCCCATCATGCGCGCTGTCGATATAGCCCGGAGCGATAACCTCGACCTGGTCGAGGTTCAGCCGAACGCAGTTCCCCCCGTCTGCCGCATTCTCGATTACGGGAAGTACAAGTACGAGCAGTCGCGGAAGGAGCGGGAGGCCAAGAAGTCGCAGAAGACGCAGACACTCAAGGAGATGCGGCTGAAACCGAAGATCGGCGAGCACGATCTGGAGTTCAAGACACGCGCCATCGCCGGGTTTCTGCAAGATGGGGATAAGGTCAAAGTCACGGTAAACTTCCGAGGACGCGAGAATGCCCATCCCGAGTTGGGACGTGAAGTCCTGCTGGATGTCGCTCAGCGGCTCCAGGGGATCGGCACCGTCGAGCGGCTGCCGCTGCTTGAGGGACGCTCCATGCACATGATCATGGCGCCGGCGCCGCAGAAAGCGCGTCCCGCGCCGGTCGCGGCTCCGTCGGCGGCGCCGGCGGGCTAGGAACGAGGAATCACATGCCGAAGATGAAGACGCACAAGTCCACCGCGAAGCGCATCAAGGTGACGGGAACCGGGAAGATCATGATCGGCCACGGTTTCCAGAACAAGAAGCGCTCCGCCAAGTCGAAGCGCACTCTGCGCACGCTGCACGACATGTTTCCCGTCTCGCCCGGAGTGGAGCGGCGGGTCCGTGCCCGGGTTCCGGGGCTACGAGCGCGTAAGAAGAAGTAGCGGTTCGAGGGATCGAACCGGGGGAAGGTAGGAGAACCGCATGCCTCGCGTGAAGGGCGGGCCGCAGACCCGCCGCCGTCACAAGAAGATCCTCAAGCTGGCCGCCGGACATCGCGGGGTGCGCCATCGCACGTTCCGCGCGGCGAACGAGTCAGTCACCCACGCCCTGGCCCATGCCTATCGCGACCGCCGCAATCGCAAGCGCGATATGCGGGCGCTCTGGATCACGCGCATCAACGCCGCGGCACGGCAGCATGGCCTGTCCTACAGCCAGTTCATGCACCTTCTTCAAGAGAAGAACGTCGGACTGGATCGGAAGATGCTTGCCGACCTGGCGGTGAGAGAGCCTGCCGTCTTCGATCAGATCGTCAGCGACGTCAAAGGCTAAGACCGTCTCCCGTGTCATCACGGATGCGGCCCTGTCTGGTGTTAGACAGGGCCGTTTTTTGTGGACAGCAGGCAGTAAGCCATGAGCCATGAGTTGGCTCACAACTCGCACGTTATAGCCGATCCATGGCCCCGATCACGTCACCGCACAATCCCCTCGTAAAATACGTGCGCTCTCTGGAGCGAGCGCGGACACGCCACGAGGAGGGCGTGTACCTGGCAGAGGGCGTCCGCCTGGTGGGCGAGGCGGTGGCGACGGGGCAGGAGGCGCCGATCGTTCTCTACAATCCCGAGCGTCTCGAGGGGACGGAAGCAGGCCGGGGCCTGCTGGAGGTACTTCCTGGCTGGGGCCGCCGGGTCTACGAGGTAGACGAGCGGGTACTGGCGGCCGCGGCGCAGACCGAGACACCGGCCGGCGTGCTGGCGGTGCTCGAGCTGCCGGAGCAGGACCCGCTGGCCGTACACGCTCAAGACCGGTTCGGTGTCCTACTCGATGGTGTGGCCGATCCCGGAAATGCGGGAACGATCCTGCGGACGTCCGCGGCGGCGGGTGTGGATTTTGTGGTGGCACTGCCCGGATCGGTCGATCTCTTCTCCCCCAAAGTGGTGCGTGCCGGGATGGGCGCCCATTTCGTCCTGCCCCTCTACCAGCATGTGTCCTGGGATGAGGTGGAGCGGGATCTGCCGGATCGCGCGCTGGTGGTGACCGATGTCGGCGCAGGTCAGAACCTGTTCGAGTTCACCTGGCCGCCGCGGACGTCGCTCGTCGTCGGTAGCGAGGCGCGCGGGATATCGGCCGCGGCGGAGAGCCACGTGGCCGGGCGCGTCCATATTCCTATGCGGCCCGGCATCGAGTCTCTCAACGTGGGTGCGGCCACGTCTATCATCATCTACACTGCCCTTGGCCCGACGCTGGGCCGGCCAAGGTAACCCGCGGCCGCCGTTACAGATTCGCACGCCGTGCGTATCACTACTTGAACCTTTCGTTGAGGAGAGGATGGAAGACGCGTTCCAATCCCGCGCCTTCATTCCAGACGATACCGATACCGATGATGCGGCCATTGCCGAGGCAGCCAAGACCGACGCCCATGCCTTTGGTGATCTGTATGAGCGGTACTATCCTCGTGTCTACCGCTACGTCTATCACCGGCTGGGAAACGTCACGGAGGCGGAAGACGTGACGGCCGTCGTGTTCATGAAGGCACTGGAGGGTCTTCCCGGCTACCGGCCCCGGCGGACCGGATTCGCCCCCTGGCTGTTTCGGATCGCCCGCAACGCGGTGGTCGATCACTATCGGCGTGTTCGCCGCGCGGAGCCGCTGGACGGAAACGAGCACTACACGGTGGGGGACGATCCGGTGGCGGACTTCCTCCGCGGGGAGCGCACGGACGAGCTCAACCGTCTGGTCTCTCTTCTCTCCGGTGACCAGCGCGATGTAGTTCTACTCCGCTTCGCCGCGGACCTGAGCTATGGAGAGATCGCCGCGACGGTCGGGAAGAACGAGCCGGCGGTGCGCATGCTGCTCCACCGTGCGCTCCGCAAACTACGGACGGTGATTGATGATGCCCGAATTTGATAGCGACATCGAGGAGACCGCGCAGTACATCGCTCGCCTCGCCGGTAGGGTCAGCCTTGACCCTGCCCACAAGACCCAGCTTCGCGGAGAGCTGCTGCGGCGCCACCAGGAGCATTCTGTCGAAAGTTCGCAGCGCGCGACAGGATCGCTCTGGTCCCGCCTCACGGGACATCGACGCCTCACTCTGGTGGCGCCGCCGGCTCTCGGCGGTATCCTCGTCGCGATTCTTCTCGGCCTCTCGCTCGCTCCCCACCAGTCGGCACAGGCAGCCGAGGCGGCGCGCATCACCGATGCGCTCGCTCGCTCGGCGCCAACCGTGACGGCGTGGCAGGTAACGGCACAACAGCAAGAGGGCAATGCGGCCAACTCAGTGCAATGCGAGCTACGCCTGTCCGCGCAGCAGCGCATCTACGTGCGCAATGGCCGCGCCTATATGTACTCGAACGGCACGTGGTATGCGCTGTCCGCCACGAACTGGGCCACCTATCGAGGGTGCAGTGGCGAGGGACAACTCCAGATCGCCTTTGCCCTGCTTCCGGAGCGTCTCTCGCGGGGCGCCTTTGCCTTGCTGCCGGCGCGAACGCTTCATGGACAGCGGGTGGAGGGCATCCGCTACGCCGCAAGCGCCGCGCGCCGGACCGTGACGGTCACGCTCTGGGTGGACCGCTCGTCCGGGCTGGTGCTGGAGGCGACGCGCCTGGTGACGTCCGGGTCTCATGTGCTGCGCCGCGACGTGGTTGACTACTCCTACACGAGGACGGCGTGAGATATCTCATTGCGGTGACGGTGGTGGGAAGTCTCATCCTCGGTGTTCTCAGCATGCCGGCGCACGCCGAAGCCGTCCCGCCGCCTCCACCTCCGGCGCCCGGCTGCAAGTCGTGTCCCGGCCCGCCGCCTCCCCCCACGCCGGTGCCGACGCTCGCGCCACCGATCGTCGCGCAAAAGGTGGACATCGCCGTTCACTTCTCGCCGGCACGCGTGCACCGTGGACAGACGGCAACGCTCCGCGTCACGGCGAAGGCCGGCGACAAAGTGACCGTCATCCTGCGCTACCATGCGGGAGCGCCGCAGACAGTCCGATCGCGGGTCGGCACCCAAGGAGTGCTGCAGCGCAAGTGGCGTGTGCCGGGCACCGCTCCCCTCGGATCAGGCACCGTCCGGGTCTCTGTCGCCGACAGCGGCAAGGTCTACAGCACCGGTGTTCAGTTTATGGTCGTCCGGTAGCCGGTCTGCTCTCTTTACTTCTTTCACTCTGCCTGTACAATCGGGCCATAGAGAGCGACGACGGAGAGAGTACTCGTTCCGGGCCGGCCAGGGAGAAGGGGTCACCGACTGCAAGCCCCTTGACGGCAGGGAGCGACGAAGTTCACTCCGGAGCCGAGAGCTGATAGGTAGGTTCTCGCGGATCCCCCCGTTACCGGGTCAATGAGTGGCCGCCTCCGGGTGGCAAATCGGGTGGTACCACGGACAGGCCGGTTCGTCCCTAGACGAACCGGCCCTTTTGTATGGAGAACGATGATGATTGATGAGCGTGCGATAGACGAGGCGCTGCGCCAGGTCGAGCAGCTGCGGGCAGAGGCGTTGCAGGCGATCAGCGCGGCCGAGAACACAAGCCGGCTGGAAGAGGCGCGCATCCGCTTCACGGGAAAGAAGTCAGTGCTGACGGCGGTGATGCAGATCATGCCGCGCCTGCGCAGTAACGACGAGCGGAAGACACTGGGAGCGGCTGTCAACGCTGCCAAGGTGGAGATCGAGACGGCGCTGGAAGATCGGCGCCTGCAATTGGGACGTCGCGAGCTGGAAGCGCGTCTGGAGGCGGAGCGCGTGGACGTCACGTTACCGGGCACCCCCGTCCAGCGCGGCTATCAGCATCCCACCTTACAGACGATGCGCGAGCTGATCGACATCTTCCGCCAGATGGGGTACGCGGTGGTCGAGGGACCGGAGGTCGAGTGGGATCTGTATAACTTCCAGCTGCTCAACTTTCCGCCGGACCACCCGGCGCGCGACCTGCAGGACACTTTCTACGTCACCGACGACGTGCTGCTGCGCACGCAGACCTCGCCGGCCCAGATTCGCGTGATGCGCGAGCAGCGCCCGCCGATTCGCGTCATCGTGCCCGGTCTCGTCTATCGGGATGAAGCAGAGGATGCGACGCATCTGTCGGAGTTCTTCCAGATCGAGGGGCTGGCCGTTGATACCAACATCACCCTGGCTGATCTGAAGGGCACGCTGACCGAAGTCGTGCAGCGCTTCTTTGGGCGCGAACGTGGCGTGCGCTTCCGGCCGCACTACTTCCCGTTCACCGAACCGAGCGCGGAGATCGATATCTCCTGCTTCGCGTGCGGCGGAGCCGGCTGCCGGTCGTGCGGTGGCGAAGGCTGGTTGGAGTTGGGCGGCGCCGGCATGGTGCATCCGATCGTGCTGGAGAACGGAGGTGTCGACCCGGAGGTGTACAGCGGGTTTGCCTTCGGCCTCGGACCCGACCGCTTCACCATGATGCGCGGGAACATCACTGACCTGCGCTTGCTTCGGCACGGCGACGTGCGATTCCTCGAGCAGTTCAACTAGGGAGCCGGCAATGCGTGTACCTATTACCTGGCTGGCGGACTACGTCGATTGGGGGGAGATGACGGTCGACACTCTGGCCGATCGTCTGACGATGGCAGGGCTGAAGGTCGAGGCCGTGGAGCGCGTCGGCGAGGCATGGAGGGACATTGTCGTCGGCGAGGTGCGGCAAGTCGAGCCGCATCCCACCTCCCGCAAGCCGCTCTGGGTGACTCAGACCGACCTCGGCGGGGGACAGGTTGAGACGATCGTGACCGGCGCGTCGAACGTGGAGGCCGGCGACAAGGTGCCGGTGATTCCCGTCGGTGGGCTGGTGCCGGTTGGACCGGACGGTCATCCCTTCGTCATTGAACCGCGTCTCATGGCCGGCATTACCTCGCAGGGCATGCTTGGCTCGGCAGACGAATTGGGACTGGCCGGAGGGCACGACGGCATCTACATCCTGCCCGCCGATGTGCGGGTCGGCGCGCCTCTGCGCAGCGTGCTGGGTGACGATGTCATCGACATCGAGACCAACCCCAACCGCCCCGACACGCTCTCTATGATCGGCATCGCGCGTGAGGTGGCCGCCATCACCGAGACGTCGCTGACCGTGCCGGACGTCAAGACGGTCACCGGTCCGGTCGAGTTCCGTGATGAGCCGAGCATTGCCATCGAGATCGAGGACCTGAAGGGATGTTCGCGCTATACGGCGCTGCGCATTGAGGGTGTGGTTAACGGCACGTCCCCTTTCTGGCTGCGGCGTCGCCTCGAGATGGCAGGCATGCGGCCGATCAGCCTCCTGGTCGATCTCACGAACTACGTCATGCTCGAATACGGCCAGCCGATGCACGCCTTCGATGCGGCGAAGATTCGTGGCGGCCGCATCATCGTGCGGCGGGCACGCCCGGATGAGGAGCTGAGGACACTGGACGGCGTGCTGCGGACGCTAGTCCCGGATGATCTCGTCATAGCCGACGAAGAGGGCCCGATCGGCCTGGCCGGCGTGATGGGTGGTGAAAACTCGGAAATCGGACCGGACACGACCGCCATCGTTCTGGAGTCAGCCACCTTTGATCCAGTGAGCGTGCGCCGGACGGCGAAGCGGCTCGATCTCCGCAGCGAGGCGTCTAGCCGGTTCGAGAAGGGGCTGGCGCCTGAGATGACAGAGATCGCGGCCCGCCGGTTCCTCCAGTTGCTGGCGCAGGAGAGCAGGCAATCGCTGGCGGCGGCCCGGCTCTCGGCAGCCGGCGAGCCGTTTCCGCCACCGCGCGTCGTCGCCATGCCCCTCCGCGATCTTCCGCGTTTGCTCGGTATCGAGGTCGGCACCGACCGCTCGGCGGAAATTCTGAGCGCGCTTGGTTTCGGCGTCGAGATCACGCCGGATGAGTTGCGGGCCACGGTTCCCTTCTGGCGGCGGGTCGATATCAATCTCGCGGCCGATCTCGTCGAGGAGATCGCGCGGGTCATCGGCTACGACGCCATCCCCAGCACGCTTCCTGCCCACACCGTGCCTCCCCCCGAACAAGCGCCGTCTCTCCGCTGGGAGGGTGCCGTGAGGTCCGCGCTCCTCGCCGCGGGCGTCAACGAGCTCGTCACCCACAGCCTCACCTCGCCCCAGTCGGTCAACAGATTGAGTCCCCGCCGGTCAATCGAGACGGCGGAGTCTCAGTTCGAGGCGCTAGTGCCCGGTGCGGCGGGGATCTATGCCGAGGAGGCGCTAACTCTGCTCGTGACGTTGCTCAATCCACCCACGCGTGACCGGACCATGCTCCGGCCCACGTTGCTCCCCTCGCTGCTCGACGAGATCGCACGCAACCTGCGCCACAGCGACAGCCGCGTCGCCTTCTTCGAGATCGCACGTACCTACTTCAGGCGTCCCGAGGAGCTGCCCTACGAGCGGCGGACGTTGGCCATCGCTCTCTCTGGGCGGCACCTGTCGCCCTCCTGGCAAGATCCTATCCCTGCTCCGTACTCCTTCTACGACCTGAAAGGGATGGTGGAGAGTGTCTTCGAGGCGCTCGGCATCCATGAGCTGCCGGTCGCGCCGACGAGCCGGGAGTTTCTGCACCCGGGCCGCGCGGCCGCGATCGAGTTGGGTGGGCGTGAGGTGGGGTATCTCGGCGAATTGCATCCCGACGTCGCCGGCGCCTTCGAGATCGACACCTTCCCCGTCCAGGTGGCGGAGATCGATCTCGACAACGTATTCCGGCATGCATCGGATCGTCATGTGTACCGCCCGATCCCGCGCTTCCCGCCGGCGCGCCGCGACATTGCGGTGGTGGTGGCGAGGGAAACGCCGGCTGCCCACGTGCTGCGTATTGTCCGCCAGGCCGCCGGCGAACTTCTCGCGCATGCCGCGGTCTTCGACGTCTACATCGGCGCTCCCTTGCCGGCTGATCGCAAGAGCATTGCCGTCGCGCTCGATTTCCGCCATCCAAACTCCACCCTCACCCAGGAGGAAGTCGCGGAGCGCATGGAGGCGATCGTGCATTCGTTGGCAGAGGAGCTGGGAGCAACGATCCGCGACTGACTCGGTTCCAGGATTGGCTGCTTCCCCCTGTGCCACACTGAACCTGTCATGATTGCGGAGAAGACACTCCAGACGCTGGAGTTCGACAAGATCCTGGCTCTGCTGGCCGACGAGGCGAGCTTCTCGGTCGGCAAGGAGCGAGCGCTCGCGCTGCGTCCCGCGACTGATGTGTCGGCGGCGCGCGCCGGCATTGCATACACCGCGGAGGCGCGGACGCTTCTGGCGGCGCGTCCGGCCACTCATCTCGGCGGCGCCCACGACGTGCGCCCGGCGGTCCGCCGGGCTGAGGTGGGCTCTGTTCTCACGCCCTTTGAGTTGTTGGAAGTCGCCGCCACGCTCGGTGCATCCGCCCGTTTCCGCCACGCCGTGGGCGCTGATCTGGAGATTCCCTGGCTGCGAGCCCAGGCGCAGCGCATGGCCGAGCACCGTGATCTGCAGAAGTCACTGGAGGACACCTTCAGCGAGCGTGGCGAAATCCTGGATAGCGCCAGTCCCGAGTTGCGGCGGCTGCGCAATGAGCTGCGGACATACGAGGGGCGGTTAATGGACCGCCTCAACAGCATGGTCAGCTCCTCCGATTACCGCAGCTCCCTCCAGGAGCCGATCGTTACCATGCGCAACGGCCGCTTCGTGATTCCCGTTCGTGCCGAGTCTCGCTCAAAGATCCCCGGCGTGGTCCACGACCAATCCGCCAGCGGCCAGACGATCTTCGTCGAGCCTCTCGCCGTCACCGAGATGAACAATAAGCTCAAGGAGATCGAGCTGGCGGAGCAGCGCGAGATCGAGCGGATCCTGCGTGCCCTGTCTGCTCGGGTAGCAGAGCATGGCCCGGAGCTTCGCGAGACGGTGGAGGCCCTGGGGGCCGTGGACCTCGCCTTCGCGAAAGCGCGCTACGCCGAGCGTCTCAAGGCAGTCGCGCCGGCGCTCAATGACGACGGCATGACCAATCTGGTTCTGGCCCGCCACCCACTGCTGCGGGGTGACGTCGTTCCGATCTCGATGTGGCTGGGCGAGGATTTCCGCGTGCTGGTCATCACGGGACCGAATACGGGCGGCAAGACGGTGGCTCTCAAGACATTCGGCCTCCTTACCCTGATGGCCCAGGCGGGCATGCATGTGCCTGCTGCCGCCGAGTCGACCATCGCCGTCTATCCGCGCATCTGGGCGGACATTGGAGATGAGCAGAGCATCGAGCAGAGTCTGAGTACCTTCAGCTCCCACATGCGGAATATCACCGGCATGCTGCCTCAGATCGACGCGAAGTCGCTGGTGCTCCTTGACGAGCTGGGCGCCGGCACCGACCCACAGGAAGGTGCAGCGCTGGCACGGACGATCCTGCAGGCGCTGCTGGCGAGCGGCGCACGGGCCGTGGTCACGACGCATTACAGCGAGCTGAAGACCTTCGCCCACGAAGCCGAGGGTGTCGAGAACGCCAGCGTCGAGTTTGATGTCGAGACGCTCTCCCCGACCTACCGCCTGACCATTGGCCTTCCCGGCCGCAGCCAGGCGCTCGCCATCGCCCAGCGTCTCGGTCTGCCCGGGTCGATTCTGGAACAAGCTCGCGGCTTCGTGTCCTCCGGCGCAGTGCGCGTCGAGCAACTCCTGGCACAAATACAGGCGGAACGCCAGGAGATCGCCGAGCTGCACACGCGGACGATAGCGCTCCACGAGGATGCCCGGAAGCTCCGAGAGAGGGTGCGTTCCCAGTTCGGCGAACTGCGGAAGGAGCGTGAGCGGGTGCTGGCGGAGGCACGGGAAGAGGCTGCCGCGACGGTGCGTGAGCTGCGGGGGCGGCTACGCGCGCTGGAAGAGGAAGCACGGGGCATGGCGTCGCGCCGCGAGCAACGTGAGCTACGCTCCCGGCTCGACGAGCTCCAGGGGGAGGCGGCGGAAGCGCTGCAGCCGGCCGGCGTCGCGGTCGACGCGGCGCCCAGGCTTCAGCCCATCCGTGAAGGTGCAACCGTGGCGATCCTCTCCCTCGGCCAGACGGGAACCGTGTTGAGCGTGGGCGACGGAGAGGCCGAGGTGCAGCTCGGTCAGTTCAAGATGCGCATTCCGACGGATGACCTGGAAGTGGTCGCCGGGAAAAGACGCGAGGCCGACGCGGGCACGCGCGTGCAAACGACGAGTCCAGCGCCGCCGATGGAGATCGACATCCGGGGGTGGCGCGCCGATGACGCCCTACACGAGATCGACCAGTACATTCACGACAACTACATGCACGGCCAGGGTGTGGTCCGCATCGTCCACGGCAAGGGGACCGGCGCGCTGCGTCGGGCCATCCGCGAGCAGCTGAGTAGCAACCCGCTCGTCAAGAGCTTCGAGTCGGAAGAGACCAAGCTGGGCGGCGAGGGCGTGACCGTCGTGAAGCTGGCCCTGTAAATCAGGGGACGTTCGCTACTGCAGCAGGAGCTCGAAGTTGACGTGCTTGCCCTGGTGCGAGAACCGGACGCGCGCGGGATAGAGGACGTCTCCGTGCTCGATGTACTGCGTGAGTAGCGCAGTGAGGATGGAGCCGACACCGGCACCCACGACCAGACCCAGCACAAAGAAACGCACCCGATCGAACGTTACGGGATTCACGTATACCCCCTACTGAATGCGGAGCAAGGTGGGAGCTTCATGCCAGCGACGTTCCAGGTCGTAGTACGCGCGCTGCTCCGGACTGAAGACATGGACGATAACTTGGCCGTAGTCTAACAAAACCCATCCATCCTGCGGGAGACCTTCCTCGGCGAGTAACCTGATCCCTTGCTCCTTCATGGCATCGCGGACTGCCCGAGCGATGGCCCCAATCTGCCGGTCGCTGGTTCCGGTGCAGATCACGAAGTACTCGGCCAGGGTCGTGACTCGCCCGATCTCGATCAGCGTGACGTCGAGAGCCTTGCGGTCGACGCAGACGTCAACTATTTCGCGCGCGATGGCCTGGGCGTCGTACTCTCCCGTCTGGGCCGTGGGCGAGGGACTCTGCATCGCCCCAGTTTACCACCCGCCCTATCCGCCGTCTCTGGCCGCTGTGTATCCTCTTACCATGAACGCCCGAGATACCTTCCCCGAGTACAACATGCGGTACACGATCGTGGACCCCGGGGGGACGATCAGCTTCGTCGGCGACGGGTTCCTGCTCATGCCGCTCGTCGCTGCCTGCGCCTCGAATCCGTCGTCACTGCGGGACATGATCGAGCGGGCTGATGCGATCGACCGGCGCCTACGCTTTCACGTGGGCCGCGGCCTTCTGGTCTTCGACGAGCACAATGTGGAAGGCGATTACAGCTCGATTCACCGGGAGCTGGAAGACCGCCGGGCCGAGCCCGTCTTTCGCGTCGTCGACGACGTCACGCGGGAGAAGAGCCTGGAACCGACGCGCACGGGGTTGATCATTTTTAATCTCAAGGATCGGCGCATCATCCAGGTGCTCAACCACTTCTACGCCGTCGAGCGCGCGGGTGAGGTGCATATCCACAACGGCGAGCGCTACTCGCGGCGTACCATCAGCTACCGATTGCCGGATTCCTGGTCAATCGTTCCCTGACGGCCCTGCATGACCAGGACATGGAGCCGTTCCATCTCCTGGTCGAGCTCGCGCCGTTCCCCTTCCATGCGCGCGATGGAGGCGGCAGCTGCCATCTGGTCCTCCAGCGGCATGCCGTCGAGTGCCGCCCGTGCCCGACTTTGCTCTTCCTGCAGATGAGCACGTCGCAGCTGGGCGAGGTGGAGACGCACCCCGATGCTGATCTTGCCGTCCTCCACCGGCGCCCCGCGTCCGCGTAGCTCGTCGGCCACCGCCCGGGCGTCCTCCGGAAGGTCTTCCCGGAAGAGGTCGTAGTCGTAGTTCTGCCAGGCGAGTAGGCGGGCCAGGATGCTTCGGTGCCTTTCGTCGCGCAGCGTGACGTCCGCGAGGGCGTGCGAGGCATCACGCGGGACGACCAGGATCTGAAGGAGGAGGGCGAGCAGCGCCCGCTCGACCTCGATCACCGAGTCGCCGGCCAGGGCACGGGCCGTCGTGCGCGCCACCACATCCTCCCGGGGAGGACGGCGGGGAGCCGCCGAGCGCGGCATGGCCCGCTGCACCGCCCGTACGTCCACGCCCGCCTCCGCGGCGAGCCGCTCGATCCAGACGGCCTGCCAGCCGGGTGACGGCGACAGCTGTTGGATGGCCGGAAGGATCTGATCGATGGCCTCCTGGCGCCAGGCAGGCGTCGAGTGATCGAGCGAATCCATCGTCTGGCGAAAGAAGAACTCGAAGGCCGGTACCGCTTCCTGTAGCGCGCTCTCCCAGAGATCGGGATGGTCGCGAATCAATTCATCGGGGTCGCCATGACCGTCCGGGAGCCGTGCGATCCGGAGGTCCAGAGTCTCTGCGTTGCGCGCGCGCGAACGAGTCGCCTCGTGGAGGGCCGTCAGCGAGGCCCGGATGGCCGCACCTTGGCCGGCCGGATCAGGGTCCAGCGCCAGAATGACGGTCTGGGTCATCCGGCCCAAGAGAGACAGTTGCTTGGACGTCACGGCGGTGCCGAGACTCGCCACGACGTTGGTAAATCCACCAAGGTGGGCCCTCACCGCGTCCAGATAGCCCTCCACCAGTACCGCTGAGCCCGCATCCTTCATTGCCGTCCCGGTGCGGTGGATGCCGAACAGCACGGAGCTCTTGTCGAAGATCTCGGTTTGTGGGGAATTGAGGTACTTTGGCTGGCCCTCGCCCAGGATGCGGCCCCCGAACCCGACGATCTTGCCGGATACATCGCGAATGGGAAACATGAGGCGCCCGCGAAACCGGTCGCGCAGGGTACTGCCCGATTCATCGGCCGACGCCAGGCCCGCGGCGAGCAGGATGCGATCCTGGATGCCGCGTTCCCGCAGTGCCGCGGTGAGCCCGTCACCGGAACGCGGCGCGAAGCCGAGATCGAACAGGGAGATCGCCTCATCGCCGAAGTTGCGCTCGTCGAGATAGGCCCGCGCCTGGTCTCCCGCCCGTCCCTCAAGTGCGCGCCGGAAGTAGCGTAGCGCCGCATCGTTGGCGTCGTAGAGCTGCGTCTTGAGAGAGTGGTCGCGCCGCTCTCGCTCCGGTAGCGCCACCCCGGTCTGCTCGGCCAGTTGCTTTAGCGCATCGGGAAAGGCAACGTGATCCATCTCCATCAGGAAAGAGAACACATCGCCGCCCTTCCCGCAGCCGAAGCAGTGATACGTGCCCCGTTGCGGGGTGACATAGAAGGAGGGGGTTTTCTCCTGATGGAAGGGACATAGGCCCTTGTAGGAGGCGCCGGAGCGCTTGAGATCAACGTAGCGTCCCACCAATTCGTCGATGGCGAGGCGGCTCTTGATCTCTTCGACTGCGTCCACGTGCGCTCCCGCGGCTATGATGGGCCGATTGTACAGGGGAGCGGGGATCGATGGATAAGCTGATCCTGCGTGGTATTGACGTCTTCGCGCACGGAGGAGTGGCGGGGGCGGAGCGGGAGATCGGTCACCGCTTTACTGTCGATGTGGCCATGGATCTCGACGTGAGCCGTGCCGCCGTGAGCGACGACCTTGCCGATGCCGTCGACATCGCTGCCGTCTACGACACCGTGGTCACGGCACTCGGCGAAGGGGAGTTTCGGCTGCTGGAATCGATGGCGGCGCGCCTCGCGGAGCGGCTGCTGGACCGATTTCCTGTGAATGCCGTGACGCTCCGCCTCGCCAAACCGTATCCGCCGCTTCCCGGCGTGGTCGCCGAAGAAGCCGTGGAGATTACCCGCCCCGCGCCCTCTTGATGGCCACCGGCACTTGTGCTGGGGCCCTCACTCGGGGCACCATCATGCTTTAGGGACAGCCGGTGGATCTTCTCGTCCAGAAGTTTGGTGGCAGCTCGCTCGCGTCTCCCGCTCGGATTCATGCCGTAGCGGACCTCGTGGCGCAGGCCGCGCGTACCAATCGCGTGGTCGTCGTGGTGTCTGCCATGGGCGACACGACGGATGATCTCATCGTCCTGGCGCGCTCGGTCACCGAGCACCCGCCGGCGCGCGAGATCGACATGCTCCTCGCCACCGGCGAGCAGGTGTCCGCCTCACTCCTCTCGATGGCTCTCCACCAGCGCGGACGGGACGCCATTTCCCTGACGGGCTGGCAGGCCGGCATCAGGACCTCATCCACCTTCCGTGCCGCCCGTATTCGCGATATACGTCCCGACCGCATCCGGCGTGAGCTGGAGCAGGGACGTGTCGTCATCGTGACGGGGTTCCAGGGCGTGGTCGGCGACGGGGAATGGGACGAGGTGACGACGCTGGGACGGGGTGGATCGGACGCCACGGCTGTCGCCCTGGCAGCCAGCCTCGGGTGTCTGTGCCGGATCTACACCGATGTCGAGGGCATCTATTCCGCCGATCCCCGTCTGGCGCCGGGTGCGCGTCGTCTTCCCACCGTCACCTACGAGGAAATGTTGGAGTTGGCGCAATACGGGGCGCGAGTGATGATGCCACGCTCGGTCGAGCTGGCGCAGATCTGGAGAGTACCGCTGGAGGTGACGTCGAGCTTCACCCCCGGAGCCGGCACCTCGATTGGAGGAAGCATGGAATTTGCCAACCGCATCGCGGGAGTCGCGCATCAGATGGATGTCGCCAAGGTGACCCTCGTAGCGCTTATGGACCGGCCGGGGGTCGCCGCCGCGGTTTTTCGCGCCCTCGCCACGCGGCATGTGCATGCCGATCTCATCGTCCAGAACATCGGTCACGAGGGGCGTACCGACCTCTCCTTCACCGTCGCCGCCGATGACCTTGACATCGCGCTTGAGACGATCGCGGCGGTGCGGGATGAAGTAGGCGCGCGCGATGTGACGGCGCGGACCGGTCTGGCCAAGGTGTCGGTCGTCGGCTCCGGGCTCTTCTCCAGCCTCGACCACGCCGCCACCATGTTCAGCGCGCTGAGCGAGCTCGGCGTCAACATCGACATCATCTCGACGTCGGGAATACGGATTACCTGCGTCATCGACGGCGGCCATGTCGAGGAGGCGGTCAGGGCCGTGCATGCCGCGTTTGGCCTGGAGGGGGAAGACCGGTGGCAGAGTACCGCGTAGCAGTCGCCGGGGCCACCGGCCTCGTCGGGCGCACGATCCTGCGCGTCCTCGAGGAGCGGGACTTCCCGGTGCGACATCTCGTCCCGCTGGCCTCGGAGCGGTCAGCCGGCACGGCTGTCACTTTCAGAGGAGAACCGGTGCCGGTTCGGGTGCTGGACGTCAACTCCTTCGAGGGCTGCGACATTGCCTTCTTCTCGGCGGGCGCGAGCGTAAGCCGGCGGTTTGCGCCCGTTGCGGCCGAGCAGGCGCTGGTGATCGACAACAGCTCGGCATTTCGGCTCGAGCCCGACGTGCCTCTCGTGGTTCCGGAGGTGAACGGCGATCAGGTCGGCCGGGAGCGGCGCCGTATCGTGGCCAATCCCAATTGCTCGACGATTCAGATGGTGGTGGCCCTCGAGCCGCTGCACCGCGCCTTCGGCTTGCACGAGGTCATCGTCTCCACCTATCAGTCCGTCTCGGGCACGGGTGCCAGAGGGATTCGCACGCTCGATGCCGAGCTGGACCGCGCCGGGCGGGCGCCGGACTCGCCGTACCCACACCGCATCGCATTCAACGTGCTCCCGCACATCGACACTTTCGATCCGCTTGGGTGGACCGGTGAGGAGCGAAAAATGATCGCGGAGACGCGCAAGATCATGCGGCTCCCTGATCTCCACGTTGTCCCAACCACCGTGCGCGTGCCGGTGCGGGTGGGGCATGGCGAAGCCGTCTACGCGCGGTTCGACAGCGAGGTTGATGCCGCCGGCGCGCGGCGGATCCTGGCCGATGCGCCCGGAGTGATCGTGCGCGACGATCCCCACGCCGACGTGTATCCGCTCTCCCTGGATGTCGAAGGCCATGATGAGGTGTTCGTGGGCCGCCTTCGGCCCGACCCGAACGATTCGCATGCCCTGGCGCTGTGGATTGCCGCCGACAATCTAAGAAAAGGCGCGGCGACGAACGCCGTGCAAATTGCGGAGATGGCCCTGTGGTCTGTCTTCTCGACCGGTACAGTTCCTTCCTTCCCGTCACCGACTCCACCCCGCGCCTGACGCTCGGCGAGGGCGCGACGCCACTGCTGCACGCGCGCCGTCTAGGGACGACGATCGGGTGTCCCTCCCTGTATCTCAAGGTAGAGGGAATGAACCCCACGGGATCCTTCAAGGACCGCGGAATGGTGATGGCGGTGGCGGCGGCCCTCGAGCGCGGAGCGACGAGTTTACTCTGCGCCTCGACCGGAAACACGGCTGCCTCGGCCGCCGCCTACGCTGCCCTGGCCGGCGTCACCTGTGGCGTCATCCTGCCCGCCGGGCAGGTGGCTCACGGCAAGCTGGCGCAGGCGCTGACCTATGGCGCGCGGGTGATTCCGGTGCAGGGAAGCTTCGACGACGCGCTCACCCTGACGCAGGAGGCCGTTCAGCACACCGGGGCCGAACTGGTGAACTCGGTCAACCCTTTACGTCTGGCGGGTCAGCGGACCGCCGCCTATGAGATCTGTGATGTCCTGGGCGGTGCTCCGGACATCCTGGCGCTTCCCGTGGGGAACGCGGGAAACATCACGGCCTATTGGGAAGGGTTCCAGGCATATCGTCAGGCCGGACGCATCGCATCGCTGCCGATGATGTGGGGGTTCCAGGCGGAAGGCGCCGCGCCCCTTGTCCGCGGCGAGACGGTGGTCAGTCCCGAGACGGTGGCGACCGCTATCCGCATCGGACGACCCGCCCGTGGCGACCAGGCATTGGCGGCGGCACGAGAGTCCGGAGGCGCGATCCGGGCCGTCAGTGATGAGGAGATCCTGGCGGCCTACGAGGCGGTGGCGTCACTGGAGGGCGTGATGTGCGAGCCGGCCTCGGCGGCTCCTCTGGCCGGTCTGCGGCGCCGGGCGGCCGAGGGAGAAGATCTGTCCGAGCGAGTGGTGGTCGCGGTCCTGACCGGAAACGGACTGAAAGATCCGGCGACAGCGCTCAGTCGCGCTCATGTCCCGGAGCCCATCCCGGCGTCACTCGGCTGTGTGCTCGAGGCTCTGGCGTGAGGAGCGTCCGTGTCGAGGTCCCGGCCACCAGTGCCAATCTCGGACCGGGCTTCGACACGCTGGGCCTGGCGCTGGACATAACAAACGTCGTGACGGCAGTACCGGGTGGGGACGACGCGGTCCTCGAGGGGGGCGTTGTCGATCCACATCGCAATCTGGTGTGCGATGGGTGGCACGCCTGGCGCGCGGCGCACGGCGTGGACCTTCCCGGCGTGACGTTTCGTATGGAGGCGGATATTCCTTTCGGCAAGGGTCTGGGGAGCAGCGCCGCCTGCATCCTCGCTGGAGTCACTGCTGCCGCCGCCTGCAGTGGACCCTGGTCGGCGCACGATGTGCTGGACGTGGCGGCGCGCCTGGAATCCCACCCCGACAACCTGGCGGCCGCGGTGATGGGCGGCCTGACGGCGGCGATCTGCGATGGCGCCGGGGTGCGTGCCCTGCACCTGGCACGTGAGATACCGCTCGATGTCGCCCTGTTCCTGCCGGATCAAGCGCTTTCCACGGCCGCAGCCCGGCATACTCTGCCGCGCGAAGTCCCCTTGCGAGATGCCGCCTTCAATCTGGGGCGGCTGGGCTATCTGGCAGCGGCTGTGACAGCCGGGAAGTGGGAGGAGATGGGCATTGCCATGACCGACCGCCTCCACCAGCCCTACCGCGCGTCGCTCGTCCCCGGTCTCACCGAGATTATGCAGGCGGCGCTGGATGCCGGGGCCTACGGCGCATCGCTCTCCGGCGCCGGCCCCGCCGTGCTTGCCCTTGCGCCTCTGACGTCCGGTGAAAGAATCGCGGCCGCCATGCTCAGGGCCGCGCACGCAATACCGTGTCGGGGCGAGACGCGTGTGGCGGCGGTGCGGCCCTTCGGACTCACCGTCAACACGCTGGAACACGCCCCCGAACGGTAATTGACCCTCGATCTGGGCCTCTTCCAACGCACGGCCGTTCGTTCGGCGCGCGGCGCGATGCGCGACCGGACGATGCTCAGATTGTCATGCGAAAAGGTTATTCCGCGTTAGGCTAGGGCAGAAAGTCGAAGGGGAGACAGTGGATGGCGATCGCCAAGGGGGTAGGGAAGAGCTATAGCTCGGCGACCTATGTGGTGCCGGACGATCAACTCGCGGTGGGCAGCACGCTGGGTGGTCCGAAGGTAGCCGCCATTATCAAGGCGACCGGCGCCCTGCAGAAGGTCTTCAACATCGACATTGGCGAGACGCTCTTCGATACCGTCGAGGTGCGCCACTATGACGACAAGACCGGCGTCTATCTCGAACAGGCGGCAATCGGCACCTTTGTCCTGCATGCCGAGCACCAGGAGCACCTGTACTATCTCGCCAACGGCGTCCACGTGCGCGAAACCATCTTTGTCCTCAGCGGCCGCCCGGGGCCGGACGGGTCAGTGGATCCGCCCGGCGTGTATTACGGTGTTGAGCTGACCAACGAGGGTTCCGAGGCGTGTGGGGTTCAGACGTACTGCTTCGCCCTGCCGCGCGGCACGACGCCGCAGGATGTGCTGTGCGAGTACGACCAGAATCTCAAGGCGCTCGTCTTCTGGAACGAGTCGCACCCGGACTGGGTCCGCATCCTCGGCGCCTCGGATGCCCCACTCAGCGTCGAGACAACACTCGCGTACGCCATGGCAGTCCGGGACCGCGCTCCCGGAACGCTCTCGAATGCCACCAAGGCACCACGCGAGCCCATGGCCGTTTTGCAGCACCGCCATCAGCTCCAGCCCGGACAATCGGCTTCCTGGTATTACCTCATGAGCATGGGAAACGGCCGCGATGAGGCGGAGGCGCATTACAAAGGGTGTCCGAGTGCAGACGAGGGGCTGGACAGAACCCAGCGGTACTATGCCTCGGTCCTGGCCAAGTCTGTGGTGATGACCCCGGATGAATCAGTCAATCGCGGCGTGCTGTGGGCCAAGGCGAACATGCTGCGGGTCGAGTCCAAGGCGCCCACCGGTTGGTGCTTCACCAACGACCCGACGCGGTCCAACAACAGCGTGGGACGCGACACGGCCTGGTTCGCGCTCGGCGCGGATTATCTGACGCCGGAGTTCGCTCGTGACTCGCTCCTCGCATACTCCCGCCTGCAAGAGCAGAACGGCATGATGATCGAGTACTACGACATCCGCAATGGGAAGACGGAAGATTACGGGCTCAATATCAACGACAACACCCCTCTCCTGATCATGGCGTTCTGGCACCACTATCACGCCACGGGGGACCGCTCCTTCCTCGAGACTGTCTACCCGCACGCCGTGCGGGCCGCGCGCTACATCCTCTCGCAACGAAATCAGGACGGGTTGGTCTGGAGCAACACGACCGGCGTCTCGGATTGGGGCATCGTCGGCTGGCGGAACGTCATCCCGAACTACACCCTGTCGGGAGCAACCACCGAGATCAACTCGGAGTGCTGCATGGCTCTGGAAACGGTTTCTCGCATGGCGCGCGTGTTGGAGAAGCATGACGAAAGCGCCGAGTTCGAAGCCGAACACAAGAAGCTCAAAGAGGTCATCAACAAGCTGCTGTTGGATCCCGCCGACGAGCTGTACTACCTGAACATCGACGTCCAGGGTAGCCCGCATGCCGAGGTCACCTCCGATCTGGTGTTTCCGGTGATGTTTGACGTCGCACCCAGCAAGGTGGCAGCCAACATCGTCGCGCAGCTGAGCAGTGCCGGTTTCTGGACGCAGTCCGGGATGAGGACGACCCCACGTGATTCACCGACCTACGATCCCGAGGCAGGCTGGGGGCTGCGGGGAGGTGTCTGGGTCGGCGTCTCCTTCTGGTATGCCTTCGCCGCCGCGCCGTTCAGTCCCGACTTCATGGCGTATGCGCTGAGCACGACATTTCACAACTATTCGAGTGATCCGCGGGCGACCAACACGGTACCCGGGCAGTTTTCGGAGTGGCTCAACGGCGAGACGCTGGTCAATCAAGGGATGATGCTGTCACCCTGGTTTCCGCCCCGTTACCTCTGGGCGGCGATCGAGGGCATGGCCGGCCTCTCCATGCGCGAGACGTACGTCACCGTGACGCCTCATCTCGCGGCGAACTGGAAGTGGCTGGCGGTCCACAATGTCCCGTATCGTGACCGGTGCCTCACGTGGTTCGCCGTGCGGACACCGGAGCTTCGCATCTATGGCAACTTCAATTTGCCGGATGAAGGGACGCCGCACACGGTCTATGCCGAGGACATCACGCACCTCGTCCGGGCGAGCGGCGACTCGGTCTGTGCGATCGGGCTGCGCGAGGCGGACAATCTCCTTCTCTTTGCCGGCAACACCGTCGAGCGTACCGTCACGACGTTCATCGGCGTCGATGCCCCGCTCTCCGGCACATATCACCTGCGTGCCTATAACAGCCTCCTCTCCGAGTGGATCGACTGGGATCACCTTTTGTCGGCCCACGAGGTGATGACGGGGATCACCATTGAGCTGGAGCGGACGGGATTCTGGATTCTGGACGTCCGTCAGGTGACGTGAGCCTCACGCGCCGACGACGAGGGCGTCGAGGGACGCCTGGAAGTCCGTCAGCACCTCGGCGCCGGCCTCGCCGGCCGTCACGACATCGCAGTGCCGGATGCCGCCCCAGCCGGGGATATAGACCGCGGGCTCGATGTTGAAGGTGCTGCCGGTGTCGAGGACATCGGGCGAGACGGGGTGCAGGCGCGGTGGGAACTCGGTGCTGATCGCCGAGAAGCCGACGTTGTGCCCCACGCCGTGCGTGAAATACTGTCCCAGGCCGTGCTCATCAAGGACACGCCGCGCCGCGGCATCCACGTCCACTGCGGCCGCGCCGGGACCAATCGCTGCCAGTGCGGCCTGACGCGCCGCAAAGACCGCCGCGAAGATGGCGCGTTGCCGGTCGTCGGGCGGGCCGACGACGTAGGTGCGCGTGATGTCGGTGAAGAGGCCGCCAAGGTAGGTGTTGACGTGGACGAGGACGAGGTCTCCGGTCTCGATGCGCCGGGTGCGGGTGCGTGCGTAGGCGGCGCCGGCCAGGGCTGAGTTTGGCCCGGACATGCACCACACGAATGCCCCGGCCCGGTGCTCGCCGGCAGCGGCCAGTCCTTCGACCTCGAGCGCGCTGTGGAAGAGAGCCGCGACGTCGGACTCACGCAGGCCGGATCTGATCCGGGACGCGGCGCCGCCGAAGGCCCGGCGCGCGGCAACGCAGGCAAGGCGCTCCGTCTCGACCTCACTCTCGGTCAGTCTGGATCGGAGGCGGGCGATAATGCCGGCGGCGGAAGACACGGTGGCTCCTGGTGCGACCGCCGACAGCAGACCCGGCAGCGCCGTGGGAAAGAGATAAGCGGCGGCGTACGGACTGGGCTCGAAGACGGCGCCGTCCTCGAGGCCGATGCGAAGGACCTGTGCCGAGCCGACGACGCTGTGCACCTTGTCACGGATTGCCTGCGCGGGCGAGGTGAGGCGGTGGAGCGAGCCCGGCTTGTACGTCACCACGCGGTCGGCGAACCCCAGGCTCGCCAGATCGGCCTCGTCCTCCGGCGCTATCACAGCGATCCAGTGCGGTGTCACGACGGCAAGTGACGCACCAACCACGGGCCAGTAGCCGGTGAGGAGGCGGACATTCTCGGGAAGACCGCACACCAGGGCATCAAAGCCGGCGTCCGTCACAGCGCGCTGGACGCGCTCGTACCGTTCCTGATCCGCCATCTATCCCTCCATCTCACAATGCAACTATAGAGAGAGATGTGCTAATCAGCGCGCCGGGAAGGACAAGAGAATCGCCATGGCCGAGAATGCCTCCCCTCCGTTCAGCGTCAGCGAATTCACCACCATGCCCTGGACGTTCGAGCAGGATCTCGACCACTACCGGCGCCTCGACGTGCCGGCGCTCGAAGTCTGCGAGATCAAGTTGAGCGGCCCCGAGTACGGGGCCCATTTGGAGCAGATCGACGCTGCCGGATTGCAGATTAGCTCGGTCCAACCTGTGGTCCGGACGTTGTACCCCAGTCAGTCCCAGCCGGAGCCGAAAGATCTGACGCAGCGCATGGAGCGCTTTCGCGAGACCATCCATCGCTTCGGACGCTGGGCACACGGTGTCCCATTCGTGACGAATACCGGCATTCCTCCCAACGGGAACATGGCGGAGACAATCCGCACCGCGGGGACGCGGTATCGGGAACTCTCCGAGTTTGCTGCGGACCATGGCGCCACGGTGGCCCTGGAGCCTCTGAATCCCTCGATCCAGAACATCGAGACGGCGATCTGGCTGCTGGGGCAGGGGATGCGGATCGTCGAGGAGGTGGACCGCCCCAACTTCGGCCTCTGTGTGGACTTCTGGAACGTCTTTCAAAACCCAGATGTCGAAGGGGCGATTCGTGGGGCCGGAGAGAAAATCTTGATTGTGCAGGTCAGCGATTGGCAGACGCCGCGTTCCTATGCCGACCGCCATATCGTCGGTCAGGGAGAGATCCCCTTCGTGCCGTTGCTCCGAGCCACCCGCGAGGCCGGCTACCGCGGCTACTACGAACTAGAAATCTTCTCGGACGGCGTGTCGGACTCGCTTTGGTCCGGGGATATGGAGCAGGTCATCACCGAGAGCCGGCAGGCGCTGAATGCGTTCTGGGCGCAAGCCCTGCGCTAGCAGCACCTCTCGCAGGGCACTCCGCCCCGGCTCGTGCATTATCGGCATCGCCGGGTGGTCGTGGCCGGCCCGAGTGCCGGCCAGCCTGACGCCGGCGTAGACCACACCGGGCTGGTCGCCACCCGGGGCGACCACGACGGGAGAATGCACGAGCCCTAGCCCCGTAGGCGCAGGGCTTGTCCCTGCGCGGAATCTGTCGCAACGGTGTCTGCCGTGCCGTCGGGTGAGATTCCACCGCTATTCAGACAGCATTCTCCCGCCGACGATTGACGCGCAGGGACAAGCCCTGCGCCTACACCTGGCGTGCCTGTTCCGTAGCAGGGTTGCGGACGAACCTTCACAACAACACTCAGCTTCATCGCGACAGGATCGCGTGGTACGATACGGCGAATTGTCTGTGGGGGAGGGAGCCTCATGCTGGCAAAGGCGCTGAGCTGCGCGGTGGTTGGACTGGAATCGGCGCTGGTGGAGGTTGAGGTCGATCTCGCGCCGGGTCTCCCCCATTTCGCCATCGTGGGGCTCCCGGACGCGGCGGTGCAGGAGGCGCGGGAACGGGTTCGCGCCGCCATCAAGAACTCCGGCGGACACTTCCCCGGGACGCGCATCACCGTCAATCTCGCGCCGGCCGACCTCAAGAAGGAAGGGCCCAGCTATGACCTCGCCATCGCCGTCGGCATCCTGATCGCGGTGGGGCAGGTGACGCCGGAACAGACGTGCGACTCACTGTTTCTCGGCGAGCTGAGCTTCGACGGCGCGCTCCGTCACACGCAGGGCATCCTGCCGATGGTGATGGCGGCACGCGAGCACAGGCTGCGCCGCGTCTTCGTGCCGCACGTCAATGCGGCCGAGGCGGCGCTGGTGCACGACGTCGAGGTGATCGGCGTCACCTCCCTGGCGCAGCTCGTTCGCCACCTGGCCGGCATCGAGAGCATTCCGCCGGCGCAGTACCATCCCGAGAATGCTCGCTTCGAATGGAACGGGCCGGACATGTCGGACATCCGCGGGCAAGAGCACGTCAAGCGCGCCCTGGAAGTGGCTGCGGCCGGTGGACATAACATCGCGCTGAGCGGACCGCCGGGATCCGGCAAGACCCTCCTGGCCCGTGCCCTCCCATCGATCCTGCCGATGCTGTCTCTGGACGAAGCGATGGAGACCACCAAGGTCTATTCCGTCTCGGGCCTGCTGCCGTCCGACCGGCCGCTGATCCTGCAGCGCCCGTTCCGCGCGCCCCACTACACGGTGAGCCATGCCGGGCTGGTGGGAGGCGGACAGTGGCCACGTCCGGGCGAGATCAGCCTGGCCCACCGCGGCGTGCTCTTCCTCGACGAGATGGCGGAGTTCGCGCACAACAGCCTGGAAGCGCTGCGCCAGCCGCTGGAGGATGGGGTGGTGACGATCAGCCGCGCCCAGGGATCGGTGACCTTCCCCGCCAAGTTCATGCTGGTCGGAGCGATGAATCCGTGTCCGTGCGGGTTCGCTTCCGATCCCGACCGTGAATGCACCTGCACGCAGCAGCAGATCCTGCGCTACCAGAAGAAGCTGTCCGGTCCCCTGGTCGACCGCATCGACGTCCATGTCGAGGTTCCGCGTGTCGAGTACGACAAGCTGACCGGGATCGGGACCCCGGAATCCTCAGTCGACATCCGCCGACGTGTGGAGCGGGGACGGGCGGTGCAAGGGAAACGCTTTGCCGGCACCCGCATGGTGACCAATGCCGATATGGGACCGAAAGAGGTGCGGGAGCTCTGCCCGATTGAGCCGGCCGCCCAGACGCTGATCAAAGCGGCCGTCCAGCAGTTGCACCTCTCGGCGCGGGCCTTCCATCGAACCTTGAAGCTGGCCCGGACGATCGCAGACCTGGCGGACGCGGAGATCATCGGTGCGGCGCATATTGCCGAGGCGATTCAATATCGTCCGCGCGCGGTAGTCTGAGCTATGGAGTATCGACGGCGCGACGTCCGGAGTTGCTGACGGTGGAACGTAGTGCAGACTGGATGGCGCAGGCCCGCCGCGATCTCGCCCACGCGCGGGTTGACATCGACCACGGGTATTACGATTGGGCCTGTTTCTCGGCACAACAGTCGGCGGAGAAAGCGGTTAAGGCGGTGCTCAACCGACTGGGGGCGGAGCCCTGGGGCCATTCTGTCGCCGGCTTGCTGGGCTCACTTCCAGACGCGCCTACCTCGTCAAGCGATCTCATGCTGAACGCGCTCGAGCTCGACAAGGTGTACATCCCTTCCCGGTATCCGGACGCCTTGCCTGCCGGATCGCCGAGTACCGAGTACACGGCGCGCGAAGCCGAGAGAATGGAGGCGTATGCAAGAGAGATCGTCGGTTACTGTGAGAGTCGTCTTTCCGCCATTCAGCCGTAACGAGCTCGTCGCGCGGCTCCAGGACGACGTGGCAGGTCTGGCGGAACTGCTGCCGCTCCGCCGCGTCGCCCTCTTCGGCTCGTGGGCGGCGGATCGAGCGACCGTGGCAAGCGATATCGATCTGCTGGTGGTCTACGAGGGACCGAAGCGGGATGATGCCTATCGGGTTGTGAAACAAGCGCTGCCGCTGCGCCAGCTCGAGGTCCACCTGTACACGGTCGAGGAGGCGGCCGGCGTGCAGGTCGTTCTCGAGCGGATGACCCGCGGAGGGATCGAGTTGTGGCCGTAATGATGGTCGCAGGAGTCCAGCATTGCCCTCGCACGGTGGTCTAAGCCATGGCTCTCCAGGCCGTGGCTTAATTTCCGCACGCCGGTCGCTAGTCTCTTCGTCGGTGGACTGTCTCCCGCCCGACGCTCGTCCGGCCTTCGGACTCGGCGGGATCACATCCGAGCCGGGCCGCCGCCCTCCTCTACCAACCCTTCCCCGCCTATCCATAATGCACGAGCCGTGGGCAAAGAGGACGTGACGAGCGATTGACAGCCGTGTGCGAGACACTTACAGTTCGCTCGAGACCCCATGACCTCAACCACCAGTTGCACAAGCTGCGGACGCGCGATCGCCGACGACTTCGTGGTCTGCCCGTATTGCACCGCACCGATTCCCGCTCGCTCTCCGACCCGGGAGCAGCGCAAGCGTGTCACGATCCTCTTCTGTGACATCACCGGCTCGACGGCGCTGGGAGAAACCGTCGATCCTGAAGCCCTGCGCGCCCTGCTCGTTCGGTACTTCGATCGAATGAAGGGCATCATCGAATCCCACGGAGGAATGGTCGAGAAGTTCATCGGGGATGCGGTGATGGCGGTCTTCGGGGTACCTGTCCTGCACGAGGATGATGCCCTAAGAGCACTGCGAGCCGCCGCAGAGATGCAGGCGGCATTACCCGGGCTCGGGATTCAGTGCCGGATCGGCGTCAATAGCGGAGAGGTCGTGACCGGAACCGAGGAGCGGCTGGCGACCGGCGATGCCGTCAACGTCGCGGCGCGGTTGGAACAGGCGGCAAGGCCCGGCGAGATCTTGCTCGCCGAGGAGACGCTCCGACTGGTCCGCGATGCCGTGCAGGTCGAAGCAGCGTCACCACTGGAGCTCAAGGGGAAGCGTGATCGGGTTCCGGCCTACCGGTTGCTGCAGGTCGGGGCGCCGGTGGAGCGCCGGCGTCTCCGGGCACCGATGATCGGACGGGAGCGCGAGCTGGACCGCCTGCACGACGTCTTCGCCCAGGCCGTCGAGGATCGCTCCTGCCAGCTGTTTACGATTCTCGGCACGGCTGGAGTCGGCAAGTCCCGCCTGGCACACGAATTCCTGCAGGGCGTAACCGACGCCACGGTGGTGCGCGGTCGCTGCCTCTCCTATGGCGAAGGCATCACGTACTGGCCGGTGGTGGAGATCATCGAGCAGCTCGATGTTCGGTCAGTCGATGAGTATGCGGCGGCCGCGTTGAGGCAGTTGCTCGGAGAGGCGCAGATGGAGACGTCATCCGAGGAGATTGCCTGGGCTTTCCGCAAGCTCCTCGAGCAACAGGCGCAGGAGCAGCCGCTGGTCGCGGTCTTCGACGACATCCACTGGGGTGAGGACACCTTCCTCGATCTGATCGAGCACGTCGCTGATCTCTCCCGCGATGTCCCTTTGCTGCTCCTCTGCATGGGCCGCCCCGAACTGCTGGAGAAGAGGCCGAATTGGGGTGGCGGGAAGTGGAACGCCACGACCGTCTTGCTGGAGCTGCTCGATGCGCAAGAGACCGATCAACTGCTGGACGCACTCGGCGGAGTCGACGAGGGTCTGAGAGTGCGTATCCGGCAGGCAGCCGAGGGGAATCCGCTGTTCGTGGAGGAGATGCTGGCACTGATCAACGAGTCGGGAGGTGAGGCGGTCATCCCGCCCACCATCCAGGCGCTCCTCGCCGCTCGATTGGATCAACTCGAACCGGCCGAGAGGACCATCCTGCAGTGCGGGGCGGTGGAGGGACGGGTCTTCCATCGCAATGCCGTCCGGGCGCTCGCCGAGGACGACGCAAATCTGCGGGAGATCCTGGTGCGGTTGGTTCGCAAGGAATTGATCCGGCCCGACCGCCGCCAACGCACAGACGACGAGGCATATCGCTTCCGCCACCTTTTGATTCGGGATGCCGCCTACGACGCTCTACCCAAGGCCACCCGCTCGCAGCTGCACGAGAAATTAGCCCACTGGTTGGATGAGGGAGGAGCAGACCTGGGTGAACTCGACGAGATCGTGGGCTATCACCTCGAGCAGGCGGCCATATACAAGCAAGACCTCGGTCAGGCCGATGGGCGATTGGCTCAGCAGGCAGGGGAACGCCTGGCGGCTGCGGGACGCAGGGCTATGTGGCGAGGCGATACCCCGGCCGCCACAATCCTGCTGGAGCGAGCGCTGGCACTCTTGCGGCCCGTACGCGTCGACGTCTATCTCGAGTTAGACCTTGCCACCTTGCAGCCGACGGCGGGAGAGGCTGTGCAGATGGCCGAGGCTGTCACCGAGAGAGCCCGCGCGGCCGGGGATCGCTGCGGTGAGCTAGTGGCGAGGCTGGTCGCTGCTCACCGTCGTGTGCACGAACGCGGGTCGATTGATGAGATGGAAGCATTGGCCCGGGAGGCGCTTCCCCTGTTGGAGGCTCATGCAGATCATGAGGGCCTCGTCCACGTCTGGCGCGTGTTGGGTGATAGTGCCAATATGCGCTGCCGCTATGAGGATAGGGCGCGCGCGGCCGAGCACGCCATCGCCCACGCTCGGCAGGTGGACCGGCCAGGTCTGTTTTCCCTCCCTCCCGCTCTCGTACTCGGCCCTCGACCCGCGGACGAGGCGCTGGAGACACTCGACTCGCTGATGGCAAACGAGCCACACCCCGAGCCCCGTCTGATCCGCGCCATCTTGCTGGCCATGCTCGGACGCTTTGAAGAAGCCTGGTCGGTCGCCCGCGACGCCAGTCGGTATGTGGACGAGCCGAGCGAGAATAACGCCGGTCCGGGAGCATTCGCAGAGATCGCGACGCTGCAAGGTGACGACGAGGCGGCGGAACGCTACTGGCATGCCCACTGTGACTATCTTGAAGCGCGGGGAGACCTGTCCAGGCTCTCGACCTACGCTCCCACCTGGGGACGTGTGCTTTGCCGGCTCGGACGCTACGACGAGGCAGAGCCTCTTGCGCAACGGGGCCGCGATCTCGGCGCGGTAGAAGATATCGCCACGCAGCTGCTGTGGCGGCAGACGCGAGCCCTGGTCCTGGCGGCGCGTGGAGACGATGACGGGGCGGAACGCCTGGCCCGGGAGGCGGTCGAGATCGCGGACCGCTCGGATGGGCTCAACCTCCAGGGTGATGCGCTCTACACATTGGCCGAGGTACTGGAGAAAGCTGGGCGCCCGGACGAGGCGGTTTGCGCCCTGGAGCAGTCCCTGGAACGGTACGAGCGCAAGCGCAACCTCGCGATGGTGAAGCAGGTCCGGGATCGGCTGGCACCCGTGATACAGGACCGGTGACGACATCCGGAACCGTTAGGGTCACCCAAGCCGGCCGCGACCGGAGTCCTCGTCTCGTCCAATTGCTCGGCCAGTCCTCTCCAGAATCCGATCGACTGTAGCGTCCACGGACAGGTCGTCCGTCTCCAGCACGATCCATCCGGGATACTCTCTCACCTGCTCCTCGAACTGCTCATGAAGCATCTCGATGGTGCTTATCAGGACTGACGTATCGAAAGGTTTCGTCGTCCGCGTGGCATTGCGTGCAAGGGCGCTCGGAAGGGAGGGAAAGAGCAGAATCGGATGGACGGCACGCGGACGAAGGGCGTCGATGAAGATGCTCTGCACGTCGTCGAAGCCGATGACATCATCGACAGCGACCGCGAAGCCGGCGTCGAGATAGCGCCGGGCGAGGTCGGCTGCGCCGTGGCGAGCGAGCGTGAATTGACGAGCAGTCTCGTCGGTCCAGGTCGGGCGCGGGTGTGCGATACCGGATACGACCCACTCACGCAGGTTGTCCACCGGGATGTGAAGTCCGAACGAGAACCGCTGCATCAGGTTCCCGGCGATCGTCGTCTTCCCCGCGCCGGGAGCACCCGATATGACAAAGAGAGAGGGGCCATAGGCCGCACCATTCAATGACGTACCTCCTCCTTCGGTTCCGATCTTACTCGCCGGCCATCACCATCTAACGAGCAAAACTTCGCCCATGCCCGACCCGCAAACGATATATGGCATGATCCGTGCTCTAGGCGAACGACAGGGAGGATGCCATGCTGTATACGATCATCGTGATCATCGTGATACTGCTGATCCTGGGCTTCGTCTTCGGACGCGGTCGCTGGGGATGGTAAGCGCGCCGGAGCCCGGCGTCGCGCATCGTATCTAACAGTTCTGTCCGCAGGGTGGCCACCAGAGTCTGGCCAATAGCCCCCGGGACGCGGGCTGTGCGGTCCTGTTGCTCACAGAGTTTCCGACTTGCGGGCGGAGAATCGTTCCCGAAGCGATGCACGACTGACCGGAGTCCGTCGTCCAGGGTACGGACCTCCGGGTCCTGATCGATGTCCACCAAGAGGCGGCTTCGTTACACCCGGCGCCTCGTTCTCTCCCGCTCGCACTGCCACACCCCCGGACGGGAGCAAGGCGGCGAGGATCCCTGACGGCTACCTGCCTCCCGCGCATACCGAAGGGGCCGGGCAGGGTCTTAGGTCGAGCATCCTGCTCTCATCTACCGCCCGCGCTCGCATCGCCTGCCATCCTGCATGACTGTCGCCTCGATAAACCGCCAGCTGTCCAGGCGCACGTGCTTGCACTCTACACAGATACCCCAGTCGAGGATGATTTCGCGCTCAGCCGCCCGCTGCCGCTCCCGCCGCAGCATCACCATCCGGTTTCCGCAGTTGGGACATGCCGACGATGGAGACATGGTGCCCGATCTCCTCTCCCCAGACGGTGTCGCCATATATAGCAAGACACATACCCACCTGGGGCCCGTGTTGACCTCCACTCTCGGCGTGTGTACGGTGGAGTCGAGAGGAGGGGGCAGATGACGCGCATCACCGTGGTCAATGACGACACGGTCTTTCTTGAGATGATGGCAGCGGTCCTGACCGAGCGAGGGTGGGAGACGAAAACCTTAAAGGAGCAGAGCAGCGCCTTCGAAGAACTGCAGAATCAACCGCCCGACCTGATCATCCTCGATATTCGGATGGAGTCACCGGAGTCGGGCTGGACGCTTCTCGAACTCCTGACGCTTGATCGGTCGCTGGCGCGCGTCCCTGTTATCGTGTGCTCCGCGGCGATCCACGATCTCCGTGCGCATGAAGAGTGGCTCAATGAGAACGGCATCAGTATCCTCCCCAAGCCATTCAACATCAGCCAGCTCTACACCGAGGTCGAGGCCGCGCTCCTGCGCCACCGACGACCCGAGGCGTAGTGTTTTATCGTGCGGACGCAGCGGGAAACACGGAGAGTGGCGGACGCGATCGTCACGTGGTACGGCCCTTGCCCCTCAACTGATCTCCAGAGATACCAGAGGACGTCTCGAGGAGGCCTGCTATGACTATCGTCATTCTGATCGTCGTCATCATCGTGATTCTGGCAATCGCCTTTGGTGTGTTGCAGTACACCCGCCGCCGTAAGGTGGAGGAAGTGCGGGACAGGTTCGGCCCCGAATACCAGCGCACGGTCGACCAGTATGGGGGGGACGAGCAGAAGGCGGCGGATGTCCTGGCCGAGCGGCGGGACCGTGTGGAGAAGGTGGATGTTCAGCCTCTGACTGACGAGCAGAGGCAGTCGTACAGTAGCCAGTGGCAGTCTATCCAGGCGCAGTTCGTGGACGACCCCGGTGCTGCAGTGTCCGGGGCTGATGTCCTGATCAGCGACGTCATGAAGACGATGGGATACCCGACAGGCCAGGCCGGCCTGCGAGAGGATGCCGTCTCCGTGCAGTATCCGGACGTCGCCGAGAACTACCGAAAGGCACATGCCCTGGCGCAACGGCAGGAAAATGGTCAAGCGACCACCGAGGACTTGCGCGAGGCGATGCTTCTCTACCGGTCGCTCTTCGACCAACTGGTCGGAGGACAATGATCCGGCAACGCGCTAGGAGTGGTCGCTCGACCCGCCACGCCCTGTCTCTGCGCCGGCGGGCATGCCATCCGCCTCTCTAGAAGATGTGCAGGTAGACGTGCAGTAGCCAGAGGGCCACAGCGAGTAACACGAGCACGACGACCGACCACACGATTGTCTGGATCAGGGTCGCGGCACCTGCCGCGGAACTTCCCGCGTCGTCATCCGTTCTGACAATTCGCTCTTCCGACATTTTCTAGCCTCCTATTGCCAATCGGTTCCTGGCACACGGCATCGCCTGTCTGGTCGAGAGTGTCCGCCTGTCCGGATTGCGTCTATACGCATCATCCAATTGTCTGGCAAGTGGCGTGCCAGCCTCGGCAGCCGAGATCGCGGGTTCGCCTGCATTTGGCCGTCCGGAAACTGGGACAGGATCCTCAAACCCTTGACTCTCTCCGGTGGGGCTGACAAGATGGGCACCACAACGGGACGGAAGGAGTTGGTCGAATGAAGAAGTGTCCACGCTGCCACACCTCGATGCTGTTGGAGTTCGGCTCGAACTCGGAGGGGTACGCACGCGCCTGGAAGTGTTTGGGCTGCGGTCGCGAAGTTCTGGCTGATCCGGAGCGGCAAGCCGAGGATGACCGCCTGAAGGACATGATTCGAGGGAGCCAGCCGGCGCGACTCTAACGTGCCGGTCAGGCACAGAAGCGAGGTCCCGTGCCCTTCGGCATCACGTTCGACATTCCGGGTCTGACCGGCGAGCAGTACGACCGGCTGGTGCTCCAGCTCAGTCGGCTGACGGCAGGTCAACCCGGTTTCCTCGTGCATCTCAGCGGACCAACCGAGACGGGATACCGCGTCACCGAAGTGTGGCAATCCGCGGAGGATCAGGAGCGGTTCGTCGACGAGCAGGTGGCCCCACTATTTGAGCAGGAGGGCGTACCGCCGGCGCACGTGGAGACGTTTGCCGTTGAGACCGTGATTGTCCCCCTGACGACCGAGGAAGACGGGAGCCCGGATATTTAACCCGGTCTGCACGTGCCGCCGGCGTGGATGAAGACCGCGGTCGCGATGAAGCGGCGGCCGACAGAAGCGAGGAGCACCAGGAGGGGCGGCGCCTCGCTGGGGCCAGCCGAGCACTATCCCTTGACGCGACGTTCCGGGCGCGTCATGATGCTGGGGACGGGCGGTGGATCGCCGGAAGTGTGAAGTCAACGGGCGGGAGGGAGAGATGAATCTCGAAGACAGCCTGGTACACGTGGACCTGTTTGCGGGGATGGATCGCAAGCATCTCCGGAAACTGGCCGAGAAGATGAAGGTCGTCACGTACGCGCCGGGGGACACCGTCATGCGCTCCGGCACCGCGCCTCCTCGCGGAGGTCTCGCGAACATGGGTGTTGTCCTGAAAGGCGCGCTCGACGTGGAGGGTCCAGACGGTCAATCAGTGGCTCGCATCGGCCCCGGTCAGGTGTTTGGCGAGATGGCGCTCCTGGATGACAGTGAGCGCTCTGCCACGATCGTGGCGGTCGAGCCAACCGAGGCTGCCCTGCTGTCGGCTTTCAACTTCAGGCGCGAGCTCGAGACCAACCAGGCGTTCACCCTGAATATGTTGAAAGTTCTGGTGCAGCGGATCCGAGAAGCGCGGTCGACGGCTCCGCGCTAAACGGCACGGCAGGCCGGCGGGCGAATCTTCGACGATTCTGGAATTGACGCACCGCGTTCCCTGGCGTACGCTATCGCCATGAAGGCCGTCAATAGGCTTCTCACGCTCCTCTCTCTGACAGCGGTCGTGATCACGCTTGAACGCGTTTCCCCGACCACGCGCATCCTGCTCCCGCCTCGCGACTTCCTCCATCTCCACGAGCTCGTGCAGATGGGATTGATCTCGGCTTTCAGTGTCGTCGTCACCTTCGTTCTGCTACGCGTGATCTCCGACGGCTTCCGGCAGCTGCAGGATGGCCGGGGGATGGTACTCGGCACTCTATTCATCCTGGGGACGTACTTCTATGCGACAGGCAATGGCGCACACGAGGTCGCCAGCTTCCTGTTCAATCAGTACTGCTACACGTCGCGGGTTGGGGTCGGTGTTTGTGGAAGTCTGTATGTCGACGACTACTACTTCGGGAACATCGTGTATTTCCTGGGGCTGGGACTCTCGAACCTGGCTCTGATCCTTCTCGAGCTGCGCAGGCCTGACGAGACATATGGGCGCCGGGACTTCCGCATCACCCTCATCAACGCCGGAGTCCTGGCGTTGACCTTCATCGCGTACGACGCGTTCGATCGGGTGGCCGTCGGACTGGTGGCCACGATCGTCTATGCGGTCGTTTTCACGCTGTTGCTGCTGAGGAGTAACGCGTTGTTTCGATCCGTGCCCTTCACCCTGTATTCGGCCGCCGGGTTCGCCCTGGCGGCGGCGGTCGCCATTCCCCTCCGGCTCGCTCTGGCCCTGTGACTCGGGCCCGCCCGCTCCCGAACCGAAGCGCCTGGGTCGAGCGTCACATTCCGCTCGATTTCGGCGTTTCGTCTTCGCAATCCGGATGCACAAGGATGGTGGGATAATGTAGTCTGTGCCCCTGGTTCGCTGGACTCTTCCCGGCCTCGCCGTCTTGCTCTGTCTCGCGACCATCACCTCCCGCCCAGTGATCGCGGCCGGCCACAAGACCTCCGCGGTCAAGATCTATCTGGTTAATATCCATGGGAAGGGATTATCGTGCGGCGGCGGACTCGTGTCGGTTGTACGGCGCATCCCGCCGACACGCGCGCCCCTCACTGCCGCGCTCCGTCAGCTCCTGGCCAATCGTCATCCCTGCGGTGAGGCGGGGCCCTGCAGCGCGTTTGCGAACTCACGCCTCACCATCCGGCGGGTCGCAGTCGTGCACGGAGTGGCAGTTATCCACTTCAGCGGCGCACTCTACCTGGGTGGCGTCTGCGATGCTCCACGCGTGCGCGGGCAGTTGCGGGCAACCGCGCTGCAGTTCCCGGCCGTGCACACAGTGTCCGTCTACATCAACGGCCGCCCGCTCGATCGCGTCCTCTCACCACGCGGAAACCGCGGCAGATCCTGACGAAACGCACGACTCGCCCCGAACCATCAGGACGTGAGTCACCCGGTCCGAACGAGACGAATTGGCGCTCGCAGGCCGGCGCTGCTTCGCATCCGCGCGAGGGGCGAGGAATCCCTGTGATGGGCGGAAGCTTACGACTCCGGATTGATGTTGAGATTCAGACGGAACAGGTTTTGCGGATCGTACGTGCGCTTCAGAGTCTGCAGCCTCTCGAGGGTTTCCGGACGGTACGCCGCGCGCAACCGATCCGTCTCGTCGGCGCCGAGGAAGTTGACGTAGGCGCCGCGTGAGTATGGCCGCATGGCCTCGGCGAGCCGGCGGCACCAACCGATATTCTCGGCGTCATCAGCCGCGGACGCCCATTGTGCCAGGGTGAAGATCGTGAACTTGGCATCACGGTGGCTGTACGCGGTGGCATCCGCGGGCAGGGCGTTAACGGCCCCGAGGTAGTGCTGGAAGGTAATGGTGCTGAACGGCGCCGACATCGCATCCGCAGCGGCAGTGAGAATCTCGATGCCCTCGTCACTCAACCCGTCGAGGAAGTCGGTCCGCGTGTAGTAGCGGTGCCCGTGCGGATAGACCGCGTCCAGAAGCGTCTGCTGGGCCAGATATGGAATAGGCCCAATGACGTCGGCGGCCGGCGCCAGATCCTTGATGGGTTGCACGGCACGCAGTCCCTCGTCGAGATCGCCGGCGTAGCACACGATGATCGCCACCGCCTTCCGGCCTTGCAGATCGTCCGGCACGAACGGGAGTGGGGGAGCCGTGAGGAAGGCGAGCACGAGAGTCAACTCGTCTGGTATGCGATCGGCGTACGCACGGAAGAAGTCGAGAACGTGTTGCGCTTGGTTCAACGGCCAGAGAGCAAGTCCGCCGACCACCATCGTTCCAAGGGGATGGAGCCGGAAGGTGAAGGTCGTCACCACACCGAAGTTTCCACCGCCGCCACGCACTCCCCAGAAGAGATCGGAGTTCTCGCTTTCGCTTGCTCGCACCAGGCGGCCGTCGGCCGTGACGACATCAGCCGCGATCAGATTGTCGGACGATAGGCCATATTTGCGAACCAGCCAACCTATTCCGCCGCCCGTTGTCAATCCGCCGACGCCGGTATGGGAGATATGACCGCCGGTGACGGCGAGGCCAAACGCCTGAGCCTCGCGGTCGAGATCGCTCCACAAGGCCCCACCCTGCACGATCGCCGTTCTCTCCTCCGGATTGACGATGACGGCTCGCATCAGTGAGAGATCAAGCATCAATCCCTGGTCGGCCACCGACGTGCCGGCCACGCTGTGACCACCTCCCCGGACGCTGACCGGGAGGTTCTGCGAGCGCCCAAAGTTCACGGCGGCGATGACGTCGGCCGTGCCCCGGCAGCGCGCGATCAGTGCCGGGTGGTTGTCGATCATGGCGTTCCAGACGGAGCGCGCCTCCTCGTAGCCCTCGTCGCCGGGCAGCAGAAGCTCACCGCCGAATCCGGCAGCTAATTCCTGAACGGCCGACTCATCCAGTCTGGTCGTGACGGCAGCCTCGCTCATGGGCTCTCTCCTTCCGGTGCGCTAACCCTACCCGCTAGATCACTATCGTATCTCCGGTGATACAAGCTGTCAATGCTGTTGACGGAAACCGTCTCCGGAACTTTCCAGCGCCGTAGGGTGTCCCTGCTGTTGGATGCCGCTCCGGTCAGGCCGGCGTGTTGTGACTCCCCACCCACAGACCAACGCCACTCGGTTGCATGGTCTCACCGACCACGGCGATCAGGTCGCTGCCCAGTTGATCGAGATCAACTTCGTCACGGAGACGCACATTGAAAGCGGCAAGGGTGCGAACCGCATCGTAGCGCCGCCGATAGAACCGGCGGTCGACGATCCGCTGGAGGCGGCGGTGCCATGGGGTGAAGAGAGCGGCGATCCCCAGCGTGGCCGCGGCCACTGCCAGGTCGGAGTTCTGGCCGGTGATCCCGCGAAAAACTGCCTGGAGGCCGAGCACGATGGCGATGTACAGGACGCCCAGGGTGACCGTCATCGACAGATAGACCAGGGCGCGATTGATGAGGCGGTCGATGTCCCACAACCCGCTGCGCAGAACGGCGATACCGATTGAGATGGGAAGCGGCGCCACGGCCACGGCGGTGCCCGTGATGTTGGCGAAGCCGTCGTACAGAGAGCCATATCCGGTGATGCCGGGAGTGAAGACAAACGGCGCTGCGGTGGCGATGTACAGAACCGTCGTCGCGGCGAATCCAAGGACGACCCAGCGGGTCTGGCGCTGCTCCGACCAGGAGAAGAGGTGTCGATAGCGGTAGATCAGAACCGCCGCAACCCCGCATGCCGCCAGGAAAAGTGCAATAAAGATCGGCACGGCCGGCAAGAGCGGAATGGCCACCTGAATGGCCGCGAGGACGCCCACCACAGCCAGGAGCCGCGTCCACGACGGCGCGAAGCGCCCGTCAGGAAAGAGCAGGCCGAAGAGAAAGAGCAGCGAGAGCGAGATGCTTCCACCGAGGTTCGCCGCACCCGGGACGAAGGCGCAGATGAGCCACGCCGAGCCCACGAGGAGACCGAACGCCGTGAACAGGGCGCCCCGATCTCTCGGCTTGTGGTGGATGATGACCCACGCCGTCCCGACCCATAGCATCCAGAAGAGAGCGGAGATCGCGACGGTGTACATCGCGTAAGCGGTCAGCGAGATCCCATGCTCGGCCAGCACGCGGCCGCTGGCGGCATTGAGCTGAAACGCCGCGCAGTCGGCGTCGGAGTGGCACGTGGTCCGCAGCGTCGCCCACTGGGAGGCCAGTGCCGCGACAAAACCTGCAGTGGCGATGAGAGCCAATGCGAGCCACGAGACCCGTATCGCCCGTGCCGATAGACCGCTGGGTTGATCGTTCATCGCCGTGCGTCTATCAAGCATACTCACAAACATCTGAATGTCAAGTCGTTCGGCCGAGCCGATCTTGATCCGGAATAGACCTGGGTCCGTATGCACCAATGACACGCGTGCCAAGAAAGAAACGCCATCCGGAAAGGATCACCAATCGTGGATAACCCAGAGACGACGCTCGTGGATGAGATTGCCTCCATTCCGCGCACGCGCAAGCATTTCCTCGCGGGAGCAGCGGCTGCGGCCGCGACGCTGGGCCTGGCCCCTATGGCCGCCGGGGCCGCCTCGCTAGAGAATGCCGGCCGGGGCATGAAAGAATCGCCCCAGACCATCATCAACATCGCCGCAACCGCCGAGGCGGCTGCCGTCACCGCCCTGTACCACGTCCATGTGGCCGTCGACCGCGGCAAGCTCGGCATCGCCAACATCGCGGTCTCCGAGAATCTGCTGGTCTCCATCGTGCGGGCCGCGCTCCGCGAGGAGCAGGATCATCTGACGTTCCTCATGGGCGCAGGAGCGAAGCCCCTGTACACGAGCTTCTCCTTCCCGTCGGGCATCTTCCGCGAGGCCCAGCAGACCCTCGAGTTCTTCGAGGAAGCCGAGACCATCTTCATCGCTGCCTACATGGCAGCCAACAAGGAGTTCGCGGCCGGCAAAATGAGCCAGCTGGCGCAGTACACCTATCAGATTGGCGGAGTCGAGAGCGAGCATCGCACTCTGATGCGCGCCGGCCTGGGTCAACTGCCGCCGAACAACAAGTCCTTCGAAACGCAGCGGTACGGGACAGTCATGGGCGCCGCCGACACGTTGCAAGGGCTGGGGATCTTCAAGCCGCACCTCAAGTACCCCGGCGCTGCTGCCGTCGAGCATCTCCTGGGAACGACGGCGGACCGCAAGTCGAGCGCCGGTGTCGTCCAGCGCAAGCCGTAGCGGTGTGTCTCGTCGGGGAGGAGCACTCTCCGACGAGACGCCTTCGGCGCTTGATACGTGCCGGCCCGCCTACCACTCCGCCACCGTCCCGTCCCGGTTGCGCCACAACTCGCTCCGCCAGGACGGAGCGTTACGCGCCGCCTCCCGGACCGCAACCTCGTTGATTTCGATGCCCAGACCCGGACCCTCCGGGAGCCGCACGAACCCGTCTTCATAACGAAAGACGTCCGGATTTGCCAGATACGCTGGAGCTTCCGATGCATGCGGGCTGTGGATGCCCAGAACTTGTTCCTGGATAAATGCATTCGGCGAGACGGCGTCGATCTGAATAGACGCGGCAAAGGCGATCGGGCCGAGCGGGCAGTGCGGAGCGACGGCGACGTCGAAAGCTTCCGCCATACTCGCAATCTTGCGCACCTCGGAGATTCCCCCAGCATGGGATAGGTCGGGCTGAATGATGTCGACGTAGCCCTCGGCCAGGATGGTCTTGAAATCCCACCGTGAAAACATGCGTTCTCCCGTGGCGATTGGGATCGACGTATGGTGGGCGAGCTCGCGCAGCACCTCATTGTGCTCGGGGAGGACCGGCTCTTCGATGAACACCGGCCGGAAGGGCTCCAGCTCACGGGCAAGGGTTTTGGCCATTGGCCGGTGAACGCGCCCGTGGAAGTCGACCGCCACGTCCATCTGCCGACCCGCCGCCTCGCGTACCGCCCCAACCCGAGAAACGGCTTCGTCGATCGTCGCCGCCGAGTCGACATAGTGTGTCCATTCCGTGGCGGTCATCTTGACCGCCGTGTATCCTTGTTCTTGGCGGCGGAGCACCGCCTCTCGCAGTTGCTCCCCGCTGTCACCGCCGATCCAGGCATAGACACGAACGCTGTCGCGGGCCGGACCGCCCAGGAGCTGGTACACCGGCACACCGTAGCGCTTCCCCTTCAAGTCCCAGAGGGCCTGGTCGATCCCGGCCATGGCGCTCATCAAAATCGGACCACCGCGATAAAAACCGCCGCGATAGAGCGTCTGCCAGATGTCTTCGATGTGATCCGGGTCGCGGCCGACCAGGTACGGCTCCATCTCGTGCACCGCCGCGGCCACCGTCCTCGACTTTCCTTCAAGGATTGGCTCCCCCCATCCGGCTATCCCCATGTCCGTCTCGATCTTCAAGAAGAGCCAACGGGGCGGAACAGAAAAGAGTTCCAGGTGCGCAATCTTCACAGGTCATTCCCCTTCCCACCGACGGACCAGCAGCTGCACTCGTCGGACTCTGTTCCGGTTCATACTCCCATGCGGGTGATCTGCTTTGATGCTTGGTGACCTTTGGCTCCCCCGGAAGGGAGCCTTTTGTCTTTGCATTTCCATCGAGGAAAGAGTGACATGGAAATAGAGGACACGATGTCCTGTATCCCACGGACAGGGGGCGGACCATCCCATCCACGTTGTTGGCCGACAACCGTGAAGTAGGCGACATCCTATCCGGCAATTCGCCCAGGCGGGCGCTGACCTCGGTACGAACGTCGCATCGCTGCGCGCTCGCCGGGATTGGACTGGCTCTCGGCGCTCTGGCTGCTCTCTCCGGCGCCGGGCAGGCCCTGGCCGATGGTCCCGGGGTCGGCGTCTCGGTGCAGACGCCGGTCGGTAGTGCCGGTGCCGGAACCGCAACCGCGTCCGGCGGTACGTCGGCTGGTGTCTCGGCGAGCTCCCCGGTCGGGTCCGTTTCCGCCGCCACCACGTCCTCGTCGGGCGGCGGCGTGACGGCAGCAGTCACCGGATCAACCACGGTGACGTCCCCGACCTCCGTCTCAGTGTCGGCCCAGGGCGGTTCGGTCACCGCCTCAGCTTCGGCCGGTTCCACGACGGTCTCGACGTCCATGTCGCCGGGAAGCCCGCCACCGTCGAGTACCGGCACGACCGGCAATACGCCGCCGTCCGCTGCTCCCTCGGTGCCGGCCACCTCGGCTCCGACTTCCGCCTCGGGTGGGACGGTACAGAGTACGACTCCGTCGAGTTCGGTGTCCGGCATCTCTCCGACAAGCATGTCACGGCCGTCCGGCACGGGCACGACGATCCACTCGCGACCGGCGACGTATTCGACGACGCGCATGACGGTCAGAGGCGTGACGGTGCGGACGTCCGGTCCCACGGCACCGGGGCGAGTGCACCGGGGACGCCGTTCGATGTCAACCACGGCACCTGGCACCGCGTCCGCAACGTTGAGTCTCCGTCCGGTTCTCGCGGCGACGGTGATGCATCAGCACTCGGGACGTCGGGCATCTCGGCCGCAAGCCGCTTTCAGCACTCCCTTCGCTTCTCTCTTCGACCTTGCCGCCGGATTGTCGGCCGGAGCCACGTCCGCCATAGGCGCTACTTCCTTGCCCGGAGCTCCGGGAGCCGTCTTGCTCACCCTTACGGTGCTGCCCCTCTTTCTCTGCCGACGCTTGCGGCATCTCACTGATGTGGTGCCGCGGTATCTGATCCTCTCCACTCCGATTCCTCCAGGCTAAGCCGAGCCGGATCGACGGGAGACGTGCGCCCTGCGGGGGCGGCCTCCCGCCGATCTCGCCAGGGTGCGAGGCAAATCGCACCCGGTGAAGACGATGTAGATCGCGATTCAGGAGGAATCTCAGTCATGTCTTCAATTCGACTTGCCCTTCGGCTGGCGGCGCTTGCCCTCGGGGCGACTCTCGCCATCGCCATCTTCGGCGCAGCCGCTCTCGCCGACGGCTGTGGTTGTAACTCAACACAACCCACGTCTTCAGGGTCCGGCGTCGGCGTGACCGCCGGTACCGCCGCCAGTACGTCGGTTGGCGTCTCGGTGAATGCTCCCGCCACCACATCGGCCGGCGTCTCCGTGACTGCTCCGGCCACCGTGTCCGTATCGACCGGCTCCGGGACGCCGAGTGCGTCGACGGGGACGGCGGCCGGGACGACGGCCGGGACGACGGCAGGGATCTCTGCCTCCGGGAGTGTCGGCGCTTCGGCCGGAACGAGTCCTTCCGTCAACGCCGGGGTGGGAGCGTCGGCGACGGTGAACGCTCCTGTCAACGCCACCGGCCAGGTCGGGACCGGAGCCGGTGCAACTGTCGCGACCGGCGGATCGGCGAACGTCCCGGTGATCGGCGGTGCATCCGTCACGGCAAATGGCGGAGCAGGTGTTGCCACCGGTGTCGGCGCCGCGTCCCAAACCACGGGCGGAGCGACAGCCGGCGCCGCGGTCGGCGTCGGAGCAACGGGCCAGACCTCAACGTCCGGTCAAACGACCGCCGGTGCTGGCGCGACTCTCGGCGGTTCGGCTCAGGTGGTGAGCGGCACCCAGACGGCGGAAGGATCCGCATCCGGGCCCACCAATGCTGCGATCAACGCGAACGCCTCACTGGGCGCCGCAATTGCCGCCGGAGGAAACGGTGCAACGGGGTGCAGCTGCGGGCCGGCCGGGACCACCGGCTCGACTCAGGCGACGGTCGGGTTCGCGGCCGGAACGAACCTGGACGCATCGGCAGGGACGGACACGTCGGCCTGCGACTGCAGCGGTGCCGGTGCCGGGATCGGCGCGTCCGTCTCTCTTCCCATCCAGGCGACGGTGTCCGTGCCGGCAAGTGCGTCGGCGCCGCCGGCGACGAACGCGGGGGTGACAGTCGACGCGCCGGTTGACGCCAATGTTGCGGTCGGTGCGCCGATCACTGCTGGTGCCACGGTCAACGCCGCGCTGCAGGCCGGCGCGGGCCTCGGGACATCGCTTCAGGGCGGCGTCGCGCCTGCCGTCGCGGTCGAGGTACAGCCCGTGACCGCCGATCTCGGGGCTGACGCGAATACCGCGGCCTGTGTGTCCCCGAGCGTGGGCATCGCTGCCCAGCCCGACATCGCTCTGGGAGCGCAGCTGGGAGCGGCAACGAACGGCTCTAGCTGTTGAACGTTCGGGGGAGCCGGCGATCTGCCGGCTCCCCTCACCCGCCTCCATGCCCATGACCCCCGCGACGACGTGCGTCGAGCTCGTGCTCATGGCTGGCGCTTGACCAGTGACCATATCGGGGCTATAGTGCAACTGCCGAGACCGTCCTTTTGTGCCGGAGACTATCGTCGCCGACCCGCATCGACCTGTACGAGGCGTCAAATAGGCGAGGAATGAGCACCACGAGCGCCTCGAAGCTGGACGGCGTCATGGTCGGCCGAACGCACGAATCGGGGACGATACTCCGCCAACTCGAGTCGGCATCCCTGGGTACCACCAGGGTGGTCTTGTTGGCGGGAGAGCCTGGAATAGGCAAGAGCCGGCTTCTGGATTGGCTCGCGTCACGGGTCTCCGGCGACAAGGCGACGGTGTTGCGGGGAGCTGCCTTCCAGGCGGAGGGAATGCCGCCGTACTTGCCCCTGCTCGAGGCGTTCGGCTGGTATATCCGAGGGGCGGAGCCCGATCGCTTGCGACAGCAAGTCGGTGATGCGGCCTCGACCCTTGCACTTCTCCTGCCCGACCTGACCAGCCGCCTGGGCGGCGTCCCGCCCTCTTACGGACTCCCGCCGGAGCAAGCGCGCCTGCGTCTCTTCGACGCCGTCGGAACATTCCTGTCGGCCATAGCCGCCTCCCGACCGGTTGTCCTCCTGCTTGACGACCTCCAGTGGTCTGACCGCTCGACTCTCGATCTCCTCTGCTATGTGACTCGCACCCACGCATCGAGCCGCGTCCTGGTGGTGGGAGCCTATCGCGACGATGAGGCGATGGAGAACGAGGCTCTGCAATGGGCACTGACCGAACTCAACCGCCAGCGCTGTGTGACTGTGGTCCGAGTCGGTCCGCTTGCGCCCGCTGAGGTGGAGACTCTCGCTTCCCAGTGCCTGGGCGCGTCGAGCGGGGCACGACTCACCGAGCTGCTCTATGAGCAGTCCGAGGGCAATCCGTTCTTCGTCGAGGAGCTGCTTGAAGACTGGTTGGAGACCGGGAAGCTGGTGCGGCAGGGCGAGAGCTGGACCCTCGCTGCCACGGCACGGCATAGTGTCCCGCCGAGCATCATCGCGGCGGTCAGTCAGCGGCTCAACCGGGTGCAGCGAGAAGTCGTCGATGACCTTCGGGTGGCATCTGTGATTGGCCGGACCTTCCCGGTTTGGCTGCTGACGGCGACGTTGGGAGAGAGCGCGGAAGCCGTCGAGGATCGGCTGTTGCAGGCCGCTCGCGCCCGGCTCATTGAATCCGCCGGCGATGGCACCCATCGGTTTCGCCACGACGTGATCCGGGAATGCTTCTATGCGCAGATGACGGACACGAGACGGCAGCGCCTGCACGAAAGGATTGGCCTTGCTCTCGAGGGGCAGGGTAACGGCACCCGCCTCGCCGACCTTGCCTTCCATTTTGCCTGCAGTGGCGATCGCGAGCGGGCCGTGACGTACTCGCGGCGAGCGGGCGACGAAGCGCTGCGTCATTCCGCCCTTGAGGAGGCGCTCGCTCATTACGAGACGGCTCTCGGGTTGCTCGATCCTGACGACGAGCGACGGGGTGATGTCCTGCTTCACGCTGGAGACGCAGCCCTGCTCGCCGGCAAAGAGGAGGTTGCGGCCACCAGCTTCGAAACCGCGCTGGGATTGTTGACCCCTCATGATCCCGCGGGCGCCGCTCGCGCCGCTCGCGGCCTGGGGCTGACGCGACTGCGCCAGGACGCCGTCTTCGAGGCGCGGCTGGCGTTTGAGGCGGCGCTCACCTTGTTAGGCGAGCGAAGCAGTCCGGAAACGGTCCGCGTGCTGGTCGATTTTGCCACCGTGCTGACTGTCAATCTTGGCCGGCAGCAAGAAGGCGTGGTACGGGCCCGGCAGGCGCTGGAGATGGCACGGCAGCTCGGCGAGAAGCAGTTGGAAGGGGCGGCAGCCCGTGCCGCCGGCAATCTCCAGGTGCGGGGAAACCGGATGGCCGACGGCATGGACCTCCTTCGCGACGCACTCGTGCTCGCGCGGACCACCGATGACCCGGCCGAGGCCGCCGAGTGCTGTGCGTGCCTGGCAAATGCGTCCTACTGGTGTGCGGACCTCGAGGGCTCGAGAGCATACACGGTTCTGCGCGAAGAGTGCGCGAGGCGCTGCCAGCAGCCATACGAGCTGCGCCACATCCACTCCTGGCTGGCCTTTCTGGCGGCCACACAGGGTGACTGGGAACGGGCCGAGCGACTCCTGGCTCAGGCGCGACCCGTGGTCGAGCGGCTCTCCAGCGGTGAGCCGCTTGGTTTCGTCTATCAGGTCGAGGGCTTTCTCGCCTGGGAACAGGGCCGGCTCGCACGGGCGGAGCGTCGGTTTGAGATGGCCGTTGCGGCCTTTCGTGAGCACAGCCCGGACCAGCTCGTCTGGTACCTTGGCCCCTTGGGCCTTGCCCAACTAGCGGTCGGCAAGCGCCGTGGAGCTGAGGGTACCCTGGCCGAATTGGATTTGTTGGTGACTGCTCAGGCGCCCGGGAGTCTGCCGACCGCGCCGGCTTTGAACTGCGCCGTGCTAATCGCGTTGCGCATGGGCGATCGGGAGCGAGCCGACAGCTACTATTCTCGGTTGGGCGCCTTCGAGGGCCAGCTCCACTGGTTTCTGGTTGACCGCTCGCTCGCTGCCTTCGAGTGGACGTACGGCGATCGAGACGCGGCCAGAAGGCATCTGGATCACGCGGAAAGGCTGGCGCGACGCGGAGGCATGCGGCAGGTACTCGCCGGAATCCTTGACGACCGGGACCGTTTTGTTCTCGCCGAGCCGTCGGCCACGCTGCCCGCCGGTCTGAGCTCCCGTGAAGCCGAGGTGCTGGGTCTGGTCACGGCCGGCCTGAGCAACCGTGAGATCGCCGGCCGGCTGCACCTGAGTGAGCACACGGTGGCGAAGCATTTGACCAGCATCTTTAACAAGACGGGCACCGACAACCGGGCCGCCGCGGCTGCGTTCGCCATCCGGAACGGACTGCCGGATTAGCAAGATCTTGCCATCCAGGCGGTCCTCCTGATTTCTGCTTCTCGCCGGATTTTAGGCAAGTTCTGGTGATGCGCAGCGACCCGCCGGGCGAGATACTGCATCTATCAGGTCCACCCCAAGGAGGAACGCGATGGCGATCGACGAGAAACGTATGCTCCGGTTGAGCTTCGACAAGCCGGACGAGACACGCCCCGCCGGGTCCGGCAAGGCGGACATCATCAATGTCGGGGATATGGCTATGATGCGCATCACCCTTCCGCCGGGGTGGAAATGGTCAAAGGACCTCAAACCCATTGCCCAGACGGATAGTTGCCTGGCACCTCATTTCCAGTACCACGTCTCCGGCAGGCTGCACGTCAAGATGGACGACGGGTCCGAGGCCGATTTCGGGCCCGGTGAGGTGTCGGTCCTTCCGCCGGGGCATGACGCATGGGTGATCGGTGACGAACCGGCGGTCGTCATCGACGTCACGGGTGCCAACGTCTGGGCAAAGCGGGCCTGATCCACTGTCGCCGCCGCGACGCTTCAGGAGGGAGAGCGGCTGAATGTCTGAACGATGCGCCGAATGCAACTTCGATTGGGGTACATCCACCCTGGAAGGACTACGCATCATCGACCGGCTGCCGAGAAAGGCAAGGGAAGTGGTCGAGGAGATGGGAAGCGCGGCTTACCATAGGTCGGACCCGGCGGTATGGTCTCCGAACGAGTACGTGTGGCATCTGGCCGATACGTTCCGGTTGGCGGCCGAATGGCTCCATGACATGCGCACCCGAGAGCATCCGACCCACTATGCCGTGGACAACGACGCCCTGGCGGCGGTTCGGGGATATGATCAGCTCCCCGTCGAGCTCGGTCTCTGGTCGCTCGACCAGTCCTGCGACCTGTTTATCAGTGAGGCGGGACGCACGGACCCGGCTCGGACGTGCTTCTACGACGGTTGGAGAGACGTGAACGCCGGTGAGGTGGTGTCCTTCCTGACGCATGAAGCAGCGCACCATCTGAAGGATCTGGAGCGTTTGAGGGAGCGTGACGAGGTGAGTCATGTCCAGTGAAGTGCACGACCCGACAATGGAGGTAACGCTGCACGCCGTGGAGCGGTTCAGTGAGGCCTTTAACCGGCACGACGTGGACGCCGTCATGCAACTGATGACCTCCGACTGCGTGTTCGAGAGCACCGCTCCCGCTCCCGACGGGCAGCGTTACGAGGGTCAGGCGGCCGTGCGCGCCGCCTGGGAGGATCTCTTCCGATCGTCTCCCGACGCGTGGTTCACGACGGAGGAGATTGTCGCCGCCGGCGACCGGTGCGTCGTGCGTTGGCGTTACGCCTTCGGTGAATCACACGTCCGGGGTGTCGATGTCCTGCGCGTGCGTGACGGCAAAGTCGCGGAAAAGCTCTCCTACGTCAAAGGGTAAGCGGGTGATCCGAGCCGGCGTCGTCCGACAGGGGGACGTGATGTTTTCATCATCGTTCCGGGGGCTTTGGCGCACAGAGTGGGGGAGTAAGCTCAAGCTTTCTCGGCTTACTCCCCCTCACCTATGCGGTGACGCGCTCTAGTCGGCAGGACGTCTCACGGTCGAACCTCGTACACGGCCGTGAAGGGATCCTCGATAGGTACGCGGCGGAAGCTCCCGAAGCCCGCCTCGTCCGCGAGCTCTTCGGCCTTGTGGGGTCCCATGCACGTACCGATTCCTGCTCCCCCCTGGGACAACGAGGTCGTCATGCAGTAGAGCGTGCTGGCGCTGTAGGTGAACTTCGCCAGGTTGAGCGGGTTGGCGAGATTTTCGGCCAGGTCCCCCGAGACATTGAACTCGGTCCAGAGCAGTACACCATCGGGGGCGAGAGCCCGCCGAATGGCGCTCAGGGACCCAATCGGGTCGACCATGTCGTGCACCGTGTCGAACACGGTGATCAAGTCGTACGTGCCCGGTAGGCCCTGGGCGACGTCCCGCAGCTCATAGCGGACGCGCCCGTCCACGCCTGCGTCGGCCGCGCGCTGCCGCGCACTGGCCACCGCCAGGGGGTAGTTGTCGTAGCCGATGAACTGGGAGTTCGGGTACGCATGGGCCAGGATGAGGATGGCCTGCCCGTTCCCGGAGCCCACGTCCGCGACCCGTGCGCCGGCCTGTAGCTTGGCCTCGAGTCCGGGGACGCCGGGGATCCAGTGCTGGGTGAGGTGATTGAGGAACTGTGCGCGGGTGAACCTCTCGAAACCGCGCCAGAACTCCTCGCCGTACTCATGCTGGGGGACGCCTCCTCCTGTCTTGAAGACGTCGGCGACTTTCGGAGCGTTGGCGTACCATGTCGGCAGCATCTCGAAGAGGCCCGGGAAGTAGGCGGGACTATCCGGGTTGGCCAGGCAGAACGCTTGCTCGGGCGGAAGACAGAATCGATCCGCCACTCGGTCGTACTGCACGTATCCCGAGCACGCCATCGCCGACAGCCATTCCCGTAGGTACCGAGGCGACTGACCGGTTTCGGATGCCAGTTCATCGGGCGTGACCCATCCTGCACCGTTCAGGGCCTCAAAGAGCCCGTTGCGGTCGCCAATGTAGATCAAGGCGCTCGCCATGGCTGCGTTGTAATCGGCGACCAACGAGCCGACGACCTTGTGCAGGGTCTCCATGTCGATCGCAGATGCTGTGTCTGCTGTCATTTCTCCAACTCCTGTTTGTGGATGCAAGTTCGACGTTGTCGCGGGCCCGAGAATCGCCACCTCCTTTCCGGGCGCCGGCTGGACAGTCACAGCATCTCGCCGAATCAGCTGCCAGACCATGAGCGAGCGGAACGATCGGTCACACGTTGGTCACACGTTTTCAGCGCGCGTGGTATGATCCGCCCGGAAGGAAGATCGGCAAGTATGGGTCAGTGTTGCCGATCGGGGCTCGTGGATGGTGGTCCCCAAGGGCACGGCCGGCTTCGCGGAACTGCTCCAGCGATACCGGGTGGCCGCCGGGATCACCCAGGAGGAGCTGGCGGAGAAAGCTCGACTCAGCGCTCGCGCCATCAGTGACCTGGAACGGGGTGTCAAGGTGCGGCCGCACGTGGCGACAGTCCGCCAACTGGCCGACGCCCTGCAACTATCGGAAACCGAGAAGGAGGAGTTTCAGCTCGCGGCCCGTCCCAACCTGGCTGGACGTCATCCTCCGGCGGAACGTGCGACGCCTGGGGTTCGGACCTTCCTCTTCGCCGATTTGCGCGGCTATACGCAGTTCACCCAGGAGCACGGCGACGAGGCAGCCGCTCGACTGGTGGCGGTTTTCAGCCGGGTGGTGGGAGAGGGCGTCGCAGCGTGGGATGGCGACGTCATCGAGTACCAGGGTGACCGCGTGCTGGCTGTTTTCCAGTCGGCGCGCCAGGCACTCCGTGCCTCTCTCGACATCCAGGAGCGGCTCCGGCTGCTGCCGGAGGAGATGCTGCCGCTCGGGGTCGGGATTGGACTCGACGCGGGCGAGGCAGTAGTGTCGGAGGTATCAGGATTCCGCGGAGCGGCGCTCAATCTAGCGGCGCGGCTCTGCGACCAGGCGAAGCCCGGCGAGGTGCTGTCGAGCGAGGGCGTGATCCATCTTGCCGGCTCGCTGGACGGTATTGGCTACGTCGAGCAAGCGCCCCTTCGGCTCAAAGGGTTCACCAATCCGGTGACGGCGGTGCTGGTCGTCCCCGCTCTCGGTGGGGATGAGAGTCCAGTCGGAGGCGACATCCCGCAGGTGCTTCCGGTGGGAGGATTCCTCGGTTCACTCCCCTCCGGGCCGCTCGTCGCTCACGATGAAGAAGTGGCCATGCTGCGGGCAGCGGTGGAACTAGTCGCCGCCGGCGGAGGGCGACTTGTCCTCATCGCGGGAGAGGCCGGTATCGGCAAGACGCGTCTGGCGCAAGAGGTGACCTGGATCGCCCATGAAGAACAGTTTGTCGTGGCGGCCGGCCGTTGCTACGAACCTCAGCAGTCCATTCCGTACTATCCGTTTCTTGAGGCGCTGAGTACTGCTGTGACGGCATCACCGGCGGTCGTGCGAGGTCAGGCTGCCCATCGCTGGCCGTACCTGGCGCGCCTGCTCCCCGACCAGTTCGGTTCAGTCCCCGACTCAGCCCCCAGTGCCGTCGAGGAGCAGGACCGTCTTTTCCGGGCGGTTGCCGGATTCGTTCAGGCGATCTCCGAGGCCCGGCCTATTGTCATCTTGCTCGACGACTTACATTGGTCCGACAGTGCCAGCCTGCAACTCTTGCATTACCTGGCTCGTCAGACGCGCGGCTCACGCGTGCTTCTGGTCGGGACCTACCGTGATGTGGAGGTGAGTCCCGATCATCCGCTGGAAGCCACCCTACGCGACCTGGCTCGCGAGCAATTGATGGAGCGAGTCATGCTCAAGCGGCTGAGGCAGACCGAGATCGCCGAGCTCATCACGGGGACGGTCGGCACGGTTGAGGAAGTACCCGAGTTTGCCGAGCTCGTGTACCGCCACACGGACGGCAATCCCTTCTTCACGCAACAAATCGTCCAGGTGCTGATCGACGACGGCACTCTCTATCGTGAAGGCGGACAGTGGAAGCGTCGAGCGATCCGGGAGATCGACGTGCCGGAGAGCGTGCGGTCGGTCATCGCCCAGCGGGTTTCTCGACTGGACGCAGAGGCGAGAGAGATCCTACAGGAGGCCAGCGTCCTGGGTCCGGCTTTCCACTTTGACGATCTGCTTGCCATGAAGTTGGCCACGGAGGGCGAGCACGACGTGGAAGACGCGGTTGACGAAGCGCTGACGAGCGCCTCGACGCTGGGACTCGTGCGCGAGACGGGACGAGATGAATACGCGTTCGACCACGCGCTGACGCAGCAGGCTCTGTACTCGTCACTCTCACCGCGCCGACGCCGCCGCGTCCATCTTGCAGCGGGAGAGGCGCTGGACGGACTACCGGAGCGTCGGCGCAATCAACGTGCGGCCGAACTGGCGTGGCACTTTTTGCAGGGAGACGATCCACAACGGGCGGCCCGATATTCCCTCCTCGCGGGTGATCAAGCCGAGTCCGTTTTTGCCCACGATGAAGCCGAGCGTCACTATCGGACGGCCCTGGAGCTGGCCCAGGATCTCGACGACCGCCTCCTGGAGGCAGAGGCTGTGGAGAAGCTCGGAGTTGTGTTGCGCACGGTTGGGCGCTATGACGAGGCATTGGGACTCCTGGAACGAGCGGCCGCCCTCTATAGCAAGAGCGGTGACCTCGAGGGAGAGGGACGGACGGTTGCGCAGATCGGCATTCTGTGCAGCGTGTCGGGAACGGCGGAGCAGGGAATAGGACGCTTGCAACCGCTCGTTGCCAAACTGGAGCAACGCGCGCCCTCCCGCAGCCTCGCATTGCTGTACGCGGCGCTCGTCCATCTCTATAACTTTGTCGGACGGCAGAACGATCAGTTGAACGCGACGGAGCGGCTGCTTGAGCTCGCCCGTGATTTGCGGGACGATCGACTGCTCGCCGAAGCCGAGGTGCACCGCGGCGCCTCTCTCATGTACCTCGGACACTACGAGGAGGCGCGACAACTCCTGGAGGCTGCCATCCCGCGAGCCGAGGGGGTTGGGGATCTCCACACGGTGTGCATCGCGCTTGGCTTCGCCGCGCTCGTGTACCACGGCTGGCATCGGGCGGAGCAGGCGCGAGCGCATCACGAGCGGGCCCTGGATATCGCGGAACGTCTCGGGGATCCACGCGAAATCTCACATCGCGCGGTGGAGGCCTCGTACCACGCTTTCCTTGTCGGAGACTGGGAAGGGTCGAGGCGGCTTGCCGAACGTGCCCTGATGAGCGCCATGGAGCAGGACAATCTTCGGGCCTTCACGCAACCGCTGTATACGCTGGGTGAGCTGGCGCTCTATACGGGCCAGTGGGACGACGCGGACGGGTATCTTCGCGAGTCGATGACGATTGCGCAGCACCTCGATCTTGCCGATTACCTCCGTGAGCTGCAGGCGCTGCTGGCCGAGAGAGACGTTCTGGAGGGAAATCCGGCGAACGCCCTGAGCCGCTTGCGTGGCATGGTTGGTAGCCCGGGCTGGGATGAGCACCTGAGCTTCCTGGTCGCCCTGGCCGCGACGAGCGTCGAGGCCGGCGATCTGGATACGGCGCAGGACAGCATCATCAAGGTCGTCGCTCAGGCGACGCAACAACGCCTGCCGCTGGTGCTGGCCGACGCGCACCGCGTGCAAGGGGCCATCGGGCGGAAGCGCGGCGACTGGGAAAACGCCCAATCTCACCTCGAGAGGGCGGTCAGCCTGGCGCGCGACATTACCTACCCGTGGGGAGAGGCCCGGGCTCTGGGCGAGTGTGGACAGCTGTATGCGCGGCTGGGCCGGACTGCCGAGGCACGCGAGCACTTCCAGGCTGCCGCCGCCATCTTCGGACGCCTGGGTGCAGAACCGTATCGACTGGCCGTGGAGCGTCGGATTGTCGACCTGAGCCGCGACGCTCACGTCTCGTCCGGCGACCCTACACGCCCTCCGTCACCTCATTGATCTCATCGGCCACGATTCCGTGCGATTCCCGGTGAACAGCCTCGGCCGCTTCCTTGCTGGGTGCTTCGACCAGGCAATACACCCGTCCGCTGACAGTGTCGTACCAGTAACGAAGGTACTTCACGCCATGCTTATCCTGCACCTCCAGGTCGCGTTGATGCGCGTCCTGAATAGCCTGCTGCGTTAATCCCTCGATCTTGTGATGGACGTCGAGATAGAGCGGCATACGACTCCTCTCCAATCAACTCCGGCTCGGGTATTCGGACGGACGAGTACTCCGTCGATGCTGCTCACACCGTACTATGGAGTGATGTTTCTGTCAAGTAGCAGCGAATGAAAAACGGGGCGTGCGGCGGGCCGCGACGCTGCATGCCTGCAGAGACAATGTCCTGATGGCGGTCGTGCGGTCAGTTCAGGCATCTCGGCGTCATGTTGCCCTGCTCGTCTTGCTCGCAGCCGGCTGGGGGATGTTCGTCGACGGCAACCTCATCCCGGTTCTAGCCCCGACCACAAACTCGACGATCTTTCAAGCCTCGACCGCTGCCTTCTTCGCCGTCATCGGCATCCTATTTGGACCGATACCCGGCGCATTGGCGGGTCTGGTGCGCGACAGCAGCGGGCACGTCCTGACGCTGCTGATCCACCCTGGCCTGTCGTCCCTGGAAGCGCTCGGGCGAGCCATTCCGGACATCCTGGAAGATGTGGTGCTCGGCCTGATACCTGGGATCGCCGGACGGGTGAACCGGCGGTTGTTACCGCTCATCGCGGCGACCTTCGCCGCTGCCTGGTTGTCTCTCCCGTTCCTGGAGGCGGGGAACGCGGTGGTGGCGGGACGTCCCGGCTTGATGTGGACCGTCCTCACCACGGCCCCCGGTGACTGGAATGAGCCGGTGGATCCGGGCCTGACGGTCTACGCGCTCCTCACCGCCGGGATGGCGGCGCTCATCCTGACGCGCTGGGCGTCGGACCGGCGCGGCACGGAGCGGGTCGGTGTCGTTTTGCTGGCTGCCGGCTTCGTGATGATCATGCTGGGCGCACACGACTAAAGATGGGATGCTCGGCCAGCGGCCTTGGCGAAGGTAGACGGGCGGGCGTGTGAAACAGTGCGGATGGATTGGCCGGCGCCCGGCTGCCGATCGCGTCAGGACTGCCTCTGGGCATGTGGCGCGAGGTGGGACAACACGCGTTTCCAGCGATCCAAGATCAGCAGGTGACCGGCACCCGGGGACACTTCCAGACGGGCCGCAGGCAGCCGTTTCTGCCACCATGTGCCGTGCCGGCTGCCCGCGACCGGATCGGCTGAGCCATATAGCAGCAGAGCCTTCGCCTCGACCGCATCGAACTCGAATCCCCAGGGTTGCAAGTAGTAACGCGCGATGTCGCGGGCCATGCCTGTGACTCCCTGGGCGAACGCGGCCTTCAGCATGTGGTCGAGCCGCTCACGAGCCCCGCCTCCGGCGAGTCCCGCCTTATCCACGTGACCGGCCGCCAGCACGGCCACAAGTTCGTCGCTGCCGACGATTTGCGACATCAGCGGCTCAAGCTGCCGGCGCAGAGTCGGGTGTACCTTGTCCGGGGCCAGGTCGCGAAGGGCATCGAGGATAGCCTGCTGCTTGGCGGGAATCCACGGCACCTGGTCGTGCGGGGCGGGGGTGGCAAGGACAGCAACGCGGCCCACGAGGTCTGGGCGTCGCGCGGCCAGGGCCAGTGCGACGCACCCGCCTATCGACCATCCCGCTACGCCCACGGGCCCCGTCTCAAGTCGATCGAGCACAGCTGCCAGGTCATCGGCCGCGGCAGCGACAGTTCCCCCGGCAGAGTCGGGAAGTGGATCGGAGTACCCATACCCCGGACGGTCCACGCCAAGTAGTGTGACGCCACGTCGCCAGGTCTGCTCAGGATCCGGATCGAAGGCGCCTGCCCCAGGTGTGGGATGGCACAAGACGACCGTGCGCGCCAAGTCTCCATCTACCAGCCGATGCACGGCCACGCGCCGCCCCGTTTCCAGCACGATCTGCTCATGCTCCGAAGACATGCTTTACCTCCTGGCTGCCTGCATCATAAATGCGGAGGCGTCACCCGGAAGTCGGCTTGACGTTCTACACATCTACATGTACGATGACGTCAATTACAGCACGCACTCTCCGGGGAAGGGCAAGAGAATGTTGTCAGTCGTTCGCCTTGTGTCGCCGCTTGTTCTGATCGCCTGTGGTGCCGTGGGACCCGCCGGGGCCGCCACCGCAGCGCACCTCCCGATTCACGCGCCTCGCCACACGTTGGGACGCGGCACCAGCACGAACTGGTCAGGCTACGACGTCACCGGCAGCGGCGCGACACACGTCATCGGCAGCTGGACGCAACCCTCGGTCACCTGTGGCCCGGGTGAGAACAGCTGGTCATCGCCATGGGTGGGAATCGACGGGGATACGAGCAACACCGTGGAACAAACTGGAACCGATTCCGACTGCTCGAGTGGCACGCCGACCTACTATGCCTGGTACGAGATGTATCCGAAAGGGACTGTGCAGATCCCGATGACCGTCACGCCGGGCGATTCTTTCACCGGTGAAGTCACTTACAGCGCCGGCAACTTTACCCTCCGCTTGACGGACAACACCACCAAGAAGTCGTTCTCGACCACCATTGCCGACAAACATGCCCACGAAGCCTCCGTGGAGTGGATCATGGAGGGGCCGTCCAACGGCGAGCTCTCGGACTTCAAGAGCGTGACCTTCACCGGGACCAACGCCACGATCAACGGGGTGACGGGCAGCCTCTACTCATTCACGAACGCTGATCCTATCACGATGGTGACGAGCTCCAATACGCCGCGCGCCACGCCGTCGTCAGTCAGTAGCAACGGCAGCTTCAGCGTGACGTGGGATCATAGCTGAACGTCGTCAGGGCAGCGACGACCTGCCGCCAGTGAGTGAAACCCCCGTGGTGTCCTTCGCCGTCCCAGAGAGTCAGGCGCGCGGAGGGAAGTTCACGGTGGAGATAGACCGCCATGTAGGGTGGCGTCAGCCGGTCCCGTAACCCGCACCAGAGATGGACGGTCGTCGTGATGTCAAGCAGCCGAAATCCCCACGGTCGGGCAAGCATGGCCAGTTCAGTAATACGCTGCCACTCACGGGCCTGCACGAGATCGCGGAGCCCCTGACGATGGCTGGGCTTGATGTCCGGCTGACCAGCCCTTGCGATGGCGCGGGGACGCTGTGCCGTCACATCTGACCGGCACCATGCCCAACTCATGGCGAGGGTTCGCACTCCGATACCCAGGGGCGTGGCCAGCGTCGTGATACCGGGCCAGTGGGGCGGAGCAAGTCCGGACATAACACCGACGGCACGCAGCCGGTGAGGAATCTTGTAGGCGCACGCCAGGGCATGCGGACCTCCCGCCGACCAGCCCAGAACGCTGAAAGTGTCGATGCCCAGATGGTCGGCCAGCTGGGCGGCATCATCCGGCCAATCAAGAAGTTTCCGCCGCGGTTGATGGTCGGAGAGCCCGATGCCCGGCCGGTCGATCGTAATGAGACGCACGCCGAGATCATCAAGAATCGTATCGTCCGGATGTCGCGTGAGCCGGTTGCTACCGCCGCCATGGAAAAAGAACAGCGGGACGCCCCCCGCCGGGCCAAACTCGGCGAAGCCCAGGGCCCGGCCATCTACCAGCGTCATGGTGTGACTGTCACCCGCACCCGGCGCCCCGTCTGCTCGCTCCATGCATTCCACTATTGCAGGTTCATTGCCAGAGTCGAGGCCGGGATTGACCCAGGTGATTCCCTGGGGTATCGTGACTTTGTTCTACCTGGAGACACGGATGGAATGACGTGGTGCCGGGACGGTGAGGAGATAGGAACGTACCGGCCCTCCGCGCTTCGTGACGGCCCGGAAGCGAGCACGATCCGTGCGACCAGGGATATGGGTGGAAGGAGAACGCGATGAACAGGCCGCCGGCCGCGCGCGTCGACGTAGTACAGGACGATTACTTCGGCACCGTCATTGAAGATCGCTACCGGTGGATGGAGGACTGGGAGAGCCCCGAATCGCGTGCCTTCATCGAAGAGCAGGGAGCGTATGCCCGGCGATATCTCGACTCCCTCCCCGACCGGGACGCACTCCTGAAGCGCATTACCGAGCTCGGCGAGGCGGGTCCAACCGTCCACGGCGTCACTCGGGCCGGCGGGCGCGCTTTTTACCTGCGTCAGGATCCGTCCGACAGCATCGCCAGGCTTGTCGCGCGTCTTGACCCCGAGGGAGAGGAGATCGTCCTCGTCGATCCCAACACTCTGTCCGGCGACGCCCACAGCGCCATCGACTGGTATCAGCCGTCCGGTGATGGGCGCTACGTGGCGTACGGCATCTCGGAGGGCGGCTCGGAAAACAGCGCCCTCCACGTGATCACCGTCGAAACCGGCGAGACGCTGCCGGATGCCATCTCGCGCACTCCGTTCGTCGCCGCCGCCTGGCGTCCGGATAACCGTAGCTTCTACTATTCGCGCCTGGCCGACCGGCCGGTAACGGCGGTCGATCGCTTCCTGGACGCGTGCGTCTATCTTCACCGCTTCGGGAGCAATCCGGAGCAGGATACGGCAGTGTTCGGCCGTGGGGTGAACCCATCGGTCGAGATGGCACCGGAGGACATTCCAGTTGTCCTGACGACGCCGGACAGTGACTGGGTCATGGGCATGGTGTTGCACGGCGATCTCCAGGACATGAGTCTCTACGCGGTGCAAGCCGGCGATCTCGAGGACCCGGCGCGGTGCCGCTGGACGAAGGTGTGTGGCGTCGAGGATCAGGTCAAGGCGGGTATCGTGCAATGGCGCGGCGGCAGCGTGTACCTCCTCACGCATAAGGACGCGCCGCGTTACCGTGTTATTGCCGTCGATCTGACCCAGCCCGACCTCGCCGCGGCGCGCGAGCTCGTGTCGCCGAGCGAGCGAGTCATTGAGGACATCACGCCGGCCGGTGACTATCTGATCACGAAAGAAGTCGACGGAGGGATCGATCGGTTGCGCCGGACGCCCCTGGACGGTGGGATCGCGGAAGATATTCCGTTGCCGATCGAGGGCTCGATTACCTCCTGGGCCCACGAGCCGGGTAGCGCGGACTTGCTGCTGATCCTCCAGTCGTTCGTCCACCCACCACAGATCTACCGCGCCGATGCTGCCACGGGGGAAAGCTGGAACACCAACTGGATTCCACCCGCGACAGCCGACTTCAATCACATCACGGTGACCCGAACCTTTGCCCCGGCCGCGGATGGCGTCGCGATCCCCTTGACCATCATTCATCGCCGCGATCCGGCGCGGGACGGAACCAACCCGGCGATCCTGTACGGGTACGGCTCCTACGGGATCCGGCTCCCGATGATATATATGCCGCAGCTGCTCGCCTGGTACGAGCGGGGCGGGATCCTGGCCGTTGCCGGACTCCGTGGCGGCGGCGAGTACGGCAACGAGTGGCACGAGGCAGGCTACCTCCTGAACAAGCACAACACGATCGACGACTTCATCGCCTGTGCGGAATACCTGGTCCACGAAGGGTATACGCGCCCCGACCGGCTGGCGGGTGAAGGTGGCAGTGCCGGCGGCATTCCCACGGGAGGAGCACTGGTCAAGCGGCCTGACCTCTTCGGCGCCATGATCATCCACGTGGCCGTGCTCGACGCCCTGCGGGTTCAGTTCTCACCGAACGGCGTGCCGAATATCCCGGAGTTCGGCGATGTAACGACGCCGGATGGGTTCGCGGCGCTGCAGATCATCAGCTCATATCACAAGGTGAGAGACGGTGTTGCCTACCCGGCCGTGCTGCTCACGACCGGCTTGAACGACCCGCGCATCGTTCCCTGGCAGGCGACCAAGATGACGGCACGTCTCCAGGCTGCCACGTCGTCCGGCAAGCCGGTCCTGCTGCGCGTCGAGACGCAAGGCGGTCACGGCATGGGATCGACCCGCGAGCAGATGGATCGCGAGCTGGCCGATATTCTGGCGTTTCTTCTGGCCCAATTCGGGCCGGCGGCAGCGGCCAAGCCAGAGATGGTAACCGCGGAGGGTTAGTGCACAGGGGACGAGAACGTGGCGGCGGGTATGGGTACGCGGCCGATGGGGTAGCGCCGGACCAACTCGTCCACCAGCTCCCAACTTCGCCGATCGATGTCCGACGCGTGCCCGGCCAACTCCTCGCGAGCCAGTGGACTACCTGCCTGCGAGTCACGCGCGAAGGCGCGCAGCGCGCGCTCCACCTCGTCGTTCGGTAATCGCAAATACGTGAAGATCTTTGTCAGCATGCCGGTCGGATCGGCGCGCAGTTCCTCGTAGCGCACGGGCAGAATCGGAACTCCCTGCTCATGCAACCGGGCGTAGCCGTGCAAGGTCGAGAGGCACATGAGTGTAATGACCTCGATCTCGGCGACGAAATCGCGTGACTCGAGCTCGCGCGCGAGGAGAGGGCACATTGACGCAAGGGCGCCAAGATCCCGGCGGTCTTGCCTCGATCGCGCATCAAAGTGCCCAAAGAGCCGCGAATAAGATCGTATTGTCGCGGCCAGGTCGCGATACAGGAATAGGCTGCCGGCTCCAGGAAAGGCCCGGGTCAGCAGGTCACCGATCTGCACACAGTAGCTGCGGAACTTCACCACGTTGATGGACGACCGTCCGGCTGCCCCGCGATGGAAGAGGATCTTGGTGGCGCTGTGCAGGAGGCTCTGGATTTCGTGCCCGTCTTCACCGGCGAGTCGCCAGGCGACCGCCTGTGAGTACACGTCAGGCTCCGACAGGCTCGTGGCGGCACCCATCTCTTGAAACGCCTTACTGAGCAGCGTGGATCCGGCCCGGCCGGTGGTGTAGATGAAGACGAGAGATCCGGGAGCCTCAAGACCAGCGGCGATCCGGTGGAAAGTCTCATACGGCACGCTGAGGACCTGCCGGGCGTTCTCGTATTGGGCCATGTACAGGAAGGGCGCCGCGGTGACGTCCACGCCTTGCGGGACACGGACGAACAGCGCGCGGCCGGCGGCGTGATCGAAGCAGTAGAGGCTGACGGAGGGATCCGTTATCACGGTCGACGGGTCGGCCCCGCCGGCGGCCCGGACGGAGAAATCACCCGGAGACGCGTTCGCCACGACATGGTCCTTGTGTCGCGCTTCAATCTCAAAGACGTCGATCATCAACTCCTCCTGCCGCATGTATTGTCCGGCTTCCGGAGCCGCCGGCGCGACCGGATCGCCGGACGCTATTGGGTAACATACGGCTGTTAGTCGCTCAGGGGATGGGTGGGTGAGTCAGACCAGGGAGTCCGCGTGGAATCCGGCAACCGACGACGTCGTGCGGCGGGCGCGTGAGGTGTTTGCCGAGTTTCTCGGCACCGCCGCCCTCACCTTCGTCGCCGCCGGTGTTGCGGTCGTCAACGGATCGTTCGGGCACATCCCCGACCCATGGCAAGCCCTGGCTCCGGGATTACTCATCATGGTCATGATTTACAGCCTTGGCGAGGTCTCGGGCGCGCACTTCAACCCCGGCGTGACGCTGGCCTTCGCCCTGCGCCGTGATTTCCCCTGGACGCGCCTCCCCGGGTACTGGCTCGCCCAGTTTGTCGGCGCGACCGCCGCCGCCGCTCTCCTCCGTGTCATGTTTGGATCGGTCGCGCATGACGGAGCGACGGTGCCTCACACCGGCAGCGGGACGGCGCTCGTGACCGAGATTATCCTGACCTTTATCCTCATCAGCGTCATCCTGGCGACGGCGACGAATCAGCGTATCGTCGGCCCGAATGCGGCTATCGCCGTGGGGTTTACCATCGTCCTCGACGGCATTCTGGGCGTCCCGGTCACCGGCGCCTCGATGAATGCGGCACGCTCCTTTGGTCCGGCTCTCGTCGGCGGCGCCCTCGATACGTACTGGATTTATGCCGTTGCGTCTCTCATTGCCGTGGTGTTGGCGGTGGGGGTTGCCTGGCTGTTGCGGGGCCCGGGCAGTCCCGAGGCCCGCCGCACCGCGACCGGGCAGCCGTGAATGAGGGAAGAGTTGGGCCGGATGCCGGCATGTGAGGGGTGCATATGAGGATCCACCGTGTGGAGACCAAAGCCGAGGCAGGGCCGACGATGGCTGAGGACGTGGCCTCGTATCTGCATGGCGTGCTGGAGCGGCAGGATGAAGCCCGCATCGTCGTGGCGACAGGCGCCTCGCAGTTCGAGTTCCTCGACCGCCTGTGTCGGGCGCCGGGGATCGATTGGGGCCGGATCACGATGTTCCATCTCGACGAGTACGTCGGACTGCCGGTTGATCATCCGGCAAGCTTTCGGAGGTATCTGCGCGAGCGGCTCATCGAGCGCGTGCATCCAGGCACGGTCGTGCTGATTGATGGGGAGGCAGATCCGGTGATGGAGTGCCGGCGCGTCGGAGACGCCATACGGGCAGCTCCCATTGACGTGGCGTTTGTCGGCATCGGAGAGAACGGCCACCTCGCCTTCAACGATCCGCCGGCGGACTTCGAGACCACTGAGCCCTACATCGTCGTGCGTCTGGACGAGGCGTGCCGGCGGCAGCAGGTAGGCGAGGGTTGGTTCGGCTCGGTGAACGACGTGCCCGTCGAAGCGATTTCGATGTCGATCCACCAGATCATGCTGGCACGCAAGATCTTCTGCCTTGCTCCCGAAGAGCGCAAAGCGGAGGCAGTTCGCGCGTGCTTCGCGGGAGAGGTGACACCGTGGGCGCCGGCGTCTATTCTCCAGAGACACCGCGATGTCGATCTCTACCTCGACCGTGAAAGCGCGTCTCTTCTGCCGCTCGAGGTCATCCAGCGCGCTTCTTCCTAGCGGGGTGTCATTGCTTCGCGCGGGTTGCCGTCCCGCTTGGCGTTAACCCCTCCCGATGCGTGTAGAGGCGGGCACTCACGGCTGCCGGCCGTGGTCCGTTGTCAGGCAACCGTGGCGCCTCTGCGCGGGCGTGCCGGCCAACGCACATCGCCCTCGGGGGGGGCCTCCGAGAGTGCCGGCTCGACCGAGCCGCTGCATGTTACCGAGCGCCCTCTTGCTCGCCCTCGTCCGGTCGCGATCGGCGCGAGGCAAACCAGGCAGCGAACAGGGCTGCCGGTAGGGTGGCGGCCGCGAACAGCGCAATCAGGAGAAGTTGGTACCGCTGTGCGACAAGGTAGTCGCTCCCGCAGATAGACGCGTTATCCGCGCATCCGGCTCCGTACGTCGTCCACGACTCCATCATCGAGCCGGCGCCGGTCCAGAGGACTAGCCACACGCCTCCAGAGGCAGCCAGTGCCATCGGTACGAAGCGATTCGGCCGGCCCACTCGACGGGCAGCCGCGAGGAAGAAGACCGCGGGCGGAACGGCTGCGGCCAGTCCAATTGCCAAACCGGCGGCAACACCGCCCGCCGAAACGCCGGTCCCGACCGCCGCGGCTCCCGCGATGCCGAGCGCGATCAAGCTGCCGTCGGCGAGGACAAGGACCGCCAGAACCTGCAGTGCCCAAATGCCGCCCGCCGAACTGGACGGCGTGAGTTCGTTGCCGGCAGCCCGTGCCGGTCGGTCGGCCGTCTCTGCCATCATCGCCGTCCTCCCACCCGGGGAGTAACCGGCGCGTGAGCGGCTACGGCGTGAGCGGGGAGGTGGAACCGATACGCCATGGCCATATGGCCGTCTCCTTGTGACCTTCATCATATGCCGACAGACCTGACGTGTCTGCGAGATAGATCACACAGGAAGTGAAGCCATGAGTTCCGAGTCTGCTTGGTGCTCCTGTCGGAGAAGTTCTCAGCCTCGTGCGCGCGGATCGACGGCGTCCCTGATGCCGTCGGCGAGAAAAGTGAGCGCCAGGATCAGGATGGCGAGGACGACGCCGGGGAAGACCACCTGCCAATAGCTGTTGTCGATGTTCTGGACGCCGAAAAAGAGCATGGAGCCCAGGTCAGGGTTCGGCTGCTGCACGGTAAGGCCGAAGATGCTCAGGATCGTCTCATTGCTGATGGTCGCGACGACGATGAAGGCGCCTTGCACGAGCACCAGACCCCACATATTCGGTAAGAGGTGACGGCGCATGATGCCCCAGTCGCGGCTGCCGGCCGTCCGCGCGGCTTCCACGAACTGCTGCTCCTTCATGGTGAGCGCCAGCGAGCGGACGAAGCGCATAAGCGGGGGCCAGCCGACCGCGGCGAAGACCACGGTCAGCAAGAGAACACGGCCCGCGCCGCCCATGCCGAAGCTGTCGGCCGCTGCGCCGAAGAGGCTGACCACGATGAGAGCCAGGATGAATCCCGGGAAAGCGAACATGATGTCGGTGAAGCGCGACAGCAAACTGTCGATCGTCCGTCCGACGTACCCGGCAATCAGGCCGACGAGCGTCCCGATGATGACCGTGATGGCGGTCCCGATGAAGCCGACAATCAGTGGGACGCGCAATCCGTAGACGATGCGGCTGTAGCCGTCGCGCCCCACGTAATCGGTCCCGAACCAGTGGATCGGGCTTGGCCCTCCGTTGATGACGTTGGGATCGGGCACCGTCGGATCGCTGGTGTGCATGAACGGAGCGAACACGGCCATGATCATCATCAGGACGATGACGGTGAGGCCGATGATGGCCGCTTTGTTGCGCCGGAAACGGCGCCAGGCATCACGCGTCGGCGAGCTGATCTGCGTCGACGCAAAAGAATCTGCTTCGTCTGCCGCCAGGGGCTCGGCCGCTCCCAGCTCGATCTCTGCCTCGCTGTGAGAGAGACTGCGGCTCGGTAATCGATCCTGTGCCATCTCTTACCCCTACAGTCGAACGCGCGGATCGACCAGCGCGTACACGACATCCGTCAGGAAATTGACCAGCACGACGAAGGCGGCCAGCAGAAGGGTGGTGGCCTCGATCACGGAGTAGTCCGAATTGAAGATCGACTCCACCGTGATGTAGCCGATACCCGGAATGCCGAAGAACGTTTCGATGACGAACGCGCCGGTGATCAAGTACGCCACCACCGGCCCGACAATCGACGCCAGTGGGACCAGCGTGTTCTTGACGGCGTGGATATAGAGGATGATCCGCGCCTTCAATCCCTTGGCCCGTGCCGTCCGAATGTAATCCTGACTGAGGACTTCCAGCAGAAAGCTGCGGTACGACTTGGCGAAGTAGCCCGTGAGGCCCGCGGCATACAAAGTGACCGGCAGGATGGCTTCCTTGAATCCAAGGACGCCCGGCGCGCCCCACCCCGTGACGGGAAGCCAGCGGAGCTGGACGCCGATGACGACCTGCGCCAACGGGACCAGGACGAAGACCGGCACGGCATACAGGACCATCATGATTGCCTGGCTTCCATGGTCGACGAAGGAATTCTGCTTGATCGCCGACAGCAGGCCGACGGGAAGTCCGACGACCAGCGACAGCACAAGAGCATAGAAGCCGAGCTTCATCGTGACCGGGACGCCGTGCTGCAGGAGACTCCACACCGGCTGACCGAGGGTCTGTTGGGATTCCGACTTGCCCAGGTCGCCGTGCAGCAGGCCGCCGACGTAGTTGAGATATTGCTTCCACATAGGCTGATCCAACCCGAACTCGTGCCGGATCTGTGCAGCCTGGGCGACCTGATAGTGCTGCTGCATGATCTGCGCGATCGGGTCGTACGGAGACAGCCGCGCCATGGCGAAGACGATCGTCAGGACAATCCACAGGATGAGGATCATCGCGAGAAAGCGCCGTACCGTGAATGTCAAGAGGGCCATCAGGGTCCGTCCCCGATCATCCTGTTGGCGCGATTATAGGCTCCCGCCACGCAAGAGCGGGCTGGGGATTGCCCCAGCCCGCTCCGATCGCCGGAAAACGCTATGAGACGTTTGCCCAGTCGTTATTCTTGGCCCAGGTGACCGCCCGGTAGTTGTCGGGGATGAGGCCATGGACCTTCTTGGTGTTCACCAGGTCAAACGCTGTTCCGTTGTCGTAGGGGACGACGGGCGCCTGGTTGAGCATCATCTTGTTCGCGCGCAGGTACAGCCTCGCCCGTGTTGACTGATTGGCGGCTGCGTCTGCCTCATCGATGAGCTTATTGAATGTCTTATTGTTGTACCCACTGAAATTCTCGGCGACCCCGCCGTACAGCAGGTTGTAGAAGTAATCCTGCGAGTCGGGGTAGTCCTCGAACCAGTCGCCGTAGCACGCCGCGGTGTGGGTCTTGCTGAGAGGCGTATCGCGCGCAATGTAGTTCAGCCATTCGGAACGCGGAACACCTTTGGGCGTGAAGTGAATGCCGACCGTCGCCAGCATCGCCGTGATCGCTGCCGCTTCAGCGTTGCGGTCCGTAGTGTCGTTACGGTACACGTACGTGACGTTGATGCCGCCCGGGCACTTTGCCAGCTGCTGCCTCGCTTTGGCCGGGTCGTAGTAGGGCACGCCGGAGTGTCCGTTGAAGTACCCCTGGAACCCTCCCGGCACGAAGGAGTACAGCGGCTTGTAGGCACCGTGCAGATACTTCTTCGCCAGGGTGACGCGATCGATCGCGTACGCCACGGCCAGCCGGCAGTGCACGTTGCTGAACGGCGGATCGTTGACGTTCATGCCCAGGTACTCAATAAAGGCGGTCGGGAATTGGTACGCGCCCGGTTTACCGCGGTACGTAGCCTGATCCTGCGTCGGCACGCCGAAGGTCTCGTCCAGGCCTCCGGACCGGAAGTCGCGCAAGCCCGTCTGGTTGGAGTCAATCGCCGGGATGACCAGCCGGACGTGCGCCTTCTGATAGAAGTGCGAGTTGGGAACCAGGGTGAGCGTGGGTGTACTGCCGCCCGGATAGAACGAGGTGACATCATTCGCCGCCGAGCTGTGACACACCGCCTTGAAGGGCCCGGACGCGCCCGCCGCTGCCGCCTTGCATGTCGTCGTCAGGTACGTGCCGCCGGAGTTGGTTGACGTTCCGCGCATCACCTTCGCGTCGAGGATGAAGTTGAGGGGGTAAGCGAGCACTTCCGGGAAGAAGCCGGCGCGCACACTGAGCGTGAACTGCACCGTCCGCGCATTGAGTGCCTTCACGCCCAGGTATGACGATTTGCCGGCGCTGTAATTAGCAAATCCCTTGATCATGGAGTCGTACGTATTGATGGGCGAATTGGTCTGCTTCGACAGAGCGCGCCGAATCGAAAAGACAACGTCCTGCGCGGTGAGCGGATCACCATTGGCGAAACCCGTCTTCCGCAGGGAGAAGGTGTAGATCTTGCCGCTCCCAGTCACCTTGTAGCGGGACGCGAGTTGCGGGTAGGGAACCACCCTTCCGCCCACCTGCTTGATGTTGATCAAGCCCCCGTACAGCAGTTGCGTGAGGTAGCTCGAGTTCTGGTCCTCCACGACAGCGGGATCGAGCGTCGGCGCCCACTGCGGATTGTTCTCCAGATAGCCGAGTCGAATGGTGGGCATGCCGGCCGGTGCCTGCCGGGCCGAGCTGACACCGTGTGCCGAGATCGCGAAGGTAGCCGCCAGGGATAGCGCGAGCGCGGAATTCAGTAACCTGCGAGCGATTCTCACCGCCTCCTCCTTACCTCACCTTCACATGGGTGGTGTCTTACCGAACGAACAAAGAGCGCGACATGCAACGTCACTGACACGTTCCACACGGCTTCGCATTCTTTGAATCGAAACGTGTGCCACACCACTCTGAAGGCAAAATCATCGTATCCGCGATAGGGATGAGTGTCAATCGCTCACTCTATCGGCCGTCAGTCCACAACCGTCCCCAGCCCCTGTCGGGTCGTACGCTATTGACGATGGTAAATCTCTGCCCTACGCTGTGATTGACCCAAGGCGTGGGCTCCGAACGAATCTGTCCTTAGCCCCACATGCGCAACACCCGGAGTTCGACCTTGGAGAGGAGGTAACAGGTATGGCAGCCGAAGCCCAGCTAGTGCCCCGCGACGAGACCCTGGCGCGCAATCAGGTGAGCTTGCTCGGCGCCATCATGGCCGGCTCGGTCCAGGTCGCTCCGGCTTTCAACGTGATGTTCACGGTGGGACTAATCGCCGGAACGGTGGGTGCTGCCGTTCCACTCGTTATGGTCCTGGCCGGACTTGGCGTGCTCGCAACCGGCAACTCGTTCAGTCAGTTCTCACGCCTCTGGCCGAGCGCGGGTTCGTTTGTCACGTTCATCTCACGCTCGGTCGGTCCGCGGGCCGCGCTGGTTGTGGCCGTCACCGCCATCCTGGGCTACATCATCGCGTTCAGCGGTGTGTACGTCTTTGTCGCCAACTACATTCTCACGGAACTCTTCGGGAGCCCACACGTCTCCGGTCTCCTTCAATTGGTGACTATCCTGTATGGCATCCTGGTCGTAGTTCCCGTCATTCTGGGTGTGCGCGTCGGCCTACGGCTGGCGATCGCGCTCTACGTGTTCGAAATCGTCATCCTGGCAATCTTCGTCGTCGCCGTGCTCGTCCAGGGTGGCATCCACGGCCTGTCGGGCACTCCCTTCACGACGGGCGGCCTGGGATTGAAGACCGTCGCTCTGGGATTCGCGCTGGCGTTTTTCGCTTACGGTGGTTTTGAAGCGCCGGCGCCGCTGGCCGAGGAGACCCAAAACCCGCGCCGCAATGTCCCGGTGGCCGTTCTCACCGCCATTGTGATTAGCGGAATCGTGTACGTGCTCTCGGCCTATGCGCTGGTGGAAGCGTTTAGCACGCCGGCCAAGTTGGCGTCGGATAGTGCTCCCGTCGTCACGGCAGCCCATAAGTTCGTGCCGTTTGTGGCCCCGATCGCCGTGTGGCTGCTCCTAACAAGTGTCACGAGTTCCTTCCTCGCCGCCAATACTGAGACGGCGCGCGTCGTGTTCAACGCCGGGCGGGAGGGTTTATTGCCCCATGGTGTCGCGCGTGTTCAGGAGCGCTTCCGCACGCCGTGGGTCGCCGTCATCGCTTTCGTCGCTCCCAGCGTGATTATCGGCCTCATCTCGACAGCTTTCACAGACCCGATCACAGCGTCCGGTTTCCTCGGGACATACGGGAGTCTCGGCTTCATCTTCATGTACCTGGCAACCAACCTGGCGCTCGTTGTTAACTGGTTCCGCGAGCGCAATCGAGGCGAGTCGCACAACCCGGTGACGTGGATTCTCGTCCCACTCATCGGTGCTCTTGTCCTGCTGATTCCCTTCTGGGGTGACTTTCAGCCCGGTCAGCAATCGCCCTACAACCTACTACCCTGGCTGTTTGCCGGGCTGATCGCCCTCGGTATCGTCTACATGCTCTTCGTGCAGGTCGCGCGACCCAGCCTCCTCGCCCGTGCCGGCACGATCATCATGGGCGAGGATGCCGGGACGCCCGACGAAGAACCGGAGGTCGTACCGAATCCCGTCGAGGCCACGCAGACTTTTCCACCGGCGGCGCCGTGACGGGCCGACATGGTGTTCAGCCGAGGAAGTCGAGTACAGCGCGGTTGAACTCCTCAGGGACCTCCCAGAGGTAGGCGTGGCCTCCGCTCTCCGTGAACTGGACGGTGGCTTTCGGGATGCCGGCTGTGATCTGTTCGGACTGGACCGGGGGAAAGATCAGATCCTTGGGGGCTCCCAGCACTAACGTCTCAGCCTTGATCTGGCCCAAACGGTCGGTCGCGTTGTGCGTCTGGATGGAATGAAGCTGACTGAGGTACGCCGGAACGGGCTGCGTGATGCTGGTCAGCGCCTCTTCTGTGGCCTGGGCGTCCTCAGGATGTGTCTGGAAGTACTCCGGCGTGAAGCACCAGAGGAGCACTTCCTTCATCATCTCCGGCAGACCGAGGCGCGGAGCAGCGTGCTGCCAGAACGTATAGAGACGGGAGTTGGCCTCACTCGGCTCGCTGCACGTAGCGGCCAGAACGAGTTTATGGACTGCGTCCGGATAGTGGAGGGCAAACTCCTGCGCGATCATTCCACCCATGGAGACGCCGAGGACATGGGTGCGCGGAACGCCGAGTGCATCGAGCAAGCCCTTGGCGTCGGCCGCCATCTCGGCTGTCGTGTAGCCACCTTCCGGCTTGGACGATCCACCGATACCTCGGTTGTCGAAGATAATGGTCCGATAGTGTCGCTCGAAGTCGGGGATCTGATATCCCCACGACGTTAGGTCATCGGCCAGGCCGTTGATGAGCAGGAGAGGCTCCCCCTCACCGTGAATCTCATAGTTCAGCGTGATTCCATTCGCCTCGACGGTCGGCATGCCTGTAGCCTCCTTCACTAGCTGGCGTCCCTGTCGGGAATCGTAGCCCATCTCGACAGGCTACCTATAATGCGGCGCTCCGCACTTCCTCGCAGGTGTCGCGACCCAGAGGCCAGTACATGTTCAATCTCCGCCGCTATTTGACGGGCCCGCCGTGGCGCTCGCTGGCGCTGCTGGCGTTGGCCGTCGCACCGGCGCCGGCGACGGCGGTACACGGGCAGGTGCCGCCGGTCGGGAGTGGCTACTGGCACACTGACGGCACGACGATCCTGGATGCCGACAATCGTCCGGTGCGCATCGCCGCCGTGAATTGGTACGGCATGGAGACCGCCAACTGGGTACCGGCCGGGCTGGATTACCAGCCGTATACCACGATCATGCGGATCATCAAGCTCCTTGGCTACAACACGATCCGGTTACCCTTCTCGAACGAGCTGGTGGAGCGCGATCCGGTTGTCCACTCCGCCATCGCGGCCAATGCGGAGTTCCGCGGTCTCCATGCCCTGCAGGTGATGGATGCCATCGTCGCCTATGCCGGGCGCATCGGCCTCAAGATTATTCTGGACGACCAGCGCAGCCGGGCACCGCGTCCGACGCAGATCAATACGCCAAATGAGCCTTTCTGGTACTCTGCCCGCTACCCGGAGTCTGCCTGGATCAACGATTGGGTGGTGCTGGCGAGGCGCTATCTCGACAACGACGCCGTCATCGGTGCCGACCTGCGCAACGAGCCTCATGTACCCGGGCAGGGCCCGTTCGCCGTGTCTGCATACGTGCAGCGCGGTCCGACGTGGGGACCGTACAACGGCGTGGAGAACCCCAAGACCGATTGGCGGCTGGCGGCCCAGCGCGCAGGAGACGCGATCCTCAGCGCCGATCCGCATCTTCTGATCATCGTCGAGGGGTTGCAGCTCTATCCTGATCCCTCACAGCCGAGGGGCGTCTCCTCGAGCTGGTGGGCCGGTATCTTGACGCCTGCTCAGACATTTCCCGTCACGCTGGACGTGCCGCACGAACTGGTGTACTCGGTGCACGACTATGGTCCAGTGAAACATGCCATGCCGTGGTTCACCCCTCTGTCCTACCACTCGCTCGTCGCGGCCTGGCACCGCAACTGGGCGTTCCTGCTTGATAATCCGGATGCCACGAACGCCGCTCCCGTCTTTGTCGGCGAGTTCGGCACCTGCAACACCGATCCGACGTGTGTGCAGCGGCGGAAGCCCGATAATCAGGCCGCCTGGTTCCAGGGAGTGGTGCGCTTCCTCAGACGGCATCCCACGGTGGGGTGGGGCTTGTTTGCCCTCAACGGGACCAACGCGAACAACTGTCAAACCACGAACGGCTTATTGAGTCCGGCCTGGAACAACGTGAGCGACATTGCTCTGCAGCGCAGCCTCCGGAGCATCGAGCCGCAGCCCGGTGTCCTTCCGTCCAGGACCGGAGTGCCGCTTATCCCGGGCGCGACCACCTCTCGCCTGCCGCGCGATCCACACTCGGCTCTATGCCTTTTGCCGTAGCTGCCGGTGATGAATGCGGCGGTCGGATCAGACCACTCGAAGGCTGAACATGTCGAGACTGTCGATGCTATCCGGCACTGTTCGAGGTCGGCGTGCTGCCGAATGGGACAGGAGCGGTAAGTTGACCTCGCCGCGCCCGTCCAGTCTTTTGACCGCTAAGCCGGTACGGCCGTCCTCGCGTACTGGGCAGAGCCAAAGGCCATGATGGGAATCATGATGTACGGGAACAGCGCGAGCAGGACGCCGAAACCGGTGCCCTTGCCGTAGTTGCGCGCCAGATCGATCATCACGATGAAGTGGATGACGACGTTCACGATGGGAATGAGGTACAGGATGAACCACCAGCCGGGCCGTCCGGCCATCCTCAGCAAGACCAGGGTGTTCCAGATCGGAATCAAGGACTTCCAGCCGGATTCACCCGCTTTCACAAACAATTGCCAGGTGGCTGCGATTTCGAGGACGACAACCACCAGGTAGACGAGCCACAAGATAGTACCCACGACGAAACTCCTTCGCTGCTAATGTCGTGGGCAACGCTAGCAGCGCGGGTAGGCATTGTCAATGGTGTTGTTGTGCAGATTTCACGTTACGTTCGTCCCGTACAGATCGGCCAGAGAGACGTCTGTCATCCGCCATGCGTGCAAGGCGAGTAGGCTGAGGATATGACAGCCGACCGTCCCGTCTTGGTTGGTGAACGTGTCACCGTCCGTGTCGGCCGATCCGGCGATGCCTCGCTTCTCTACAAAATCCTGTCGGAGCCGGGCGTGATGCGGTGGTGGCGGGAGCCCGATCCTCCCAATCTGATCGCCGACGACCTGCGCGGGGCGTCCGATGAGATCCTCCTCGTCATTGAGATTGCCGGTGAGGTAGCAGGCGGGATTCAGTGGCATGAAGAAACGGAAGAAGATTACCTCCATGCCGGCATCGATATTTTCCTCGGGGAGCGGTGGCAGGGGCAGGGGCACGGGACGGAGGCCGTCCGGCTGGTAGCGCGCTTCTTGTTCTGGGAACGCGGGCACCATCGCCTGACTATCGATCCTGCCGCTGACAATGCGCGGGCCATCGCCTCTTATAAGAAGGTTGGGTTCCGTCCGGTCGGCATCATGCGTCAATACGAGAGAGGAGCTGATGGTGCCTGGCACGACGGTCTCCTCATGGATCTCTTGCGCGACGAGCTGATCGATGAGTGACGTCACGCCCGTGATTCGTGAGGCACACCGGCACGACGTACCGCGGATGGTCGAACTGCTCGCCGCCGATCAATTGGGGCGCACGCGGGAGTGCATGGACGAGTCGTCGGCCCCGGCCTACTATCGGGCGTTCGCCGCTATCGACGCCGATCCCCGGACGCAGCTTCTCGTCATGGAAGTTGCCGGGCAGCTGGTCGGAACCCTTCAATTGAACTTTCTTCCCGGTCTCAGCCGCGGTGGTGCAGAGCGCGCCCAGATCGAGGCCGTTCGGATCGCCGAGGAGATGCGAGGGCAGGGACTGGGGCACGTACTGGTCGGGGATGCAATCGAGAGAGCCCGCCGGCGTGGCTGCCGCCTGGTCCAACTCACCACCGATCGCCGCCGCGCCGACGCGCACCGCTTCTACGAGTCACTCGGCTTCGTGCCCAGCCATGTGGGGATGAAGCTGTCTCTGGAAGGGTAGAGAGACTCGGGGAGATCAGTCGCCGCGGATCACCTCGACGACCGCCGCGAGATCCTGATCGCCCAGACCTGCTTCTTGCGCTTCCCGCAGTTCCGCTCGCGCGCCGTCGGCGATCGGAGTTATCAGTCCCACTTCCTGGCCCAGGCCGATCGCCAACCCGAGATCCTTTTCGGCGAGATCCACGGTAAACCACCCGCTGTGGTCGCCCCCGAGGATGTTCTCCAGGCGGGTCCGAACTCCCGCCCCGATGACCGGGCTCTCCGCGAAAACTGTGCGCAGCAGGTCATTGTCGACACCGGTGCGCTGGGCGATGGCGATCGCCTCCGCCAGCACCGACGTGCTGCTGATGAGAATGAGATTCGAGAGGATCTTCATCGTGGTGGCGTTCGATGCCGCGCCGCACTCGATGATCCGGCTACTGATCGCGTTCAGGATTGGGCGGACAGCCTCGACTGCCGAGGCCGGCCCTCCGACGAGGAGTGTAGTAGTCGCGTTGAGGATGGCCTGCGGTCCACCAAGAATCGGCGCCGCCACGAAGCGGTCTACCTGCTCGGCCACCATGTCGGTGGTATCGGGAGATACGGTACTGCAGTCGACCAAAACCCTGTCTCCGCCCATGGCATTGACGGCATCGGTCACGACCTCTCGCACCGCCGAATCCGCGCTGAGCACCATGAAGATCACAGCGCTGTCCTGGACGGCGGCCGCCGGCGTCCGTGCGACGCGAGCCCCCCGCGCGGCGAGGGGATCGATCCTGGCGGGTGTGCGGTTCCATACGGTCACCGTGTGTCCACTGCCCAGCAACCGCTCGGCCAGGGCGCCGCCCATCCGCCCGGTTCCCAGCACCGCGACTTGCATAGCCGTCCTCCCGTGCTAGTCTCCGACGATTCTCGCACGAAGGGGTCGGGTATGGGGACGCTCACGAGCAGTAGAGAGATTGCCGGCGGATGGACGGTTCGGCCGGAGGGTGAGGCGCCATGGAACCCCGCGCTGGCCCTGCCGGTTCTCCCCGCCACGGTTCCGGGGCACGTCCACCTGGATCTGCAGCGGGCCGGCGTCATCCCCGACCCCTTCTACCGCCTCCACGAACGTGACGTCGCCTGGGTTGATGACCTGGACTGGACATACGAGACGGCCTTCGAGTGGCATCGTGAACCGGGCCGGTGGCTCCTGCGGTTCAACGGACTCGATACCGTCGCGGCGGTCTCTCTCAACGATGAGCAACTGCTGGATGTCGACAACATGTTCGTTCCCCATGAGGTCGACGTCACCGATCAGCTGCGCGACGGCGAGAACCAACTGCGGATCACCTTTCGGTCAGCACTGCGCACCGGTCTGGAACGACAGGCGGCGTGGATGGAGGAGTATCCGTCCCCGCCGCCGGAAGCGTCCATCTGGCATGCCCGCTCCTTCGTGCGCAAGGCGCAGTACATGTTCGGGTGGGATTGGGGCCCGGTCCTTATCTCCTGCGGCATCTGGCAGCCGATCGAGCTGATCCACGTTCCGTTTGCTCGTATCACGGACTGGAGTGTGACCGCAGACATTGATTCTTCCCGCATCGGTGCCCGGATCGCCGTGACGGTCGAGCCGGTGGACGTCCCCGATCTCAGAATCGTCGTGGGCCTCGGTGACCATCGAAGCGAGGTTCCGGTTCGTGCCGGGCAGGTGGAGGCGGATCTGGACGTCTCGGGTGCCCGGCTCTGGCATCCGGACGATCCGTTCCTGCATCCCCTCCGACTGGAGTTGATTGGTCCCGGCGGGACTCTCGACAGCGTTGGTGCGCAGGTCGGCTTGCGCCGCGTCGAGTTGATACAGGAACCCGACGAGTGGGGCACGTCCTTCACGTTTCGGATCAACGGGCGCGACCATTTTGTCCGGGGCGCGAACTGGATCCCGGCTCATTCCTTTCCCTCGACGGTGTCGGAGGCGACGCTCCGGCCCGTGCTCCAGGCCGCCAGAGACGCCGGCCTGACGATGTTGCGTGTGTGGGGCGGAGGCCTGTACGAGAGCGAGGACTTCTACCGGCTGTGCGATGAGATGGGGATCCTCGTGTGGCAGGACTTCCCCTATGCCTGTGCCTACTATCCCGACGATGCGGCGACGCGAGTACAGGCGTATGACGAGGCAGTTCGCGCCGTTCGGCGTATTCGGCATCACCCCTCGATCGCCCTCTGGTGCGGGAACAATGAAAATCATCAGGTCTGGCACGACCGTTGGGAAGGACTCGAGCCGGATCACTTTCTCGGCGAGGCCCTCTACCACGAGGTGCTACCAGCCGCGGTGGCGGCGGAAGACCCGACAACCCCGTACTGGCCGGGATCGCCATGGGGTGGGAGCGATCCCAACTCTCCGGCGGAAGGCGACCGGCACAACTGGAGCGTCTGGCACGCTCAGGCCGGATCCGACGGGGACTGGCCGGCTTACCGCGAGGATACCGCCCGGTTCTGCTCGGAGTTCGGGTTTGCCTCGTCGTGCGGCTGGGACGCCTGGGACACCTGTCTGGCGCCCGAGGATAGAAATGCGGACTCGGCGGCAGTACGCTGGCACGACAAGACGCTGAAGCCGTACGACGTGTACCTGAATTACATCCAGCGCCACTTCCCGGATGTGCACTCGCTGGACGATCTGATCTACTACAGCCAACTCAACCAGGCGGAGGCGATACGCTGCGCGGTGGAGCACTATCGGCGCCTGCGGGGCCGGAACTGGGGCACACTGATCTGGCAATTGAATGACTGCTGGCCGGTCCAGTCCTGGTCGCTCATCGATGCGGCCGGCGACCGGAAAGCAGCGTACTACGCAGCGAAGCGCTTCTACCGTCCCCAATTGCTGTCCGTGGCACCGGAAGCCGAGGGGCTGGCGGTCCATTTCACCAATGACACGGCAGACGACGTCGCCGGCACGCTGGACATCCAGACACGAACGTTTACAGGAGATCTGGTGGACCGCAGGGAGATTGCGGTGCGGGTTTCCGGGGAGTCCACAGCGCGGCTGGCCGGGGTTCCCGACATGAGCGGACCGAATCGGTTCCTGGTCGCGCAGCTGCGCGACACCCGGGCGATCCACCTGTACGGAGAGCCATGTGACCTCGCCGCGCCCCAGGAGCGATCACTGTCGATCGAGGTAGAGCCGCAGGCGGTGGGAAGCGTGATCCGGGTGCGTGCCGCCGCCTTCACGCCGTACCTGTATTTGACGGCTCGCGGGCTGGGTTCTCCGGCATGGTCGGATAACGCCTTCCATCTTCTCCCGGGCGAGGAAAAGTCCGTGCAGGTGTCCGGTATTGAGCCGGCAGATCTGCGGAGCGCGCTGCGAGTCCGGACGCTATGGGATGCGGACGTTCCTTACCGTTCGATGGGCGCCTCGACCAGATTGCCCCACTCTGTCCAGGAACCGTCGTAGTTCTTCACCTCGGGATAGCCGAGCAGGTACTTCAGGACGAACCAGGTGTGCGACGAACGCTCCCCGATGCGGCAGTAGGAGATGACTTCGTCCTGCGGGGAGATCTGATTCTGGGTCTCGTAGATCTGCTTCAACTCGTCGGCGGACCGGAACGTTCCGTTGTCCGGATTAGCGGCCGTTGCCCAGGGAATGTTCTTCGCGCCCGGAATGTGCCCGCCGCGCTGGGCTCCTTCCTGCGGGTAATCCACCATGTGCAGTAGCTCGCCCTTATACTCGGCGGGACTCCGCACGTCGATCAGCGGCTTCCTGGCTTCCATCTGCTGCCGCACCTGATCTCGGAAAGCCCGGATGGACTCATCGCGTTCCGGCGCGTGATACTCGGCACGCGGGTAGCTCGGAACATCGCGTGACCATGGGCGCTGTTCCTGCTCCCACTTCACACGTCCGCCGTCCATTACACGCACATCGCGGTGACCGTACATCTTGAACAGCCAGAATGTGTACGTCGCGTACCAGTTGTTGCGGTCGCCGTACAGCACCACCGTCGTGTCGTTGCCGATGCCTTTCTCGCTCATCAGGCGTTCAAAACCCTCGCGCGAGACAAAGTCACGCTCGATGGGGTCCTGCAAATCGGTATGCCAGTCGAGTTTGACGGCACCCGGGATGTGGCCGATCTCATACAGGAGCACGTCTTCGTCGGCTTCCACAATCCGCACGTTGGGATCATTCAGGTGGTCAGCCACCCACTGGGTATCAACCAATACCTCCGGGTGAGCGTAGCCCTGCACGCGCTCTTCAAACGTGGTCATCGGTCTCTCCTTCCGCAACAAAAAACCGGCCGTTTGACGGCCGGCTCTGGGTCCGCTAGTCCGATTCTATGGACATTGGAGCGGCCCGCACCGGCCGGCAGTACAGCAACACGCGGCAGGGCCCGACATCGTTGTCACAGATCAGTATGCCATGGGGTCAGAGCCGTGCTTCAGGCGTACAGAAGCACCGGTTCTCGCGCCTGGCGAAAGTGGTCCTCATCGGCGTGCCATTCGCCGGCGATCTCCTCGGCCGGTTTCCCCCTTTCCAGCGCCTCTCGCCACCGTGACGTCCCGGCCAGCGCGTCGAACTGCGCATTGAATCGAAACTCGGGGAACGCTCGGAATGCGGCGACCAGCGCCAGGCCAGCAAGGACGGGGCGCGCCGCGTCGGGGTCAGTCATCTCCAGATGGACTCCGCTGCAGCGCTCACCGGCCCATTTGCCGGACTCGGGGACGAAGTCAACCGGAGCGATGGTGATCCCTGCCATGGCCTCCCGGCCGCGCAGGGTCGCGGCGACGGCAGCACCGTCGACAAAGGGGGCACCGACCAGGGCAAACGGATCGTCCGTCCCACGTCCCTCCGCGACATTGGTGCCTTCGATCAAGCAGGTACCGGGATAGAGGGCGATCGCTGCCGGAGAGCGGAGCGCGGGTGACGGCGCCACGAAGGGCAAACCGGTATCCGCGAACGCCATGCGGCGATTCCAGCCGGCGAGCGCCACGATCTCCAGCTCAACGTCAATCTCAAACACCTCCCGGTTCCATCTCTCCAGTTCCCCGATGGTCAAGCCGTGCCGAACCGGCACCGGTGAGCTGCAGACCGCGGAATCGAGCTCCGGCAAGTCGCCCTCGATGGAGATGCCGTTCAGGGGGTTCGGCCGGTCGAGTACGACCACAGGCAGATCGTGTTGCTCGGCCAGGCGCATCGTCTCGCGGATCGTCCATGGGTACGTGTAGTACCGGGCCCCGACGCACGGCAGGTCGGCGACGATGAGATCAATCGACGCCAGGGCTGTGTCCACCGGTTCCGTGTCGGCACCGTAGAGGCTCAGGACAGGCGTGCCGTCGAGCGCGCCATGTCCGACCGCTTCACCTGCTGCCGCGGCTGTAGTCAGGCCGTGCTCCGGAGAGAGAAAGAGGGTGACATCGTACCCGGCGCGGCGCAGCGCAACACCCGTCCAATCACCGGCCGAGGTACGCGCCGCGTGGTTGGTGAGAAGCGCAATGCGGGCCTGGCGGTCCAGTCCGGCCTCGGCGTTCACCACCCGATCGACGCCCAGCCTGACCTGAGCCGTGTCCCGTCCTGCACGCACTGATGTCCACCCCCGGCCATACCATACACTGCACTCGGTCGATGCGGCGCCCCACATCCAGCCAAGGGACGGATTATCATGGTTCTCTTTGCCCGCGCCGCTCTGCGTCTGGTCGTCATTGACGCCCGGCCCCTACTCATTTACCGTGACTTTCGTCTGCTGTGGACGGCCCGTCTGGTGACGGGCATCGGCTCACAGATCACGTATGTGGCGCTCTGGTACCAGATCTACCAGATCACGCGGTCGCCGCTTGCCGTCGGCCTGGTCGGCCTGGTTCAAGTGGTGCCGATTCTCTTACTCGCCCTGATCGGAGGATCGCTGGCCGACCTCCTGGACCGGCGAAGGGTGGTTCTGTTCACGGAGGCTGCGCTTGCTGCCGTGTCAATCCTCTTGCTGGCGAATGCCGGTTTCGCCGCACCACAGGTCTGGATCCTCTATGTCGCCGCTGCACTCGGAGCCGGACTGGAGACGGTGCAGCGCCCGTCGCTCGATGCCCTGATTCCGCGCCTCGTCGATCCTGCCGATCTCGTGCCGGCGGCGGCGATCTCCTCCCTCCAGCAAACCGTCGGCGTCGTCGCCGCGCCCGCCCTGGGCGGTATCCTGATCGCAACCGTCGGGCTTCCCGTCACCTACGGCGTCGACGTCGCCACATTTCTCATCTCACTGGGACTGATCTGGTTCATGCGCGCGGTTCCGGCGGCCCGGGTCGAGGCCGCCTCGCTCTCCCACCTCACAGCGGGACTCCGCTACGCACTGTCGCGGCGCGATCTCCTCGGGACCTATCTTGTCGACATGGCGGCGATGATCTTCGGCATGCCCGAGGCGCTTTTCCCGGCTCTGGCCGTGCATCTGGGTGGAGCGCGCAGTCTTGGTTTCCTCTTCTCGGCACCGGCCGCGGGAGCGCTGCTTGCCGCCGGTACCAGCGGCTGGACGCGCCGCGTCAGCCGGCAGGGCACGGCCATCGCGGTGGCGGCCTCCGTCTGGGGGCTCGCCATGGTGGGGCTCGGCTTCAGCCCGTCGCTGCTGCCGGCACTCGCCTGCCTTGCCCTGGCGGGAGGCGCCGACGAGATCAGCGCGCTGTTTCGCTCTGCCGTGTGGAACCGCACCATTCCGGACGACGTACGCGGGCGCGTCGCCGGTGTTGAGTTGATCAGCTACGCCAGCGGGCCCGCGCTCGGCAATCTGGAGTCCGGTGTCGTCGCGTCGCTCTTCAGCGTGCGGGTCTCCATCATCTCCGGCGGTGTCCTCTGCGTCGCCGGTGTGGCCGCCGTCCTCGCCGCTCTTCCGGCGATCCTGTCAATTCGATTGCCCACGGCGCGACCGCCCGAATGACAGTGCCGGGTTGGTCTTCAAGAGGGCGCATCCAACTCGCGACGAGCCGTCAGGCGCTCGTCCCCGTGAACCGGGAGGGAGACATGAGTCGGGTGCACGGTCTACTGCACGACTCCGAGCAGGTCATCGGCCACCCGATCGAGCTCGACGTCCTAAGCACCAGCATGACCCACCGGCTCGGCTGACTCTCATGCCGGCATCGGCTGGCTCGATCGGCACAGGCAGTCGTCAGGTCAATTGGCCCGTTAGTGGCGCGGGATATGAACTCCGGACAGGGGAGGAAGACGCGGCCACGCAGGCCCGCTACCTGTCCGGGCCGTGGGCGAGGGGATCGCCGGCTCCGGCGTCGGTGTCGGTGAGACTGCCGGGGTCACCGTGGGGACGAGCGTCGGCAGAGGCGTGGGGGTCGGATGGGGCGACAGAACATCCTGCACTCTCAGGGTGCCGTCGCCCAGATACCCCACATGAGCCGTGATGCCCATGACCCCGCTCTGGCCGTAGCCCTTCGCGGCGAGGTGCGCGATGGAATCCGCCACCGAACTTCCAGAGGTAAAGGCCGCCGTGAAGCGCTCACCGGCCGCGACTTCATCCGGAGACATGGCATCAGCGTCCCATGAAACCATGGTGCTCACGCCGTGCGACTGCAGTGCGTTCCAGAGGAGAGGAGCGTGCAGCAGGCTGCAGCCGTCGAAGAACACCATGGAGTCAGGGGGGAACTGGGCCGAGTGCCAGGCGAAGAATTCGGAGACCACACCGAAGTAGTTCGTCGTGCTGCCGGCAACACCCGTCACGATAACGCTCTTGTCCTGGTAGTAGGGCTTGACCGCCGGATCGGGATTAGCGACCTCGCCGGTGGCGATCAGCCCTTCACCGTACTGATTGACGCCGGAATGCGTGAGCATATAGACGAGGTTGTACTGCGAGAGCGACAGCATTGTCTGGACGGTGACCTGCTGATCGGTCAGGGTCTCCACGCTGAAGCCGGCGGCACGGAGGGCGGCTGCCTCGTTCGGACCCTCGGCGTCGGGGAGAGCGAGTTCCGCGTGAAACGGCTCCAGTACGATTGCCTTCGCGCCGGCGCCGGCGTGAGAGCGCGCCAGTGTCCGAAGAGCCGGGACGAGCGTCGCCCGCCGTGATAATCGCGGGAGAATGGCCGCCGGCACGCCGTCCGGCAGCACCAGGGTCAGCGTCTTGCCGTCGCGGCCCACCGCGGCGGACGTGACCGCGTGATCACGTCGCAGCAGCCGGGCGACTGACTGAGGACTGTGATGCGCCATGAGAAGCGCCGCACGATGCAGCACGCTCGCGTCGGCGGACGTGAACCACGGCACCGGGCTTCCATGTGCCGGAGCCAGCGGCAGGAGCAGGATTAGGAAGACAATGACGCGAACCATCGGGTTATGCGCATAGTAGCGCACGTGGCCCTCATCTTGCGCGGCGCCGAGATGAGGAGGTGCCGGTCGTGCCCGACACAGACCCCGTGCGTGTGGCGGCGCTCGCCGATATCCACGCTCGGGAAGGAAATGAGCGCGAGATACGCGACCTCTTCGGGCAGATCGGTACCGAGGCGGACGTTCTGGTGCTGGCGGGAGACCTGACCGGGCGCGGCCAGGCGGCCGAGGCCGAGATTCTCGCCGACATCATCCGCTCGCAGCGCTTACCCGTGGTCGGCGTGCTGGGAAACCACGATTACGAGTCGGATCAGGTCGATCAAGTGAAAACCGTCCTGTGCGATGCCGGAATGCATCTCCTTGACGATGAGCCCCACGAGATCCACGGAGTCGGATTTGCCGGCGTCAAAGGCTTTTACGGCGGCTTCGGTTCCCACGTGCTTGCCCCATTCGGCGAGCCGCTCGTCAAGCGGTTCGTGCACGAAACCATCGACGAAGGACTTCGGCTGGAGAGCGGCCTTCATCGCTTGCGTTCCGCTCACCGCGTTGCCGTTCTGCACTACGCGCCGATTCGCGAGACGGTGGTCGGCGAGCCGGAAGAGATCTTCCCCTTTCTCGGCTCATCACGCCTTGAAGAGCCGATCGACCGCTTTGAGGCGACCGTGGCCGTGCACGGACATGCCCACCATGGGGCGCCCGAGGGACGGACGGCGCACGGTGTACCGGTCTACAACGTCGCCTATCCCCTTCTCCAGACGCTGACGCCCGAGCGCCCGTACCGGATTCTGACCCTGTCGGCACCTGACGTCGCTATCAAGCCGGAATCGGAGCAGAGCCGCCGCACTGCCTGACAGGTGACCTTCGGCCCCGTGATTTGGTGACGTTGGTCCATGGGCGGGAACCTTCCTCACGTGGTGTAATCCGGACATCAATTTTCCGCACACCAACGTTCGCTCCAGGGGAGGTCAATGAGTACCGGCATGATAGAGTTCGCGATCGCGCAGCGCATGAAGCTGCAGGAGCTAGTTCAGGCCCTGCTGGCCCGCGAAGAGGGGCAGGACATGATTGAGTACGCGCTGCTGGCAGCGCTCATCTCGATCGTGGCCATTGCCATCATCATCCTGATTGGTCCGTATCTGAAGGACATCTTCCAGGACGTGGTCAACGGATTGGCCAGCGCGTAGCCAGACCCTGGGGAAGGGCTCTGGGAGGGGCGCCGCAAGGCGCCCCTCACGCGTTTAATAGCCTCCGCTCCGCCCCTACAATGGCCGCATGAGGACGCTCCTGGCCGGTGCGGTAGTGGTGACCTGCGATGCCTCGCACACGATTCACATTCCCGGCGATGTGCTGATCGATGGCGATCGCATCGCGTACGTCGGTCCGTCGTACAGCGGTCCGTATGATCGCCGCATCGACGCGGGCGGATGTCTCGTCATGCCGGGCTTGATCAACGCCCACACGCACTCCCCCATGACCCTTTTCCGCAGCCTGGCGGACGATGTGGATCTCCAAGTGTTTCTCGAGGAGCGCGTGTGGCCCCGCGAGGTCGTGCTCACACCGGAGGACGTGTATGCGGGGGCCGCGCTGGCCGCGGTTGAGATGCTGAAATCGGGCGTCACGACGTACGCCGACATGTACTTCTGGGAGGAACAGCTGGCGCAGGCCGCGCTCGACGTCGGGATCCGGTCGCTCCAGACGCCGGGAATCCTCGAATCACCGGCGTGGGAGGCGATTCTCGGGACCTGGGAGCGGCGGCTTGACCGCGTCCTCAGCTTCTGCCGCGATTGGGAGGGCCGCGGTGGACTGATTCATACCGGAGTTGGCCCGCATGCTCCCTATACCCTGCCGCTCGAGGCCCTCCGCGAGATCGCCGGGGAAGCACACCGCCGGGGTCTGCTCGTTCATATCCACCTTGTCGAGACGCAGCGCGAGCAACGGGAGTTCAACGCGCGGGGACAGGGGAGCACGGCACAGATTCTCGAAGGGATCGGCTTCTTTGACGGGCCGGTGCTGGCCGCGCACAGCGTCTGGATCGACGACGGCGACGAGCTGATCTATGCCAGGCACGGCGTGGCTGTTGCCCATTGCCCCCAGAGCAACGCGAAACTCGGCTCCGGCATCGCTCCCCTTGCCCGTCTGCTGGCCCGCGAAGTCGTCGTGGGACTGGGCACCGACGGGGCGGCCACCAACAACAATCTCGACCTGTGGGAAGAGATTCGTCTCGCCCCTCTCCTGGCCAAAGTCTCCGCGCTCGATCCCAAGCCGGTGCCGGCCGGGCAGGCACTGGCCATGGCAACGCGGCAGGGCGCGGCCGCCCTCCGGCTACCGGCCGTCGGCACCCTCGAAGAGGGGAAGAAGGCGGACGTCATCCTGCTGAATCTGGACGAAACTATAGTGCCGATCTTCACGCCGTCGACGTACATCGATCACCTCGTGTATTCCGGCGGCCGCCACCTGGTCGATTCTGTCTGGGTCAATGGCCGGCACGTGGTGGATGGCGGACACGTCCGCACCGTGGACGAAGAGGCAGTGCGCGCCGCCGCTCAGCGGGCGGCACTGGCGGTGTCGCGCCGGATAGAGGGCGTGGGTGTCTGACTGGGACGCGGCTCGTGCTGCCGCTGCCCGGATCGAGCGAGCCACCAGTCTCCGTCCGGAGATCGCCGTGGTGCTGGGCTCGGGTTTGGGTGCCCTCGCCGACGACCTGCAGGATGGCGTCACGATCCCCTATCACGACATCCCTCACTTCCCGGTGTCCACCGCTCCAACCCACCGCGGCATGCTGGCGATCGGGCGGATGGCCGGACGGCCGGTGGCCATGATGGTCGGGCGCGTCCACCTCTACGAGGGATACTCCGCGCACCACGTGGCGTTTCCGGTTCGCGCCCTCCGCGCCCTCGGCATCCGCTATCTCGTGCTGACCAACGCCGCCGGCGGGATCAATCCCCACCTCACGCCGGGCACGCTGATGCTCATTGCCGATCACATCAACATGACAGGCCACAATCCGCTTGTCGGGCCAAATGACGATCGGCTGGGGCCTCGCTTCCCGGATATGACAGAGGTATACGACCGGGCATTGCGGGATCTTGCGCGGCAGGTGGCGCGCGTCCTGGGCGTCACTCTTGTGGAGGGCGTCTACCTCGGATTAGGGGGGCCATCGTTTGAGACGCCGGCGGAGATTCGCATGGCACGCACACTGGGTGCGGATGCCGTGGGCATGTCGACAGTGATCGAGGCGATCGCGGCGCGCCACGCCGGACTTCGTCTGCTCGGTCTTTCCGTGATCACGAATCTGGCCGCCGGTCTGGGCGAAGCCGTCCTGAGCGAGGCAGAGGTGGTCGAGACTGCCGCACGCGTGCGCGGCAACTTTACCAGTCTGATCGAGGGAATCGTCCGGGGCATTGATACGGCGTAAGGGCGGGCTCGGCGCCCCGGCGCGCACCATTTCGTGGATGAAGACGTGGATCAGCGGGGACTTTCGGGGGAGGATCGGAAGTTTTTCGGTGATGCCTCCGCTGGACGGCATGCGCGCGGCAGGATGTGACTTGACATAAGAAGACTTCCAGTGGATGATGGCAGTAACGCGTCTTGAACATGCGCCCGTCAGGCGGGATAGTGAGCCTGTGGCTCGGGGAATGAGTGCGATGGCGACGGCCGTCCAGATTGTGGTGATTCTCAGTATCCCGACAGTGATCGCCCTGGCGGCCATCCTCGTCGCTTTCATAGCCGGCCGCGGTGAAGATGATTCCGCGGAGGGATGAGGGTGCAACTGAACACCGGTCCAACTAGGCGCGGCCCGCTGCGAAGAGCAGCGTGGGTTCTGGCGCCGTACCTCGTCATCTGGGGGTTGGCGGGAGGCGTGGTCGCCGCCTCACCACATGGGAGTGTCTGCACCGACGTGTGTGCCGTCTACGTCGGATCCTTGACGTACACAGCGGGTGCTGTTGCCCTGCTGCTCAGCGCCGCGGTGACCGCTGTCGAACTGGCTCTCGTGGCGCATGAGGCGGCGACCCCCGACTGTTGACCGATCGGGCACGTGTTAGTACACTTAGGAGCTTGGGGATGTCAGGTTTCGACAGGGGGTCTTGAGCGATCATTGCGAGCCGAGGTGCCAGTGGATGTCTCGTAAAACAACTGGCAATGGCAATAACTGCCGACAACAACTACGCAATCGCCGCCTAATTAGGTGACGACGCCTCTCCGGTCTCTCGCCGGCGGATCGGAGTAGGTGCCATTAAGCCGGATGTGCGGATCGTCCGAGCGCTCATAGGGCGACCCTAAGATCAATGAGCTGGCCGCGAGCGAGACCTTGTTGGTGAGGGCTCCCGCGGTGAGATCAAAGCACCGACTATGCCCGTAGACGTGATCGTGTTTAGCCTTCTGGACGGGGCGTTCGATTCGCCCCCATCTCCACCAGAGACAAACCGGCGGTTTATCCGCCGGTTTTCCCTTTAAAGCGGGGATTGGCCGCCCCTACCACGGCCTCGAGTCCGCCTTCCTTGTCGAGCCAGCGGCGTAGGCCGGATGTCACGGGGCGCCAGGCGGTGGGATCCAGGAGAAGTGCCGTGCCCATCTGCACGGCGCACGCGCCGGCCAGAATGTACTCCGCGGCGTCCTGCCAGGTGAGAATGCCGCCGATACCGATGACAGGGATTCGGACCGTTGCCGCAACTTCCGCCACGAGCGCCAGTGCCAGCGGTTTGACGGCAGGGCCGGACAAACCACCCCGGCCCGGGGCGAGAAGCGGGCGGCGAGATTGCTGATCGATGGCGGTGCCGTACACCGTATTGATGAGGCTGACGGCGTCGGCGCCCGCGGTTTCCACGGCCCGGGCAATGGTGCGAATGTCGGTGACATTCGGCGAGAGCTTGACGATGAGGGGAAGCTGAGTGACATCCCGGACGGCGCGTGTCACCTCCGCCGCCGCCGCCGCATCGATGCCGAAGGCGATCCCGCCGGCTTTCACATTCGGACACGAGACATTGAGTTCTATCCCGGCAACGCCCGGACAGCCGGCGAGACGCGCCGCAATGTGGGTGTACTCGGCGACGTCGCTGCCACTGACGTTGACGATGACAGGGACATCCCAGGAGGCCCAGATGGGGGCCTTTTCCGCTATCACGGCCTCGATCCCGATGTTGGCGAGGCCGATCGCGTTGAGCATGCCGGCCGGGGTTTCCGCCAGTCGCAGCGGCTCATTTCCGATGCGCGGCTCGCGCGTCGTGCCCTTGCAGATGACCGCGCCCAGGCCCGCCAGAGACATGCGCTCCGCGAACTCCGTCCCGTACCCGAAGACGCCCGATGCGGTCATAACCGGTCCGGGGAGACACAGGGAGCGGACGGCAATCATCCGGTTATTTTGTCACAGGACAGGGGTATAATCATCAACCATCCGCATAGGGTTTCCGGATGAAGGAGAGGAGTATCGCCATGCGAGTTGCAGTCCTTGCCGACACGCACTGGAAGGGAGAGGATTCCGTTCCGCAGCAGGTGCTGGATCTGATCGACGATGTGGATGTCGTTATCCATGCCGGTGATCTGAAGTGTGAGCACGTGCTGGATGATCTCGGCAAGGGAAATAAGACGGTTCTCGCTATTCGTGGTAACAACTTTGAGCACGATCTGGCGGCCTTGCCGGAATGCCGGGTCGAGAATCTGGAGGGCTTTCGTGTCGGTATCGCGCACGATATAGGTCCTCTCAATCGCTACGCCAATCACGTCAGCAAGCCGGAAGACATTTTTGGGGAAAAGGTGGACTGCGTCATCTTTGGACAGACCCACCACCCGTTCTTCGACATTCTCCACGGGGTGCCCTTTATCAACCCGGGTAGCCCGACCGATCTCGATCATTCCGGAGCGCCGGGGACCGTCGCTCTTCTCGATATCAATGGACGGCTCAAGTCGGTGAGTTTCGTCCAGGTATGACCCGCGTCGTCGAGCTGCGCAGCGACACCTTCACCCGCCCCACGGAAGAGATGCGCCGCGCCATGTACGACGCGGAAGTCGGCGATGACGTGTGGGGCGAAGATCCCACGGTCGCGCGCTTGCAACAGCATGCCGCTGAGCTCACGGGCAAAGAGGCGGCGCTGTTCGTCACGAGCGGAACGCAGGGCAACTTGCTCGGCCTGCTCGGACACACCCGGCCCGGACAGGAAGTCATCCTGGGCGACCAGTCTCACATCTTCAACGCGGAAGCGGGAGGAGCGGCGATGGTCGGGGGGCTCCAGGTGCGGACGTTGCCCAACGACGCGCGTGGCCGGCTTGAACCGAAGGCAGTGCAATCGGCAATTCATGACGGCAGTGACGATCACTATGCCCCGACCGGGGCGCTGGCCCTGGAGAACACCCACGGCGCGTGCGGCGGGGCCGTCCTGGCTCCGGCCGACATCGCGGGGGTAGCGGACGTTGCACATCGGGCGGGGATTTCTGTCCATCTCGACGGTGCTCGTCTCTTCAATGCTGCCGTGGCCCTGCGGGTACCGGCCGCCGAGGTCGCGGAGACGGTGGACTCCGTGACGTTCTGCCTGTCCAAGGGTCTGGGCGCCCCTGTTGGATCCCTCTTGTGCGGCACGCGGGAGTTCATCTCCCGTGCCGCGCATTTCCGCAAGATGCTGGGAGGTGGCATGCGGCAGGTCGGCGTGCTGGCCGCTGCCGGGCTGGTAGCACTGCAGAATATCGATCGGCTCGAGGTGGATCATGCCAACGCGCACCGTCTCGCCGAGGGACTGGCGGCGATTCCCGGCATCGCGATCGACGTCGAGCGGGTTGAGTCCAACCTGCTGTATTTCGACATCAGCGGCACCGGAATGGAGCCGGCGGACTTTGTCTCACGTCTGTGGGCGGAGGGCGTCCATCTGGCCGGACACTCGATCGTTTTCCGGGCCGTGACCAGCTACGAGGTCGATGCTGCCGATATTGACTATGCCCTGGGAGTGATCAGCCGGACCGTCACACCGCTCAGCGTCGGCGTCTGAGGTCTATGCCCGACGCCGCGACGACGCTGCAGCGCGTCCTCCTGCTGGAGCGCCAGAAGGGATACCTCGATCGAGCGGCGGTCGGCGGGCTTGCCGATTTCGCTCGCATCCAGGCCGAACGGAGTGACCACCCGGGAGTTCGGGCGGCGGCCGGCGTGTTGATCAGGTACGGCCAGGCCGACCGGCGAGGGCGGGAGCGGGCCGTGGGTGAGGCTCTACGCGTGCTGCTCATCGGCACGGCGGCGGCCGAGCCTGTGCCACTATCGCCTCCCGTGCTCCCAGTCCAACCGAACGCACCGCCACGCGAACCGGGAGTTTCGGAGGCTGCTTCGAGCACCGAGTGTCCCGCCCCCGCACCCCGCCGCGCGGTGGACCTTGACGCGCGCATCACGACCGTCAAAGGCGTGGGGCCCGCGCTGGCACGAACCTTTGGGAGTGTGGGTGTCACGACCCTGCGCGAGCTGCTGTACTACCTCCCGCGCACGCACTACGACTACACCGACACGCGCTCGATCAGTCGAATGCGTGTTGGAGAGCCCATGACGCTGATTGGGCGCATCGAGGGTGTGCGCAACAACCGAACGGCACGTGGGCTGGTCATCACGACGGCGACGATCGCCGATGACACGGGAACGGTGGGCGTACGGTGGTTCAACCAGCCGTATATGGCGAAGCAGCTTCCGGTCGGAGCGCGGATCGCGATCACCGGGGAACCGGATCTCTACAACGGGTATGTGACCTTTCATCCGCGTGACTACGAGCTGATCGAAACCGATGCACTCACGCACGCTGCCCGTTTGGTGCCCGTCTACCCCCTCACCAAAGGGCTGACGCAGCGCCCGCTCCGGCGGCTGCTGCGCGGCGTTCTCGATGGGTACGGCCCCGGGATCCCCGATTTCCTGCCGCCGCCGGTGCGGACCGAGTTCCACCTCCCCGCACTCGGCGACGCGCTGTCCGGCTACCACTTCCCAGACGATGAGCGGGAAAAGGCGGCAGCACAGCGGCGCCTGGCGTTCGACGAGCTGCTGCTGATCCAGCTGGGGCTGATGCAGCGCAAGCGCGAGTGGCAACAGCCGCTGGCGGATGTTGCCATCCCGCGTGATGTCGAGTCCGAAGCAGAGTTTGTCCGGGTTCTCCCCTTCCGGCTGACCGGTGCGCAAGAACGGGTGATCGAGGAGATCCGTAGCGACCTGACGCGCCCCGTTCCCATGAGCCGCCTTGTGCAGGGTGACGTCGGTTCCGGCAAGACGGTGGTAGCCGCCGCGGCTCTCCTGCAAGTGGCACGAAGCGGCAAGCAAGGGATGCTGATGGCGCCAACCGAGATTCTGGCGGAGCAGCACCATCGCACGTTGCAGAGTCTGCTCGCGCCGGTAGGTGTTCACTCTGAGCTGCTGATCGGGAGTACGCCGAAGAAACGGCGGCGCGAGATCAGCGCCGGTCTGGCTGCGGGAGAGATTGCGGTGCTGGTCGGCACGCATGCGCTCATTCAGGAGGGAGTGGAGCTTCCGCGCCTTGGTCTCGCCATCACGGACGAGCAGCATCGTTTTGGCGTCGAGCAGCGAGCGGCGCTGCGGCAGAAGGGAATGCACCCGCATATCCTGGCCATGACGGCGACGCCGATTCCGCGCACGCTGGCCATGACAATCTACGGTGACCTGGATGTGAGCGCCATCGACGAGATGCCCCCGGGGCGTCAACCCGTGATCACCACCTGGAGCCGAACGGCGCGCGAAGCGTACGGGGTGGTACGGGATGAGATCGAGCGAGGACATCAGGCGTTCGTGGTGTGTCCCGTGATCGAGGAGTCGGCCGACAGCGACATGCGCTCCGTGGTCGCTGAGCATGCCGAGCTGGAAAAGAGCGTCTTTTCCGACCGGCGCGTCGGTCTGCTGCACGGCCGGATGCGTCCCGCCGAGAAAGACCGGATCTTGAATGACTTCCGTGATGGCGTGTACGACATTCTGGTGGCCACGTCAGTGGTCGAGGTGGGCATCGATATTCCCAATGCCACCGTCATGGTGATTCGGGACGCGCATCGTTTCGGCCTGGCACAATTGCACCAGTTCCGGGGGCGCGTCGGCCGCGGCGGTGACCAGTCCTTCTGTGTCCTCCTCAGCGATGCGCAAGGAGACGAGGCGCGGGAACGCCTGGAAGCGGTCACGGCGACCGAAAACGGCTTTGAGCTCGCCGAACAGGATCTACGCTTGCGGGGTCCGGGCGAGTTCTGGGGCATCCGTCAGAGCGGGTTGCCGACGCTTCGCGTGGCCACCCTCAGCGACGTGGCCACGATTGAGGCGGCCCGCCGCGCCGCGCGCATGATCCTCGACGACGGCGAAGACCTGGCCGATGACGAGTACCGGCCGCTCCGCCACGAGATGGAGCGCTTCTGGCACACCGCTGCCGACCTGAGCTGACCCGGTCTGCAACAATCCGTCAGATGCGATAGGAGGTGCGCCGTGCGACTCGTCCTGAAGTGGCTTCTCAGCGCCGTGGCTCTGATCATCGTCGCCAAGCTGGTTCCCGGCATTCATGTCACGATCATTGCCGCTCTGATCGCCGCCATCGTCATTGGGATCATCAATGCGATTCTGCGGCCCATCGTGACGATCCTGACTCTACCCCTCACCTTGATCACCTTTGGCCTGTTTGTCTTCGTCATCAACGCGCTGCTCTTCTGGCTGGCCGCGGTCATCGTGCCGCACTTCAGCGTTCACGGCTTCCTGGCTGCCCTTATTGGGTCGATCGTCTATGGACTGCTGGGCTGGGCCGTGACGTTTATCGTGGAGCGGATTGGCTGACCCGTTCCGCGGCCCGGCGCACTCCCTCCCAGGCACGCAGCACGTCCTGCTCTGTCGTCCGGATGTTGCCCACCGAGAGGCGGAGCGTATACACGCCCTGCAGCACGGTGTGGGAGAGAAAGACGTCGCCGGCCGCATTGACGTCGGCGAGAATCTCCTCGTTGAGACGATTCAAGGCATCACCGTCGAGATCCCGTGGGGCGTAGCGGAAACAGACGGTCGCGAACGGCACCGGGGCGAGCAGCTCCCAGTCATCCGTTCCCTCGACCCAGGAGGCGAACTCATGGGCGAGGCGCAGATGCTCGCGGAGTCGTCGCTCGATGCCGGTCCGGCCATAGGCGCGCAGGATGAACCACAGCTTCAGCGCGCGAAAGCGCCGCCCCAGCTGGGGACCGTAGTCCATGTAATTAATGACGTCCTCTTCCCGGCTGGTGAGATAGGCGGGAACCAGGCTGAACGCCTCCCGAACGATGTCGGCGCGGCGCGTATAGAAAGCGCTCAAGTCGATCGGTGTGAACAGCCACTTGTGCGGATTCACGACGAGTGAATCGGCGCGCTCGACGCCGGCGAGGGCCCAACGTTTCTCCGGGAGCATGGCAGGAATGCCGCCGTAGGCGGCATCGACATGGAGCCACAGGTCATGATCGGCGCAGATGTCGGCGATCGGCGCGACCGGATCGACGCTGGTGGTCGATGTCGTTCCCACCGTCGCCACCACGCAGAAGGGACGAAAGCCCGCCGCATTGTCCGCCGTGATGGCATCGCGGAGAGCAGCCGCGTCCATCCGATATCGCTCGTCGGCCGGGATCTTGCGGACGCCGGTCTGGCCGATGCCCAGCGTGATTGCCGCCTTCTCCACCGACGAATGCGCTTGCTCCGAGCAGTACAGGCATAGGGGCGGGAGGCCGGACAGTCCGGTGATCCGAACCTCCGGCAGAGCGGCCTGGCGCGCGGCGGCGACGCCGACAAGAGTTGAGATGGAGGCCGTGTCGTAAATGACGCCGACGAACTCATCCGGCAGCCCCAGGAGGCGCCGCAGCCATCCCAGAGTGACGGTCTCCAGCTCGGTCGCCGCGGGAGACGTGCGCCACAGCATGGCGTTGACGTTCAGGGCGGCGGCGAGCATCTCGCCCAGGATGCCGGGCGCCGATCCACTGATGGCGAAGTACGCGAAGAATCGCGGATGGTTCCAGTGCGTGATGCCCGGCAGGATGGACTGACGGAAGTCGTCGAGGATCGTTCCCATCGGCTCCGGATCGTCCGGTGCTTCGCCGGGCAGGGTGTCGATCAACGCGCCGGGACGGGCGCGGCTCAGGACCGGAAAGCCCTCGGGTTGGGATAGGTACTCGGCAATCCAGCGGACAACGTCCTCTCCCCAGTGCTCGAAGGCCTCGGGCGGCATGTCACCGTGACCGGTCTGCCAGGTCTCGATCTCATTTCTCACGGTTTCCCTCAGATGATGCTAGCAGGGAAAATGTTGACATTCGCGCCATCATGCCGCATAGTTGATCTCAAAATAGCGATATATTCTCGCTGCGGCCGGGACGACGGCGATGAAGGAGGTGCCGCCATGGCACATGGGGGCGAACGCGTGCAGTTGGTGACTCTGTACACTCGAGTGCTGCTCGAATTGATCGAGAACCCGCGCATCTCGCAGGAAGTGCTCGCGCGCCGGCTTGACGTGACGATGCGCACGGCGCAACGTCACCTGACGGAACTGGAGGCGGAAGACTATATTTCGGTCGATCGCACCAAGAAGCCGTTTGAATACTCCATCAATTGGGGCAAGGCGTGGCCGTACGTGCCATGGATGCGGGTCATACTGCTTCGGCCCGAACTGCGTGAGACACTCCAGACTCTCTCGGACGGTGCCCTGCGCACCCTGCAGTTCGCCTCGTCCGCCGGCGAGGACCCAGGTGCGGCCCTCCGCGCTGCCTACCCATCGACCTCGGAGGGCGCGGGGGTCGCGTAGCGCAAGGAATCACCGCCCGTGCGGGTAATCGCCGGGCGGGCCAAGGGGCACCGTCTGCTCGCCCCCAAGGGCATGGAGACGCGTCCCACCACGGACAAGGTGCGGGAGGCGATCTTTTCCATGCTTGGGACGACGCTGGGCGGAGAGACAGTCCTGGATCTGTTTGCAGGCACCGGAGCCCTCGGGATCGAGGCGCTGAGCCGCGGCGCGTCGTCGTGCGTCTTCATCGAACGGCGCGAGCCGGCGTGCCGTGCCATTCGCGCCAATCTCGCGCACACCAAGCTGGCGTCCGATGCCCGGGTTCTCTGTGCGCCGGTTGAGCGCGTCCTTCCCACCCTGAACGAACCTTTCGATCTCGTCTTTCTTGACCCGCCGTACGCGTACGCCGGTTTGGACGGTATACTGAAGATGCTTAGCGGGGCGCGCGCCGTCGGCGACGACACCACTGTTGTCTTCGAGCACAGCCCCCGTTTTGTTGTGGGCGAGCGGTACGGCCGGCTGATCCTCAGCCGGCAAAAAATATATGGCGATACCGCCGTGGCGATGTACGACGTGGAGGGAGAGGAGCAGGGATGACGGTAGCGGTGTTGCCGGCCAGCTTTGACCCGATCACCTGCGGCCACGTCGACATCGCGACTCGCGCTTCACGTGTCTTTCCCCGCCTGGTCGTCGCCGTGTACGCCATGCCGAAGAAGAACGTCCTCTTCTCGCTGGATGAGCGCCTGACCATGGTACGCGAGTCACTGGCGGGTCTGCCTCACATCGACGTTATGCCCTTCGACGGACTGTTCGTCGATTTCGCGCGCCGGATCGGCGCGTCGGTTGAAGTTCGCGGCCTGCGGGCAGTCTCCGACTTTGAGTACGAGTACCAGCACGCGGCGGCCAACCGGCAGATGCTGCCGGGGCTCGAGGTCGTCTCGCTGTTTCCCAGCACGCAATACGCCTTCTTGAGCTCAAGCATCGTCAAAGAGATCGCCGAGAACGGCGGAGACGTGTCATCTATGGTGCCGGAGCCGGTCGCGCGCCGGCTCAGAGAGCGGTTCGGCAGCGTCCAACCGGCGGTAGGAGGATGACCCTATGGATATTCTGATGCTCGTGGATCGGCTGGAGGCCGTCATCAACGGCGGCACACGCGTTCCGATGACGGACCGGGTCTTGATCGACGAGCGGGAGGCGCTCGACGTCCTGGATCTGATGCGCACCACGATCCCCGAAGAGATCAAGCAGGCACGACGGGTGAACCAGGATCAGCAGAAGATCATGGCCCAGGCACAGACGGAGGCGAACCGCGTCATCGCGCAGGCGCAAGAACGGGCCGAGCGGCTCCTGGCGCAGGATAGTATCCGGCAGGAAGCGGAAGTCCGCGCGCGCGAGATTCTCGAGCAGGCGCGCCGTGACGGCACGGAGGTCCGGGAAGGCGCCGATCAATATGCCATCGAGGTTCTGTCCCGGCTCGACGACGAACTCCGTCACATGACCGGCAGCGTCCGCAATGCCATCAGCGCGCTGTCACAGCCCGCGCCGGAGCCCGCCCAGCGCGATCAAGCCTAGCCCTTCCCCGCGGCCCCGAGGTGCCCCGTCTATGCCCGTGCAATTCAACGTCTCACAGCTTCTCCAGGATCCTTTCGGCGCCACCCGTTCCTATGACCTGACCGAGGACGCGATCGACCTCGACGACTCGGTCGCCCGTGACGTCCGGGGGCATGTCAAATTCACGCACACCAACTTCGGCATCATGGCTCAGGTTGAGGCCGATGCAGAGATGGACCTGACGTGCGCGCGCTGTCTGGAACAATTTCAAGGCGGCGAGCACGTCGCTTTCACCGAAGAGTACCGGCCCACTATTGATATCCTGACGGGGCAGCCCTCGGCCGCCGACGCGCACTCGGAGACGGTGTTCGAGATCAGCGAGAATCATATCGTTGATCTAACCGAAGCGCTTCGCCAGCACTTCCTGCTCGCGATGGAGCTGATCCCTATCTGCCGCGAGGATTGCGGCGGTCTCTGTCCGACCTGTGGCGTCAATCTCAATAACGAAACCTGTCAGTGCCCGCCCCCCGAGGTGACGAATCCCTTTGCTGTTTTGCAGGGGCTCTTGGGGGAGACAGATCGCTCGGAAACACGCTAACTAGAAAGAGGACATCATGGGAGCCCTACCGAAGAAGAAGACCAGCCACGCCAAAAAGAACTCGCGCCGCGCGCACGATAAGTTGACCGTCGGGTCGATCATCCTGTGCGCGCACTGCCGGCGGCCGCATCTCAGCCACCACGTGTGCCCCAACTGCGGGTACTATGCCGGACGCGAGGTCTTGCCTGAAGAGCCGGCCACGAGGGCGTAGCTCCGATGGAGCGACTCGGTGGGCGGATTGCCCTCGTCACCGGTGCCTCGCGCGGTATCGGACGGGGTATCGCCCGCCGGCTCGCTCTGGAGGGAGCCGCCGTCGCCGTCAACTTCCGCTCCGATCAGGAGGGAGCCGAGTTGGTCGTTCGCGAGATCACGGAGGCGGGCGGCACGGCCATCTCGGCCCAGGGTGATGTGGCCGTGGCCGAGGACGTCTCGCGGCTCGTGGACACCGTAACCAAACAACTCGGAGGGCTCCACATCCTGGTCAACAATGCAGGAGTGGCGTCGGACATGCTGACAGTGCGGCTGTCCGAGGCGGAGTGGGACCGCGTGCTCGACACCGATCTCAAAGGCGCCTTTCTGACCACGAAGGTGGCTCTGCGGCCGATGATGCGGCAGCGCTACGGCCGCATCATCAATATTGCGTCCGTCGTCGCCTTCACCGGGAATGCCGGGCAGTCCAGCTACGCGGCGGCGAAGGCCGGTCTCGTTGGACTGACCAAGAGCGTGGCACGCGAAGTCGCCACGCGCGGTATCACGGCCAATGTGGTGGCTCCGGGTCTCATTGACACCGCCATGACCGAGTCGCTCTCCGAGGAGATTCGCACCTGGATGCTGGATCAGGTCCCGATGGAGCGGGCCGGCTCGGTGGAAGATGTGGCGGCAGCTGTCGCATTCCTGGCGAGTGTGGAGGCGTCATATATCACCGGGCACGTGCTCAAAGTCGATGGCGGTATGGTGATGGTATGACCGTTTCGAAGATATTGATCGCGAACCGCGGCGAAATTGCGTTGCGCGTGATGCGGGCTGCCCGGGAGATGGGCATCCCCAGCGTGGTCGTCTATTCCGAGGCCGACCGCGCGTCGCTGCCGGTCCGGCTGGCGGACGATGCCGTCTGCATCGGGCCGGGCCCCAGCAGTAAGAGCTACCTGTCCGTCCCAAACATCATCAGTGCGGCGCTCATCACCGGCTGCGACGCAGTTCATCCCGGCTACGGCTTTCTGTCGGAAGATCGCTATTTCGCCGAGATTTGTCGGGAGTACAACCTCACCTTTATCGGCCCGTCGGTCGACGCGATCGCACGGGTCGCCAACAAGGCGGATGCGCGACGGTTCATGGAAGAGGCCGGTCTGCCGGTGCTGCCTGGAACGCCGCAGGTCACCTCCCTCGAAGAGGCGGAGGCGGCGGCGCGCCGCATCGGCTATCCCATAATTCTGAAGGCCGCCGCCGGCGGTGGGGGACGCGGCATGCACGTGGCCCGGGACGAACTCGATCTGCAGCGCGGCTTTCATCTGGCACGGGCGGAGGCACGGGCGTCGTTCGACAGCGACGAGGTGTACATCGAGCGTTATCTCGATCGCTGCCGTCATATCGAGGTGCAGGTCCTCGGGGACACGTTCGGGAATGTCATTCACCTGGCGGAGCGCGAGTGCTCGATTCAGCGCCGCCATCAGAAGTTGATCGAAGAGGCGCCTGGCTCAACCATCGACGCCGATCTGCGCCGGCGGCTGGGGGAAGCAGCCGTGCGCGGGGCAAAGGCTCTCGGCTACACCAGCGCCGGCACTCTCGAATTCCTGGCGGACGACGACGGCAATTTCTACTTCATGGAAATGAACACTCGCATTCAGGTCGAGCACGGCATCACGGAGCTGGTCACGGGCGTGGACATCGTCAAGGAGCAAATCCAGGTTGCCTCCGGACATCCCTTGTCGGTGCGCCAGGAGGACGTCGTCGTGCGCGGACACGCCATTGAGTGCCGGATCAACGCCGAGGCGGGGCCGGACTTCCGGCCGGCAACGGGAACCGTCGGTGAGTTGGTGTTGCCGGGTGGCCCCGGCGTGCGGGTCGACACGCACCTCTACCAGGGATACACCCTTCCCCCGCACTACGACTCACTTCTCGCCAAGATCATGGTCTACGGCCGTGACCGGGACGAGGCGATCGATCGCATGCATCGCGCCCTCGAGGAAACGGTTATCACTGGTGTCCCGACCACGATTCCCTACATGCGGGGGGTCATGGTGGATGAGGTCTTCCGTGCCGGAAACGTCCACACGGACTTTGTGGAAAGCGCCGGCCGGACGGCCGTCGAGGAGGTGGTCTCCGCCGCCCTCGCCGCCTCCACATAGAGGGACCGCCCATGGAAGAGCCGGTACTTCCCGCTTTCAGCTGGCCGACCCGCCCCGAGGATCAGCCGGATATCTCTCCGGTTGCCTGGCGGGACATTACGCCCGAGTGGGCGTGGGGCGGCAGCACCGGGAAGGGGGTCAAAGTCTGCATCGTGGATTCGGGGGTGGAAGCGGATCACCCGGCCCTGGAGGGTGCCGTCAAGGGCGGGGTCGTTGTCCAGCGGTCGCCGGATGGTGTGGTGGTGAGAGAGGAGCCACATGAGGATCTCTTTGGCCACGGGACCGCCTGCGCCGGCATCATACATTCCCTGGCGCCCGAGGCGGAGATCTATAGTGCCCGGGTACTCGGTCAGAATCTGAAGGGCGGCGGGGATGCCCTCGTCGCGGGTGTTCGCTGGGCGGTGGAAAACGGCATGGATGTCATCAACCTGAGCCTCAGCACGCGCAAGTATGAACATGTCGTCGCCCTGCACGATCTCGCGGATGAGGCGTATTTCCGGGGAACGGTGATTGTCGCCGCGGCGAACAATATGCCGGTGAATAGCTACCCGTGGCTCTTCGCCTCGGTCATCTCGGTGGCGAGTCACGCCGAGCCCGATCCGTACACCTTCTATTACAACCCCAACCCGCCGGTCGAGTTCACCGCTCCAGGCGTCGACCTCGAGCTGGCCTGGGCCGGCAAAACGACGTCCGTGGGAACGGGCAATAGCTACGCCACGCCGCACATCGTCGGGATCGCGGCTCTGATCCAGGGCAAGCACCGCCTTGCCCCATTTCACCTCAAGACGGTTCTGTATTACACCTCGAAGAACGTGCGCGAGGCGTTGGGAGGTCGTCCGTGACAGAAGATTTGCAGCGCGAATTGGTGGCAGCGCGGGCGACGGTGGCCGACCAGGCAGTCGAGATCCGGCAGCTACGTGAGGAGCTCGCCGGGGCGAACGGGGCGGCGCCGTTGCGTGACCTCTTACAGCTCTCGACCGTTGCGGGGGAAACAATCGGAAGCTCGTCCTACCGGGCTCTCCTGCTCGGTATTATCGAAGCCGCATGTCGCCTCTTTGATGCCGCCGCCGCTTCGGTGCTGATCCTCGATCACGAAACGAACGAGCTTGTCTTCGTCGCCGCGACCGATAAGTCGGTGCTCGGCCTGCGCTTTCCCTCCCATCAGGGAATCGCCGGTTGGGTGGCGATGACGGGCGAGCCGATCGCGGTCTCCGACGTCCGGCGTGACCCCCGCTTCGCCTCGGGATTCGCCCAGTCCACCGGCTACGTGCCGCGGTCGATCATGGCTGCCCCTCTGCTGCTTGGCGACGACGTCGAGGGGGTCATCGAGGTGCTGGACAAAAACGACAACACATCATTCGGCCTGGATGACATGGAGATGCTCGGGCTCTTCGCTCATCCGATCGCGATTGCCGTCGGACAGGCCCAGATGGTGACCAATGTGGGGCGGATGCTGCTGGACACGCTGGCCGAGGTCGCGGAGGGGCGCGGCGACACCGGACTCGCGGGCCTGATCGGACGAGCTCTCGCCGGCGATGCCGAGCCGTCCGAGCAGACGCTGGCGCTGGCGCGGCTGGTGCATACGATCGGCCGGAGGGGTGAGCGGGCACGTCGCCTCGCGCTCGATATTCTGGAGAGCGTCGCGCGCAATACCTAGCACCGGAGTGCGGCCCGGCTGTGGCATGATCGTTGCATCCCGCCGCTAGGCATATGAATGCGGCCGGCGAGAGCGTGAGTGATCGGATGGCAGGCGTCGCACGCCGGCTGGGAGCCATCCAGGTCGCCCCCCGCCTCAGTCTGTTCGAACTGGCGAGGCAGGTCTTCCGTGAGTCCTTCGAGGACCATATCGACGCGTATGCCGGCAATATCACGTACAACGCGTTCCTCTCCATCTTTCCCTTTCTGCTTTTTCTTCTCTCGTTGCTCAGGCTGGTGCGCTCGACGTCGCAGATCTCGGCCCTGGTCTCGACGGCGGTGCGAGCCTTACCGGTCTCTGCCGCCGCCACCGTGCACCGCATCCTGCAGGTCGTCATTGCTCTCCTTCCCCACAACGTCTTCTTCAGTGTGTTGCTGGCGTGCGGATCGCTGTGGGCGGTGTCTGCTGCCTCGCGGGCGGTGATGGAGGCGATGTCGGTGATGGACGAGGTAAAGGATGAGCGCTCGCTGCCGATCCAGGTTGCCGTCTCAATGATGCTGTCGCTGGCCACAGCGCTTCTCTGGCTGGGCGCGCTGATTTTGATCGTGGCGGGGGCAGATATTGCCGCGGTCGTTGCCGTCGCCTTCGGGCGCAGCGCCGTGATCGGTCCGGCAGTCACCATCCTCCAGTGGTTGGTCTTGCTCACCTTTACGTGGCTGGCATTTGCCCTGACCTACAAGTACGCGCCCGCGCGGCGGCAACCAGCGCGCGCGCTTGCGCCCGGCGCGACCATCGCCTCCGCCGCCTGGCTGATCTTTTCCGCGGTCTTCGCCTTTGTGCTGAACCACTTCGGGCGTTTCCTGGTAAGCCCGCTCTACGGCTGGTTCACCGGCCTGATCGTGCTTCTGATCTATCTGTATTGGTCGTCCTACATCGTGCTCGTCGGCGCCGAGATCAACCGCGTCCTGGCCCGTCGCCGCACGCGGGCGTCGTAACGATCCCGGCCCTCGTCGTGACGGCTCCGGCCGGCCGCCTGCCTGGTCCTACGTGCGCCCGCCCTGACGGTCTCGCGCTGGGCGAGGTGGCACACCACGCCTCGGCGCTCCGTGGTGCCGCCCGACCTGCCGGGCGCGACCGCCGTGCGCTATCCGTTGACCAACGGCATCACGAGCCACCCGGTTGCAGAATCGTTGTCCGTCCCGCCTGCGATGCCAGGCGTGAGGCGGCGATCTCCAGCAGCGAATCGCGGAACGTCGATTCCTGCTCGCGCAGCTGATCAAAGTCCTCGCGGCTGAGGCCCCAGACGACGAGAGGGGTAACGGCGCGGACGGTCGCGGTGCGCGGGACACGGTGGAGGAGGGCAATCTCGCCGAAGAAATCGCCGGGCTGGAGGGTGCGCTCCACGTGTCCGTCCACCTCCGCTTCCGCCTGGCCGTCCGCGATGGTATAGAACATGTCCCCCTCGGCTCCCTGCCGGATCACGGTCGCTCCGGCTGGGTACTCCGCCCGGATCATGCGCCGTACGGCCCACTCCCGCATCGCCGGGGGAACGTGAGAGAAGGCCGGGACCTGGGCCAGGGTGGCCGCGCGCGGCTTACCCCGGCTCTCGGCGCGGAGATACCACCAGCCGCCGGCGCCCCCGGCGAGAATTAAGGCGCCCAGCCCGGCAAGCGCATAACCGACGCCGACGACCAGCAGCAGGAACCCACTCACCAGGTTGCCGATCAGCATGATGGTGGTCAGGAAGGAGTCGAGAGTTCCGAAGGCGTGGGCGATCAGCTGTTCGGGGACGGCCTGCTGAATGAGCGTTTCATACACAGTCAGCTCCACCGCCTCGAAGAGACCCGCCAGCAGGATGAAGAAGAGGGCGAGAAGTGGTATGGTCGCGAGCCCGAAGAGCACGTAGACCACCCCGAGTGCGCCGACACTCAAGGCGAGCAGCAACGGGAGCCGGACGGTGGTTCCGATCAGAGCGGCCGCGAAGCCCCCGATGAGCTCGCCGATGCCGAGGGCGCCGTAGAGGTAGCCAACGCCGTTCCCGCCGAGATGGAGAACCTGCTCCGACATCGGAATGAACCAGACGACGGCGGCGCCGGACGCAAATTCGGGCAGAATCATGACGGCCACCGCGAACAGGAGGAGCGGGCGGCCGCGCAGGAGGCGCACTCCGGCGAGCACGCCGGTGCCGATTTCTTCTTCCTCGTCCTTCGTCGCTGCCGCGCTCTTTCCCGACGGCGTGCCGGCGGCTCGTGGCCTGATCACGGCGAGTGAAGCCGCGGAGATGAGGAAGCTAACGGCGTCCAGAACGAGGAGGGTGGTGAAGCCCAGCGGGATGGCCAGACCACCGAAGGCGCTGCCGAGGACGATGGCGAGCGACGAGACCTGCATGACCGCCGCATTCGCCGCGATGCGCTCGTCCGGCGAGGAGACGACCGAGGGGATCAGGCCAACGCTCGACGGAGCGAAGAAGCGGCCGAGGGCAACGATCAGGAAACCGATCGGGAAGACCGCGGCCCAGGTATCGGGTCGCAGCAAAACCGCCAGGAGCGCAACGAGTAGCGCTCGCCCGACATCGGTGGAGATCATCGTCGTCCGGTACCCGAGACGCGTCGCGACGACGCCGGCAAAAGGACCGAACGTGAGGCTGGGGATCAGCCGGATGATCCAGAATAGCCCGATATAGTACGCCTGGTGCCGGCTGTACTGGTAGATCGCGACCGAGACGGCAACGGAATAGATCCAGTCGCCGCTGTTCGAGATGAGACGGCCAGTCAGCAGCGACGCCATATTGCGGTTTCGCAAGACGGCGAGGATCTCCCTCATATCTCCCCTCCGGACGCTGCAGTCATGGTACACGCGACGGGCCGCTCTTGCCATTGTCATTCGGCTGTGCTACTTTTCGGCATGGACGCGGCGGTCCTGAACGCGCTGCGCGAGGTCGCCCTCTTCCGCGATCTGGACGACGGCGAGCGGATGGAACTCGCCTATGCCATGCAGCCGCGCTTCTATGCCCGGAACCAGGTCATCTTTTCCCGCGGAGTGATCGGTGACGGCCTCTACATCATTCTCGAGGGGCAGGTCGGGATCAGCCGGGAAGGACCGGACGGCGGCGAGATCATGCTGACGATGGAGCAGTCCGGAGAGTATTTCGGCGAGTTGTCGCTCTTTGACGACGAGCCACGCTCCGCGACGGCGACTGCTCTGACTCCGGCGCGCCTCCTGTTCCTATCGCGCGCGACGTTCCAGGCCTTTCTGGGGGCGCATCCCGGCGCCGTGATGGCATGCCTGCAGATGGTGGTGCGGATGTTGCGGCGGTGTACGGATCTGGTCGACGAGCTGGCGCTCCTCGACGTGCGGAGCCGGCTTACTCGGCGCCTGCTGTTTCTGGCCGATCAGGGGCATTCGGAAACGGTCCAGATTACGCAGCACCATCTGGCATCGATGGTCGGCGCGACACGCGAGAGCATCAACAAGCACCTCAACAGCCTGGTGGACGATGGCGTGATCCGGCTTGACCGCGGCAGCGTGCAAATCCTCGATCGCGATCGACTTGCGGAATATGTGCTTGATCCCGTGTGAAATGTGAACCAGTTCATAGTCAGGGAGGGGCGGACGGACGTAGAGTGGCGATGTAAGGCAAGCCCAAGCAGTAGTGATTCACCGAATTGAGGAGTATGAGATGAGCGACGAAACCACCCAGTTGCCGATCGAGGACGATGAAGTCGAAGGCCACTCCCTGCGCGACCAGGACGCGCAAAACAAGATCAAGCACGGCGAGGGCCGTGTCCGCCACGGCGGCGGATATAGCTCCGACGAGGACGACGTCGAGGGACACTCCCTGCGTAGTCAGGACACCCAGAACAAGATCCGCCACAATGAGGGTCGCGTTCGCCACGGCGGCGGGTTCAGCCCCGACGAGGACGACGACGTCGAGGGGCACTCTATTAGGTCAGGAACGGTCCAAAACGCCATTAAGGACGTGCTGCAGGAGAACAAGCTGAAGCACGGCCGCAATCCCGAGGATGAGGACGACGACGTCGAGGGACATTCCCTCAAGAACCAATAGGTACCACTACTGCAAGAGCCGCCAGGCTCGGGCGCAAGCAGATAGAGGGGTCGCGTAAGCGACCCCTCTTCTCGTCTTTATCCGGATCCCCGCTTCTTTCCCTGGCTCCAATCCTGCAGGGGCAGCGTCAGTCGGTGTCCGGCGTGGACCGTGTTATGATGCCGCGGGGAGCGATTTTGAGAGTCGACGGGGTGGGAGGACCGCGTGGTGCAGTCTAGACGGCTGGCGCGCAGCCTGGCTTTCCAGACCCTCTTTGAGCTGGATTCACGTCCGGATCGCTCCCTGGACGACGCTCTCGAGGATCGCCGGGAAGCACTGCGCGAGGATACCGGGCAGCGCTTGCCGCCGGCCGAGGTCGAGTTCGCCCGCTCTCTGGTCCAGGGCGCCCTCCAGGACCGCCCTCGCATCGACGGCATCATCGAGCGTGCCGCTCCCGCGTTCCCGATCGATCAGATTGCCGCCACCGATCGCGCCGCGCTGGAGTTGGCGACGTATGAGATGCTTGCGCGCGACGTGCCGGTCGGCGTCGCCATCAACGAGGCGGTTGAGCTGGCCAAAACCTACGGTGGAGAGAACTCGGGGCGGTTCGTGAACGGCGTTCTGGGTACGATAGCAGAAGAGACTGAAGGATACGTCGCCCACGCGACAGAAAAGCAGGAGGAAGCCCAACTATGACTGAGGAAGGCACCGTCGAGGACCAGCTGCGCCACATCATCTCGGAGAATCTGGGCGTCGACGAGAGTGAAGTGACGCCGGAAAAGTCCTTTGAAGAGGACTTTAACGCCGATTCCCTCGACCTGGTCGAGTTGATCATGGCGCTCGAGGAGCATTTCAAGATCGAGATCCCCGAGGACCAGGCGGAAAAGATTCGCACCGTGGGCGACGCGCTGGAATACGTCCGCGAGCATCAGGGCTGAGACGGACTGATCTATAATTAACCCGCCAACGTAGTTAGGAGTTGATGGGTGTTTGCACATTGGTGGGAGCTGGCTCTGATCCTGCTTCTGGCTCTTGTCGTCTTTGGACCCAAGCGGCTGCCGGAGATCGGCAGTTCCATGGGCAGAGGCATCAAGGAGTTCAAGAAGGCCACGACAGAGTCGGAAGAGCCCACGCCCAAGTCCATCCCCGACGAGCCCGTATCGACGAGGCCGGCCGACGAGCCACGCTGAGCCGTACCCCCTTTTTCATGGTGAATCGTAACCTCGACGCCGCGGCGTCGAGGTTTGCTTTTCTGAAGGCACGTGCATGACCGTCCAGACTCCTCCCAGTCCTCAGCCGTATTCGCCCGTCGACCCGAAGAACATGACGGTCGTCGAGCACCTCGAGGAGTTGCGCCGGCGCCTGATCATTTCGATCATTGGTGTCGCCGCCGGCTCTGTCGTCGGCTGGTTTCTGGCACCAAGGGTTTTGCGCATCCTGGTGCATCCGGTGGAGCAGATTTTCCACCAGAAACTCTATGTGGACACTGTGTACGGTGCCTTCACTCTGCAGTTGAAGGTCGCGATCATTTTGGGGTTCATGATCGCGCTGCCGATCACCGTGTACCAGGTCTGGGCATTTGTTGCACCGGCGTTCGGCCCCGGCGCCAATCGCTGGGCACCCATCTGGATGTTTTCGGCGCTTGCCCTCTTCGCGGGAGGCGCCGTCACCGGGTACTTCGTCTTCCCACTGGCGCTGCACTTCTTCGGAGGTTTCCAGGGTTCCCTGCCGGTTCAGGTGCTTCCCTTTGCCAATCAGTACATCGGCTTTATCACGCTGATTCTGGTGGTCTTTGGCCTCTCCTTTGAGTTGCCCCTCGTCCTGGTCTCTCTGAGCGCGGTCGGGGTGACGTCATCCGGCTGGCTGGCGTCGAAGCGTATCTACGCCTTCTTTGCGATCTTCGCCTTCGCCATGATCGTCACCCCCGGCGCCGACTGGATCTCCCCCCTCATCCTGGGCGCCATTCTGTACGTGCTGTTCGAAGCGAGCATTATCGTCAGTCGATTGCTCGGGAAGTAACGCCCTGTCCGTGAACGGGCCGAACCTGTTCCGGATACGGTGTCGTCACCAACTGCCGGTGGCACGGGAAGCGTGTAGCAGGACGTGATTACTGCCGAAAATAACGGGTCGGACTACGGGCAAAAAGCATGGACTGGCGCGGCTCCCAGGCGCTAAACTAGAATGTTTGTTCGTACGAGGAGAGATCGTGCCAGAGTTTCGGGTTGTCAGCGAGTTCCGGCCAACCGGTGATCAGCCGGAGGCGATCGCCGCGCTGAGCGACGGGGTCCGGACCGGCGAGAGGTTCCAGACGCTGCTCGGCGTCACCGGTTCAGGAAAGACCTTCACCATGGCCAACGTCGTGGAGCAGGTCCAGAAGCCGACGCTGGTGCTGGCTCCGAATAAGACATTGGCCGCGCAGTTGTTTGCCGAGTTCAAGGAGTTCTTCCCGGAGAACGCAGTCGAGTACTTCGTCAGCTACTACGACTACTATCAGCCGGAAGCATATATCCCGCGCAGCGACACGTATATCGAGAAGGACTCCTCGCGCAACGACGAGATCGACCGCCTCCGGCTCTCGGCGACGCGCTCGCTCTTTACACGCCCCGATGTGCTGGTGGTCGCCAGCGTCTCATGTATCTACGGTCTGGGTGACCCCGAATCGTACGGCGATGTCGTCGTCACAGTGAAACGCGGCGAAATGCGGAAGCGCGACAAGCTGCTGCGCCAGTTGACACACATGCTGTATGAGCGGAACGACATGAACTTCACGCGCGGCACGTTCCGTGTCCGCGGGGATGTTGTCGAGATCTATCCGGCGTACGAGCAGCTGGCGGTCCGTATCGAGTTTTTCGGCGACGACATCGAGAGGATCGTCGAGCTCGATCCCCTGACCGGCGAGATCCTGGCCGACCGGCTGAGCATCGATATTTACCCGGCGCGGCACTTCGTGACCGACACGGAAAAGCTGGACCGGGCGATCGACGGCATCCAGGCGGAGCTTCGCGAGAGTCTCGAGTGGCTGCGATCCCAGGGGAAACTACTTGAGGCGCAGCGGCTGGAACAGCGCACGATGTACGACATTGAGATGATGCGCGAAGCGGGTTTTTGTTCCGGCATCGAGAACTATGCCCGTCACCTGTCGGGTCGCGAGCCAGGGTCGCGTCCGTGGACGCTCCTCGACTACTTCCCCGATGACTTCCTTCTGTTCGTCGACGAATCGCATGTCGCCGTTCCTCAGGTCCAGGGCATGTATCACGGGGATCGATCGCGGAAGCAGACGCTGGTCGAGTACGGCTTCCGGCTCCCCTCGGCGCTCGACAACCGGCCGTTGACCTTCCAGGAGTTCGAGCGGCGGCTCAACCAGGTCGTGTTCGTCTCGGCCACTCCCGGGCCCTACGAGTATGAGAAGAGCAGCCGGGTCGCGGAGCAGATCATTCGCCCTACCGGGGTGCTCGATCCGACGATCGAGGTCAAGCCCCCGGAGAACCAGATCGACGACCTCCTGGCGCAGATTCAAGCGCGGGTCTCGCGGGAGCAGCGGGTGCTGGTCACCACCCTCACCAAGAAGATGGCGGAGGACCTGGCCGACTACATGCGCGAGCTGGGCATCAAGGTCCACTACCTGCACAGCGATATGGACGTGCTGGAGCGAGTGGATGTGCTGCGTGATCTCCGCCTGGGCGTGTATGACGTCGTGGTCGGCATCAACCTGCTGCGTGAGGGACTGGACCTGCCGGAAGTCAGCCTGGTGGCGATTCTGGATGCCGATAAGGAGGGATACCTCCGCTCCGAGCGCTCCCTCATTCAGACCATCGGGCGTGCTGCTCGTCACACCGACGGTCATGTTGTCATGTATGCGGACCGGGTGACGGACTCCATGCGGCGCGCGATTGAAGAGACGTACCGCCGCCGCGATATCCAGATGGCGTACAACGAGAGGCATGGCATCACGCCGGTGGCGATACGCAAGGCCATCCACGATCTGAGTGATCAGGTACGTCAGGTCGCGGAGGAGAAGGTCGACTACGACGCGGCGGAGATTCCCAAAGACGAACTGGCCCGGCTGGTCAAGGACCTGGAGGGCCAGATGAAGCAGGCAGCCAAGAATCTGGAGTTCGAGCGGGCGGCGGCGTTGCGGGATCAGATCGTGGAGATGCGGCGCCGCATGGAAGGCCAGCCGGCCCTCACCTAGGTGGCGGCCCTCCCGCGCTCCTTTTACGGCCGCCCGCCGGCGGAGGTCGCGCGCGCGCTGCTCGGCGCGATCCTGGTGCATGCCACGCCGGACGGGTTGCTGAGCGGGCGCATCGTCGAGGTGGAAGCGTATCTCGGGGAAGTCGACCCAGGCTCGCACGCCTTTCGTGGGCCGACAACGCGGAATGCCGTGATGTTCGGAGAGCCCGGCCGGCTCTACGTCTATCGCAGCTACGGCATCCACACCTGCGCCAATGTCGTCTGTGATGCCGATGGGACGGCGGGCGCGGTTCTCCTGCGCGGACTCGAGCCGTTGACGGGGCGCGACATCATGCGACGTCACCGGGAGGGACGGGAGGACATAGCGAATGGTCCCGGTCGGTTGTGTGCGGCACTGGGGATCACGCTGAAGGACAATGGGCTCGATCTGACGGGGAGCCGGATCTGGATTGAAGGGGGCGAGCGGCCGGACGCGATAGGGCAGACCACGCGTGTGGGGCTGACCAGGGGACGCGAGCTCCCGCTGCGGTTCTTCGTCCTCGGCAACCCGCATGTGTCACGGGGACGTCCGTCGTAACGCTGTCGCGTCTTCCTTCCATCGCCCCCGCGCCGACCATCTATCATCCGTCGTGACCCGATCAGTTCTCCGCTCCCTGCAAGAGCGTTACGGACCCTCCTTGCGACAGGAAATCGCCGATTGGGTAGCGCGCCTCGAGTATCAACCGTTCTCCGGCATGATGCGGTACCAGCTCGGCGAGGTCGACCAGCACTTTGAACCCGTCGCGCCAACCGGGGGCAAACGGTTTCGGCCGCTGCTGTGTTTCGCCGCCTGCGCGGCAGCCGGCGGCAACTGGCGCGATGCTCTCTCTATCGCCGCCGGGATCGAGCTGCTGCACAACTTCTCGCTGATTCACGACGATATCGAGGATCGAGACCCGACGCGTCACCATCGCGCGACGGTCTGGAAGGTCTGGGGAGAGCCGCAGGCGATCAATGCCGGCGACGGGATGCTGGCACTGGCAAACCGCGTCGTGGCCTCGACACCTCAGGAGCCTCAGATTGCCGTCGACGTCGCTCGCCGCTTTGCGGATACCACACTCGAGTTGACCGAGGGGCAGTACCTGGACATGAGCTTTGAGGGACGGCAGGATGTGACCCCGGAGGAATACATGGCGATGATCTCGCTCAAGACCGGGGCGCTCATCAACTTCAGCGCCTGGTCCGGTGCCTTCATCGCCGGGGCGTCCGACGCCGTCTGCACGGCCACGAGCCGGTACGGTGCCGAGCTTGGACTCGCCTTTCAAATCCACGACGACATTCAGGGAATCTGGGGGACGGCAGCTGCCACCGGCAAGCAGGAAGCCGGCGATCTTCACAACCGAAAGAAAACGCTTCCCGTGCTCCTGGCACTCTCCCGCGCCGGCCCGGACGGACGCCGCACTCTGACGTCCTTCTATCGCCGTGACAACGACGATATCGAGGCGGTCCTCCGGGTACTGGCAGATACCGATGCCCGCGGCCTGGCCACTGCCGCCGTCGAGGGACATCGCGAGGCGGCTCTGGCGGCGCTGCGTACGGGGGTCGGTCCGGATCCGGCGCTGGCAGGACTTGTTCCGGAGCTCACGGGGGGCTGAAGTCCCCTTGCCAACTGCGTGTCGGGGCCGGTATCCTTAGCCGCATGGGACAGGGCTGCATCGACCACCTCACCTCCATCCTTCTGTCGCGTCACGAAGAATGCCCGCTCTCATAGAGCAATACGGGCTGATCGTCGTCGCCCTCATCATTTTTGCGGGCGAGATCGGGCTGCCGACGCTGGTTCCCGGCGAGATTGCGCTGCTCATCGCGGGCAGCCAGTTCATCCATTCGACGTGGGCGCTTATTGCGGCCGCGATCATCTTCGGCATTATCGACATAATCAGCACCAGCACGATCTACACGGTCGCTCGCGTCGGCGGGAACACGGTGCTCCGCCGCATCCTGGCCCTGATCAACCAGGATGCCGCCTGCTGTGAGCGAAAGCTCGAGTCCTGGCGTCTCCGGCTCGGCGGACGGGACTGGATCGCCGTCTTTGTCACGCGCCTCATTCCCATGTACCGCCTGTACGCTTCCATGACCTCAGGACTTATCCGGATCCGCTACCGCTCCTTCGTCATGGGGGCCGGACCGGCCTCCATGCTCTGGGCCGGCACTCCACTCACTATCGGCTACATCTTCCGTGCACGCATCGGCAGTCTGACGGGTCAATACTCCAGCCTGGTCCAGATCGTAATTATGAGCTCCGTTGCGATCGTCGTGGTGGGACTTGCCATGCACTGGGTACGCTCCGCCGGCCATCGTCATGCTGGCGTTCGCCGCTTGCGTGTCCTCATCAGCCTCGGCGTCATCCTGCTGTCGGATGCGCGGCTTCTCTGGCTCGTCTTCCTCGGTAAGCGTTTCATCGGACACGGCATCCTGGCTCCGTCGGTGCCCGTCTTTACCTGTGCGGTGGGGCTGGGCAGTGTTGTCGCCATGGCGCTGCTGTGGACGGTCGTGCACGATCTCCGTGCCCTGCGACAGCACCACACCGCCGTGGTGCGCATCACGGCACTTGGCTCCGTGGCGTGGATTGCCCTCGTCATCGCCATGGCCGGCGTGAATGCCGGCATCAACGCCCAGGTACCGGCGCTTCCCATCCTCTAGTGCCATGGGGCGCCAGTTCACCTTCTTTCGCCGCACGGCGGGAAGGTCGGGGGCCGGCGCAGCCCACGGTCTCCTCCGGATCTGGTTGCTCTGGGAGCGACTCGTTCATATCGTACAGCCGCTCACGCCTGTACCCGGCGCCACCGCCAATGTCGTATCGATTCGGTTCACGCGGTACCACGGCCGTCCCTTTGAGCTTCCGGACCGCACGCCTATCTCAGCGGGCGACGCCCTGGTCGAGGTCCACCTCAATAATGCGCGGGTTGCCGCGATCACCCGGGACTCGTACTGGAAGCTGGCCCCTGCTTTCAAGTCGGATCTCGGGGCCGTCGCGCGTGCCCTCGAGCGTGGCGAGCTGCCGCCGTTCAAGGCGCTGACGGCTCAGACCCTTCTGGTATCGGCCGGGAGGCTGGTCGGCTTCTGGGGACGCCAGCGGCCCGTCACCTGGCTGAACCGCCTCGAGCGCTTCTACTTTACCGGCTTGCTCGCCGTCTACACGCCGGCCGGCACGAACCGACTCGCTCGGGGCCGTACCGCAGAGAAGTATCCGCAAGAGATCTGGATGTCGGTGGATGAGCTCCGACGCCGCTACGGGAGCCGGCCGCGCAATGGCGAGCCGGCCTCAGGACACAGCGTGCCGGCGCTCGGAGAAGAACCGGAGGAATTCGGCTCCCTCCCGTAGGCGCCGTTGGGCTTCCTCGCGATCCCGGGCCATCTCGCTCACGATGCGGAGAATGGGACGCGGCCGCATATAGAAGCTGCGGTAGAAGGTTCCCACCGCGCGGAAGATCTCATCCTTGCTGAGGTCGGGGTACTCGAGGCTCGCTTCCTGTAGACCGTGCTCGTCGACCAGCCCCTCCTGCTTCAGCCACCCGTTGGCGAGGGCACGGGCATAGAGCTCGGTGCCGGGATACGGTGCGGCCAGGGAGACCTGAATCGTGTCGACATCCAGCTCGCGGGCGTAGTCCATCGTCTGTTGCATCGTCTCCCGCGTTTCTCCGGGCAGGCCGAGGATGAACGTGCCGTGGATCTTGATTCCCAGCTGCTTGCAATTGCGCACGAACTCGCGCGCCCGATCGACGCGAATTCCCTTCCGGATATTGTTCAGGATCTCCTGGCTGCCGGACTCAAAGCCCACGAGGAGGAGCCGCAAACCGCACTCGCGCATCACTTTGAGCGTCTCGTACGGCACGTTGGCCTTGGCATTGCAGGACCAGGTGAGCCCGAGTGGTTTGAGGCGGCGGGCGATTTCCTCGGCGCGCGGGCGGTTGTCGGTAAACGTGTCGTCGTCGAAGAAAAACTCTCTGACGTTGGGGAAGAGCGACGCGGCCAGTTTCATCTCCTCGACTACATGCTCCGGGCTGCGCACGCGGTAGCGATGCCCCCCGATGGTCTGCGGCCACAGGCAAAAGATGCAGCGTGAGAAGCAGCCGCGGCCCGTGTAGAGCGAGACATACGGGTGTTTGAGATAGCCGATGTAATATTTCTCGATATCGAGGTCCCGCTTGTACACCGGGGTCACGAAGGGGAGCTGGTCCATATCCATCAGGAGTTCCCGCTCCGGGGTGTGCGCGATCTCGTTCTTGTCACGGTCCCAATAGCTGACGCCCGGCGTCTCGCTCACCGCCCGGCCTTCGGCGATCTCTTTGATCGTAAAGTCGAATTCTTTGCGGGCGACGAAGTCGAGTGACGGGCAGGCGCGCAGCGTTTCCTCCGGCAAGACGGCGGCATGCGCCCCGATGAACCCCACCATGGTCTCCGGCCGGCGTGCCTTGAGCGCCGCCACAAAGCGGATGTCGTTGCGCAGTGAGGGGGTGCTGGTGTGGATGACGACCAGGTCGAAATGTTCCGCCGTGGCCAGAGCCTGCTCAGCGGTGATGCCATGGGGCGGCGCATCGATGAGCTTGCTGCCCGGGATGAGCGCGGCCGGCTGCGCGAGCCAGGTTGGGTACCAGAACGACTTGACCTCTCGTCGTGCCTGGTAGCGCGACCCGGCTCCTCCGTCGAATCCGTCAAATGACGGAGGGTTCAGGAATAGCGTCCTCATAAGGCGTCCTCCGGCATGCTACGTCTGGCCGAAACGACGGCGTCCGTCAGCTAGAGTGTAGCGTGGACGCGACGCGGCATCCCCAAAGCCGCGGTTCTCACACCTTCATCCTGGGAGCCGACTACCATCTCGGGGATCTTCTCTGGTTGACTGCCGTGCTCCATCAATACCGTTGCATGGCGAAACCGCAGCGCCTCACTGTGGTGCATCCCCGTCAGGCGCTGCTGGCCATTCTGGAGCGGAATCCGGATGTCGATGATCTCCTGACGGCGGCACCCACCCACTCGCACGCAGTGGTACACGATCTGCGGCCGATTCCGATCGGTGTCTCTATGGTTCGCGACTGGCGCTATCGGTTACCCTGGCTCTATTACCGTGACCTCTGGTGTCAACCGCGCGGCCAATGGCTGGCGACCTACTTGAGACTCGGCCGGTTGCAGCGCTGCCGCCCCGTCCTCGAGCTTGGAGAGGAGGACTTCGCCATCGCCGATACCCTTGACCGGCCGTATGTTGTTCTGGCGCCACATATCGGACAGTACCGATCGCGTGCTCTTACTCGGGCGTGGAGCGCCGTCAAGGGGTGGCCACTCAACCATTGGACGGCGTTGACCGCGGCCCTTCACCGTGCCGGCTACCAGACAGTGACACTGGGGGCTCACGGTCAAGCCGCTATCCCGGAGACCCAGCCCATGCTGGGATTGCCAATCCGTCAGGTGGCGGGGATTATCGACCGCGCGGCCGGTCTTATCAGCGGCGAGAGTGGACTGTGGTTCATTGCCGCGGCGCGGGCGAGGCCGTTTGTCATCGTTCCCTGGTGGTTGCCCCGCTCTATCGACTGGCCGGCGCCGATGAACGTTCCCTATCGCCTCGTCCACCGCCGTGAGGCGACGGTCGATTCCGTCCTGGCTGCCATCCGGGAGTTGGTGCCGTGAGCGACGCGGGCGGACAGAACCGGACCCGATGGCGACGGTTCCGCGAGCGAATCGACCTCAGCATCGTGATCCCGCTGCTGGTCGGGCTGGGAACCCTGGCATACGTCGCCTACCTCGGTGTATCCCGTCACAGCAGCGCCGAGTTCGCGACGATTGTCGGTGAGACCTGGTGGCTCGTGCTTCTTCTCACCTTCCCCTACCTGGGGGCACGCATTCTGGTCTGGCGCGACCTGCTCGAGCAATTGGGTATCCATGTCACACCGCGTCAGTTGATCGTGGCGTTCGCCGGAGGAGAGGTGACAAAGAGTCTCCCGGCCGGTGTCTACGTTCAGAACTATCTGCTGGAGCGCATGCAGCATCTCAGCCTGCGCGCCACCATTCGTTCGACCACCGCCACCACGGCGATGCTCGGCCTCGAGAGTCTGCTGGCCGTGGTCGTTGCTCTCGTCCTGGGACTGCCCGGCGTGCCGTGGTTGCGGTGGGTGGTTCTCGGCATCGTCGGCGCCTGGGTCGTCGTGTTGATCCTTCTCTGGGCTCTCATCAACTGGCGCGTCGAGCACATGACCCCGCGTCTCGCGCCCTGGCGCCAGAAGCTCATTGGTGCCAGCGACCAGTTCTTCATGGCAGTGGAAGAGTTGTTGCGGCTACGCACCCTCTGGAATCTGGCGCCCACGGCGGTCTACATGCTCATCTATGTGATCTGGCTGGACGCCATCCTGAACGCCGACGGAATCCACCTCAGCTTCCTTCGTGTGATGAGCGTGTATGCCGTGATGGTGTTGGCGGTCATTCTGGTGCCGATCCCCACGGAAATCGGCATCACCGAGATCACCGGTCTCGGTGCCCTGATGGCGCTCGGTATTCCGCGCCCGGCGGCTGCCCTGGCCGTGCTGAGCCTTCGCCTTCTCGGCACCGGATCAACTGTGCTGATCGCGCTCATTGCCCTGGCCGTGGCCGCGAGACAACTCCAGACCGAGCAATCCGACGAAGCAGCCGCGGCCGGTTAGCTCGTGTCCCCGGCCAGGGCCATCGTCGGGAAGATGTGCCGGTACAGGTGATAGTTGATATAGAAATCTCGCGGGAAGCCGGTCCCTGTAAACTCCCGCTCCTCCCAGGTGCCTCCGAACTGGGTTTCTTTGAGATAGCCGATCCCGCGCCGGCAGGCGGGATCGTCACCCTGTCCGGCCGCCTGGAACGAGAGAACGGCCCACGCGGTCTGTGAGGGCGTGCTTCTCCCCACGCCGGCCAGCGAGGGATCGTTGTAGGAGTAACAGGATTCACCCCAGCCACCGTCCTCGTTCTGCCTGGCACGGAGCCAGCGCAGGGCTGACGGCACCATGTCGAGACCCTGGCGCAGTGCCGTGAGGGCCGATACGACACACCATGTCCCATAGATATAGTTGACGCCCCAGCGCCCGAACCAGGCGCCGTCGCGGCGCTGCAGACGGCGCAGGTAGGCGAGGCCGTCGGCGATGAGACGGTCGCGGTTATGACAGGACGTGTGGGCCAGCATTTCGAGAACGTGCGCGGTGACGTCCTCGCTAGGCGGGTCAATCAGGGCGCCGAAGTCCGCGAAGGGGATGCTGTAGAGCAACTCGCGCGTATTGTCACGGTCGAAGGCAGCCCACGCGCCGTTCGACGACCGCATCGCGGTCACCCAGCGCACCGCGTCCGATACCGCGCCGTCGATCTCCGGTCCACCGGCTTCCAGCAGTGACAGGACGACCACCGCCGTATCGTCGATGTCGGGGTAGAGGTCGTTCTCAAACTCAAAAGCCCAGCCGCCGCCCGGCGGTGCATCACAGCGCACCTGCCAATCGCCACCGGAGGAGATCTGCTCGTCGAGAAGCCATCGCACGGCGCGTCGCACGCTGTCATGATCGCGCGGCACGTCGGCGCGGCGCAGGGCGAGCAGGGCCCAGGCCGTGTCCCAGACCGGTGACATGCACGCCTGGAAGCGCCACCCGCCCTCATCGGAGAGGACGAAGCCTTCCATCCCTTCCAGGCCGCGCCGCATCACGGGATGATCCACGCTCATTCCTTGCAGGTTGAGCGCGATCAGCGAATACACCCAGGGAGGCTGTATGCCTCCCCAGCTCCCATCCGCCTCCTGGTGTTCCACGATCCACTCGGCGATGCGGTGGCGCGCGGCACGGCGGCGGGGTTGGACCGGGAGCGCCTCGTAGAGCTTGAGTAGCTTGTCGAGCCACCAGAAGGGACCGGATCCGGGGACGCGCGTCAACTGCTCCTCCGTGCCGGGAAGGACAAGCTCGTCCACCGTACAGCCCAGCGGACGCACCGGACACTCCGTCAAAACGATGAGGAGGGGAGCGACGGTACCGCGGGCCCAACACGCGAAGTCGTACAGATTGAAGGGGACGCTGGACGGCAAGTAGATCAGCTCGGGCGGCATACTGGGAACGCCGCGCCAGGGGTACGCCCCAAAAAGGGCGAGCCAGATCTTGGTGAAGACCCGGGCGGCCGTGACGCCGCCCTTGCCGCGGATGACGCGCAGCGCGCCTTCCATCTCGGGACGCCCGGGATCGAGCCCCAGCACCTTGAGCGCGACGTAGGCTTCGATCGTGGTGCTCAGGTCCGCCGGTCCTTCCCAGTACAACGCCCAGGAGCCGTCTTCCCGTTGCGCATGGAGGATGTGGGCGATCGCTCCCTCACGGATCGGGCTGAGGTCGAGACCGAGAAAGCGCATGAGCAGCACATGCTCGGCGGTCATGGTGACGTTGGTCTCCAGCTCGCCGCACCACCATCCCCTGCTGTCCTGCGCCTCCAACAGCCACCTTACGGCGCGCGTGAGGGACTCATCCATCGATCTCTCCCAGCTGCGATATGAGGGAGCGTGCCGCCGCTCGCCCACTCCGGACCGCCGACTCCATCGTCGCCGGCCAGCCCGTGTCGGTCCAGGATCCGGCCAGGACGAGTCCCTGGACCGCCGTGCGCGGCCCGGGACGGGGCAGCCCCGGCAGCGGAATAAATGTCGCGTCGCGGTCACGCGTGGCAGCACCATGCCGGAATCCGGCGGTGCGCAGGGCCGGTAGGACGCGGGCTAACTCTTCTCGGCATAAGTCGACCAGATCCTCGCTTTTCCAGCTGACGTACTTGTCGGCTGCGCTCATGCTACAGCAGAGATAACCGGGGGCCTTTTCGAAGACCCACTGCGCCGGGGAATCGAGCACGGCGGCGAAGTCGAGTCCGAGCGGCCGGTCGTACCAGAGGTGCACGTCGACGATCGGAGCCGTCTGGAACCGATCCAGGCCGTGAACACCGAATCGCTCGGGCTCACCAAGCAGTGAGGCGAGACGTGCCGGCGGAACAGCGAGAACAACCGCGTCGAAATGCTCCAGGTGCCCGGCGACGCGAAGACCGGAAACGTGGCCTGCCGTTTCCTCGACACCCGTCACCGGGGCCCGACGCACCACGCGGTCGGCGGCATGCCCGGCGCGCTCTGCAATCTCCCCCAATGGAACGCGGCAAAAGCCGAAACGAGCGGCTCCGGCCCGCAGGAAGGCGGTCGTTATGACGAAGAGGGCATCGCGCGCGCCGACCCGGTCGAGCGGCGCGTTGAGGGCCGGCACGAGGAATGGCTCCCAGAAGGCGCGCCGCGCCGCCACCGTTTGCCCGTGGCGGTCCAGCCAGGCGGCAAAGGTCTCGCCGTCCCGGGCGGGATGACGTGCGGCCAGGACGGCGCGGGCGATGGCGAGCCGATCTCCAGGAGCGACGGCGGAGAAGCGTGCGAGGGATGCAGCCAGATGGAGCGGGGCGGGCAAGGGAAACTCGCGCAGTTGGGTGTCACCGCCCGGCTGAAGAATAGTGGCCTGGAAGCGCCGTTGCAGGCGCAGTAGCGGCTCGCCGATCCCGTCGCGCCGCTCGACCTGCTGGACGAAGTCGATGAATTCCGTACAGCAGGCGAGGATGACGTGCTGGCCATTGTCGACCTCCACGCCACCGACTGAGAAGGACGTGGCTTTGCCACCCAGTAGTCGGGAGCGCTCGAACAGGTGCACGTCGTAGCCGGCCTGCTTCAGTGACAGGACGGCACTGAGGCCGGCCAGGCCGCCGCCGACGACGCCTACACGACCTGGAGCCACGAGCGCAGCAAGACGGAGAGTTTCTGATGTCGGCTGAGGGAGACGCGGCGGTCGAGAGGGAGGAAGGGATCACGCCTGATTTCGAGGGCGATCGTCTGATATAGACCGGCCATGGTCAGGACGCAGACGGCAGCGCGCCGCGGAATCAGGTCCGTCACGCGGAGGCCGGACGTGAAGTGCGCCGCGGCGCGCTCCAGCTCGAACTGCACCAGGTCGGACCAGCGTCCGCTGGCCTGACCGGCGGCCAGGCAGCCTTCGTCGACGCCAAACGCCGCCAGATCAGTCTGAGGAAGATAGACGCGGCCTATCTGCGCGTCCTCTCTGACGTCCCGCAGGATATTGGCGATCTGCATGGCGATCCCCAGATCGTCCGCGTACTCGAGTGCCGCGGGATCACGGAACCCAAAAATGCGGACGCACATCCGGCCGACCGATGATGCCACGTGGCGGCAGTACACGCGGAGCTCGTCCCAGGTCGCATACCGGCGAATGCGGACATCCATCTCGACGCCGTCGATCAGTGCCTCCAGCTCGCGGGCCGGAATCTCATGGCGCTCAATGACCTCGGCCAGAACACGTGTCACCGGATCCTCCGGCCGGCCTCCGACGCAGGCGGCGAGGCGGGCGCGATGGGTGGAGAGGCGAGCCAGGGCTCCGTCATCCCCGGCCCGATCGACATCATCATCGATCTGCCGCGCCAGGCTGTACAGGGCGTAGATGGCGGTCCGCTGATGGCGCGGCAGTGCCACAAAGCCCCAGTAGAAGTTGCCGGCCGCGTGGCGCGTCAGCTCTTCGCAGTAGCGCTCGTCGACGGTCAGTGTCCTCATGCAGCCACCACCTGAAGATGGGCTGCCTCGGCGGCCGCGGCCGGAACGAGACGCAGCTTGGTCGCCGTGGACACGTGCGGCCGTTCCACGTCGGTGCGATAGCCGATCCGCCGGATCGCATCGAGGATGGCCAGACCGCCGAGACGATACAGGGAGAGCTGAATCCGCAGCCGCAGGGGAACCATAGGTTCCAACTCGCGCCCCGACGCCAGAAGACGCGCCGCGCGGCCGCACATCCGCTCCGTCGCGCCATTGATACCCGCCTCGCGCACGTCACTCTGCAGCAGATACGTCCGTCCCTTCGCGCGATCCACGGCCACATCCTGAGCGAAGTTGGCGAGCTGAAGACCGATACACACATCGTCGGAGAGCGCGTCGGCCCGTTCATCGGCGATGTCCCAGATGCGGAGTACCAGACGTCCGACCGGAGCGGCTGAGAGCCGGCAGTAATCACGGAGAGCGGGCCAATCCTCGTATTGATGGACCGTCTGATCCTGGAGGTTGGCGCCTATGAGATCCACAAAGGGAGCAGACGGCAAGTTGCGGCTCTCAATCATGCGGCGAACGGCGAGCAGAACGGGATGTAAGGGATCGGGGGCTCCGCTGTCGAAACACGCCAGGAGCTGCTGCTGCCACGCCTCGAGCCGGGCTATGGCGTCTGGGCTCTCATCGCCAAGGTCGTCAGTCGTCCGGCAGTACGCGTAAAGCCGCGCCAGATCGCGGCGAATCGGTGCCGGGAGGAACCAGGCGGCCACCGCGAAGTTTTCGTAGTGGCGGCCGGCGAGCCGGCGGCAGTATGCGTCGGCCGCGTCGAGCTCATCCGCTTTCATGCCCCGACCACCTGCAGCAGGATCTCACGGTCGCGCGGTGAATCCAGCTCGATGAGGAAGACACGCTGCCAGCGTCCCAGGGCCATCTGGCCGTCGCGAACCTGAATGCTTTCGCTCGAAGAGAGGAGCAGGTGCTGGCAGTGGGCGTGACCGTTGATCGGCTCATCCTCGGGCACGCCGGGACGACGTGCCATGTCGTCGTGATCGTAGCCGCCGACCGGGGCCAAACGGTCAAGCATGCGCCGAAAATCGTCGAGCAGCAGCGGTTCATTTTCATTGATGCGAATCGCGGCTGTGGTGTGGGTCGATTGCACGTGCACGACGCCGTTCCTCACGCCGGCCCGGCGGATGAAGGCCGCGATGTCGTCGGTCACGTCCACGAACTCACCCCGCTGGGAGGTGTGGTAGCTGAGCGTTTCGCGCACCGGCATCTCGGGTGCTTCTGTCCAGTTAAGCAGGCGGCGGGTCTGCCGCAGATCGGCGATCGATCGCGCACCAACGCAGAACATGGTGACACGCACCACGTCGGTGATCTCGCGAATCAGGTCGGCCACGGCCTGTTCACCCTGGGCGGCCGCACGCAGGAACGGGCCGGCCATGCCCACGGCATCGGCGCCCAGGGCGACTGCCTTGGCGACATCCATCCCGTCACGGATCCCGCCACTCGCGAACAGACAGGCATCGGGTGCGACACGTCGCGCCCAGCGGATGGCATCGGCGGTCGGGAGTCCCCAATCGGCGAAAGCGGCCGCAACCTTGCGGCGCACCGGGTCCTCCATGCGGTGCCGCTCGACCTCGCTCCAGGATGTCCCACCGGCACCGGCGACGTCGATCGCCGCGACACCCGCCTCCAGCAGGCGGATCACCATGTCCGGCGCGATTCCCCATCCCACTTCCTTGGCGATGACGGGAACGTCCAGCGCTTCGCACAGGTCCGCGATCCGCAGCAAAACGTTCCCAAAGTTGGTGTTGCCTTCGGGCTGGAGCGCCTCCTGCAGGGCATTGATGTGGAGGACGAGGGCGTCGGCGCCAATGAGGTCAATGACGCGGCGGCACTCGTCCGGGCCCATGCCGTAATTGAGCTGCACGGCGCCCAGGTTGGCAAAGATCGGAATATCCGGGGCGGCCGGGCGCACGCGAAAACTGGGTAGCGCCTCGGGATGCTCGATGAGCACGCGGGCCGATCCGAGACCGAGCGCCAGACCGTAGTCCTGAGCGACCGTGGCCAGAGTCAGATTGATGCGCTCCGCCTCCGGCACACCGCCCGTCATGCAGGAGATAAACAGAGGAGCGGCCACGGGCGATCCGAGAACGGTTGTCGCCAGAGATACATCATGCAGGTCGATCTCCGGCAGAGCCTGTGGGACAAAACGGAATCGCTCAAACCCGGAGGTCACGCCTCTCGCCTCGACGTCCTCCTCGAGGTTGATCCGGATATGGTCTGCCTTGCGGGAGACAGTGCGCGTCCCAAGTGTCACCTTGTCCACCTCCTGCGCGTGATACCCCGGTCATCGCGACCGCTATGATTCCGTCCTGGTCCTCCTGCCGGTGAACGCGGCTATGCCGCATCGCGTCTCTATCGATTCTGCCCACTAACTTGAGATATAAGCTATTTGACGCGTATGGTGTGGTCAGACTATAGCGGACGGGAGGCGGAAGATGGCAATCACGTGGCGGCAAAACCTTCGGGTGACATCCTACGTCCTCCAGCAACGGCTGCGGGGACGCCGGTATTTTCCCCTCGTCCTGCAGCTGGAACCGCTCTACCAATGCAATCTCGCCTGCGCCGGATGCGGCAAGATCCAGCATCCTCAGGACATCCTGTCACGGCGCCTGTCCGTGCAGGAGTGTGTGGACGCCGTCGAAGAGTGTGGGGCCCCGATTGTGTCGATCGCCGGCGGCGAACCGCTCGTCCACAAGGAAATAGACCAGATTGCGGCGGCTCTGGTGGAGCGGAAGCGGTTCGTGTACCTCTGCACCAATGCCATTCTCATGGGGAAGAAGCTGGATCGTTTCACGCCGTCTCCGTACTTCTCGTGGTCGGTGCACATTGACGGGCTGCGCGAGCGCCATGATGAATCGGTCTGCCGCAGCGGTGTATTCGACAAGGCGGTCGAGGCGATTCGCGAAGCCAAGCAGCGCGGGTTCCGCGTCACCACCAACACGACCTTCTTCACCCAGGACAGCGCTCAGAGCATCCGCGATGTCCTGGACTTCCTCAACGACGAACTCGAGATCGACGCGATGCAGATTTCGCCGGGCTACGCCTACGAGAAGGCGCCCGACCAGGAGCACTTTCTGCCGGTAGATCGAACACGGCAGGTCTTTCGCGATGCCTTTGCCGGCGGACGGCGCAAGAAGTGGCGGCTCAATCACTCGCCCCTCTTCCTCGACTTTCTCGAGGGGAAGGTCGATTTCCCCTGCTCGGCCTGGGGAATCCCCAGCTTTTCCGTGCTCGGCTGGCAGCGCCCCTGCTACCTCCTCGCCGACGGGTATGTGTCGTCCTATCGCGAGTTGATCGAGACGACGGACTGGGAAGCGTACGGGCGCGGACGCGACGAGCGGTGCGCCAATTGCATGGCGCACTGCGGGTACGAGCCGACCGCCGTCTTCCAGACGATGCAATCGCCGCGTGAGTCCCTGCGCGCCGCGCTGGATGTCGTCGGCGCTGCCATTCCACACGCCTGAGGGGGCCGTGTCGAGCGACGAGGTCTTTCTGACCGGCGCGACCGGGTTCATAGGAAGCCACGTCCTAGACTCCCTCCTCGACGCGGGCTATCGCGTCCGTGCTCTGTGCCGCCCAGGGAGTACTCTGCACCGCGACGACTGCACGCGAGTCGAGGGAGATCTCATCACGCCGGGCGACCTGCTGCGCTCACTCGACGGCTGCCGCTATCTGGTGCACGTCGCGGCGCTCTACAGCTTCGCGCCGCGCGATCATGCCCAGATCCGGGAAACGAACGTTGCCGGCACGGCCGGGCTGCTGGAGGTGGCGCGCATCGCCGGGGTGGAACGAGCGGTGGTCACCTCGAGCGCGGCGACCGTCGGCCCCGCGCGGGGCCGGCTCGCCACCGAGCATGACGTCGCCGTGGAGGGTCACCACTCGCCCTACCATGACTCCAAGCTGGAACAGGAGCGGGCCGCGCTCTCGGCGCGTGTCCCGGTCGTGCTTGTTTTGCCGACCGCCCCGGTCGGGACGCGGGATCGAAAGCCGACGCCGACGGGGAAGATGATGGTGGACTTCATGCGCGGGAGGATCGTGGCATCGCTTGGTGGCGGGCTCAATGTCGTGGACGTGACAGACGTGGCCCGGGCGCACGTGGCGGCACTCGAGCGGGGACGGCTCCGCGAACGGTACCTCGTGGGCGGGTCGAATCTCTCGCTTGACGAGCTGTGGCAGTTGCTGGCGCAGATCACCGGACGTCGCGCGCCGGAGCACCGCATTCCATACGGGATCGCCCTCGCCGCCGGTTACCTGGACACTCTTCGCTGCCGGCTGTTTGATCGGGATCCGACCGTGCCGCTGGAAGGCGTCCACATGGCGCAGCACGCCATGCACGTCGACGATAGTAAGGCGCGGACCGAGTTCGGCCATCGGCCATCGCCGGTTCCCGAGGCGTTGTCGCGTGCCGTCTCGTGGTTTCGCCAGAACGGCTATGCCTGACCCGCGGATCCTCGCGCCGACCTGGTTCGAGTACTGCCTGCTGCGAGGCGTTCCCGGTGTCACGCATGCCGGCATCGGTCTCCGGCGATGGGACGGTGAGGGGAGCGACGTCGTGGTCACCGGGCTGGCCGGCGCGCTGGTACCCATGTCGCCCGGCACGATCGTCGTCCCAGACGAGGTGGCGACGGTCGGCGGAAAGTCTCTGCGCTGTGACTCTGAGTTGCGCGACAGATTCGTGCAAGCGGTCGAGGCGCTCGGCTATCCCGTCCGGACCGGACCCCTGCTTACCGCTGGGGCCATGGTGACGGGGCCGGAGCGCGTGCTGTGGGCCGGCCGCGGCTTCGTGGCCGCGGACATGGAGACGGGCCTGCTGGCCGGGCGGCCCATTCGGGTAGGAGCGGTGCGCGTCGTTCTGGACGCGCCCGCGCGAGAGATCAGCGCGGACTGGGTGACGTGGCGGGCCGCCCTTCGCCCGGCGCGCTGGGGAGAGGCCGTGATGCTCGGCGTGCGCGCCCCGCGTTACATGCGTCGGTTGGCCCGTGTGCTGGAGAGCGCGCTGGGCGGAGCCGTATGAAGGCGGGCGCTGTCATCGTCTCCCTGCACGACGTGGCGCCGCCGTTCACCGACAC